>Ga0192240_10001_pt1 | contig 530045 bp, 469 predicted proteins | sample Koala_Koa27_H3_FD_131237 | JGI IMG/M metagenome (GOLD analysis project Ga0192240, IMG submission 131237) | Enriched cells from koala feces incubated with labeled cellulose particles, San Francisco Zoo, California, United States - Koala_Koa2-7_H3 ...
TTTCGACCTACTTAAAGAGGAGCAGGTTAAAAATCTGGAAATAAAATCCGAATTATGTCTTAAGGTAGAAAATATTGCAAATTCGGAATATTCCGATAAGAAGGGTATCGATGCAGCTTCTGACGAAATAATAGAGATTCAGAAAATATGGAAAACTATAGGTTTTGCTCCTAAAAAAGAAAACACTGCTATTTATGAAAGATTCAGGACAGCCTGTGATAATTTTTTTGAGAAGAAAAGGGTTTTTTATTACGGCATAAAGGAAGAGATGGACAAAAACCTTCAGGATAAAATAGATATTTGTATTATAGCCGAATCCCTCCAGAATAGTACTGATTGGAAAAATACTACGGACCAGTTGATCGAATTGCAAAAACGCTGGAAAGAAATAGGGATTGTTGCCCGTAAGAATTCCGATTCTGTTTGGAAAAGATTCCGTAAGGCATGCGATACTTTTTTTGACAGAAAATCACAACATTTCTCGGAATTGGATTCTGCTTACGAACAGAATTTATTAAAGAAAAAAGAGTTACTCGAAGAAATAAAAAAATTCGAAATTACCGATCGTGAGACCGGGTTTGAAATGCTTAAAGATTTTCAACGACGATGGGCCGAGATTGGATTTGTTCCGATTAAAGAAAAGGACGCGCTCCAAGCTGAATACCGAGAAACAATCGATGCTCATTTTGCAAAAATCAAAGGAGAAGATAGAGATAGAAAGATGGATAGATTCCGTAGTAAAGTATCATCTCTCAAAAATAAAAATTTGGTCAGAAACGAAAGAGACCGTTTATATAACAAACTTAAACAACTGGAATCGGACATATCATTATTGGATAACAATATTGGATTCTTTGCCAAATCCAAAAATGCCGATCTTCTGGTTCGAGATGTTAATGATAAAATTACCAAGGCAAAAGAAGATATGTCTGGAATTATTGAGAAAATAAAATTATTGGATAATCAGGAGGAATAATATTAAGTGGAATCTAAAAAACAAACCAAATATATTTTTATTACAGGAGGAGTCGCATCATCGCTCGGGAAAGGTATTATTTCTGCATCATTGGCGAAACTACTCCAGGCAAGAGGATATTCAGTTGTAATACAGAAACTTGACCCATACATCAATGTCGATCCGGGTACATTGAACCCTTATGAACATGGAGAGTGTTACGTGACGGAAGACGGTGCGGAAACAGACCTTGATTTAGGTCATTATGAACGTTTTACTAATATCCACACTTCTCAGGCAAATAATGTCACTACAGGACGAATTTATCAAAGTGTTATAAATAAAGAGAGACGTGGCGAATTTCTTGGAAAAACAGTTCAGGTTATTCCTCATATTACGGATGAAATAAAACGCAGGATAAAACTTGTTGCGAGCAATCAGAAGTATGATGTAGTAATAACGGAAATCGGAGGTACCGTTGGAGATATTGAATCTCTTCCTTACATTGAAGCGGTGCGACAGTTGCGTTATAATCTCGGTGCCTGTAATACGGTTGTTGTTCACCTGACCCTCCTTCCATATATGTCCGCATCAGGAGAATTGAAAACTAAACCTACGCAACATTCTGTGAAAATGTTGCTGGAAAACGGACTTCAGCCGGATATACTGGTATTGCGTGCGGAAAAACATATGAGCGAAGAGATTCGTTCAAAGGTAGCATTATTTTGTAATGTCGATAAGGATGCGGTAGTTGAGTCGATAGACGTACCCACTATATACGAAGTCCCTTTGAGAATGCTGGATCAGAAGCTCGATGCGGTTACTTTGAGAAAACTCAACCTCGACTGCAGTAAAAAACCTGATCTTGACAACTGGATCAAATTCGTACAGAAAGTTAAAGAACCTAAGAAAAAAGTAGATATTGCATTGATAGGTAAATATACGGAACTTCCGGATGCCTATAAATCGATCGTAGAATCTTTTATTCACGCAGGTGCGACCAATGATGCCAAAGTAAATTTAAAATATATAAATTCGGAGAAACTGACATTGGAAAATATAGATTCTGTGTTGGGTTCTATGTCAGGTATTCTTGTCGCTCCGGGCTTTGGCAACAGGGGGATTGAAGGTAAAATCCTTGCTGTAAATTATGCAAGAACCAATAAGGTTCCATTTTTCGGTATATGCCTCGGAATGCAGTGCTGTGTTATAGAGTATGCAAGAAACGTTCTCGGTTATTCGGAAGCGAATTCCACGGAAATGGACGATCATGCGAAATTTCCCGTGATCGATTTAATGGAAGAACAAAAGAATGTCACCGAAAAAGGCGGAACCATGCGTCTCGGAGCTTATACATGCAAACTCGATAAAAACTCAATTTCCTTTAATGCTTACGGAAACGATGAAATCAGCGAACGCCACCGCCACCGTTATGAATTCAACAATAAATATAAAGATGAATTCAATAATGCCGGAATGAAAACCGTAGGTATCAATCCGGATACTAACCTTGTGGAAATCGTGGAAATTCCGGAACATCCGTGGTTTGTAGGAGTTCAGTTCCATCCGGAATATAAAAGTACGGTTTTGAACCCCCACCCTCTTTTCGTATCATTCGTCGATGCGGCTTTAAAATATTGTGAATGTAAAACTCAAAAAATAAATGGATAAAAAATCGATAGCCGGTCTTCTTCTGATCGGCTTAGTATTAATTGCTTTTTCGTGGTATAATTCTAAACAAAGAGAAAAACAACTTGAAAATACCACATCTTTTAACCAGTTATATACATCTTCTTCTGATAATTCACAGATTCCTGACAATAGAATTTTTGAAGATACTGCTTCCCAAAATAATTATAATCAGCAGCTGTATGGATCTTTAGGGGAAACCCTGTATTCTTCTCTAAACGGAACGGAAGATATCTACACAGTAGAAAATGAAGTGATGATAATTTCCATGTCCAATAAAGGTGGGCGTATAATATCTGTTGAATTAAAGGATTATAAACGTTATAATGTGGATCCTCTATATCTTTTTGATCCGAACAGTGCGGAATTTAACTTTTCTTTATTTACCAATACTCAGATAAATACTTCTCAGTTTTTTTTCAGCACGGATGTTCCGACTAAAAATATAAAAGTTGGAGAAACTGCAGAGATAATTCCCATGCGCCTTTATGTGGACTCACTCTCTTTTATCGAGTTTAACTATACGGTTTATCCGGATAATTATATGATAGACTTCAGTGTTCGTATGAATGGTATGGAGAATAAACTCCTTCCGAACCAGTCGGATTTTCTTATAAACTGGAGTACTGTGGCATTCCAGAATGAAAAAGGCTATGACAATGAAAATAACTATTCTACAATAGCTTATATGTTCCCTAACGATACGAGTCTCGAGGATTTGGGTACATCTAAAGATGCTAAGAAGATTAAAGAAAAAAGCGTCAAGTCTAAGGTCAAATGGGTCGGATTCAAGCAACAGTTCTTTTCTTCAATATTCATTGCCGAAGATCCGTTCATGGATGCTAAGTTATCTTACGATACTTTCGAGCCGGGAACGGGCAAACTTAAAAAATTCAATGCACAGCTTGCGGTTCCGTATTCACGGAACGTGAATAATTATGATTTTAAATTTTATTTCGGTCCGAATAAATATAATATACTAAATAAATACGATCTGGAACTTCAAAAACTCGTTCCTCTCGGAGGCTGGTTGATCCGCTGGATCAACAGGCTGATCGTGATTCCTACATTCGATTTTTTAAGTAGATATATCGGAAGTTTCGGGGTTATCATTCTTCTACTTACTGTCTTTATCAAACTGCTTATTTTTCCTCTGACATACAAATCTTATATGTCGATGGCAAAAATGAGAGCTCTTAAGCCGGATATCGACGAGTTGAATGCTAAATATCCAGACCAGAAGGATGCTATGAAAAAACAACAGGCAACGATGGAAATTTATAATCGTGCCGGGGTTAATCCTATGGGCGGGTGCTTACCATTGTTGATCCAGTTCCCTATACTTATAGCAATGTTCCGGTTCTTCCCTGCTTCCATAGAATTGAGAGGTGAGAGTTTCCTGTGGGCAGATGATTTATCGTCGTATGACAGCATATTGACTCTACCGTTCGAGATACCTTTCTATGGGGAACATGTAAGTTTGCTTACCTTGCTTATGGCGGTTTCTATATTTATTTCGGGAAGGACCAGTTATAACCAGACAAATGCAGGTAACGCACCACAGATGGCAGGGATGAAGTTTATGATGCTCTATCTTATGCCGATAATGATGATCTTCTGGTTTAACAATTACTCCAGTGGTTTGAGTTATTACTATTTGTTGTCAAATATAATAACCATGGGGCAGACAATGGGATTCCGTTATGCTATTGATGAGAAAAAACTTCATCAGAAAATGAAGGAAAATTCCAAGAAGCCTAAAAAGAAATCTAAATTCATGCAGCGGTATGAAGACGCGATGAAACAACAGCAGCAAGTAGCTAAGAATAAGAGATAAAATAATTAAAAAAGGCGGTCATTGACCGCCTTTTTTAATTTATAACACCTTTATCTATAAACGGAAGATCTTCGATAACATTGATTTCAAAATTAACTTCATCTGTCGGAATAGTGTACCTTACCGATTTTGCTGTGATTATATTTTGGAGTACAGTGTTAAGAATAACTTCTCTGTGATCTCCGAATGGATATATTAAAGCATAATTTTCTTTAATAGTTTTATCCGGAGTAATCCCATTTTCATATCCCGATATATTGTTGCAGTCATGGACGCGTGAAACTATCGGTTGGAGAATCCATTCCACCGTCCCACTGTTATCCGATATTTGCACTGATCCCAGATTCTTGCCATATGTTATGTCTCCATAGTGATAAACATCCATATATGGTTTTAAACAGTGTATAATCAATTCGCTTGCCGATGCAGTATTGGTTAATGCAATAATGTGTATTGAAGTCAGGTCGAGGTTACATTCGTCGAGTTCATCATTAGTAAGAGAAAAACGTGTGAGGTTATATTCACTGTTTTTGCTTTTAAGCTGCTCTGAGTATATGTCATTATATTCCTGAATTAAAAAAACTTCTTTGTTTGCTACTGCACTTCTGCCGACAATCATACTTGCGAGAGTTGTTGCTGCCGATACATAGCCACCTGGATTATATCTTAAATCCAATACAAGTTCATTTACTTCATTTTGTTTAAAAAACCTGAAGGCATTTTTGAGTTCGTTTAGAAATACATAATTTGATCCGTATGAGAATTCATTATACATCAAATACCCTATGTTTTTATCTTCTGCCTGTAAAACCAAAGATGCAAGGATAGGAGTGTTTGCATATGTGGCCGAGGTAATGCTTACTGTTTCTGTTTCTTCGCCGTATACATCGCATAACGTCAGGCTTACAGAAGTCTGGGACATGATTCTGGAAACATCCGATGAATTGGATACTGTGGAGCCGTTATATTTTTTTATAAGGTCCCCTCTTTTGAGTCCTGCATTATGTGCCGGTGAACCGGGGACTATATACATAACCTGCACCGCATAATGGGAGATATTATCTACTGGGATCTCGATAAATCTTGCATTGAATCCAAGTCCTGAAACGTAAGTCTCAGATGCATCAGGTGCATCAGCTTTGGATTTGGCATTTGAAGAGGATTCTGTGATTGAAGAAAAAATAACATTATTTTTCACCTGCTCCGGCCTGCGCAATAAATTAAAAAAATAAGCAGAAGAAGTTGATTTCAGATCCGTATTGGCTTGTGCCGGCATTTCATTACTCCATAAATAATATGTTTTCATTTGTTTGTATATCCATATATTGTCAGTCTCCTGCTTGGTATAACTTCCTGGGTTATCTACGTCATGGTTGGTACAGCCGGTTAAATATAATAATGCTGAAAATGCTGAAAATAATAATGTTTTATTCATAATTAATCTTTTGTTTCATGAAATTTGGTAGAATAAATCCTGTATTCTACAGGTGTTTTTCCTGTCATTTTTTTAAAAAAAGTCGAAAAATATTCAACGTTATCGAAACTTAAAGATATAGAAATCTCTTTAACACTTTTCGATGTATTGGTTAATAATGTTTTGGCTTTTTGCAATTTAAGTTCATTCATATATTTTGCCGGAGAGAATCCAGTGTACTCATTAAAGGCTCTTCTGAACCAGGAATAACTAAGATTAAGCCTTTGGGCAATATCTTCCGGAGTTATATTATTATAAATATTCTCATGCATTATAATTTTGGCCTTGTTCACTCTATTTACTATTTCCTTGTCTCCGAATTGCTGTTTTTTTTGGTTATAATATAACATACTGAGGATGTGATATACCATACCACCCATAAGTTGTTGAAAACAAGTGTTTTCTTCTGAAGCAACCTCGATTATTTTGCTATAAAGGCTTACCAGTTCTTCATTAATACCCATATAGAATATCTCGGAAGTATTTTGGAAAAAACCGTTATGGACCAGTTCATCAATTATTTTTCCGTTAAATCCTACCCAGTATTCATCACATCCGGTGTCTTTTTCAGGCTTATAAGTATGCCATTCTCCGGGAGCTATTAAAAAAAGACTTCCTTCTTTGATTTTTGTTTGCGGAACCGTTTTGGATTTAAATGTAACTTTACCCCGTGTTATATAAATTAATTGGTATTCATTTAATATCCGTCCTTTAGAATAATCGAAACCATATTCCTCCGGATGTTTCTGGGGAGGATATTCCTGATCTGGAGTTATATGGTGGGACCCTACGGTAGTAACAGTTAATCCCCACTGGGCATCAGTATCATTTGATACCAGATATTTAAAAATTGATGGTTTATCCAAATCCATGTTACTTTTCATTCAGCTAAATAATTTTATTCCAAAAGTAAGGTTTTTTATTAAATATTTTTTATAAATTGACAAATAAAAAAATCAAATACAAGAATCATTAATTGCAACAAGATAACCGTTAAAATAGTTACATTTGTAATAACTAAATTGAAACTACAAAGAACTTATGAAAAAAACATTTTTAGCCATAGATCTGGGGGCTACCAGCGGACGGTCCATAGTGGGGAGCGTGGAAAACGGTATAATTTATATGCAGGAACTTACACGTTTCCCGAATACAATTAAAAAGATACGAGATCACTATTTCTGGAATATTTTCGATTTATTTGAAGAAATAAAAACTGCTTTAGCAACTTGCGCTAAAGATAATATCAAGGTTGAATCTATAGGTATTGATACTTGGGGAGTGGACTTCGCAATGGTTGGAGAAGACGGTATGATACTCGGATTGCCATATGCTTACCGTGATCCTCATACTGACGGTATGCCAGAGGATTATTTTAAAAATGTTTTATCGAGGGATAAAGTTTACGGAATTACCGGAATTCAGATCATGAACTTCAACAGCCTTTTCCAGATATATGCGATGAAAAAGGAAAATTCATCGATGCTCAAGACTGCCGATAAATTGTTATTTATCCCGGATGCACTTTCATATCTTCTTACAGGTAAAATGGTTACTGAATATACGATAGCATCTACCTCTCAAATATTGAATCCACTTAATAAAGAAATGGATAATTCTTTGCTGAAAGCTATGGGGATTGAAAAAAATCTTTTCAATCCGATTGTTTATCCTGGTGTTGAAATCGGCCGTTTAACCGATGATATCGTAAAAGAGACGGGTGTAGAAAATATTCCGGTAATTGCGGTAGCAGGACACGACACTGCGTCCGCAGTTGCTGCGGTTCCCGCGAAAAATGAAAAATTCGCTTACTTAAGTTCAGGTACATGGTCCTTAATGGGTATCGAAACAAAAGATCCTATTATTAATGAACGCTCCATGGAACTTAATTTCACTAACGAAGGCGGTATCGAAGGAACTACAAGGTTCCTTAAAAATATAACAGGTATGTGGATTCTTGAGCAATGCCGTAAGGAATGGGATAAGGACGTTCAATATTCTTATCCGGAGATTGTTGCGATGTCGCAGAGTGCTGCACCATTCAAATGTATGATAGATCCTGATCATCCGTCGTTTGCAAATCCTGAAAGCATGACCCGAGCTATTTGCGACTATTGTGAAGCAACCGGACAGCCAAAACCGGAAACTCATGCGGAATTTATCAGAATGATCTTCGAAAGCCTTGCGCTTAAATACAGAGTGGTTATTGAAATGCTTAAATCAGTTGCACCATTCGATATCGAGGTACTTCATGTAATTGGCGGTGGATCCAAAAACGATCTTCTTAATCAGCTTACCTCTAATGCTATTGGACTTCCAGTTGTTTCCGGTCCATCTGAAGCTACTGCTATCGGTAATATTATGATTCAGGCTCAAGCTGCGGGTATCGTAAATTCACTTCAGAAAATGAGAAATATTATTGCAGGTTCAATCGACAGTAAGGAGTATCAACCTCAGGAACCAGCGGTATGGGAAGAAGCATACAATAAATTTAAAAAAGTTTGTAAACTATAATAAATAACTTAAACACTGACTAAAAATGAACAAAAAAGAAAGAATTGAACAAGCGTATGCTGCTGCAGTAGCCCGTTTTGCAGAATTGGGAATCGATGTTAAACCGGCATTGGACAAATTGAATAACCTGTCTATTTCTATTCACTGTTGGCAGGCTGACGATGTTGCAGGTTTCGAAGTAGCTGAAGGCGACCTTACTGGAGGTATTCAGGCTACAGGTAACTACCCTGGTAAAGCGCGTACAATCGAAGAATTAAGAGCTGATATCGAGAAAGCAATTACCCTTCTTCCTGGTAAACACCGCTTGAACCTCCACGCTATCTACGGCGACTTCGGAGGAAAATTCGTAGATCGCGACCAGATCGACATTACACACTTCCAGAGCTGGATCGACTGGGCGAAAGAAATCGGAATCTATCTTGATTTCAACTGTACTTGTTTCTCTCACCCGAAATCAGATAACGGTACTTTATCCGCACTCGATAAGGAAACACGTGATTTCTGGATCGAGCACGTACAACGTTGCCGTGCTATCGCAGAAGAGATTGGACGTCAGCAAGGAAGTCCTTGTATCCACAACCTTTGGTTCCCTGACGGACAGAAAGATATTACCGTAGATGCTTCTATCTATCGTAAAAATATGAAGGATTCTCTCGACAAGATATTTGCAGTTAAGCGCGATCCTAAATATATGAAAGATTGTTTTGAATCTAAACTTTTCGGTATCGGTCTTGAAAGCTATACAGTAGGTTCCAACGAGTTTGTAGTAGGTTACTGTGTTAAAAATAATATCATGGTTACTCTTGACGCAGGACACTACCATCCTACTGAAACAATTTCGGACAAGATTTCTGCAATAGCTTTATTCGCTCCTGAGATCATGCTTCACGTTAGCCGTCCTGTGCGTTGGGATTCTGACCACGTTGTTATTCTAAATGACGATCTTCAGGCGATTGCTCACGAAATAGTTCGCGCGGATGTTATGGATAAAGTAAACGTCGGTCTTGACTATTTCGATGCGTCGATCAACCGTATAGGAGCTTATGCTGTTGGTGTTCGCGCTACTCAGAAAGCATTCCTTCGTGCATTCCTTGAGCCTCTCGCAAAACTTCGCGAATACGAAGCTAAGGGCGAAAACTTCCAGAGAATGGCATTGCTCGAAGAGTGCAAATCACTACCATGGAGCGCAATTTACGATTACTACTGCCTTGAAAGCGGAGTACCTGTAGCTGAAGATTACATTGCTGAAATTGAGAAATATGAGAAGGATGTAACTTCTAAAAGATAATCTATGGAAGTTCTTTTAGGATTGTTAATAATTGCGATAGGTAGTTTCGGACAATCGAGTTCGTACGTACCTATCAAGAAAGTAAAAGAGTGGTCATGGGAGAATTTCTGGCTGGTGCAGGGTATCTTTGCCTGGTTGGGTTTTCCCCTGATCGGGGCTCTTATCGCGACAAGTCAGGGCGGTTCTCTCGGGGAATTATATGGAACTGACGGTGGTGCAACTATTAAAGCGATAATTTACGGTGTTCTCTGGGGTGTCGGAGGTTTGACATTCGGACTCAGTATGCGTTATCTGGGAGTTGCTTTAGGACAGTCTATTTCCCTTGGAACTTGTTCTGCATTCGGTACCCTTTTGCCTGCGATTTTTGCTGGAGATAATCTTTTCAGTGGACAAGGCTTGATTCTTCTTGTAGGAGTATGTATTACCTTGGCTGGTATTGCAGTGATCGGATATGCCGGTTCTTTGCGTGCTAAGAATATGACAGAAGAGGAAAAGAAAGCCGCCATCAAAGATTTCGCTTTGACCAAAGGTCTATTGGTAGCATTGCTTGCCGGTGTTATGAGTGCATGTTTCGCTCTGGGACTCGACGCTGCTACTCCGATTAAGGAAAAAGCGATCGCTTTAGGTATCCAGCCATTGTTTGCAGGGCTTCCAACTATTCTTTTAGTTACAATGGGAGGTTTTATAACCAATGCTGTCTACTGTATTTTCCAGAACGTTAAAAATAAAACAGGTGAAGAATACTTCGGAGTTCCGTCAGGAGTTCTGGTGAACAACATCCTTTTCTGTTGTCTTGCCGGTGTACTTTGGTACTCGCAGTTCTTTGGATTGGAAATGGGTAAGAGTTGCTTTGTTGACTCTCCTGTCTTATTGGCATTCTCATGGAGTATCCTTATGGCTCTGAATGTTACATTCAGTAATGTATGGGGAATTATTCTTAAAGAATGGAAGGGGTGTAGTACGAAGACGTTAGCAGTTTTAATAATCGGATTATTGATTCTGGTTTTCTCAGTGTTCTATCCTAATCTGGTATAAAAGAATTTATAAATAAAAAAGACCGTCAACCGACGGTCTTTTTTATTTATTTTACTTCTGTTCGTAAATCCATATCTCTCTGTCGACTGACGGAACCTTACGTACTTCCGTAACAGCATCCTCCCTATTCGAAAACCTCATTAGACTGACCATATACGTATCACCTTTGGGAATTATTATAGGATCGTAGTTGGTTTTAACACCGAGATTTTCTATAAAACGTTCCGCATTTTCTTTTACACTGAATACTCCGCCGATAACATGGAACATTGGTCCTGTATTAGCCACAATATCTATATTTTTCTGGAGGGTATCTGTTTTTTCCTGTTCTTTTTCAACAGGAGAGACAGGAGTTGTTTCTTTTTCTATTTGAAGTAATTTTGTTTCTCCATTAAAATAATAATATCCCCCTACACCGATAGCAGCCAACAGGAGTAATGCAAAAATCAATTTTGCAGAATTATTCTTTTTAGGAGGTATTTCCTGCACAACCGTTACATTCTCATTTTCGGCAATGTCTTTTTCCGATTCATCGTCAGGAATATCCTGATTCATGAGAGAGCCTAATTCATTATTTATAATAAACTTTTTTGTTCCGTTATCCTCAACAACCTCTCCTACCCTCGGAATAGTATAGCCACCGTTTTCGTTCTTTATTTCCGCGAGCCATTTTTTGTAATTATACAAAATGTCTTTTGTCGGTATTCCCGATTGATTGTGAATCTTATCGATAAGATTCAATTCTGGAATAATGTCTTCCCCATACATAATTTTGTTATTTATAATGAATAATCCATTTTTCTCTTTTTTTTCCTGTTCGACGGTTAATGTCCCTATTTCAGGTAATGAAACGGATTTATGTGCCGACAGCAAATTAAATATTATATTATTGATAACATTCATTTTTTCTTATTTTTAAAGTTATACTTTAAAATAGCACGTATCATCAGATATATTCCGACAATGATAAATGGAAGAGAAAGTATCTGTCCCATATTAATTAACATATTCTGTTCAAAATCTTCCTGAGGATTTTTTACGAATTCGATGAAAAATCTGGATGCAAACAGAGTTACCAGAAAAAAACCGAACATGAGCCCCGGAATTTTCCGTGCGAGATCCTTTCTGAAGTACATCCATAAAAGAATGACGAATATAATGAGGTATGCGATCGCTTCATAAATCTGTGTAGGATGCATCGGAAGTGTTTCACCGTTCTGGACGAAGATAAATCCCCATGGTTTTTCCGTAACAGTACCGTAGATCTCGGAATTAAACAGATTGCCTATTCTTACGGCAGCTCCGCCTATTGCTACAGGTATTCCGATTCGATCCAACGACCATATATACGGAAGTTTATTTTTACGGGAAAATAACCATAGTCCAATTAAAAGTCCGATCGCAGCTCCGTGGCTGGCAAGTCCCCCTTCCCAGATGTATAATATTTTGTAGGGGTTTGTCAGATAATACTCTGCTTCATAGAAAAATACGTGTCCAAGCCGTGCTCCTATTATAATAGATATTACACCGTACCAGAATATGGAATCGAGAACTTTCTCGCTCTTACCTTCTTTTTTTATCATTTTGCCCATCAGGTACCAACCTACTATTATAGAGAAGGTCCATAGCAGAGCATAGTATCTTATTTCTCTTCCGGCGATTGTAAATATGGCAGGATCGACACCCCAAGTGATATAATTACTTATAAAAGATAGCATATTGAATTTATTTAAAGCAAAGATAATATTAAATATGTAAAATGGTAATTGTGAAAAACATTTTGGATAATTTGCACGTTTTGTATTATATTTACAAACTATTTATTGATCGGGGCTGACCGGTTTTGACAGCAGGCAGAATCTGACTGTAAGCATGCCGAGCGTTGTAAGGGAGCTCGTAAATATCAACTTTCAAACTACAAATGGCAATAATAGCTATGCACTCGCTGCATAATTTTCAGAGAAAATTATCTTAATCGGATTATCCAAGGTGATTGTCTGACGAGTATCCAGCAGAATACTTTGCTTTTCAGTATGAAGCGTACGGGGTATCAATTTGAAAAGATAGTGTGGATGATTCCTATAATTCCATGCGAAATTTTATAGGATAAGGATTTTAGTTTCGGTAGTTTCTCCCGTAATTTAATCCCGACAATTAAGCGGAAACTAAGCATGTAGAAAGCTTTTGGGTTCCTTGTTTGGACGAGGGTTCGAATCCCTCCAGCTCCACAGGGTAAAAATTATCTTAAAATAACTAGCTGGTTATCAGTTGGTTATTTTTTTTATAATCTTGCTGTATGATCGTATGTATGACCATAAAATTATTTAATAAATCTCCTTACACTTGTTTTCCTGTGGTATATTTATATATATTTGTTAAATATTGATAATAATAGATACTACCGGCCATAATGACCCGTTATTATTAGGCTGATATAATATTGACTAATGAAATACAATAAGTAAATGAAGCAAGTAAAACAATCCGCTATTCTTATATTACTTTTATTAACCTTTATCGGATGTTCCAAAAAAGAAAAGTACGAAAATCCGGAGAATTTTGTCGGAACGGTCTGGAAGGGTTCCACCACTGATGGCAGGAATGTGTCATTAGGATTTACAGCTAATGAAGGTTGTTATTTGAATATTGGCGGTACGGGAGCATGGTATGATTATGAAGTTCAGAATTATGATATCTACCTTCGGCCGAAAGAAAACGGCGATAAATTGAAATGTTCGGTGGCATCGGACCAAATGAAAGTAGTGAGGCAGGAAACGAACGAGGCATTATTTATTTTGTTTAAAAGCTCGGAAACAGATTGATGAATTAAAGAAAATATATTTTTTATTACCCACTTCCGTGAATGGTTGTGGGTTTTTATATATCATATAATCAAATGGCTTGATTTATGTTCTCTTTTCTTATAAATATAAGACTATGGGAAATATTAATGAAAATAAGAATATAGTAGATAATGAAGAATTACTGAATACTATAAATGAAATAGGCAGCCGTTTAGATAATGTGGATTGTGATTGTGAAGATATGGATATTTCTGATAAAGAAAAAGAAACACGCGGTTAAAAAATTTCTTTTAGAACGTCTATCGATTTAATTTTGTTTATCGAATCCGTATGATATCCGATAAACGTAAATAAGGAATTGAGGAAGTTAGATCTTCTCAATCCTGATAACTTTATATCATTAATTTCGGAAACAGACGCATTCATAAATTTTCCCAGAATTTCCGAATCTTCCAGGTTGAAATATGTGTGACTCGAAGATACGTCTTTAGTAAATTCTCCTGCTATAATATCGAAGTAATGGTCTTTACAATAATTATTTCCTGGATATATTCCGAGAAAATAAGTTAAATTTACAAGGAACCACATATGGAAATTGGATATTCCTTCATTAGTGTTATCCAATGTAATTATCGAATCATGTATGAATTCAAATAATTTAGCGTCGCAGTTTGCTTCCCTCACCATCCGGTATATTAGCTCAGCTATAAAAAGAGAAATAGTATTTTTTCTTATGTCAAAAGGGATCGTTGTCAACGGTGGTGAAAGAGAAATTTCTTTTATTTTATGCATTGAACCATAACGAGGTTCATAACCGATAAAATCCAGAATAAACAAAGGCTGAAAAAATGAGTTTTTTTTTCCTTTGGAACGTAAACCCTGAACGATATATTCCTGACGTCCGAAAAGATCGGTATATAAATATAAGATCAATCCGGACTCTCCGTATTTTACAGAATTCAGGACAATTCCTTTGGCTTTATATGTTTTCATTTTTTAAGAAATCCGCTAATTTTTTTATAGCAGTTCCCCTGTGGCTTATACGATTTTTTTCCTCGAGAGACATTTCCGCAAAAGAAATTCCGTATCCGTCAGGCTGAAAAACCGGATCATATCCGAAGCCTTTATCTCCCTTTTTTTCTGTAAGTATTTTCCCTCTCACAATACCTTCGAACAGAAATTCCTTACCACCAAGAATCAGTGCTATTGCTGTTCTGAACTGCGCTTTTCTATTAGTGGTTTCGGCCATATTTTTTAGAAGAAGTGAGATATTTGCCTCGTTGTCCTTCTCGATACCCGCATATCTTGCCGAATAAACTCCCGGAGCATTATTTAGAACTTCTACTTCGAGACCGGTGTCATCTGCAAAACAATTTATTTTCGTCCTCTTATAAATATACCTCGCTTTTTCCAGTGCATTGCCTTCCAGCGTTTCCTGAGTTTCAGGTATATCTTCGGTAATGCCATAGTCTGCCGGAGTGGAAATTTCAAAATCTTCCCCGATTATTTTCTGTACCTCCCTGAGCTTATTTAAATTGTTTGTAGCAAAGATCAGTTTCATGAGATCCATTTTGAAATCAACTTGAATACATCATTACCGTTCGCATAAAGAAGTAGGGCAAGTAAAAGAACTAAACCCACCATTTGAGCCTTTTCCAGGAATTTATCGCTTGGTTTTCGTCTTGTTATAACTTCATACAAAAGGAACATTACGTGTCCTCCGTCTAACGCAGGTATTGGTAACAAATTCATTACGGCAAGCATTATCGATAACAATGCGGTAATATTCCAGAAGTTGTACCAGCTCCATGTATCAGGAAATATGTTCCCTATAGCTATAAAACCTCCGACAGATTTATATGCTTCGGTTTTTGGCTTGAACATTAATTTAAGCTGTTTCAGATAATTGCTGATCTCAGTGCCTGCTCTTTTAAAACCGGCAGGGATAGCTGAGATCATATTATATTCAACTTTGCTGATATCCAGAAGAGCGATGAAAGGTGTGAGTTCTACACCGATAGTGCCGTTCTCGGAAACAGGAATTGTTTTGTTTATAATTTGGCGATAACCTGCGGAATCTCTTGCTATCTCCATATTTATTTGACCTCCTTTATTCTCGCCTATTGTTTTAAGGGTTTGGTCTGAAAGGAACGCAGGTTGACCATTGATAGTTAATATGGTATCTCCGTTAATTATTCCGGCCAATTGAGCTCCGCTGTTATCTGCTACATTATAAATGACAAATGGGACAAGAGGTGCCATAAATGTTTTTTTTTCCTTCAAAATACGGGGAAGAAAATCAGGATCGATATTTACAGGAACCTTCTCTCCGTTTCTTTCCACCTCTACGGATTTCACCTGATCCAGTATAATAGAAAAGAAAACTTCATTGTAATTATCAACAGGCTTTCCTTCGATACTGAGTATTTTGTCTCCGTTCCGGAATCCTATTTCCTGTGCTAATTCGCTGAATTGAAACCCATACTTGGCATTCTCTGCCGATATATAGGAATCTCCGTATTTATAACTAAGCCCTATGTAGATAGCAGCGGCAAGTATTACATTCATGGCTACCCCCCCGATCATTATCAGAAGGCGTTGCCATGCCGGTTTAGATCGGAATTCATAAGGCTTTGGAGGCTGTTTCATTTGCTCTGTGTCCATGGATTCATCTATCATCCCGGATATTTTAACATATCCTCCAAAAGGTATCCAGCCTATCCCATAAGTGGTTTCACCTATTTTAAATTTAAATAATGAGAACCATGGATTGAAAAACAAATAAAATTTTTCTACACGGCATTTAAATAATTTCGCAAAAAGAAAGTGCCCTAATTCGTGTACTATTACCAGAAGGGATAAACCTAATATCAGTTGTCCTATTTTAATCCACATATCAATTTTTTGTTCTTATTTTTTTTTACATATTCTTCAGCTACGATCCGGGATTCCGCATCGCTCAATCTATAATCATCTAATGACGGAGATTCTATGTAAGAAACATTTTCGAGCGTATGCTCTATAACCTCTGTCATATCTATAAAACCTATTTTCCTGTCGAGGAATGAAGCTACAGCTACTTCGTTGGCCGCATTCAAAACGCATGGAGAATTACCTGCCCTCCTCAAAGCATTGTACGCAAGAAAAAGATTTCTGAATCTTGCAGGCTCAGCTTCATGAAAATTAAAAATACCGTCTTTTAGAAAATCATATCGATTATTTTTTTGAAAAATTCTTTCCGGGAATGTCAATGCATACTGGATCGGAATTCTCATATCCGGGCTTCCCAACTGTGCTTTTATAGCGCCATCGGCAAACTGTACCATCGAGTGAATTACTGCCTGGGGATGTATTACTACCTCTATGTTCTTTGGATTGACTCCAAATAGCCACTTGGCTTCAATAACTTCGAAACCTTTATTCATCATTGTTGCAGAGTCTATGGTAACTTTGGCTCCCATGGACCATTTTGGATGCTTTAAAGCGTCTTCCACAGTAACATCCTTGAGTTTTCTTATTGGAGTATGGAGGAACGGGCCTCCTGACGCAGTCAGGATAATTTTTTCCAGATCGCCTTTCTCTCCTACAAGACATTGAAAAATGGCTGAATGTTCGGAATCGACCGGAAGAATCGGCACCATATATTCTTCTGCCAGTTTCATTACGATCTCGCCGGCAACTACCAGTGTTTCCTTATTTGCGAGAGCAATTTTCTTACCGGCTTTTATAGCCGCTATCGTTGGAAATAAACCTGAATATCCCACTAATGCGGATATTACTGTATCTATATTGTCGTTTTCTACAATTTCTTCAAGGGATTTTTTCCCGGAATATACTTTTATAGGGAAACGAGCAAGAGCTTCTTTTACTTTAAGATAATGAGATTCGTTTGCAATGACAACGCTATCCGGCAAAAACTCGATAGCCTGATTAACAAGAAGCTGCCAGTTATTGTTTGCAGTTAAAACTTCTGCCTGAAACAAATTCTTATTATTCCGTATAATTTCCAAAGATTGCTTTCCGATAGATCCGGTGGATCCAAGAATTGCTATCCTGTGTTTTGCCATGCCTGCTAGTATATTATTAAAAATTAATGTAATTTTCAGGATCGACGGCAGTTCCGTTGATCCATAACTGGAATTTAATTACCGCTGAGTTCTCATTATCATTTTCGCTGGTCATTCCTATCACATCTCCCGCATTAACTCTTTCACCGACCTTTTTTACCGGATAAGCGTTAATAAGATAACCTGAAATTATATTGCCCGGATGTGAAATGTAAATTATATTACCATGATCCGGAGTCCATGAAGACACTATAACTGTTCCATCTAAAATCGATATAACAGGTTGATCCTTAAGCGTAGTAATGCTTATTCCAAAATTCTCTGTCAAGGGATCGAATCTTTCGGTGATAATTCCTTGTATAGGAGTAAAATAAGTATAAGTTACAGTATTGCCACTGCCGGCGTTGTTTCTGTTTAGTCCGTACTCGCCATCGCCTTCGAGTTGGTTTCTTAACAAGGAATCCTCTACCGACCGGTTTACATATGCTATTGAGTCGTTTATTGAATCGTTAATGTAATCGTCCGAAGGATATGCCGGAAGTCCGTCCATGATCCTAACAAGATTATTATAATAATCGTCCCATTTTTGAAGACTGTTTTCCAGGGAATCAAGTTTAAGATGGTTCTCGATCAGTACGTTTCTTGTTTTATTTCCCTGATAACCCGGGAGGTAATCCAATACGGGAGTAAACGCAATTATAGATACTATAATTGCCGTCAGTATAATGATCAATGCCAGAATGGCCGAGAAAATGTTTGCAGGCGACAAATATATGTGCCATACTTCATTTTCCGTCATAGGATCATTTAAACTTATTCTATGTTTAATTCTGAAGTCAGAGAAAAAACGCTTGACCTTATTAATAAATGCCATTTTACGTAAAGGTAAATCTTTGCAAACATATACATTTTCCCCTTCAATTCATAATCCCTGACAAAACATTATATAAAGATTTTTATTAAATTTGCCCTTCTTAAAAACTTAAAACTGAATAAAATGAAACCAACATTATTAGTATTGGCTGCGGGGATGGGTTCCCGTTACGGTTCACTTAAACAAATGGACGGTATCGGTCCGAACAATGAAGCAATCATCGATTATTCCATATATGACGCTATCCGGGCGGGATTCGGCAAGGTAGTTTTTGTAATACGGCACAGCTTTGAAAAAGAATTCAAAGAAGTTTTCAATAACGAAAGGTTCGGTGGTAAAATAGAAGTCGAGTTCGTTTTTCAGGAACTCGATAAACTTCCGGAAGGTTACTCCGTGCCTGAAGGACGAGAAAAACCATGGGGAACCAATCATGCCCTGTTGATGGGCGCAGATGCGGTTAAGGAACCTTTTGCGGTTATCAATGCGGACGATTTTTACGGTGCCGAAGCCTATAAAACAATTTCAGATTATCTCGTATCTTTGAAAGACAGTAGCAATAAATATTGCATGGTCGGATATATGCTTGAAAATACCCTTTCAGAACATGGATCGGTATCCAGAGGTATATGCGAAACAGATGCTAATGGCAACCTTACCAATGTAGTTGAACGAACATATATTATCAAAGAAGGAGATAAAGTTCTTTACAGGGATGAAAATGAAGAAATGAAAGAAATTGATCCTAAAAGCAAGGTTTCGATGAATATGTTCGGTTTTACTCCTGATTATTTCAATTATTCTCAGGAATATTTTCCTAAGTTCCTTTCTGAAAACAAGGAGAATTTAAAAGCTGAGTTTTTTATTCCCCTGATGGTAAACGAACTTATTTCTACCGATAAAGCTGAAATGAAAGTTTTATCATCCGAAGCGAAATGGTTCGGTGTTACCTACAAAGAAGATAAACCAGCAGTTATAGAAAAACTCAACGGACTCATCGCTGCGGGTGTTTACCCGCAAAAATTATGGGAATAATGAATATAGAACAGAATGTATGGGGATTTACTCCGGAAGGAGAAGCTGTCATACTTTATACTATGACCAATAGTTCCGGTGCTTATGTTAAATTAACTAATATAGGCGCTGCGATTGTCGGTATAGGTGTTCCTGACAGAACCGGAAAAATTGAGGACGTCGTTCTGGGATTTGGAGATTATAAGGACTATTTCGGGGACAGCGCATACCTCGGTAAAACTGTCGGCCGGTATGCGAACCGTATTGCTCGCGGAAGATTCGAACTTGACGGCGAGGAGTATAAACTCGCGATAAATAACCCTCCTAATCATCTACACGGTGGTACTAAAGGTTTGGCTGAGGTTTTATGGCAGAGCCGCACAGAGGTCAACAGGGTGATTTTTTCACATATAAGCCCGGACGGAGACGAACGATATCCTGGAAATATAGGTGTAGAAGTGGTGTATGATTGGAACGATGAATGTGAACTTGAAATAACCTATTACGCTAAAACGGATAAACCGACCATATTGAATTTAACTAATCATGTTTATTTCAATCTGAAAGGCGAAGGGCGAGGAACAATTCACGATCATTTTCTACAGCTTAACGCATCGTCATATCTACCTACCGATAATACCGCTATTCCGTTAGGAAAACCGGAAGCTGTCGAAGATACTCCGATGGACTTTATTTCGGAAAAAACGATAGGTCTGGATATCGATAAGGATTTTGTGCAGTTGGTTCAGGCGCGTGGATACGATCATACCTGGGTATTGAACGATTGGGAAAAAGGAAAAATGGTTGACGCAGGGTATCTTTACGAACCGTCTACAGGCAGGACTGTCTACGTGAAAACGACACAGCCAGGAATTCAGGTATATACCGGAAATTATCTGGGTGGATGCGGTAAAAATAAAAACGGAGAGGAGCATATTGACAAAGGCGGTGTGGCACTGGAATGTCAGCTGTTTCCTAACTCTCCTAATGAACCCGATTACCCGTCTGCTGTGTTAAGACCGGGCGAGGATTATGAAGAACATATTATATTCCGTTTCGGAATAAAGTAATAAACATATACCTCCGGCAAAACCGGAGGTTTTTTTTATTGTTGTTTTTAGTAAAAGAATATTTAATTTTGCGGGAACTCTAATGTATAATGGAAGTTATCGACCAACACAGATCAATAAGGAAATATAAAGATGATCCTGTTCCTCAGGAAATACTGGATAAAATACTTAATGCTGCCATACGAGCCTCGAATACGGGCAATATGCAGATGTACAGCATTATCGTAACCACAGATAAAGATATTAAAAAAGAGTTATCTCCTTGCCATTTTAACCAGCCTATGGTTAATCAGGTACCGGTTATTCTAACTTTCTGTGCCGATATAAACCGTTTTTCCAAATGGTGTGAGTTGAGAGGTGCTAAGCCGGAATACGATAATTTTCTATGGTTCCTGAACGGTATGACAGACGCTATCCTCGCATCGGGAAATGCAGCATTGGAAGCAGAAACGCATGGATTGGGTATTTGCTATCTGGGTACTACATTATATACGGCAGAAAAAATATGCGATATTCTGGAATTACCACAAGGAGTAGTTCCCGTAACGACGTTGGTTGTGGGATATCCTGACGGTACACCTGAACTTACGGACAGGCTTCCCCTCGAAGGTGTTATTCATAAAAATAAGTACAGGGAATATACGGACCAAAATATCGAGGACATCTGGAAAGAAAAAGAAAATTCGGAAGAGACTGGTAAACTGATCGAGATCAACGGATTACCTAATCTGGCCCGTGTATTTACAGATAAAAGATATACTGGAAAAGATAATCAGGCATTTTCCGACTCATATATGGCCGTTTTAAAAAAACAGGGTTTCTTAAAATAAATTACTAACCTCATTCACAAATATATATTATGCCGCACATTTCGGTCAAAGGGGAGAAAATCCCAGCTTCTCCCATACGTAAACTGGTGCCGTTTGCAGAGGACGCTAAGCGTCTGGGCATCAAAGTTTATCATTTAAATATCGGACAGCCTGATATCCCTACTCCGGAAGTAGCTCTCGAGGCTGTAAAAAATATCAATGTAAAAGTTATCGAATATTCACATTCCGCCGGAATCGAAAGTTACAGGCGTAAACTTGTACAATACTACAACAAAGTAGGAATTGACATCAACTACGAACAGATGATCATAACCAACGGAGGCTCCGAAGCTTTGATGATGGCCATGAATGTTTGTCTGGATTCAGGTGACGAAGTACTCGTACCCGAACCCTTTTATGCGAATTACAATGGTTTTGCCGTGCAGTCCGATGTGGTAATAAGGCCCATTACTTCTACTATCGAAAATAATTTTGCATTGCCTTCTATCGAAGATTTTGAAAGACACATAACACCGCGGACCAAGGCTATTCTTATTTGTAATCCTAATAATCCGACCGGTTATCTTTACAGCAAAAAAGAATTGGAACAGCTTCGGGATATTATTTTAAGGTACGATCTGTTTCTTTTCTCGGACGAGGTTTACAAAGAGTTTTGTTATGACGGTGAAGAGTATCATTCAGTGTTAAACCTCGAAGGTGTGGACGAAAATGTAGTAATGATCGATTCAGTATCCAAGAGATACAGTATGTGCGGAGTTCGCGTCGGAGCTATCATTTCCAGAAACAAGGAAGTTATTAAAAGTGCCCTTAAGGTTGCGCAGGCAAGGTTATGCCCACCATATTTTTCACAGGTTGCCGCAGAGGCCGCAATCGATGCTCCAAAAGAATATTTCGAGGAAGTATACGACGAGTACCTGAAACGGAGAAATTTCCTCGTTGAAAATTTGAATAAAATAGAAGGGGTCTACTGCCCTACTCCCAAAGGAGCGTTTTATACCCTTGTAAGATTGCCAATAGACGATTGCGACAGGTTTGCAAGGTGGCTGCTGGAGGAATTCGAATACGATAAGCAAACAGTGATGGTTGCCCCTGCAACAGGATTCTATGCGACTAAATGTTTAGGACTTAATGAGGTCCGTCTGGCGTATGTTCTTAATATAGATGATCTACGGAGTGCGATAAAGTGTATTGAAGAAGCACTAAAAGTTTATCCAGGAAGAACGAATAAATAAAAAAGCCCTTTAAGGGCCTTTTTATTTATAAACTGTCTCCAAAATCTTTTCTGATTTTTTCCATTAGTTTAGACGGCCAGTCGCTTGTAGGCTCCAAGCCTCCCATGAAGAACCTTAGTACAGGTGGTTCGTAAGTAAACTTAAGACCTCCGATCATATCCCTGTTCTGATATAACCATTCGAGCCTGTCAATAACGTATTTTACCTGTGATAGTGTAAATACACGGCGAGGGATTGCGAGCCTCAGAAGTTCAGCATCTGCGAGTATTTCTTCCCCATTCTCGTCGCGTACGCTGGAGATAGTTCCTCTCTCCATTCCTCTCACGCCAGAGATAAGATAGAATGCGGCAGCAAGTGCTCCGGCAGGATATTCCGTCTGAGGAATATGAGGACAGAAAGAACCTGCATCTACATGCGCTCCAAGTACACCCGGAGGTGTTACTACCGGAATACCTTTACTGTCGAGTTCATTCACCACAAATTCTATGAAGCGGGGACTCTGGCTGATCATAGTTTCATCCAAGGTTTCGCGTAGTCCGACAGCGATTGCTTCGATTTCCCTTACAGAAATACCTCCATATGTGAGGAAACCCTCATATAATGGAATTAATGCCTCCATTTTATTATAGAGTTCTTTCCTGTTGGTACATATACCACCTCCTCGTGACGAACTTAGTTTACGCGCAGAAAAGTATACGAGATCCGCAAGTCCAGTCATTGTTTTTATGATGTCGGCAAGGCTGTTTTCTTTCCACGCGTCTTCGCGTTGTTTGATAAGGTAAGCATTTTCACCGATAAGACTCGCATCCAGAACCAGCATAATACCGTACTTATCCGCAACCCTTCTTACATCCATAAGGTTCGCCATAGAGAACGGCTGACCTCCGATGAGGTTTGTGGATGCCTCCATCCTTATAAACGGAATATTGTCCACTCCGTTTTCTTCGATACATTTTTCAAGTTTATCGATATCGATATTTCCTTTAAAAGGATTGGTCGATTTAAGAATCAATGCGTCATCGTAAAGAAGCTCCGCTATTTTCCCGCCTACGTCGAGAATATGTGCAAGAGCTGTGGTAAAGTGGTAATTCATAGGAATTACATTGCCCGGTTTGATAAATGTTTTACTTATGACATTTTCAGCCGCGCGACCCTGATGAACAGGAAGAAGGTATTTTTTACCTAATACATCTTCAACTGCCTGCTGGTATTTGTCGAAACTCTGTGAACCTGCATAAGCATCGTCCGCTTGGAACATAGCCGCAATCTGATTGTCGCTCATTGCGTTCGTTCCGCTGTCCGTCAGCATATCTAGGAAAACATCTTTGGTGCTAAGACGGAAAGTATTGAACCCGGCTTCCTTAATTGCATCTAGCCTTCTTTCTATAGGCACCAAATGAAGTTTTTGTACTACTCTTACTTTGTGAAGTTCCAACGGAATATCTTCTCCATTGAAAAATTTTACTTTAGTCATTTTTATTTACGTTAATAAGTTATTTTGAGTTTATTTAAGAAATCAAATATAGTAATTAAATGACTAAAGTCAAATGAATTATTTTATTAATTTTAAAATAATATCGGTTATGCGTGAAGCGGAATCAACGATGCCCATTCCCCGGATCTTCTGACTCATTTGTGCCATTTTTTCCGGATCCTTTAATAATTCCAATGCTGCCGGTATTACTTTTTCTACGGCATCCGAGTCTTTGATTAATTCTGCGGCACCTACGGACGATAAAGCCAACGCATTTTTTGTCTGATGATCCTCCGCAACATTGGGAGAAGGTACGAATATCACAGGTTTACCCAAAAGACAAAGCTCCGACACGGTCGATGCTCCTGCCCGCGCAATTATTATGTCACATGCGGCATACGCATAATCCATTCTTTCTATAAATGCACCGTGCCAGATGTTATCAGCCTTACGATTCTCGATCTGACCGTTGATTTCTTTTTCGTAGAATTTTCCTGTTTGCCAAATAATTTGTATATCGGAATCTTTTAACGTGTCGTAATATTTCAGTACCGCATTATTCAATGTCCTTGTTCCTAAACTTCCACCTGTGATAAGGATAGTTTTTTTGTAAGGAGATAAATGGAAAAATTCAGAGGCAATGGTTCGTTCCGACAAATTAGTGAAATTTCCACGTACGGGATTCCCTGTGTGTATAATTTTTTCATCCGGGAAAAAACGATTCATCCCATCGTAAGCAACGCATATTTTATCAGCTTTTTTAGACAGTATCTTGTTCGTTACTCCGGCATATGAGTTTTGTTCCTGAATTACAGTCGGTATCTTTGCTTTTTGTGCCGTCCATAATATGGGAGCGCTTGCGTATCCCCCGAATCCGACTACTATATCAGGGTTGAATTTTTTAATTACGGATTTCGCCTTATTTAAACTTTTCACTATTTTGAACGGCAAGGCAAGATTCTTTAACGTAAGTCTTCTTTGTAATCCTGCAACCGGTAATCCCACTATTTTATAGCCGAGCGCCGGAATTTTATCCATTTCCATTTTTCCCTCAGCACCTACGAATAATATATCCACTTTATCACCGAGTATTTTATGTAATTCTTCTGCTACAGAAACAGCAGGATATATATGTCCTCCTGTGCCGCCTCCGCTAAGTATGACTTTCAACATTTTTTGAATTTTTTTGTTTTTCTTCGATCTGCCTGCTAATTCCTATTATAATTCCAAGAGCCATGCACATGAACATAATCGAGGTTCCTCCTTTGCTTATTATTGGTAACGGCTGTCCTGTAACAGGGAACAATCCTACGGCAACCGCCATATTTGTCATAGCCTGTATAATGATTGTAAGTCCCAGCCCCAATACAAGAAGGCTTGGAAAAGCAGTTTCGCAACGTCTTGATATCAATATCGAACGAAAAAATATCCATAAATAAATTATCAGTACAGCCGTAGCACCGAATAGTCCGTATTCCTCCGTAATAAATGCGTATGCGAAATCAGAATACGGTAACGGCAGATGTGTTCTTTGAGTACTGTTGCCAGGGCCTTTACCGACTATTCCTCCAGAAGCTATTGCTATGCGTGCCTGTGCGACTTGGGAATACTCGCTCCGGGCATTATTTAATTGCTGTTGTCTTTCATTTTCGTCTACTTTGACTATTCCGAGACGTTTTTCCCATGTCGAAACCCTTCCTACGCCGACTGTTTTCATAAGTAAAACAGCGAGTATTAAGACTATTAATCCGAGAAACAACATTCTGAAAATCTCATGGAAATTAACCCGACCTATTATCAACATCAGCAGGCAGGTAAAGAAGAGTAGTGCGGACGTGGAAAAATTAAATGCTAAAATAGAGCCGCATGCCAATATAACGGGACCCAAAATAGGGAACGTATTTTCTTTAAGTATTTTCAGGTTGTATTCCCTATTGTCTTTCCAGTCCTTAAGCCAGAAAGACGGTAGGAGTTTCATTGTTTTTATGGTTTTCTGGCGTGAAGCAAGTTGCTGGGCGAGCAGAACAACTACGGAAATCTTTAAAAGATCGGAAGGCTGAAAGGTCAGCCCAGTAAAAGGAATCTTGATCCATCTGTATGCTCCGTTTATTTTCTGGCCGATTCCGGGTACGTATATCAACGCCATGAATATTAGGCTGATTATGAACGTGATTTTAGCAAACCTGTTATAATCCTCTATATCGATCAGATGGAAAAAGACAACAATAAGGAATCCGACTCCGACGCAACCTAATTGAAATATGAGGTCATGAAACGTGTTTCCACCGTATTTTGCATAAGCTAAAGAAGCTGTGGAGGAATATACGACAAGCAATGAAAATATGGACAGAAAAGCGAAAATTATCCATAATACCCTATCGCCTCCGAAAAGCCTGTTAATTACCAATCGCCTTGCCATGACTATAATTTATTAACCTGTTCTTTAAATTTTTTTCCACGATCCTCGTAGTTTTTAAAAAGATCGAAACTCGCGCATGCCGGTGATAATAAAACTACATCGCCGTTCTCTGCTATCGATGCAGCATTTTTGACAGCATCCTCTATATTATCCGTAGAAATAATTTTATCTACATAATCTTGGAACGAATCGATCAGTTTTTGATTATCGATTCCTAAGCATATCAGAGCTTTAACTTTGGTTTTAGCCAGGTCTTTCAATACGGAATAATCGTTTCCTTTATCGGTTCCTCCGGCAATCCATACGATGGGTTTCTCCATGCCATCCAGAGCATACCAAACAGAATCCACATTCGTGGCCTTTGAGTCGTTAATATAAAGAACTCCTTTTCTTTCACGCACTTTTTCCATACGGTGCTCTACACCGCTGAATGCTTCTATTGTTTCTATGATGACATTCTCAGGAACACCTGCTGCAGAGGCGGCTAATGCAGACGCCATAATGTTGTAAATATTGTGTATGCCGTCTATTCTGATATTATTCCGGTTGATGTTAATCCGTTTCCCATTAAATTCGGAGATTATATTATTTCCGGATAAATATGCGGCCGTATTGTTTTCCGTCCTTACACTGAATGGTAGCATTTTTGACTGCGGATCGAAACGATTCATATTATCATGGGTAAACCTGTCATCAATGCAGTAAATAAAAAAATCGGAAGAGGTTTGATTTCTTAAAATACGGAATTTACTATCAATATAATTATTTATATTATAATCGTATCTGTCGAGATGATCCGGAGTAATATTCATCAGTACGGCGATATCTACTTTAAAATCGAACATTCCGTCCAGCTGGAAGCTACTGAGTTCTATAACGTACCACTCTTTATCTTCAGTCGCAACTTGATAAGCGTAGCTGGAACCGATATTTCCGGCTAATCCTACATTGGAGTTGGCTTTGGATAGAATGTTGTGTATCAGTGTGGTAGTCGTAGTCTTTCCGTTGCTTCCAGTTATGCCGATAGTTTTTGCATTTGTAAATCTTCCGGCAAACTCTATCTCCGAAATAACAGGTATATTGTTCTGTACTGCAGATTGTATGATCGATACTTTTTCAGGTATACCGGGACTTTTAATTATTTCCTCTGCATTAAGTATCTTTTCAAAAGTATGGCCGTTCTCTTCAAATGGAATCTTCCATTCGTCAAGTTTATTTTTATATTCCTCCTTTATAGCACCGGCATCCGAAAGAAATACATCGAACCCTTTAACTTTTGCAAGAACAGCTGATCCGAAGCCGCTTTCCCCTCCTCCAAGAACAACAATGCGTTTATGTGACATATTATCTGATTTTCAACGTGACTAATGTAATTGCTGCAAGCAACAGCTGTATGATCCAGAACCGAAGCACTATTTTCGATTCGAAATCCCCCTTTTTTTGATAGTGGTGATGAAGCGGAGACATTAAAAACACCCTTCGGCCTTCACCGTATTTTTTCTTTGTGTATTTAAAGTAAGAAACCTGTATAATTACCGACAAACTTTCGACCAGAAACACACCGCATAAAATGGGCAGAAGAAGTTCTTTTCTGATGAGAAGTGCAAAAACGGCAATTATTCCGCCGATTGACAGACTTCCTGTGTCGCCCATGAAAACCTGTGCGGGGTATCCGTTATACCAGAGAAAACCCATTAATGCACCGACGAAAGCTGCGGCATATACCACGAGTTCACCACTGTCCGGTATGTACATTATATTCAGATATCCTGAATAAATAATATTACCTGAAAGGTAAGCCAATATCCCCAGCACTATTATGATAACTGCCGATACTCCGGAAGTCAAGCCGTCCAACCCGTCCGTAAGATTTGCTCCGTTGGATACTGCGGTTATGATAAATATAGCTGCAAAGACATATATTATCCAGCTCAATACATTATCTTTATTCCAACTGTTGGGGACAAGCATTGAGTAATCGAATTCATTGTTTTTCACAAAAGGAATAGTCGTCTTGGTGCTTTTTTCCGGATTAGATACATATACTATATCGCTTTCGCCATAATTATCGACCGTCATATATTGAGCCGAAATATTTTCATCCACTTTCTCTCTTACAACTATTTCATTGCTATACCACATGGTGGCTCCCACTATAATTCCGAGGCCTACCTGCCCTACTATTTTAAACTTGCCGTTAAGACCCTCTTTATTTTTTTTGAAAACTTTTATATAATCATCCAGAAATCCTAAAATACCTAACCATAGAGTTGAGAATATCATTAATATTACGTAAATATTGGTAAGATCTCCGAACAGTAAAATAGGTATTAGAACGGATGTTAAAATAATAATCCCTCCCATCGTGGGAGTTCCTTTTTTTTCCAACTGTCCCTGTAGTCCGAGGTTGCGTATCTCTTCGCCGATCTGTTTCCTTTGCAGGAACCTGATTATTTTTACACCGAATAATAGTGCGACGATCAATGCAAATATAATCGCCATAGAGGATCTGAAAGAAAGATATTGGAAAACCCCGATTCCCGGGATATCAAAATATTTAGATAAATATTGGGCGAAATGGTATAACATAATTATTCAATATTCCAGATTTTTTTAACTTCTTCTCTATCGTCGAAATGTATCTTTTCTTTTCCGATTATTTGGTAATCTTCGTGGCCTTTGCCGGCGATCAGTATTACATCTCCGGTATTTGCCAATATAGTCGCTGTTTTAATCGCTTCGCGCCTGTCTTCAATTATCAGGTATTTGGATCCTGAATAAACGCCTTTTTCCATCTCCGACAGGATTGATTTTGGATCTTCCATTCGGGGATTATCGGATGTTAGGATCGTAATATCGCTGTTCTCAGTGGCGATTCCTGCCATAACCGGACGTTTGGTCGTATCCCTGTTTCCTCCGCAGCCTATTACCGTGATGAGCTTTTGACCTGATTCACGTATTTCATTAATCGCTGAGATCACATTTTCAAGAGCATCGGGAGTATGAGCATAATCCACGATGGCAGTAATTCCGTTTTGCGACCGGATTGTCTCAAATCTTCCGGATACGGAATTTAAACCACTTAAAATTCTAAGTACCTCATTTTCATCCGCACCTAAAAGAACAGCGGTTCCATACACAGCTGCTAAGTTGTAGGCGTTGAATCCTCCGGTAAATTTGACCCACACCTCTGTATTATTAATGAGAAGTTCCATACCGTCGAACATTTTCTCGATTATCTTGACCTTGAAGTCAGACTGGTTCTTAAGGCCGTAAGTAAATACACGTGCTCTCGTATTTTGTACCATAACTGAACCGTTCTTATCGTCGGAGTTGACCAGTGCGAACGATCTTTTCGGAAGTTCATCAAAAAATATTTTTTTCGCTTTGATATATTCGGCAAAGGTCTCGTGGTAATCGAGATGTTCGTGGGTAATATTCGTAAAAATTCCTCCTGTAAAACACAATCCGCTGATGCGTTTCTGGATTATACTATGTGAGCTTACTTCCATGAAACAGTACTCGCAACTTTCTTCGACCATTTTCGATAACAGAAGATTAAGGCTTAGTGGGTCCGGAGTGGTATGGGTGGATTCGAATTCTTTCTTACCAATTTTATAAACCACTGTAGATATGAGTCCTACGTTGTATCCGAGCTCCATAAATGTTTCATAAAGGACGGTTGCTGTTGTTGTCTTACCGTTTGTTCCGGTCACACCGACCAATTTCATCTTACTGCCGGGATTACCGTAAAAAACGGAAGCCATGATGCCCAGTGATTCATGGGTGTCTTTTGTAACGATATATGCGGTACTTTCATCCAGAACTTCCGGAAGTTGTTCCGCCAGTACAGCGGTCGCTCCTGCCTTAATTGCTTTGTCTATATAATTATGTCCGTCGGATTCATTTCCTTTAAGAGCCACGAAGAGAGAATTGTCTTTTATTTTTCGCGAATCGAATTCTATACTTTCGATCTCTATCTCTGTATTTCCATAAATTTTCTCAATTTCAATGGAAGATAATAATTTGTTCAGATTCATAATCAATTAAGAGTTAAATGAATTTTCAGGTCATTTCTCAATGCCGTTCCCGGTGAAACAGATTGTCTTACCACTTTACCTTTACCGGTAAAAGTAACGTTCATGCCGAGATTTTCCAATAGGTTTACAGCGTCTTTAAGTCCGTAGTTTTTTACATCCGGTACAACACTGCTACTCATTCCGACTGTATCCACTTTAATTCCTGTACTGTCGGTTGATACAACTACATTGCCTCTGATGCCTCTTTTCTGATCGTATGGTAACGACAGATCGCTCAAAACAGTATTTACGGATTTTATATCTCCGTTTTTCACAGATGGAATGTCGTCGGATTTATCTTTGGATGTAACCGGATTTCTCCAGTCCACACTGTTGCCGTATACCCTCTCAGCTATTACCTTGAACACAGGTCCGGCTAAAGAACCTCCGTAATAATTGGCGCCCCTTCCGCCCCCTCGGAATGTTTTCATTGCAACTATGCATGTGTATTGAGGATTATCCGCTGGAAAATATCCTACAATAGTCGCAAGGTAATCCATTCCTCCCTGTGTACCGTAGCCCCTGTTGTTATTGGGCATTTGTGCAGTACCGGTTTTTACTGCAATTTCAAGATCTTCGACTCTTAAACGTTGTGCCGTACCATCGGTAGCGACGCCCTCAAGGGCTTCCTTAACTTTTTTCAAGGTGGATGACGAACATATCTGATCCCTTAATACTGTGCTTCTGAATGTTCTGATAGTCTGTCCGTAACGGCTTAATTCCTTTACTATTATCGGACTTATCATTTTACCGTTGTTGGCTACAGCATTATATAATACAAGTGTTTGAAGCGGAGTCATTTCCAGCTCATATCCATAAGACATGGATGTAAGGGTAAGTCCGCTCCATTTTTTTGCATCGGTATGGATATATGGGCCCCGATAACCTTCCAATTGGAACGGGATGGTATCGTTTACTCCGGTTTTTATAAGCTGGTCCACGAAACGTTGCTGGTTGCTCCGGTATTTATCATTAACTGCACGGGCAAAACCAACGTTCGAAGATACTTCGAATACTTCTTTCAGTGTTAGTTTATCATAACCGAGATGTGAATCCCGAACTCTTTTGCCGTACATCATAACGTCTCCTCCGGCAATATCTATAATATCGTCGAGAGACATTTTGGCATCTTCCAGAAGCACCATCAATACGGCAAGTTTAAAAGTAGATCCGGGATTGATCCTTTGGCTTATGGCATGGTTCAGGTCCTCTACACATTCTCCGTTACTTCTTCTTGTAAGATTTGCCATTGCCCTGATCTCTCCGGTTTTAACTTCCATTAGTATTGCGGTTCCCCAATCTGCACCCTGTGCTTGGAGCTGTTCTTTCAGGGCTCTCTCCGCAACATCCTGCAATTCGATATCGATAGTGGATATTATATCTATACCATCGAGAGGTTCTTTATTCGAGGCGTCGGAAATAGGCATCCAGAAACTGCCGGATATTCTCTGCATTTTTGTTATGCCGTCCTCGCCTTTAAGATACTCGTCGAAAGCACCTTCGATCCCCCATTTTAAAGAATCATTCACTTTTCTACCGATAGTACGGCTGGCGATAGAGCCGTAAGGTAGTACACGCTGGGTGATTTTTTCCGGAATAAATCCGCTGATATTGGAGCTTCTCTTTCTGAACAGTGGAAATTCATTGATTTGCGTAAGTTCGAAATAACTTACGTTTCTCGGCGAAATTCTAAACACACGCTGCTGTCCGGAGAGCGTTTTTTTTCGGTAATCCTGGAACATATTTTTGTACTGTGCTGCTGATTTATCCTTAAAAAAATCAGCCATTCTTTTGGAGAGTGAATCCAGGGAAGTTTTAAAAATGGAATCGGTAAGCCCCGTAGCCCTGAAATCCATTTTAAGGTCATACATCGGCAGCGATGTTGCCAGAAGCCTGCCGTCGTAAGAATAAATATCTCCACGTTCAGCTCCGATAATATCCGTACGGAATGTTCTTGGTCCTTCTGCTTTTTTCTTAAGTTCAGCACTTTCAGGTCCGTATTGAATATAAATTATTTTTAATACAATTGCCAGACCGAGTACAAAAAACAAGGCATATATGATCCATGCCCTTTTAATCAAATCCTTTTTTACGGGTGATTCTTTTTTCATAAACGGTTATTCGAGTTTCAGTGGTGGCGCTACGGATTCTTCCAGGTCTATATTTCGTTTTTTCAGTTCCTTTATTATTTCACTCTGCCTTGTTGCAGTCATTCTTCTCTCGGTAAAAGACAACGATTTAGCCCTGAGTTCTTGAACCTCTTTATTAAGATTTATGTATTGTCTATGGAGACTCTGTGTTAAAAAACTGTTTGCGATATATAGGAACATCAGAAATGAAATAAATATAATATATGGAAGTTTTTTTCCAACTTCTTCTTTCTTTAAAATATTCCCGGAAATAACTCCTTTAAAATATTCTATTATTGTATTTAATGTATTATTTTTTAGCATTTTTCAGCCGATCTTAGTTTAGCGCTCCTTGAACGGTTATTACTTTCAATCTCTTCCTTTGTCGGTTCGAGGGCCTTCTTGTTAATTAACTTTAAAGGCAGTGAAATATTCCCGAAAAAATCTTTTTTCTGATTTCCATCCACATTTCCGGATTTCATAAAATTTTTAACTAACCTGTCTTCAAGGGAATGATATGTTATTATTACCAATCTACCGCCCGGTTTTAATATTTTAATAGACTGTTCCAGCATCATTTTAAGGGCTTCCATTTCCCCGTTAACTTCAATTCGCAGGGCTTGAAATAATTTCGCGAGAAATTTGTTTTTATCTATTCCTGAGGCCGGTTTGCCAACAGCTTCTATTAGGTCGCTTACTTTTTCAATCGGGTTTGTCTGCCGGTAATTGACAATGCTGTTTGCAATTCTGCCCGGATTCACAAGTTCTCCGTAAAATTTTAAAATATATTTTAGTTTCTCCTGATCGTAATTATTTATGACATCCAGAGCTGACAAACCTGAATTTCTATTCATTCTCATATCCAGCCGGGAATCGAATCGATATGAAAAACCTCTCGTTTCGTCATCGAAGTGGTGCGACGATACGCCGAGGTCGGCAAGAATGCCATCCAATTCTTCGAATCCGAAGCAGCGGCAGCAGTTTCTCATGTATTTGAAATTGTTTTGTGCAAATGTCAGCCTGTTGTCATCCGGCAGATTCCGGAGAGTATCGGAATCTTGGTCGAAGGAAATAAGCCTACCTTGCGGACCGAGATTTTTGAGGATTTCACGGGAATGTCCGCCTCCTCCGAATGTCAGGTCTGCATAACTTCCGGATGGGTCGATGTTTAGCAATTCCATACTTTCTTTTAGAAGTACGGGTATGTGGTATTTTTGATGTTCCAAACTCTTTTTTTTATATTGCGGTAAAGATACAAAAATAATAGTTCCGATTATTAATTTTATTTACAGGTAAACAATAAAAACCATTAATGGACTTAGAGGTTGATTTAGAAAAAGTTATAAAATCTAAAAATCCTAAGGCGGCGAAGTTTATGCCGGGATTTGTAATTAAATATCTTAAACGTATAATCCGGCAGGAAGAGATAAATTATTGTCTTCAGGAATTTTCAGATAAAGAAGGTACAGAATTTATAGGTGAAATACTGAAGCATATCGATGTAACGGGTAATTCTTACGGATTGGAAAATATCGATCCGGACGGAAGATATGTTTTTGCATCCAACCATCCTTTGGGAGGTCTGGACGGACTGATCCTTGCCTGCGAGATAGAGAACCGTTTTGGGAAAGTCAAGTTGGTGGTCAATGACCTGCTGATGAATCTGGGGCCGCTTAAATCCTTATTCGTTCCGGTAAATAAATTCGGGAAACAGTCGACCGCTTATGCCCGGTTATTGAATGAAGTATTCGAGTCCGATGAACAGATAATATATTTCCCGTTCGGGTTATGTTCCCGTAAAATAAAAGGAAAAATCCAGGACGGAGAATGGAAAAAGAAATTTGTCAGTAAGGCTGTCGAATCCAAACGAGATATTGTGCCTGTTTATGTCGATGCTAAAAACTCTTCTTTTTTCTATAATCTTGCACTTTTCAGAAAGCGGATAGGAATAAAAGTGAACATAGAAATGCTTTATCTTCCGGATGAAATGTTCAAAAAGGAAAATTCACGGATAGATATATATTTTGGCAAACCGATTCCCTGGCAGAATTTAAAAAATGGAAACCACAAATTATGGGCGAAAAAAATCAGGGAAACAGTTTATTCACTGAAAAAAGCTCCGTTATAACTGGATTTTGAAATAAATTTTTTATTTTCGCCCGAAATTCTATTGTATCTTATGGAACAAATAATCGATCCTGTAAATAAAGAACTGCTGAAAAAAGAACTTACAGACGATAAATTTCTGCGTAATACAAATAATGCAGGAAACGAAATATATATAATAACTGCCGCTGACAGTCCTCATATTATGCAGGAAGTTGGAAGGTTAAGGGAAGTTTCGTTCAGGGATGCAGGCGGCGGCACAGGCAAATCTGTAGATGTAGACGAATTGGATACGGTGGAAGGGGGTTATAAGCAAATAATCGTATGGGATCCGAAAGACGAGGAAATAGTCGGCGGGTATCGTTATATAATTTCAGACAGTTCACATCCGAAATATTTTTCCACAGAACATTATTTTCGGTTCAGTGAGAAATTCCGTAAAGAATTTTTACCGTATACTCTCGAACTCGGACGTTCATTCGTTCAACCCCATTATCAGGGAACCAGACAGAATTCTAAAGGAATATATTCCCTTGATAATTTATGGGATGGACTCGGCGGATTACTGGTAAAGAATCCTGAAGTCCGTTTTTTATTCGGAAAGGTTACCATGTACGGAGATTATAATAAGGAGGCAAGAAATATGCTCATCTATTTTCTTCGCAAACATTTTCCTGACAGAGATAACCTCGTAGAACCTTTGTATCCGGTGGAACTGGATATAGACAATGAAAATATGTCGCAACTTTTTACCGAAAACGATTTTGCCGGAGACTACAGGATATTGATAAGAGAAATAAGAAAATACCAGGAGAATATACCTCCGATGATAAATGCTTATATGAATTTATCTCCGTCCATGAGAGTTTTTGCAACAGTCCGGAACCCTGATTTCGGTGAAGTGGAAGAAACGGCTATATTAATTACCCGCGAGGATATCTATCCTAAAAAATACGATAGACATGTAAATGTTTAATCCGTTATGGTATCCTTAAAACCTGTCCGATTCTCAGAGAGTTTGCATTTTTAAGATTGTTCTCTTTCATTATTGCCGAGACTGTAACATTATGTTGTCTGGCAATTTTCCCGAGAACGTCATTTTTCTTAACTTTATAAGTACGCTGAGTCGTTTTTACAGTATCTGTAAACTTACCTGTTTGGGGATCGATATATTTTTTAAGATATATCGTGTCTTTCGAGTAAATTTCATCTTCTTTTTCAATAAAAGCCGAAATTCCCTGCTGGGGCAAAATTAAAGAATACCCTTTTTCTATAGGAGACGGTACGATATCACGTTTGTAATGAGGGTTAAGTTCCCTTAAAATATCCATTGAAATATCTATAGTTGAAGCCACTTGTTCCAGGTGCAGCATTTTTTTTTACAGTAATGGTATCCGTGGTCATTGGAATGACCGGAAGAACAGGATTTATATTGTGTACTTTATGGAACGTATAGGCATAAGTTGCTGCAATAAAACTCGGAATATAACCTCTTGTTTCTTTGGGAAGATAATTGTAAATATCCCAGAAGGTCTCGGCATTAGGAGCCCGTTTCAAAGCCTTGTTTACATTTCCGGGTCCACAGTTATAAGCTGCAAGAGCTAAAGTCCAGTCCTCGTATATGGAGTATAATTGGCTCAAATAAATACATGCTGCTTTTGTAGACGCAATCGGATCCATTCTTTCATCTACGAATGAGTTTATTTCCAACCCTACTCCCTTGCCTGTAGCGAGCATAAATTGCCATAAGTCTGTCGCTCCTGCACGGGAAACTGCCTTAGGGTATAATGCCGATTCTATTACAGGCAGTATTTTGAGTTCTGAAGGCAATCCCTGTCTGTCCAGTTCTTCTTCGAAAAGTGGAAAGTAATACTTTGCCAGTCCGAAAATATTTGACATATTGCGGTTAAGCCGCGTCGTGTAAGTAATTATGTATTTTCTTACTATGTCATTGTAAGGTAATGGAATGACAGATGCTATCATTTTCAATCTGGCATCGTATATCGAATCCGGAATATTTTGCGTATCTACTACAGATGAAATATCTATATCGATAAATTTATTGAGATAGTCATCATAAGAAGTCAGGATACTGCTCTCGTAATACAGAGATAACAAAGAATCGTATTGTTCCGGAGAATATTTGATATTAAGCTGTCCGTAAATATTTTCATTACCAGAACCATTGGCTATTGTCAGGGTTGCGATAAAAACTGTTAAACAAAAAGTAAATCTTTTCATTTCATATGGTAATTAAAAATTTATTTTCATTGTCAGGCCGATACCTGATCCATATCCTGACGTTCGAGAACTTGCTCTCAGACCGGATATGTCTATTAATGTCGGTTCCACCCTCATAGTTAAATCGTCGCTGATATCGTAATCTTTCATATAGGCATCCGCATGGGCTTCTACGACGCTCAATACATAAAGAGCACAGGTTAATATTATGCTCAGGTCCCTGTTCCTTCTGTAAGAATCCCGCAGATTCTGTAGTGTAGACTGTGGATAGCGACCTCCGAATTCATCTTTTCCTTCCTCGAATAAGTTATATGCTTCACGAAACCTTTTATATCCCCTGCTGTTAAAATCTATTACGTACCCCATGGTTGCAAATGCTCCTATAACTATAGGAACCTTCCAGTAACTTTTATTATAAAATTGTCCTGCTCCGGGAAATATCATTGCCAGAGTGGTAGCTCTTTTTGCCGGAGTTGTCATATGAGGGTAATTTACTACACCGTCACCGAGAAAATATAAATATGTGAATGCCGCACCGATAAAAAATACCTGACGTTGGGTATTATAATTTATCATTTTCGTTTGGTAAGGATCTATTTGTGATCTCGGGGTTCCCTCAGTCAAGCGTAATTCATCATAAATCTTTTTGTATTTTTTATACTTATTATTGGAATGCGCATATAGGACTGAAAATCCTCCGACTATTCCGTAAAGAACTGGAATTTTCCAATATTGTTTATTATATAATTGGGAAAACCCTGGAGCTACGCTGGATATTGCCGACATTTTGGATAACCCCATAGTATCTTTGAATATAGGGGATTGAAGGCGTATCTGTCCTAATATGGTTGTATCTGTCGTATTTTCCTGCTGTTGAAGAACACCTCCAGACACCAATTCCCTTTCTTGAGAATATGAATCTACAACAGTTATAAAACTTATAAAAATAAGAGTGAAGAATATTTTGATCTGTTTTATTCCCATAAGTTTACGATCGTATGCTTTCAAATTTTTTCAGAAAAGTTAAAATATCTTCATCCGATTTGAACTCGATTATAATTTTTCCTTTTCCCTTATTTCCTTTTTTTATGGCAATGTCCTGGTTAAAGAAACTCTCGAGATGTTCTACTAAACGGATATATTCCTTCGGGTATTCTTCTTCGATAACTTCTTTTTTATTGATTTTGTTATTCTTGAGATTCGAGATAATTTCTTCCACCTGACGGACTGATAGATTGTTTTTAATTATCCGTTTAAGCATATTTAACTGCATGGCTTTGCTTTCGATGTTTATCAAGGCCCGTGCGTGCCCCATCGAAATGAGTTCCTGTTTTATTGCGACCTGTATCTCTGCCGGTAATTTTAAAAGACGAAGGTAATTAGCTACGGTCGATCTTTTTTTGCCGACCCTCTCTGCGAGATTTTCCTGAGTCATATCACATTCATCGACTAACCTCTGTAAACTGATAGCGATTTCTATTGCATTAAGGTCCTCCCTCTGGATGTTTTCTACAAGGGACATTTCCAATAATGTCTGATCGTTCACTTCCCTTATATAGGCCGGAATTTTCGTGAGGCCTGCAATCTTGGAGGCTCTGTATCTTCTTTCACCGCTGATAATTAAATACTTCCCGTCTTTACCTTTATTTACGGTTAAAGGCTGTATTATCCCAAGATGCTTTATGGATTCGGCAAGTTCGTTAAGACTTTCGTCATCGAAACTTTTCCGTGGCTGCTGTGTATTCGGTACAAGTTTTTCGATATCTATTTCGTCTATTCCGGACTCTTTGAGTTTTTCCGGAACATTCAATTTTTCCATGTCAAAAATTGATTCCAGACCTCTTCCTAAACCTTTAGGTTTTGTCTTCATATCAGTTTATGTTGTTATTTCTTAAAAATTCTTTAGCCAGATTCAGGTAGTTTACTGCACCGTTGCAGGAAGCATCATGCAGTAAAACAGGTTTACCGTAACTAGGTGCCTCGCTTAAACGTGTATTCCGTTGAATAATTGTATCGAAGGTTAAATGCCCGAAATGTTTTCTGACTTCTTCAACCACCTGATTTGCCAGTTTTAACCGGGAATCATACATAGTCAATAAAAATCCTTCGATTTCCAGTTCCGGATTCAGGTGTTCTTTGGTTATTTTTATCGTATTCAAAATTTTCCCCAATCCTTCCAGTGCGAGGTATTCGCATTGAACGGGAATTATTACGCTGTCCGAGGCGATTATTGAATTTAACGTCAATAAGCCGAGTGACGGAGAGCAATCTATAAATATGTAATCGAAATTCTCTCTTATCTCGTATAGAATCGTTTTCATTCGGAATTGTCCGTTATCCATATTTCGTAGATCTTCTTCCGCAGCTACTAAGTTTATACTTGAAGGAACAAGATAAAGGCTCTCGATATCTGCATTCCGCATGATGGACTCCTGAATGGAACATTGACCGATCAAACAATTATATATATTGTTGTCGTTTATTTCAAATCCGAGTCCCGAAGTTGCATTGGCTTGCGGGTCGGCATCCACTATAAGTACTTTCTTTTCCAACACGGCCAGGCTGGCGGCAAGGTTGATAGTAGTCGTAGTTTTACCCACGCCACCTTTCTGGTTTGCAAAAGAAATTATTTTACCCATGATTGTCTAAAATTAATATGCAAATATATAGGAAATATGTTTTATAAAAAATCCGCAGGGCCGAAATTAACCCTCTTCATTAAAAGATAAAAATTAAATGGAAATTATTAAAAAAAGTTATTAAAAAGAACTATCTAATCCTCAGAAAAGATTACCTTTGCGAATCCGATTTTCAATTAAAAATTTTTAATATAATTATGTCGAACGTGATTAGAATCAAAAAGGGTCTCGACATTTCACTTGAAGGGGCTGCGACGGAATCCATCGTACAGCTTCCATTAGCAGATAAGTACGCCGTAAAACCGGACGACTTTATGGGTTTCACCCCGAAACTGCTTGTCAAACAAGGAGATGTCGTCACTGCCGGTTCACCTCTCCTCTTCGATAAATACCGTCCGGAATGGGTTGTTACTTCTCCGGTTAGTGGTACTGTATCGTTGATAAACCGTGGAGAGAAAAGGAAAATACTGGAGGTTGTCGTGACGACTGATGGTAAGAATGAATTTAAAGAATTCCCTGTAAAGCCAATAAGGGACTTGTCCAGAGAGGAAATAATTGAATTGCTTCTCGGCTCGGGACTATGGAACTTTATTATTCAACGACCTTATGGTATCGTTGCTAACCCTAAAGATCAGCCTCGCTCCATTTTTATTTCCGGATTCGACACTGCACCTCTTGCGCCTGACATGAATTTTATTCTTAAAAAAGAAGCTGATAATATCGAGGCAGGATTGGAAGCTCTTGCTAAACTTACATCGGGGAGCGTGAATTTGAGTGTTAATGCTGAGGGGGAAACCGGAGTTCTTAATAAAGTTAAAGGTGCTTCTGTTCACAGGTTCGAAGGTCCTCATCCTGCAGGAAATGTGGGTGTGCAGATCAATCATATCGCTCCTATTAACAAAGGCGAGATTGTCTGGACTGTCGATGTTCAGAATCTTGCGATATTCGGAAGGTTTATCAAAACGGGTAAGGTTGATATGACCAAAACAATAGCCGTGACTGGTTCGCAGGTTGAAAACCCACAGTATTATACTATAATAAACGGAGCAAGTATCGGTAGTATCCTAAAAGGAAAAATCAAACTGCAGAAACAGGGTGATTCAGTCAGGATAATAAGCGGTAATGTTCTTACCGGACAAAAAGTGGAAGAAAACGGCTTCATAGGGTTTTATGGAAATCAGATAACTGTTATTCCAGAAGGCGATAAATATGAAATGTTAGGATGGGCTGCACCGCGTTTTAATAAATTCTCCGCTTCACGCAGTTATTTCTCATGGCTCATGCCGAAAAAGAAATACGATCTTGATACTAATATTAATGGTGGCGAAAGAGCTCTCGTTATGTCCGGCATATATGATAATTGTCTGCCTATGGATATCTACCCTATTTATCTTATTAAAGCCATTATGGCAGGTGATATAGAGAAGATGGAGAATCTGGGTATATATGAAGTGATCGAAGAAGACATCGCTTTGTGTGAATTCGTTGATCCATCTAAAACCGAGATGCAGGCTATTTTAAGGGATGGTATAAATGCCATGATAAAAGAGCTTAATTAATAGACGTTTACAGATGAAAGCAACAAGAAACTTTGTAGATAAAATAAAACCGAACTTTGAAAAAGGAGGAAAATTTGAAAAACTCCATTCAACGTTCGATGCGTTCGAGACGTTCCTGTTCGTTCCTAATACAGTTACCCATAAAGGAAGCCACATCAGGGACGTAATCGATCTGAAAAGGACTATGTCCGTCGTAATCTTCGCACTGCTGCCCGCTCTTCTTTTCGGAATGTTCAACGTAGGTTTACAGCATTTCAGGGTATTTGGTGAAATAAATATAAGCGATCCTTATATGTTCGATCTTATATGGAAGTGTTTTTGGTTTGGATTCCTTAAAGTGCTTCCGATTATAATCGTTTCATATGTAGTGGGACTGGGAATAGAATTTATTTTCGCACAGCTGAGAGGGCACGAAGTTAACGAAGGCTTCCTGGTAACTGGATTCCTTATCCCTCTTGTAATGCCGGTGGATGTACCTTTATGGATGGTTGCCGTTGCTACTGCATTTGCGGTTATCATTGGTAAAGAAGTGTTCGGAGGAACAGGAATGAATATCTTCAATCCTGCCCTGCTTGCGCGAGCATTTATATTTTTTGCGTATACTCCTTATATATCCGGTGATAAAGTTTGGGTCGCAGGATTGAATAAGGCTCCTGAAGGCATTGTAGATTCATATTCAGGTGCAACCCCACTTGCGGATATAACCAATGCACTGACCGAGGGAGCTCATATGGTGGATTGGAGCAACGGAACTTCCCCCATGAACTGGTTTATCGGAACCATTCCGGGTTCTATAGGTGAAACTTCGACGTTGGCTATTCTTTTAGGAGCGATAGTTCTTCTGATCACAGGTGTCGCAAGTTGGAGGATAATGTTATCTGTATTTGCAGGGGGATACCTTACCGGACTTCTTTTTAATGCCATAGGACTTAACGCGGCGATGGATATGCCTGCTTACTATCATTTGATGATCGGAGGTTTTGCATTCGGTGCGGTATTTATGGCTACCGATCCTGTCACAGGTTCCCAGACCAATACAGGTAAATGGATATACGGTTTCTTCATAGGTGTTCTTGCCGTACTGCTGAGGGTTGTGAATCCAGGATATCCGGAAGGAATGATGCTCTCGATATTGTTTATGAATGCTATGGCTCCGCTTATCGACCATTATGTAGTTCAGGCAAATGTAAACAGAAGGAAAAAACGTTTAAAAACCGCTGTAAAATAAGTAAAGATGAATAAGAACAGTAATAAATACATTATAACCTATGCTTCTGTCATGGTTATAATCGTGGCGGCGGTTCTCTCCTTTGCTGCCTTACAGTTAAAAGACCGTCAGGACAATAATGTCAGGATGGAGAAAATGGGTGACTTACTAAGATCTATCGGTAAAGGCGAGGACGCCAATTCCGTAAAAGATAAGTTCGCTTATATTACTGAAGAATACGATAAATATATCCAAAAAGCATATACTGTAACTACGGATGGAAACATATCGGACGGAGATGCCTTTGAAATTCTTCTGAACCTTAAGTCTGAGTATGACAAGTCTGCGGCTGAGAGGAATCTTCCTGTATTCGAAAGTAACGATAATGGTAAAAAATACTATGTGCTTCCTACGTGGGGGTCAGGATTATGGGGACCTGTTTGGGGTTATGTTGCTTTGGAAGAAGACTGGAGTACCATTTACGGTATAATTCTCGATCATGCCAGCGAAACTCCGGGTCTTGGGGCTGAAATTACATCTTCTGCGTTCCAGGATCAGTTTAAGGGCAAACAGATTTATTCGGGTGATAAGTTCGTGGGCATTACAGTCCTGAAAAACGGAGCTGAAAACAATCCGCATGCTGTGGATGCGATTTCAGGCGGTACTATTACCAGTCGTGCCGTTGAAACCATGATTGCGAACTGTATTAAAAACTACGGTGAATATATAGCGAAACAAAGGCAGGCGGAAGTTGCCGTTGTTTCTGTAAGTGAAGTTGAATCAGAACAGGTAAATACGACTGACGATGAATAATACAGAAAAAGAACCTTTATTTTCAGCGAAAAACAGGAACGTCCTTTTGAGCCCGCTCGGAAGTAATAATCCTATCACAATTCAGATACTGGGTATTTGTTCCGCACTGGCCGTTACGGCAAAACTAAAGCCTGCGCTCGTTATGGCTCTATCGGTTATCGTAGTAACAGCAATGGCAAACCTTATTATTTCTTTATTAAGAAATACTATACCTGCACGAATAAGAATTATAGTCCAGCTTGTTGTTGTGGCAGGGCTTGTAATTCTTGTGGATCAGGTACTAAAAGCATTTGTTTATGATGTAAGCAAGCAATTATCCGTCTATGTCGGATTAATCATTACAAACTGTATAATCATGGGACGTCTGGAGGCATTTGCTTTAGCAAGTAAGCCATGGCCGGCGTTGCTTGATGGTATCGGAAACGGACTTGGTTATGGGTTAATTCTTGTAATCCTCGGCTTCTTCCGCGAACTGCTTGGTGCGGGAAGCATATTTGGATATCCGATAATACCCGATTCATGGTACATCTCAAACGGTGGTTTTTATAGTAATAACGGACTTATGCTGTTGCCTCCGATGGCGCTGATAGGTGTTGGAATTATTATATGGATAACGAATTCAAGAAAAAAGAAAGCGTAACAGTTAAGTCAAATATACTATGGAAAATATATTAAGCATTTTTGTCCGTTCCATTTTTGTCGACAATATGGTGTTCGCGTTCTTCTTTGGAATGTGTTCGTATATTGCCGTATCGAAAACAGTTAAGACTGCTATGGGGCTTGGTATTGCGGTAATTTTCGTAATGCTGATAACAGTTCCTGTAAACTATTTATTATTGAAATATGTCCTTGCTCCGGGAGCATTGACATGGATATCTCCTGATTTTGCTACTGTAGATCTGGATTTTCTCCGTTTTATAGTTTTTATTGCGGTAATTGCTTCTATCACTCAGTTAGTGGAAATGATCGTAGAAAGATTTGCACCTGCACTTTATAATCAGTTAGGTATATTCCTCCCCTTGATTGCGGTGAACTGTGCGATTATGGGTGCCTCACTTTTCCTTCCTGAAAGGGAATATGCGAATGTAGGCCAGGCTGTTACGTTTGCCCTAGGATCTGGTATCGGTTGGTGGCTGGCTATTATTATGATGGCTGCTATACGTGAGAAAATAACATACTCTAACGTACCGCTTCCGCTGAAAGGCGTGGGTATAACATTTATAATTACCGGATTAATGGGAATTGCGTTTATGTCGTTCCTTGGAATTCAAATATAATAGGATCAGGAAATGGGTTTATCAATATTAATATCAATAATTGCTTTCCTTATCGTTACTTTACTGCTTGTGGCGGTACTTCTTTATGCGAAAGCTAAACTTATTCCGTCGGGCAATGTCAATATCGACATAAACGACGGTGAAAAAGAACTTGTTGCAGAACAGGGAAATACACTTTTAACAACTTTGAGCAATAACGAGATCTTCCTTCCCTCTGCGTGCGGGGGCGGCGGTTCGTGCGGTATGTGTAAATGTCAGGTTACTGATGGCGGCGGTGAAATACTTCCTACCGAGGTAAACTTCTTTACACGTAAGCAACAGCAACAAAAATGGAGGCTGGGATGTCAGGTGAAAGTAAAATCCGACATGAAAATCAAAGTTCCTGAAAACGTTCTCGGTGTGAAAAAATGGGAATGTGAGGTTGTCTCTAATAGAAATGTCGCTACTTATATCAAAGAATTCGTGGTAAAACTTCCGGAAGGCGAAAACCTCACCTTCCGTTCAGGAGGATATATTCAGATTGATATACCGAAATACGAAGGCATCAAATTCAGCGATTTCGATATCGAAAAAGAATACCATGATGAATGGGACAGCATGAAACTCTGGGGACTTGTAACTAATAATCCGGAAGATACTTTTAGGGCTTATTCCATGGCTAACCACCCGGCGGAGGGGAATATTATAATGCTTAACATACGTATTGCTACCCCACCGTGGGATAGAGCGGCTGGTACGTTTATGAATGTTAATCCGGGTATTTGTTCTTCCTATATTTTCTCAAGAAAACCGGGAGATAAGATCACTATTTCCGGACCTTACGGAGAGTTTTTTATTAAAGATACCAAAAACGAAAAAATGTTTATCGGCGGCGGTGCCGGTATGGCTCCGATGAGATCGCATATTTTCCATATGTTCCATACGGAAAAAACCGATATTCCGGTAACCTTCTGGTACGGTGCACGTTCTAAGCGTGAAATATTCTACGAAGACCAATTCGAGAAGATCGAACAGGAATTCCCTAACTTTAAGTTCAATATTGCTCTATCGGAACCTAAACCTGAAGACAACTGGGAAGGTTATGTAGGATTTATCCATCAGGTTATATTCGATCAATATCTCAAGGATCATGATGCTCCGGAAGATATAGAATACTATCTATGCGGACCTCCGATGATGACGGCAGCAGCTACCGTAATGCTGGACAATCTCGGTGTACCACCTGAAAACATAATGTACGACAACTTTGGTGCATAATATGAATATATAAAGAAAGGTTCGAAAGACCTCTCTTTTATTTTTAACTTTGAAATTAAAAACCAGATGAAATACCCCTTTACCAGAAGAGATGACGAATGTATTGACGATTATTTCGGAACACAGGTTCCGGATCCATATAGATGGCTGGAAGATGATCTTTCAGAAGAGACATCTGAATGGGTGGAAGTGCAGAATCGATTTACTGAGAATTATTTTTCTAAAATACCATTCAGGGAAAAAATAAAGGAAAAATTAAGGGAGTTATATGATTATGAGTCTTTTGGTTTATGTTTAAAGAAAAATGATTACATATACTTTTTTAAAAACAATGGACTCGATAATCAGGATATCTTATACAGGCAAGCTGGTTTTCAAGAAGCCGTAGAGGTTTTCATAGATCCGAATAAAATTTCTTCCTCAGGGACGACAACAATTTCCGGAATCGGTTTCTCGCCAGACGGCAGATATATTTCTTATCTTTTATCGGAAGCCGGATCGGATTGGAGTACCATAAAAATAATCGATACCGATACTAAAGAACATCTCACAGATGAAATAAAGTGGGTTAAATTCTGCCAGCCTCAGTGGTCTGTAAATGGTTTTTATTTCAGCGGATATTCTCAACCCGAGAAAAACGAATTATCGGAAATCAATTCCCGGCAAAAAGTTTTATTTCACCGATTAGGCACTTCACAAACAACAGATATGATTATTTTTGAAGACAAGGGTAATCCGTTAAGGTATTATCATCCGCATATTAGTCAGGATTTAAGACATCTTGTGATAATTTGTTCCGAAGGAACATCTGGGGATTTGATTTTTATTGTAGACTTAGCGGATGGGGCTACCGATTATCTGACCGGGAATTTCAAGTCTGATTACAAATATATTTCATGTAATAACGGAATGTTATTATTATTAACCAATGAGGGAGCACCGAATAATCACATCGTAGAATATGATCTAAGCTCAAAACAGAGAAAAGAAATTGTACCTGAAGAAGGGATTGTGATTGAAGATGCGGTAAAAATCGGAAGTGATCTGATTATAAATTATATTAAAGACGTTAAGAATGTTCTTGTAAAATACAGTATTGCCTCTAACAATAAAGAGACTTTGTTTGAACCGGAAACAGGGACTGTTATTCTTTATCAACCAAATGAGTGTTCGGTGTTTTATTCGGTGAAAAATCACCTCTCGCCGGGTACTGTATATTATGTTGATGAAAAAAATGTTTCTCCTATACCATTTAAAAGTTCGCAGTTGAATTTTAATCCTGAAAATTTTGTTACCGAACAATTATTCTTTGAAAGTAAGGACGGTGCAATAATTCCAATGTTTGTTTCGCATAAAAGGCATTTAATATTAGACGGGCAAAATCTGGTTCATTTATATGGATACGGAGGATTTAATATAAGCCTTACTCCGGATTTCAGTCCTGCGAATATTCTTTTGATGGAAAATGGAGGGATATATGCGGTCGCAAATATCCGTGGTGGCGGAGAGTATGGAGAGCAGTGGCATAGAGCCGGAATGCTTGATAAAAAACAAAATGTATTCGATGATTTTATATCTGCTGCTGAATATTTGATAGAAGAAGGTTATACTAACCCTTCTAAACTTGTAATATCGGGAGGTTCTAACGGAGGGCTCTTAGTCGGAGCATGCCTTGTTCAGAGACCTGATTTATTTGCAGCGGTTATTCCCCGAGTAGGTGTGTTGGATATGCTCCGATTTCATAAATTTACCGTTGGTTGGGGATGGATAGTAGAGTACGGATGCAGTGAGAATGAAGATCAGTTTAAATTTATATATGAATATTCGCCTTTACACAATATAAAAGAAAATGTAGCCTACCCTCCTGTTCTTGTAATGACAGCGGATCATGACGACAGGGTCGTTCCTGCTCATTCTTTTAAATTTGCTGCGATTTTACAAAACGCCCGGATCGGCAGCCATCCCATACTTATAAGAATTGAAAAAGAAGCGGGCCATGGGGCAGGAAAATCGCGTAAAAAAATGATATACGAGATGAGCGATATGTTATCGTTTATTTTTGATTCGACCGGTATGAAAATAAAAAACCTCCCATAAGGGAGGCTCTTTATTAACGATATTCATATTTGGTATGCTTACTTAGGTTATTCGCTTTTTTTATCGGTATAATAGTGAAGCCGTACGAATGGTCTTCATTCCCATGTAATACATACTGCGGATAAGTACGGGCTCCCCAGCTGTTATCTCCTCCTACTCCTGTCATTTTGTAGTCTATATTCAGCTCTACATAATCCCTTGGTTTGATGTCATTTATGTGCGTTTGTCTGGGTCTGAGGTTTCTTAATTCTTCATCTGTGTTTTTACCGTCGTACCCGAATATTTGATATGGTCTGTTAGATTCCTTACAGTCAAAATCTTCTACACTGTTATGCAAGGCATTAAATTCAATAAATTCATCTGCAACGATCAGAAGTCCGCGTCCAGATGTATTATGCAAAGCCATCCATTTTACGTCTGTCCTGTGCCCGTTTTCCTGCGGCCTTACATATGGATAATACATATTTGCCACATTTGTCTTGTAGACATCTGTAAAAGAACCGGAGTTCCTGTCCCAATAATTTTCATCCGGTCCGCGACCGTAATAAATTACATTATTATAATTAGCAGGAGTTCTCATTCTCAATCCCAACCTCGGAAGTTCCGAATTCATTTTTTCAGAACCTTTGAGTCTCGCGTCGACTTTAATTAATCCATCATGGTAAATATTATATGTAACCGTCATCTCGGTTTCCGGTTGTTCGAGCATGTAGGTTATTTCAACTGCTGCACTGTTGTGACGGTTCTGTGTGTTTACCTTGACTTTAAAGTCGCGTGACGCTTCCTTCCAGCCCTGATTCCTTGATGGCCATTTATTGCCGTAATCGTTGTCCGTAGGCCCTCTCCAGAAATTAGGTTGAAGTCCGAATTCCTTATCTATATAATTTATTCCGTCTACCGTATATTCCGTTACGATACCCTTATTTTTATTGAAAACAAAACGAAGTTTATCAGCACTAACGATGATCTCCCCGTTATTTTCGGATAATGTTACGGTTTTATTTTTTGCTTGATAATTAACTTTTTGTCCGGGTATGCCGATATTGAATTGTTCTTCAGCAATAATATGCCCCTTGCTTATAAGTTCGGAATTCTCTTTTGTCAGGGCGCGGACATTAAACTGATATTCCATGCCTGCATATTTCTTCTTGATCTTCGGCAAGTCTACATTTATTGAAGCTGATTCCTGTGAAGCAAGCGAAATATTGAATTTCCCGGTTTTTATGGTTTTTCCTTCGATCTTGAATTCATATATGAAATCGAATTCATCGAGATTCGTGAAGAAGAACCTGTTGGTCAATTTCAGTTGTCCGTGGATAATGTTGTCGCCTTCAAAAAGGATGTTCTGATAAACTTTTTTTATTTCATTCAATCCAGGATGTGCAGTACGATTAGAGTTGATAATTCCGTTTACACAGAAATTAGCGTCCGACGGAACATTACTGCCGAAGTCTCCTCCGTAAGCCCAGAACCCACCGTCTTTATCAGTCCATATGCTCTGATCCACCCAGTCCCAGATGAATCCACCCTGAAGGTTAGGATATGAATACATTAAATCCCAGAGATATTTAAAATTACCAGTGCTGTTACCCATGGCATGAGCGTATTCACATAATATATACGGTTTATTACTTTCGCTCTTACCCCAGTTTTCTATCGACTGGTAGCTTGCATACATAGGGCACATTATATCTGTGTTCCATTCCCGACCTGCTCCTTCGTATTGTATAGGGCGATGCTTCTCTTTTTCTTTAAGAAGAAGATAAGTTTCATAAAAATTGGATCCGTTGCCTGCCTCATTACCCAAAGAGAAAAATGTTACGGATGCGTAATTCTTAGTGCGTTCGTACATATTTAACGTACGGTCGATATGCGCATTCAGGTAAATCTCCATATCGGCAATCTGGCGTGCGCCGTGAGTTTCGATATTGGCTTCGCTACATACGTAAAACCCGAATTCATCGCATAGTTCATAAAATCTTCTTTGCTGCGGATAATGGCTGGTACGAATTGCATTGACGTTATTTTGCTTCATTAAGGCAAAATCCTTGCGCATGGTTGCTTCATCGACAACATGGCCGGTATACGGATGATGTTCATGGATATTGAATCCCTTTATCATTACAGGTTGTCCGTTGATAAGATATTGATTGCCGCGAATCTCAATGGTCCTGAATCCAACTTTACGTGCGATATATTCCGTGTACCTGCCTTCATATTGAATTGTAGTAAGGACAGTGTAGAGATTAGGTTTTTCCGCGCTCCATGGTTTTACATCTGCTACTAAAGTATTAAATCGTACGGTATCTTCTTTTTTCATAGATAAGGCAATATCCTTTGTTTCTTTAATAATGGTATTGCCCTGGTCGTCGATCAGTTCGAAAAATATTTTCGCATCCTTCGTATTCAAGTTATGGGTTTTGACCACAACTCCGAAATCAAGAATCCCGTCTTTATAAGAATCGGATAATTTGGAATTAACAATAAAATCTCGTACCCTTACTTTCGGTCTTGCTGTGAGGTAAACGTCGCGTTCGATGCCGCTTAATCTCCAGAAATCCTGATCTTCCAGATAACTGCCTGTAGTCCACCTGTATGTTTCCAAAGCGAGTAAATTATATCCTTGTTTTATATAAGGTGTAATATTAAATTCCGCAGGATTTTTGGAATCTTCGCTGTATCCGATCCTTTCACCGTTTATATAAACGTAGGTTCCTGATTTTATAGCTCCTATGTTAAGAAAAACCTCTTTATCGATCCATGAGAACGGAATAGTGAACTCTTTACGGTACATTCCTGCAGGAATGACTTCGGGAAGTTCCGGAGGTGTCGGTCTGCCAAATGTAAACTCATACTGTACGTTTGTATAGATTGCATCACCGTATCCGTTGAGTTCCCAATTGGCGGGAACTGAGATTTCATCCCATGAAGAATCGTTGAAATTTTCAGCATAGAAACCGTCTATTAATTGTCTTTGGTCTGGAACCCATTTGAATTTCCATTTCCCGTTTAACGAGCGGAAATATTGGGATTCGGAGTAATTATCTGTAAGCGCCTGCTGACGGTCTGTGTAACTCATAAATTCCGTATGCGGATATTCTTTATTTATAGCTACGATCTCGGGATCCAACCACTCGGTATTTTGTCCCCGAGCCAAAGGAACAACGGCTAAAACCGCGAGTAATAGAAAATTTGTTCTGTTCATATAAAAGTTTTTAGTAGTTTTTATCAGTAGTGCATCCTTCATTAATGTCGCATACATCCAGTACGGATAGTGTTGCGAGGTTTACGATAGAAGATACGGAAGCTGTTTCGGAAATTATATGTACTCCGGGAGCGCCGTTAAGTCCTAATAATATAGGTCCTGTAACCTCATTGCCGCCTATCTCTTCAACAAGTTTATAGGATATATTTGCGGCCGAGAGATTCGGAAATATAAAGGTATTTACTTCTTTGTCTTCGAGTTTAGAGAACGGGAATTTTTCCATCCGGGCTTTTTTATCGAGTGCGAAATCCACTTTCATTTCTCCGTCGACGATTAGCTGAGGATATTGGTCATGCAATATTTTGACAGCATGGGCAACGGTTGTTGCATCAGGTTCCGTATCTGTACCGAAATTAGAATAAGATAGCATCGCGGTTACTGGTTCTACTCCGAGTTTTTTTATCGCATTTGTTGCAAGAATTGTAATGTCCACAAGTTCCGAAACTGAAGGCTGTGTATTTACCGCCATGTCTGCGAAGAACATCGGACCTTTCTTGGTCATCACGATTACCATTGCCGCAAGTGTCGAACGGTTGAAGTTCTGAAATATTTTTCTGGCAGGCTCAAGAGAGGTGGTATATCTGCGGCTGTAATTCAGGATTACACTGTCAGCGTCACCGCAATATGCCATCATGAGACTGAACCAGTTGTTCTTACCCATATTTTTCAGGCAGTCTTCTTTAGAGAGTCCCTTGCGGTTTAGTTTATTATACAATACCTCTGCATACTCTTTTCTGGTTTCTTCAGCCTTATCGCTTCTGTGATCGATAATATGGCTTTCGTCTATATCGAGGTTATTTTCTTTAATGATAGCCAATATCTTTTCTTTATTACCTACCAATATAGGGAACGCTATCTTGTCGTGAAGAAGGTCGGAGGCAGCTTTTAATGTATTTAGATTTTCAGCATAAGCGAATACCAGCCTTTTTGAAGGACAGTTGCATGCTTTATTCCTTATTGCTCTTAACAGTCTGTTGTCCCTTCCCATTCTTGTTGCGAGTTCGAAGCGATAAGAATCCCAGTCTTTTATTTCCTTCCGTGCAACACCGGAAGCTATTGCTGCTTTAGCCACTGCCACGGATATCGCGGTTATAAGACGTGGGTCCAGTGCCTTCGGAATCAGATAATCCCTTCCGAATGTTATCTTGGCACCATTATATGCAGTTAGTACAATGTCCGGTATAGGTTCTTTCGCGAGACTAGCTAAGGCCTTCACGGCTGCGATTTTCATTTCCTCGTTGATTTTTGCCGCACGTACATCCAGGGCTCCGCGGAAGATATAAGGGAATCCAAGTACATTGTTTACCTGATTTGGATAATCGGAACGTCCGGTAGAAAAGATTATATCTTTTCTCGAAGCCATAGCCTTGTCATAAGATATTTCCGGATTAGGATTTGCCAGTGCGAATACAATCGGATTATCTGCCATGGATCTTACCATATCTTCAGTTACGATGTCGGCAACCGATAGCCCGAGAAAGACATCGGCGCCTGTAAGGGCTTCCCCGAGAGTACGGACGTCACTGTCTGTTGCAAAAAGTTCCTTCATAGGGTTGAGATCAGTACGCTGACGGGAAATAACACCTTTACTGTCGCACATTATCAGATTCTCTTTTTTTACGCCCAAAGAAATATACAGTTTAGAACAGGCTATTGAAGCAGCTCCTGCACCATTCACAACGACTTTAATCTGTGAAATATCTTTATCTGCGATTTCAAGTGCATTGATCAGTGCCGCCGCAGAAATAATCGCCGTGCCGTGCTGGTCATCATGCATCACAGGAATATCCAGTTCGTCTTTTAACCGTTCTTCGATTTCAAAGCATTCCAGTGCTTTTATGTCTTCGAGGTTTATACCTCCGAACGTAGGTGAAATATTTTTAACGGTTTCGATAAATTTGTCTACATTTTTCGTATCCACTTCGATATCGAATACGTCAATATCCGCAAATGTTTTGAACAGCAAACCTTTACCTTCCATAACCGGCTTACCTGCCAGGGCGCCGATATCACCAAGCCCGAGAACAGCTGTTCCGTTCGATATCACGGCAACCAGATTACCTTTTGCCGTATATTTATAAGCATTGTCCGGGTCCTTTTCTATTTCAAGACAAGGTTCTGCTACGCCCGGGGAATATGCCAGTGATAGATCTTTCTGTGTATTATATGGTTTTGTAGGTACTACTTCTATTTTTCCGGGTCTTCCTTCCGAATGGTACTCCAACGCCTCGTCTCTTTTACTTTTTATTTCTTCCATAATATTTTTTATTAATTTATAAGAAAAGTTATCCTGCGAATTTAATGAATATATTTTATTAATTTTGTACAAATTGATATCAATGAAGCAGGAAAAACCTCACTTGCTGAACCTTCCCTTTATGAACATAAATACCCGGTATATAAATGGTAAACGGGAAATCTGGGACGATCTGAGAAAAAAATGGCTGGTATGTACCCCGGAAGAATGGGTGCGGCAGAATTTCATTCGGTTTCTGACTGAATATTTAAATGCGGATCCTTTATATATCAAACAGGAGCATGTTGTTAACCTGAATGGAGTTTCCCTGCGTGCTGACATCGTGGTTTATGATAAGAACGTTAAACCGTTAATGTTAGTTGAATGCAAGGCTCCGACGATTAAAATAACCGAAAAAACGATCAACCAGGTCTGTAAATACAACATGATTATGAAGGTTCCTTACATATGTGTCACCAATGGAATAAACCATTTTTTTTATTATTATTCCGAAGATCAGGAATGCATGGAGGCAATGAAAAATATTCCGGTTTTTTAAAATAAAAAGAGCATAAAATATCTTTAAGGAAAGAATATTTTATGCTCTCATTACTATGAGAGCAATTGGCATAACTTCATATTGTAAAGATATATCAAATTTTATAAAAAACAATACCCTGAATATTTTTTATCGGTTTTTATCGGATCATGAAGCGGATTCCGGAGGTTTGGTAAATTAGTTTTAACTTAAGTTTTTAATAAAATATTCCAGTTCACCGTATAATTTATTAATTGGCAAACCCATAACATTATAAAAACATCCGTTTATTCTTTTAATTCCGATATATCCTATCAATTCCTGAATTCCATAACTCCCTGCTTTATCGTAAGGCTTGTATTTTTCGATGTAGTAATCGACCGCTCTTTCGGTTAAATTATCGAATTCAACTTCCGTTATGCTCGAAAAAGAATGCTTATGATGCATGTTTTTAATTGTCACTCCGGTAATTACATGGTGTATTCCCCCTGAAAGTTCTGATAACATTTTTTCAGCGATCTCCCTGCTTTCAGGCTTCCCGAATATTATATCGTTCTTAATAACGAGCGTATCGGCTGTAATTAGAATGTCGTCTTTCTTTAAAGGTTCCGGATAATTATCCGCCTTTTTTTCGGACAGAAAAACCGGAATGTCAGTTACTTCCAAATTTGTTGGAAAACACTCGTCAGTTTCATAGCTAACCGTACTGAAATTTAAATTCAGACCACTTAGAAGCTTTTTTCTGCGAGGCGAATTGCTGGCAAGTATTATATTGAAATTATTAATGTCTTCCGGCAGCAGCATAATTACCTCAGCATTTTAACGGTTTTTTCCAATGAGTTGTAAAGTATATCGATCTCTTCGAAAGAATTGTACATTGCCAGTGAGACCCTGGCCATGCTTTGGATGCCGTAATGAGTCATGACAGGTTCCGCACAATGGGTTCCGGTACGGATAGCCACTCCCATTTTATCGAGTATCATGCCGATATCGTACGGATGGGTTCCTTCCACAGTAAAAGAAACGATGCTGCATTTATCCGAAGTATTACCGTATATCCGTAGACCGTCGATCCGGGAAATTTTTTCAGTCGTGTAATTCAATAATTTGTTCTCGTAACTGTGTATTTCATTTCTGTCGTATCCGGATAGATACCTGATTGATTCTGCAAGACCTATTGCTCCTATGAAATTTGCCGTTCCTGCTTCGAATTTCAACGGTATATCAGCGTAAACTGTTTCTTTAAAGGATACGGTTTTTACCATATCACCTCCTCCGAGAAACGGAGGCAATTCTTCCAGCCACTTCTCCTTTGAATAGAGAACACCTATTCCGGTAGGACCATATAATTTATGTCCTGAAAAAACATAAAAATCGCAATCCAGATCACGAACATCGGTTTCACAGTGAACTATCCCCTGACATCCGTCTACCAATACCGGAACTCCTGCGTCATGCGATAGGCGTATGATTTTTCTTATATCAGGTAATGTTCCGAGAACATTTGACGCCTGTGTGACGGCCAAAATCTTTGTCCTGTCATCAATTAGTCCGGGTAAAAAATCAGTATTCAGTGAACCGTCGTCTTTGAACGGTATAACTTTTAGTTCTGCATTTTTCCTGTGACACAGCATCTGCCAGGGAACAATATTGGAATGATGTTCCATTTCAGAAACAATGATGTTGTCTCCGGAATTAACGAATTTTTCACCAAAAGAATACGCTATCATATTTATCGACATCGTGGCACCGGAAGTGAAAACTATTTCTTTTTCTGATTCCGCATTAATAAATTCTGCAACGGTTTTTCGTGCCTCTTCGTACTCGGATGTGTTGGATTCGCTTAAATAATGTAATCCCCGATGAATATTTGCATTGGATTCGGTATGTAGGGAGTTTACTTTTTCTATTACCTGTACAGGTTTTTGTGCGGTAGCGCCATTGTCTAGATATACTAACGGTTTACCATGAACCTTAATATTCAAGATTGGGAAATCTTTCCTTATTTTTTCTATATCGAACATTTAAAGTCTTTCTATCTTTTTTGTGGCTATATCATTTATTTTATCCGATATATCCATGATTCCTATTTCCCCTACTATATCGTTGATGAAACCGTACATTTGTAATTTACGGGCGGTAGCTTCGCTTATTCCCCGTTGTCTCATGTAGAAAATTGCATTTTCATCCAATTGGCCTACGGTTGCGCCATGACTGCATTTTACATCATCCGCATAAATTTCCAGCTGGGGTTTAGAGTCGATCGTAGCTACGTCGCTTAATATCAGGTTGTGATTTTCCTGGAATGCCCTCGTACGCTGTGCATCTTTCTCCACCAATATTCTACCATTGAAGATACCTTTGCCGTCCCCTGATACTATTCCTTTATATTTTTCAAAACTCGTACAATCCGGGACAAGATGCTCGATGTTAGTATGGTTGTCTATAGACTGCCCGCACCCCGAAATATATAGTCCGTAATTATGTGTTTCGGCATTTTTTCCTCTGAGATATACGTTCCAGTTGTTTCTTATCAACCCTCCGTCAGTAGAAATAACGGATATTCTGAGATTACTGTTCTCTGCTTGTTCCGAGTAAAAATTGGAAAGATGGGTTGAAAGATTATTCTCTCTCTGTAGTACAAGTATTTCTGAAGAGGCATTCTTTTCTACAAATACTTCAGATAAACCGTTTATAAGGTATGCTGTGTTGTCGGAAGTCTTTGAGTTGAATATTACTTTGGAAGAACTGTTTTCTTCAAAGATTATCAGGTTTCGGTTATATGCATAGGTGTTTTCCCCTGCATCGTATAAATTTGAAATCGTAAACGGAGTATCGGCAATTGTATTTTTAGGCACATAAATAAATGCTCCGTCCTGCATGAACATAGTGTTCAATGCGGAAACAGAATCTTTGTCATTGACCGCTAATTTGTTGTAATATCGTTTCACCAATTCGGTAAAATCGTTGGCTGCATTACGTAAACTTCCGTATATAATACCGTTGGAAAGCACATGAAGTTCTCCGCCGGAGTAACCATTTAAGATTTTTATTTCAAGACTTTCGGTTAAAATTTTTTCCGGATTAGGCGGATTATTTCCGAATAATGAAAAATATTTTTCATAATTATAAAGTTCATATCTCGACTTTATATCGCTGTATTTGTATTTTTCACTTTTGCGGTCCGGTAAGCCAAGAATATTGAAAGACTCCAGAGCTTCCCGCCTGCTGCCGATAATATAATCAGGGAGATCTTCATCTATAAGATCCCTATTATAAAGATACAGATCGGTAAGTTTTTTTTCAATGCTCTCCATTAACGGTAATCTTTAATAAGCCAATCGTAGCCTTTTTCTTCCAATTCGAGTGCAATATCCCTGCCTGCGGTTTTTATTATCTTACCGTTGTAAAGCACATGTACATAATCAGGTACTATGTAGTCCAATAAACGCTGGTAGTGTGTTATAACTATTGTTGCATTGTCAGGACGTTTGAGTTTGGTTACACCGGTGGCGACAACTCTGAGCGCATCGATATCGAGTCCGCTGTCCGTCTCGTCGAGTATGGCGAGTTTCGGATCGAGCATAGCCATCTGGAATATCTCGTTCTTCTTTTTTTCACCGCCTGAAAACCCTTCATTAACCGCACGGTTGGTGAGTTTGCTTTCTATCTCTACAACTTTGGCTTTTTCCCGCATCAGTTTCAGGAAATCCGCAGCTCCCAATGGCTCCTCTCCCCTGCATTTACGCTGCTCATCGACTGCATGTTTGAGAAAATTGGCCATGCTTACTCCCGGAATTTCCACCGGATACTGAAATCCGAGAAAAATTCCTTCGCATGCCCTCTCCTCAATACTCATATCGAGAAGGTTTTTACCGTTGAAAATTACGGACCCTTCCGTAACTTCGAACTTATCATTTCCTGCAAGTACGGAAGCAAGAGTGCTTTTGCCTGAGCCGTTTGGACCCATTATTGCATGAACCTCCCCTTCATTCACTTCGAGGTTGATTCCTTTTAATATCTCTTTATCTCCTACCGTGGCATGGAGATTATTTATCGTTAACATTTATATAATTTTTAATCTGTAATCAAATATCTATCCTACGCTACCTTCCAAGCTCAATGATAATAATTTTTGGGCCTCTACGGCAAATTCCATAGGAAGTTTGTTAAGTACCTCTTTGGCGTAACCGTTTACAATAAGTCCTACGGCATTTTCTGTGGAAATTCCCCGTTGATTGCAGTAAAATAACTGGTCCTCTCCGATTTTGGAGGTAGTAGCTTCATGTTCTACCACACTGGATTTATTGTTTACCTCAACATAAGGGAATGTGTGTGCTCCGCACTTATCCCCGATCAGCAAAGAATCGCATTGGGAGAAATTCCGAGCATTGTGTGCTTTTTTAGCGACTTTAACCAATCCCCTGTAACTGTTCTGGCTTTTTCCTGCGGAGATCCCTTTTGAAACTATCCGGCTTCTGGTATTTTTCCCAATATGTATCATTTTGGTGCCGGTATCAGCCTGCTGATAATTATTCGTCAAAGCAACAGAATAGAATTCTCCGACGCTGTTGTCTCCGAGAAGTACGCAACTCGGATATTTCCAGGTTATCGCGGAACCGGTTTCTACCTGTGTCCATGACAGTTTGGCATTTTCACCTTTGCATATCCCGCGTTTAGTTACAAAATTATAAATACCGCCTACTCCATTTTTATCGCCGGGATACCAGTTTTGTACCGTCGAATACTTTACTTCAGCATCTTTATTTACCACGATTTCCACAACTGCCGCATGTAACTGATTTTCGTCCCTTCTCGGTGCAGTACAACCTTCCAGGTAACTTACGTAAGAACCTTCGTCTGCAACTATCAGGGTTCTCTCGAACTGTCCGGTGTTTGCTGCGTTTATCCTGAAATAAGTCGATAGTTCCATAGGACAGCGAACTCCTTTAGGTATGTAACAGAACGACCCGTCAGAAAATACCGCGGCATTCAGTGCTGCAAAGTAATTGTCGTTGAACGGAACCACTGAACCCATGTATTGCTTAACCAGCTCAGGGTAGTCCTGCAATGCTTCTGAGAATGAGCAGAAAATTATGCCTTTTTCTGCAAGGGTTTCTTTGAATGTAGTTTTCACCGATACGGAATCCATTATGGCATCCACGGCAACGCCTGCCAGCGCCATTTGCTCTTCGAGTGGGATTCCGAGTTTATTAAATGTATTGATAAGTTCCGGATCAACCTCTTCCATACTTTTCGGACCGGTTTTGTGTTTCGGAGCGGCATAATATATTATATCCTGATAATCGATTTCCGGGATATCGAGGTGTGCCCAGGTAGGCATCGTCATTTCCTTCCAGCATTCGAATGCCTTAAGACGGTAATCCGTCATCCATTCGGGTTCGTTCTTTTTAGCCGATATCATTCGGACAGTATTCTCATCCAGTCCTTTCCCGATTGTCTCGGTGTCGATGTCGGTTATGAAACCGTATTTATATTCACCGGAAGTTGCTTCCGTCAAAATCCTCTCCTGTTCTTCCATTATATGCTGATTCGATCTGCAAAGTTAACTTTTAGTCGATAATAGTGCAAAAATAAAACCATTAAAATGCTCGGTTATTACCGCTTCATGACCGTGTTTCTCAAATCTTCGTTGAACTTTTCATACATCGTACTCTCTATAGCATAAGGATATGACAGAATCTCCAACTTGGGAACAATGTCATTGTCGTGGTAACGGTGTCCGTCATGTGTGATTCCGGTCTCTATAAAACCGAGTTTTTTGTAAAATTTCAGTCTTTTTGTAGAAATTTCATCTATCACTTGGTCGATTTCAAGAATAATAGGTTTTTCGGTACTTTTCATAAATTCCGACAATATTCTCGAGCCATACCCTCCTCCTCTGGAATTTTTATCTATCGCGAAATGTTCTATATATACATATTTGTCGAATTCCCAGCATCCGATAAATTCCACGATTTTTTCGTTGTCAAGATAACAGTACATGCGGTAATTCTCGGATAATAATGCCGTGATCTGGTGATTCAGCTCTCTTTTTTCATTTTCAGGGAAGCTGTAATTATATATTTCCCATACTGCCGGGAAGTTCGGATCCGAGGTATTTCTAATTATGATAGATTCCATTATTTAAATTTCTTTATGTTTACCACTTATATGTTCTATGTCGAGTCTTATTACATTTGTTCGGTTAAATGATTTGCTGATATATTTCTCAGCAGCATCCTTATGATCCGGACTGTATTTATCAACTATCAAATTAAGTGCATATTTTTTTTCTTCGTCCGGTAAATTCATTTCTATTTTCCCGAATACCAGCACGCTTTGATATTCGGTAGAGAATTGTCCGGGAAGAACTTTGGTTTTTCCGACTACTGAAAAACTAACTTTATTATTTATTTTCAAAGAATTCAGTTTGAATCCTTCCGGGGCGCAGTGAAAATATATTTTATCGCCGTCCATGGCGTAACTCATCGGTATGCCGTAGCCATAACCGTTTTCTCCGAACATGGATAATGTTCCGTATTCTCCTGAGAGCAACAGTTCACGGGCTTCCTCTATATTCCATTCACGATTCTTTCGTCTTACTTGGTCAAACATAAATTAGGTGTATTAAACCGCAAATTTACCGAAATAATCCCAATTATATCAGCATATTTGCTAATATTGGTGGTACATTATTTGATGAAATATTATAGTAGAAATAAATAAAAAATTATTTTTGTGCCATGGTAAAGAATAAGAATAAATCAAAAGACGCTGAATATAAGGAGGTTATGGTTGAAGAATCTAATGATTGCGGATGTGGTAATGAAAACATCGACGAGAACGATTCTGCCAATATGACAGAAGAAGCAGAGAATACAGGTGACAACCAGTCAGATTTGTCAGATGATACATCCGTATGGCAGGATAAATACATAAGACTATCAGCTGAATTCGATAATTTCAGGAAGCGCACATTAAAAGAAAAAATGGAACTGATCTCCTCGGGAGGAGAAGACGTTATCAAAGCTATACTTCCCGTGATGGATGATATGGACCGTGCCGTGGATGCTGTTGAAAAATCCGACGATATAGAGTCTGCGCGTACCGGCATGAAACTTATACGGCAGAAGTTGATCGATACTTTAAAGAGTAAGGGCGTTTGCGAAATAGAGGCGCTCGGACATGATATGGACACCGATCTTTATGAGGCTGTGGCAAAATTCCCGAGTGAAGATAAAAAAGGTCAGATAATAGATGTGGTACAGAAAGGCTATAAATTGAACGATAAAGTTATACGCTTCTCGAAAGTTGTTGTTGGAGAATAAGTTATATGGCTAAAAGAGACTATTATGAAGTACTGGGCATCAGTAAAAGCGCCAGTGCTGATGAAATAAAAAAGGCTTACAGAAAAGCCGCAATTCAATACCATCCTGATAAAAATCCAGGTGACAAAGAAGCTGAAGATAAATTTAAGGAAGCAGCTGAAGCATACGATGTATTGAGCAATCCCGATAAAAAAGCCCGTTACGATCAATTCGGACACGAAGGTATGGGTGGAAACGGCGGTTTTGGCGGCAGCGCAGGAGGTTTCAGCGGAGGATTTACCATGGATGATATCTTCAGCCGTTTCGGAGATATATTCGGCGGGCACTTCGGCGGTTTTGGCGGCGGCGGAACCAGAAGCAGGGTTAACCGCGGTTCTGACCTCAGGGTAAAAGTCAAACTTAATCTGAAGGAAATCATTCACGGCACTGTTAAGAAATTAAAAATAAATAAACAGGTAAACTGTGATAAGTGCAACGGCTCCGGAGCAAACACTCCTAATGGTGTTACAACATGTACGACATGTAACGGGTCGGGATATGTTACCCAGGTAATGGATACTTTTTTCGGACGTACCCAAACGACACAACCTTGTCCTACGTGTCACGGCGAAGGTAAAATTGTTACCGATCCGTGTACAAAATGCCATGGTGAAGAAACGGTGAGAGGTGAAGAAATCGTCGAAATAAAAATCCCTGCTGGGGTCGGCGAAGGAATGCAGCTTTCGGTTGCTGGAAAAGGTAATGCTGCGCGTCACGGTGGTGTAAACGGAAATCTCCTTGTACTCATTCAGGAAGAAAAAGACCCTAACTTTGAACGTGACGGCAATGATTTGATATATAATCTTAAACTGTCAATACCTCAGGCTGTCTTAGGTGGAAGTATAGAGATTCCGACAGTCGATAGTAAAGCCAAAATAAAAGTAGAGGCCGGTACGCATCCCGGAAAAGTTTTACGGTTGAGAGGCAAAGGAATACCCGATGTAAACGGATATGGAAAAGGCGATCTCTTGGCCATAGTCGATATATTCGTACCGAAGAATATTTCTGCTGAAGAGAAAAAAAATATGCAGACCCTGTCCGAATCGCCAAACTTTAAGCCAAGTTCTAAAGGACGCGAACCTAATATTTTCGATAAAATGAGAAAATTCTTTAGATAAAAATTTAGAAAAGGGGGAACAGTTCCCCCTTTTTATTTGAAAACTTTATTTCTCTTTTATTACTTTTGCCGGACAATGGATTTTATAAGCGAAGTTTTTCAGTATAAATTTTTATCGAATGCCGTCTTATCTTGTATTCTTTCAGGAATAGCGTGCGGTCTTATCGGTGCATATATAGTATGCCGCAGATTAGTTTTTCTTGCAGGGGGTGTAACGCATTCGTCGTTCGGAGGAATCGGTATCGCTTATTATCTGGGGTATAACCCTATTTTGGGAGCAATGATATTTGCTGTATTGTCCGGAGTTTGCATGGAAACAATAACATCCAAATTGAAAATACGCGACGATTCCGCCGTGGGAATAATCTGGTCTGTGGGAATGGCAATAGGTATAATATTCGTCACGATGACACCCGGATACGCTCCTAACCTGATGAGCTTCCTTTTTGGGAATATTCTTATGGTAACTCGTCCCGATCTCATTTCCATGACGGTGCTGGATGCAGTAATAATAATATCGGCGATTCTGCTTTATCGTCCGATAATCAATATTGCTTATGACAGGGATTATGCGGTAACCCAGAATGCTCCGGTTAATTTTATAGGTTACCTTATGATGGTCCTGATAGCTGTTACGATCGTTCTTTCAATTCGTGTGGTCGGAATAGTCCTTCTTATATCATTGCTTACAATGCCTGCCGTAATTGCAAATATGATCACTAAATCTTTTAAAAAAATTGTATTATATTCAGTTCTCGTATCGATCGTCGGAACACTGTCCGGATTATATCTGAGCTATGTTACGGACTTTCCTTCAGGAGCGTCTACGATTATTGTCCTCACCTTGGTACTTATTATAACTAAAACCACAATCTTTTTAATTAAAAAACGTTAAATTTGCGGATTCTATAAAATTCGTATACAGAATGAAGACCGTACATAAATTAATACTTAAATCATATCTGGGACCGATGTTCCTGACATTTTTTATTGTACTGTTCGTTCTTCAGATGAATTTTATGTGGAGGTATATAGATGAACTGGTAGGTAAAGGATTACAGTTCTCTGTAATACTCGAACTGATGCTCTATTTTTCGGGAACCATTATTTCGACAGCACTTCCTCTCGCTACATTGCTTGCAGCGATTATGACAATGGGAAATCTGGGTGAAAATAATGAGCTCCTTGCACTTAAATCCGCAGGCATATCACTACCTCGTATAATACGCCCACTTTTAATCGTTATCTTTTTTATAGCGATAGGTAGTTTTTTCGTAGCGAATAACTATGTCCCTTATTCCCAGAAAAAGATGTATGCAATTCTGAATGATATCCGGAAGCAGAAGCAGACCCTTGAATTCAAGGACGGAATATTCTTCAATGCAATCGACGACATGAGTATACAAGTCGAGAAACAACACTCTAAAACGGGTAAACTGGAAGGTGTTCTAATTTATGATAACCGTAAGGTTAACGGCGATATGACCACTACCCTTGCCGATTCAGGATACATACGTATATCCGACGACAAAAAATTTCTTTTGGTTACCTTGTTCAATGGTGAAACTTACGAGGAAACAAGAAGCACCATATGGGATCGGAGCAGTGGGTTAAGACATCATATTTTTGACCGTCAGGACGGTATAATTCCTCTAGAGGGTTTTAATATGGAAAGATCGGATGCTTCAGGCTTGTCATCGAGTAAAACAAAAAATATAAAAGAACTGACAGTCGATATAGATTCAATACAGAATGTAGTCGATAAGTCCATGTCGAATTTTAACAGCCGGTTACTTGCCAATTCTATTTTCACATACAATAAAGAAATTATTTACGATACCTTAGAACCAACCAATAGAAAGGTTTTATATGTGTTGGATTCAATAGAGGCACTATCGAAAGATGAAATGGCTGTGGTGGTAGACAATGCTCTGAAAATTGCAACCAATGCTAAGTCATATACTAATTTCGATGAAGAATCTACGAAGAATAATATATCCCAGTTATACCGTTATCAGATAGAGTGGCACAGAATGCTGGCACTACCCGTTTCTATAATGATATTTTTCCTGATCGGGGCGCCTTTAGGGGCGATTATCAGAAAGGGCGGCCTGGGTATGCCTATTGTTATTTCCGTTATATTTTTCGTGATTTACTATATCATAAGCATAACGGGGGAAAAACTTGCCCGTGAAGGTACATGGGACAGCTTCCGGGGAATGTGGCTCGCTACTTTTATTTTATTCCCTATAGCAGCTTTTTTAACTTACAAGGCTACTAATGACTCTAACTTGTTGAATGCGGAATGGTATTTCAACCTGTATAAAAAAATTAAGGCATTTTTTAAAAAAAATAAAAAAACCGATGGAATCTCAACAAAATAAATATAAACTCAATACTATTGAAGAAGGTATCGAGGCTATCAGAAACGGAGAAATAATTATCGTTGTGGACGATGAAGACAGGGAGAACGAAGGTGATTTTATAGTTGCCGCTGAAAAAACCACACCGGAAATAGTTAATTTCATGGTCACTCACGGCCGCGGACTTTTATGCGCTCCCCTTCCTGAGAAAAGGTGTGTGGAATTGGAACTGCCTCCGATGGTTAAGGATAATACATCAATCCACTCCACCCCGTTTACCGTATCCGTCGATCTGCTAACAAGAGGATGTACTACTGGAATTTCTGTTGCTGACAGGGCTAAAACTATAAATGCTCTTGTCGATGAAAGGGTCAAACCTGAGGAATTCGGGAAGCCTGGACATATATTTCCTTTGTATGCCAAAGAAAAAGGCGTTTTAAGACGTCCGGGACATACTGAGGCCGTAGTGGATCTTACAGTGCTGGCAGGACTAAAACCGGGAGGGGCGCTTGTCGAAATAATGAATGAGGACGGAACAATGGCGAGATTGCCGCAGCTTGTAGAAATAGCTGAAAGATTTGGACTTAAAATAATCACCATTGCGGACCTTATAGCTTACAGGCTTAAAAAAGAATCTATCGTCGAAAGGGATGTGACTGTAAATATGCCGACTGAATGGGGAATTTTTAAACTTACTCCATTTATTCAGAGAAGTAATGGTTTCGAGCATTTTGCCCTGACCAAAGGAGAATGGGATGAAGATGAACCGGTATTGGTGAGAATGCATTCTTCATGTATGACCGGAGATATTCTCGGATCCTGCCGTTGCGATTGCGGGCAGCAGCTTCACGAATCTATGAAGTTGATCGAAAAAGAAGGGAAAGGCGCGGTTGTATATCTTAACCAGGAAGGACGCGGTATAGGGTTCCTCAATAAAATGCGTGCATACAAACTTCAGGAAGAAGGTTACGATACTGCCGAAGCAAATATAAAACTGGGATTCGGTGTGGATGAAAGATACTACGGTGTTGGTGCAAGCATACTGCGTGAAATAGGTGTTAAAAATATACGTCTTCTTACAAATAATCCGCTGAAAAGAGCTGCCTTGGAAGGATACGGCCTTAAGATTATGGAGAATGTTCCGATAGTTATTAAACCTAATAAATACAACGAAAAATATCTCGAAACCAAGGAGAGGTTGATGGGACACGATCTTGGTCTTTTTAATAAGGATAAATAATGAGTTTTTCCAGAGACCTTCGTATTATTTACATGGGAACGCCTGATTTTGCGGTGGAACCGTTAAAGGCACTTCTCGACGATGGATATAACGTTGTAGCTGTAATAACAGCACCGGATAAGCCTGCCGGGCGAGGTTTGAAATTACACGAGAGCGCCGTTAAAAATTTTGCCATTGAAAAAGGATTAAATATTTTCCAACCCGAGAAATTACGGGATCAGTCATTTCTAAACCAGATTGAGGCTCTTAAACCTGATCTTGGTATTGTAATCGCATTCAGAATGCTGCCGGAAATTTTATGGTCGATGCCTAAATACGGGACCTTCAATCTTCACGCTTCCCTGCTACCGCAATACAGAGGTGCAGCACCTATTAACTGGGCTGTAATTAATGGTGAAGAGTACACAGGTGTAACGACTTTTATGCTTAACAGCGAGATCGACAAAGGAGATATTATTTTACAAAAGAGAGTCGGTATCGATTACGGAGACAATGCAGGTACGCTTCACGATAAGTTAATGAATGTAGGTGCGAAGGTTGTACCGGAGACTGTCGATGTGATTTTTTCCGGAAAATACGATCCTGTTATGCAGGATAATGATTCGTCCGAATTAAAGCCTGCTCCTAAAATATTTAAAGCAGACTGCCGTATAAATTGGAACGGTAGCGCTGAAAATATTCGCAATCATATTCGGGGACTTAGTCCATATCCGGGAGCCTGGACTGAAATGTCGACTGGAGAAGAAAATGTTCAGTTTAAGATCTTTGCAGTTGATTCGGAGATAGTGAGAAATACAGACCGTAATCCGGGAGAAATACTCAGTGACGGGAAAAAAGAACTGAAGGTTGCATGTGGAAATGGTTATGTATACATAAAAGAGCTTCAACCGTCAGGAAAAAAACGAATGTTGGTTGAAGAGTTCCTGCGAGGGTTCAAAAATATAAATGAATGCTCATTTAATTAGAAAGCCCCTTATAGGGGCTTTCTTTATTTTAAGATCACCATATTATCCTGGGTGGTTGTTTTTTCGCAATATCTGCATCGCAGATTTAATTCGTCGTTTTTCTTTCGAACGAGGAATTTTGTAGTTATTTTTTCATGATTGGTTATGCATGCCGGATTCGCACATTTCACAAATCCTTCGATGGACTCGGGTACGACCACATTTCTCTTATCGACAACCTCGTAATTTTTTATAGTATTTACGCAGGCCATAGGTGCTACTATCGATATTTTGTTTATTTCATCATCAGCACAATATCTGTTGGCTATTTTTATAATCGCCTTTGATCCCATTCTTTTGCTTTCGAAGTTGCTGCCGAAAGTGATGAGATTGGTTTCTTTTTCCAGTTCCAGAATGTGGATGATCTTAAACAGGGCCTCGGATGGTATATGATCGATCACTGTTCCGTTTTCTATAGCTTTTACATTCAGATTCTTTGTTTCCATCTTTTTTATTTTTTTACTCCGAGTAAATAACTAATAATAGCCATACGAACATATACGCCGTTCTCCGTTTGATTGAAATAGTATGCTTTAGGATTTGAATCCACATCTGTGGCGATCTCGTTTACTCTCGGTAGCGGATGCAGTATTCTCATATTATCTTTTGTTTCCGAGAGCATATTATTTTTTAGAATGTACGCATTTTTCACCTTTTCGTATTCCATAAGATCGGAGAATCTTTCGCGTTGTACTCGTGTCATATAGATGATATCGACATCGTTTATATATTTTCCCATTTCGGTTGTTTCCGTAAATGGAATGCCGAGTTCATTAAGATGTTCCTTGTATTCTTCCGGCATGGCGAGTCCCGGAGGCGCAACGAAAGTAAAGTGTGTCTTAAAATGAGACATGGCCTGTAACAGAGAATGTACCGTCCTACCGTATTTCAAATCTCCTACCAACATTATATTCAGTCCGTCGAGACCGCCCTGGGTTTTCATGATTGAATACATATCGAGAAGGGTCTGGCTCGGATGTTGGTTTGCACCGTCTCCGGCATTTATCACCGGTAATCTCGATACTTCGCTTGCATAACGGGCAGCGCCTTCCAGGGAATGCCTCATAACGATCATGTCGCAATAATTTGAAATTGTCGATATGGTGTCGTGGAACGTCTCTCCTTTCGATACACTCGTATTGGATGTGTCGGAAAAACCGATTACCCGTCCACCCAGTCTGTTGATCGCACTTTCGAAACTTAACCTGGTTCTGGTAGACGGCTCGAAAAATAATGATGCGATAACTTTACCCAAAAGGATTCTTTGATATGGATTTTTTTCAAAATCTGCCGCAATATCCATTATCTTCAGCATTTCTTCTTTCGAAAAATCAGTAATCGAAACTAAATTTTTCTTCATATATTATAAGTTTATTTATATCCTTTAAATTCAATATTAATTCCTTCGATATCTTTAAATTTTAAAACCATCTGTTCTTCAAGACTCTTTCTTATAGAAACAGACATAAGACATTCGTTATCAAAAGCCTGTTCAATGATTTCCGGAGAAAATTCCTTGATAACCTTCATTATATCATTCATTACGAGATATCCGAAATTAATATCATACACTGCATTCTCTGTTTTCATCACAATATTGCAGTTATCCAATACCTCTGCGGCGGAATCTTTGTATGCTGCTATTAGTCCCGGAACTCCTAATTTTGTACCTCCGAAATATCTTACTACCATAACCATCGTGTAAGTAAGATCCCTGGAAAGAAGCTGTCCAAGTATAGGTTTGCCTGCCGTGCCTGATGGCTCTCCGTCGTCATTCGCACGAAATTTTTCACCTTTAGGGCCTAAACGCCAGGCGTAACACCGTTGGGTTGCGTCGTAGAATTTTTTACGCATCTCATCGACGATCTCTTTTATTTCTTCTTCCGTTTCAACGTGCCATGCATAAGAGTGAAACTTACTTCCTTTCTCCCTAAGGTATCCTTCCGTGTAGCCGGTTATGGTATTATACGTATCTTCTGCTCTCATCACCGATAACAAATTTATATTTTTATTACCAGATTACATAAAAAAGAGAGGTAAAACCTCTCTCGTATTATTTATTTAACTGTACGGAACATCTTGTTCCATCTTATATTGGCCGGGAAACGTTTCTCTTTGTCCATCGAGAACCACACGAAAGTTGCTTTACCAACAATATGATCTTCAGGAACAAATCCCCAGAATCGGGAATCCGCGGAATTATGCCTGTTATCACCCATCATGAAATAGTAATCCATTTCGAATGTGTAATTGACTGCGGGAGCGTTATTTATGTAAATTACCGAATCTTTAACTTGCAGTTCGTTGTTCTCATATACCGATATTATTCTTTCATATAACGGAAGATTTTCAAGCGTCAGATTTACCGTAGTTCCCTTGGCCGGAATCCATAAGGGGCCGAAATTATCTTCGCTCCATTCGTATCCCGCACTATTCGGGAATATCCCTGCATGGGGTTGGGAAAATTCATACTGTGCGACATTGGTAACATTACGGAAGCCTTTAATCTTCTCTGCATTATCTTTTGTTAAGGTTATGTAATATACCGGATTTTGCGGATCGAAAGAATTGAAAACGTCATAACCTGCAATACCCATATCTTTCAGGGTCTCGGTATTTAGTGGAGTGCCGTTTGTCTGGACATAATACAGGAATTCTTTTTTCTCTATATTATCATCGATTTTTCCGTTTATGTGTACTTCCGAATTAATTATCTGCAGCATATCCCCCGGAAGACCGATGCATCTTTTTACATAATTCTCCCTTTTATCCACAGGACGGTAGACTACCTCGGAACTGCGCCATACGTTGTTACGCCCGTAATTTCTTGTGAGGTCATAATAAGTTGACTGCGGATCAGCCAATGCGACGGTATCTCCGGCAGGAAAATTAAATACCACGACATCGTGCCTTTTGATCTCTCCGGTTCCTTTCAATCTGTGATAAGGACGCTTTATCCATTCCACATAAGATTTTTTCGTTTGAGATAACGGTAAAGTATTGTGTACTAAAGGGAATGATAAAGGTGTGTTAGGCATTTGCGGTCCGTAGGACACTTTACTCACGAAAAGATAATCGCCTACCAGTAATGATTTTTCCATCGATGGGGTCGGTATTACATACATTCCGAAGAAAAATATTCTGGCTATTGTCGTAATAATTACCGCGAATAAAATCGCATCCACCCATCCATAAATATAATTGTAGGTTTTATTTCTTTTACGGAGTTCCGTATGCTTGTATCCGAATTTACGATACATCCATTTGGAAATAAAAATATCGTAAATAAAAGGCAAACCGAGAAGCCACCATAAATTTCCCGTCCATACGACGAATATCAGTAAATAAATAACAGATATAGATATGAACTTAAACCATTTATTTTTAAATATTTCTTTGATTTTATTCATTTATTCGTTCATTAGATCTTCCATAGTATAAATTCCTTTTTTCCCGCATAAAAATTCAGCGGCTGCTACTGCACCTACTGCAAAACCTACCCTGCTTTTAGCGTTATGGTCGATCGTTATCAGGTCCGTTTCCGATTCATAAGTAACAGTATGTTTGCCCGGAACAACACTTCTTCTGATGGCGCAGATTTCCAGTTCTTCTCGTGTCGTGGTAGTGCCGCATACCCATTTATTCTTTCTTTCGAGATTTTCCAGTATACCTTCTGCAATAGTTATTGCAGTACCGCTTGGAGCATCTTTTTTCTGGGTATGGTGCACTTCTTCGACAGTAACATCATACTCCCCGAATTTATTCATCAAACGTGCCAATTCCCGATTTATTTTGAAGAAGATATTTACTCCTATACTGTAATTGGATGCGTAAAAGAATGCTCCGTTTTTTTCTTTACATAATTTGACAACGTCGTCGTACCTGGCAAGCCATGCCGTGGTTCCGCATACTACGGGCGTTCCATATTGAATACATTTTACAATATTGCCATATGCTGCATCCGGTGCAGAGAATTCTATAGCGATATCGACATTTTTAAGATTTTCTGAATTCAGGTCCTCGGGGTTATTTATATCGATTATAAGTTCTACGGTATGTTTTTTCGATAAAAGTATCTTTTCGATCTCTTTTCCCATCTTGCCGTATCCTATAAGCGCAACTTTCATAATTATTCTGGATTTTAAATTTCACAAATCTACACTTTTTTTTAACCAAAAAAGCATTACGGATTTGAAAATCCGTCAGTACTTGGTATATTTGTAGGCAATTATTTAAAAATAAATGAGGTTTTTTCTTTATCTTTCTTATAAAGGTACGGCATATAACGGTTGGCAGATACAAAAAAATGCGCCTTCGGTCCAGGGGACCCTGCAAAATTGTATCGGTATCCTGACAAAAGAAAAAACTGAAATAACAGGTGCTGGACGCACTGATACTGGTGTTCACGCTTCTCACTACGTCGCACATTTCGATACGGCGAAAGAACTGGAGCCTGTAAGTTTTTGTTATCATCTGAATTGTATACTCCCTAAAGATATTGCAGTAAATAAACTGGAAAAAGTCAGCGACAATGCACACTCCAGGTTCGATGCCGTATCCCGGGAGTATAGATATTACATATCCAGAAAAAAAAATCCATTTTTATCGGATACGGCAATGGAATATACCGCTCCGCTGGATATTGATGCCATGAATGTCGGAGCTTCCGTAATAAAGGAATATTCTGATTTTACCAGTTTTTGCAAGCTGCATTCCGATAATAAAACAAATATATGCACCATATATGATTCTTACTGGATTACGGAGGGAGATTCTTTGATATATACTGTGCGTGCAGACCGTTTTCTAAGGAATATGGTGAGGGCTATTGTAGGGACTCTTTTAGATATGGGGAAAGGAAAAGAAAAAGCGGATTCCTTAAGAAAAATTATAGAATCCAAGTCCAGACAAGTTGCAGGTACATCTGCTCCCGCAAGAGGATTGTTTCTGACCGATATTACTTATAACGACAAAATTAAAACGAAAATATAACTTAAAACTTAAACTGAATAATGGTAGGTATAATTAATGATGCTTTTAAAAAGTATTATGGAAGTGAGGGGGAGCTTTTCGCTTCGCCGGGAAGGGTAAATATAATTGGGGAGCATACGGATTATAATTTTGGCTTTGTGTTGCCCGGAGCAATAGATAAAGCTATATATGCCAAAATAAAACCTAACGGAGGAAGACTCTGCAGGGTCTACTCGATCGATTATAATGAAAGTGCGGAGTTCAGTGTAGACTCTAACGAACTGCCTCAGAAACATTGGGTAAGATATGTATTCGGAGTAATTAAAGAAATGCAGAAGCTCGGGAAACGTGTAGAAGGTTTCGATTTTGCTTTCGGCGGAGATGTTCCTCTCGGAGCGGGACTATCCTCTTCTGCTGCACTCGAGAGCGTGGTAGGATATGCTATAAGTGAAACTTTCGGACTTGGATTGAGCCGGTTTCAACTGGCTAAAATAGGCCAGATGTGCGAACATAACTATGTAGGGGTTCGCTGCGGTATCATGGATCAGTTTGCTTCGCTTTTCGGTGAAGAGAATAAAGTGATCCAACTGGACTGTCGAACGCTTGATTATAAACTTTTTCCTTTTAATCCAGTAGGTTACAAAGTAGTTCTTTTGGATTCCCAGGTCAAACACTCTCTGGCCTCATCTGAATATAATGTTCGAATGGCCCAGTGCGAAGAAGGCGTGACTACCGTACAGAAGCACGTGAACGGTGTGGAATCGTTAAGGGATGTTACTCTCGATATGCTCAATACATATAAAGGAGAAATGGAGGAAGACGTTTACAGAAGATGTAAATTCGTTATCGAGGAGAACCAGAGAGTATTGGATGCATGTGCCGCACTCGAAAGGGGCGATTATAGGATAATTGGCGAAAAAATGTTCGGGTCTCATCGCGGACTCAGCAAAGATTACGAAGTAAGTTGTCCTGAACTCGATTACCTTGCTGATTATGCAGCAAATTATGACGGTGTGATCGGTTCCAGAATGATGGGAGGCGGATTCGGCGGATGCACCATAAATCTTATAAATGAAGCCAATCATGATGCTTTTATTAACGAGATTACTGAAAAATACAACAGACAGTTCGGAAGACCGCCGAGAGTCATAGATGTTGTGATAAGCGACGGAGCGCGTAAATTGTAATAACCATAGGGTTGTCGTTGTGTAACGACAGCCCTATATTTATATAAAACGCCATGTTTGAAGAGATTAGAAGTAAAGTAGAAGAGATTTGGGAGAACCGCGAATTATTGAAGAAAGAAGAGTCTGAAGTAGTTATTCGCGAAGTGATTGAACTTCTTGACAAAGGAAAATTAAGAACGGCGGAACCTTTGCCTGACGGAGAATGGCTGGTTAACGAATGGGTAAAAAAGGCTGTGATATTATATTTTCCGATTCAGAGGATGAAAGTGATGGAGGCAGGGTCTGTAGAGTTCCATGATAAAATGGAATTGAAACATGGCTATGATAAACTTGGTGTACGGGTTGTCCCGAATGCGGTCGCGCGATACGGTGCATATCTGGCAAAGGGTGTAATCATGATGCCGTCATACGTAAATATCGGAGCATATGTCGATGAGGGAACCATGGTCGATACATGGGCCACTGTAGGTTCATGTGCACAGATAGGCAAACATGTCCATTTGAGTGGCGGAGTCGGTATAGGAGGTGTGCTCGAACCTATTCAGGCTTCTCCTGTTATCGTGGAGGACGGATGTTTTATAGGTTCCAGGTGTATTATCGTGGAAGGTGCGAGAATTTGTAAAGAAGCCGTACTCGGGGCGAATGTTGTTATTACGGGATCTACCAAGATAATCGACGTTTCATCGGAGACCCCTGTCGAGTATACGGGATATGTTCCGGCCAGATCGGTAGTGATACCCGGTTCTTATGCTAAGAAATTCCCGGCAGGAGAATATAATGTTCCCTGTGCGCTGATTATTGGGAAAAGAAAAGAATCTACGGATAAAAAAACTTCACTGAATGACGCGTTGCGCGATTTTAAAGTTTCAGTGTAATTTAAAATGTTACAGAATTATTTTTGAATCAATAATATGGGCGGTACTATAATTCAGGCTTTAACGATCATCGGGTCGCTCGGTTTGTTCCTGTACGGGATGAAGCTGATGAGTGAGGCATTGCAAAAAGTTGCGGGTAATAAACTCAGGGATATTCTGGCCGCAATGACCTCCAATACCTTTAAAAGGGTACTGGTTGGTGCTTTGATAACTGCCGTCATTCAGTCGTCCAGTGCGACTACGGTGATGATAATAAGTTTTGTTAATGCAGGCTTATTATCTCTGGTCCAGTCGATAGGACTGATTATGGGTGCCAATATTGGAACGACATCGACCGCTTGGTTGATAAGTCTGTTCGGATTCAAATTCGATCTTGGCATGGCCGCCCTGCCATTGTTTGCGATAGGGTTGCCATTGATGTTTTTGAAGGGAAACAGAACCAAATCCATAGGAGAATTTATTATTGGATTCTCCATACTTTTTATGGGCTTGAACCTACTGAAAGAGTCCATGAGCGGACTTCAGGAAGATCCTGCCATATTAAGTTTTCTTGCGAATTTCAGCGATAACGGATTTGCTTCCGTACTGTTGTTCGTTTTAATAGGAACCGTGCTTACTATCCTGATTCAGTCGTCCAGTGCAACTATGGCTTTGACTATAATAATGTGTAACAACGGATGGATCAATTTCGATTGTGCCGCGGCGATGGTTCTGGGTGAAAATATAGGGACGACGATTACTGCTAATATAGCCTCTTTGGTGGCCAATTCAGAAGCACAAAAGGCCGCCCGGGCTCACTTTATATTTAATATAATCGGGGTTATTTGGATGCTTGCGTTATTTCCTGTTTTCATAAAAATGATCGTGGGAATCGTCGAATTGTTCGGAGGCTCATCTCCTGTTGATAATCCGACAGCACGTCCGATAGCTCTGGCGCTTTATCATACATTGTTCAATATAATCAATACCTTTATTCTTGTATGGTTTACTCCGCAGATAGCTAAATTATCTGCAAAACTTGTAAGAACGAAAGAAACTCCTACGTCGCGTCTAACCCATATGGAATCCGGGATGCTGTCAACTTCAGAACTGTCGATCGTACAGGCTTACAGTGAGCTTACGGTTTACAGCAAGAGATCTTCCAAGATGTTCGGATTTGTAAAAAATCTTTTTAAGGAAACCAATCAGGATGAGTTTGACAGAATTTACCAGCGTATTGAAAAATACGAGGCCATAAGCGATACTATTGAATCTGAAATTTATAATTATCTGACTCAGGCTACCCGTAATGATATGGGAAGCGAGAGTTTTAAACGTATTGAAACCTTATTTAAAGTAATCTCCGATATCGAAACGATGTCTGACAGGAATTTCCGTCTGGCACGAATTATCAGGAATAAAAGGGACAACGGAATATGGTTCAATCAGGAACTAAGGGATAATGTAAACAAAATGTTTGAAATTGTGGATGTTGCCATAGAACTCATGAACCGTAATCTCAACGCGATCATGGAAGGCAAGAAGACATGTTTGAATGATGTTTATGAAATCGAGGACAGGATCAATAAACTGGAATATTCCCTTAAAGAAAAATATGTTTATAAAGTGAATGAACGGGATTTTAAATATTCCTCAGGAGTTGTTTTTGCTGAGATAATAAGTGAAACAGAACGCCTTGCTGATACGGTTAAAAAAGTCTCTACCCATATGATGAACATCGCTCCCCATACTAAACCTGAATAATAATGGGTTGTTTTTCCGATGCTTTAGGTTTATTGGCCGATAAATACTCAGTTAATATAGAGTACTTTGAAGAGGTTGCATCGACCAATAATCAAGCTGCCGATTCTAAATATGGACATGGTGACATTATTATAACTGATTATCAGACTTTGGGAAGAGGGCAGCGTGGAAACAAATGGAGTAGTACATCCGGTGAAAATCTTATGTTTACGGTTGTATTGGAACCGGCCTGTCTTCCGGCAGAACTCCAGTTCTATATTTCCAAAATAGTTCCTCTTGCAATAATTAAAGTCCTCGAAGATTTTGGAATTCCTGCAAAAATAAAATGGACCAACGACGTATATGTCGATGATAAAAAGATAGCGGGAATACTTATTGAAAATGATATAATGGGAACTGTCATAAGCAGAAGCATAGCCGGTGTAGGATTAAATGTAAACCAAACACAGTTCGACCCTACCCTTCCAAATCCCGTATCGTTGCAGATGATTACCGGTATAGAATATGACAGGGCTGAAGTATTAGATAAATTCATCCACTATTTTATTCATTATTTCAATAAAATGGAATCCCAGGATTATGATTCGATCAATGAGGAGTATCTGCGAAATTTATATCGTAGAGACGAAGAACATAGGTTTGTTTTGCCTGGCGGAGGAATAATCAACGGTGTAATAAGGAATGTAAAAGAAACAGGTGAACTCATCGTCGAACATTCAGGTAATGGTATCCGTTTTTATAAAAGTTATCTATTCAAAGAAATCGATTTTATCATCTGATGAATATTTCTCTTATAACCATAGGTAAAACGGATCTTTCATATATAATTGAAGGAGTCGAGATTTATTTTAAAAGGATAAACCGCTATACGCGTTTTAATATAATTACGATTGCGGATATTAAAAATTCAAAGAACCTTCCGGAAGAAGTTCAAAAAGTCAGGGAAGGAGAACTCATTCTCTCTAATATTTCGACATCGGATTATCTCGTACTTCTCGATGAGGCGGGAAAACAATATACTTCCGTAGAATTGGCGTTATGGACGCAAAAGAAAATGAATGCAGGAATAAAGAGACTTGTTTTTGTGATCGGAGGCCCCTATGGTTTTTCCCAGTATGTATATAAAAGAGCAGATGAGAAAATATCACTTTCTAAAATGACATTTTCCCATCAGATGGTGCGATTGATATTTACCGAACAATTGTATAGGGCATTCTCCATAATAAACGGAGAACCTTATCATCACCAATAATTATCTTATTCTGTTTAAGGATTTTATCAGCATTTCGTCTTTCATTATTCCACGTAAAGCGAGGAACATCAGAATTATCCCAGCAATCGGTATAATATCGGTAACAGAGAAAAAGAATGATTCAAATGCAATATATTTGTCCGTATTGAAATAACGTACTATGTGCATGATAATGTAGATCTGCATTCCTGCAAGAAGAACCATTTCCACGATGCACATACGTATTTGTAGCCACCGTTTCCTGTAAAGGAAAACCGTGATAAGCGGTAATAAAATCGTTAATCCGAGCAATATTGTCATATCGGGATAAATAAAACAACCTTCCGGAGTACTTATTCCCCAGCCGTAAAGTTTTCCTGTAGTATTTTCGATAACATCTATAAAATCCGCCAGCGGCAGGAAACAAATAACGCACATTAAAATTACCGTTACCAGCAGATATACGGTTTGAATTCTTTGGATCATTTTTCTGAGATTTTTATATTTTGAATATCTATTATTTCGTCGATTAAATAATTATTTCTGTCGCTTGATTGCCTTGAGATAAGCTCTCCTAAAAATCCAGATAAAAACAGTTGCGCACCAATGATTACTAACGTAAGACTGATAAAAAATAATGGTTGGTCCGTGACCGACCGGTGAAGAAGTCCCTGTGACTGAAGGCTTAGTTTCTGGATAATAAGATAAATAGCCATTATTCCACCAACGAGGAACATCAGAGATCCGCCTCCCCCGAACAGATACATAGGGCTTTTACCGAAACGTGTTATAAAAAGTACCGTTATCAAATCGAGATATCCTTTTATCATTCTCTCCAACCCGTATTTAGAATAACCGTATTTACGGGCATTATGGTGTACTATTTTTTCCCCGATCTTCGAAAATCCGGCCTTTCGTACTATTATCGGTATAAAACGGTGCATTTCGCCATAAACCTCTATGCTCTTCACTACCTTTTTTTTGTATGCCTTAAGACCGCAGTTGAAGTCGTGCAGCTTTATTCCGGATACGATACGGGCCGTAAAATTGAAAAATTTGCTGGGAATGGTTTTGCCGAGCGGGTCGTATCTTTTTTTCTTCCACCCGGATACCATATCGTAACCGTCTATTGCGACCATGCTGTAAAGTCCCGGAATTTCATCCGGAGAGTCCTGAAGATCGGCATCCATTGTTATGACTACATCACCCTGCGCAGCTTCAAATCCGCAGTAAAGAGCTGCTGATTTGCCGTAATTCCTTCTGAAATTTATTCCTTTTACGTTAGTATTTTGCGCGTTCAACAATTCAATAACATTCCATGTGTCGTCGCTGCTGCCATCGTTTATAAAGATAATTTCATAGGTGAAATTATTATCTTTCATAACGCGTTCTATCCATGCGGTCAATTCCGGTAACGACTCGTTTTCGTTATAAGCAGGTACTATTACTGAAATATCCATTTTTATTTTATTTGGCGGTCGTTACGTAAATAAGCTGAATTTACCAGACCGATTACGCCTCCGAAGATTACCATATTAATAATCCCTATAATAACCATTGTTATCGGGTTCCCCATGATTCTTTCCATCATTCCGCGATTCTCCTCCAGTATCTGGATGTAATCAGGGTTATTTTTGAATCTTTCGAGTTGCAGCTCAAAGACTTTATCGAAATAATCGATGGAATTAAGTTTAACGAGAAATTCTCCTGCGCCTACGATTATGCCGGAAAACACCATTGTTAAAAGTATTGTTTTCATGGAATCGCCAAAAGTATACATTTCTTTTAGGGTTCTCATTTTCCTGCCGATATTCATATTGATTACATAAATCGCAAATATCTGAAGAACCGAACATAGAATCGCTATAGCAGCACCGAATGCACTTCCCGCAAGATTAAGAGCAAAAATCGTTATCCCTAATATGAGCCCCCACTTGGAAGCCTCCTGTAATTGATTTTTTTTATATTCTTCCATATTATTTTAGTTCTCCGATCCCCTGTCTTATAATTTCCGGTTCATCCCCTGTACAGTCCACAATAGTCGAAGGTTCGTTGTTCCCATATCCTCCGTCGACAATGATATCGACCGATGAAGAATATTTTTCTTCAATCAGTTCAGGATCCGTAGTATATTCTATAATCTGGTCGTCATCTTTCACAGAAGTAGTCACCAGCGGATAATCCAAAGTCTGAACGATTGACAAAACGATTTCGTTTTCGGGCATCCTTATACCTATATTTTTCCTTTTTTCGAGGAACTTATCGGGAATTTTATTAGTAGCTTTTAAAATAAACGTAAAAGGACCGGGAAAATTTTGTTTCAGAAGTTTAAATGTAGGAGTATCGAATTTAGCATATTTTGAAATACTACTGATATCCGGACAGATTATAGACATGTCCGTTTGTTTCTTTCCTTTTATAGATTTAATCTTTTCGATCGCTTTCGGACTTTTCAAAGAACATCCTAAAGCGTAAACCGTATCTGTGGGATATATGATTACCCCGTCATTTTCCAGGATGTCTACTACCTTTCTGACGGCCTTTAAATCAGGATTTTTGGGATATATTTTAATTTTCATTACGTTTTTATCGTCAAATATACGTGGATTTTCCGTAATAAAAAACGGGTAAGCTACTTACATCGCACCGCTCAACCATTGTACCCTTGCTACCTTCCGGTCCTGGTGGATTAAACAGGAGCTGGTCGTGTAAGACTTACCCGGGCACAAAAGTAGAAATAATTTATTTAATTCCAAATATTGGCTGTTTTTTTGCGTTAAATTAAGTATTATGTTTATTTTTGTCCTGCGAAAAATACTTTAGATGAATATCTTTAAGAACAAGAAAATCAAATATTTAATTTTCTCATTTTTAGGCATGCTGATAATTGTTGCGGTAGCCGGATTCGTGGTCTTTGAAAACTATATGTCCTCTGCAATTACAGAAACAAGTGTTGTTTATATTCCTACTGGTTCTACCTTCGACCGGCAGTTAGATTCATTGCATGTAAACGGAAATATCAGAAACTTCGATCGGTTTAAGAAATATCTTAATTTGCGTAAGGTGAAAAATATACGCCCCGGACGTTATGTGCTAAAACAGGGAATTTCGTATCATGACCTTATAATCAAATTGCGTAACGGGGAGCAGGAAGCTGTAAAGGTGACTTTCAATAATATACGTACAATGGATAAACTTGCCGGGGTTATTTCCGGATACTTGGAAGTGGATTCACTGTCGCTTATAAATGTGTTGAACGATCCGGCTACGGCCTATTCTTATGGATTCGACCAAAATAACTTTATAGGAATGTTTATTCCGGACACCTATCATATTTACTGGAATACCGATGCGGAAGGTTTTATCGATAGGATGAACAAGGAGTACAATCGTTTTTGGAACCAAAGAAGAATGGAAAAACTTCAAAAGTCCGGACTAACTAAATACGAGGCAATTACACTTGCATCTATTGTTGCAGAAGAAACAATTAAAACCGACGAAATGCCGCGGGTTGCCGGAGTTTATCTTAACAGATTGAAAATCAATATGCCGTTGCAGGCTGATCCGACGGTAAAATATGCAGTAGGGGATTTTACATTGAGGCGTATATTAAATAAACATCTCGAAACAGACTCGCCTTATAATACTTATATGTACGGAGGTCTCCCTCCCGGACCTATATGTGTACCTCCGGTTACTGCTATAGATGCGGTGCTCGATCCTGAGGAACATAACTATCTGTATTTCTGCGCCAGGGATGATTTCTCCGGATATCATAATTTTGCGGTAAATCACGCCCAGCACATAAAAAATAGGAATGCATATATTAATGCTCTAAACCAGAGAGGAATACGTTGATCTTAAAATCTTATGTTTTTTTTAACAAAAACATATCTGTCTAATAATTAATTAGAAATAATTATTACCTTTGCATCGCCTTTTTTTGAGGCTCTATACATAATGTATTACCCATTAATTAAACAATTAATTTTTTAAATGAGTACAGAAAACACAAATGTGGAAAAGGATTTGACTCCTTCAAATGCATCGGGTCCTGTTGAAAATTTCGACTGGAACGCTTACGAAAACGATCTTGGACTTTATGGCGACTCCAAGGATGCTATTGCGGAACAGTATGACAAAACACTCTCTAACATTGAAATAGGAGAAGTTGTCGAAGGTACCGTAGTTGCTCTCAGTAAAAGAGAGGTTGTAGTAAATATCGGTTACAAATCGGAAGGTATTATACCTATCACTGAGTTCCGTTACAATCCTGAACTTGCTATCGGGGAAAAAGTTGAAGTTTACGTAGAAAGCGCTGAAGACAAAAGAGGTCAGTTGATCCTTTCGCACAAAAAAGTACGCCAGTTAAGGTCTTGGGATAGGGTTAATGAAGCTCTTGATAAAGACGAAATTATCAAAGGTTACATCAAATGCCGTACTAAAGGCGGTATGATCGTAGATGTATTCGGAATCGAAGCATTCCTTCCGGGTTCTCAGATCGATGTAAAACCTATCCGCGACTACGATATATACGTAGGAAAAACAATGGAATTCAAAGTTGTTAAAATCAATCAGGAATTCCGCAACGTTGTTGTTTCTCACAAAGCTCTTATCGAAGCAGAACTTGAACAACAAAAAATCGATATCATTTCTAAACTTGAAAAAGGACAGATTCTCGAAGGTACGGTTAAAAACATCACTTCTTACGGTGTATTTATCGACCTCGGCGGTGTCGACGGACTTATCCATATTACAGACTTGTCATGGGGACGTGTTAATCATCCTGAAGAAATCCTTCAGCTCGATCGGAAACTCAACGTCGTTATCCTTGACTTCGACGATACAAAGAAACGTATCGCTCTCGGCTTGAAACAGCTTACTGCTCATCCTTGGGATGCCCTAAGTGCTGATCTTCAGGTGGGTGACAAAGTTAAAGGTAAAGTTGTTGTTATGGCAGACTACGGTGCATTCGTAGAAATTGCTCCGGGCGTGGAAGGTCTTATCCACGTCTCTGAAATGTCATGGTCACAGCATCTTCGTTCCGCTCAGGAATTTATGAAAGTAGGTGACGAAGTAGAAGCTGTAGTGTTGACTCTTGACAGGGAAGAACGTAAAATGTCTCTCGGCATCAAACAGCTTACTCCTGATCCATGGGAAAATATCGAAAGTAAATATGCAGTAGGTACCAAACATACTGCTAAAGTTCACAACTTCACTAACTTCGGTGTATTCGTCGAGATCGAAGAAGGTGTTGACGGTCTTACCCACATTTCAGATCTAAGTTGGACTAAGAAGATCAAACATCCTGCTGAATTTACTCAGATAGGTGCAGATATCGATGTTATCGTTCTTGGAATCGATAAAGAGAACCGTCGTTTGAGCCTTGGTCATAAACAACTTGAAGAGAACCCTTGGAATGAACTCGAAGGAACTTATACTGTAGATTCTATACACGAAGGCACAATAAGCGAAATGACCGATAAGGGAGCTATCGTTACTTTGGAAGGCGGTGTTGAAGGATTCGTTCCGACAAAACATCTTACTAAAGAAGACGGAACCGCAGCTAAAGCAGGAGAAACACTTCCGTTTAAAGTGGTTGAGTTCTCAAAAGGAACAAAAAGAATTCTTCTTTCTCACTCGAGAATAGCGGACGACGCTAAAAGAGCTGAAGGACGAGAAGAAAAAGCTGAAAGAAAATCTAAGAATCAGTCAACTCAAAGTGCGGTTAAGAAATTAAATTCACAGGTTAAGAAAACTACTTTAGGTGATATTTCAGGACTTGCGGAACTTAAAGCCCAGCTTGAAGAGAATTCTAAAAATGAATAATGACCTTTAGGGTTACGATACTAGGCAGCGGGTCGGCTATGCCGGCTCCAGGCAAATATAATTCTGCTCATATACTTAATGTATATGAGCAGTTTTATTTGATCGATTGCGGAGAGGGAACACAAATCCAAATGCGTAAATACGGGATAAATCCTCTGAAATTACGGGCGATATTTATCAGCCATCAGCATGGGGATCATGTATTCGGTCTTCCCGGATTGATATCGACCATGAATTTTCTTAAAAGAGGAACTCCGCTTTATATTTTCGGAATAAAAGGGCTGAAAGAAATAATCGACTTTCACATTCAGCATTTTGAACCGGGACTTAATTTCGAAATAATTTTTAAGGAAATAAATGCACGTTCGTCGGATCTGATCTTTGAAAACAAAGTCATGGAAGTATTTACGATTCCGCTAAGGCATAAAATTCCTTCATGTGGTTTTCTTTTTAAAGAAAAGCAACCTTTGCGGAATATTAAAAAAGAAGCTGTCGATAATTTTAATTTTACTATTCCACAGCTTCACTCATTAAAGAACGGAGAAAATATTATCATGGAAGACGGACCCGTGTTAAATAATAAGGAAGTTACATATGTGCCCTATTCTCCCCGTTCCTATGCTTACTGCAGCGATACCGCCTATTCGCCGAAAGTCGGAGAAATAGTAAAGAATACGGACTTGCTCTATCATGAATCCACATACCTTGAAATGGATAAAAAACTTGCGAAGCTGTCCGGCCATTCTACTGCTACGCAGGCTGCAAAAATCGCGTTGCAAGCTAATGCCTCTGAACTTTTATTGGGACATTTTTCGTCACGCTACAAGGATCTCAGCCTCTTTGAAAATGAGGCTAAAGAAATTTTTCCAAATACAGTGATTGCAAATGAAGGCGATCAATTCGATATCAACATAAAAAATGAAGATTGACTTTAATTATTCTTAAATTTATTACATCTCCAGTTCTTGCCTTTCACCATATTTAGCGAATATGAGGCACCTTGGCAATTTTCCGGGATATGAATTTCCCTCCCTATGCCCCCGGTTTTTCACTATATTTGTATCCGTAATAAAATTTATTAAGTCGAAAATTATTATTTATAGCATTGTATTTGATTTTATAATTATCCGGATTTCAGATTTAAATATATGCGATCATTTAAAAATATAATTTTAAAGGAAGTACGCTCTTATCTTATCATAACAGTTGGACTTTTTCTTTACTCTTTTGCATGGACGGCAGTAATTATTCCGGCCAATCTTGTCGGAGGAGGAGCTACAGGTCTGGCAACATTGATATTTTATGCGACAGGCAAGATTCCCATAGGAGTTTTATTCTTCCTGATAAATGCGGTGTTAGTGACGCTTGCTTCCTTTCTGATAGGATTCCGGTTCGGTGCAAAAACAATATACGGGATCGTGGGAATATCGGTTATGATGTCTTTTTTACAGCAGGTTTTTCCGGATGCCGGATTTTTAGGTCTCACCGACGATAAACTTTTATCTGCTATTCTGGGTGGAGCAGTATCCGGAACAGGGGTTGCAATGTGTTTTACACAAGGAGGAAGCACTGGGGGAAGCGATATTGTTGCAATGATCGTTAATAAATATCGAAATATAAGTTTCGGACGTATCATTATGGTTTGTGATACGGTTATAATACTTTCTTCTTATTTTATTTTCAGGGAAATATCGGTAATTATTTATGGTTTTATTCTGATTGCGGTATATAGTTATACTATAGATTACGTAATTGCAGGAAATAAGCAGTCATCCCAGATATTTATTATTTCAAAAAAGTACGATGTTATAGCTGATCATGTTACTTCACAGCTGGGTCGCGGAGTTACCGTTCTCGAAGGCAAAGGATGGTACACCAAAAATCCACAAAAAGTTCTCATGATACTTTGCCGGAAAAATGAAACTTCATCTATATATAAGATCATAAAAGAATTTGATCATGATGCTTTTATTTCGGTCGGAAGTGTGAACGGAGTATATGGAGAAGGTTTTGAAATTTTAAGGACAAAATAAAAAAGCATTCTTTAAAGAATGCTTTTTTATTTCTAATCGATAGATCGATATATAAGCTCAATACCTTCTGTTTTGCCTAAATTCCTGCTGTATTGCTTGTCTATCGGATTATTCCAATGTTCCATCACTCCCAGTGGAGAATTCAAAGGGACATTATCCCTTTCAGGATCGTATACTGTTCCTGAAGGTGGATTCGGAATACTGGCCGCTTCTACAAGATAAGCGTCGCAATAATTCAGGCTCGAAACTTCCGGCCATTCGCTAGCGAGAAAGTCGAGGCCGACCGCGTCTATGGCGACAGCATTCTGCGACATAAATAATGAATTTGCCCAATCCCCGTTAAATGGCTCCATATTCCATTTTGGAGCAGGTATGCCGTTTACATCGCGCGAACCGTATAAACCGTCGATAATATAAAGCAACGTTTTCTGTCCCAGTTCTTTGTGCCCCATAAAATCCACGAAAGTTCTGTAAGCCGTTTTTCCGGATCTGTCATGGTTAAAGCCTGCGTGCGAATTGTTTCTCCAGACTTTATCGATGTTGGTTACTCCATACCAGTTTTTTGCAGTCAGCGTAACGCCAGGACCAGAATGTATTTTCAGGAGTGCGGAATTGATTAGATAGTCGGCTTCCATTATGCAGGTTGCGATTCCCTGAGCTAATTTTCCGTTATCGATCGAATACGGTATGGCATTATCCACATATTCTGATTTTGTCCTTCCGTTACCACCTTCGAAATCGACGTAAATAACCTGCGGGAATTCCGCGTAGCATTTAGCGAACATATAATCCGTTATGAAGCGGCTCGGTTCGCAAACGGTAATATATTGTTGCGGAACTCCGGCCTCGTTCACAAGACTTCTTAGAAGCGATAATAAGACATGAGGGGAAGTGTTGTACTCTTCGCTGTCGTCATGCGAGGAAGTATTGTTCTGATTTATTTTTATAGCGATTTTTTCTCCCGATCTATATCCGGTATTTCCTTTGCCATGTTCTGTATTGAAATGAATAAATAATTTATTCCATGCTTCTTTTTCGGTTACAGCACCGGTCAACGACAGTAATGATGAGGTCACTAATCTGTCGGTTTTCTCCTGGCTGTTCCATTTGTCGTCAAACCAGAATCCGTTCTCTCCGTCCCAGTGGGCAGCACCCGGTGCATGAGACCACGCTACCCTTCCCGGGAAAATACCCTTACCTTCTCCTATCGGAGTATTGGGTGGGTTGTGCATACGAGCCTGTTTTTGTGGAGTTTGTGATATTCCATACCCGGAATTCCGGATCTGTAAGAAAAAAAGTCCGGCAAAACCTATGACTAATAAAGATACGGCAGCCATATATTTTTTCCTTTGTAAAAAACGTCCGATTTTTTTAAATGCCAGATATGTTCCTGTTACGGATAGTAACCATATTACCAAAGATGACATTAACGGAGCAGCGGCCTGCATACATGGATATGCAGCACGGGATGGTTTTGGAATGACCCGGATAAGAAACCATGAAACAGCGGCAATAGACATGAGAATGAACAGAACTTTTGCTGTTAATTTTTTATTTAAGCTTTTGTGGTATTTTTCCTTTAAGAGGAAGTAAATTCGTTTCATTTAAATATCGTCGGAATTAAATTTGTAGCCTAAGCGTTTACCAGTCTGCATTTTGGAGTTCTCAATTTTCGTATTCAGCTGGTCTACTGATACGATTTTAATAGAGTCGTACTGCGGAACCAGCAAATCGAAATCAAGGGTATATTGTATTGCCATTTCGACAATGTTAATCAATCCTTCCCTATCCATGGTTTTAGACCCGAAGTCGTTATGTTTATAATGCAGCTGGCGTTTCCCTTCAACGCAATAATGATTTTCACGGTTGATAAAAATCCTTCCTATGAGATATCCTTCATCTGCATTTCTGTTGTATTTAAAAGAATCGGATAAGAAGTTATATATATTTATAATTCCGCAGTACCCATTAAGATGCTCATTGGATACATACGAATTCTGCCATATCATATGTTCCCGGTTAAAACGAAACACATTCGTATGCATGCTGAATATAAGAGTATCCGCTGCGATCTGAAGTTGAGCTTCGAATTTTCCCCGGTCCCTGTATTCGATCTTTATACGTTTGTCCCTTCCTTCGAGAGCGTCATCGATTTCCGACGACATTTCGTGAAGGATATCCTTTAACTCAAGAAAAACGTTAAAAGTATTGTCGAATATTGCCTGTTCAATATTAGCTTTGACTTCTATTTTTTCCAGGATATGCTTACGCATTCCCATCGATTCATTTTCCATAATTATCTTTTATCTTAATCTCACTTGCAAACCCAGATTGATCGAATCACTTTCCGTCATTCCGTTTATCCTGTAAAGGTTCTTCAATCTGATACCGAATTTCCGGGAAATTCCGTGCATCGTATCTCCTTCCTGTACCTGATAAAGGAGATATCCATTCTCGGATTTTTTCTTCTTACGTTTAATGTATAACGCATCGCCTTCCGAAATAGGTATGGAATATGGCAGATCGTTGTATTTCCTTAATTTTTTCTCACTGATCCCCACTGCCTTAGCTACGGATCTCATGTTATCGCCGTTATTCGCAAGAATATACGGAACGCCATTGTTATATCCGGTTCTCAACCCGCTCGATCGGTCGATCATTACGGTGTAGTTATCGACATTAACCTTAGCCGAGCCATACGAATCCGAGATTTGTTCCCTTTTTTTACGTATATCGCTATATGTTACATTTACTCCCTGATCCAGCAAATAGAGATTATTTTCCTCTATGAGGGTAATAAGTAAATTCGCATAGTTAGGATTCGTAGCATACCCTGCCTGCTTCAAACCATGTGCCCAAGCTCTGTAGTCATCGGGTTTCAGGTCGAAAAGAGAATTATACCTCGGTGAATTATCGAGAAAATCGGAATGATCCTGAAAAGAATCTTCTACGGATTCATATACCCTGAAACATTCGTTCTTTGCGTCGTCGTTATACCGTATCGTTTCTCCTTTCCAGTCATTTCGGCATTTTATTCCAAAATGGTTGTTCGCTTCCCTTGCAAGACGGCTGTTGCCGCAATCGGATTCCAGAATCGCCTGGGCCATTTTTATACTTGCCGGTATACCGTAAATCTCCATATGCTCTATGGCTACTTCTTTATATTTAAGTATATATTCCTCACGTGATATTCTTTGTGAAAAAGATAAATTAATTACGGAAAAAGTAAATATTAACGTTAAAAAGATTCTGTACACCGGCATAATAGGCTTATATTAGGTTCATTTCTTTTTTTATATTCTCAATTTTTTGGTCCAGTACCGAGTCTACTTCATGGAATTTTTCTTTGCAGCATAATTCTTCCCTTACCCCGAAATAGAATTTTATTTTAGGTTCGGTGCCTGACGGACGTGCTGAAACTATCGTATTGTCTTCAGTCAGGAATTGTAATACATTGCTTTTAGGAAGTCCGGTTTCACATAGCGTACCGTTTTTAACATTGATGATTTTCTGTGTTTCACAGTCGCGGATCTCGATAACAGGTGAACCGAGAATAGTTTTAGGTGGATTTGCACGGAGATCGGTCATCATTTTCTGTATCTCTTCACTTCCTTTCTTGCCTTTTCTTACTATTGATATAAGGGATTCTTTATAGAAACCATATTGGATATACATTTCTTTCAGAAGATCATATAAGGACATACCTTGGGTTTTAGCCCATGCAGCTGCTTCTGCAATAATTGCGGAACTTATTATTGCATCCTTGTCGCGTACAAAATCCCCCACAAGATATCCGTAGCTTTCTTCTCCTCCTCCGATGAATTTTGTTTTTCCTTCCTGTTCGCGTATAATTTCTGCAATGTACTTAAATCCCGTCAGCACATTGTAATATTTAACTCCGAAGCCGTCGGCTATTTTTTCAAGTATTTCAGAACTTACAATGGTCTTAACGATGAATTCTTTTCCTGTTAGTTTTCCAAGGTCGTTCCATCTGCGCAATAAATAATAGGTAAGTAAAGATGCGGTCTGGTTTCCATTTACAAGAATGAATTCGTTTTTGTCATTTTTAATTGCTATTCCCACGCGGTCCGCATCAGGATCAGTTGCCAATACAAGTTCTGCATTCTCTTTTACTGCAAGATCTATAGCCATCTGTAGTGCGGATTTCTCCTCTGGATTCGGAGAAAATACTGTCGGGAAATTTCCATCGGGAATTTCCTGTTCCGGGACCAATGAAACGTTTTTAAACCCTACCTCCTGCAAGAAACGCGGAAGTAACTTGTATCCGGTTCCATGTATCGGTGTATAAACTATCTTCATATCCCCGTGTTCTTTCACAGCTTCCGGAGACAGCATAAGGGTTTTTAGTTTTTCTATATATATATTATCAATTTTTTCTCCTATTATTATAATATTGTTTTCTCCCCCAGTAGATTTGACCTGAGTAAGTGAAGTTATTTTGTTGACCTCATTAATAATATTTTTATCATGCGGAGAAGTTACCTGTGCACCGTCTTCCCAATATGCCTTATATCCATTGTATTCCTTAGGGTTATGGGATGCCGTAACGACGACTCCGCTCTTGCATCCAAGCTCCCTTATGGTGAAACTCAGTTCTGGGGTAGGCCTTAAAGAATCGAAAAGATATACGGTAAATCCATTCGCTGCAAAAATTTCCGCTGTTTTCCTTGCGAAGAGCGCACTGTTGTTCCTGCTGTCGTGCGCAATGGCTACTTTTATCTCCTGACCTTTGAATTGTGACACTAAATAATTCGCTAAACCCTGTGTTGCCATAGCAACTGTATAGATATTCATACGATTGGTACCAACGCCCATAATGCCCCGTAGTCCACCTGTTCCGAATTCTAAGTTTTTGTAAAATGATTCTACAAGCTCCATATGGTCATTATCAATCATCCACTGAACTTTTTCACGTGTAACCTTATCATATTCAACACTTAACCAGTCGTGGACTTTTTTCTCCACTAAAATATCCAATTCACTTTTCATTATTTAAATAATTATAGTTTTCTTTAAAAAATACTGTTATAAAAATAACAAGCCGGGAGTTTCTCGGCTTTTACAAATGTATAAAAAAAATATAAAATCTCACTTTCAGTCTTTTAAATAATCCTTAAAAAATGGCACTGCTATTTACATAGAAATTTTATCTGAAAAAACAACAATGTTCCATGTTTTTTTTAATTAAAATATGCACAATTTTGCATGTGGAAAACAACAAGAAAATGCTGACGGATAAAGTAAGTAATAATAGTAGTTATATGGATGCATGGCAGGTTTGTCTGAACCAGATAAAAGAACAGACGACCTCTGAAGAGTTCACGAAATGGTTTAAACCTATCGTACCGGTTGATTTTGACGGTACGATATTAAAATTACGTGTACCCGACAAAAGCTATGTCAGCCATATAGAACGGAACTACATACCTTTTCTCCGTCCTATCATACAGAAATTATTCGGAGTCAAAACTTGCCTCCGGTATTCTGTCCCTATGGGGGTCAAAGATAATAAAACCAACGAACCTTCCAATACTGCTGGGTATAATACCCAGCCTAACGTAAAAGAGTGGAATCCGTTCGCCATACCTGGTTTAAGAAAAATCACTATCGATCCACAACTTAATCCCAACTATAATTTCGATACTTTCATCGAAGGGGAGTGTAATCGTCTTACCCGTTCGGCAGGCCTTGCCGTTGCCGTGAATCCGGGACGAACACCGTTCAATCCTTTATTTATTTATGGAGATTCAGGGGTCGGAAAGACGCATATCGCGCAGGCGATAGGAATGGAAGTAAAACAGCGTTATCCTGACCTTAAGGTACTTTACGTAAGTACGAATAAATTCCAAGCACAGTTTCAAAATGCTGCGACGAAAGGAGAGCTTAACGACTTTATTCATTTCTATCAAATGATAGATGTGCTTATTATCGATGATATTCAGGAATTAGCCGGTAAAGAAAAAACGCAGAATACTTTCTTCAATATATTCAACCATCTGCATCTTTCTTTCAAGCAGTTGATAATAACTTCGGATAGACCTCCCGTCGAATTGAAAGACGTCGAACAAAGGTTAATTACCAGATTCAAATGGGGATTGTCTACACAGATAGTGAATCCGGATTACAATACTAAGATCAAAATCATTAAAAATAAGGCCAAGAGATTGTCTGCCGAGCTTCCTGATGATGTGATCGAATTCATGGCAGAAAATATTACTGCTAATGTTCGTGAAATAGAAGGAGCATTGTCTTCTCTTATAGCGAACGCTTCCTTCCTCAATAAAAAAATAACCGTGCCTCTTGCACGGGAAATTCTTAAGGTATACGTGAAATATACCAGAAAAGAAATTACTATCGATAATATATGTAAAGAGGTGTGTAAGCACTTTAACCTGGATGAGGAAAAATTCAATTCAAAACGCAGAACGAGGGAAATAGCACAGGCAAGACAGATCGCTATGTACCTTAGTAAAAATCACACCAAACTTCCCCTTACGGCTATTGGCAGCGCTATAGGAAATAAAAATCATGCTACGGTGCTTCATGCGTGCAAGGCGGTTACTAATCTTTTAGAGACCGATAAAGATTTCAGGCAGCATATAGATGAAATAGAAAGGAAGATCCAGATTAAATAAAGAAAGATACTCGAAGCCCCTTATTTTTATGAGGGGTTTTTCGTTGTTAGTTTTTGAATTAATATTTATCTTTACAAAATATCATCAAAATTTTTACAATGTTAAAAGAAGGAGATAAAGCACCGTTTTTTTCGGGAAAAACAGAGTCTGGTAAAATAATCTCGTTATCAGATTTCAAAGGCAGAAAACTTATTCTTTATTTCTATCCGAAAGATAATACTTCCGGATGTACGGCAGAAGCATGTAGTCTGAGGGATGGTTTTTCCGATTTGAAAGATTTAGGGTATAGTATCGTCGGAGTCAGTCCAGATAGTGAAAGCTCGCATGTAAAATTCATTGAAAAACATACCCTGCCGTTTCCATTGATTGCCGATACAGATAAAACCATTGCTGTGGATTACGGAGTATGGGGAGAGAAAAAATTTATGGGCAGAACATATATGGGTATTATACGTAAAACATTCATTATTGACGAGAATGGTTTGATCCAAAAAATATTTGACAAAGTTCGAACGAAGGATCATGCGGAGCAAATAATGGAAAGTCTGAAACAATAAATCAAAACATAAAATGTCTGAAGAAACAAAACAACCACAGAAAAACCAGGTGAACCCTGAGAAGCTGAAAGTGCTTAGTGCAGTGATGGATAAAATCGAAAAAGATTTCGGTAAAGGCGCCATTATGCGCATGAGCAGTAAAGCTGTTGAAGACGTTCCGGTGATACCGTCAGGGTCGGTAACTGTCGACAACGCATTGGGAATAGGAGGATATCCTAAGGGACGTGTTATAGAAATTTACGGTCCGGAATCTTCAGGGAAGACCACTCTGGCGATCCATGCGATTGCCGAGGCTCAGAAAGCCGGTGGTATAGCTGCATTCATCGATGCGGAACATGCATTCGACAGTACATACGCGCAGAAATTAGGTGTCGATGTAGATAATCTTCTTATTTCTCAACCTGACCACGGAGAACAGGCTCTTGAAATTGCGGACAGTCTTATACGTTCGAGTGCGATAGATATAGTAGTTATAGACTCTGTAGCAGCTCTTACTCCGAAGTCGGAGATCGAAGGAGAAATGGGCGAATCTAAAATGGGGTTGCAGGCCCGTCTTATGTCGCAGGCGTTGAGAAAACTTACGGCAAGTATTAGCAAGACAGGAACCGTATGTATTTTTATTAATCAGCTAAGGGATAAAATCGGAGTTATTTACGGAAATCCGGAAACTACGACCGGTGGAAACGCACTGAAATTCTATTCCAGCATAAGAATCGATATCAGGAAAATATCCAGTATAAAAGATGGAGAAGATCAGCTCGGCTCTCGGGTAAGGGTTAAAGTTGTTAAGAATAAGGTTGCTCCTCCATTTAAAAAGGCTGAGTTCGACATTATGTTCGGTGAAGGTATCAGTAAAATAGGAGAAATCGTCGATCTGGGTGTAGAATACGGTATTGTTAAAAAAAACGGTTCATGGTTCTCTTATGGAGAGACTAAACTCGGACAAGGACGCGATACAGTCAAGGAACTATTCAAAACCAACGACGAATTGCGGGAAGAAGTCGAGGCTAAAGTTAGAGCTGCAATGACAGCCGGAACGAAATAAAAATAAGGTTGCGCAAGCAGCCTTTATTTTTTTATTCTTATATTGATCAGTACGGGATTATGGTCCGAGTTACGAAATCCTAAATCATCCGTTTTTATATCCAAACATTCTACGTCTTCCGAAGCCATAAAGAAATCTATTAAAGTAGTAGTTGTATTTTCATTATAAGGTTCGTAAAGATATCTGGCGGTAGGTTTTTCCGGATCGTAATGGATTTTTCCTATGTGCTCCGAGAAATCACTTTCCAGTAATCCGGGACGGAAATATTTATTATTCTTTTCTTTATATGATTGGCTGTATCCCGTAGGATTCTGGTTCCAATCGCCACCAATAGCAAATGAATTTGTTCCGGACGGAATCAAGGAATCCCTTATATAATCCAATTCCCTCTTACGATGCCCAAGGTCTTCGTAAGCACTATTGTGAATATTATAAACAGTAAAATACTTTTCATTTCCCAAATAATAAGTACAGGATAGAACACATCTGTTAAAATCGAAGAAATTCATGGGGAAAGAGGATTTCTTTAGTGGCAAGCTGTGCCTAACGGCAAGAAATGGCTCGTATTTACTGAATAATGCAAGACCTGATTCCACACGTCCTATAGGATTCTTTAATGGAATTGGAATAAACGGATTGCTGAAATTAAAGGCAAAGAGTGAACGATAATCGGATAATATTCCTGAAATTAATTCGAATTGATTGATACGATAACTCCTTTTCGAATAAATATCAACTTCCTGTAGAAGAATTATATCTGCGTCGCATTTAGATAAATATATTATTATCTCCGAAAGATTTTCCATGGATCTTTCACGTTCCGGACGGACTTGTTTACCGCCTTCATAGAAAAAATCCATGTTCTCATCCAGACCCGCATATCCGATATTCCATGTCAAAATTTCGAGTGTCTCCGGTAGTTCGTGATTTATTTCAGAATAATAAATCACTTCATTCTTCAAAGGCCGGTATTTATTAACCGAGTAGAATATTACGATCAAACACGGAATTACTGCAATTATAATAACAGGATAAAGTATCCGTCTTACTTTATTTCGCAATAACATTGAGAATTTTATTTATTATCATATCCGGGGTTATTTCATTAAGACATGGATAATTTCGCTTGTAACACGGTTTATTTCCATATACGGAACATGGCCTGCACTCCATATCGATCTGTACGGCATTATTGTAATCCTGTCCGTATCCCATAAAACCGGCATAAGGATGTGTTGCTCCCCAAACGGATACGGCCGGAGTGCCCACAAGCGAAGACATATGCATTGCCGAAGAATCCATGCTTAACATAACGTCTAAGTTGGAGATCAGATCCAATTCTTCTGTTAATGATAATTTACCTATAACAGAATAAGTATTTTTATACATAGACCCCCACTCTTCCGAAATTTTCTTTTCTTTCTCCCCGCCTCCGAATATAAAGATTTTAAGACCATCTTCCTTATTGAGGATTTCAATAACTTTCTCCAGTTTTACGAGGGGATATATTTTACCCTGATGTTGTGCAAACGGAGAAATTCCTATCCAGGATACATCCTTATCTCCTACTTCGCTGTATATTTTTTGAGGAATATCAGCTTGTGCAGAAGTTAAATTATCAGTTGAGTTATTTAATTTGAATCCCAGTTTGTCAAATACTTCAATGTATCTTGAAAATGTGGATTTGAGAGGCTTAAATATCTTGTCTTTCTGCCTTGTAAGTTGTTTTTTTTCTGTCCGTCCTTTATTTATGTTTGAAACTTTAGCTCCGTTAAATTGAAACAAATTTCTTAATATCTTACTTCGCAACACATCATGAAGATCTGCGACGTAATCTATTTTATAATTGTTTTTAATTTCACGGAACAGTCTGAATATACCATAAAAACCTTTGTGACGCGCTTTTAAATCAATATCGACAAATGAAATATCGGGAATGTCCCGGAAGAACGGGTTAAAAAACGGACGTGTAAGTATGACTATATTAAGTTCGGGATATTTTTTCCTAAGTTCTGATACCACAGGGGATGTCATCGCGACATCCCCCATAGCTGACAATCTTATGATCAGTATTGTTTTCATTTTTTTGCATAGAGAACCGGATTGAGTTCCGGATCGTTATACATTTTCATTTGTTTATATACCTTCATGTATTTCTTTCCGCTTTCGATATCGGATAACAGTTCGTCGATTGCAGAAGAAAGGTCGACCCGTTGTGTCAGCAGCACATCCAGTTTTTTCCGGCAAGCGTCCTTATGTTCGTCCGATACGTCGTTTCTCTCAACCTCTTGCTGCATATGATATATTTTAAGTGCAAGGATCGACAGGCGGTCGATCGCCCAGGCAGGCGTTTCTGAATTTATCGTTGCCCCCGGAGATATATTTACATCCTTGTATTTATCCATTAAATAACTGTCGATATATTCCACCATATCAGTGCGTTCCTGATTAGATGAATCAATCCGTCTTTTAATCTTGAGAGCTTCTGCAGGATCTATGTTCGGATCGCGTATAATATCTTCCAGATGCCACTGTACCGTATCTATCCAATTCTTTAAATATAACAAATGTTCGATTTTATCCTGTGGATACGGGTTTTCGATCTTCTTATCTATGTCGTCATATTTATGATATTCCTCAATGGATTTTTGGAAAATCTCGTTGGCGTTCTTTGTAAACATATGTTAGAATTTAAGTTAGTATTTACAAATATAGATAAATAAAAATATAACTGAAACTGTTATCTGATATTTCCATACTGTTTTAAAACGTCGTAAGCATATTCTGCTCCGAGTTCTCCGGCCTTACTTATATCGAGGAAGCCCTTCTTGGTATCTTTTAGATATATCTGCACCAGTCCGCGGTTAAAGTACGCTTCGGCAAAATCAGGATCTATTTCTATGGCTTTGGAGTAGTCCTCTATTGCTTCCGGCATATTTCCGGACAGGCAATGCAGATTGGCTCTGTTGTAATATGCATGTGCAAAATCAGGCATAAGTTTTATCGCTTTGTTCAGATCATATATAGCTTCGTCGTAATTATAAGTGTTGGTATTATTGACACTCAGTCTGTTTACCGGATCAGCTTCCAGTGGAATATTTTTAAAATTACTTTCAATAGATGAAATAAAGTCGATCATCTCGCTTCTGGTCGTACTTCTGTTGATGTAAAGGAACGGATTTGCAGGATCCTGATCTATCGCTTTCGTATAGCTATTTATGGAGCTGGTATACTGCTTGATCAGATATTGAGTAATACCTTTTGAAAAGTTGGTTTTCCAGTCATCTTTTTCCAATGCTATTTCATTTAAAATGTTTCCGTCGGCCAGTAAAGAATCTATATTTATATCCGGATTCTGATTGGTTAACAATAAATCATGGATTCCGGATTCGGCAATGAAATTTTCTACTTTTTCAGTATATTTTTTATTATTATTTTCCGCCAGACCAGCTGATTTACTGATGACAAATTTAAACAGTGGCAGTAAGGAAATATCTGTACTTCGGGATTTTAACACGTCTTTGAATTCATTGTTCATATCGTTATCGAAGGAGATCAGACTATTAAAATGACGGCTTGTATCTGCATATATCGAAAAGGTGCTGTCGTTTAATTTAGACCTGTATTCCGCGATCTTATTTTCGGCGAAATCCTGATCTCTTTTAGCACCTGATAAATCGTTTGTGAGATATTTTATAGATGATCTGCTCAAATATGCATTGGCAAAATCAGGGTACAATTCGATAGCTCTGGAGTAATCCGCTATTGCCTGTTCGAGATAGCCGAGTTGCGAGTAAAGATGCCCCCTGTTGTAATAAACCAGAACGTTGTTAGGATTTAACAGAGTTACCTGATTATAATCTTCAAGTGCATTATTATAATCTCCTATTTGAGTTCTTAATATCGCCCGGTTAAAGTAACTTACGGATATTGTCGGATCGAGCTCTATAACTTTACTGAGATCGTCTATTGCATCCAGCGGTTTATGAATTCGGGAGAATAAAAAGGAACGGTTGAAATATCCCATTAAATAAGTGGAATCGTTTGCTATTGCCTTATTGAAATCAGCAAGGGCTTCGTCATAGTTATTTTTCATCATATGAAGAGACCCACGTCTGTTGTAACTGTCCGGATTATAACGATTGGTAGTAATTGCCTGATTAAAACATTCGAAAGCCCTGACCGTATCTTTCAGAAAGACGTAACATGAACCTTTGTACGAATAAGCATTTGAGTTTCTCGGTTCGAATTTGGAATACTCGTCAAAATCGTCTATGGCTTTCTCGTACTGGTTATTACTCATATAAGTCATACCCCGATGGAAATATGGACCAGGGAGATCCGGACGCAGATCTATCGTTTCCATGAAATCATTCAGCGCATCGTCATAATTCCCCAGCCTTAAACGTGTAATGGCTCTATAGTAATAAGCCATAGTATACACCGGGTTATATTCGATAGCCATGGAAAAATCGTATTCGGCACCGTGGACATCGCCCTGATTAAATTTTGCAATTCCCCTTAAAAAATAAGCTTCATGGGCTTTAGGATCAAAGCGCAGTAATACATTGAGAGTTTCGATAGCATCCCTGTATTTGTTATCTATAAGATAATTCTGCCCCATATAATAAAAATAATTCTTGTTATACTGAGCTGAAGAATCGAGTCCTTTAAAAATGAATATGATTAATAAAAAGAAATATAAAAGCCGGTGCCTTTTAAACATAAAACAATAATTACTGGGTGTAAGAACAGAACAAAACTAATAAATTTAAATATATAAATTAACGGAGTGACTTATAATTATATTTTACGGATGTGCGGCACATGTTAATTTACTCCGTTTTTTTAAATAAATATGGAATTTTATGGTTTATTTTTATTTTATCCATTATCTTAGCAAGGTTTTAGTTATATTAATATTACACAAAATTATAAAATGAAAGCAGATGTAGTTTTAGGGCTCCAGTGGGGAGATGAAGGCAAAGGTAAAGTCGTTGATGTTCTCACTCCTAAATATGATACGATAGCGCGCTTCCAGGGCGGACCTAACGCAGGACATACTTTGGAATTCAATAATGAAAAATATATTCTCCGCTCTATTCCTTCGGGAATATTCCAGGGAGACAAAATCAATATCATAGGCAACGGTGTGGTTCTCGATCCAGCTCTTTTTAAAGCTGAAGCGGAATCTTTGGCTAAATCCGGGCATGACCTTACAAAGAGACTATACATATCTAAAAAGGCTCACCTTATCCTCCCCACCCACAGGATTCTCGATGCGGCTTATGAAGCTGCCAAAGGAGATGCCAAAGTCGGTACTACGGGTAAAGGCATCGGACCTACTTACACCGACAAGGTGAGTCGTAACGGACTCCGCGTGGGTGATATTCTTTGCGATTTTGAAAATAAATATGCTGCGGCAAAAGCCAGACATGCCAAAGTTCTTTCCGATATGAAATTCGATTACGATGTAACGGAATTGGAAAAAGAATGGATGCAGGGAATAGAATATCTGAAGAAATTTAATCTTATCGACAGCGAGATATTGGTCAATGATCTTATAAAGAACAATAAATCTATTTTGTGCGAAGGAGCTCAAGGCACGATGCTTGATATAGATTTTGGGTCATATCCTTTTGTTACTTCTTCGAATACGGTATGTGCCGGAGCATGTACAGGATTAGGAATTGCTCCTAATAAGATAGGTGAGGTTTATGGAATATTCAAAGCTTACTGTACGAGAGTCGGAAGCGGTCCATTTCCGACCGAACTTTTCGATGAGGTCGGAGATTCGCTTCGTGTAATAGGGCACGAATTTGGCTCTGTAACAGGACGAAAAAGAAGGTGCGGATGGATAGATATGGTGGCACTGAAATATTCGGTTATGATCAATGGCGTTACTTCCTTGATAATGATGAAGGCTGATGTGATGAATCATCTGGAAACCGTAAAAGCTGCTGTAGCCTATGAAATTGACGGGGAAACAGTGACTGATTTTCCTTATGAGCTGAACGGCAGCGTAAAGCCCGTATATAAGGAATTTAAAGGATGGAACTGCAATATTAACGATATAAGGAAATATGATGAGTTTCCTGTAGAATTTAAAGAATATGTTGAGTTTATAGAAAAAGAAACCGGCGTACCGGTTAAAATTATATCGGTAGGTCCGGACAGAGACGAGACTATTATACGATAATCTATAAAATAATTTATTATGAAAGCAAAATTAACGTCATTAACTATTATTACTTTATGTATCCTTGCTTTTGCGTCTTGTTCGAACATGAACAAAACCGGTAAAGGTGCTTTGATAGGTGCCGGAGGCGGTGCAGGATTAGGAGCTGGTATCGGTGCTATTGCCGGAGGCGGTAAAGGTGCTGCTATTGGTGCAGCTGTAGGCGGAGCAGTTGGGGCAGGTTCCGGTGCTTTAATCGGCAGACGTATGGACAGACAGCAGAAAGAGCTTGAAGAAGAATTGGCTGATAACGCAACAGTTGAAACTGTTACAGATGACAACGATCTTCAGGCCATCAAAGTAACTTTTAATGAAGGAATTCTTTTCCAAACCGGTAAAAGTGATCTTTCATCTGCTTCAAGGGATGCGCTGTCTAAATTTGCACGCTCTCTTAACCAGCATACCGATACGGATGTTACTATTATCGGACATACGGATAATACCGGTAGCCGTGCTGTAAATGAAAAACTTTCTATGGATAGAGCTAATGCAGTTGAAAACTATCTTGTAGGCAGCGGAGTCACACGCTCCCGTATGAATACTGAAGGTTTAGCCTATGATTATCCGGTTGCGGATAACAGCACTGCTGAAGGAAGGGCTAAAAACAGAAGGGTTGAAATTTATATTACTGCTGGTAAAGATATGATCGCTGCTGCCGAAGCAGGCAATCTTGACTAATTGTAGTTATCTATTAAACTATAAAAAAAACACCGTCAAGTGGACGGTGTTTTTTTTTATTGCATAGATGCCTGTCGTTTGGCTTCCATAAGTATGGAGAATGCACGGTGAATATCGTTGTCGCTGATGACTACGGTAAATTCATTAGTCGTGCTTATAACTTCTGTAATATTTATATTGTCCCAAGCGAGTTCTTTAAATATATAATAATAAACTCCGGGACATACACTGATCCCAGAAGGAAGTTTGACTGTTATTGAAGAAAGATTGTCGCTCTTGGCAATTTGTTTTTCATCCACGAATATATCTTCTACAAGTTCCGCAATGGAACTGCTTACTACGAGAGTCGTTTCATAAATGCCCTGAGAAAATGTACAAAATACATCCTTCATGTTCCTGACACGGTCGAGAAGTATTGCCTGTTTCTCAAATAAAGTATGTGAATTTGCATAAGCGATATCTGCAAGGTTCGATCTTACGATAATATCACCTATATTTTCAACTACCCTTTTAAATTTCATTACGGACATTAATTCGAGTCTCGGAACTAATCTGTTAATGGCCATTATTACAGCACTATCATTGACCTCCTTTCCAACCTTTTTTTCAATCTCTGGCTTAAGTTTTCGAGCCAAAGCAGATAGATTGACAAGACCTTCTACAAGTGCGCTCTCTAAAAATGGCTTCTTTTTTATGACTTCTTCTACCGCGTTCGGAATGGTAATCATATTGTTATTATTTTAACAAAAATATAAATTTTCAAACATTTTGTTTTCCTGTGCAAATTATTTTATATATTTGCAGATATTTTCAAGATGTATAGAATTATACTGTTTTTGAAAATATTACACAAAAAGAGTAATTTTTTTTCACTTTTACAAATATTAGCTAAATAATCACACAATTTTACTTTAGATTATGATCAAGGTTTTGAAATTTGGCGGTACATCAGTCGGTTCTGCTGAAAATATGAAAAAAGTAGCATCCATAATAAAGAACGAAGGTTCGAGAATTACCGTGCTGTCAGCAATGTCCGGCACGACGGATTCTCTGGTTAAAATAGGAAATCTTGCTAAAGATAATAACTCAGCGGGAATCGATAATATTATAGGTCAATTAAGGGAAAAATACTCTAACTGTATAAACTCTCTTTTGAAATTGCCTTCTGAGGGTATCGCTAAAATGGAAGATACTTTCGGACTTATTAAAAATTTTGCTGCGAATTATGAAGAGGGTAAATCAGAAAGAGGAATTCTTGCACAGGGAGAATTACTTACTTCTTATATTTTTGCCGGATATTTAAAAGAGTCAGGAGAAAACGCAGTATTGCTTAATGCTCCGGACTTTATGATCACTGATAAAGACGGCAAAGTAAATAAAGATATTTTAAAGAGTCGTTTGTCCGCACTTACCAAAAATGACGGAGTATTCTATATCACTCAAGGATTTATATGCACTAACGCCAATGACGAAATTGACAATCTCGGACGCGGAGGCAGCGATTATAGTGCTGCACTGATGGGAGAAGCAATATGTGCGGATGAAGTTCAGATATGGACGGATATAGACGGAATGCATAATAACGACCCGCGTTATGTAGACAGAACGATACCTATCCGTCAAATGAGTTTCGATGAAGCTGCTGAATTGGCTTATTTCGGAGCGAAAATCCTTCATCCTGCTACCATCCAACCATGTAAGGATCACGGCATACATGTTCGTTTGAAAAATACGATGGATCCGGAAGCGGAAGGAACTCTTATCGCTAACGGGGAAGCTTCATCGGATTTCTGTGCAGTCGCAGCAAAAGATAACATTACTGTTATCCGTATTTATTCTGCAAGGATGCTTATGGCCTATGGGTTCCTTAGAAAAGTTTTCGAGATATTCGAAAATAATAAAACTTCTATCGATATGATCACTACATCGGAGGTTGCTGTGTCGCTCACTATCGACGATGATTCGAATCTGGATAAAATTAAGAAGGAACTGGAATCCTTGGGTACGATAGAGATCGAAAAAAAAAATTCCATAATTTGCGTTGTCGGACGTGTGGATCACGAACAGGCAGGAATGACTGCGCGGGTATTTAACAGTCTTTATACGATTCCTGTTAAAATGATTTCTTACGGAGCAAGTCATAGAAGTATAGTGCTCCTTATCGATACGGAGAATAAAATACAGGCTCTTAAAAACCTCAATGTGGGACTCTTTAATTTGTAGTAAATGGGTAGCGAAAGATATATTCAAAAGCTGAACAGCTTCCCCACTCCATTTTATTTTTATGATATGGAGCTTCTCCGAAGAACCCTCGATGTGGTTACTTCAGAAGCTGGTAAGTATGGTTTTTCTGTTCATTATGCTGTAAAAGCTAATTTTAACGGACGCATTCTTGCCGAAGTAAATAAGTATGGATTGGGAACGGATTGTGTAAGCGGAGGTGAAGTTAAACGGTCTATCGAATGCGGGATTCCTGCGTCGAAAATAGTCTTTGCCGGTGTCGCTAAAAGCGATGAAGAGATCAGGTATTCCCTTGAGAAAGAGATTTTTTCTTTCAACAGCGAGTCGCGTGATGAACTCGAAGTTATTAACCGTATCGCAGGGGAAATGGGCAAAAAAGCTACTATAGCTTTAAGGATCAACCCTGATGTAGACCCTAAAACCCATAAAAACATATCTACTGGAAAAGCTGAAAATAAGTTCGGGATTTCATATACTGAAATAGAAGAAGTAATCGATGAACTTCCTTATCTGAAAAATATAGATATTATAGGAATACATTTTCATATAGGTTCACAGATTCGGGATCTTTCGGTTTTCGAGAAATTATGTGAAAGAGTGAACACACTTCAGGATTGGTTTATAGGTAAAGGATTTGACCTTAAACACATTAATGTCGGAGGGGGCCTTGGAATAAATTACGATGATCCGCAAGGAGAGCCTATACCTGATTTCAAAGCATATTTTAAAATTTTCAGTGATAATCTAAAATTAAAGGAAGGACAGACATTACACTTTGAATTAGGACGTGCTATTGTTGGTCAGTGCGGAGAATTAATCACCAGAGTACTTTATACGAAGATCAATGGTGAAGGAACTAAAATCGTTCTTGTCGATGCCGGTATGACAGACCTGATTCGTCCCGCCCTTTATCAGGCAAAGCACAGGATTAAAAATTTGACTTCCGAATCCACACGTACCGAAAATTATATGGTTGCCGGTCCGATATGTGAATCGACGGATGTTTTTACGAAGTCCGTGGAATTACCGGAGACTTTCCGGAACGATCTGTTGACTATGGAGTCTGCTGGTGCTTACGGCAGATGTATGTCGATGGGTTACAACTTGCGCGACCTGCCTAAAGAATATTTTAGCAATGAATTATAATAATAAAACCGGTCAGCGACCGGTTTTATTATTTATAAATAAGCATTGACATTTGTTTTCCGAATATTTCATTTGCTACGTCGTTAATATCTTTTAATGTAATATCCCGTATTTTCTGTGCAATATCTTCCATTGAATGCACTTCGTCATAAATCAATACGCTTCTACCCGACCCTATCATTAACCCTTCATTATTTTCGTTCGATATATATAACTGTCCGAGAAATTGTTTTTTCGCAGCAGATAATTTTCGTTCAGTCAAATTTCCCGAAGTGATTTTCTTGAGTTCCGTATGTATTAATTCAACACAGTGGTCTGTGTATATGTCTTCCGTACTGAAATAAATTGTAAAAATACCAGTATCGCTTAACGGAGTATAGCCGGCCTCTATATTGTATGATAATCCGGCTTTCTCACGGACAACAGTATTCAAAATGGAGTTTGAAGAACTTCCGCCAATAAGGTTAATAAGCAGCGCCAGCGTAATTCTTCTTTCATCGTAAACATCGAATGCATTCCCGCCAAGTATGCAATGTGCCTGATGGGTTTCCCTGTTTAATTTTTTTTTGAAAAAATTGTTATTATTGAACTTTTCCCTTTTGTGATTACTTGTATTTACATTTATACCGGATAAGTACTTGATACATATTTCATTAAATTTTTTTTCTCCAAAACCATTTACCGAAGAAAAAACAATATTATCGGTATTGTAAGTGTTCTTTACAAATTTTCTTAGAGAATCCGAATTTAGTTTCGCAACGGATTTTTCCGTTCCGAGAATATTATGTCCCAGGGACGATCCGGCAAAGAGAAGGTCCTCATACTCATCGAAAATTCTCTCGGAAGGAGAATCTTTGTAGGAATTTATTTCGTCGCGAACGATCTCTTTTTCTTTTTCTATTTCTTTTTCGGGGAATGTCGAGTTGAAAACTATATCCGCTATAAGCTCAGCTGCTTTGGAATAATCTGTTTTTAGTGTAGTAGCATGGATAATTGTTTCTTCTTTCGTTGTATATGCATTTAATTCTCCGCCAAGATTCTCGAGCCTGTTGTTTATATGATATGCTTTTCTTTTATGGGTGCCTTTAAATAGACAGTGTTCCAGCAAGTGGGCGAGTCCATGTTCATCTTCCTGTTCGTCTCTGCTACCTGTACCTATTACAAGTCCGCAATAAGAAACGGGAGATTTTACCTGATGATGAACGCATCGTATACCGTTGGGAAGCTCAAATCTGAATATTTTCATTCTTTACCTGATCGTTTTTCTTTAAAAATTGTCCTGTATAACTATTTTTACAGGATTTTATATCTTCTGGTAATCCTTCGAATAAAAGCTGTCCTCCTTCTTCACCGCCTTCAGGACCAAGATCTATTATCCAATCGGCATTTTTGATTACATCCATATTATGTTCCACTATAACTATAGTGTGACCTTTATCTATCAATGCATCGAACGACTTCAATAATTTCTTGATATCATGAAAATGCAGTCCTGTAGTAGGTTCATCGAAAATAAACAGGATAGGTTCGGCATTGGCTTCTTTGATTAAAAAAGAGGCTAATTTCACCCTTTGATTCTCTCCGCCCGACAGTGTCGAAGATGATTGTCCTAATTTTATATAACCAAGGCCAACATCCTGAAGCAACCGGAGTTTTTCAACTATTTTTTTGTTTATCGGCGATTTTTTGTCCTCACTAAAGAAATCGACAGCTGAATCGATTGTCATTTCCAGAATATCATAAATCGATTTATTTCTGTATTTCACCTCCAGAATATCGTCCTTAAAACGTTTTCCTCCGCATGCTTCACATGTAAGCTCGACGTCTGCCATGAATTGCATTTCAACTTTAGTGAATCCTTCTCCCTGACATTCTTCACACCGGCCTCCTGCAATATTGAAGGAAAAATTAGACGGACCGAAATTATTCATTTTAGCATATTGTTGGTCTGCTAATAACTTACGGATATCGTCGTATGCTTTGATATAAGTAACAGGGTTTGACCGGGAGGATTTTCCTATTGGATTCTGATCCACCATCTCTACATGTTTGATCATGTTGACATCGCCGTATAATTTCTCGAAATTACCAGGTTTCATTCCTATTTCATATAATTCCCGTTTCAATGCCGGGTACAGAATCCCTTTAATAAGTGATGATTTGCCGCTTCCGCTGACTCCTGTTATGCACGTCATTACTCCCAACGGGACTTTTACATCAATACCTTTTAGATTATTTTCGCGGGCTCCCTTAATTCCTATAAAATTATTCCATTTACGGACAACAGAATGTTTCTTTATGCTTTTTTCACCGGTAAGGTACTTTGCAGTTATACTTTGATCGGATTTCATCAGTTCGTTGAAACTGCCGTTAAATACGATCTCACCTCCTTTATATCCTGCATGCGGACCTACGTCGACAATATTATCGGCGGCACGTATGATCTCTTCTTCGTGTTCAACCACAATAACCGTGTTACCAAGATCTTTCAACTGATTAAGAACTTTGATCAGCCTGTTGGTGTCGCGGGGATGAAGTCCTATGCTTGGTTCATCAAGAATGTACATTGATCCTACTAAACTGCTTCCAAGGGAGGTGGATAAATTTATACGCTGACTCTCTCCTCCGGATAAAGTTGAAGATAACCTGTTTAAGGTTAAATATCCCAATCCGACATCCATAAGATACTGCAAGCGATTTCGGATCTCGGTAAGTATTCGTTCTCCTATTTTTTTATCATGATCGGGAAGTACAAGTCTGTTAAAGAATTTATGAAGTTCTTTAACAGTCATTGTAACCATATCAGCTATATTATTATCTCCGATTTTTACATAGAATGCACCGGGTTTAAGTCGTTTGCCTCCGCAATCCGGACAAGTAGTTTTGCCGGAGTATCTGGATAGCATTACGCGGTATTGTATTTTGTATCTTTCGCTTTCAAGGAACTCAAAAAACTTATCCAGACCCTGGAAATACTTATTTCCTTTCCATAATAATTGTTTTTGTTCGGAGGTAAGATCGTAGAACGGTTTATGCACAGGGAATCCGAATTTTGATGAGTTCATTACCAGTTGATCTTTCCACCATTTCATAGTATTCCCACGCCAACAGACTATAGCATCGTCATAAATAGTTTTGGTTTTATCCGGAACAACCAGATCTTCGTCGATCCCTATAACTTTTCCGTAACCCTTGCAACGGGGACATGCTCCCAAAGGATTGTTAAAACTGAACATTTGTTCCGTGGGTTCTTCGAATAAAATTCCATCAGCTTCATATTTATTACTAAAGTGTTCATATAGCATAATTCCAGAGTCTTCAGTATATCCGATAAAGCACTCTCCGTTTCCATAATTAAATGCTGTTTGTACAGAGTCTGCCAATCTGCTGAGATCTTCTTCCTCTGTCATTATACCGCGGTCTATCAGAAGATATATTCCTTCATAATCTCTATTATTTCCTGAAAGAAAGTCTTCTATGAAAAATGTTTCCCCATCCACTATTATTCGTTGAAATCCGTCTTTGACAAGGAGTGTTAGTTTTTCAATTAATCCCTGGTCTTTTTTTAAAAAAAACGGGGATAAGATCCAGAATTTTTTCTTATTGCCAATAGAGGAGATAAAATCCACCACATCATCGATACTGTGAGATTTTACTTCCTTCCCTGAAATCGGTGAAAATGTGTGGCCTATACGGGCAAAAAGTAGTTTTAAGTAATCATATATTTCTGTCGTTGTGCCTACTGTAGATCTTGGATTTCTGGTGTTGACTTTTTGTTCTATGGCTATAGCAGGTGCTATTCCTGTTATAAAATCAACATCAGGTTTATTTATTTTTCCAAGGAATTGTCGTGCATAGGCCGAAAGACTTTCAACATATCTTCTTTGTCCTTCTGCAAATATGGTATCAAAAGCTAAAGTTGATTTTCCGGAACCGGAGAGTCCTGTTATTACGGTAAGTTGATTGTGCGGGATTTTTAACTCTATGTTCTTCAGATTATGAACACGCGCACCTTTTATATGAATATATTTTTCGTTCCCTTTCATTTATCGTAAAATATTGTATAAAATAGCACGCAAAGTTACTACCAAAAAAAATCATGGACAATTAATAAATAAAAGGATAACGTTATTTTATCAGAAGGTATTGCTTAGACTGTCAAATTCATTCAATATATCAGAATCAATTCGTTTTACATTTTTAGCGACATCCTGCTTCATGACATTTTTTTCGATATTAAATTCAACCATTTGGCCTGGTGCCAGTTCATTGAAGTCCCCCAGAACATCCTGATAGTGGAAGAAAAGATTATTGTTGGGATATTTAATAAAACCAAAACCGTTCTTTATACTTAATATCTCACCTTTTTCCTTTTCCCTTTCTTCTTCGGATGTTGAACGAACGTCATTAGAAACAAATAAATCAGAGATAACCGGATCATTTCCCGAAAGTCCTTTATCGATGATGTCCTGCATGTATACGGGATGGGTTGCAAGTTGCAGGAGATCGTGGGACGTTTTTGTTACAACCCTGATTCCTTCATCATTATAATATTCAAATTCCCAACTTAACAACATTATGTCCAATCCTAAATTATTTAATTTCCGTATTAATGGAACATAATCAGTATCGGAAACTATCAAAACGACCATGTCTAATCTTCCCATCAAGGCTAATTCGAAAACTTCGAGTGCAAGCCACACATCGACTCCCCTTTCCTCTTTTCTTCCCAAAAGATTTCTTAAAGGCAGATAATGTGTATGTATTCCTTCCGACATAAGTATATCATCGAAGACTCTGTCATTATATAGCTGACTTCCCCTTTGACTCGCTTCTGCTGCATTTATTCTTCCCCTGAAATAATGTGCTTCTACGATTTGGCATTTGTTGGAATCTATATCTTTTTCGATAGCAACTCTATTTTTTATAAAATTATGTAGTCCGGTAATACTTAATCTTTTTCTCTGCGGATGCACATAATTGTAATAATTGGATGCGTGCAGGAAAAAATTACCATCATAAAAAACTCCTATTTTAGTTGATGATGTATTTCTATAGATATTCATGATATTATTTAACAATTACAATCTTAATTATTATTTTAAAGGTTATGTAATTATCAAAGATAAAACTTTTACCTAACATTACAAAATTAAATCAAACCGGCTATAAGCGCTAAAATTTAAAAGTTTAACCTAAATTATATTTAACGTTTAATTTTATAAATTTAATATATATGAGTATTGATAATATCTTCTTTATAAAGTATCTTTGACAGATAAAAAACATAAATATTAAATTTTATGAATTGCAGGCAAAAAATTGATATTATTTTGAGCATCAATAATAAAATTGAAGCTTTGATAAATGTATTGAACTCCACAGAAACATTGTCAAATATTGAAATAGATCTTCTTAAGGATTACCTAAGGTCTTTTTATGATAATGTAATGGATTTAAGTTATATTAGCAAAGAGGAATCTTTAAGTGACGTAGGCATTGCAACTGCTGAAAAATCAGAAAAATACGATGATCCAGTTGTCCATGGTAACGAAGTAAAGGAAACTTTGCAGCATATTTCGAAAAAACAATTAATCGATACTTTATATGGTGATTCTTCCAGATTAATCGTTAATAACGATCTCGAAGAATCCTCCATTAACGAACCTGAAGATATTACACAAATAAATTCGATTGACGTTGATGTGCCAGCAATACCTGTAAAAGACATTGATATTAATGAAAAGTTGTTTGATATTGAAAATATTCAGACAAATATTGCATTAAATGATCTTCATGAAAAGAAAAAAAACAAAAATATTGCATCGGCTATTAATTCCCAATTAAAAAAGGATTTTAGGGACTATATTGGTATAAACGATAAATTTCTTTTGATGCGGGACCTTTTTTCCAATGATATCGACATATATAATCAAACTATTGCACGACTTAATGAAATGAATGATATAACCGACGCTTATATTTACATGCAGGAGAATTTTATTATGAATCCGGAAAATGAAGCGGTAAAACTTATGTCCTCGATCATTGAACAGAAATTCAGAACTGATAATGGGTAAGCTTTTTATTGTCCCTACTCCGATAGGAAATCTCGAGGATATTACATTCCGTGCGATAAGGATGTTAAAGGAAGCTGACATTATCCTTGCAGAAGATACGAGAAAAACAGGCATTCTTTTAAAACATTATGACATCGGGACGAAGCTTATATCACACCATAAATTCAATGAACATAAAACCGTATCTACTATAACAGGTTGGATAAACGAAGGTAAGACTATTTGTCTGGTCTCGGATGCAGGTACTCCGGGAATTTCAGATCCTGGCTTTTTATTGGTTAGAACCTGCCTTGAAAATGGAATAACCGTAGAGACATTACCTGGTGCCACGGCGTTGATTCCTGCTCTGGTTAATAGCGGTTTCCCGTGTGACAGGTTTTGTTTCGAAGGCTTTCTTCCGGTTAAAAAAGGCAGGCAGAAAAAATTATGCAGTATCTCCGAAGAAGAACGAACAATGATTTTTTATGAATCCCCTTACAGATTATTAAAAACCCTCCGTGATTTTGCACAATACTTTGGAGCAGAACGAGAAGTTTCTGTTTCACGGGAAATCAGTAAAATATATGAAGAAACCGTTCGTGGTTCAATAGAAATGGTTATCGAGTATTTTACCAGTAAGGAACCTAAGGGTGAATTTATAATAGTCTTGTCAGGAAAAAATCCTAAACCGAATAGCCCCGAAGAGTAGTATTCGTTTATTCTTATTTTCATCAATAAAATCCGGAACTTAATATTATCTTTGCGGACAAAATAATTTAAAAAATAAATAATGGCTTTACAATGTGGAATAGTCGGTCTCCCTAATGTTGGAAAATCGACTTTATTTAATTGTTTGTCTAATGCTAAGGCACAAGCGGCTAACTTTCCGTTCTGTACCATCGAGCCGAATGTGGGAGTTATTACGGTGCCCGATGACAGGCTGATAAAACTTTCTGAAATCGATAAACCTAAAAAAATAATTCCTACAACTATAGAGATAGTAGATATTGCAGGTCTTGTAAAAGGAGCCTCGAAAGGTGAAGGGCTCGGTAATAAGTTTTTAGGGAATATCCGTGAAACAGATGCTATAATCCATGTGCTGCGTTGTTTTGAAAACGGGAATATAACCCATGTAGATGGAAGCATCAACCCGGTGAGAGATAAAGAAATAATCGATACGGAGCTTCAGTTGAAAGATCTTGAAACCGTTGAGTCCAGTATCTCTAAAGTACAGAAACAGGCACAGACGGGCGGCGATAAAAATGCCAAAAGAACCTATGATCTATTACTACAGTATAAAACCGTATTGGAGCAGGGCAAGTCTGCGCGAACTGTAAAACTCGACAAAGAGGATAAAAGGTTTTTAAGCGACCTGCATCTGTTGACCGATAAGCCCGTTTTATATGTATGTAATGTTGATGAGGCCGGTGCAGTTAACGGAAATTCCCACACTGAAGCAGTTAAGGAAGCAATAAAGGATGAAGATGCCGAACTTCTTATAGTTGCTGCTGCCAATGAGGCGGATATTGCCGAATTGGAAACTTATGAAGAAAGACTAATGTTTCTTGAGGAAATAGGTCTTACCGAATCCGGAGTAAGCAGATTGATAAGAATGGCTTACAAACTTCTCGATCTTGAAACTTATTTTACTACCGGACAGCAGGAAACCCATGCATGGACATATAAAAGAGGGACTAAAGCTCCGGCCGCGGCAGGTATAATACATTCTGATTTTGAAAGGGGATTTATTCGTGCAGAGGTGATAAAGTATGACGACTATATAAATTATGGTTCTGAATCCGCATGCAGAGACAACGGTAAGATTGCCATCGAAGGTAAAGAGTATGTCGTACAGGATGGAGATATAATGCATTTCAGATTTAACGTTTAACCGTAAAATAATGAGCAACAGAAAAATAAGGGTTCGTTTTGCCCCCAGCCCCACCGGGCCTCTTCATATCGGAGGAGTGCGGACTGCACTTTACAATTACTTTTTTGCAAAAAAACAAGGCGGTAATTTTATACTGCGTATTGAAGATACGGATTCCCAGAGATTTGTTCCTGGCGCGGAAGAGTATATCAACAAAGCGTTAAACTGGTGCGGTATAAAAATAGATGAAGGAGTACGGGAAGGAGGTGCTTATGGGCCGTACAAACAAAGTGAGCGGCGGGAGATCTATCTCAACTATGCCGAACAGCTTGTAAAAAACGGGAATGCTTATTATGCTTTCGATACGGCTGAGGAACTTAACGCAATAAGATCTCAATATGAATCGGAAGGAAAAACATTTTCTTATAATTATTCCGTACGGGAAAAACTGCCGACCTCTTTAAGTTTGCCGGAAAATGAAATAAAAGAACGTCTGGAGCGTGGAGACAACTGGGTTATACGTTTTAAAATGCCGGAATCCGAAGAGATCATTGTGAATGATCTTATCCGCGGAGAGATAAAAGTTAATTCTTGCACGCTCGATGATAAGGTTTTGTATAAATCATCGGATAAACTTCCGACGTATCATCTTGCAAATATCGTGGATGACCACCTTATGGAAATTTCACATGTAATCCGAGGGGAGGAATGGCTGCCGTCATTACCGTTGCACTATAAATTATACGAAGCATTGGGATGGAGCGATACCAAACCGGAATTTGCCCACCTCCCGTTATTGCTTAAACCGACCGGTTCGGGAAAACTGAGTAAACGAGACGGTGATAAATTAGGCTTCCCTGTGTTCCCTCTTGAATGGAAATCACCGGAAGGCGACATCTCCAGAGGATATAGGGAGGACGGATATTTTCCCGATGCTTTTGTAAATATGTTATCCCTACTCGGATGGAATCCCGGTGATGAAAGAGAAATATTTTCGATGGAGGAGCTCATTGAACTTTTTTCCCTGGAAAAAGTAGGAAAATCAGGTTCGCGTTTCGATCCGGAAAAAGCAAAATGGTTCAATGCTCAATACCTTAAAACAAAAAGTAATCCGGAGCTAACCTCCCTGTTTCTCCCTATCCTGAATTCTAACGGTATTAATGTTGATAAAAATAAGGTAGAACATATCTGCGGTTTGATAAAAGATAGGGCAACATTTGTTTCAGACTTTTGGGAGCTGTCGAAGTTTTTTTTCATAGCACCGGATTCTTATGAAGAAAAGGCCGTGAAGAAATTCTGGAAAGGAGAAAATCCGCAAAGAATTTCAGAACTAATGGAAGTGATACAAAAACAGGATGATTTTTCGTCGTCTGCCTTGGAGAAAATAGTACACGACTGGATACATGAAAAAGAATATCCGATGGGACAAATAATGAACTGTTTCAGGTTATGTATTGTCGGAGAAAGTAAAGGCCCCAATATGTTCGACATTTGTGAAATTATAGGAAAAGATGAAACTATCGGCAGGTTGGAAAAAGGAATCGATTCAATATAAAATAAAATTTAGCGCGGACATCCGCGCTTTTTATTTATCGAAAGATGTGCTTACTGCAGTATATTCCGGAGTGATAATATAATCTAAAGTTTTATACCGATCCTTTATTATTCCCGACATTTGATTTTCGGTAATATTTATTTTATCTATTTTTATATCATTAAGAAAATCGATTCCTTTTTCACCATAAAATTTATAAAGCGTTTCTTTAGCACACCATATCAATAGCTCCGGCAGTTTCTCTTCATGCAATAAGATATTTTCGTCCGACCTCAAAAATCTTGGTGTAATTTTGTCTATTTTGCGTGAGCTGTTTTCAATATCTATACCGCAGGGATTTTTTTCGTCATATAATAATCCTGTATAGTTATCGCAATGAGATATACTTATAAAACCACTTCTACCGATAAGATAGGGAGCTCCGTTACGGTCATAATTCACTTCATATTCTCCTATGAATTTTCTAACTAGATAATGCCAGGCCATCCATTCTTTACGACGGGAAGCACTGCCCAGTGAATTAAGATAACAGGTTGCTTTTGGGAAAAGTTTCAGCTCGTTTAATTCACACTGCTCAACGTCCGAAATCTCCCATATCACAAGAAAACCGTTTCGATGTTTTTTATGTTCAATTAAAGGCATTATTCTACCTTATGAATTTTTACTTTGATTTTGTCAATACGGCGGCCTTCTACCGATTCTACACGCAGTGAAAGATCTTTGAAAAATAATTTATCCCCTACTTTCAGGAAATCATGCTTCCGTTCAAGCATAAGTCCTGCGAGACTTTCCGCTTCACCTTTATATTCGTCCAGGTATTCATCGTCGAAGTCAATGATTTTGAGAAAATCTATTAAGTGGGTCCTCCCTTCAAAGATATATGTTTTTGGATCTAATTGAGTATAATAAGAGTGTTTAGTATCCGACTCATCCGAGATTTCTCCGACTATTTCTTCCAATATATCTTCCAGGGAAACAATTCCTAAAGTAGAACCATATTCGTCGACAACTATAGCAATATGAATTTTATTTTCCTGAAATTCAGTGAACAGGTCGTTTATCTTCTTATGCTCAGGAACAAAATACGGTTTTCTGCAAAGTTTTTTCCAATCAAAATCATTGTCTTTATCCAGATAAGGCAATAGATCTTTTACGTAGAGAATACCTGTAATATTATCTATTTTTTCCCTGTAAACCGGTACTCTGGAATAACCCGAAACCATAACCGTTTTGCAGACACCCTCAAAATCGGTATCTTCATCGAGTGCCACTACATCTACTCTGGGTCTCATTATTTCTTCGACCTCAGTACTCATAAATGTAACTATTCCCGAGAGTATCTTTTTTTCCTCTTCCGTCTGATTTGCAGTGATCTCTATGGCATTAGAGAGTTCGTCCATCGAAATATTAACTTTTTTCACAGATGATTTCCGATTTATAAAATCGCTTGTATTTATCAATACGTATGAAAAAGGTCTGAACAGTTTTTTCAAGAACAGTATAGGCAAAGAAAGAGCTCTGGATACCTTTAAGGCGTGATAGTTTGCATAAATTTTCGGCATTATTTCACCGAAGAGCAATAAAAGAAATGTTACTATTACTACTTTAATGATAAATTCTACCACAGTATTGTTAAATGTCACCAATGAATCGATAATAGTATTGGCAACAATTACAGCACATATATTGACGAAATTATTAAACAGAAGTATTGTAGCAAGAAGATAATCCTGCATTCCCAGAAGTTTAAGTACCGCCATGCTCCTGCTGCCCGTATCCTTTTGAAGTGTTTTGATGTCTTGCGGGGAAAGTGAAAAAAAAGCTGTCTCCGAACAGGAGATCATGGCGGAGCAGATTAATAATATAACGAGAAGTATCGATTGAATAGCCGTATAAAGACTGAATGTATGAAATATTATATGGTGATCTTCCAAGGTACAATTAATTATTATCAGATACAAAAATAATATTTATTCCAAATTATTACTATTTAAGTAATTCCGTATTTATAATAAAGCTTTTTACGTAAGGCGGTTCTTGGGAATCCCATCTTCCGTAAGCAGTTATTGAAAGACGGTTTTTTGAAACTGGGATAATCGTAGGATAGCCACAGTCAAAAACCCGGAGGTCAGTAAAATCCGGGGCAGAATCCTGTGGATAATTATCCGCTATACGAACTTTAAGGCCATTCTTCCTTCCTTTAACAAGTTCTTTAAGGTCTCCTGTCCACATCACAAGGTCGCCGAAAAACGGATTTATGGTCCCGTCCCTGAAATAACGGCATAGGTCTCGGTAGGCAATATATAATGTTTTATTTATCATTGTCACGGAGAACCTATCGCCTTGTATAAAATCAGGCAATGCCACTGGGTATGACCAATTACCGCCATTCTCTTTATTAAAAGAGATATAGGCTGTTCCGGATACGCGTTCACTGGCTATCATTATCAGTTCACGCTCTTTCTTATTCGAGTTTTCAAAAATAACGGCATCATATAATCCATACTGGTTATGCCTTACAGCTACTTCCGGAAGAGTCCACGTCTTACCCCCGTCATCAGAAGAAATAGTATAGATTACAGATCTTCTGATATTATTATTTTCGTTAGAATGAATGAATCTTCCGTCATCGTGGAAAACAGCAAATAGTTTACCATTATTCGATTTTAGAAGACTCGTTATTCGGTATGATCCGAAAAAATTCACCGGAGCAAGTTCCGGAAATTCAGTTCCCGGTGTTGCTATAGATGATTTCAGCGGTTTACCCCCTGTAAACAATATCATTTCACGGGAAGACGATCGTTTCCTGTTTCTTCCAGAGATATCGAATAAAGAAACGGAAGTAGGATCCTCCGCATTTAAGGATTCTCCGAATGAAGCGGATTCCCATGTTTTTCCACCGTCTGAGCTTCGCGAGAAGCCGATATTTTTTACGGAATCCTGTATAATATAAGCCGTATAAATGGTTTTATCGATAAGTACCGAGGTAGAAGAAAGCAACGGAACCGACTCCTTTATCACAGTATAATCTTCACATTTACCAGCTAAGTCTTTCAGGCGTATACCGTTATACAGTTTACCGTCGGTTAAAGAATTATGTTGAGCGTTAACTGTATGTAAAAATAAGACAGTTAAAAATATTAAAATGTTTTTTTTCTGCATGCCCTATAATACAGTATTAATAGCAGTAAAGTAATTACACTTAATGAAACAATAAAGTTTTTTTGTCGGTCTATCCGCTTTTCTTTAATTGAAAATGCAGTTGCCGATACACTGTCTCCGAAATCAGGTATATCACTCAGGTTCCATTTGGAAATAATAGTACCTTCATTCAATATCACGAGGCCGTTACAGGCCCTTAACAACATTTTCAATGTGGTGGCATCCATATTATATCCGTCGATAATAATTCCATGCTGTTGAAGAACCAAATTATTTACAGAGCCGGATGTAATATAAATCGCCCGTCCTCCTGTGCTTAACGCAAAATCTACCGTTTTTCTTATGCGGTCCAGATATTCTTTTTTTATTTCTGACGGATTTTCAAATACGAAAATAAATACTTCTCTTCTATTATTGAGAATGTTATAAGTAATATTTTCCGTTCCGGAAAATATCGTGAAATCACCAATCTCAGGCTCATAGCCTTTGGTTATTTCTTCCGACCTGCTATCTACGAATTCCCATACGGAATCATCATGCCAGGTCGTATCTTCCAATACGAAATCATGCAATTCTCCCGATTCTAAATTCTTATAAGTAAGGACGGTTTTATATTCCCCCATTGATGCACCTTCAGGAACAGACATATTCTGCTGAATATTCACCCCTGTTTTAAACGGAAGAAAATCTATTACAGGCAGATGAATGTAGCTGTTTATTGCAGGATAAAACGAAATGCCCAGCAGCAGCAGTATAAAAAATATTTCTGAATTACAGTTCTTTTTCTTTAGCTCCCGGGAAACTCCTATAAAAAGTATTATTGATAGCGGAAGAAAAACAAGATTTTTGTAAAATGTCTGCCAGTTAGTGAGCTTAATCGCTTCCCCGAAACATCCGCAGTCTGAAACGGGGTTGGTTATCGCTGAAATTAAAGCAACTACGGTAAACACTGCCATAAAGACCATCAAGAAGAAAGACGTTGTTTTTACTTTTATGTTAAATAAAAGTAATAGTCCCAGGAGTAATTCTACCGATGAAAGGAATATTGATAACAACATTTTGGCTCCAGACAACCATTCCATTCCGAAAGCAGTGAAATAATCCCCGAATTTTATTGCGGTTCCCCATGGGTCCACGGCCTTTACAAATCCTGAAAAAATAAATAGAGCAGCTAAAATCAGCCTTATAATATTTATAATAAAATGTCTTTTCCTAATAGCCATAATATCAGATTATTATTGATATTTTCTCAAGTATTTTTTTTAATATCTCTTCAGGTATCAGCATCCCGTTATTTCCATCGGAACAATTTATAATATTCAGATTCGGATTAATAGCAGCTTCGCGTTGATAGATCTTACGCACTTTTTGCTGAAGAGAAAGCGAAGACTCATGAATGTCTTTTTTCCCTTTGAGGTAATCCCTATCCTCCCCTTCTCTTTTTCCGGTCAGGCTTTTACGGGTAAAGTCGAAAGGAACGTCCAGAAACAGACTTATATCCGGAGCAGGAATTTTATTATATTCATATTCCAGATGATTGATCCAGTTTCTCAGCTCCATGGATTTGTTATCGTCTTCGATTTTTGCACATTGATATGCTATATTGGAGATAACATAACGGTCGATAATCACATAAACTCCTGCATTGAGCCATTCCTGTATCTGTTTCGACGCTTCACTTCGGTCTCCCGCATATATCAATGCTACAAGATAAGGATTAACCTCTTCCACCGAACCCAATTCACCACGTAGAAACTTGGCAATCAACTCTCCATATACCGGAGAATCGAATCTGGGGAAATGAATATATCGACAGTTTTTACCCTGATTTTCAAAATGATCTATAAGTTTTTTTATCTGTGTGGATTTACCGGCTCCATCGAGCCCTTCCAAAACTATAAACGGCATAATTTTTATGTTCTTTTTCCCGGTTGGATATTTATTTTATACCATGTGTCCGGAAAATCTCAATATCTCGATTAAATTTATAAATTTGTATATAACATCACACAAATGTAAAAAATATAAATGAATTTATCGTATGTCGGTAAAAGATAACCTTAAACATATAAAAACGAGTCTTCCCGAAGGAGTAGAGCTGGTGGCAGTATCGAAAACCCACAGTGAGGATAAGATAATGGAAGCCTATGAATCCGGTCAGCGTATTTTCGGAGAAAACCGTATCCAGGAGCTGAAAACTAAAAAAGATAACCTCCCACAAGATATAGAGTGGCATTTTATAGGGTCGCTGCAGACCAATAAGGTTAAATACATCGCTCCGTATATTTCTCTTATTCATTCCGGCGATTCAGCAAGATTATTGCAGTTTATACAGAAAGAAGCCCTGAAAAATACCCGTACAATAGATGTTTTGCTGGAAGTGCATATAGGACAGGAAGAAACGAAGCAAGGTTGGGAGAAAGAAGAATTATATGGCTATCTGAAAGAAGGTGAATACATGGAATTACAAAATGTAAGGATCCGTGGAGTAATGGGAATGGCTTCTTTTACAGATGACAGCAATCAGGTTCGAAGAGAATTTCAGAGTCTGAAAAGTATTTTCGATGATATAAGAAAGACATTTTTCGACGATAAAAATTATTTCGATATTATTTCAATGGGAATGAGCAATGATTACGAACTTGCCATTGAATGCGGCAGCAATATGGTAAGGATCGGCAGCAGTATATTTGGAGAACGTTAATAAAAATATAAAGAATATGGAAAAACTTAAAACACAATATTTGGGGCTGGATATTAAAAATCCTTTGGTGGTTAGCAGTTCTGGACTTACTTCTTCGATAGAGAAAATTAAAAGGCTTGAAGATGCCGGGGCAGGAGCTGTGGTGGTCAAATCCCTCTTCGAGGAACAGATAGACATCGAAACAACAGCTTTAAATTACTATTCGTACTCCCCTGAAGCATATGATTATATATCGGAATATGCAAGAGATAACTCGATTAATCATCATCTTGAAATGATAGCTGAGGCTAAAAAAGAGTGTACCATTCCTATTATAGGGAGCATTTCATGTATCTCTGGACGTGAATGGGTATCTTTTGCCAAAAGATTCGAAGATGCCGGAGCGGACGCACTGGAGTTGAATCTCTACATTTTACCGTTGGATATTACCATAGATTCGGTGGAGATCGAGCAGGTTTATCTCGAAACGATAGCACAGGTCTGCTCACATGTTTCCATTCCTGTTTCAGTCAAACTCGGACAATATTTTACCAATATTCCGGGTCTTGTGAAAGAAATCTATTACAGGGGAGCAAAAGGGGTCGTTATGTTCAATAAATTTTATGAACCTGATATCGATATTGAAAATCTAAAACAGGTCAATCACGACATTTTCAGTAATCCTTCCGATTCCCGGAGTGTACTTAGATGGCTCTCCATAACTTCCGCACTTGTTTCTGGAATAGATTATTCCGCTTCTACCGGAATACATGACGGAACTAATGCCGTGAAAGCATTACTGGCAGGAGCTAATACTATTCAGGTCTGCTCTGCATTATATCAAAACGGGCTGTCCGTTATTACGGATATTTTGGAGTTTATATGTGCATGGATGAAAAGACATAACTACACGAATATTTCAGACATTGTCGGAACGATGAACTACGCAAATTCTTCGGATCCCCTTGCCTATGAAAGAACGCAGTTTATGAAGTATTACTCCTCTCATAAATAATATATATGTCTGAAACAGTTAAAATTATATGTGAGAATACCGGCAAAAGCCTCTATGTTGAAATGGGAACATCTCTTGTGGATGTATTGAATATGCTGACGTTGAAAAACGAACATCCGTTTCTTGCAGCCTATGTCAATAATGTCATCAGGGAACTGGGGTATAGGGTATTCGCTCCTTTATCGGTCAGATTTATAGATGTAACCCACTTCGAAGGTATGAGAGTTTATCAACGGACCTTATTTTTCATCCTGCATAAAGCTGTGATAGATACTTTCCCTGATAAACACCTTAAGATAAAACATTCTGTAGCAAAGGGCTTTTACTGCGAATTAGACGATAAAAATATCGGAGTATCTGAAGATCAAGTTCTCGCGATAAAAAAACGCATGGAAGAACTGATCTCTCAGAATATTCCAATCGTAGGCGAGACCGTTATTTATACCGAAGCCGAAGAAATCTGCCGCCAGTATGGATTCTATGATAAAATTCAGCTTATGGAGACCAGGCCGCATTTATATGTCACACTTCACAGGCTTGCGGATCTTCCCGGATACTTTTACGGAACGTTGGCTCCGTCAACAGGATATATCACCCTTTTCGATCTGAAAAAATATTTTAAGGGGATGTATCTGGGAATCCCGTGCAGAACCAATCCTTCCCGATTGGAAAAAATGATACCGCAAAATAAGATGTTCGATATTTTTTCCGAATATAAAAACTGGGTAAATATTCTTGGCGTCGCTAATATCGGTTCGTTGAACTCGATGATCCTCGAAGGGAAAACAAGCGAACTCATTAAAGTAGCGGAATCCTTCCATGAAAAAAAGCTGGGCCATATCGCGGATATTATCAGTGAAAGAAACAAGAAAGACGACACGAAAATAATCCTCATATCCGGTCCTTCGTCAAGCGGGAAAACCACCTTTGCAAAACGGCTTGGAATTCAGCTGAGAATCCTCGGACTGCAACCTGTAATGATATCTCTGGACAACTATTTTGTAGACAGGGATAAAACCCCGATAGATGAAAACGGCGAGCATGATTTCGAAGCCTTGGAGGCGGTGAATGTTCCTTTATTCAATGAGCACCTTGTTCAGCTGCTCGATGGCGAAGAAGTATCCGTACCCAAATATGACTTTTATACAGGATCTAGTGTGGCCGATAGTTTCAAATTGAAACTTGAGGAGAATTCCGTAATCATTATCGAGGGAATACACGCACTTAATCCTAAGCTCACTCCGGATATAGAAGCAAATAAGAAATTCCATGTTTACGTTTCGGCTCTGACTTCTACGTCCATGGATGACCTTACTCGTATCTCGACCACCGACAACCGGCTTCTCAGGAGAATTGTAAGGGATCATCAATTCAGGAACAACGACGCAAAGTCCACAATAAAAAGATGGCAGAGTGTAAGGCGCGGTGAAGAATCCCACATATTCCCTTATCAGGAACAGGCTGACATCATGTTTAATTCATCCCTGTTCTTTGAATTAAGTATACTGAAAAACTATGCAGAACCTTTATTACATGAGGTTCCGAATACTGTACAGGAATACGCTGAAGCCCAGAGGCTGCTTAATTTTCTTGACCTATTCGTTCCTATATCGGATAAAGAGGTCCCTTCCACTTCCATTTTGAAGGAGTTTATCGGACACAGCAGTTTTAATTACGATTAAATAAAAGAGCGGCAAGTGCCGCTCTTTTCATTCTGCTAAAATATCTTTATACCATTTAAGTTCCTTATATTTTTCATTTAGATAAGGGAAATCTTCCTGTTCAATATATGTTGTTAATCCTGAATGTTTCTTTATTTCGAACCCGCCAGAAGTACCTAAAAAAAGTATGGTGTTGATGCTTTATATTCTATGCATTTATCTAGAAAAGAATGTAAGATTTCTTTACGAGCACCTTCTGTCAGTATTCTTGAGAAAAAGTCCTCGAAATCATAATAAAGATGATTTGAAGCACGTCTGTCGAATTGTTGAATATCATCGATGTCCACAGAGCCGATCTTTTCTCTATTTATATTGTTTTTTAACCATTGCCCCATTTCATATATATCCGATGTCCTTATAAGGCTTAAGGTTCCGGATTGCCATGAACCGGTTTGAGTATTGAAATAATCGAATGCTTCAGCTGAAAATCTGTAAAGGTCGGCATTAGGTAGAAACAAGTGATCCATATAATTTTTATAAATGGATTTAAACCCGGGAGAAACTATCTCTGCAGCGGAAGCCAGAATATAATCCGCTTTGTCCCTAAGCTCGTAGACCACTTCGATTCCTGCCATTAAACAGGCTTCGAAGATTATAAAGTCCAGCTTTAAGTTATCCGGTAAAGCAGACGCAAAATCAGAGATTTCCATTTCAGATTCATTATCCTTTATTATTGATCTTGGAGATTCGAAAGTTCCTTTCGGCAGCCATCCAGTACCATGGAAAAAAACGATTAATCCATAGCTGTCGGCAGGATAGAGAGTAATTATTTTCTTTATTACAGAACTAAATACTTCCGGATCTGCAGAGTTATCCCCGATATCTGATATCTCTAACTCCGTAATGTGTATTGTTCCATTATTTTTCCTTACTTCAGACATACTTGCACCATGATCCTTAAGGTCCTCGAAGATTATCAAATTGCCATTGTTCCCATTCCATCCGGAAATCATGGCTTCTTTTTTATCTTCCCATTCCTGATGCAGGTCGGAGTTATCACGACCTAAATAAACAATAATAGTACGGTTATGCGTATTTATCGGAATTTCTGTCTCTTTTTTATCATTACATCCTGATATAATGATAAAAAAGAGACATATATATAAATGATTCGTTTTCATAGGGACTTTTAAATCCCAGGCTGCAATAAGAGTGCAATTCGAATAAAGATATTCTAAGTGTTACATAAAACGGGCCTTTTGAGTTATAATGCGAAATTCCGTTTACCAATGAAAAACTATTCCCGAATGAGAAAATATCGCATTATTTTCATTATTCCTTTTTCTTTTAAAAATTAATTGGTTATTACAGTCGGAAGGAATGACGCTGTAATTATTGCCGCCTATAAATGATATATAATGTACATTTTCTTTATGAATTATACTTTCATCGAAAGAAATACTGAATTCCGGATTTTCCGTTGGTTCCGGAAAAACACAATAAAAATATTTATCATTGTTGGAGGTATACTCACAAAGTATTTTTGCATAGAAAGAAATAAAGCCGTCATTTTCTTTTATAATAAGTCTCGAGGGGACTTCAAATGTCAAAACTACGGCTAACCTCTTCTTATTATCCACCATTTGTTCAACTATATCCGCTTTTATTTTATTCCCGGTTAATCTTTTCTTATCCAACTCCACAGCGAACCCCAGAAGTTCGATGATTTTCTGGTCATTGCCTTTATAAGAAATAAGTTTATCGAAAAGTATCTTTGAGGTGATCTCTTCCCTGAAAAAAACTACATTGCCAGTGGGGGCCTGCCGACCGAATGCATCCTCTTTGAAACAAAATACACATGAAACTTTTAATTTTTTTTCTGGAGGATTTTTTGATATGCTTTCTGTAAGCTATGGATTGGGAGATTTTATAAGAATCCGGATTTGCATCCTGCATTATTTTGACAGAATATTCATACTCGGATCGGAATGCCACATTTGCCGTATATTTATCAAGAATATTACAGAAAAAATGGCCGGATAATCTTTCACCCTGAACTACCGTAAGGCAATTTTTAGCTAAAGGTATAATATCCGGATGTTTATATTTGGAAATTATTGTTTTATCCCCTGAAAGTGAATCCAGTATCGATTGTTCTATTTTATTCTTGAAATCGATTTCGGTATAAAAGGTGTAAGCTATGGTTACAATGATAACCGATATTATCGTGGTAAATAAAGCGTATATAAGGTCTTGAAAAATTATTACTGTTTTACTCGGATCTTCGTGTCCGGATAAAATAATATTTATTCCTAAAATTATAAGGGCAACAATTATCAGAATAGCGATAATAAGGGCAGTTTTGAGTAATTTCTCTTTTCTGGTCGGCCTTATTTTCTTTTTTAATAGAGTCATAAAATGTCAAATATTTAATTATAAACAAATATAATCATTATCGTGGATTAAGACTTCTCTCTTTAATCCAAAAATTTTAAAACTATATTTGCATAAGATTTTCGAAATTTAATATAGTGGAAAAGCTAAATCATAAACTTGGCGAGTACGGATTGATCGATATAAGTACGATGGACCCGACTATAAAAATAGAATTAAGATATGCGTCCGGGAACAATTTCATGAAACGAAATATGTACGGGTGTTTAAAAAATGCTTATCTGGCACCGGAGCTTGCCGGTAGGGTTGTAAAAGCCCAGCATAAGTTAAAAGAATATAACGAATATCTGTCTTTAGTTATTCTGGATGCTGCGAGGCCTCTTAGTATTCAACGGATAATGTACGATACTGTTAAAGGCCCGGATAAGGATATCTATGTGGCCGATCCCGACAGTAACGGAGGGTTCCATAATTACGGAATTGCGGTCGACCTAACCATTACAGATATAAGAACAGGCGATTTGGATATGGGTTCCGAATTTGATTTTTTCGGAGAAGAATCTCATGTCGGTATTGAGATCGACTTATATAAAAATGGAAAAATCACTCTGGAAGATGTAAAAAACCGATATTTTCTTTATTCATTAATGCTGGAACAACAGCTCTTCCCTCTTGCGAACGAATGGTGGCACTATCAATACCATACGGAAGAAACAGATAAGCAGAATTTCCGACTGATGGATTTTTAATAAAACGCATCATAAACAAAAGAAGTCATATAGTTACTAAATGACTTCTTTTGTTTATAGTTAATCCTAAAACAGTGCAGTTTTAAAGATTAAGCACGCTTCTTCCCTGCTCAAAATACCAATGGTTATAACCCAGGTATAATTAATAGTTTGTTATTTTAAGATTGTAGAAATATAATAGTTTCAGATTTAATCATAAAAAAAGGACTAACTCATAAAGTTAGTCCCTGTTTATCTGGTTTATTTGCGGAGAGTGGGGGATTCGAACCCCCGGTACGGTTGCCCGTACGTCAGTTTAGCAAACTGGTGGTTTCAGCCACTCACCCAACTCTCCTGACCGTTTCGTTGTGCAAAAGTAATACTTTTTTACTTTTTTCCAAATCCTTGCTGTTTTTTTTCGAATTTTAGAAAATGAACTTCGAACTTATTTCCCTGTTATTATGTACGCGGTTGATAACGTCTGCAAACAATTCGGCAACGGATAATACTGTTATTTTGCTGGTATCCGCATCTTTACACAAAGGAATGGTATCCGTAACTAATACCTCGGCCAAAGCACTTTTATTAATACGGTCGTAAGCAGGTCCTGATAATACAGGATGTGTTACAGCCGCGCGTACGCTTTTAGCTCCTTTGCCCATCATCATGTCTGCCGCTTTGGTAATAGTACCGGCAGTATCGATCATATCATCGATGATAATTATATTTTTTCCTTCCACATTACCGATAACGGTCATCTCACCTACTACGTTCGGTTTCTCTCTTTGTTTATGGCATATTACCATAGGCGATTCAAGATAACTCGCATAAGCATTAGCTCGCTTTGCACCTCCGACATCCGGAGCAGCCACTACAATATCTTCGAAACCTCTTTCTTTAATATGTGGTCCGAATATTCCGCTTCCATAGAGATGATCAACCGGTATGTCGAAGAATCCCTGAATCTGATCCGCATGAAGATCCATTGTCATGATCCTGTCCACACCGGCAGCTCGAAGAAGGTTTGCAACGAGTTTTGCTCCTATCGATACGCGCGGACGATCTTTTCTGTCCTGACGGGCCCAACCGAAGTAAGGAATTACGGCAATCACTTTATATGCTGAAGCCCTGTGTGCGGCATCGATCATTAGCAGAAGTTCCATTAAATTTTCAGCAGGGGGAAATGTCGACTGTACTATACATACTGTACAGCCCCGGATACTTTCATTATATGCAGGCTGAAATTCTCCGTCGCTGAAGAGTAATACCGACGAGTCGCCAAGTTCCGTTCCATAACTCCTTGTGATCTTTTCAGCCAGATAACGGGATTCTCTGCAAGCAAAAAATTTAAGTTTGTGGATTGCCATGATTTTAGTGTTATATTTTGCGCACAAATGTAATAAAATAATCGTTCAGTGATAAATTTTCATTGCTCTTTTATAGTATTTTCAATGAAATCGAGAAGTTCTTCCCTACCCGTCTTTTTCTCCGAAGAGGTAATAAATATATCGGGTACCGATTTACCGACAGCTTTAAGTATCTTTTTATATTTGGTAATATTCGAAAATATCTTGTTATCGGACAGTTTATCGGTTTTTGTAAAGACCAATCCGTAATTTATCCCGTGTTCGTTTAGGAAATCCATTAATTCGAGATCGTTCTTCTGTGGTTCGAGTCTTGAATCGACCAGTACAAAAAGATATTTAAGGTTCTCGCTTTTAAGAATATAACAGCTGATTATATCGGAGTATGCTTTACGTTTCTCTTTTGAAACTTTTGCATACCCATAACCCGGTAAGTCGACAAGATACCACTCCCCGTTTATGATAAAATGATTTATAAGCGCTGTTTTTCCAGGCGTACCGGAAACTTTCGCAAGGCTTTTCCTTCCCGTAAGCATATTTGTAAGGGATGATTTACCCACATTCGACCTTCCTATAAACGCGAATTCCGGAATATCTCCAACGGGACATTGCTCTGCTTTTGCACTGCTGCACTTGAATTCTGCTGTTTTAATTATCATTAGCAATATTTTCTCGGTACAAAATTAAGGTGAAATTAAATTAATGGAAATCTTTTCACTATATTTAATGTATAATTTTGGAAATTAATATAAGTGATTGCGGTAAGGAAATTGCACCGTAATATTTAAATTTCAAAATATGAGTTTGACGAATAACAGGGAATTGAGTTGGCTCCTTTTTAATGATAGAGTCTTACAGGAAGCTCAGGACGAAATGGTTCCTCTGCTTCAAAGACTTCGTTTTCTCGGGATATCTTCAAACAACCAGGATGAATTCATTAAAGTACGTGTAGCCAATGTTATCCGTGCAGCCAAACTAAGGACCCGAAAACCAATAATCTTTACTGGGGGTTATACTCCTGCTGAGCTCCTTAAAAGGATAAATAAAAAAACAATCGAGGCACAGAATATTTTTGACAAGGCTTATTCTGAGATTCTGGTGAAAATGGAACGGCACGGCATCGTACTTCTTAACGAAAATGAACTAAACGATGACCAGATTATGTTCTGCCGGGAATATTACGCAAATACTATAAGCCCACGGCTTGTACCTTTGATTTTAAGAAAATCCTCAGAGATACCTTTTCTCCCTGACGGCAGAATATATCTTGCAGTAAAAATGTTATCTACGAAAAAATCACTCATTAGATATGCGGTTTTGCAGATACCCGTAAGCGACAACTGTCCACGGTTCATCGTTTTGCCTTCCCCCCCCCGGATCGCACGGAGGTGATAATTATGGATGATATAATAAGGTTAATGATCGACGAGATCTTTTTCATGTTTAACTACGATGAAATATCTGTACACACTTTTAAGATAATGCGTGATGCAGAACTTACATTGGACGATGACGTGTCCAAAAGTCTCGTTGAGAAGATCGAACAGGGACTTAATAAAAGAAAGTTCGGACAGCCGATACGGTTGACATATGATAAAAATATGCCGGAGGACCTATTGCGTATGCTGTCCGTGAAATTAGGGTTGAAAAATTACGGCCATCTCATTCCCGGAGGCAGATACCATCAAATGAAGTATCTAATGAAATTTCCCCGCGTTAACCGGGAGTTTGAGGAAAAAATACAGGAACCCGTTTTTCATCCGGATATCAAGCAGTTCTCAAGTATTCTCAGCGTACTTCGCAAGAAAGATATATTTTTAAATTATCCGTATCATTCTTTCGGACATTTTATCGATTTTCTGCACGAAGCGGCCATCGATCCTAAAATAGTCAATATATTTATCACCTTGTACAGAACAGCTGAACATTCCAAGGTAATAAACGCACTTATAAACGCGGCAAAGAATGGAAAGAAGGTAACTGTGCTGGTGGAGCTTAAGGCTCGTTTCGATGAAGAACAAAATATATACAGTTCAGAAGTACTGCAAAATTCAGGAGTTAAAGTACTGCATAGTCCGGATATGTTGAAGGTTCACAGTAAGGTTGTTCTTGTCGAACGAAGGGAGGGCGCAGGATTGCGTGGTTACGGATATATAGGAACCGGAAACTTTAATGAAAGCACAGCGAAAATTTATTCCGACTACGGGCTGTTTACCACTCATCCGGGGATAATTAATGACATCCGTAAAGTAATGCTGTTTCTTACGGATATGCATAACCATTTTTATTACGATTACCTGTTGGTCGCCCCGCATTCGATGCGGTATGAATTTGAGAAACTGATTAATAATGAGATCAAAAATGCCAAAAAAGAGAAAAAAGCGTTCATATATGCCAAGTTCAACAGACTTACGGATGAAAAAATTATTTCACTATTGTATGACGCCAGTAGTGCAGGTGTAGATATTAGACTCGTTATTCGCGGAGCATGCTGTCTGAAACCTCAGGTCAAAGGTCTGAGCGATAATATCCGGATAATAAGCATCGTGGATAAATATCTGGAACATGCACGAATGGCGATCTTCTGCAACGGAGGGGCTGCGAAATATTATATACTAAGCGCGGACTGGATGTCCCGTAATCTGGATAGGCGCGTTGAAGTCGGTACACCTATATTAGATCGTAAGATCAAAAAAAACCTTATGGATATTTTCATGATTCAATGGAACGACTGTGTAAAAGCCCGCGATTTGAGTTCCATGGATTTTAATAAATATGTAAAATGTACAGAAACGAATACATGGGAAAATTCCCGCAGTCAGACACGTATATACGACTATTACAAAACCTTAACTAATGGATAGAGAAGCCCTTGCAGCCATAGACATCGGATCGAATGCCATAAGACTGCTGATAAATTATGTGGAGAAATTTAAAAAGGAAACCGAATTTAAAAAAGCTGCCTTCATTCGGGTACCGATAAGACTTGGCGAGGATGTTTTTACCTCCGGCAATATTGGCGAAGAAAAACTGGAAAAACTGACCCAGGCGATGAAAGCGTTCTCCCATCTTATGAAGACTTACAATGTTGTGGATTATCGTGCATGCGCCACAAGCGCGATGCGTGAAGCAGGGAACGGGAAAGATGCCGTGAAAAATATTGCAAGGAAAACAGGCATTTATATCGAAATTATTTCCGGAATCGAAGAAGCTAAAACCATATATGCAGGCGAAGGATTGTCGGAAGTATATAATAAAGATAAACCATATCTATACATTGATGTCGGAGGTGGTAGTACAGAGATAATAGTATATCATAATCATAGTATCGCCGAATCCATGTCTTTCCCTCTGGGAACTGTCCGCATCATCAGTGGGGCTGCCGATCCGGAGCAATTCAAGAAAATGAAAAAGTGGCTTAAATCGGTAAAGGATCAATATTCCCCGCAGGCGATAATCGGTTCTGGCGGTAATATCAACAAGATATTTAAAATGTTGAATAAAAAAGACAGGGAAATTATCCGGCTTAGTGAATTAAACAGTCTTTATAAAAAGCTGTCCGATATGACATACGAAGAGCGTGTGGAAAAACTGGGACTCAATATTTACCGGGCCGATGTCATTATACCCGCTTTGAAAATTTTTACAATGGCGGGTAACGAATGCGGTATAGGGGAATATATCGTACCTAAAGTTGGACTGTCGGACGGAATAATAAGGCAGTTATATGCAAAACAGATAGATAAAGGAAAATTCAACCAACCTGTAAATATTTGATTATGAAAAAGATTGCAATAATTTCAGGAAGTGTAAGAGACGGACGGATGAGCCATCGCGTATCTCTTTACGTTCAAAATTACATTTCGGATCATAATCTTGCCAAAACGGAAATGCTTGATCTGAAAAAATATTCATTTCCGCTCTTCACGGAGAGATTGATGTACCAGAAGGATCCGGATCCGAAGACAGTGGATTTTGCGGGAAAATTTACGGAAGCAGACGGAATATTAATAATATCACCTGTTTATAACGGAAGTTTCCCCGCATCGATCAAAAATGTTATCGATCTTCTTTATCAGGAATGGAAGCATAAGCCTGTGGCGATAGCTTCCGTAACATATACGACGACTCCGGGAATAGCCACCATTCAGCAGTTGCAGACACTTCTATTAAAGCTCGGGGCATTAGTAACTCCGCAATTGTATACCGTTGTGAGTGTTAATCAGATGTTTGACGAGGCAGGCAATTCTTTACAGCCGGATAATACTGAGAAATTCCTCAAACCCTTTATCGAAGAGTTTTTGTGGATGATCGATAAATTATAATCAGCACTTGCGGCATTCACACTCCGTATCTGCTATCTCGAATTCAAGCGTCGAGTGGCCTATTCCATAATTCCCGAGTTTATGCTTGATATCCGATTTTATCGATTCGATATTCGAGAAGCCATCTACCATTACGTGTACGGTCAATGCCGTATCAGTAGTGCTTATTGCCCATATATGCAGGTGATGAATATCTTTGACATTATCTGACGACAGGATCAGTTTCTCTACCTCTTTTACATCTACTCCTATCGGCACGCCGTCCAGGGCGAGTCTTATACTGTCGCGCAACAATCCCCACGTCGAATAAATTATTATCAGTGCTATGATTATTCCGATTACAGGATCGATGATATACCATCCTGTGTAAATAATTATAATACCGGAGATTACTACTCCAACCGATACCAGCGCATCCGCTATCATATGCAGGTATGCACCTTTGACATTAAGATCCTTTTCTTTGTATTTTATAAACAGATAGACTGTAAATGCGTTGATGAGAACACCTATCCCGGCGACCCATGCCACTGCCCCACCTTCTACATGCCTGGGTTCCATTATCTTTTCAATGGATTCCTTCAATATAAAAGCCACGGCTATGAGTAATATTATGGCATTAAGTAAAGAAACTATTACAGTGCTTTTCTTATATCCATAAGTATATTTTTTATTGGAATCGACCTTGGATAACCTGAAAGCAAACATTGCCAGTGCCAGCGATGCAACATCGCCGAGATTATGGCCGGCATCGGATATCAATCCTACCGAATCGTAAACAAAACCGGCGATAAATTCTGCTGCGACATAAATTATATTTAGGGTTATACCGACAATGAAAACACCGTTTAACGATATTTTCCCGTGATCGTGACTGTGGTGGTTATGATTATGTCCGTGCTGATGTGCCATTTTAGTTGTTCACGTATTCCTCTGCTTTAGCTCTCATCCTTGCAGCCCGGTCTTTACTGTCCGGATGAGAAGCAAGCATTTTTTGGATAGCGTTGGATTTTTCTCCGTTCGATAATTTCACTAATTTTTCAAGTGCTTTTGCCATTGCATAAGGATCGACATCGTTCTCTATACAAAATTTAAACGCGTAGTCATCCGCTTCATTTTCCTGTTTGCGTGAAAATGCGGAATTTGTAAAAGCAGTTACAAACTCTCCCAATTGGGAATCCGTAAGTTTCGATGCCGTATTGCTGGTTGCTCCGGCTGCGTTTTTTGCAGCAGATGCCAGATAAGCAGCTTTGATCGCATCCTTTACATCTGAATTTTAATATGTCCTATTTCGTGTCCGATAATCGCCATAAGTTCGTCGTCGTCCATTATATCCATCAGAGAACTAAATAATCGTATACTACCATCGCCGCATGCGAATGCATTGATATCTGTTACTTTGTAGACTTTAAAGTTAAGGTTTAATCCGTCGTAGTTATCCAGATTGCCAGTCAGTCTTTTAAGGCGTGCTCCGTATTCGTTATCTTCTGCTGATACAGGATTGTTTTCATCCATCCAATCCACGGCTTCCTTACAAATTGCTGCAACATCATCATCCGATAAAGTCACGGCTGTAACGGCATCTGCAGCAGCCTGGGCTGCTTTGCCCATATCGATTTTTTTATTTCCGAGCTTTAACTGTGCATTTGAATTAAAAACTAATAATGTACAGCAGATAATCGATAATATAAAAGTATTTTTCATGACGACTTCAGGTTAATTTAAGAAGCCGCAAATTAAAAATAATATATTATTAATGCAAACTCATATACTTCCCGGCCCGGAAAAAAGGAACGCGATGAAATAATAGATTAATACACCCACAAAAATAAATGGCACTAAAAAAAGATAAAATAAAATATCCCTCATTTTCATATTCCCGTTTTTTATTCACGGGATCAAATTTTGTGCCTTTAAAACAAAAACAGGTCCCGAAGAACCTGTCGATAATAAAATATATAAAAAGTTTAGAATTTTTTCCTGCTCCTCCAATAATCTCTTTTTTCTGCGATCCTGTCCCTGCCCATATTAATTACGTCTGATGGACTGGACTGCATTTTACTTCTATAATCTGTAGGACTGCCATCGATACAATCAAGAAAATCATTCGCTCTCTCTGTAATATTCTCTCCCTCATAGCCGTTTGGTCCGTAGGAAGTATTATTTTCATTATTTATCGCCGTATTTGCTGTATATTTGTCCTTCCCCTGATCTTCAGAATAAGAACGGAAACTATTATCACTACCACAACTGTTCCTTAGTTCATTTCGTTTGTCCACTTTTTTTTATAAGATTCCGATTGATTGCTGTAATCGCTTTTCTCGGATCTATCTTTCATGTCGTCTATTTTATCTTCGGTACGATCTTTTACCCTCTCGATCCAGTTATCGAATTTTTCAGCATACTCCTGTCCTTTCTCTTTAATATTATCCATAGCATTGTCTGCCTTTTCCGACCAATCGTTTGTCGTATCCTTAATATCCTTTTTTATTTCGTCGTAATTTGCCATAGTTATAAATTTTAATTAGTATTATTTATTATATTATGATATGTTAAATGCAAAAATAAGGCCATATAAATAAAGTAATCGGTCTCGAAAAAGCAGTGGAGAAATCATCGTCATTGTTTTATCAAAAAATGTTACATCTATGACCGTTATTGTTACATATGATTTATATTTCAAACAAAACATATTACGATCTTTGTAACAGAAATTTTATAAAAAATAATTATGAGAAAAATCTGGTTAGTCATTTTTTTATTAAGCTGTGGCAATCTCTGGGCACAGAATGTTACGGAAATAAAACCGATGGAAGGTGAATATTGGTGGGGAGGTGCTATAGGGCTCGGCGCTCAACAACCGTACATATCCCCTATGATTTTTAATCTGGAAATACAGAACGTAAACAATCAGGTAGTTCCTTTACTTCTTTCTAATAAAGGGAGATATATCTGGAGCGAATATCCTTTCATTTATAAAATAAACGACGATGGTGGTATTATAATCGATTCACGATTTGAAAAAGTATCGGTTCAAAACTCCGGTTCCACGCTCAGGGATGCTTATCTTGCGGCAAGTGCGAAATACTCCCCTCTCAGCGGTGAACTTCCAGACACTTTGTTTTTTACCATGCCTCAATACAATACATGGATAGAATTAATGTATGACCAGAATCAGGAGGATATACTTAAATATGCCAAAGGAATTCTGGATAATGGATTTCCTCCCGGAATTATTATGATCGACGATAACTGGCAAAAATATTACGGCAACTTCGAATTTAAACCGGACAAATTTCCTGATCCGAAAGGAATGGTGGACCAGCTCCATGAAATGGGCTTTAAAGTAATGGTATGGATATGTCCGTACGTATCACCGGATAGCCCGGAATATAGATTTCTTAATTCGAAGGGTTATCTTATTAAAAGGGAAAACGGAAGGCCGGCCATTTTAAACTGGTGGAACGGACAAAGTGCATGCTTTGATCTGACGAATCCTGAAGCTGCGCAGTATTATAAATCAGCTTTGAAAGAAATGCAATCAAAATACGGTGTAGACGGGTTTAAACTTGATGCCGGTGATCCCGATGCCTATAGCTCTCCCAATTTGGTAAGCTACAAAAAAGATGCTCTTACAGTGGACCATACCCTTGAATGGATGAAAATAGGGCTTGAATTCCCTGTTAACGAATACCGGGCTGGATGGAAAATGGGAGGAGAAGCATTGGTATATCGTTTAGGCGACAAACATTATTCATGGTGAGCCCTTCAGTCTTTAATACCGGAAATGGCGGTTGCAGGACTTATGGGTTACGCGTATACATGTCCGGATATGATCGGCGGCGGACAATATAAATCCTTCATTAATATAGATGCGGACAGTTTTGATCAGGCTCTCATTGTCAGGTCGGCTCAGGTACATGCCCTAATGCCTATGATGCAGTTCTCCGTAGCACCATGGAGGATTCTTAATCCGGAAAATCTTACCATAGTAAAAGAAACAGCTTTGCTGCATGAAAAAATGGGCTCTTATATTTTGGAATATGCCCGGGAGTCGGCAAAGACGGGAGAACCGATTGTAAGACACATGGAATATTCATTCCCCGGAGAAAATTTTACAGAATGTAAGGATCAGTTCATGTTGGGCGAAAAATACATGGTTGCACCTGTGGTAACACCAGAAAATCAAAGAGCTGTAAAACTGCCTAAAGGTACATGGAGAGACGATCTCGGAAAAGTTCATAAAGGAGGAAAAACGATCGAGATAGATGTTCCTCTCAACAGGCTACCTTATTATGAAAAGATAAAGTAAATAGAACAGGAATGTTGTAATGACATTCCTGTTTATTTAACGGTTACTTATTATAAATTACGAATTTCCAGACTTATCGTATGGTAAGGATATAATTTCTAACCTCGGCTGGTCGAGAAATTTCTTCGTGGCTCTGTTGTCTGCAACACTCTTAAGAGCCGCATGTTTCAATAATTATTCGAAAGCATTGTCTTTTTATAAGCGGAGGGAGATACGCCTTTATAATCCCTGAATATTTTATTAAAATGGGAAACAGACTCAAAACCGCATTTGGTGCTTACGCCAGATATATTTATATCATCCATTAATAATAGTTTGCATGCGTAGGCAATGCGCATAGCGGATATGTAATTTTTAAGAGTCTTTCCTGTTTTTTTCTTAAAAAACGACAAAAGGCACCCGGATTCATTGAGGCGAAAGAAGATATTTCGGTTAAACTGATATGCCGTGTATAATTTTTATTTATAAACGTAATGATCTTGTCCAATCTTGAAGTTTCGAAATCGGAATCGTTGAGAAAAACGGAGGTTGAAATCGTCCGTCTGTTCTTAAAGGCAGTCATTTCATTCAAAAGTTGTAAAAACGCGCTTTTAAGGGTGAATAACTCGAAATAGTGAGTTTCTCATTCATTATATTTTCATGCGATCAACTTAAAAGAGCAAATTTATATTAATTATATGCAAATATAGAAAAAGTGACCGATTGTATAAATCCTTATATTTGTAATTATTATAAAATCCAAATAAGTATGTTCAGTATAGAAGGAAAAGTAGATGTAATAACAGGAGCCGGAGGAGTATTGGGAGCGAGTTTTATAACAGGGATTGTTTTACCCGTAGAGGGTATTTAGCGGAGTTTAAGAATATGGAAAAAACATGGAGATGGTTCGGAAAAAACGATAATATAACTCTCGATATGCTCAGACAGATCGGAGTTGAAGGTATCGTTACGGCATTGCATCATATTTCCAACGGGGAAATATGGAGATCAGAGGAAATAAAAAACCTTAAGGATTATATTGAAAGTTTCGGTTTGAGATGGTCAGTAGTAGAGAGTCTTCCTGTAAGCGAAAGTATAAAGTTCGGCGGACCAGACAGGGATAAACTAATTGAAAAATATATATCCAGCCTCGAGAATCTCGGCAAGGAAGGAATAAAAACGGTTTGCTATAACTTTATGCCAGTTATAGACTGGATACGTACCGACCTCGACCGCAAACTCGAAGACGGTACCTCCATTCTATATTTCGATAAAATACGATTCGCATATTTCGATATTCATATTCTCGAAAGATCCGGAGCGGAAAATGATTATACACCGGAAGAACTCGTAAAAGTGAATATATTGCACAGAAGTATAACCAGTGAGGAAATAGACGAACTGATTGATACCATAATTGTAAAAACACAGGGATTTATCAACGGAAATATAAAGGAAGGCGATAATGCTCCCGTTGCGATATTTAAAACTCTTCTGAAAAAATATGAAGGAATTGACAAGAACGCATTGAGAAATAATCTTAAATATTTTCTGGGAAAAATAATGCCAGTTTGCAATCAATACGGAATAAATATGTGCGTTCATCCTGACGATCCACCGTTCCAAATGCTCGGTCTTCCGAGGATCGTGACCGATAAAAATGATATCGAGTGGATATTAAAATCCGTCGATGATAATCATAACGGACTTACGTTCTGCGCAGGTTCCTTAAGTGCAGGGATACACAACGATGTTCCTAAAATGGCGGAAGCGTTCTGCGATAGGGTGCATTTCGTACACCTGAGGAGTACGGAAGTTCTTCCAAACGGAGATTTTTTTGAAGCCGACCATATGCATGGACGCGGACATTTGATAGAACTGGTAAAAATATTCGAAAAATGCAGAAAAGACCTTCCTATGCGTGTGGATCATGGCAAACTCATGCTTGGCGACGGAGACAAAGGCTATAATCCCGGTTATTCTTTCCACGGAAGGATGTACGCACTCGCTCAGTTAGATGGAGTTATGAATGCATTAAAAGCTCTTGGATAAATGACGGTCCCGAATCCTATTAATGGTTCGGGATTTTTATTTAAAAATTCACTTGTTACATCCGGTAAAATAATTGTTACATTCGTTATACTAAAAAGGAAAGAAAATCTTCATTTTTGTCGGTATAAATTAATAATTTAGATACCATGAGTTTGAAAACCAGCCTACTTTCCGTTTTTATAACATTGTTAATATCGAATATATATGCCAGTAATTTACAATACGATCCTTTACTCGATCCTTCCGTTACAATAATACAAAATACCGAAAGAAACGATAAGGGAGAATTTTTATGGTACCCAGGACAGTTAAGCGCGCACCTCCAGCGAAAACGGATTGAGGAATCGGCAGCACGCTCACTAAATGTAGGTTATCCGGGAAACTTCTATTCTCCTGAGTGTAAAACATTTTTCCGAAAGGAAATAATTTTAAAAAAAGAGACCGCGGTTGAATGGATTTCAACCGGAGAAGTTAATTTGGTACTTAATGGTAATATCCAGAACTATACATCTAATTCGATTACTTTACCTAAAGGCAGAACCGAATTATTATTCGAAGTAACTACGGAAAAAAATCTTCCTTCCATAAAAGTCTCGATAGACGGTGAGATCTCTGTCAAAGGATGGATGGCAAGCCTGAATGGTTCTTACTGGACCTTTGCCGAGTCTTCACCTGTATTCGGAACATCCGGAAGAGCACCGCTCGATGATCCTGAAATTGACGTGGTCATAAATCCTGTTTCAATCATTGCTGTAAGAAATTCAAACGTAGAGGGCAATAAGGCCGTGATCCGGAAAAACGGATATATCCTCGCCGATTTTTTTCATCTGGAAGTAGGAAAAGTCTCTTTTACGGCTAAAGGAAGCGGTAATTTGATCGCTTATGTCGGTGAAAGTCCCGAAGAAACGCTGAATGAAAACATCGCCGTCTTTGAACAGCAGCCCATAGAACCTTATCGATTGTCTCAATCCGGAACGGAGATTGTTATGCCGGAAATGGCCTTGCGCTACCTGAAACTTTTCTCAGACGGGGAATGCGAGATAAGCGACCTTAAATTCACAGCTAAAATGTGGCCTGTAGATTTTCTAATGGCATTCGAATGCGATAATAATGAAATAAATAATCTGTGGAAAGCATCGGTGGCAACCCTGCATACCAGCACCCACGGTTTTTATCTGGACGGCATCAAAAGGGACTACCTACCCTGGTCTATGGATGCGGTACTGAGCACGTTCGGAGGTGATTATGTTTTCGGGGACAAGCAAGTATCTTTGAATAGTCTGTCGGTTGCCCTGCTTCCTTATAATCCGCAAAAGTCGGATATGGGCATACCTGACTATCCGCTTCACGCGCTCATCGGGTTTAACCAATTTTATAAAAGATACGGCGATTTTAATTCCATTCTGTCCTACCGCGACCGCATGGAGCAATTATTAAAATTCTATGAAACACTTCAAGATGAAAGAGGGTTTATTTCAGCCAACGTAGGAGTAAGTTGGGGATTTGTTCCCGGATGGGCAACACGGCAGGGACCTGATAGAAAAGGGACCCCCGCATACGCACAGATCATGCTTTACTACAATTATAAAATCGGCGCCGATTTTTCAGAGAAATGGGGAGACCGTTCTTCCGCCAGTCATTACAGGAAAAAAGCTGAGTAACTCCTAAAAAATATTATCGAACATTTTTGGGACTATGAGAGAGAATTGTTCCTGAACGGCTATACCCAGAAAGGCGAATTGGATACAACAATATCCCACCATGCACAATACTGGGCCATACTTGCAGATATATTCCCCGAAGACCGTTACGATGATCTGTTCAGTAAACTGTCTCGCATACCGTATTATAAAGATTATGTAAGTTTTGAAAAAGGATACGAGTTCCTTGCTTATGCCAAAGCCGGTAAAGTCAGAGAAATGTGGGATTTTCTTTTCACGGTTTTCGGCGACTGGCTCGATCAGGGACATACACGTTTTCCAGAAAATTTCCAGTACAAAAAATCCAAGAATGAACAGCTTGTTTTTTATAGTCGTCCTTACGGCTTGAGTCTTTGTCATGGCGCTAACGGGGTTCCGGGTATTGTCGCCGTATTGAACGGTATTGCCGGATTCAGCCAATCCGAGATCAGACCGAACAATTACACTATAAAACCGGAATTAATGGATCTACAATGGGCCAATGTGGATTTCCCTGTTAAAGAAGGCACGATAAAATTGAAACTTACAGCAAACGGAACAAATGAGATTGAAATACCGTCCGGCTGTCGCGTGGAGAGTGTAGATAAAAACGGTAAATCTACAGTCCTTACAAAAAAAGGAGTTTACAAATTCTAAAATACACCTGTTAAGGGTAATTTTAAAATATTAATGGCTTTATACTTTACCTCACGACGGCTGTTTATATTCCAAGAATGAAAACATTCTAGTTCGAACCAGAAAATCGAGAGTTGTGACGGAATTTATGGAAGCCTGAATGAGGACGCAATTGGCTATTTACGCAATAAAAAAAAGAAAAATTAAATTCGTGTATGGCCAAAGAATTATCAGTGAATACTGCTCACTAACTTCATCTTAATTTACCTTGAGCAAAACAAAAAGCGTGATAATCAATTGATTATCACGCTTTTTACGTACCCGGAGCCGGGATCGAACCGGCACGGACATCACTGCCCACAGGATTTTAAGTCCTGCGTGTCTACCAATTCCACCATCCGGGCGCATTGGTTTCCAAATGCGGTGTCAAAGATAATTTTATTTTTTAAAATAACAAAAACGATTCGATAATTATTCGGCTCTAATTCTCTCCGCATACGGTTTTACAGGTCCCACAGGTAACATCGCAATTACCTATATCGATGGTTTTACCCGTCAACATAGCTTCGTCTTCCATTATTTGCTGTGAAGTACACTTTATACCTAACCGTTTCATATCGTCATTCTCCCCCACTTCGGACTGAAGATTCCGCCCTTTGACCATTAGGGTTATCGATAAACCTAACATAAAGAAACCGACTGCAATAATAGCTACGATCAATATTAAAAATCCTGGTGTCATATCAAATATTATATAAATAACGCTTAATGCTCTTCTTCGGAGTTTTTTCAAACTCAGTCGGATATATCACGATATCGGAAATTTTTTCATAAACCGGCAATGTCGAATTAAGAAGATCCTTGTTCCGGTTCATTAAAACTTCCATTTCTTTCTCACTGATTATATTTTTGTCCATATAATCATAATCCGGATAAACAAGGGCTACTAACCTGCCGTTCCGTTCCACCACTATGCTTTCTACGACACACGGCATATTATTCGATTTATATTCGATCTCTTCAGGGTAAATGTTCTGTCCGTTGGATGAAAGGATCATATTTTTGGATCTTCCTCGTATAAATAACGAATTGTCCTGACCTATAGTAGCAATATCTCCCGTGCGGAGCCATCCGTCATCTGTGAATATTTTTTTTGTCGCCTCATCGTCCTTATAATAACCTATCATTACATTCTCTCCTCTGACCTGTATTTCACCCGGTATTAATGAAGGCTGCTCGGAATCTATCCTTACTTCCATAAATTTTATCGGACGTCCGCATGATCTCGGAACAAATTCTTTGTAGTAAGAGTATGAGATCAAAGGAGCACATTCGGTCATTCCATAACCAACAGTAAAAGGAAACTTTATTTTATACAGAAAATCTTCAACTTCAGGATTTAAAGGCGCCCATCCTATTATGACCTGTGTAAAATTACCACCAAAAACATCGACAAGCTGTTTCTTTATCTTTTCAAATATAAGTTCCGAAACGAAGGGTAATTTTAGAGCCATCTTTATTGTTTTACGTTCCAAAGCAGGAAGAATCTGTTTTTTATAGATTTTTTCCATAATAAGCGGAACCGTAAAAATAACTTTAGGTTTTACCGTTTTAAGAGCTTCGACAAGAACTTTTGGAGATGGTATTTTCCCCAAAAGAGTAATATGAACTCCTACTGAAATGGCATAAAGGAAATCAAAGGCACATCCGAAAGCATGGGCAAGTGGTAAAAACGAGAGACACTTTTCTCCGGATGAAGACAATCTGGCATCTATGCCGAACTGGACGTTGCCCATTAGATTATTTGCTGAGATCATCACCCCCTTTGTAAATCCGGTGGTTCCGGAGGTATAATTGATCATAACCATTTCTTTATTATCGATATCCGGATAATTTACATGTTCTTTTCTAAAACCGTCGGGATATTTTTCGGTAAACTTTTTATTAAGTTCATCCTGTATCTTCTTCGCATTTCCAAACAGACAGCTGAAATCAGTCAGCGAAAATGCCGATCTGATTTTCTCGACATCCGGAGGATTTATCATATCCCAGTATTGGTCCCCGGCAAAGATCGAAAGAGCTTCGGAATGGTTCAATATATGATGTATATCGTCCGAATTAAAATCCTGGAGGATAGGAACGACTACACCGCCGTAAGTAATTACAGCAAGATAACTTATACACCACCGGGTATTGTTGCGGCCTAATACGGCCACTTTGTCTCCTTTTTTTATTTTACAGCATTCGAATAAAATATGAAGTCTGGCTATCTCTTCCGCTACCATTCCGTAAGTGAATGTTTCATTTTTGAAATAGTCGGACAGTGCTGGCAGTTCCCAATTTCCCAGAAAACTTTTTTCGAAATTCTTTATTAAATTCTGCTGTAACATATGAATTAAATTTCTGGTGTAAAGTTAAGAATATTAATTTTTAAGAAAAAAATGGATGCCACTCGTTTAATTTTAAAAATTTTTAATATTTTAATTTAATTTTATATATTTGAAATAATTTTGTAATACTATGCCAAACATAAAATATTATTTAAATAACATTCCAAAGGATTCTGTCAAAGGTGTGGAATATAAAAACATTATAATCAAAAAAAATATAATCACCTTTTTTACACAGAACCGTAGAAGTACCATTGCGAGCTTGGCTCAAGAACTAAAAATGAGTATACCGAGCATTACTAAACTTATTAACGAAATGATAAGCGAAGGTATTATCATTGACTCTGGTAAAATTGCTACAAACGGCGGACGACGGCCAAATATATACGGGTTGGCGGAATCATCGATCTATTTCATAGGTATAAACGTATCTAAGAGACATATAAGTTTCGTGCTTACAGATCTCTCTAATGAGATCATAGATATAAAAAGGAATATTCCTTTTCAGTTGAAAAATACGGACGAATGCCTCGAGGATTTGTGCAGCCAGATAAATAAATATGTTGCAGAACTGGATATCGACAGCGATAAAATAATGGGTGTAGGAATGACGCTTTCAGGCAGGGTCAATTCTAAAAGCGGGTACAGCTATTATTATTTTAATAATACGGAAAAGCCACTGAGTCAAATTCTTGAAGAAAAGACCGGATTCACCTTCCTCATTGAAAACGAAACCAGATCGAGTTGCTACGCGGAATACCTTAACGGTCGGGAAAAGGGAGTGAAAAATCTTCTCTATTTTTATCTATCGCATGGTCTTGCAGTGGGAATAATCGTGGATGGGAAATTATATTACGGGAAATCAGGTTTTGCCGGAGAATTCGGGCACAGTCCGTTCTTCAATAACGGAATAATTTGCCAGTGCGGGAAAAAAGGGTGTTTGGAAACAGAAATTTCAGGTCAAGCCCTTGAAAGAACGATGATAAATAAGATCAACGAGGGTAATACTACCATGTTGTCCGAAAGTTATAAAGAAAAACAAACACTATCTCTGACAGATATAATCGTAGCTGCTAAAAAAGAAGATGTTCTTTCCATCGAATTAATCGAGGAAATGGCCAGAAAAGCTGGAAAATCCATAGCTACCCTTATAAATATGTTCAACCCTGAACAACTTATAATAGGCGGCACGATAGCGGCCGCAGGAGACTATTTTATGCTTCCGATGATATCTGCCGTAAATAAATATTCACTTAGCCTCGTCAACAAAGACACTGAATTTTCTTTATCCCAATTAGGAGAAGATGGTGAAGTGTTAGGAGTAGCTATGCTGATAAAAGAAAAAATCCTCGGCAACTGATGCTTGGAAATTATAAAATCATTCTCCGGCCGTTAGAACCGGAAGATATAGACATTCTCTATCAATGGGAAAATGACCAAGCGGTCTGGGGAATCAGCAATACTTTGCTTCCATTTTCGAAAAATATCCTTCGGCAATTTATAGAGATCCAAAGCGGCGACATATATGAAACTCGTCAGACCCGTTTTATTATCGAGGCTCGTCAGGAATCTAAAATAGTGGGAGTTCTGGATCTTTTCGATTTTGATCCATACCATTCGAGGGCAGGTATTGGAATATTGATTTACGATAAATCCGACCGGCAAAAAGGTTATGCGAAGGGGGCAATAAATATTGCGGCAGACTACGGTTTCAATATTCTTCGTTTGAAACAACTTTATGCTTCGGTCACTGAAGATAATCTTGCCAGTAAAAATCTGTTCCTTAAATGTGGTTTCGAGATCACAGGAACGAAGAAGGCTTGGATAAATACTCCTGACGGTTGGGCAGATGAGCTCTTCCTGCAAAAAATAAATAAAAAAGACCGGCTTTAAAACCGGTCTTTTTTTATTTAAATGCCTTATCCCTCGGAAAATTCTGTCCTGACCAGGCTTTTTTTCCGGTCCAATCTTCTCCAGTGGTTACCCAAAAAGAAGCCTCCGCAGGCCGCCCCAAAGGAAGAAAAACTTCGGCAGCTATGTACAGACTACCGGTGTTAGTGTACCAATCTGCAATTTCCGGTTGGTGGCCAGCAAATCCCAGTTGTAGAAATCCCTCTTCGGAGAAAACACCCTCCGCTTCATACATTCTCTTTAATACGGCAGTCATTGCACTTCGAACCTGTCCTTCCGATAATTCCTTAGGAAGCCACTCTCTCCACGCAATCATAGACAACGGCTGAAACACTCCGGTTCTGTAAGTGATCGAACGCCCGAATGCAGGGAACGTTCCTTCCGGTGAGACCAGCCTCTCCAGTATAACACAGAATCTCTGTATTCTGGCAACTGCCTCCTTATAGTTGTCTTCTACGAAAGCAAGGCTCTTATCGGTTAACCGGATCTTCCTGTCAACCAATATTTCAAGAACCTGAACATACATCGGATGTATAACATAACTATTATAATAATCGAATGAGAAATGAGGTCCGTCGGAATACCATCCGTCTCCCACGTACCACTCTTCTATTTTACGGAGAGCCGAATGAATGCGGTATTTATCGTATTCCGCACCAACGGTCAAAAGAAAAGTTTCGGTCATAGCCGAAAATAAGATCCAGTTGGTATAAGGAGTATCTACCCATCTCAGGCTCTGGAATTTTTCAATGTACCGTTCTTTCGTAACATCATCCAACGGTTCCCACAATGCTTCCTTCGCACGCAGAAAACTACTGGCAATATAAGCTGCATCGACCAATGCCTGTCCTTCCTTGTCCCATTTTAAATAATCCGGGCTGTCGGGATCGACTGCATGTACGTAGGCTTTAAGGGCATATTCACGCAATTCTTTTCGTTTCAGACCTTCTTCGGTCTCATCATCCGGCAGGGCCAGCCATGGAGCAATTCCTGACATCAGTCTTCCGAAAGCTTCCATATATGCGACACTTTTGTTCCTGTTATCGAAAGTGGGACTGAATTCAACAGGCATATTTTTGACCAACTCGCCGTTCCCCATGTTTTTAAGAACAGGAAGTGATATTTTATAAGCTAAATCCGCCCAATATTCCCTGTCGGATACTTCAGTAATTTTTTGCTTTTTAGCCGAAACCGGCAATACGATGACGGATAACAACGCTATAATTAATAAAATTCTTTTCATCAGGTTATTATTTTACATAATCTTTAAGTCCGTCGATATTTTCTTTTATTTCATTGGCAATAATTTGGGCATAACATCGGGCTCCTTTCTCCTGAAGATGGGTATCGTCCTTGGTATCCTCATTTATCCTCGGATGATCGCCACCTTTGATCCAGAAATAAAGTTCTTTGGTTTTCTCGTCCCCAAGTTCCTGAACAAGAGCATGAGTAAGTTTGTTGACATCTATCATTGGCACCTCTGCTTCTGCGGCCGCATCACGTGCTATTTGTACATATTCATTAAAATGTTCCCGCTCCGAAACCAATTCACCTTCGTCATTGAAAGTCCTGATAACGATTGATGTCAGAATAACAGGATTTGCACCCTTTTCCCTGGCTTCCTTAGTAAAATTAATAAGGTTGTTTTTATATTCGTCTGGTTCCGCATGTCTTTCAGGGTTCTTCGAAGTATCGTTGTGCCCGAACTGGATCAACACCCAGTCACCCGGACGAAGGTCTTCCACGAGTTTTTCCCACCTGTTTTCACGTATAAAACTTGCCGTGCTGCGACCGCCGATTGCACGGTTATCCACTTCGATGCCGTCGGTCAGAAATTCGGCAAGGTACTGACCCCAGCCCCTCATCGGGGTTTTCTCCGGGTCATAAGTCTGGGCCGTAGAATCTCCGGCAATAAAGATACGTGGTTTTTGTGTTTCTTCTGCAGAAGCAACACTGAATATAACCAACCCTATCAGGGTCATTAACAAAGACTTTATTCTCATAATTATCAGTTTTTATGGTAATATTTAGGATAAAATATTTTTTTCGAATTACTTAAAAACACCCATGCCGTTACCGCAGCAAAAAAATCGGAAACAGGCAGTGACAGCCATACTCCGGTAAGCCCCCAGAAATAAGAGAACAAATAAAGTAATGGTATCAACATGAGCACCTGCCTGGAAAGACTCATAAATATAGATTGTTTTACTTTTCCAATGGACTGGAAGAAATTGGTCACGACTATCTGGAAACCTATGATCGGATACATAAGAAATACTATCCGCATTCCGTGTATGGTTATATTTATAAGTTCCTCATCCCGGGTAAAAAGCGATGCCAGCAGTTTCGAGCATATTTCTCCCAATAAAAAACCTATACTCATAACAATTACGGCGGCCTTTATAGTGATCTTCAAAGTATCCTTCATTCTTTTAAGTTTACTTGCACCGTAATTATATCCCATTATCGGCTGCATTCCCTGGCATAGCCCCATTACGCACATAACGAACAAAATCGAATAACTGTTTATAATCCCCAGAGCGCCGATAGCAAGATCGCCACCGTTTATCACGAGCCTGTTATTAAGAATTATATTTACTACCGAACTGGCAGCGTTCATTAGAAACGGAGATAAGCCTATCGATACTATATTTCTTATAATACGTTTCTTCAACTTAAATGCGGCCGGCTCAAAATGTACGAAGCTGCTTTTGTTGAAAAAATGCGACATAACGAATACTGCGCTCACGAACATGGATATCACGGTAGCTACCGCAGCCCCTTGAATGCCCATATCGAGTTCGAAAATAAAGATAGGGTCGAGTATCGCATTAAGTACTACGCCTATCAGAATAGTAATCATCGATTTGACAGGGTACCCCGACGCACGCATCAATCCGCTGAAGCTGAAACTCAGATTCGTAAAAACGCTTCCCGGAATCACTATTTTCAGATATTCTCTCGCATAAGGGATCGTCTGCTCGCTGCCTCCGAACAATACAAGGATCTCATCCAGAAAGATCAAGGATGGAACAATAAGAATAGCAGACATTATGAATGTAAGGAAAAAAGTGTTCCCCAGAATATTTCTGGCCCAAGGCATATCTTTCATTCCGAGGACGATCGACATTCTCGTCGCGGCGCCTACCCCTACCAAAGTACCGATCGCGGAAGCCAGCGTCATCAAGGGGAAAGTAAGCGCAAGTCCCGATATCGCAAGCGGTCCTACTCCTTGCCCTATAAATATCCTGTCGATAATATTATAAAGCGATACCACGATCATGCTTATGACCGACGGTATGGAATAATTTAGCAGCAAACGGCCTATATTATCCGTTCCGAGTTTACTCGCATTGGAATTGAATTTTTCCACTTCTTTTAATATTTAATTCCGGCAAAGATACAAAAAAAGACCGTAGAGATTAAATTTCTACGGACTTCATATCATATAAGTTTATTTTATATAAGTGCCAAACGGATCTGTTAACAATCCTGTCCTTTACCGAATTACCGGTTTTTGATCCTGCTTTACGGGAACTATGTAAAATTTTCTGTCTTTGTGAAAATCTACCATGATCTGATCGACAATAATATCCGGATCCGGAGTGTATATCCTGATCGTATGTTCCCCCGCGGTTTCGAATCGATGATAAGCCTTGGCCACAGCCTGATTTCTCAGGACGTTCTGTTTCCACACCTCGCTTCTAAAAGCGGTTTTAAAAGAAATTATTTCCGGTTCCTTTCCATCGACCGAAACGGCAATCCTGATATTCCCGTCATTAACAGGATGTATGGGAAGAACGTATGTTCTGATCTCAGCGTCGCCCACCGACCAAACATAAATATCATATTCGAGATAAGGCGCACTGTCTGTAAAAACAGATGCAAGTTGAAGTTGCATAGCACTATTACTGTACCCGTAACCGTGGACTATCTTCGCCCCGTTTGATCTTGTATAACCGGATGCGTTGAGTGCAATATACTTATCGTATTCATAACCTGAATAACCTGTTTCCACGACCTTAACCCCTGATGAAACGACATATTCGACACCGTCGACAGTCAGGAAAAAAACTGTTTTATCATCTTCAGTTATTCTACTGAAATCAGCCGTAAAATCGAGGCGTGTTTCAAATTCCGACCGTCCCGGTTTTTCTTCGATCAACAGCCACTGCGGTGTGTCTTGAACGGACCAATTAAAACCGCCGTTATGGAATACAGTAATAAAAAATCCTTTGTTTACGGTACTGATAAACTCAGGAATATTAATTTTCGAACCAGCCAAAGGTTCGCCACTTCCCTCCAGCCATATGCCGACAGACGCTTTCTCTGGGGAGAGCTTTTCAGGCAATCGCGGTTCATTGAAAACAAATAACTCACGCGGTTTCATATCCATTATACTGTTCCACTTACCGCCTGACATTTCTTTATTGTAATATTCAGTAAGCGATTCTATACGTTTATACGCTTCCATGCTTTTTTCCGAATAATCATTCGCTGCCGCAAAGTTATTTTTAGCAAACAGTCTTGCTTTTTGTGCGTACAGAAGCTTTTTATTCATTTCGGACGAGGCTGAAACCGGATATTTCACAAGCTGATAATAAGCATCCCTGCGATGCGGGGAAATAAAATTCCCTATGGAATCGACAATTTTTTCTATATTTTCATATGCCAATATCCTGTTTTCTATTTCATCGCCGAACATGAACGGATTAAAATCGGTATCGATTACCGGGGTTCTCCCTCTCGGAACGCCCGAAACTTCCACCTGGCTCCATCCCATATGTTCCGGTTTTCTCTCCATAGCAAGCCGGTAATATTCGTTCATGGCCACGGCAATCCCTTCAGCATTTTCTTCACCGAATTCCCTCGAGGCCCATTTAGCCAGATGCTGGAAAATATTATCATTATTTACAGACTCGATATCCCAAGCCATATCCATAAAAAACTCGATATCGTATTCCGCAGGTTTTATATCACCTACGTTGAGTATCCATAACTTCCGTGCACCATACTCCCATGCCTTTCTCATTTCTGAATATATCTGTCCCGGCTGGGTCGAAGACAACCACAAATAATCGTGCGGACGCCCCCAGTATGAGATATGGTAATATATACCCGACCCACCGGAACGTTTTCTTTCTTCTTCGTTGTTCAGGCGGGTGATATAACCGTAATTATCGTCGCACCACACCAATGTTACATCATCGGGCACGTCGAGCCCCATGTTATAAAACTCGAGAACCTCCTTGTACGGTATAAATGCCTGCGGAACTTCTTCCGGCTCCTTATTCAAGATTTCACGGATAAGCCCTCTCTGTACATCCATAACTTCGGCAAGAGCATCCCGGTACTCTTCATTGGTGCTTACTCCTTCCATTTTACAGTCATGTTTACCGCGCATTCCTATATTAAGGAAATAATTGTTGTCCCCGCTTACCTGTTTTAGCCTCTCCCTCCAGAAATTAACCACTTCCTCCCTGTTGGTTTGGAAGTTATACCGTCCTCTCACCTCTTCGTCCCATTCTCCCGCACTATTGCAAAGAAGAGGTTCGCAGTGGGAAGAACCGATTACAATCCCATATTTTTGCGATGCTTCCGTCGTACCGTCTACCATATAAAATGGCACCGTCTCCTCGTGCATTGCCGGCCACATGGTATTTGCACGCAGGCGCAATAACAGTTCAAATATCTTCGAATAGGTTTCCGGCCCTATCTGTTCTTTTACGCCTTTGTTCTCGAATGTGCTTGAACTCCAGGGCACCAATCCCCAGTCTTCATCGTTAAGGAATATTCCCCTGAACTGCACGGAAGGCTTGTCCGTTTTTTCAAACCCCGCGGGAACGGTAATTTTATCCTGCTTGTACGGAGTAACGTCCGCCCACCATTCCCATGGAGACACACCTGCCATTCTCGACAGTTCCAGAATACCGTATGCCGTTCCTCTCGGATCGCTTCCGATAACGGCAAGTACTGGTTCCTTATATTTTTTATTGGTAAAGCAAATTACTGTGAATGCCTCCCACTCTCCGCGAATACCAGCGGTGCTTATCGAGTTATCCCTGATGAATTTTTCCGTAGTCTTATCTCCGAGCGTTCCGACGAACAGAACACCGGATGTTAATTTATTTACATTGATGGGGCGGGCTCCTCCGACACTGACCAGGTCGTTGCCGAACATATCCAGCGCCGTGGAAATGACCTCCACATCGGCTGTCGCCGTAAAGATCCTGAGTTCCCTGTTTTTATCGACTAATGAAAAATCAGCCCCCTGACAAATCAGGGAGCCGATTGTTATCGATAAAAATACTGTAAAAATGTATTTTATCATAGCTATGTGAATATTTTTCTTATTTATTTAACGCAATAGTAACGACAGACATTGCCGGAATTTTAACAGAAAGTTTATTTCCTTTTATTTTAGCTCCGTCGAAATCGTAAACCACGATCTTTTCAGGATTCTCAAAGGAGTTGTAATCGTTTATTTTTTCCGAAGTTATGATCTTCGCAGATACTTTTTTAGCGTTGAACCCATTAATAGCACAACTGATATCCACATCGTTTTTAAGATCGCTGTTTACGATAGAAATATTGATGTTCCCGTCTTTGTCCATAGATGCGGAAGCGTTTATCTGTGTATATTCCCTACCCTTAACATCTTTCAAATGCTCAGTTTTAAGATAGATAGGCAGCATAGTCGCTTCCTGGTGAACCTTGAACATATCGAATACATGGTATGTCGGAGTTTTAAGCATTTTTTCACCGTCCGTAAGGAATAACGCCTGAAGCACATTTACAAGCTGTGCGATGTTTGCCATGTGAACACGGTCAGCATGGTTGTGGAAAATGTTCAGATGTATACCAGCCACAATAGCATCGCGAAGAGTATTCTGCTGGTAAAGGAATCCCGGATTCGTTCCCGGTTCCACATCGTACCACGTTCCCCATTCGTCAACGATAAGACCTATTCTCTTGTTTCTATCGTATTTATCCATTATCGCCGAATGCTTCGTGATGAGTTCATCCATATAGAATGCGGAAGTAATGGTGGTATAGTATTCGTTCTCGTCGAACTCGGTAGAAGAACCTTTTTTATTCCAGTTACCGGTAGGTAAAGTATAATTATGCAGCGACACCCCGTTTTTCTGTCCCGTAGGTATATCCTTCATCATCACTTCCATCCAGTGGTAGTCTCCCGAATTCGGACCGCATACAACTTTATAAAGTTTATTATCTCCGTAATTGCGCGAGTATGTCGCATAACGTCTGTATTCTCCTGCATAATACTCAGCGGTCATATTTCCGCCGCAGCCCCAGTTTTCATTACCGACGCCCCAGTATTTTACTCTCCATGGTTCCTCGCGTCCGTTCTCCCTTCGCAGATTTGCCATCGGACTCTCTCCGTCAAAAGTTATGTATTCCACCCATTTCGACATTTCTTCCACGGACCCGCTGCCGACATTGCCGCATATATACGGCTCAGTACCAAGAACTTCACAAAGATTTAAGAATTCATGGGTTCCGAAAGAGTTATCTTCCACGACCCCTCCCCAGTGAGTATTTATCATTTTCGCCCTGCTCTCGCGCGGACCGATACCGTCCATCCAGTGGTACTCGTCAGCAAAACAACCGCCCGGCCAACGCAGATTGGGGATATTTATATCCTTAAGGGCTTCGATGATATCGGTTCTTACTCCGTTAATATTCGGTATCGAAGAATTTTCTCCAACCCATAATCCATCGTAGATACAGCGTCCGAGATGCTCTGCAAAATGACCGTAAATGTGTTTACTGATAGTATACTCGCCTTTATCGGCATTGACAGTCAGTTCAGCTGACGACTGTGCAGCGGCCGTAGATAATGTTCCCAGAGAAACAGCTGCCGCAAGTAAATAGGAATGAATTCGCATAGAATATATTTTAAGTTAGCTTTTCAAAATTAATAAAAAATTTTAAAAATGATCGGGTTTTATATCCCGTTAATAAAATTCTATTATTTATTAAATTGTAAAATACAAAATTAATAGCTTTATCGCATAAAAAAATAAGAGGGAAATTAAATTTCCCTCTGACCTGCAATCAAACTCTACGAATTATTTATTCTCGAAGAATCTTTTATAGAGTCCTTGAAATGCCTGTCCGTGACGAGCCTCGTCTTTGCACATTTCATGAACAGTGTCATGAATCGCATCCAGGTTATGCTGTTTTGCAAGAGTCGCAATACTCTTTTTATCTTCGCAAGCACCAGCTTCCGCTTCCATACGCGCTTTAAGGTTGGTTTTTGTATCCCATACAACTTCACCCAACAGTTCTGCGAACTTAGAAGCATGTTCTGCTTCTTCCCATGCAATTCTTTTGTATGCCTCTGCAACCTCAGGATATCCTTCCCTGTCCGCCTGACGGCTCATGGCAAGGTACATTCCTACCTCAGTACATTCACCCATGAAGTGAGCCTTCAATCCTTCAAGTACTTCAGCTTCGGCATCCTTAGCTACCCCCAGTCTATGCTCGTCCGCCCAAACTAATTCAGCGCTTTCATCTACTTCTTTAAATTTCTCAGCAGGAACTTTACATTGCGGACATTTTTCCGGTGCCTCTTCGCCATTGTGGACATAACCACATACAGTACAAATAAATTTCTTCATTTCTCGTTTATTTTAGTATTAAATCGTGTGTATCAATTCTTCTTTACATTGTTTGCAATATCCTTTGAGATAGATAAATACGTCAGTTATTTCAAGCTCTTCCGTATATTTACTATCCACGAAGGAGAGATGTTCCAATGGAAAATCGTGAATACATCCGCACCCCTTGCACATAAAATGCGCATGCGGTAATGTATAACCGTCAAACCTCGCATTCTTACCGTCTATGTCTATGGATATTGCGGCTCCTTTATCAACAAACAGTTTAAGGGTATTGTAGACCGTTGTTTTCGACAAGGTAGGCATGGACGGATACAATGAATTAAATATCTCATCCGCGGTCGGATGGCAACGATTACACAAAAGATAATCCATAATTGCCAATCGCTGTACCGAAGGCTTAATGCCTTTTTCCAACAAATATTGATGTGTATTCTCTACCATTTTGTAATCGTTATAAATTTAATTATGATACAAATGTAAAATTAATTCACCATATATGCAACAATAACCGGTAAATTTTCTTAAAATTATTTTTCCGCGATTCCCCTGTAAAACACTTTTTAGGTGAAAGCGGAAAAATTATGTTATTTTTGCCGGGTCAAAAGAAATTATAAAATGATCACTGTTTCAAATTTAGAAGTCCAGTACGGCAAAAGAGTATTATTTAAAGATGTAAACCTTAAATTCACCGCAGGCAACTGTTATGGTGTAATCGGTGCGAACGGCGCCGGAAAATCGACTTTTCTTAAAGTTTTAAGCGGGGAGGTTACTCCTTCGAGAGGATCGGTAACCTTCGGCCCCGGCGAAAGATTATCGGTTCTGAAACAGGATCACTTCGAATTCGACGATAAAACGGTATTAGATACGGTACTTATGGGACATGCTCCATTATGGGAGATAATGAACGAAAAAAATGTACTGTATGCTAAAGAAGATTTTACCGACGAGGACGGGATCCGCGCAGGCGAGCTTGAAGAAAAGTTTGCGGAAATGGACGGATGGAACGCGGAGAGCGATGCCGCGACCCTGTTAAGCGGACTGGGTATTAAGGAAGCTCTTCATTATGAATTGATGGGGAATCTCAATGCAAAAGAGAAAGTACGCGTTCTACTGGCTCAAGCCCTATTCGGCAAACCGGACAACCTGTTACTCGACGAGCCGACCAACGACCTTGACGTTAACACTGTAATGTGGCTCGAAAATTACCTTGCAAATTACGAAAATACGGTACTGGTAGTCTCTCACGACAGGCACTTCCTCGATGCAGTCAGCACTCATACCATAGATATAGATTACAGCGACATAAATCTTTTTGCCGGAAATTACAGTTTCTGGTATCAGTCGAGCCAGCTCGCAGCGCGTCAACAGGCACAGCAGAATAAGAAGGCCGAAGAAAAGAAGAAAGAACTCATGGAGTTTATCCAGCGCTTTAGTGCCAACGTAGCGAAAAGCAAACAGACCGCCAGCCGTAAAAAGATGCTCGAAAAACTTAACATCGAAGAGATAAAGCCTTCGATGAGAAAATATCCGGGTATTATTTTCCAGCCGGAAAGAGAGCCGGGAACAAAAATTCTTGCAATAGACAACCTTAGTAAGGTGGTCAACGGAGAAACCCTCTTTAAAAATATTTCCTTCACCATAGAAAAAGGAGATAAAGTCGTATTTCTTTCACGCGAACCGCGTGCTGTCACGGCTCTGCTCGACATAATTTCTGAAAACGATAAAGCGGATACCGGAATGATCGAATGGAGTGTAACGATCAACCACGCATATCTGCCGTTGAATAACTCCGCATACTTCGAAAGTCAGCTCAGTATAGTCGACTGGCTTGCCCAATACTCCCCGGATACCAGCGAATTATTTCTCCGCGGTTATTTGGGAAAAATGCTCTTCAGTGGAGAAGAGATCTACAAACAGGTAAGCGTCCTTTCGGGAGGTGAGAAAATGCGTTGTATGATAGCAAAAATGATGATCCAGAATCCGAATACCCTTATACTCGATTCTCCTACTAACCACCTCGATCTCGAATCTATACAGGCATTCAATAATTCCCTTACCGGATTCAAGGGAGTCGTTTTAATGACCTCGCACGACCACGAATTTATCAACACCGTTGCCAACCGTATAATTGAGATAACCCCTAACGGAATGATAGATAAATATATGGAATTTGACGATTATATTCTGGATGAAAAAATAAAGGATAACCTGGATAAACTTTATTCAGCATAATGCCTCGTATCCTATGGCTCGACATTAACTGTTCCTACGTTCATTCGTCGCTTGCGCTTCCATATATACATGCGCAGAGAAGGAGCGAAGACAATGAGTGGCACAAGCTATCTGCTACGATATCTGCAAATACAGGCGATACGATGGCCAAAGCTGTAGCGTTAAGACCCGATATAGTAGCCGCTACCGCGTGGTTGTTCACTCAGGAATACTTGACAGGAGTAATTAAACGAATAAAAACCGTCCTTCCGGAATGCACCGTCATTCTGGGAGGCCCCGAGTTTTTAGGAAACAATGAAAGTTACCTCACCGTAAATTCGGAAGTAAACTGTGTGTTTCGTGGTGAAGGCGATACTGTGTTTCACGACTGGCTCGAAGTTTACGACAAGCCTGAGAAATGGTCTGGAATAACAGGGTTATGCTGGAAAACAGGGGATAAATACCACGATAACGGGACAGCTAAAGCCGATGACTTCGCAGCACTTAATCCTCCCGAAACAAGCGAATTTTTCGAATGGTCGAAGCCGTTCGTTCAACTTGAAACCTCACGGGGATGCTTTAACTCATGCACCTTTTGTGTGAGTGGCCACGACAAGCCAGTGAGAAGCATTTCTTTAAATAAGATATACGAACGCGTTGAAAACATACATAGTAAAGGAATCAAAGAAATACGTTTTCTTGACCGTACATTCAACGGAAATTCAAAACGGGCGCTCGAAATATTATCGATTCTGGAAAATTATCCGGACATGCGGTTCCATATGGAAATCCACCCGGGTCTTCTGACAGAAGAAATAAAGCAAAAACTCCGGAATTTCCGTCATGGCATGCTTCATCTGGAGACAGGAATACAGAGCCTTAACGATACCGTTCTAAATGCCTGCCAGAGAACAGGGGACACCGAAAAGGCTTTGGATGGGTTGAAATTTCTATGCGGATTAAAGAATGTAATTGCACATGTCGACCTTATTGCCGGCCTCCCTTTTTATACATTAGACGATCTGGAAAAAGATATTATTACTCTTGCGCAATACGGAGCATAGGAGATACAATTGGAATTATTAAAACTGCTTCCAGGGACCAAAATGCGCGACGCCTCATCCGAATCAGGAATCGTATTCTCCCCTATCCCTCCTTACGAAGTTCTCTGTACTGACAGCATAACAGTAAACGAATTACAAACTGCAAGGCTATTGTCGAAATTGATAGACAAATATTATAACACCCGCGCGTGGCATTCATTTTTCAAAAATATGATTATCCTCCATGATAATTTCATCCGGGAGTTTCTTCAATTCCTATCCCGTGGAGAACACCTCGAGCAGCCGTTAAGCATCGAAACACGCGGATTAATCTTATTCGAATTCATTAGAAACCGGCACCCTGAACATTCCGACGAATTCATATCAGTGTGGACCGGTTATGGTCTGTCCGCCAGAAAGATCAAAAATAACTTATAGCTTGGATCCTTAAAGGAAATTTATAACTGCGGATATGTTTTATAATATATTTTGTTTCGGTTTTTTCTATAAATAATTAGTACATTTGCATTCACTAAATCTTAAATAAACTAATTCTTATTATGGCAAACAATAAGGAGAATCTTTTTACCGAATTTCCTCCGGTAAGTACGGAAGAATGGGAAAAGGTAATAAATGTCGACCTAAAAGGAGCCGATTACGACAAGAAACTCGTATGGAAAACGCAGGAAGGATTTAACGTCCGGCCTTATTACCGTGCAGAGGATCTTGATTCTGTCGGCTGCCTGGGTTCGGAACCGGGAGAGTTTCCGTATGTAAGGGGAACTAAACCGAACAACAACTGGCTCGTTCGCCAGACGATCGAAGTAAACAGTCCTGAAGAGGCAAACACCAAAGCTCTCAAAGTATTAATGAAAGGTGTGGATTCTTTAGGATTTTTTATTGTTAAGGAAGATTTCGATTCCGATGACCTGAACAAACTTCTAAACGGCATTGAATTGTCTGCCATTGAAGTAGATTTTTCAGGTCGTTCTTTTTATAAAATCACAGAGATTGTTCTGAATAAAATAAAGAACGACGATATCGATGCGGACAACGTTAAAATTTCAATCAATAACGATCCTATAATAAATAAACTGTCGCTTGTCGGAAACTTCGGCTGCTCGGAAGACGGAAGCAAACACTTCCACAAGATCAGCAATTATATAAAAACCGCGGCACCTTATAAAAAGGCTCGTTTAGTCGCGGTCAACGGACATGTTTTCAACAACAGCGGTTCGACTATCGTACAGGAACTCGCATTCTCGTTATCCGCAGGACACGATTATATCGTGAGACTCATGGATGCCGGACTTACAATAGATCAGGCTGCCGCTTCCATAAAATTCAATATGGCGGTAAGTCCCAATTATTTTATGGAAATCGCCAAGTTCCGCGCTGGACGTATGTTGTGGGCTAATATCGTAAAACAATATAATCCGGAATACGACTGTTCGGAAAAAATGTCCGTGCACGCGATCACTTCCAAATGGAACATGACTATTTACGATCCATATGTAAACATGCTGAGGGGAACCACTGAAGCTATGTCAGCTGCTATTGCGGGAGTAAACTCTATTGAAGTGGTGCCGTTCAACGCTGTTTATGAACAGCCGACCGTATTCTCGTCACGCATCGCGCGTAATACCCAGTTATTACTGAAAGAAGAATCTCATTTTAATCAGGTAGCCGATCCGTCAGGCGGTTCGTATTATATAGAAAACCTGACGCAATCCATTGCGGACGAAACATGGAAATTGTTCCTTGAGATCGAAGACAGAGGCGGATATATCGAGGCCTTTAAATCAGGCGTCATCCAGAAATATATCAAAGAATCGGCGGACAAAAAAAATAAAAATATTGCTACACGCCGTGAAATTATTCTTGGAACAAACCAATACCCTAACTTTCAGGAAAAAGAAGGAGAAAAAAGCGATATTCTCGGAAGCTTCGGAAGCAAGTGCGAATGTACGGAAAATGCTCCTAAAATCGAAACGCTTCAGCCCTACCGCGGCGCTATGCCGTTCGAAGAACTCAGGCTTGCGATCGACAAGAGCGGAAAAAATCCTAAGGCATTTATGCTCACAGTAGGTAATCTTGCATTCTGCCGCGCGCGCGCCCAGTTCTCTAGCAACTTCTTCGGCTGTGCAGGAATCGAACCTATCGACAACGTAAGGTTTGCGACCGTGGAAGAAGGCGTAAAAGCTGCGCTCGAATCCAAAGCCGGAATAGTCGTGCTTTGCAGTTCTGACGATGAATATGCTGAGTTCGCACCTAAGGCAGCGGAACTTCTCGGAGATAAAGCGATCCTTGTTGTCGCAGGCGATCCAGCGTGTCGTCCGGAACTTGAAAAAGCCGGAATTAACAAATTTATCAGTGTAAGATCGAACGTTCTCGAAACGTTAAAAGAATACAAACAGTTACTCGGCCTATAAAACCTGAAATAATGAGAGCAAAATTTTCAAATATATCATGTGAAGGCAGTACGGCAAAAAACTGCTCGACATCAAATGCATTGGAGAATCCGGAATGGGTTACCTCCGAGCAGATCCATGTTAAGGGTAAGTATACCACCGAGGATCTGGAAGGAATGGAACATCTTAATTATGCAGCGGGTATCGCACCATTCCTGCGCGGACCTTATAGCACGATGTACGTTATGCGTCCTTGGACGATCCGTCAGTATGCAGGGTTCTCTACCGCACAGGAGTCGAATGCGTTCTACCGCAGGAACCTGGCTTCCGGACAGAAAGGACTCTCCGTAGCGTTCGACCTTGCGACACACCGTGGTTACGATGCGGATCATCCGCGCGTTGTAGGCGATGTCGGAAAGGCAGGGGTATCAATATGTAGCGTCGAGGACATGAAAGTTCTTTTCGACGGTATTCCATTGAACCAGATGTCTGTATCTATGACGATGAACGGAGCGGTTCTTCCGGTTCTTGCATTTTATATTGTTGCAGGACTGGAACAAGGAGCATCTCTTGAGCAATTGAGCGGTACTATCCAGAACGACATCCTTAAGGAATTCATGGTAAGGAACACATATATTTATCCACCGGAATTCTCGATGAAGATCATAGCGGATATTTTCGAATATACTTCGAAAAATATGCCCAAGTTCAACTCCATATCCATATCCGGCTACCACATGCAGGAAGCAGGTGCAACTGCGGATATTGAGCTGGCATACACTCTTGCGGATGGTCTCGAATATCTCCGTACCGGGGTGAATGCAGGAATGGACATCGACGCATTCGCTCCGAGGCTTTCATTCTTCTGGGCCATTGGAACGAACCATTTTATGGAGATCGCTAAAATGCGCGCGGCAAGGCTTCTATGGGCTAAGATCGTAAAAAGTTTCAATCCTAAGAATCCTAAGTCTCTTGCACTGAGAACGCATTCACAGACTTCGGGATGGTCTCTGACGGAACAGGATCCGTTCAACAATGTCGCACGTACCGCTATCGAAGCTATGGCGGCAGCATTGGGACATACCCAATCCCTTCATACGAATGCCCTCGACGAGGCTATTGCACTTCCTACGGATTTCTCTGCCCGTATTGCACGTAACACTCAGATATATCTTCAGGAAGAAACCAATATCTGCAAAACCGTGGATCCATGGGCAGGTTCATATTATATAGAATCTCTTACTAATGAGATCGTCGATAAGGCATGGGCGCTGATTCAGGAGGTTGAAGAACTCGGGGGTATGGCCAAAGCAATCGAAACCGGTATTCCTAAAATGCGTATAGAGGAAGCAGCTGCAAGGAAACAGGCTCGCATCGACTCGGGAAGCGATATAATCGTGGGCCTCAATAAATACAGACTTGAAAAAGAAGATCCTATTGATATTCTCGATGTGGATAATACAGCCGTAAGGATCGAGCAGATAAACCGTCTTGAAGAACTTCGTGCGGGACGCGATGAAGCTAAAGTAAAGGCCGCGCTCGAAGCTATTACGGAATGCGTAAAAACTAAGAAAGGTAATTTACTTGAATTAGCGGTGGAAGCGGCAAAAGCAAGGGCTTCATTAGGAGAAATCTCCGATGCTTGTGAAGTCGTCGTAGGAAGATACAATGCTGTTATACGCACTATTTCAGGTGTATATTCTTCAGAAGTGAAAGACAACGAAAGTTTTGAAAAGGCTAAAGCCTTATGCGAAGAATTCGCGAAAAAAGAGGGCCGTCAGCCAAGGATCATGATCGCTAAACTCGGACAGGACGGACATGACCGCGGAGCGAAAGTTGTGGCGACAGGTTATGCGGATATCGGCTTCGACGTAGACATGGGACCATTGTTCCAGACACCGGAAGAAGCGGCTAAACAAGCTGTTGAGAACGACGTACACGTTGTAGGTGTATCGTCTCTTGCTGCAGGCCACAAGACCCTCGTTCCACAGATAGTTGAAGAACTCGGCAAGCTCGGCCGTGAAGATATTATGGTAATTGTGGGAGGCGTTATTCCAGCACAGGACTATGCCGTTCTTTACAAATCAGGAGCTGCTGCGATCTTCGGTCCCGGCACCCCTATCGCAACTGCTGCTATTAAAATGCTCGAACTCTTATTACAATAATTTAATACGTTTAATTTATACGGGATCTATCGATCCCGTATTTTTTTGAATATTATGAAAGGATTTTATACCATATTATTCCTCGTCCTGTCCAATGCCTTCATGACATTCGCATGGTACGGGCACCTTAAATTCAAAGACATTAAAGGTTTTGAATACCTGCCGCTCATTACTGTAATATTAATCAGCTGGGGAATAGCTTTTTTCGAGTATTGCTTTCAGGTTCCTGCAAACCGAATAGGATTTATAGATAACGGAGGACCGTTTTCACTGATCCAATTAAAGGTCATTCAGGAAGTGATCTCCCTGAGTGTGTTTACGATTTTTACCTTATTCCTGTTCAAAACCGAGACCTTCAGATTAAACCATATCATAGGCTTTTGTTTCCTTATTCTTTCTGTTTATTTTATATTCAAGAAATAAAAATAAAGGATGCCGGACTTACATCCGGCATTTTATTATAGATATTAAATTCTAAATCAGAATTTTTCCTGTTCTACGAATTTTCCCGCAGCAATATACTTCTTATATAATTCGTCATATTTTGCCGCATTTGCCGGAATCGGTTCGTAAACTTTCTCGAATCCTTTCCCCATAGCCTTCTGAGCCTCTTCTACTGTGCTATAAACACCTGAAGCGACTGCTGCGAACATCGCCGCACCGAATGCGCAGGTTTGCTCCGTAGCAGCAATTTTTATAGGCATATTAAGGATATCCGCCATAGTCTGCATTACGAACGGAGATTTTTTAGCCACACCGCCTAATCCGATACAGCCTTCGATCTCTACTCCTTCACGACGGAATCTTTCCACGATGGCACGTGAACCATAGGAAGTGGCCTCAACCAAAGCCCGGAATATTCTAGGAGCGGAAGATGCGAGAGTAAGCCCCATAATGGCACCTTTAACTTCCTGCGAAGCATCCGGCGTTCTACGTCCATTCATCCAATCGACTGCAATTATCGTCGATTCCTCGACGGGGATTTTTGCAGCTTCTTCAGCTAAAGCAGGAATTATTTTATCGAGAACATCACTATTTTCAGGCAATAACTTGGTTACAGCCCAACCGCAAACATTTTTAAACCATGCGTAAATATCTCCGAATCCCGATTGACCTGCTTCGAGTCCCGTATATCCCGGAACTACAGAACCGTCGACCTGTCCGCAGATGCCTGCAACCACTTTACCGTCTATACTCTTATAATCCGAGATTAAAATATCGCAAGTGGAAGTTCCTATAGCTCTTACAAGAACATTCGGGGTTATATCGCCTCCGACAGCACCCATATGACAGTCAAATGCACTCACGCCCACGATAACTTTTTCCGAGAGCCCAAGTCTTACGGCCCATTCGGCAGATAAATTACCTACAGATTTATCGCTGGTATAAGTCTCAGCAAACAATCTATCCCTATAACCACTCAATAAAGGATCAAGTTTTGTAAGGAATTCTTCCGACGGAAGTCCGCCCCACTCCGGATGCCACATTGCCTTATGTCCAGCAGCACAACGACTACGGATGACCTCTTCCGGTTTATTTTTATCTGTCAGCAAAGCTGTCAGCCAGTCGCAATGCTCTATCCATGAATAGGCATCTTCCCTTATAGATTCATCTTCGCGGAGTAAATGAAGCATCTTAGCCCACACCCATTCCGAAGAATATATCCCTCCTTCATATTTCGTAAAGTCCGTATCCCACTTTTTAGCGAGTTCGTTTATCTCTGCAGCTTCTTTAACTGCAGTATGGTCTTTCCACAAAACGAACATGGCATTAGGATTCTCCGCATATTTACTCATAAGAGCCAGCGGTAATCCGTTTTCATTTACAAAAACAGGAGTGGATCCGGTAGTGTCGAAAGACATTCCTACGACTTTTCCCGCAGTTCCCTCAGGGGATTTCGCAAGCGCATCTTTTACTATAAATTCAAGAACCTCAATATAATCCAGCGGATGCTGACGATATTGATTAGCGATAGGATCGCAATACTTCCCTTCGCTCCAACGAGGATAATTTTTTACAGAACTCGCGATTTCATTTCCATTCGCCGCATCGACGATAACCGCTCTGGCTGAATCGCTTCCGTAATCTACCCCTATTACAAATTTATCGCTCATTTTTATTTTTTAATTTGTCCGTAATAAGCATTCGCTCCGTGTTTACGGTTAAAATGTTTATTTGTCAGATCATCGTTCATAGTGAAACCCGGATTCAGCATCTTTGCAATAAAAGACATGCGTCCAACCTCTTCCATAACTACACTGTTATGCACCGCATCGTCAGCATTCTTACCCCATGAAAACGGACCGTGGTTTTTAACCAGAACTCCAGGGGTATGCATAGGATTTTTACCTTCAAAAGTTTCAACGATAACTGTACCTGTAAGTTTTTCGTACTCCCCCTCGATCTCTTCTTTGGTCATGTCCCTCGTACATGGAATATCTCCATAGAAATAATCGGCATGCGTCGTTCCTGCAATGGGAATATTCAGCCCTGCCTGTGACCACGCAGTAGCATAAGTCGAGTGCGTATGAACTACACCGCCGATCTCCGGGAAGGCCTTGTAAAGTTCCAGATGCGTCGGTGTATCGGATGACGGGCGGAGGTTGCCCTCCACCACATTACCATCCATATCTATTACAACCATATCTTCCGGTTTCATATCGTCGTAAGAAACTCCGCTCGGTTTGATAACCACGAGACCTTTCTCACGGTCGATAGCACTTACATTCCCCCATGTAAATATTACGAGGCCATGTTTAACCAGATCGAGATTGGCTTTAAAAACTTCTTTTTTTAATTCTTCCAACATTCTACCAGAAATATGCGTAAAGTGCGATAAGAATAACTACTATACCTATCGATCCTATGATAAGACCTCCGTTCAGTTTGAACAATTCAGGTTCGTAATCGTAAGATTTAGGATCTTTGTACTGACTCTTAGCATTGGAGTAAAGCATTATACCTATAAATGCAAACATTGCAGCAAGCATATATATTGCTTCGAATGCAAGGTTAGTATATTTACCTGAGTAAATAAGTCCGCAGATCAGAGCTATGCCGGCAAACACGAATGAAGTATATGCACCTGTAAGAAGATGTTTCTTGTTAGCGGCACTTTCGTTTTCGCTTTTAACCATATGTTTTTTATCGAGAAGAGAAATAGTTACAGCGATTGCTATAAGAACTATAAATACATATCCCATACGGAGAAGGAATCCCATATCATGGTACATAAGTTTGAATACTATACCGGCAGGAATTGTCGCGATAGCAGTCCATAATGCAGCCTTGTTCGTAGCACGTTTCCAGAAAATAGCCATACCGAACACTACACAGACACCCGGATAAATATATCCCGAATACTCCTGTATGTATTGGAACGCCTGATCGAGTCCTCCGAGAAGAGGTTTAGCTGCAATAGTTGCGATAACAAGAGACAATAAAGCAATTATACGTCCTACTCTTACCAACTGTTTTTCAGAAGCATTCTTATTGATTACAGTCTTGTAAATATCCATAGTAAAGATAGTCGAGGTACTGTTGAGCATAGACGCAAGTGAAGATACGATAGCGGCAACAAGCGCAGCAAATGCAAGACCTTTAATACCGACAGGAGCAAAATTCCTTAACAACCAAGGATAAGCATCATCCGCTTTGCTGATATCTCCGGCAAGCCCAGTTGCTTTATGAGCAAGTTCGGGATTGTTAAACAGAACGTATGCAGTTATTCCCGGAACAATAACTATGATAGGAATTAGTATCTTAAGATAACCTGCGAAAATAAGACCCTTCTTAGCTTCATGAAGGTTTTTAGCCGCGAGACCTTTCTGGATAATATACTGGTTGAATCCCCAGTAGCCTATATTAGTAAGCCAGATAGCACCGAATATAAGAGCAAGTCCCGGAAGGTCTTGGAATATATTGAATTTCTCACCTGTAGCAGAATCGGTAACTAAAGTACCGTCAGGAATAACCATTTTAAAATGAACGTCGCCCGGAGTTTCTTTAATAGTATTGAATACAACTCTGAAACCGTCGATAGCGCTGTTAGTATCCGATACCGCAGTCAGTGCGAAATATGCAGTTATAAGTCCGCCACCGATAAGGAACACTACCTGAATAACATCGGTCCATGCTACGGCTTTCAGACCGCCATAAATCGAATATACTCCTGCAAACGCCATCAGAATCAGTACTCCCTGCATTACCGGCACTCCCATGATCTGATTCATAGCAAGAGCTCCGAGCCATGCAACAGAAGTAAGATTCACGAAAATATAAAGGAATAGCCAGAAGATAGAAAACGCAAGACTTACACCGTGTCCATAACGCTCGTTAAGGAGTTGAGGCATTGTGTAAATCTTTTTCTTAAGCATTACAGGTAGAATGTATTTAGCAACAAAAATCAATACGATTGCTGCGATCCATTCATAAGCTGCAATACCTAATCCGATACGGAAACCGGATCCAGACATACCGATAAAGTGTTCAGCGGAGATATTCGCTGCGATCAGAGAAGCACCGATAGCCCACCATGTAAGCGAACGGCTGGCGAGGAAATATTCGGAAGAAGTTTTTTCTTCTCCTTTTTTAGTTCTTGACAACCATAATCCCAAGCCTACGATTATAATCGCGTAGACAGTAAAGATTACGTAGTCAATGACCGTAAAACCTGCATTCATAAGTTTTTAATTAGTTAGTAAAATATTTTTTATTTGTTTAGCATGTAATAAACTTCGTTAGCACGCATTTCGCATTTGAAATCCCGGATTTTCGTGTCTTTATCGATCACAAGCATTTCGATTCCTGCTATCTCTGCGTAATCTTCCATATATTCTTTAGTAAGAGCCATAGAGAATCCTGTGTGATGCGTTCCTCCGGCAAGGATCCAGGCTTGTGCACCTATCTGCAGGTCAGGCATAGGTATCCACAATGCGTTTGCAACCGGAAGTTTCGGCATAGGTTTCTCAATATCGATAACTTTCACATCGTTTACGATCATTCGGAACCGGTTGCCCATATCGACTATTGTCGCAGCGATACCGTCTCCTTTGGGAGTGTTGAACACGAGCCTCGCAGGATCAGCTTTACCTCCGATTCCCAAAGGATGCACTTCAAGTTTAGGTTTAGCTGAAGCTATAGAGGGACACACTTCAAGCATATGAGCCTGTAATGCAGACATATTGCCCGGAGTCATGTGATATGTGTAATCTTCCATGAAAGAAGTTCCTCCATTCAGTCCTTCCGCCATAACTTTCATAGTACGGACAAGGGCAGCAGTCTTCCAGTCGCCTTCACCACCGAATCCATATCCGTCCGCCATAAGCCTCTGGCTTCCCAGACCCGGTAGTTGGTGCATTCCGTGCAAGGCATCGAAGTTTGTTGTAAATGCCTTGATGTTTCTTTCTTCAAGGAATTTCCTTATTCCGACTTCCTGTCTTGCAGCTTCTACAACAGAAACCCTGTCTTTACCTCCTTCCTGTGCATTAGGCGCTACATCATATAGAGTATCGTAAACTTTGAGTTGCTCTTTAATCTGTTCTTCCGTTACCGCATCGATATATTCAACAAGATCGCCGATAGGATAATAATCGACATGATAACCGAGTTGAAGTTCCGCTTCTACTTTATCTCCATCCGTAACAGCAACATTATTCATGTTATCTCCGAAACGTGCAATTTTCATGTCGCGGGAGTCATCCCAGGCATTAGCCACACGCATCCATACGGAAATTTTTTCCTGTACGTCAGTATCCTGCCAGTAACCTACTACCACTTTAACTTTATATCTCATTCTGCTGATGATATGTCCGAATTCACGGTCGCCATGCGCAGACTGGTTAAGGTTCATGAAATCCATATCGATCTCGTCCCATGGAATCTCGCGGTTATATTGGGTATGAAGATGTAAAAGCGGTTTTTGAAGTGTTTTAAGTCCGCCTATCCACATTTTTGCAGGGGAAAAAGTGTGCATCCAAGTGATGACGCCAACGCATTTTCTGTCAGAGTTTGCTGCAAGCATAATGCTGTAAGCATCTTCCGATGTTTTTACAGTAGGTTTTACAACTATGTTAAGTGGAATATTCTCGGATTTATTTAACCCTTCAACAATTTTTTTAGAGTCTTCAGCTACCTGTAAAAGAGTTTCTTCACCATACAGGTATTGACTTCCGGTTACGAACCAGATTTCCTTATCATTCAGTTTCATAATAAATTAGTTAGATAATACTTATTAATTTTTTTTAAAAATAATAAATAAAAATGAAATCTAAAAATTATTTAACCACGATTCCGGGTAATTTTCGCTGGATTTCGTCTTTATCGATCTTACTATAATGATATGGATATAAAATTTTAGGGTTTATCACCTTAGCTGCTTCGATCATTTCATCTTCATCCATGGTAAAAGGAAGCATCTGCGGAAGGAAGGCAATATCAGGGTTTTTAATCAGGGACAGCTCGGGCACATTCTCGGTATCTCCTGCAATATAGACGTCGAAATTCCCGAAACTTAATATGTATCCGTTGCCATCTCCCTTGGGATGATAAACTTTTCCGGGTTCATATTCCCTTTTTATATTATATGCCGGAACCGCTTTAATATTTATGCCGTGCCATTCGGTGGAATCACCGTTTTTCAGAACCTCTATTCCCGGCAATGTTTCGGCAGTTTTTTCAGTAGAGATTATATGTGTATCCTCTTTCATTATTTTATCCAACGCAGGCTTGTCCAGATGGTCATAATGATCATGTGTCATAAGTATCATATCTGCATCCGGTAGTGCGGAATAATCGGCAACTACACTATAAGGATCCACATGAATAATTTTTTCATCAAATTCCAGAATTATGGAGCCGTGGGCAATAGGAGTAATAACTAATTCACCGATAGGTGTATTATACCTGTCGCTATTATAAATTTGTGCCATATATCTAATATAAACTTTACGAAAATTAAATAAAATTATTTTATATTAAAAATTTTAATATCCATTGTATACCAATCTGCCGTCACGAGTTTACCTGTCAAAGACTCACCCACCCCGGTTAGGAGTTTGATAACTTCCATTGCCTGCATGCTTCCGATGATTCCAGGAACCGGTGAAATAACCCCAACCGTTTCTTTGTCTTTTTCGAGATCTTCGCATGGATATAAATTTCTGTATGAGTTCCCATCTTTATAATCGAAGACAGAAATCTGCCCCGTAAATCCCTGTGCAGTACCGTAGACCATAGGAATGCCGTAATTCTCACAAGATTCGTCTATTATATATCTCGTTTTGTAATTATCAGTACAATCGACCACGACATCGAATTTTTCAATGATAAGGTTTATATTCTCTTCACTAAGCCTGACAGGGTATAATTCAAAATTAATCTCAGGGTTTTGATTCGATAGCTTGTCTAAAGCGGTATCAATCTTCGATGAATCAACATCCCTGAATGAATATAACACTTGCCGCTGCAGGTTGGTTATATCCACACTGTCGAATTCGACTATTCCTATCGTTCCTATTCCGGACGCTGCAAGATATGAAAGAACTGCCGATCCGAGGCCTCCGGCACCGACTACCAGAACTTTGGAGGTAAATAATTTTTCCTGACCTTCCATACCAAATTCAGGAACGATCATATTACGTTCATATCGTTTCTTATTTCGAATCATTAATATAAAAAATTATAGAAAGGATATCTCCCACAGTGAATCTCACTTACCATTTTGTATAAATCATTTCTTAACTTGTCTATATTTATACGTTCTTTTGCAGAAATGAATATACATGGAGTATTAGCTTTTGCTATCCAGCTTTTTTTAAGTTCATCCAGCGACATGTTTTCCTTTGTAGCAGGGGTCAGATCGTCCTCATCCTTTTTTATAAACTGATAGTTGTCTATTTTATTAAAAACGAGATATACCGGTTTATCTCCAGCTCCTATTTCTGCCAAAGTTTCCTTTACTACATTTAACTGATCTTCGAATGCAGGATGCGAAATATCTACAACATGCAGTAAAAGATCTGCTTCGCGGACTTCATCGAGAGTCGACTTAAACGATTCAACGAGCTGGTGAGGCAGTTTACGGATAAAACCCACTGTATCGGATAAGAGAAATGGAATATTTTCCAGCACAACCTTTTTTACCGTGGTATCGAGAGTGGCAAAAAGTTTATTTTCCGCGAACACTTCGCTTTTACTCAAAAGATTCATAATAGTGGATTTTCCAACATTAGTATATCCCACTAAGGCCACCCTCACCAAACTTCCGCGATTGCTTCTTTGTGATGCCATTTGCCTGTCGATCTTTTTCAACTGATCTTTGAGACGGCTAATTTTGTCCCTTATAATACGACGGTCCGTTTCGATCTCGCGTTCACCCGGTCCACGCATTCCGATACCTCCGCGCTGACGCTCAAGATGGGTCCACATACCAGTAAGCCTCGGAAGCAAATATTCGTATTGAGCTAACTCCACTTGTGTTTTTGCATAAGCGGTTGTAGCACGCTGTGCGAAAATATCCAGAATTAGATTAGTGCGGTCGAGAACCTTACATTCCATCTCTTTTTCAAGATTTCTTAATTGGGAAGGAGTAAGTTCATCGTCGAAAATAGCAGTATCTACTTCATTAATTTTCACGAATTCTATAATCTCGTCCAGTTTACCTTTACCTATAAAAGTTCTGGAATTAGGATGTGCGAGCCTCTGCGTAAAACGTTTAAGCGTTTTAGCACCTGCTGTTTCAGCAAGAAATTCAAGTTCGTCAAGATACTCGTAAACCTGATTTTCTTCCGATTTGTCTTTTATTACAGCAATAAGTATTGCTGTTTCCTGAATTGAAATATTACCCATTACTATAATTAAAAACGGAGAGATGTTATATTAGTTACAATCATCTCTCCGAAATTATGATAAAATTATTTTTTAGAAATATTTTACACGGTAATCCTCGATATCAGCCAATTCATATAAAGCATCGGTAAGTCTGTTTTCAACATCATTGACTTTAGATGCCTCGATTCTGGCTTTATCGGAAACTACACTGATAGTTTCCGAGGATGTTTCTTCTGAAACAACTTCCACTAAATAAACAGCCTGAACCCCCTGAACAGGTTTTGAAACTTTATTTAATTCAAGCCCGCCCGCAACGGTACCTATAAGTTTCATATCCATACCTATTCCAGGAACATAGTAAGTGTTAAAATTAAGTCCAACAATCTCTTCTACAGAAGTTTTATGGTCCGCAGCGGCTTTTTCCAAAGAGCTGCCTGCTAGTTTAGAGGAAATAATATCCGCCTTTTTCTGTTTTCTGAGTTCTGTTGCAATCTCGCCGCGCACCTGTTCAACCGGAGCATAACCTTTTTCCCTCGCTTCCTTCAATACAGCAATCACGTAGTCTCCATTAGACTCCATGATGCCTGATACATCTTTCACTTTTGCATTAAAGGCCCATCTTACAATTTCTTTACTGTCGGTCAATCCGTTTATATTACTATCATCCTTAGAAATTCTTACAACTCGTTTGTTAAGATTTTCCTCATCAACAGCGGTATTGAATTTTTCTTGGGAACCGCCTACTTTAGTATAGAAAGTACTTGCTTTACTGTATACATCCTGTTGAGTTGCAGAGCTTGGTACAACTTCCATGGTGACTGTTCCTACCTGCGCCCTAAGTTCATTTCTTCCGCGTTTGTAAACATCCAACAGCATTATTCCGTTAGGAGTATCAACACGTGTTATTTTGCCTTCAGGAGTTTCAAGAATAGGATCCAGTATTTGAGACGGTATAAATATTGTCGGGATGGTTCCCATATCTGCACTTCCTTGATTTAGAGAGTGCTGGAATGCGGCAACATTAAAGTCGGCTCCTCCGTTAAGGGCAGTTTCAAGACTATCCGCTAAAGCAGTATCGAATGGAGAAATCACTATCTGTCTGATACCCAAAGAATCGGGAATATTCTTCAATTCACTTACCCTTAGCATTCTATATACGTCATCAATCAACTCGGGACCGTACACGCCTTTATTATTGTCAGAAAATACGAATTCCGAGATTTCAACAGGGAACTGCGCTTCAGAATAATACCCTTCATCGAAGGAAGATTGTGAATTTAAAGTAACGAATTGTCTTACATTATCCGTTGCAACGAATTCATCGTAAAGAGTATAAAAATATTCTTTTGCTTCTTCGTAATCGCTTAGTGATGGTTTTACATCGAAAATAACATATTCAATATCACGCGAAGCAGTCTGGCGATATTTACGGATATTTTCATCATAATATTTTTTCACTTCAGAATTAGATACCGTCGCCAAGGAATCCGCTACTGTTTCGTAATTTATAGAAACATATTTAGCATCGTAATTATTATTTGTGAGGTTCTGATTAAAATTAGCTTCAATTTCGGTGACATAAGCCATATTTTTAACTAAAACCATATATTTGGATAACACGGCATCCTTTCTTATTTCACCCTGCATATATTCCCAAATGGTCCTCATCTGTCCGGTATTGTCCATACCAAGGTTAGAGACGAAATTTTTCAAAAGGGATTTATCGAACATTCCTGTTTGCTGATTATTAAAAAAACCGAAGCTTGTAAGTACCGGCGATATATTATTACCATAGACCATATCGAACATTTCATCTTCTGAAACGGTAATACCAAGCTCTTCCAAACCGGGATAAATTATATGAGATCTTTTAATTTCTTCCCAGGAAATATCCCTGATCATTTCCTGTTGTTGCGAATTCTCGGACCCGCTTATAATTTTCTGTATATTCGTAAGATACTCGATCTCATCGTAAAGCTCCATGTATGAAATATCCTTGCCGTTTATTTTTCCGACTTTAACTTTGGAACTGAAGACGGAACCGTTGCCGGTAAGGTCCCCCAATAAAAAAGCCAATAAAGCAATACCGATAACAATCGTGACGATGATACCGCCTTTTGTACGTAGAGTGTTGAGTGTAGCCATTATACTATCTGTAATTTATTTATGTTTATAATTTTACAATACTTTCGAGGGTCGAAGATACAAAATTGTTCCGAAATTAAAACAATGTACCGTTATTTATTTAACCCTAACCTTTACCAGTTCAATTCTGGATGAGCTCATCCTTAATATCGTAACGGATTTATTATCTATTTCAATAGTATCTCCCCTATCCGGTAGTCCGTTATTATTGAATATAACATAGCCAGACAAAGTCTCGTAATCGTCGGTCTCCGGTATATCGAGATTATATTTTTCGTTAAGATAATCGATTTCAAGGCGGCTAGAGAATATAAACTCACCGTTACCCAGATCTTTTTCCACCAACATTTGATCGTCATGTTCGTCTTCGATCTCCCCGAATATCTCCTCGAGTATATCTTCTAAAGTTATCATACCCGAAGTTCCACCGAACTCGTCGATAACGACTGCTATGGAGGATTGCTGTTTTATGAAAGTCGCAAGCAATTTATCTATTTCCATAGTCTCCGGAACAAATATTATAGGCCGCATGCATTCTTTTATGGAGTCCGGATGATTGAATAAACTTTTACTGTTTACATACCCGATTATATTATCCATCGTTCCTTCGAATACGGGAATACGGGAATACTGAGTCGATATAAAGAGTTTTTTAAGCTGTTCAATACCATCTTCTATATCGATTGCATCTATATCCACGCGCGGTATCATGCAGTCCCGGACTTTAATATCGGGGAACTCCAATGCATTCTGGAATATACGCATTTCGTTCTCCTGTGAAGCGGAACCTGTGTTGGTATTATCAACCCTTTCTGTAGCCTGCTCCAATAAATTGGCAAGGTCTATTTTATCGAAAGTCGATATAGTGCTCCCCTTATTTATTTTAAGTCCGAAGATTTTAAGTAAAAGGGTTGCGACAAATGTAGAAAAAACAGCTATCGGATAAAAAAGATAATAAAAGAAAAGCATTGGAAGAGCAAATGCTTTGAAGTGAAAATTAGGATTAGCCCTGACAATAGCCTTCGGGATAAACTCGGCAAGAAAAATAATAACTAATGTAGATACAAGAGTTTCTATCACGATAGTTCCACTGACGATTCCAAATCTCAACAAAAAAAACCTTATTATAAAGGCCATTTGCATGGAATAAATAACCAGAGCAATATTATTACCCACAAGAATAGTAGAGATATACTGGCCGGGATTATTAGTAAATTTATTGGCTATTTTTGTAAAAAAACCACTTTGCTTTTTATCAATTTCCAGTTTAAGTTTATTGGATGAAACGAATGCGATCTCCATTCCTGAAAAAAAAGCAGAAAAAATTAAAGTGACAACAATTAAAATAAGCGGTATGACCATTTTGAAATATAATTAATCATACAAATATAATTTTTTATTCCTCCGGTTCAATACTTGGGAGTTCCTCAATTAACAAACTGTCTGTTGTGATTTCCGGAACCATATTATTCACGCCTAATGAATCAGAGAGTGCGTTTTCATTATTTAAAGAATCCGCAGCTTCTCCATTCGTCTCGACATTGACTTCAACCTGCCCCTTAGGGGAGCGGAAAGTAAAATCTTCAAAATTTGAATCGGATTCGAATCCGGTTCCCACGATCCTGTCGTTCCCCTGAAGGACGGTCGATTCCACATTGGAATAAATCTTATCTGTAATTTCATTCCAGAACAACTGTTCCGTTAAAAGAATCTGCCCCTCTTTATTTTTTGCGACAACATTTCCCCGAGCCTCCCACAATTTTTCAGGTTCGATATATTTAGCATAATCCGCAACTAATTCCGATTCTACGTTCATGGTCGAATCATTATATGTTTCGACTTTTACGCCTTTGCGGAATTCCATGAACGGAACGGAAGCCAATTCATAACGTTCCATTAAAGGAGTCTCAAACCGGTATTTAAGATTTCCATTCTCAGAAGTTATCATTGTCAGATTCTCACTCATCTGCGTCATAAGTGAATCCAGATCCGTCTCTTCCGATTCAGTTGCCCGGTTACACGAAAACATAATGGTAGTGCCCCAAAGAAGCACTACCATTAATGATTTAACAGCATTATTTTTTACCACAATACTTTATTTTTTAGCCCTTACCGTAGTCTGTCCGCTTATCCATCCGCAATTCACTGTATATGAACTTCCTTCCTGTAAGTTATTACTACTAAAGAAAAGAGCCTCGCTATCAGGGAAGTAACTACTATAATTTCCTATATAACTATTGATGGTTCTCAACTGCGGATCACCGGCGGGGAAACGACGTGCCGCTTGGTTCAACACATCAACTATAAGCCAATATGCTGCACGTTTTGAGAAATCATCGGTACATAGCGAATTTACAGCTCCGCTGTAAGCCTGTGCGAGAATAAAATGTCCCCAGCCATTTTCTGAATTCACAGAAATCGCCTGACGAGCATAATCCGCAGCCTGACGATAATTATTCTGTGATAACGAAATTGCTCCCAAACGCACGAGAAGATTGGATTTCGCTGTAATGTCAGTTTCATTATCGATTGCTAACTGTAGATATTGTGTAGCTTTGGCACCTTCGCCGCGTGCATCGAAAGCATCGGCAAGATAAAGCGCTGTCTGAGCAGACGGTTCTTTTTCATAATATTTCTCCGTCATGGACAAAAGAAAGTCACTTGAACATTTAGATCTGTTCATCATCCCTACGATTTTCTTTATGAGATCAAGATTATCAGGGTCTTTTTCATATTGGGGACGATAAATTTTTTCTATTTCATCACAGTCCGCAGCGCCGCTGGATACCAAAGCATTATCCAGATTTTGACGAATAGATGCTGCATTCGGATCCGTTGATTTATCCAAAGCGCTGGAGAGCAACTCATAAACACCCAGGAATTTGTCGGTCTCGATATTTTCCAGATTATAATCGTTATATGCAAGCGCAAGGAAGTTACTTATCAAAGACAGATCCGGATTATCCCCGACAGCCAATACCGCTCTTTCATATAATCCGTAAACCGTTTCTTTGTCTTCCGGAGTCAGAGAGTATATATCGGCTGCGTAATTTTTCAGGATATAAGTCGTTCCTCTTTCCGGATGCTCTCCGAAATGCTGAAGTCTTAATTCATATAAGGTACTGATAGTATCCAAAATTGCCTTGCGTTCTTCCGAAGATTTTGCTTCGGCAAATTTTGTTTTATACATAGGAATACCTAAATAATAGATATTTTCAGAAGACTGAGGAGCTTTCTCCAATAATTGCCGAAGGTAATTAAAAGCATCATCATACCTTTCTCCTCTCGCTGCATTCACGAAATACTGAATCGTAACGACTGTTTCCCGCCTTTCTTCAGGAGTATTCCCGTACTTAGGGTCCTCGAGAAATGCATCCTGCTGAGCCTGGACGGAAAACGCCGCACAAAGACACAAAAGAGCAGGAAACAGGACCTTATTAATTTTTTTCATTTTTGATGTTAGTTATGTATTAGACGTTTAATAATATTTTCTTTTAACAAACCAGTCATCACTTCCGAAAAGACTGATGCCGACAGAAACCTTGAAATAGTTATGTTTAATCAACTGATGCCGAGTAGTTCCTCTCTGACCTAGCTCCACTCCCACATCTACAGAAGAAAAGCTCGTCATTTTCAATGGAATCCCAACTCCAAAAGTAATTGCTTTTTCTGATGTATTATGTCCGTTTTTTACCAAATACATATCCGTATATCGGAATCCAGCACGGTAAGTCCATCTATTTAAAGCACGACGAATGTCGATACGGTTAGGTGTATATTCGAATCCTACATTATAGCTATTAGATTTCGACAGGGAAACATCGTCTATAGAAGACATTTCCATGGAGTTTTTCCAGTTCTGGAAAGTACAATCAAAACCTATACCCAATTTCTCGGTCCTGTAAAATATACCCATGGAGAATTTATCAGGGACTTTGACGGTATTTGTAAATTCTTCATAATAAATCGAATCCGATGAGGTTGTCATACCGAACTGCTTTACCAATTTATTATCGAGAGTTGCTTTTGGTTGATAAATCGCCCCGAAGGTTAGGAACCTCCTCGTATTTCTGATAATGTCATACTGTAGTCCGACATCGAATAATAATTTCGAAATTTCTTCCCGGTTTATTACGGATGCGCTTCCGTAAGACGATGTACTTGTGACAGTAGTTACGGTATTTCCATATTCGCGTGATATGGTACCAAGATAGTAAATCAGATCGGCACCCAGCGATAACTTCTCAAAAACTTTAAAACCGACACCGGCTTTAAATTGTGTTATACCACCCTCACCCGTATAAAAATATTTTACAAGCCCGATATCCGTTATTATATCCGGATCCGTCTCGTCTTTCTCTATCTGGTAGCCGACGCTCGACATCGGAGTCATACTTACACTAAACCCTATTCCTTTATACAAAGGAAATTTTACTGCTATATTATCTATATTAAAAGTATTATGAGCGGTAGAACCACCGCCCGATTCTTTAAGGTAACTTTGTTTACCCGATAAGCCGAAATTAAAAATAAATGAATTACGGTTTACTGCCGCATGGGATGCCGGATTTGCAACGTTTACTGTGTACGGGTCCCAATATGCAGTTCCGATTCCACCCATAGCACTCGTAGCAGCAGTCGCAGTGTTGTGTAGATCGCCTAAACCATAAATAGTATACGGGGAGTAAGTATTCAAACTGCTGTTTTGAGAAAAACATAATGCAGGCATTGACAATACAGCTGCAAGTAGAAATATCCTAATTTTTATTCTGCACATTATATTCTAAAATGTTATTTAATCCGTACACTACCAAGTCACAATTTGCAAATATGGGATTTTTTACCCTTTTGGCAAAATAATTTCCATCTCCGCCTGTAAACAAGACCTTAATTTCTTTATATTTTTCAGTAATTTCCTTTATATAACCATTGATTTCGAAAATCACGCTGTTCTGAACGCCTGCAATAATAGCAGTATCCGTATCCTCTCCTATCAAATTATAACTCTCAACTTGACTTTTTAAAGGAAGTTTATCGGTAAAAGCATTCAATGCTTTAAATCTCATTGAAAGTCCGGGAGATATATTTCCTCCCATAAATTCACCGCTCTGTGTTACTATGTCGATAGTAATCGCCGTCCCGAAATCGAAGATCACGAGGTTTTCTCCGGGGAAAAGTGACGCACCGCCTACCGCAGAAGCCAGCCTATCGGGCCCTAAGGTATGCGGAGTCTTGTATTTATTCACTAACGGGACTGGAGTTTTATAATTAAAGTCGATGAAATATTCCGTATTCCGTTTTAAAAACCCTGCAATATCATTATAATTATTACAAGTCGAAGAAATTATAGAATTAACGATCCCCGGATAACGTAAAAATAATCCGGTCAATTCCGTAAGAAGGTCGGAAATACTCCAACGAACCGTAAAGATGGATTGATAATTCTTGTAAACCGCTACTTTAGCCGAACTGTTGCCTATGTCTACTGCAATATTCATTTTATTTATTTTCTATTGCTGCGGCGATTTCGGATAAAATCCCGTAAGCACCGGCACTATCTTTAACAGACTTAACTGTTAATTGTAGTCGGTTATTGTGTTGTTTTAATAAATATTTCCCATTTTTTTCGGCCACCAGCTTTAAAATATCCGAAAATACCGAAGACTTATAATACATTGAAGTCTGATTATAAACAAAATGTAATATCATAAGTCCGTTCTTCTGTATCACTTTTTCAAAACCGAGACGAACCGCAAGACGCCTTAACCTTATTATATTATATAATTCTTTTACCTGTGAAGGCGGTTCCCCGAACCTGTCGGTAAGACGTGACTCGAATTGCAGTAATTTTTCTTCCTCGCTTATGTTATCCAGTTCCCTGTAAAGAGATATTTTTTCCGCGGTATTCGATATGTATGCATCCGGTATGAATGCTTCCCGATCCGTCTCGATCTGACTATCTGTGATGAATACAGGGTCAGCTTCGATCAATGTTTTACTATCATGCTCGGCAATCATCGTTTCAGAGAATTCTTCCTCCCGGAGCTCTCTTACGGCTTCATTAAGTATTTTGTGGTAGGTCTCGAAACCAATATCGGAAATAAATCCGCTTTGTTCCGCACCCAGGATATTTCCTGCCCCACGTATATCCAAATCCTGCATAGCTATGTTGAATCCAGATACAAGGTCGGAGAAATCCTCTATCGCTTTCAGTCTTCTGCGGGCATCGGTGGACAAAGATTCTTCCGGAGGAGTAATCAGATAGCAGTAGGCTTTTCTATTTGATCGCCCTACTCGTCCCCTTAACTGATGAAGGTCGCTCAACCCGAAATTCTGTGCGTTATTTATTATTATTGTATTGGCATTAGAGATGTCGATTCCTGACTCTATTATCGTAGTGGCAAGTAAAATATCATATTCCGCATAAATAAAATCCATCATTATTTTCTCGAGTTCATCCGGCTTCATTTGTCCGTGTCCTACGGCAATACGGGCCTGCGGACAAATCTTTTTGATACGGTCGCGAATCGACAGAATATCGTTTACACGATTATGGATAAAATAAACCTGTCCGTTTCGTGACAACTCGAACTCTATCGCTTCACGGATTATATCATCGTTAAAATTATGTATTTCAGTGGTAATAGGCTGCCTGTTCGGAGGAGGGGTCGCGATGACCGACATATCCCTAGATCTCATAAGCGAGAACTGTAAGGTTCGTGGAATAGGTGTTGCCGTTAAAGTCAAAGTATCGACGTTTGCTTTCAACTGACGCAGTTTCTCTTTACTCGACACTCCGAATTTTTGTTCCTCGTCTATGATTAACAGCCCCATATCTTTAAACTCCACCTTTTTATTGAGGATTTTATGGGTACCTATAAGTATATCTATTTTACCTTCCTTTAAGTCTTTTGTTATTTCATTAATCTGCTTTGTAGTTTTAGCACGGCTGATAAGTTCTACCCTTACAGGAAATTCCCTGAATCTTTTCGAAAAAGTACGGTAATGCTGAAGGGACAGTACAGTAGTCGGAACCAACACGGCAACTTGCTTGCTGTCGCATGCAGCCTTAAACGCAGCCCTTATGGCCACTTCCGTTTTACCGAACCCAACATCGCCGCAGATGAGCCTGTCCATGGGCACATCCGTTTCCATATCAGCTTTAACTGCTTTTATAGCTTTTTCCTGATCCGGAGTATCTTCATACATAAAAGATGCTTCCAGTTCATGCTGAAGGAAGCTGTCATGCGAAAATGCGAAACCCTTACTCTGTTTTCTTTTTGCATACAAGGCAATAAGCTCGCGGGCAATATCCTTGACTTGACGCTTGGTGTTCGCTTTTAATTTCTGCCATGTGCCTGATCCTAATTTATAAATTTTCGGAGGCTCGCTGTCCTTATCTTTATATTTGGATATCCTGTGAAGTGCATGAACGTTTACAAAAAGAATATCGTTATCGCTGTAAACCAATTTAATGGCTTCCGTAGCCTTACCGTTTTCTGTAGTCCGGACAAGTCCCCCGAAGCGTCCTACGCCATGATCGATATGAACTACATAATCCCCGACCTTCAGAAAATTCAGCTCCGCAATAGTAAGCGATTCGCTCTTCTTTACCTCCTTGTTAAGGGTATACTTATGGTATCTGTCGAATATCTGATGATCGGTAAAGAAATTCATCTTAAGGTCGTGGTCGATATAACCTTCATGCAGGGTGACCGAAAAAGATTCGAATGGAACATTTTTCCTTCCGGCAGAATTAAAAACATTTTCCAGTCTCTCGATCTGAGCTTTATTTTCAGTGAGAATATAAGTCCTGTACCCCTTAAGGACACCGTCGTTTATAGTATCCGCAAGAATATCGAACTTTTTATTGAACGCAGGCTGAGGAGAAGTGGAGAATATTACGGTACTATCCGGCTTTCTTTCCTTGTAAGCTGTCCGCAGGGTTACCAACGCATTATCTGCAATATCCTGACAGAATCCGTTGCGGGTAAGAATATGATCGTCCACCGTATCCGGCTCTTGCTCACGGTTTACAAGCTCGTTAATGAATTTGACCCTCACATCGGCAAAACGCTTCATGGTGAAGTCGAAATCATTGACGAATAAATTAAATTCACCCGCAAATTTCAATAAAGAAACCTTGTTTTCACCCAACCTTTTAAGATCCGGTATAATTTCTATTTTATCGACTTTGCGGACCGACAACTGTGTTCCTATATCAAAAACCCTGATGGATTCGATCTCATCGCCAAAAAAATCGATACGGTAAGGATTATTATCGGAGAAAGAAAAAATATCAACGATTCCGCCTCTTATAGAAAATTGGCCGGGTTCATAAACGAAATCTATTTTTGTAAACCCCAGATCGGTAAGAACATCTTTAATAAAATCCGGAGACAAAGAATCCCCTGTTTTTACCGTAAGCGTGTTATCCTCAAGCCCGGATATATCCACCACCTTTTCAAGTACCGCTTCCGGATACGTACAGATAAAAATTTTATTCTGATCCTTATTACGTAATGCATTAAGAACAGCTGTTCTTTGAACCATACTCGAAGGATCCTCATTCCCATATTCGATAGAACGCTTATACCCGGTAGGAAAAAAATAAATATTTTCGGAATCCGTGAGGGAATACATATCATTATAAAGATATGCGGCTTCCTCTTTAGAGTCGGAAATAAAAATACTTACACCGTTTAAATCGGCATAGAGCGTACTGCATACGGCAGAAACAGAAGAGCCGACGATCCCTTTAATCTCGACTGCTTGACTCTTTTGTATATTTTTATTTAATTCTTTGTACGGTTTTTCGCCTCTTAATAGGTCGAGAAATTCCTTTTTATCCATTAATCCCAAATACTGTCATATGTATAAGGCGAACCTTCGATAATGAAGACGCCACCGTAAGATATACGGTTATTTTTATCGATAGTTGAGATACGCATCATATCGTCGTCGGTCAACTCTATATTTAACGAATCGAAGTTCTCTTTTATTCTTTCAGGAGTAACGGATTTCGGAATCACGACAATTCCCTTCTGTATAGCCCATTTAAGCATCACCTGTGAAACCGGACATTTATATTTATCCGCAATTTCGTTAAGAACCGGATCCTTGAATAAATTAAGGTCGTTCTGTCTGGCGGTGTCGCCTTTACCCAGCGGAGAATATGCGGTCAGGCATATCTTATTTCTACGACAATAACCCTGTAATTCCGGCTGTTGCAGATAAGGATTTAGTTCTACCTGATTTACCTCAGGTTTTACTTTTGCTGTTCTTTCCAATCCTTCGAGTTTTCTCACAGAGAAATTCGATACTCCTATATGTCTTGTTAATCCTGCCATAAGAACATTTTCCATTCCTTCCCATGTTTTAAAAAGCGGAACTTCTTCAAGAGTGTAAAAATCTTCCGGTTTTTCGGGGAACTTCACATACTCTTTCAATGCTACGGTCCAGTGTACAAGATACAGATCAAGATAATCGAGACGTAAATTTTTAAGGGATCTTTCGATCGCAGGAAGCACGCATCCTTTTTTATGATATGCATTCCAAAGTTTGGAAGTTATCCATATATCTTCTCGTTTGAGTCCGTCATTTTTAAAAAGATATTCGAGTGCCTCCCCCACTATATCCTCATTATCGTATATATAAGCGCAGTCAATATGCCTGTAACCGAACTTCACCGCTTCAATTATAGCATTGAACAATTTTTCTCGATCGCTCTGCCATGTTCCGATACCGATTATCGGCATTCGGTCCCCATTGCTGAATTTATAATTTTCCATTCTAAAAAAATTTAGGCCGTTCCGGCTGAATTATTGACGAACAAAGATAAATAATTATTTCCAACAGATAAAAAACCAGCCATAGTGCATTTGCAAATAAAAGGTCTTATTATCCATGATGAGGACTTATTTCCGCAGCTATTGAAATTTTGTTAATTAATTTATATATTTATCGGATAAACCACTAACTAATTACTGTAACTTATGAAAACATATTCTACAGGCGAAATTAAAAACATCGTGCTGCTTGGCGGCTCGGGTTCCGGCAAGACCACTCTTGCCGAAGCAATGGCATTCGAAGGTAAAGTCATAGAAAGAAGAGGGAGCATTGAGGCTGACAATACTATTTCCGACAACACGGATGTGGAGCATCTATATAAACGGTCGATATACTCCACTATTCTATTTACCGAATTTAATGACAATAAATTGAATATCATAGACTCACCGGGTTCGGACGATTTCTGCGGCGGATTGTTTTCAGCATTCAAAGTTGCCGATGTAGGGGTTATGGTAATAAACGCACAAAACGGTTTCGAGGTAGGAACAGAGATACAGGCCAGATATGCGAGAAAATATGAAAAACCCATAATCTTCGTAGTTAATCAACTCGATTCCGACAAAGCCAACTGGGAATCGACAATAGATTCTCTGCACGCAAATTCCCAGGTAAAACCTGTCATTGTGCAATATCCGGTCAATCCGGGTCCGGACTTCGACTCTTTCATCGATGTACTGATGATGAAAATGTATAAATTCAAAGGCGACACAGGAATACGGGAAGAATTGGAAATTCCGGAATCGGAAATGGATCGCGCGAAAGAACTTCAGAATACACTTATTGAAGCCGCAGCAGAAAACGACGAGAGTTTAATGGAACTCTATTTTGACAAAGGTACCCTTACACAGGATGAAATGCGTTCGGGAATTAGATTAGGACTTGCCAGCCGAGATATGATACCTGTTTTCTGCGCTTCTGCAAAGAAAGATATAGGAACAAAACGCCTTATGGAGTTTATTATCAATGTTGCTCCGAGCCCTAAAGTAGCTCCGGTATTTAAAACAGTGGACGGAAAAGAAATTCCGGCCGATGAAAACGCACCTACTACTCTCTTTATATTTAAAACATCTATAGAACAGCATCTTGGCGAAGTAAGCTACTTCAGAGTTATATCCGGTAAGCTGAAAGAAGGAATGGAACTTATTAATTCCAAAACCGGAAACAAAGAAAAAATATCCCAGATATTTGCCGTTGCGGGAAAAAACAGGGTTAAGGTACAGGAAATGTGCGCTGGTGATATAGGCTGCACTGTAAAGCTCAAAGGCACAAAAACAAATCAGACCCTATATACATCGGGACATGAAGTTATAATCGACCCTATAAAATTCCCTGAGCCGCGCTACAGGGCGGCGGTTAAAGCTACGAAATCCGCTGATGACGAGAAACTCAGCGAAATGTTGAATAAAGCCAATTTTGAAGATCCTACCATTGTGGTAGAATATTCCAAAGAGCTTAAGCAAACGATCGTCAATGGCCAGGGAGAAAACCATCTGAACATTCTCAAATGGCAGCTAAACAATGTCAATAAAATCGATATAGAATACTTTGCTCCTAAAATACCATATAGGGAAACAATAACCAAAGTCTCGGGAGCAGATTACAGGCATAAAAAGCAATCTGGCGGTGCAGGTCAGTTCGGTGAAGTCCACATGGTTATCGAACCGTATTACGAAGGCATACCTGATCCTTCAAAATATAAATTCTCTGGTAAAGAGATCAGTGTAAATATTAAAGGAAAAGAAGAAGTAAACCTCGAATGGGGCGGTAAATTAGTGTTTTACAGTTCTATTGTCGGAGGAGCAATCGACGCAAGGTTCCTTCCGGCCATACTAAAAGGCATCATGGAAAAAATGGAAGAAGGACCGCTTACGGGTTCTTATGCCCGCGATATCAGAGTTGTGGTTTACGACGGTAAAATGCACCCTGTCGATTCGAATGAAATTTCGTTTAAACTCGCTGGCAGGAACGCGTTCAAGGAGGCGTTTCGTCATGCCGGACCTAAGATCATGGAACCTATATACGATATCGAAGTTCTCGTACCTTCCGATAAAATGGGTGATGTAATGAGCGACTTGCAAAATCGCCGTGCAATGATCGAGGGAATGTCAAGCGATAAGGGAATCGAGATCATAAATGCTAAAATACCGTTGGCTGAAATGTATCGTTATTCGACAACGCTCAGCTCTCTTACCAACGGGCGCGCGACATACTCTATGAAATTCCATTCATACGAACAAGTTCCCGCAGACGTTCAGGAAAAATTACTTAAGTCCTACACGGATACGGACAAAGACGAATAAACAAAAGGCGGTCTTACGACCGCTTTTTTAATTTTAAAAGGTAAGATTATTGATATATTTGTCAAAAAAATTAACCATGGGAAAAATACTTATAGAAAATGCTAGGATTATAAATGATTCCTGTGATTTTCTGGGATATATACTGATTGAAGAGGAAACTATTGCCGAAATAAAAGAAGGCAAATATACAGGAGAATTACCGGAAAAAATAATAGATGCCACCGATAAGATAGTGATTCCAGGCATCATAGACGATCAGGTACACTTCCGCGAACCGGGGCTGACTTATAAGGCAGACATTCATTCAGAATCAATAGCTGCAGTCGCAGGCGGTGTTACTTCTTTTATGGAAATGCCGAATACGAATCCGCAAACCACTTCCATCGATCTTTTAAATCAGAAATTCGATCTTGCCGCTGAAAAATCCGTTGCAAACTATTCGTTTTATCTGGGAGCCACCAATGATAATCTCGAAGAGATAAAAAAGATAGATCCCCAAAGAGTATGCGGACTCAAATTATTTATGGGGTCATCCACCGGAAATATGCTCGTCGATGACGAGAAGAGTCTTGCGGCTATTTTTTCCGAATCTCCGGTGTTGGTCGCCGCCCATTGCGAGGAAGAATCTATAATCAAAAAAAATCTGGAATATTATAAAGGTCTTTACGGTAATAAAATAGAGCCTTATATGCACCCTATCATACGAAGTGCCGAGGCATGTTATGTCTGTTCGGCAAGAGCAGTAAAACTCGCAGATAAATACGGGGCCAACCTTCATATTCTACATGTCAGCACAGAGCGCGAAATGGGACTATTCGAAAGAAAGCCACTGAAAGAGAAAAAAATTACAAGCGAAGTATGTGTACATCATTTATGGTTCAATGACAAGGATTACAAAAGATTAGGCAATTTCATAAAATGGAATCCTGCAATAAAATCCGAAATCGATAGGAGTGCACTTATTAGAGGGATTGAAACGGATGCCATAGATATTATCGCTACGGATCATGCGCCCCACACTTTGGAAGAAAAAAAACAACCTTATCTTAAAGCTCCTTCAGGAGGACCGCTTATTCAACATTCGTTGAACATAATGTTGGAACTCTATAAGAAAGGAGAAGTCTCTCTTCATAAGATAGTGGAAAAAATGTGCCATGCCCCGGCAGTAAGGTATTCAGTCAATAAAAGGGGTTTTTTAAGGGAAGGCTATTATGCCGACATTACTATTATAGACCCTAGCATAAGATGGGAAGTCAAAACAGAAAATATATTGTATAAATGTAAATGGTCTCCATTCGAAGATACTGATTTCACCCCTGCTGTTACCCATACTATAATCAATGGAGCGGTAATATACGAAAACGGAAAAGTGAATACGGAATACCGTGGAAAAGAACTGCGGTTCGATAGATAATATTTCGGATAAAATTATACCTTTATCGTTTAAACTACTAATCTTATGTCTTCGTATCAATTTCACCTGCTATTATACGGCATGGTACTTCTTGCTGTAATCGTATTCTTCGCGTTGTATTTCGTAAACGCCGGATACGGAATGTTTCAGCAGAAAAAATGGGGATCGACAATCAGCAACAAACTCGGCTGGATGCTTATGGAGTGTCCTGTTTTTTTGATAATGCTTTCATATTGGATGTGTTCCGACAGAAAATATATGATCCCGTACGTTATATTTTTTCTATTGTTTCAGCTGCATTACTTTAACAGGGCGTTTATTTTTCCGTTCCTTCTTAAAGGAAAATCCAGAATGCCCATAGTAATAATGCTGTCCGCAGTTCTATTTAACCTGTTAAACGGCGTGATGCAGGGAGAATGGATATTCCGCCAGTCTTCTCTGGAAATGTACGGCGAATCATGGGTAACCACTCCGAGATTTATAATCGGGGTTATAATTTTCTTTATCGGTATGGGAATAAATCTTCATTCCGATAAAGTGATCCGTAATCTGCGTAAACCTGGCGATACTAAACACTATCTTCCTAACAAAGGACTTTACAAATACGTTACATCCGCAAATTATTTCGGGGAACTCGTAGAATGGACAGGGTTTGCCATACTCACATGGTCGATGTCCGGACTGGTATTCGTAATATGGAGTCTGGCTAATTTGGTCCCTCGCTCCAATGCCATTTACAATAAATACAAAGAGAAATTCGGGGATGAATTAGAAAACAGAAAACGGATATTCCCATTCATTTATTAAACCAGCAGAATGGATAAAAAAACAGCTATCATAACAGGAGCAAGCGGTGGAATAGGATTTGAAATAACTAAATCTGTAGCAAATTCCGGTTATAGGGTCATCATGGCCTGTCAGAATATCGAAAAAGCAAATATCCAGAGAGAACTTCTGGTACATGAAACGGGCAACCACGATATCGAAGTAAAGTATATAAATCTTGCTTCTCTGCGTTCCGTGAGTGAATTCGCCGACGAACTACTTAAAAAAGAAGAATCGATCAGGATTCTCATGAATAATGCAGGGACAATAGCTACATGTAAAAAATCAACAGAAGATGGAATCGAATCTACTACAAGCATCAATTATATATCTCACTACCTGCTTGTACGCAAACTACTGCCCTTAATGTCCAACGGAACCCGTATTGTAAATATGGTTTCATGTACTTATACTATTGGAAAAATCGATTTTCCAGATTTTTTCATACATGGAAGCAGGAAAAGATTTAACAGTCTGTCGGTTTACAGCAATACTAAACTTGCCCTTCTGCTTTTTACTTTTGAGTTATCGGGTAAATTAAAAGAGTTAGGGATAGTTGTCAATGCTGTCGATCCCGGGGTAGTATCCACTAACATCATTTCAATGAAGAAATGGTTCGATCCGTTAACGGATATTTTCTTCCGGCCTTTTATCCGCACACCGAAAAAAGGAGCATCCACCGCGATAGATTTATTACTGAACGAAAAGTATGGATCTGTCTCAGGTAAATTATTCGCAGGTAATAAAATGAAAAAAGTCGGAAATAAATATACCGATCCTGTTATAAGAAAAAAACTCTGGCGTGAAACCGAGAAAATAGTTGAGGTTTTTTTATAATGATTTAATTTAAAAACATAAAGAACCCGGCAGAATATAATTGCCGGGTTCTTTTATCTTGAAAAAACTTCTATTCCGAGACTTTAGTTTTCATTTTTATGTATTGGAAATGTGGACCGAAACGATCGAACGACGCCTTATCCAATGCCTCCATATGATCCGGATGAGCCACGCTTGTTATAAGACGTGCACGTTCCTGTAAACTCTTACCATAAAGATCGACTGCTCCGAATTCCGTAACGAAATAGTGTATATGTGAACGCGTGGTAACGACACCTGCACCACTGTTAAGTACCGAGGCAATTTTACTCACACCTTTATTAGTAACGGACGGCATCGCAATAATAGCTTTTCCTCCCTTAGAGAGTGAAGCTCCGTAGATGAAATCAACCTGACCGCCTACTCCTGAATAAAAAGTCGTACCGAGGGAGTCCGCACAAACCTGCCCTGTGATATCAACCTGAAGAGCAGAGTTAATGGCAGTTACTTTTTCATTTCTCGATATAATAAAAGGATCGTTAGTATACCCCACATCCATCATTGCAACTCCGGGATTATCATCGATAAAATCATAAACAGCCTGAGAACCCATAAGGAACGTAGAGACCATTTTACCCTTATCTATGGTTTTATTCAATCCATTTATTACACCGCTTTCAACAAGAGGGAGAACACCATCGGCAAACATTTCAGTATGAATACCGAGGTTTTCATGGTTAGTCAGCTGCGCCAGCACCGCATTAGGAATAGCACCGATACCCATCTGCAGACAAGCTCCGTCCTCGATGAGCGCTGCGCAGTGTTTACCTATGGCTACCTCTATTTCACTTGGAGTAGTAAAATGAGCCTCTTCGAGCATAGTATCGTCCTGAACGAAAATATCTATATTTGAGACTGGAATAAGAGCATCTCCGAATGCGCGGGGCACATATTTATTTACTACAGCAATAACTTTTCCCGCACATTCCACCGCAGCAAGAGTCGCGTCTACAGAAGTTCCCAGAGAAACATAACCATGCTTATCCAGAGGAGAAACCTGTATCATAGCAACATTACAAGGAAGTGCGCCTGAACGATATAATTTTTGTGTTTCACTTAAGAAAACCGGTATATAGTCCGCATAACCTGATTGCGTAACCTTACGTACATTTCCACCTACGAAAAAAGAATCGAGTTGGAACACACCCTCGAATTTAGCATCTGCGTACGGCGCGGGCCCTTCGGTATGTAAATGGTGAATGTGTACGTTTTTAAGTTCTCCATTTTCACCTCTGGCGCACATAGCCTTAATAAGACACTGCGGAGCACTCGCAACACTGCTTAAATGCACATGATCTCCGGACTTGATCACCTTGACCGCTTCTTCCGGCGTGGTAAATTTAATATCGTTCTTCATTTATTTGTAAGTTGTTGAGTATTTATTTTAAGCCAACAAAAATAATAAAAAAATATAATAATTTGATTTATAAACCGACACTAAGTTTTTAATATTTTGATAAATGTATGTATATTTATCAAAAGACTAAACGATATATGAAAACTAAATTTTTACTATATTTTTTTCTAATATTCAATTATTCCTATGGGTTTTCAGGTATTAAATCAACTGTGGACGAACGTGTAGAATTAATGACAATCATTGCACATCTTGCAGGAGATGAGGCCTTTAATTATAAATTTATTCCGGAATATATTTCCGACATCAGGGAATATTTTTCTGATTATAAAAATCATGAAGTTATAAGAACAGCTTCGAATATCCATAACCAAGGTTTTGCTTTCGAAAAAGTACTGGCTCTTGCGGTAAATATAAAAATTACCGATTCTATTGCATTAAGGACAGAAAACGAAGACTATTTCAGAAATTTTAAATTTTTCGATTCTTTACCTCAATTTATCTGTCAATTAAACGATTTTTATAATAAAACCGATTTCAAAGAATTTTTCAAAAAAAATAACAAGTTATTTCATAATCTTACAGAAGAGTTCGATACGACCATAATCGATAAAATAAATTTCGACTGGTTCGAAGAATTTTTCGGCACTGCCGGAAATTACGAAATAATATTAAGTCCGGTAATCGGAAGAAATAATTACGGCATACCTATGCTCGACCAAAACAATAAGAGAATATCTTACGCAATTATAGGATTAGTATCGAATTACGAGAATGGAAGACTGGATCTTGATGCCGCAATAGGACAGGATTTGATTGTCCATGAAATTTGTCATAGTTTCTGTAATCCTGTGATAGATAGTTGTCTCAACGATCTTTTCTACGTATCACGAAAAATATGGGCCAATCAGTATGACCGGATAGGAAAACTCGGCAATTACGGCATGGATGGAGCCATGTATGAAACTTTAGTCCGGACGATGGAACTGCGTTATAATAAATATAAGGATGTATCCCATATTATAAGCAGGAATATTAGAGACGGCTTTATTCTTACGGAATCATTTAATAAAATTTTCGATAATTACGAGAATGACAGAGAAAAATACCAAACACTTTATGACTTCATTCCTGTGATGATAAATTATTTCGACAGCATCGAAAATGTGATAACGTACGATACGGACCGGTCCCCCAGAGTAATATCCACATCAATATCCGGCAAAACAGTTCCATTTACTACGACCGAAATAATATATACTTTCAACAAAGAAATGTACACCGACCAGCTAGGGCTGGCCGACGGTAAATTAGGAAAAGAGTCGTTCCCTCATCTTAACGGAATAGAATGGCTTGATAACAGGAATTTAAAAATAAGTGTAATTCTCGAACCTAATTGGTATTATTCATTAGGACTTTACATGAATGCAATATACAATGCAAACAGACTTCCGCTAATAGAAAATCATGAAATAATATTTTTCACAGAATAAAATGCAGAGTTTCAATCTGCATTTTTTATAATACCGTTTATTTCATCGAATTTGTATTTACGAATAACGCACTCCCCTATTCCTTTCATCAAAATGAGACTAACCGAATCGGATTCTTTCTTTTTATCGTTTTTCAACGCTTCCATAAGTTGAGGCATCGGAATTCCCGATTCCACGGGCAATCCAGCATTATCCAAAACTTTACTGATAGAATCCCTTTGAGCGGAAGTTATCAATCCTTCATTTAAGGAAACATCCGCAATAATTCTCATCCCTATACCCACAGCTTCCCCATGCACGAATTCACGGCTGCATTTCTCGATAGCATGAGCAAACGTATGCCCCAGATTCAGTTTTTTGCGATCCCCTGTTTCACGTTCGTCGATTTCCACAATAGTTTTTTTCACTGCAACGGCACGCGTCACCGCCTCGAAAAGAAGTTCTTTATTATTTCGGAAGTCATCATAAGAATTATGTTCGAATAACTCGAACAATCCTTTATCCAAAATAAGGCCGGATTTAATAACCTCGGCAAGGCCAGAACGGAATTCCCTCTCAGGCAGAGAAGAAAGTACAGAAATATCGCACAGAACGAAATCAGGCTGATTGAACACACCTATCATATTTTTAAAGCCTTCGAAATTGACTCCGTTCTTTCCGCCCACACTGGCGTCTACCTGAGCAAGCAGAGTAGTTGCCACGAATCCGAACCCCAGACCGCGCATATAAGTAGAAGCAGCAAAACCTGCAATATCGGTAACGATACCGCCGCCGAATCCGACAATATAACTTCCGCGGTCAGCACCCATCCTCAGAAGTTCGCCGTAAATATAATCGAGCGTTTTCAGGGATTTATTTTTTTCTCCGAGTCCAATTACTATTTTTTCGTACTTATCGATAAAGGTATTATAGTACTTATAAACATTTTCATCTGTTATTACAATTATCTTTTTTACTTTAGGCAGATAATTATCCAATGTATCTATAACGTCGCCTATTGCGACCTCCGAATAACTGCCGTCCCCTCTTTTTACTTTTAATATTTCTTTCATGATATCAATATAATCGTACAAAAATAAATAATATTAAATAATTAGCATTACCTTTGTCCGCGATTTAAAAATTCCAGAATGCAAAAATTACGTAATATTGCGATCATTGCCCATGTCGACCATGGAAAAACCACTCTTGTCGACAAAATGATCCTTCAAGGAAACCTTTTCAGAAACAACGAAAAATCAGGAGAGCTTATACTCGATAACAACGACCTCGAAAGAGAAAGAGGTATAACTATTTTATCAAAAAACGTATCAGTTACTTATAAGGATTACAAAATAAATATCATTGATACTCCGGGCCACTCCGATTTCGGTGGAGAGGTAGAAAGGGTTCTGAATATGGCCGACGGTGTACTGCTTCTCGTGGATGCATTCGAAGGAACCATGCCGCAAACGCGTTTCGTACTACAAAAAGCTCTGTCGTTAGGTAAAAAGCCTATCGTAGTTATAAATAAGGTAGACAAGCCCAATTGTCGCCCAGATGAGGTCCATGAGGAAGTTTTCGACCTGATGTTTACTTTGGACGCAACTGAAGAACAACTTGATTTCAAAACAGTATACGGCAGTGCCAAGCAGGGATGGATGTCACACGTAAGTAAACAGCAGACAGACAGTATTATTCCACTTCTGGATACCATAATAGATGAAATTCCCGAACCGGAAACAGCAGAAGGGACTCCGCAGTTGCTTATATCCTCGTTGGAATATTCATCATACATAGGACGTATCGCCGTAGGTAAATTGACAAGGGGAAGTTTAAAATCGGGTATGCCGATAACTCTCGCAAAAAGGAATGGTAAAACTCTGGTTAAAACCCGGATAAAAGAATTAATGGTTTTCGACGGACTCGGTAAAACAAAAGTGGATGAAGTCAAATGCGGTGAGATATGCGCCATAGTCGGTGTGGAAGGTTTCGATATCGGAGATACTATATGCGATTATGAAAATCCTGAACCACTTGAACCGATAGCGATCGACGAACCGACTATGAGCATGGTATTTACTATCAACGACTCTCCTTTTTTCGGCAAGGAAGGAAAATACGTTACCTCAAGGCATATCAAGGAGAGGCTCGAACGCGAATTGGAAAAAAATCTGGCACTTCGGGTGGAGCCGGGAATCAGTGCTGACAGTTTTGTAGTTTTCGGACGCGGAGTACTTCACCTGAGCGTGCTAATCGAGACCATGAGACGTGAAGGTTATGAATTGCAGGTCGGCCAACCGCAGGTTATCATAAAAGAAGTCGACGGTAAAAAATGCGAACCGGTAGAAGAACTTATAATCGATCTGCCCGAAGAATTTTCAGGTAAAGCGACCGAACTGGTAACAAAAAGAAAAGGCACCCTTCTAAATATGGAGACATCCGACGACCGTACCCGGTTGACTTTTGAAATACCGTCACGCGGTATTATCGGTTTAAGAAGCAATATGCTTACAGCCACTGCAGGAGAAGCTGTAATGTCTCACAGGCTGAAAGGATTTGAACCGTATAAAGGTGAGATAGAGACTCGTATTAACGGGTCACTTATAGCTATGGAGACCGGACAGTCTTTTGCTTATGCGATAAACAAGCTTCAAGATAGAGGTAAATTCTTTATCGCTCCGGGTGAAGAGATATATTGCGGACAGATTGTGGGTGAAAATAGTCGTCAGGAGGATATGGTAATCAATCTTACCAAATCTAAAAAACTCACCAATATGCGTGCAAGTGGAAGCGATGAGAAAACAAGTATCGCACCGCCTATAATCTTCTCTTTGGAAGAAGCTCTCGAGTATATAAAAGACGATGAATACGTGGAAGTTACACCGAAATCAATAAGATTGAGAAAGATAATTCTTAACGAAACAGACAGAAAAAGAGCTAAATCATAAATGGAGTTTATAAAGGTTACCGCCGAAAATATAGAAAAAGAACATATTTGCTGTGCTATCTCAGAAAAAAAGGTGAGAACTGCGTCTTTAATAAAAAAACATGGCTCTCTAAAGAATTCAATAACGGCCTGGTTTTCCTGAAAGGCAATATCCGGGGAAAAGTTTTTATCGAATACATTCCGGCAGAAAACGCATGGTATCCGGTAACTGCTCCGAATTATATGTTTATAAACTGTCTGTGGGTATCGGGACAATATAAGGGTCAGGGATTTTCAAATGAATTGCTGGAAGGCTGCATTCGGGACTCGAAAGAAAAGGGAAAGGAAGGATTGGTCATTTTATCGTCCGATAAAAAAAGACCTTTTCTTGCCGACCCTAAATACCTGAAATATAAAGGATTTAAATTTGCTGATTCTGCCGAACCGTTTTTTCATCTATACTATCTTCCGTTCAATGATAATTCCACAGCACCTACATTCAATAATAACGTTAAGGACGATCACTCTAATGATTCAGGCTTCGAATTATATTATTCCAATCAATGTCCTTTTACTGAAAAGTATGTGGGAGTAATAAAAGAAACAGCAGATAAATTAAACGAAAAAATTAATATAATCAAGTTCGATACATCTTCCAAAGCACAAAATTCACACGTGCCGTTTACTACTTATTCATTGCGTTATAACGGGAAATTTGTTACAAATGAAATCCTTACGGATAAAAAATTTACTTCTTTAGTCGACAATATCAGGTAATTCTATATTGTTATCTTTTGTGAATTCATTTTCAAGAAGTAATTCCAGATCGTGCCCGAATACTAAATTATCGATTATTTTACCGTCAGGGTCGATGATAACATTATGCGGCAGGGCTATGACGCCATACTTCTTTAGAATATCGCTATCCCATCCTCTTAGCTGAGATAAATGCTTCCAGTTATAATTATTCTCTGTTATTGAATTACGCCATTCATCCAGATCGCGTCCGACATATACAGAGATTATTTCAACACCCTGATTATGATATTTCCCATATATACTTTTGTAATTACGGTTAATCCTCTCACTTTCGGAATAACCAGGGGCCCAAAAATCCAGTATCAGATAATTGCCTGTGTACGAGGACAGATTTACTCTTTCTCCTTCGGGCGAAAACAAAGTAAAATCCTGCATTTCCTGCCATTTGGAAACTGAAAATAGAATATTCCTCCGGTTGATCAGCTTACGGCTAAAGGCATTATCGGGAAGCACGTGTGATAATAGATTTATCAACGAATCGACCTGCGTATAAGAAAATCCGTAAGTATCCGATTCGGATAAAATATAAGCTGCTCCATAATTTCCACTGTTTTTCCTTATCAGGTCCTCCAGAACTGTTTTTCTATGAACACTAATCCGCTGAATCTCAGAATTTAATCTCTGTTGATTTAAAGTATCGTTCCAGTAAATATATAAATCCCTCAGGATAATTAAACTATCCAACTTATTAGAAAGGGAAATATCTTCCGTCCTGTAAATATCCACTAAATCATTCGAGGGAGTGCCGGAAATTTTCACTTTAGAATTATCGATATCCACATCGATATTCAACGTTCCTTTCTCCGAAATAAACGGTATATTATAATCTCCTAAAGATATATATAACTGTTCCGGATAAACAACTTTTCTGACTTCTAATTTAAAATGCCCGTTTTTGAGATATGTACTGTCTTGTTGTTGGTAATCTCGGCCATTGAATTTGGTAAGATAAACCTTCGAATCATTTATTCCTACGGTGTTACCATTTATCACAAGATCGTTATTACTACGACAACCTCCTAAGAACATTAAAATTAAAAACAAACAGAGGAATTTCATTACTTATCTTTTAAAAGATCAGGTCTCAGCAGCTTTGTTCTCTCCAATGATATCTGTTCCTGCCATTTTTTTATTTTACCGAAGTTCCCCGAGAGTAAAATTTCAGGCACCTTCCATCCGTTAAATTCCGCCGGTCTCGTGTAAACGGAAGGCGCAAGAAGATTGTCCTGGAAACTATCCGTTAACGCAGATGTTTCATCGCCGATGGCACCCGGTACTATTCTGACGATACTGTCGGTTATTACGGCAGCGGCGAGTTCCCCACCCGTAAGTACATAATCGCCTATAGATATCTCTTTAGTAATGAGATGTTCTCTGATTCTATGATCTATTCCTTTATAGTGTCCGCAAAGTATTATTATATTCTTTAAGGTAGATAAACGGTTTGCCTCCCTTTGCGAATAGTTTTCACCATCCGGAGACGTGTAAATAACCTCATCGTAATCTCTTTCGGACTTCAAATGATTTACTGCATTAAAAACAGGTTCCACCCTTATTACCATTCCTGCATCACCGCCGAACGGATAATCATCCACGCGCCTGTGTTTATCTTCCGTATAATCCCTCAGATTATGCACACATATCTCTACAAGTCCTGCATTCTGAGCCCTTTTAAGAATGGACTCGTTCAACGGGCTATCCAGAAGTTCGGGAACGACGGTAAGTATGTCTATTCTCACAACTTAAAAATTTACGTCGCCGTTAATTACTTCCGAAATAAACGGATTCCGTTCCATTTCTACCCCTATCGTGCTCGAACGTCCGTGACCAGGATAAACAGTAACATCTGTACCCAACGGTATGAGCTTACCAAGTATACTCTGCATCAGTTGTTTATAATCGCCTCCGGGGAGATCGGTGCGTCCTATGCTCCCCATAAACAGTACATCGCCTGTTATCACGAATTTGTTATCCTTACTGTAAATAGAGATATGTCCCGGAGAATGTCCCGGAGTATGAATAATCTGTAATATGCTGTTGCCGAATTTAAGGGTTTCCGTATTTTCGAGATACATATCCACGGATGGCGCTTCGTCGATATTGAAACCATATATGCGTCCCTGCACCGGAGCTGTATCAACAAGAAACTCGTCTTCCCTGCGCAAAGCAAAAGGAATATTATATTTTTTTTTCAAATAATCGGCCCCGAGCAAATGATCCACATGCCCGTGAGTGTTTACAATCATTACCGGTTTAAGTTCGTTTTTTTCAATGTAAGAGGAAATTTTCTGATCTTCCCTTTCATTGCTGTTTCCCGGATCGACAATTATACACTCGCCTGTTTCATCCGAGAGGATATATGTATTTTCCTGAAATGAATTAAATGGAAGTAACGCAAGATTTATCATGTTTTCTGTTAATTTTAGACAAAGATAAAAAAACACATTTATTTTAATTATTATGCCGTTAATCTTATATGCGGTTTTTTAAAAATAAACCTTATGGTTACATTTGCAGGAATTTAAAATTAAACAGTGGCAAGGAAAAAAAATAAATATCCGCTTATTGAAGAGTTGGAGATAATAGACGTAGCGGCAGAAGGTAAATCCATCGGAAAATACAAGGAAATGGTGGTATTCGTACCTATGACCATTCCGGGAGATATCGTAAACGTACAGGTTACCAACAAGCGTAAAAGTTTTATGGAAGGGTACGTAACCGAATATGTAAAACTTTCACCGGACAGATGCGCCCCCTTATGCTTACATTACGGAACATGCGGGGGTTGTAAATGGCAGAACATGCCGTACACAAAACAACTCGAATACAAACAAAAACAGGTTTCCGACCAACTTTCGCGCATTGGTAAATTGGAGCTTCCTCAGGTAAACGATATTCTCGGGTCGGAAAAAACAGAGTATTACAGGAACAAACTTGAATTTACTTTTTCCAACAAACGTTGGATGACCAAGGAAGGAATTGCCACGGAAGCAAAAATAGATAACCCGAAGGCTCTCGGATTCCACATCCCGGGGATGTTCGATAAGATATTAAACATAGATCATTGCTGGCTGCAGGACGAACCGTCCAACAGAATACGTTTATCGGTGCACAAGTTTTGTATTACCAACGAATACGGATACTACGATGCTCGACAGCATGAAGGATATATGAGGAACATGATCATACGCACTTCTACGACCGGAGAAGTTATGGTTATCGTAGTGTTCGGGTATGAGAACGTACAGAAACAGGAAGCCTTACTTGAGCATATAAAAAATAGCTTCCCGGAAATCACGTCTTTAATGTACGTTATCAACGAAAAAAAGAACGACACTATAGGCGATCTCGATATAAAATTATATTCCGGCAACGACCACATTTACGAAAAGATGGAAGGATTGAGGTTTAAAATAGGACCTAAATCATTTTACCAGACAAATTCCGGACAGGCATATAGGCTGTATTCAGTTACACGGGATTTTGCCGGTTTGCAGGGCGATGAAATCGTTTACGACCTCTACACGGGAACCGGAACTATTGCCAACTTTGTCGCACGTAAATCCAGCAGGGTTATAGGCGTGGAATACGTACCGGAAGCTATCGAAGATGCAAAAAATAATTCTAAAATAAACGGTATAGCTAATACCGATTTTTATGCAGGGGATATGAAAGATATTCTTACGGAGGAATTTATCACTGAACACGGGAAACCGGACGTGATTATACTGGATCCTCCGCGTGCAGGGATACATAATGACGTAGCGGAAACAATTCTCAATGCTTCACCAGAAAAAATAGTTTATGTAAGCTGTAACCCGGCGACTCAGGCACGCGATGCCGCACTTCTGGGACGGGATTATAAAATAACGAAAGTACAGCCTGTAGATATGTTTCCGCACACTCATCATGTGGAAAACGTAATACTTATGGAAAGAAAATAATATGCAGAATATATCTCCGGATATAATATGCACGGAGGACGGAAGCGCAACCCTCATCCACCCTGTTTACAGAGACACTTATCATTCCACTCGAGGAGCTGTCGGCGAATCGGAGCATCTTTTTATCGATAACGGACTGAAAAAAATAAATAAAAAAAACATCAAAATACTGGAGATCGGATTCGGGAGCGGCTTGAACGCATTGGTTACGCTGAAATATCTTAATGATAACGGGCTTAATGCGGAATATCATACTGTTGAAAAGTATCCGGTCTCTGTAGAGACAATACATAAAACCGGATATGCCAATATTTTTCCGGAGTATTCCGAAGCATTTATGGAACTGCACCGATCCGCATGGAACAATACAATTAAAGTAACCGAAAATTTTTCTGTGGTAAAACATCACAAATCTTTTCCGGATATCGAATTAGATGCTATCTTTGATATTATATATTTCGATGCATTTTCGCCGGATACCCAGCCGGAAATGTGGACACAGGAAATTTTTATTAATCTATTCAATCATACTGCTATTAACGGACTACTATCCACATATTCTTCAAAAGGAATTGTGAAACAAAATTTACGTGCTGCCGGATATACAGTGAAAAGATTAAAAGGTGCTTTAGGAAAGAGACATATGTTAAATGCTATTAAAGAATCTGATGGAAAATAAAGTCATTCCGGTAAAATATACCGTGATTAATAATACCGAACTTACCGGAGAAGAAAAAATTGCTTATAAAGAAGCACTTAAAGCGATTTCTTCTTCGTTTGCCCCTCATTCAGGATTCCGTGTAGGTGCCGCAGCAATCCTGTCAGACGGAACGATAATTAACGGTTCGAATCAGGAAAGCGATGTATATCCTTCGGGGATGTGTGCGGAACGAGTTTTATTATTTAATAAATTCTCTAATTTTCCGGATAAAGATATTCGTATTATAGCTGTTACCGCTGAAAATGAGGACGGTCCGATAAAGAATGAAGTATTCCCATGCGGAATGTGTACCCAAACTCTGGTCGATGCTGAAAAACGACAGGAAAAACCTTTCCGCATATTAATGGCTGGTAGTGAAAAATCCATAATAATCGACAGCGCTAAAAGATTAATGCCATTCCAATTCACACTTAAATAAGATGTCAAAAGAAGTACATATATTATACGAAGACAATCATATAATGATCGTAAACAAACCGTCTGGAATTCCGGTTCAACCGGATAACAGCGGAAATCCTGCGTTAGAAGACGAACTTAAGGAGTTCATCAAAATGCGTGACGGGAAACCGGGTAAAGTTTATCTGGGCGTCGTCCATAGGATCGACCGCCCTGTCAGCGGTGCCGTAATGTTTGCCAAAACAAGCAAGGCGCTGACAAGGCTTAACGAAATGGTAAAAAACCGCGAAATCAAAAAAACTTACTGGGCAATTACCTACATGCGTCCGGAGAAGATGGAGGATACGCTGGTTAATTATATATTACGTGACGGAAAAACCAATAAATCACGTTGTGTATCGTCTCCGGGTAAGGAGGCAAAGGAAGCTAAGCTCAAATACAAGGTCGTAGCAGGAAGCGACAACTTCACAATGCTTGAGATCCAACTCATAACGGGAAGACACCATCAGATCAGATGTCAGCTCTCTAAAATAGATTGCCCTATAAAAGGAGATTTGAAGTACGGAGCGAAGCGTTCTAATAAGGACGGAAGCATATCGCTTCACGCACGTAAACTGGAATTCATTCACCCTGTTAAAAAAGAAGTTATAACGGTAACAGCTCCTACTCCACAAGACGACAATTTGTGGAGGTATTTTGAAAAAAGCCAGGAATAATGCTATGAAATATTATATCATCGCAGGCGAAGCATCCGGAGACCTTCACGGCTCAAACCTTCTAAAGGGCATTAAAAAGTCCAATCCGGAAGCGGAGTTCCGTTTCTGGGGCGGAGACCTTATGGCTGATGCAGGAGGAAGGCAAAATCTTGTCCGCCATTATAAAGAATCTTCTTTCATGGGATTCTGGGAAGTATTCAAGAACCTGAATAAAATATTCGGACAAATAAATTACTGTAAAAAAGACATACTCGAATACCGTCCGGATGTAGTAATTCTTATCGATTATGCAGGCTTTAATCTACGGATAGCTGAATTTGCAAAAAAACAGGGAATAAGAACATTCTACTACATAGCACCCAAAGTGTGGGCATGGAAAGAATCGAGAGTAAAGAAAATAAAAAAGCACGTAGACAGGCTCTTCATTATATTTCCGTTTGAAAAAGATTATTTCGCTAAATGGGGAATCGAAGCCACATACTGCGGTAATCCGCTGATGGATTCTATACAACAGCGAAAACAACATTTACTTTCACTGGAAGATTTCAAAAAAACAAACAACCTGGATGAACGTCCTTTAATCGCACTTCTTGCCGGAAGCCGTAAACATGAGATAGATTATAATTTCCCGTTCATGATCGAACTCTCTAAGGAATTCCCGGCCTATCAGTTCGTGGTGGCAGGAGTATCGTGGCTCGACAAATCCGTATATGAAAAATATATGGCGAATTCAGATGTAAAATATGTCTGCGATAAAACATACGAACTTCTTAACCATAGTACCGCAGCGGTGGTAACCTCTGGTACAGCTACACTTGAAACCGCGCTTCTCGGAACTCCGGAGATGGTTTGCTTCTGGTGCAGTTGGGCATCGTATTATATAGCTAAAAGCTTTATTAAGGTTAAATATATTTCTCTCGTCAACCTTGTCTTAGACAGGGAAGCCGTGAGAGAACTCATACAAAAAGATATGAATATGCAGACCGCTGTAAAAGAACTTCGTGCCGTTCTTCCCGGTGGTGAGAAATATGACAAACTTATGTCGGACTACAAAGAATTAAATGAAACGATAGGCGCAAGCGGTGCTTCGGACAGGTTTGCCGAAAAAATGGTGGAACTACTTAAAGGCTCAGACAAATGAAAATAATCTGCATAGGTAAAAATTATACCGACCATATAAAAGAACTCGATGGCAATAGCAACATACCGGAAAAACCTTTGTTTTTTACAAAACCAGACACGGCATTATTAAGAAATAACGAGCCATTCTACATACCGGATTTCACCAACGAGGTACATTATGAAACTGAATTAGTTGTGAGAATCAACAGGGTTACAAAATGTATAAGCGAAAAGTTTGCAGGCAGATGTTATACGGAAGTAGGGCTTGGAATAGATTTCACTGCACGGGATGTACAGAGAGAGTGTATTGAAAAAGGACTGCCATGGGAAATATGTAAAGCATTCGATCATTCTGCGGCAGTATCTCCGGTTTTCATTCCATTGGAAGAACTTGGCGGAGATATACAGAATCTTAATTTTAAACTTGAACTCAACGGTAAAATCGTACAGGCGGTCAATACCGGGGAGATGATATACGGAGTTAATAAACTGATTTCTTATGTATCTGATATTATGACCTTCAAAATAGGAGATCTTTTATTCACCGGAACTCCTGCAGGAGTAGGTCCTGTAAAAACAGGAGACCGGCTAAAGGCCAGTCTCGCTGATAATGTTCTGCTTGATTTTTATATAAAATAAGATTAATCCATTTTAAGTACGGCAAGGAACGCTTCCTGAGGAACTTCGACGTTTCCAACCTGACGCATACGCTTCTTTCCTTTTTTCTGTTTCTCCAGAAGCTTACGTTTACGGGAAATATCCCCTCCGTAACATTTTGCCGTAACGTCTTTTCTCACAGCTTTAACTGTTTCACGTGCAATGATTTTAGCTCCTATTGCAGCCTGTATGGCAATATCGAACTGCTGCCGCGGGATCAGTTCCTTAAGTTTCTCGCACATCTTCCGCCCGAAGTCATACGCATTGTCGAAGTAAATAAGCGAGGACAGCGCATCAACGCCTTCTCCATTAAGTAATATATCCAATTTGGCCAACTTCGACTGCTTGTACCCTATCTGATGATAGTCGAATGAAGCATATCCGCGTGAGATACTTTTTAATTTATCATAGAAGTCGAAAACGATCTCCGCAAGAGGCATTTCGAAATTAACTTCTACCCTGTCCGTAGTCAGGAAGACCTGATTCTTTAATATTCCCCGTTTATCAATACATAATTTCATAACTGCACCGAGATAATCCGATTTTGTTATTATCTGTGCAAGAATATACGGCTCGTCAATATGGTCTATCAACGTAGGTTCAGACAGTCCGGAAGGGTTATGAACATCGAACTCCTCTCCTTTGGTCGTATGAACTTTATATGAAACATTAGGAACCGTAGTAATTACATCCATGTTGAACTCCCTGTAAAGCCGTTCCTGGATTATCTCCATATGCAACAATCCGAGGAATCCGCAACGGAACCCGAATCCAAGGGCCAGAGAAGATTCCGGCTCGAATGTCAACGAGGCATCGTTGAGCTGGAGTTTCTCGAGCGAAGCACGAAGATCTTCGTAATCATCGCTATCAACAGGATAAATACCTGCAAAGACCATAGGCTTTACATCTTCGAACCCTTCAATAGGAGTATCGGTGCCATTCACGACATGCGTGACAGTATCTCCTACTTTAACACCAGCAGAGGTTTTAATTCCCGAAATTATATATCCCACGTCTCCGGCACTTACCTCATTCTTAGGACTCATTTTTAATTTTAGAACTCCGATCTCGTCGGCAGTATATTCCGCCCCAGTACTGAAAAATTTAACTTTATCGCCTTTCTTAATAGTACCGTTGAATACACGGAAATAAGCAATGATCCCCCTGAACGAATTAAAAACCGAATCGAAAATCAGAGCCTGCAACGGTGCGCTTTCATCACCTTTAGGGGCAGGTATACGATCGATTATCGCTTCCAGTATATCTGATACACCTTCTCCTGTTTTACCCGAAGCAGCAAGAATATCATCTCTGTCGCATCCGAGAAGATCGACGATCTGATCTTTTACCTCATCGACCATAGCAGCCTCCATATCAATCTTATTCAATACGGGAATAATTTCCAGATCATGCTCCAGGGCCAGATATAAGTTCGAGATTGTCTGAGCCTGAATTCCCTGAGTTGCGTCTACAATAAGGAGAGCTCCTTCACAGGAAGCGATAGCGCGCGATACTTCATAAGAAAAATCGACGTGTCCCGGAGTATCTATAAGGTTAAGAACATACTTCTCATTGCCACGATTGTATTCCATTTGGATAGCATGGCTTTTAATAGTGATTCCTTTTTCACGTTCAAGGTCCATATTATCCAGCACCTGTGCTTGCAACTCCCGTTCGGTCAATGTTTTTGTCGTTTCAAGAAGCCTGTCCGCAAGGGTGCTTTTACCGTGGTCGATATGTGCTATTATACAGAAATTACGTATATTCTTCATCTTAGGTCATAAATTGGTACGCAAATGTACTAAAAGTAATTTTTATTTTATGAAAATTCTTATTTGCTTTGGGACAAATTTCAATATCATGTTATCTGTTGTTAAAAAATACGCTTCCTTTGTCAAATTCAGTCATACGGTTTTTGCGATGCCATTCGCTTTAATTAGTTTTTTTTATGCTTATATATCAAACGATATTCCGTTCAATATTGTTTTACTTATAAAGATCATTCTCTGCATGGTCTTCGCACGAAATGCTGCGATGGGTTTTAACAGATATGCGGACCGCAAGATAGATGCTAAAAACCCGAGAACCAAAAACAGGGAAATTCCTGCGGGAAAAATAAGCAGTAAAAATGCGGTATGGTTCATAATAATAAATTGTGTCTTATTTATCGCAACGTCCTTCTTCATAAACCGTCTTGCATTCTCCCTATCGCCTATTGCGCTCGCTGTAGTATTAGGATATTCCCTTACAAAACGTTTCACATCTTTATGCCACATATTTATAGGACTATCTCTTTCAATCGCTCCTATCGGTGCTTACATCGCCGTAACCGGACAATTTGCCTTAACTCCACTCGTACTTTCGTCACTTGTCCTGACATGGGTCGGAGGATTCGACATAATTTATTCCCTACAGGACACTCAGTTCGATAAAGATAACGGTATAAATTCCATGCCTTCAAGGTTAGGTATTAAAAATTCGCTTATTATAAGCTCATTATTACATTTTTTCACTATAATTACCGTTATAATATTCGGCAGTATGATCGGCGGAAGTATTTTATATATCGCTGGTTCGGCAATATTTATATCGCTTCTTATTTACCAGCATATTATTGTAAAACCGTCAGATCTATCGAAAATAAACCTGGCATTCGGAACCGTCAACGGCATAGCCAGTATATGTTATGCTGTTTTTGTGATAGCGGATATTCTGATTTAACATGGATAAAAACGAATTTTACGAAATAATATCCCAACGATTCTATGGAAACTGCAATGACGAATGGGCCAATCTGATCCTTAAAAATGATCTCGTTACCGATGCTATGGACATTGCCCTGAACGGAAAAGGCGTCCAGTCTTTTCGCTCCGCGTACGGGTTGGAGACTGCGTTTTTCAGAGATATTGTTTTTTTTCGTCCTTATTACAAACGGATTGTCGAAGATTATAATAAGATCTCGAATGAAAGCGTAATGCGGCATTATGGCAAAATAGTCTATCACATCATCAATCGTAAGTTATTTGTTCCGGATGAGAATTTGTTGAACGAATTAGCGGAAACCGTATGTACACGTGCAATCGACCCTCGATATAAAATTGCCGTAAAAGTGTGGGCAATGTATATTATAACCATAATCTACGATAAGGTCCCATGGACAACGGAATATTTACCGGATATATTGGATACGTTAAGTCACGACCCTACTCCGGAAATGGCTTCTTGCCTTAAAAAAGTAAAACAAAAGATCATATATTAAAAAAACCGCCTTTGAGGCGGTTTCCACTATTTAACAGCTACATCCCAAACCCTTATACTGCGCGAAGTTCCGGAAGGCCCTTTAATATCAAGAGTAACTATATACAAACCCGGTTCTTCGTATTTATGTATAGGATGCTGTTCGTTAGAAAAATTCCCATCTCCGAAATCCCATTCCCATGATGTTATTTCCCCGTAAGAATTATCTTTAAATGCTACAATCATGCGATCCATATCTATTACATTAAAAGTCCATTTGGCATCTATAGACTTTTGAAATTCCGGTTCGAGGGGCATCAATTTAAAGGTTCTTAGCTCCGAAGCATTCCCATACATGGTATGATGCTTTGAAAGATTCCAGAATCCGTTATTCTTTCCCTCGCCGTCGACATCGTCATAGTCAATGATCGCCCAGCAAAGACCTATGTTCTTGTTCTCATATAATTCGGATTCTATCGATCTCGACGGATCATTACCTGCATAATCGAACGGAGTGATCCAGAATTCAAGCCTTAAGACACCTGATTCTCCCGGTTTAAAATCATAGTCATAAGCGGCATTTGCATACGGGAGTTCCTTGATCCATGGCTGGCTACCCCATGCCAGCGCCCAGTCTTTTCCTTCTGCAGGAGGAGTGAAAATATGATAATTCTGGGCATGAACACCATGGAAAGAGAAATAAGCATCCCATATATCCATGTTGTCTTTATTAGGATGGAACCTGTCTATAAGCGGTCCTCCGGACATATCGCCGTCCACTACGATCTCAAAAATATCATTATGTAATCCCGGATGTGTAAAATCCCAGTAATCGTCATACGCTTCATACATAAAATACAAACGATTAAGACCTTTAACCCATCCTACCTTAACTTTTACATCGATAGATTCGCGATTCATTCCCTGATGTATGCCTGAGTCATCCCACAACTCCTCTGTCCCGATTATATATGAATCCGGGACTAAGTCCCAATCATCAAAATTACCGTCTATACGCGGTATTTTATCGGCTGGAAACTGAAAAATTTTAAAGTAAGGCGCATCGAGTTGTCCGCATACCGAAATTATCGATATCGAAAAAACCAAAACAGAAAGCAATATTCTTTTATGCATTTTATGTCCAATTAATTTTCAACCGCATTTATCCTTACCATCGAGCCTTCAAGTCCAGAGGATGAAGCGTAAACTTTTATTTCACCGATTCCGGTAGCACGCACTATCGCAACAACCTCTCCCCTGTAAGAGGTTTTCTCATTGGTCTTGTATCTTTCATGACTGCGAATGTCCGCATTGTCTACGGCAATAATCTCCCCCGGGCCGGATATCATAAACTTTACCTTTTCCTGACCATTTGGACACTTTACACCCTTGTCGTCTTCTATTGTCGCCGTAATATAAACGACATCGTCCCATGTATTTTTAAGAACTTCCTTTTCAGTGGACAAAGAAACCTTACGGGCTCTCGATGCTGTCTGATATCCATGCTCGGCAACAATTTTACCGTTTATTCTCCCTATAGCCTTGATCTCGCCCGGAGCATAATCTATTTCCCATTCGCATGGAGAAGCATCATCGGGAACCTCTACAACTCCCATCGACTCTCCGTTGAGGAACAATTCTACTTCCTCGCAATTACTGAATACTGCGACACTGACAGTTTCTCCTATAATATCCATGTTTGCCGGAGTCCAGTCCGCAATAAACCTGTTGACTTCCGGGTTTACCCGTCGTACGATCCTTACCATAGGCTTATCGGTCCACCAGCTTTGACGCTGCCATGCATCCGGTTTCCACCCTCCGGTGCGGTCGAATAAACCATGATCGGCAACAACTTCCGGGCAATCAGATTCGCCGAGATAATCGAAGCCTGTCCATAAAAACTGTCCGGACATGAACGGATTATCTCGAAGAGCCAGCCATGTCATTCTATCGCGTGCATTCTCTGTCCCAAGGACTTTTCTGTTCGGATCGTCTTTCCATGCCTGCTCAAGCTCATTAACCCTATAGTTTTGTCCGACAACATCCATAAGTTCCGCGAAACCATTATTATACACATTCATCTGATTAGGACGGAAAAGAGCTATCGTCACAGGACGCGTCGGATCAAGGGTTTTTACCATATCCCGCTGCATCACAAACCGCTCCTGTCCTTCTTCGCTGTTCAGATTGTCCCTGATCTCATTACCTACACTATATATGAATATACTCGGATGATTTCGGTCTCTGCGTACGATATCACGTGTATCCTTATCCCACCACTCTTCAAAATGCAGATTGTAGCCATAAGGTGCATGGTTTTTCGCAGCCGTCCATGTGTCGAAGGTTTCGTTCATAACCAAAAATCCCATACGGTCGCATAAATCCAGAAAAGTCGGGTCCATCGGGGCATGTCCGGTGCGAATAGCATTGCAGCCAACTTCTTTCAATTTTTTCAAACGCCTCTCCCATACGGAAGCCGGCACCGTAGCTCCAACAGCACCACCATCGTGATGCAGGCATACACCAAGGATTTTTATATTTTTATCGTTGAGATAGAAGCCTGTTTCCGGATCGAAATGAAAATCCCTTATTCCGAAATCGTTACTTTGATCATCGATAACACGCGTACCTGATAATAATTGCGTTACAGCCGTATAAAGATTCGGGGCTTCAATATCCCATAACAACGGATTATCTATTTTTATTGTCGTTTTAGCAATAGCTTTACTATTCCCTCTCACCGTAACATTCGCGGTCTCAGAAGTATATGTTCTTCCGTCAGGAGCTGTGACATATGTCCTGACTTTATAGGTACCTGAATTTTTTCCATTATTTATAACCTCGGCCTGAATGGCCACGACAGCTTCTTTCGCAGAAACTTCAGGCGTCGTAACGAATACTCCCCAATGGTCGAGATGCACATCATTTACAGTGATCAGCGTGACATGCCTGTAGATACCTGCTCCGGTATACCAACGCGATGCCGGCTGCAAAGAATTGTTTACCCTTACCGCAATTACATTAGGACTGTCCGGGCCGTAATTAAGATATTCTGTAAGATCGTATATCTGGCTTACATACCCATAAGGACGGCTCCCTAAATGATGTCCGTTGATCCACACATCGCTGTTGGCCATTATTCCTTCGAACTCTATAAAGACACGCTTACCTTTGTTGGTTTCCGGGATCATTATGGATTTTCTGTACCATCCTATTCCAGAAGGGAGATACCCCCCCCTCCTCGCCCCGTGGAATTATTATGGTCGTAATCTCCTTCGATACTCCAGTCATGCGGAACATTAAGCATTCTCCAGCCGTGGTCGTCTATACCGGACAAATGTCCGTTTTCGACATCTCCAAGGTGGAATTTCCAGTTCTTGTCAATTTTGGCAACCTTACGAACCCGCTGGGCACTGGCATCGGTCCATCCTACAAACATTATTAACAAAAATACAGCAAGGATATTACAAAATCTATTCATCGTCATATTATTTGAATTTTTAATCGGGATAGTAAATATTGGCCTTAGGCTGGGCTCCAGTCCCGTCTCCTAAGAAAAAACTAACGTGCGGAGGCTGATTAAAGCCCGTATTCTGACATGCAACGCCGATTCTGTAAACGGGGTCGTGCATAAAAGTATAAAATCTGTATTCAGTAGGTATCGTTGTTGAAAATATTCTTAATTCCATATCATCTTCGGTAGGAAAAACCAACTCCTCGCGCCAGTCTCCGAAAATATCAGCAGATATTGCAGGCGTAGCTTTTGCTCCGTTATTAGAACGACAGCCGTCTGCAATAAATATTATCTCTGTACGGGAGTTTTCCCAGTTCCATTTGGCTATAAAATTTTTATCGACTAATTCCCTCAGCAGGTCACCATCCCACCATATCGCGAAATTCATGGTGAACGGAGCCGTATCGGAAATTTTATCTCCTGTGACACTATATAATGCGGTACCGGGTCCCCAACATTCGCTTCCACGGTAACGGGGATCAATATCCACGGCCATTGCCATTCCGACATTATAATCCGCATAAACACCCCACAAACTCTCTCCAGTACGGGCATCCCTCATTTCCATTCCATGGGTGTTCGGATAGGATTCATGAGATTGAAATACTTCAAGCCCCGGTCTGTCAGGATCATGATCCGTTAAATGAATTACGTCGCCATGTCCCAATCCCGTAGTATAAAGACCCCTCCCATCGCTGTCAATAGCACAGGCGCCGTAAATTATTTCATCCTTTCCGTCACCGTCTACGTCTCCGATACTGAGGTTGTGATTTCCCTGCCCTTTATAAGCCATGAATTCACCGCTACCGTCATCAGTGTCGAATCTCCACAATCTCGTTAATTCCCCGTCCCTCCAGTTCCATGCCTCTACGACAATTCGTCCATAATACCCTCTGCACAGAACGACACTCGGTCTTTGTCCGTCGAAATATCCCACTCCCGCAAGAAAACGATCCATCCGGTTTCCATAAGAATCTCCCCAGGTTTTCGGCCAATCTTCCTTTGGACCTCTTTCGATGTATTTTTCACGGGCTAATTCTTTTCCTGTTTTTCCGTCGAATACGGAAAAATATTCGGGTCCGTCGAGTATATATCCAGTCTCGGGATGCGCATAATAATTTACAATCCCTTTTTCATCCGTAATAACATTTCCTAATCCGTCGATAGTCCCTTCCGCGGTCTTGCAGATAAGTTCAGCCTTACCGTCTCCATCGAAGTCATAAACCATAAAATGAGTATAATGTTCTCCTTCACGGATATTAGGTCCAAGGTCGATTCTCCAAAGGAATGTTCCGTCAAGTTTATAGGTATCAATTTTTGTAGTACCATCGGCTATACCGGCCTTCGCATTGTCGTATGGCAGGACTTCCCATTTAACTATGATTTCGTATTCTCCATCTCCGTCCAAGTCAGCTATCGATGCATCATTCGTTTTATACCCCTCAGGCTTGTTCAAAGGAATGGATAAATAATTTTTAGCCGTGGAGTTTGCAGAGATTTTAAACGAACCCGAAGTTTCTACTTCCTTTCCATTCATAACGGTTTTCACGAACCACTCGTTATCACGCGTTCCGTCGGAAAGTGAATCGACGAACCATGTTACGTCCGCTATCGGTGAGTCATTTACTTTAATTGTCGAATCTTCAGTTCTTCTGTATAAATTAAAAGCAACATTCGAAGCATCCGTACCGGACATTCTCCAGCTTATAAAAACATTGCCGTCGTCCTGCTTGAACGCGACCAATCCTCTTCCTAATTTTTCCATTTGTCTCGGAGACAGATTCGCAGCAACCGTATATGGTTCTTTTATGTGATCCTTATCCTGGTGTAATTTCGGCACGATCACAGGCCGGCTGTTGCGCTGCCTTTCCAGAGTAGGCCTATTTTCAAGAGAAGGAAAATTGCCTCCCAAATATTTCTTTAGCTTTCTTTTATTTTTCAGTTTTTCATGTACGATCCCGGCAATAAAATAGGCACCTTTATTTGTCAGGTTATTATCAATGTAAAGCTCATCAATCGCCTCGTCGGTCATAGTCTTATAAATGTCCGAAACATATTCGTAAAGATCTATGTATATAGCATTATTTTTTTTCGCAACCTCTTTCGCCCAGACAGACAAATTTTTCTTAAACTGATCATTAGTTTTACTCGAAGGAAAAGAAGAAATGACAACAGGAATACCGTTTGCAGATTTAACATCTCTAATCATTTTATTTAAGTAATACCCGTAAGTATACACGGTATCTGTTCTTTCACGGAGTTTATTTTCCACAATTTTGGATTCTTCTCCGGTACCGGGTAAAACCCCTGCCGCTCTATTATCCCGAGTCTGTATGATAGGATTATTTTCGAAAGAGGATAAATTAATTATTACTATATCTTTACTTTTAATCGAAGATATTACATTTTTCCATTTTCTTCCGTTAGATAATGTCCTCGTGCTGTACCTTCCACCAATTACGCTAAAATCCGCTATATCCGAATCCGTGCTGAAAGCAAAGTATTTTCCCCACCCCACAGCGTTGACATTATATATTTCGCTTCCCAATCTTGTGACTAAAGACCTGTTAATTTGATTATCGGGAACTACAGTATTGTCACCTACTATAAAGATATGTTTTTTTTGTTCAGGGAATATTCTTTTACACCCCGCGACCAGAATCAATAATGTTAGTATAACTGTTATACTGCCGTATAAACCTCTTCTATAAAAGAAAAATTTCATAACTCACCTTGTGAATAAATCTTATCAAAGATAAATAACTTTTGATAAAAAGAAGATATTCGAAACAATTATTGCTTTTTTACATTCACAAAGTATAATTAATATAAAAGCCGGTCTACGACCGGCTCTTTAGTTATTTTCCTATTAGCTCGACACTTCTTCGTATAAATTTCGTGAGCTCTTCTCCTTTTAACATACCGTTGGAAAGAAGGGCGAGATCTACAAGTTGTTTGACCAGTTTATTTTTACGGCCGGTTTCTTTAAGCAGGCTCGTTCTTTCGTCAACATATTTGGCCAGTTTGCTGTCCAACTCATCACGGTGATTTTTATCATCCACCGAAATATCTTCTTCTTTTATATTTTTAAGTTTATCATCGATGATATGTTTTTCAGAAGATATTTTATCTATTTTTTTATTCAACTTACCGAGCTCATCTCCAAGCTCTGACTGGACTTCACCTAAAGTATCGATTACAAGCGGGTGGTTGCCATTTACAACTACATTGAAACTGTCGGGCATTTGTCCGTAAAAAGAATGCATTCCGCCTCCCATTTCGGCCATTTCTTTCATACGGCGCATGAATTCATTCCGAGTTATAACTACAGGCTGCTGATTTTCGTCCATAGCCTCGAAACTGACCAGGTAATTAACTTTATCCGTCGAAGGAAGTTGAGATTCGAACACCGGACGAAGCACATCCTGCTGCATCGATGTGAGTGAAAGAGGCTTAACATCTTCTTTATCGATCAATTTATCGGCCACATCCGAATCTACCCTTACAAATCTATGCTCCTGATTTTTATTCTCATACCATCCTATGAAATGATTATCCAGCTGTCCGTCCATCACCAGCACGTCGTAGCCCTTAGCTTCAGCGCCTTCAATAAAACTGTGCTGTCCATCCACGTCATTTGTATAGATATAAATAACACTTTTATTCTTATCTGTCTGAGAACCTTTCACCAGTTCGTTATATTCATTCAAAGTAAAATACTTTCCTGCTGTATTTTTCAATAACACGAAATCTTTAGCTTTCTCCGCAAATTTTTCGTCTGTAATTATTCCATACTGAATAAATATTTTGAGGTCGTCCCATTTTTTTTCGAAGTCCGAACGATCCGAGTTAAACAATTCCTGAAGTCTATCCGCTACTTTTCTGGTAATGTAGCTGGATATTTTCTTTACATTCGAATCGCTCTGAAGATAGCTTCTGGAGACATTCAAAGGAATGTCCGGTGAATCGATCACTCCGTGAAGAAGCGTCAGGAATTCAGGCACGATACCTTCCACGGAATCCGTAACGAATACCTGATTGGAATAAAGCTGGATTTTATTTTTCTGAATTTCAAAGTTATTCCTAATTTTAGGAAAATACAGAACCCCTGTCAGATTGAACGGATAATCTATGTTAAGATGAATGTGGAACAATGGCTCACAGCCTCCGGGATACAGCTTGTGATAGAAGTCGTCATATTCTTTTTCTGTTATTTCAGACGGCTTTTTGGTCCATACTGGGTTTGTATCGTTAATGATTTGATCTTTGTCCGTATCTACATATTTACCGTCCTTCCATTCCTGTTCTTTGCCAAAAGCTATAGGCACAGGAAGAAAACGACAATACTTATCGAGTAATTCTCTTATTTTCTGTTTATCGGCGAATTCTTTATTATCTTCGGAGATATAAAGTATTATATCGGTACCTCTCTCTTTTTCTTCATTAAGCTCCTCTAAGGTATACTCCGGCGTCCCTACACATGTCCATTTTACTGGTTTGGATCCTTCTTTATAAGACCGGGTAACCAATTCTACCTTCTCTGCAACCATGAATGCAGAATAAAATCCGAGACCGAAATGACCGATGATTCCTGCCTGGTTCTGGTATTTCTGCATGAATTCTTCAGCACTGGAAAAAGCGATCTGATTTATATATTTTTCAACCTCTTCGGCTGTCATTCCAATTCCATGGTCGGATATTTTCAGTATCTTTTTTTCCGGGTCAACCGAAATATGAATAGTTAAGTCTCCCAGTTCTCCCTTAAACTCACCCATTGAAGACAGAGTCTTCATTTTCTGTGTTGCATCTACTGAGTTCGAAACGAGTTCCCTTAGGAATATTTCATGATCGGAATAAAGAAATTTTTTGATTACGGGGAATATATTGTCCGTAGTAACCCCTATTTTTCCATTCTGCATATTGTTTGAGTTTTTTATTATTCTACATAGCAAAATTTACAATATACATGCCATCGGATTTCATCTGTCAAAATGACAGTTTTTTCTATATAGCTGGCCTAATCTTTTCCTAAAATGTCATGTGGAGTTACAGCAAGAACGGCAACGCTGATACGGCAGTTGTCCACTTTTTTCTTAATCGTTTCTATACATTCCTCCAGGGTAGCTCCGGTGGTAAGAACATCATCCACTAACAGAATATGCTTATTCTCAAATATCGAAGGATTAATTATATTAAAAATTCCTTCTACGTTTACCCATCTTTCTTTTTTGCTATATTCTGTCTGGCTGCGGTTATATTTAACACGGACAAGATTCGAGGTAGACAGCCTGCATCCTAATATTTTGGCAATCCCGCGTGAAATATAAGCGGATTGGTTGTATCCTCTACTGATTAAACGTAAAGGATGTAATGGAACAGGTACTACCAGATCGATATCAGAATAAAGAAACGATTCTTTTAGATCCTGCCCGAACCATTTTCCAAGTTGATAAGCAGCTGACGATCTGCCTTTGTATTTGAATGTATGTATAATTTCGTCATAACCGCTTCCTTTGTTATAAAAGAACATCGCCGAAGCATTTTCAACTCCGGCAATCTTTATTTTTTCCCATACAGGATTTTCTTTAAGACCGGAATATCCGGTCACAGGCATATTCCACCTGCAAGAAATGCAGATAAACTCCTCCTGTTCACCAAGATTTTTACCACATACGGAACAGAACGAAGGTAAAAAAAGATGTAATACCGATCGGAAGTATGTTCTTATTACATGTAAAAAAAGCGGCATTTATTCATAATATGAAATATTGCTCTCTCCGCTCATTTCCTTTTGAAGGGCAATCATTTTAATTGCGGTCATTGCCGCCTCGTCGCCTTTATTACCGTGTTTGCCACCCGCACGGTCGAGTGCCTGTTGCAGATCGTTAGTGGTCAATACACTAAAGATCACAGGCATGTTGCACTTCAGCGCCAATTCCGTAATCCCGTATGTTACACCGTTGCATATGAAATCGAAATGTCTCGTATCTCCCTGAATTACACAGCCTATTGTAATTACGGCATCCACATCCGTATATTCAGCAAAAAACTGTGCCCCTAAAGTTAACTCGAACGTTCCCGGAACTTTACGTACCATTATATTCGATTCCGCACAACCGTATTTTTTCAACGTCTCGACCGCTCCGTTAAGTAACGCTCCTGTTATCTCCCAGTTCCATTCGGCAACAACAATACCTACTTTCATATCATTTGCAGAAGGGATAGCGTCTCCTTCGAAAACGGATAAATTTTTTAATTCCGTAGCCATATATATTTAAATTTAAAAAAGGCTGCCTCACAGCAACCTTTTATTATTTATACTTGGAAGGTTTATAGTTTCTGTTCAACCTGTCCGATATATTTTTCTATATCGCGAGCCTCCATAGAAGTCGGATATTTACTCTTTATGGTATTGTAATACTCAAGAGCTTTTTTATAGTCGCCCGTACTCTGTGAAAGCACTCCCGCTTTCTTCGCATAGTATGGTGCTGTAAGATCGTTATCACTCTGATCGATAGCTTTCTGGTATTGTTTAAGCCCCTGTGCCGTATTGCCCAACTGAACGTAAGCATCCCCTGCCAAACCTTCATTTACAGCATTGACCATTTCAGCCGACAATCCTTTTACATGTTTATATTTTTCAAAACAATTGATCGCATTCTGATATTCTCCTAATTTAAGGTAGCATTGTCCTGCATAATGTTTAGCCAGATTACCGCTTTTAGTCGAACCGTATTTATCGATCACCTGAAGAAAACCTAAGTTATTACCATCTCCGTGAAGCGCCAGTTCGAAAGAATCTACAGCGAAAGCGTTTTGAGCTTCAAAAATAGCTGATGCAGCTTTTTTCTGCTGAGGTACAGAATATAGGTACCTGTAAGCAGTAAAGCCACCGACAATAACCACAAGAACTAACAGAATGGTCAGTAAGGTTTTACCATTCTTGAAGATAAACATTTCCGTTTTATTGATAGCGGATTCTATTACCTCTTCCGGATCTTCCTTAACCTGTTTTTTATTGTCTGCCATAAATCAAATATTTACTTTAATTTTAAAATCTATGCAAAAGTAAACCTTTTTGTCAAATAACCTTATATTTTATGAAAAAAATCTCTTTTTTATAATACTTTTGCCTGACGGAATCCGGCGTAATGCACTTTAATGAACATAGCAAAATTAAACATAATAAATTTTAAGAATATAAAACAGGCGGAACTTAATTTTACAAAAAAATTAAACTGTCTTATCGGAAACAATGGAGCAGGAAAAACCAATGTGATCGATGCTTTATATTATCTCTCGATGTGCAAGAGCGCCTTCGGGCTTACGGACGGACAAAGCGTTAACCACGAAGAAGACTTTTTCCTTCTCGACGGCCAGTATGGAATCGACGGCCGTATCGAAAATATATTATGCAGTTTTAAGAAAGGGAGCGGTAAGGTATTCAAAAGAAACAATAAAGAATATGAAAAGCTCTCCGATCATATCGGTATAGTCCCGGTGGTTCTCATCTCTCCTTCCGACACTTCGTTGATAAATGATTCGGGAGACGAGAGGCGCAGGTTTATGAATTCCCTCCTATCACAGTACGACAGGATTTATATTGAAACCCTGATAAAATACAACCATATACTTGCCGAAAGGAACAAATTACTCAAGAAAAACGGTAGCTCCGATTTCCATGAAATACTCGATGTTCTGGATATGCAGCTGGCGTCTTTCGGAACGGTAATACACCGTAAAAGATCGGAACTTGTAGATAAGATAACGCCTGTAATAAAAAAATACTATTCTTTACTTTCGGGGCAAAAAGAAGATATCGACCTCTCATATAAATCAGAACTGAATGACCGCGATCTTTACGAAATCCTTCAGAACAACAGAAACAAAGATATCCATATGGAGCATACTACTTCGGGAATTCATCGCGACGATATTAAATTTAAAATATCCGGATATCCGATAAAAAAATACGGTTCACAGGGACAACAGAAAACATTTCTGATATCGTTAAAATTATCGCAATTTGAAATCATTGCCGGAAAAAACGGATATTTGCCGATATTACTGCTCGACGATATATTCGACAAACTCGATCTCGAACGCGTGGAAAAATTAATAAAAATGGTTCTTAGCGACGACTTTGGTCAGATATTTCTTACGGACAGTAATAAAGTAAGGCTGGAAAATCTTCTGAATTCCTTTGACGACAATTATATGCTGTATACGGTAGATAACGGAACAATTAATGTTATGACGGAATGAGACGAACGGAACCTGTTAAAATAGGTGAAATGATAGGGGATTTTTTCAGCAGCAACCCTAAGCTGGCCAGAAAAATCGCAGAAGTACGGGCTGTGGAGATTTTTAAGCAGTCCCTGGATAATAACCTGGCGGACTATATAATGAGAGTAAACGTAAGTTACGGAAAAATGTACGTGCAGGTAAGTTCATCCGTCATAAGACATGAGATCTTCATGAGAAGAAGCAGTATCATGGAAAAAATAAATAAGGAATTGAATGAAGAAATAATTTCAACAATAATTATTAAATAATACAATATCAATATTTTATAATTGTAATTTAATATATCTATTTCAAATAACTATAAAAAACATTAAATTTGTAAAAAAAAAGTATGCTTCACAGGGAACAACTCGATTACCTTCTGACTTGTGCTTACAATGCTGCAGTCAGAGCCGGTGCGAAAATACTTGAAATATATAATCAGGATAATTTTAATATAAATCTCAAATCGGACAGTACTCCTATAACCCTGGCCGATAAAGAAGCCCACCGGCTGATAAAAAAATACCTTAACCAGACAAGAATTCCGTTATTAAGCGAGGAAGGACGCTATCTGTTATTTGAAGAAAGATGTAACTGGGACTTATTCTGGCTCATAGATCCGTTGGACGGTACGAAGGAGTTCATCAAGCGTAACGGGGAGTTTACAGTGAACATTGCGCTAATGATCGATAATAATCCGTTTTTAAGTGTAGTATACGCACCTTGTTTCGAGAAATTATATTTCAGCGATAAGGAAAGGGGGTCTTTCGTAAAAGACGATATAAAACCTGATCTGAATACTGAATATACCATATCTGAAATATATTCCGATGCGAACCGACTTCCATTGGTAGAGAAACCTAACGAGCCTGTAAAAATAGTTATCAGCAGATCTCATTTATCGCCGGAGACATATGAATTCATAGAAGAAATAAAAAAACAGCACGGTGAGGTGGAGGTACTGCAAAGCGGAAGTTCATTAAAATTCTGTATGGTTGCCGAAGGTTCGGCTGACTATTATGTAAGAACGACCACTACGTATGAATGGGATACTGCTGCCGGAGATTCGGTAGCAATCTCTGCAGGTTGCTCCACACACAGCATAAAGGACCGTGAAGTAATAAAATATAATAAGGAAAATCTCGAAAATCCTTATTTCTACGCAAAAACGAAATTCATTAATCTTTTATTTTAAATATTTAGAATGGAAAAAAACTTAAGTAAAACAAAGAGGATCGCACTGGTCGCTCATGACAGCATGAAGCGGGACCTTGCGGAGTGGGTCGAATGGAACTGGGAAATACTTCTCAACCACAGATTGGTGTGTACCGGAACAACAGGAAAAATGGTTGCATCTACCTTAATGGAAAGAAGGAACAACGACCATTCACGTTTCGAGATCGTTATGCTTAAATCCGGTCCGTTGGGAGGAGACCAGCAGCTTGGCGCTATGATCGCTGAAGGAGAGATAGATCTTGTCATATTTTTCTGGGATCCAATGATGGCACAACCTCATGATGTGGATGTTAAAGCCTTATTACGTATTGCCACTGTTTACAACGTACCTGTGGCAATCAACAGATCCACAGCGGACTTTATAATTTCATCACCATTATTCTCCGGAGAATACACACGTGTTGTAAAAGATTACCTTTCATACGTAGAACGTACCCTTGACAACCGGGAATTTTTGCAAAATCATTTTTTTTAAGTACTTTTATTCAATGGTCGAGAAAGACTCGGCTTTTTATTTATATACATAATCTGTATGGCAGAATATAATCCGAATGATGTTAGTGTGCCGAATGGCAATTTTTTTTCAATGCCGTTCACTCCGGAAAATTCTTCTATTGTGATCCTATCCGTTCCATGGGATGTAACTACATCTTACAGGCCGGGTACGGCAAATGCTCCCGATGCCATTCTCGAAGCATCCGGACAACTCGACATGTTCGACGTACATAATCCGAACGGTTGGAAAAAAGGTATCGGAACCATTGAATTCGATTATTCCATACTTGAAAAAAGCAGAAAACTCCGGGTCGAAGCAGAAAAAGTGATTATACATCTTGAATCCGGAGAATCGGTCAGGGATCCTTACGCTCAGAAAAAACTCGATAAGATCAATGAAGCATCCAGAGAGTTAAACGATTATATATATTCAGAATCTTTAAAATGGATAAGATCCGGTAAAAAGATAGCATTGCTTGGCGGAGACCACAGCACCCCTTACGGATATATAAAAGCTCTTGCAGAACATGCAGGAGAAATTGGTATTTTACAGATAGACGCACATGCAGACCTTAGAAAATCTTACGAAGGGTTCGAATATTCACATGCTTCGATCATGTATAATGTTATAAATAATATTCCACAAGTATGCAAGATGATACAAGTAGCGGTAAGGGATATATGTGAAGAGGAAATAGACTTTATAGATCGTAACCCACGGATCCGCACCTTTATGGATAGAGAACTTTACGACGGAAAATTTAACGGGATAAAATGGAACGATCAGTGCGAATCCATAATATCACATTTACCGCAAAAAGTATATGTCAGTTTTGATATCGACGGACTGAGTCCGGAATACAGTCCGGGAACCGGTACGCCTGTACCCGGAGGCATATCATTTAACGAAGCAGTTTACCTTTTAAATAAAATAACTGAAACCGGAAGGGAAATTATCGGTTTCGATCTTTGCGAAGTTTCGCCCGGAACTAACAACGACTGGGATGCAAACGTAGGCGCACGCATATTATATAAACTCTGCAACTTAACCCTTAAATAATGTTAAAATACAGACTCAGACGAAGAGCATATGTTTTAAACGAACAGCATCATCGTGTTATGCACTCCCCTGTAACAGGAGGGGCAATCTTAATTATATGCGCATTTATTGCCATTATTCTGGCGAATCTGAGCGCAACAAAAGATATCTTTCATCACTTCTGGACATTGGAGTTCACTATTGGGTTCGAAGGCTTCAATCTGACCAAATCCATAGAAGAATGGATCAACGACTGCTTAATGGTAATATTCTTTTTCGTCGTCGGGCTGGAAATAAAACGTGAGATTATTGCCGGGCAGTTATCGACAAGAAAGCAGGCCTCACTTCCCATAGCAGCAGCGATAGGGGGCATGCTGTTCCCTGCACTAATATATCTTATATTCAATGCTGGCGAGCCTACCGAATCAGGTTGGGGAATACCGATGGCCACGGATATTGCGTTCGCTCTCGGAGTATTATCGATAATGGGCGACCGTGTACCTATATCATTAAAAGTTTTTCTCGCTGCACTCGCAATCGCGGATGATCTGGGAGCGATTATCGTCATCGCGTTGTTTTATTCATCCCATATTGACTGGAATATGATTGTTGCAGCACTGTTCACTCTGGCATTTCTTGTAATTCTTAATATCTTCAATGTCCGTAAAATAAAGTACTATATTATTCCGAGCGTACTTCTTTGGGTACTATTTCTCAATTCAGGTATTCATGCAACGATTGCCGGGGTAATCATAGCCATGACATTGCCTACTAAACCGAGATTTAATAAAGAATACTTTCTCTATAAAACAAGGTATTTTGCCAAATGCTTCCAATATGAAGATAAACAGGGATTGGAGATTTTGTCTAATGAAGAACAGCACGAATGCCTTCAATCCATCCGCAAAATCGCAAGCAATTCCATAAGTCTGTCACAAAGACTTGAATACGCACTGCACCACTCCATAACTTTCATTATAATGCCGTTATTCGCGCTTGCAAATGCTGGGGTGAAAATCAACTTCTCCGGTATCGGAGATCTGATAAATAATGAGACGCTAGGTATATTTTTCGGACTCGTCGTAGGCAAACCTCTGGGAATATTTTTATTATGCTGGATAACAATTAAAACAAGGCTCTGCTCCATGCCTACTTCGGCAACATGGTTTAATATCTTTGCTGTTGCTTGCCTCGGAGGTATAGGGTTCACTATGTCGGTATTTATAGATAACCTTGCTTTCACTGATCCGAACATGATAGCGACCGGTAAAGTGGCGATCCTTATAGCGTCGATAACCTCAGGTGTTTTGGGATGGAACATGATAAATCTGGCTCATAAAAAATCGGGTAGACATTTTCCTAAATATAAATAAGACCTCTTGTATTAGGATTTTTCAAATATTTTTATTTAAATTTGCTTTTCGATTAAAAAATTAGAATATATAATTTAAAAACAAGTGATAACTATGAAAAAAACAATCATTTTATTGTCGGCTGCTACAGCGATAGTATCTTTAACTTCATGCAACGGTTCATCTCCGGCAAGTTTAGCAAAAACTGAAAGCGATAGTCTTTCATATGCAATCGGTTATGACGTAGGTAGTTCAATCAAATACAACGTGGACAGCACGTATATTAAACCGGAAGTAGTCGCAGCGGCAATAAGAGATGTTTTCAATAATAAAACAGCTCTCACCCAGGAAGAAGCATATGAATTCCTCCAGGAATATTTTATGGTAAGAAAACCTGCGAAGGACAAAGAAAATGCCGACAAATTTTTATCTGATGCAGTTAAAAGCAATAAAAACGTGGTTAAAACAGAAAGCGGACTTTATTACGAGATAATTGATCAGGGAAATGATTTTAAAGCTAATGACAGTAGAGATACTGTTGTTGTGGAATATGTCGGTAAGTTCATCTCTAACGGAGAAGAATTTGACTCTTCTGAAAAACAGGGAGGACCTGCAACGTTTGCTCTTAACGGCGTTATACCGGGATGGACCGAAGGTATGCAGCTCGTAGGCAAAGGAGGAAAAGTTCATTTATGGATTCCTTACGAACTTGCTTACGGTGAGAGAGGAAGAGGTCCTATCGGCCCTATGCAGCCTCTTTATTTCGAAGTTGAAATAGTCGATGTAAAACCTTACAAGGAATAAATTTCATTAAATGATAGTTAGAACGAGGTTTTAGAACCTCGTTTTTTTTATATTTGTATTTTAAATTAAAGCAAATAAAAATGAGAAAAGCTGAAATACATACCGAAAAAGGTGTAATGAAAGTAAATTTCTTTGAAGAAGACGCTCCGGGAACAGTCGAAAACTTCTGTAGGCTCGCTGAAAGCGGATTCTATGACGGACTTACGTTTCACAGAGTTATCCCTGAATTTGTTATACAGGGAGGCTGTCCTATCGGCAATGGCACGGGAGGTCCCGGTTACAAAATAAAATGTGAAACTTCAGGAAACAACCAGTATCATGACCGCGGAGTGTTGTCTATGGCACATGCCGGCAGGGATACCGGAGGATCCCAATTTTTCGTTTGTCACAACCGGCATAACACACAACACCTCGACCGCGTACATACTGTATTCGGAAAAGTTTACGACGGTCTCGAAGTAATCGACGATATACGACCTGGGGATAAAATTGAAAAAATAGTAATTATCGAAGAATAATGGAAATACAAGGTATTGTATATAGAGTTTTGCCTGTCATAAAAGGAACAAGTGCTCGCGGTGAGTGGATGAAACAGGAAGTAGTGCTTGAATTACAGAACGAATTTAACCGCAAAGTATGTATCAGCTTCTGGGGCGATAAGGTTCAGGATGTAGCTAAAATGCGAGAAGGAACCAATGTAAGCGTTTCTGTAAACATAGAGTCGCGTGAATATAACGGACGTTGGTTTACGGAAGTAAGAGCGTGGAAAATAAGTTTTCCGAATGAGAATTCCCCTACTCCGCATGCCGACCTACCTCCGTTGAATGTTTCGGATTTCGAAGGCGGGAATTCAGGGTCTACTGAAGAAATAGACGACTTACCGTTCTAAATTAAAGTTATCAAAATAAAAAAAGCTGCATAAAAGCAGCTTTTTTTATTTATATGTAAAACAAAATTATTTGTTTCTTTCAGGACGAAGGCTTCTTACGGTATTACCTGCCTGCCACATTTCGCTTTCACGAAGTTCTTTCAATTCAGCTTCAAGTTTTTCGCGATAGTCGTCTTTACTGTTAGTATCGATAGAACGCTGAGCTTCATTTCCGCAAGCTACCTCTGCATACAATTTCTGGAATACAGGAAGAGTAGCGTCTTTGAATGGTCTCCACCAGTCAAGAGCACCACGCTGAGCTGTTGTAGAACAGTTAGCGTACATCCAGTCCATACCATTTTCAGCTACAAGAGGCATAAGAGACTGTGTAAGCTCTTCAACTGTTTCGTTGAACGCTTCAGAAGGAGTGTGTCCGTTCTCTCTCAACACCTGATACTGTGCAGCGAAAATACCCTGAATCGCACCCATCAAAGTTCCACGCTCACCTGAAAGGTCTGAGTAAACTTCTTTTTTAAATGTTGTTTCGAACAGATATCCTGAACCTACACCGATACCTAAAGCAACGACTTTTCCCCATGCCTTACCTGTAGCATCCTGGTAGATAGCGTAGCTCGAGTTCAAACCGCGTCCTTCGAGGAACAGCCTTCTAAGACTTGTACCAGAACCTTTAGGAGCAACAAGGATCACATCTATATCTTTCGGAGGAATGATACCTGTACGGTCGCTGTAAGTTACCGCAAAACCATGCGAGAAATACAATGTCTTTCCCGGAGTCAGATATTGTTTGATAGTTGGCCAAACAGCTATCTGAGCTGCGTCAGACAACAAGTACTGTATGATAGTTGCTTTCCGGCACGCTTCTTCAATATCGAAAAGAGTTTCGCCCGGAACCCAACCGTCAGCAATAGCTTTATCCCAGCTTTTGGAATTTTTACGCTGTCCCACGATAACGTTGAATCCGTTATCACGAAGGTTCATTGACTGGCCAGGACCCTGTACTCCGTATCCGATGACAGCAATAGTCTCATTTTTAAGAACTTCTAATGCTTTACTCAACGGAAACTCTTCTCTGGTCACTACGTTTTCTTCAACGCCGCCAAAAATCATTTTTGCCATAATCTTTGTTTGTTTAGTGTTTATTAAGTGAAATTTTTAAAGTGCTGTATTTTGTAAAAGATCTTCGATAGACTCCCTGTGAAGTACCACACTACCTGAGCGTGTGAACTGTATCAGCAGATCCTCCTCTTTAAGTTCCTTTCTTAATTGTTCTACCTCTTCCCTGGCCCCTGTCTTTTCTATAACCACATAATCTTGGTTCATTTCAATTATACGGGCATTGGTACTACGAAGAAGTTTATCTGCCTTAGCTGAATCCTTCAATACTTCGGAAGACACCTTATAAAGCGCTATTTCCTGCGTAATAAGCTGTTCCGGAGTATGACAAGCTACGTCAAGTACCTCTATTATTTTCTTTATCTGTTTTACGATAACCTTTATGGTGTCCTCAGTCGTAATTGCCGAAATGACAAACATACTGATTCCTTTAGTAGAAGACTCCGATACCTTAAGGCTCTCTATATTTATTTTTCTCCTAAGATAAACAGCAGTGATCCTATTCAGAACACCGGCCTGATTCTCTGTAAACGCCGTTACTATAAATTCCTGTGTTTTCATAGTCCTACTCTTTAAAAATTAAATCGGATAACGATGCTCCGGCCGGAATCATCGGGAATACATTTTCCTCGTTGGCAACCGCAATTTCAAGTAAGTAGGCCCCTTCCGTATTCAACATAGTATCGATGGCATTTTTAAGGTCACATCTGTCAGTCACCCGACATGAAGGTATATCATATGCACTTGCAATCCGCACAAAGTCTGGATTCTCAAGTTCCGTAAAAGAATATCTTTTTTCAAAGAACAGCTGCTGCCATTGGCGAACCATTCCTAAAAAGCTGTTGTTCAGAATAACTATTTTAACGCCTATTTTGTTCTGCATAATCGTTCCGAGTTCCTGCATGGTCATCTGGAAACCTCCGTCACCGAGAATAGCCACAACCACTTTATCCGGAGCGCCTATTTTAGCTCCCATGGAAGCCGGCAAACCGAATCCCATAGTACCGAGTCCGCCAGATGTTATAAAACTTCGCGTATTGCGGAATTTCGAGTAACGGGCACTAAACATCTGTTGTTGTCCTACATCGGTAACTATAACCGCATTTTTTCCAGTAGCTTTGGTAAGCTCGTTTATAGCTTCACCCATCCTTATCGGTCCACAGTCTGGATTAATACTCGGAGTGATTACATTTTCAATTTCTTTATCGTATTGTTCCTTAGCAAACTGAAGCCATTCAGTTCTATCAACAGTAGAAATCTGTGGTGTCATTGCCAGAAGAGCATCTTTGGCATCGGCAACAATGCCTATGTCAACCTTAACCACCTTATTTATCTCCGAACGGTCTATATCAATATGTATGATTTTTGCCTGTTTCGCATAGTTAGCAAGATCGCCTGTTACGCGGTCGCTAAAACGCATACCTATCGCAATGATAAGATCTGCATTCTGCGTCATAACATTAGGAGCAATATTGCCGTGCATACCCAGCATTCCTATATACGTAGGAAGATCGTCGGTTATAGCAGAGATCCCCATCAATGTAGTAGCAACAGGAATATTCGCTTTAGTAGCAAAATCGATTATTTCCTGTTCGGCACCGGATATTTTTATACCCTGCCCTATAAGCAGCAACGGCTTCTTTGCTCTATTGATAAGTTCTACCGCTTCATCGACAGCAGATTTATCAAGATTAGGTACTGGTTCATAGCAACGCAAAGAATTACATTTCTTATATTCGAAATCTAATTTCTCGACTTGCGCGTTCTTTGTAATATCGATAAGTACCGGCCCCGGTCTTCCCGAACGAGCAATGTAAAATGCGCGTGCGATAGCCCATGGAATCTCATCCGATGAAGTAACCTGAAAGTTCCATTTGGTAATCGGCATTGCCATACTTATTATATCCGCTTCCTGAAACGCATCGTTGCCCAATGAAGAAGCCGGCACCTGCCCTGTAATGCAAACCAACGGCGTAGAATCGAGCATCGCATCCGCTATACCGGTAATAAGGTTTGTCGCCCCTGGTCCGGAAGTAGCCATACACACCCCCACCTTACCGGTAACCCGTGCAAATCCTTGAGCAGCATGTGCGGCACCCTGTTCGTGTCTCGTTAATATATGATGTATCCTGTCTCGGAAACCGTATAATTTATCGTATATAGGAATTACCTGCCCCCCCGGATAACCGAAAATAGTAGTAGCCCCTTCTTCGATCAATGAGTAAAGAAGAGCTTCGGCTCCGGTTATGTTTTTTATTTCTGACATGATTAGATTCTTTAGTTAAACTGATCGTTAATTTCGCGTACCCCGCCTTTATCCGCTGAGGATACCATAGAAGCGTAAGCCTGCAACGCCTTTGAAACCACGCGGTTCCTTTGCTTAGGCTTGAAGCTACAGACACAGACTCGTCTCTCTGCAAGCTCCTCGTCGCTGACGACTACTTCGATAGTACGATTAGGAATATCTATTATAATCTTGTCACCATTTTCTATTAACGCTATATTACCTCCTGCTGCTGCTTCCGGTGAAACATGCCCTATCGATAAACCGGACGTGCCTCCGGAAAAACGTCCGTCCGTTACAAGGGCGCACGCTTTGCCTAATTTAACCGATTTAAGGTAAGAAGTAGGATAGAGCATTTCCTGCATTCCTGGTCCTCCCTTCGGACCTTCATAACGTATTATTACCACGTCGCCTGCCTGTACGGTTCCATCAAGGATACCTTTACATGCTTCTTCCTGCGACTCGAACACAGCTGCTTTACCTTCGAATCTCAATATGGATTCGTCTACACCGGCAGTTTTAACGATACAACCGTTCAGTGCAATGTTACCGAAAAGAACCGCAAGTCCACCGTCTTTAGAATAAGCATGTTCAACACTTCTGATACATCCGTTCGTACGGTCGCTATCGAATTCGTTATGATAATTATCCTGTGATCCGAGTGTAATATTGAATTTACCTCCCGGTGCAGCAAGATAACTGTTCTTAGCCTCCGTATCTGCGAATGGGCTTAATATATCGTTACATTCAATAGCTTCCGCTATATTTTCATACATTACATGATTTGTATTCGGATTGATAAGTCCGCCTTTCAACATTTCACCCATAATACCCATAATACCTCCGGCACGGTGTACGTCCTGAATATGATAATGGTAATTAGGTGCCACCTTGCAAAGTACCGGGATTTTACGTGACAGCATATCGATATCCGACATAGTGAAATCAACTTCTGCTTCCTGTGCGACAGCGAGAAGATGAAGTACCGTATTGGAAGACCCCCCCATAGCTATATCCAAAGACATCGCATTAAGGAAGGAGTCCCGTGTGGCGATAGATCTCGGCAATACTTTATCGTTATCGTTATAGTAATACTCGTATGCGTTCTTAACTATTTGCTTTGCCGCTTTGCGGAATAACTCTTCCCTTAACTTATGAGAAGCCAGTAACGTACCGTTACCCGGCAGCGACAACCCTATCGCTTCAGTAAGACAGTTCATGGAGTTTGCAGTAAACATACCGGAACAACTTCCGCACGTAGGACATGCAGCCATCTCCAGTTGGTTAAGCTCTTCATCCGATACGGAATCGTCAGCACCCTTAACCATTACATCGATAAGATCGTATTCTTTATCTCCTACTCTTCCGGCTTCCATAGGACCCCCTGAAACAAATACGGCTGGAATATTAAGCCTCATGGCTGCCATAAGCATACCCGGAGTAATCTTATCGCAGTTAGAAATACAGATCATCGCATCAACCTTGTGTGCATTACACATATATTCAACACTGTCCGCAATCAGGTCGCGCGAAGGAAGCGAATAAAGCATACCATCGTGCCCCATCGCTATACCGTCGTCAATAGCTATCGTATTGAATTCCGCAGCAAAACAACCTTCCTCCTCGATCCATCCTTTGATCTTCTGGCCTATTTCATGCAGGTGGACATGACCGGGGACAAACTGGGTAAAGGAATTGACTATTGCAATTACCGGTTTACCGAATTGTTCCTCTTTCATCCCGTTTGCTCTCCACAAACTCCTCGCACCTGCCATTTTGCGGCCCTGAGTGGTTGTATTACTTCGAAGTGGTCTCATATTAAGTTTTAAATTTCTATACAAAAAAAACATTTCCGGCTGTGAAAATCATCTTAAGGCAGTTAGTTTTTATGATGCCAAAACCGCCTTTAGCAGCACTAACCTACTAAAAAACAAGCAAATGCAAACGCAAAACACCGACAATTAAAAGCCGTAAATTCTTAACAAATATCAGAATTTCTGATTTTTACGAAGGGCAAAATTAAAAAAATAAAACGATATATCCTTAAAAACTCTTGTTAAATCTTTATCTTTGCGGGCAGTTATCTAAAATTTATACAGTATAATATGGAAGAGAAATATTTGCCATTCGTTGAAGAGCTTATCGAACTGGCAATCAAAGAAGACATTGGCGACGGAGACCATTCCTCCCTGTCTTCAATACCGTCGGATGAACGGGGTAAAATGAAACTGCTAGTTAAACAGGAAGGTATAATTGCAGGAGTTGAAATAGCACAGATGATCCTTCAAAGACTGGATCCGAAAGTAGTGTTCAATAAACTAATCGACGACGGCACGAATGTTAAACCCGGCGATATTGTTTTTTACGTCGAAGGCAGGCTCATTTCCATTCTTCAAGCAGAAAGGATCCTTCTGAATGTTATGCAAAGAATGAGCGGGGTCGCAACGCAGACCTCCATGTACGTTAAAGAAGTGGAAGGAACAAAAACGACCATTCTCGATACCCGTAAAACCACTCCGGGAATGAGGGTTCTCGATAAAATGGCTGTTAAAATAGGTGGGGGCGACAACCATCGCATGGGTCTTTTCGATATGATTATTCTGAAAGATAATCACATAGATTTTGCCGGAGGAGTATACAACGCGATAAACAAAACACGCGCCTACCTGAAAGAAAAAGGCAAAAGTCTTAAAATAGAAGTAGAAGTCCGCAACTTTGAAGATATAAAAGAAGTATTCCGAGCTGGCGGAGTGGACCGCATTATGCTCGATAACTTCACGCCGGAGCAAACATGTGAAGCTGTTAAAATGATAGACGGTGCATGTGAAATAGAATCATCGGGAGGCATTACACTTAAAAATTTAAGAGAATATGCCGAATGCGGAGTGGATTTTATTTCGGTCGGAGCTTTAACACATCAAATAAAGAGTTTGGATCTTAGCTTGAAAGCTTGTTAATTTTTATCCAGAACCTAAGAAAAGAGAATTATTATCAACATCATATCTTAAGGTCCTACTTGGAATTAATCCTATTCTGTCGACAATGAAAAGAATATTCACTTTATTGTTTACGCTGACTGCAATTACCCTACTCTTCGCACAAACGGCAGAACAACAAGAAAATGAGGCAATCTGCAAAGAATTGTCGAAAAAATTGAGTTATATGACAGGCCTATCGCTTGCCCAATACCTGAATTATATGAACAGCGAAGAAATACAGGACGTACTTCGCCGTTACTATGATCCGGAAGCTATGTCAGAAGGCTTCGAGGAAGGATTGTTCGGTAAGGCTAAAGATGAGGAATTAGATCATTACGATGCTGTTTCCCAGATGCTTTGGAATATACTTGAAGCTGAAAAAGAGAAAAAATTTACGGCAGAAATGTCTCGCATTTTATCACTGCCTGAATTTGGTTCGATGGAAGCATTGGGGGACAGCGCACGTTATGAAATCATTAATCCCGGTACAGGCGAACTTATTACTGCCAATCAGCCGTTTGTGGAGAATTACAGAACCACATCTTCCTCCGGTATAGTCCGGCACGAAGAAAACGGATATATTACGACATGGTCGAATGTAGGCAATGGGGCGCTCGCCGCAGCTTATGAACGGTTCGCCAGAGTCGGGGCATGCTTCCGTGTAGTCTACACCGACCAGCATATGATCGAATATAAGTATGGCAACGAGGACGAACTTCCCATTTTAATTTTCGAAATAGAGATACTCCTACTATCGACTCCGGAAGAAATGCAGAAATACCGCGATGAAAAATATTGATGCCATGAGCTTGCAATCATACGGCGAGGGTCGCCAGTATTCCTAAAGGTGTGGCTTATATCAAGAATTATTTCACCCTAAAATTCTTCCCCGTCCGGTTCACCACCTAACCCGTCGTCCCATTTCATAGACGCATGTGCGCCATTACAAAATGGTTTATTAGCTGACTGTCCACAACGACAAAGAGTCATTCTATTCCTGACTTCATAAGTAAATCCATCCTGCCGGGATAAAGGAATACCTCCGAATACCCATAATGCACCACTACTGTGAATCTGTGGATCCTCGATCAATCCCAGTGAAGGCTTCAAATCCGGTTCATAAGGTTCGCCAGTCTCTTTATTCCACGCCGACAGTCTTCCGGCTGGACAATGTTCCGATTCCCTTTTAGTGAGTTCCACACTCTCGTCATCGTCCATCATCACACGGTTCCATACCTGGCCTTTAGCATCGCACATACGAGCAAAGGCACAATATATTTCATTATCGCTCAAAATTAATTTTGGACCGTTATATGCTACCGCACCTAACAACAAAGGCTCTTCCGGGGCAGTAAGAGTCGGATCCCAATCAGCATTTACATGACTACCGCCGCAATAAGGTGCATTCTTGGACGATCCGCAACGGCAGATTGCAGTCGGTTCCTTATCTGTTGAAAAACTTCGTCCGGCTTTAAAATACCATGGCTGCCTGTCCTCGTTCAACATAATAAATTGCTGTTTCATAGGAGGTTTGCCATAAACCATATAAGGACCATCCGAAATAATGGTAATATGAAATTCTTCGGGTGCAACTACACTCCCTTTCTGCACAGTATAATCTTTCATCGTTATAATATTTTATGATAAATATTAATAACAAAGAATATGCCCGGTGTCCGAAAAGAGCTGATTAATTATTTACACGGAATACTTTCTGAACTTCTTTTATTCTTAAAAGACTGTAAATAACCATATCTACTACCTGAGTACTGGTTACCTCTATATTAATCAACCCGGATAATGTTCCGCCGACAGAGTTCAACGACATCGAACGGATATTAATACGGAGATCCTTTGTTATAATTTCCGTTATTCTATTTACAAGGCCAGCAGCATCTTCCGCCTGTATTCGGATAGTTGCACGGAATGCTCCTTTAACATTATCGTTTCTCCATTTGGCACGCAGCACCCTGTAAGGATATCTGTTTTGCAGTCTTACGCCATTTGGACAGTCATTCCTGTGAATGGTTATTCCGGCTGCGATAGTAACAAAACCGAATATATCGTCGCCATAAATCGGATTACAACACTTCGCCAGCTTGAAACTCACATCACGCAAAGAATCATCTATAACAAGTATATCGTCGTTATTTACTACTTTTTTGATCCGCGTTTCTCCTTTCGGTTTTTCTTCGACCGGAGCATAATTCCCGGTAATGATATCTTTAATTTCGGCGATGCTTACTTTGTCTTCTGCGATCAGCGCATATAACTCCGTACCGGTTTTCAGCTTATAATGTTTACACAACAAAGTGACAGCTTCCTCGATCGTGAGATTATTGACCTTCCAGTTTTTGAGTTTACGCTCCAGCGTCTCCCGTCCTAACTGCGATTCCTTAGCCTGTTCTTCCCGGATAAAAACTTTTATTCTTTGCTTTGCTTTTCCGGTGACTACGATATTGAGCCAATCAGGTTTAGGCTTCTGGTTCTTAGAAGTCACAATCTCCACCACGTCACCGTTATGGAGCCGTTCCCGAATAGAAACATTCTTATGGTTGATTTTAGCTCCGGTGCAGGTATATCCTAATTTGGTATGTATATCGAATGCAAAATCAAGCACCGTTGCATCTTCGGGCAACTTGCGCAGATCACCGTTAGGTGTAAAAACAAATATTTCGTTAGAAGATATCGTAGCGTCCAATTTTTCGGAGATTCCGGAAACCGTTTCCGTAGTTTCCATAATATCGCGGAGTTTACCCAGCCAGGCCTCGCTGCTCATCCCATTCTGTTTAACTCCTTTGTATCTCCAATGAGCCGCAACTCCTCTTTCGGCGACTTCGTCCATTCTTTCGGTACGAATTTGAACCTCGACCCATTTGCCTTCTTTGGTTACTACGGTAGTATGCAGCGACTCGTAGCCATTCGATTTGGGAATAGATATCCAATCCCTCATACGTTCAGGATTAGGTGTATAAAAATCCGTAACTATCGAATATACACTCCAACATGTTGTTTTTTCCTGCGCCGGTTCACAATTCAATATTATCCGCAGAGCAAAAACATCATAAATCTCTTCGAAGGTAACGCCTGTACGCTTCATCTTTCTCCATATCGAATAAACAGATTTAGTGCGGCTTTTTATGTGGTATTTAAAATTATTCGCATCGAGTTTACGGAGTATAGGCTCGAGGAATTTATCGATAAAAGTCAGTCTTTCCTTTTCGGTCTCGGCAAGCTTACGTACAATTTCCGCATGCTCCTCAGGATATGTGTACTTGAGCGACAAATCCTCCATTTCGGATTTTATACTGTATAAGCCGAGTTTATGCGCTATTTGGGAATATAGATTAAGGGTTTCCCATGATTTCATATCACGTTTTTCCGAAGGGAAACTATCCTGTACACGCATAATTTCGAGCCTGTCTGCGAGTTTTATTATTATTACGCGGGGGTCTGTGGAATAAGAAAGAATCAATTCCTTAAAATTATCGATCTGTTCTTCGGATTTTTTCGTATCGACATCTGAAATATTACACAGACCTTTAAGAATGACAATAGGTTCTTCGCCGAAATTTTCACGTACCTCATCGAGAGTATATCTTTTAAGGCGTACCATATCGTGAAGAAGAACGGCAACTACAGAATTACGTCCAAGCCCGATCTCATCCGCGACGATCATTGCTGTATTTATAGAATGTGTAAAAAAAGGCGTATTATTGTACCGTCTTTTATCGTTCAATCCGCGGACAGCTATCTGAAGAGCTTTTTTTATTAGACCGTAACTATTTTCGCTGAAATTATTTTTTATATACCGAAGGAATGGTTTACAATATCGTAAAACCTCGTTAATTCCGTATTCTTCAACCTCTGCCATAACTTCCATTTTATGGCTATAAAGATAATTATATTTTAGAGTTTTTCATCAGCTGTAGACCATAGATTCTTCATAAATATCAAACCTATCGCCAGGGTAGCTTTTCCGTAAAATAATATCTATAAGATAATGTATTTTTTCTACACAGTTCTCCCATGAATGGGACTTGGCAAATTCTATACAGGCATCCAATACCTGTACATTAACGTCCTCACGTAATGCTATATCTACTAAATTAATAAAATTATTGGAATCGCCTGCCAGATAAACGTGCCCATAAAAATTATTCATTGCAGGCATATCGCAAGCAACTACCGGCTTACCGATATACAGATACTCATCTATCTTGCTGTGATATTGTTTATTGGTGATATTATTAACGGCAACAGGATAAATACAAACATCGAAATATGTTGCATACGAAAGATATTTATCTGCTCTGTCCTCTCGGATAAAAAAAACATTCGGAAGCATATGGATAGAATGTCTTTTGAAGATACGATCTTCCGTACCTATTAATACGATCGAATAATCCGGGCGGCTCACAGCCAGCTTAAAAATGAGATCAGGAGACATATGCTTTATATCGAGATTTCCGGTATACCCAATTATAGGCCCGGGAATAGATCGGAGTTTATTATTTATAGAATAATCTATATAATTTCCGGAGAAATCCACTCCCTGACCAATACTAAAAGAATTTAAATTCTGCTCCCTGAACTTTACGGCGTAGGCGTCTGAGTTTGTAATAATAATATCCGATTTTCTCACGAGTATTTTTTCCAATCGATTAATTTGGTCTTCAATGTAATTGAACCTTCTACGGCCTGAAATCTTATAATAAACAGACAATTTAGGCATTAATAATTCTTTCAGGTAGAAACTGCCAAACACATCATTGTCATTTATGTGAATAACTTCATTAAAATTCAGTTCATTCATGGCCCAATGAATAGCGCGCGATAATTTTCTGTTATTTTTTTTATTAAGAATATCAAAAACCGAATCGTAACTGATCTTATTAACAGGAGCTATCACAACTGGAGGCTCCATTATCCACAATGAATGATTTATTCTCTTGATTGCCATATTGGACCCTTTCAGCAAATTAGAGCGGAATTCACTATCGACGGAACCCTTCATTAGCTGGATTATATCCTGAGGTGGATTTACATACAGAACCTTGTTATAACGAGACATCTCCATTGCCATATGCTGAGCATCTCCCATATCGGAGTCACTCCACGACCTATCACTTGTAATAACAAAATTCTTATCGTGTAACATTTTAAAAAATCAAATTACAAACACTTATGAACAACTATTAACATTTTATCAACATATACTTTTGCATCTATTAACAAAAGCCTTGCCTTTTTTTGAAAATAAATAACAATTCATATTTTTATAAAAAAAAGTAGAAAAAATTTGGAAATTATGACAAACTCACATACATTTGCACACGCAAACATAAGCATGGCACCGTAGCTTAGCTGAATAGAGCACTTGACTACGGATCAAGAGGTCCCAGGTTTGAATCCTGGCGGTGTCACTGACAATTAAAAGAGTTACGAGATTTTGTAACTCTTTTTTTTGTTCTTATTTTTGAGTATTAAAATTACCATACAAAGAACAAATCTGAGTATTATGATTATTGTATGTTCTAAGAATAATTGGTATCTCCACAAGCGTATTAAAAATTTTCCCGCTCTTTAGAAATTCATGATATACATAAAACTTTTAATACATACCAAGTGCTTTTTCGATCTGCCGGAAAAGCTCCTCCTCCTTGCTTGGTTCAAGTGCACGGTTAATTACGATCGTGCCATCCGCGTCAACAAGCATGTAACGCGGGTATAAATTTATGCCGTAGTTATTATTTATATCCATATGCAGCGCTTGAGAAGCTCGGACATGATAACCGGATAGCTCATACTTTTTAATGGCACTGCGCCATTTTTCGTCTAATTTTTCGTTGTCAACCGAAATATATAGTAGTTCAATACCATTATTATGCAAGTAATCCTTAAGCGGGTCGCTTTTTTCCATCTCCTCCAAACAGGGCCTGCAAGTGTGAAACCAAAAGTCGATAAATAGAGGTTCGCCTTTAAATATAGCGATTACATCCGCAAGTTTTTCGTAACTGTCGTAACCATCTACAAAAATCACTCCTTCCGGATATTGGTCGTTCGACATAATCTGGTATTTTTCCAATTCGTCCAAATAATTTTCCAAAGGTTCTATATAGAATGGATCCGGGTCGTTTCTAAGATAGTCCTCTATATAAGGGGCCACTTCGGGATCCCAAGACTTATTCCAGAATCCAAGGTAAAAATACCTCACCCCCAGAGCTCTGGATCTTAATACCGGGTCCTCAATAGCATCCTCAATGGCCTGACGGAATCGTGGCTCCCAATATTTATAGCCCTCGGCATTAGATTCAAAATTGGTTTGAATTTCTTCTCCGTTCATAAATGGAAGATATTCTCGAACATATCCGTTCAGAAAAAGAAAAAAGTCTTGGCTGTCTACGTATTTACTTACCGGAAACTCTTTAAAAATCCGTTCCCATGTCTCTTTAAATCCGGTATACATTGGTGTCCCCTTCGCATTGCAATCCTTTAAATTACTATTTATTGCTACTGATAATCCGGAAATGTAAATAAATTCTATTTCCCGTTCAATATTCTGCCGTAATACCTCACTCATAGGGATGGTGTCGAATACAGCCTGTGCAAGGGAGATTTCCTTTAAGAAATTATCGAACATCCGACCGCCTACGGTATCTAGAGGATACTGGGTATAGTCGTTATTGCTACGATAGTATTTAGTATAGGAGATATTCCAGTTTTTCTTACTCCAATCATAGAAAGCCTGCTGTGCCACATCATCTATTAAGAATGCACCTCCAGCTAAACGATCGAATGTAACATTGTGGGTCTTACCTGGTTCGAGCAATAGAGCTCCATAAATACTGTGACCATTGTTGACATTAACAATATAAGAGGGGGTGACACGATCTATTACTACGGAGAAAGAATAGCCGCCATCGGGAGATTTTTCAAGCGGCATCTGAAAATTTTCCGCAGGTACCGAGTATTTTACCGCGGTATCCCCTTCTCCGGTAAAATGAATGTTGACGGTAGTCATCTTGGTGTTATTGGCCGACGTAACGAATGACAGGAATGTCAATAAAAAATGGGAAAAAGGTTTTTCATTGAGAAAATTAATTAAATCCAATTATAAAGTTAAAGATTAATTTTATATAACAAAAAAATCCTTCCATTATTCAATTCAATATAAGAAATAGGCTTTCCCTCATCAAAAATTTATGGTTGGTGTTTTATGATGACGTTAATCGTGATTTTCAGCATGTTAATGTACTACCCTATTTTATCAGGAAACAGAAGAATTTATATAATCTTCTTTTATACAGAACTGTAAAATAATAATTCCTTAGTTGCCAACCATACTCTTTTATGAATCATTAAAAAAAAGTAAATTATATAAGTTTAGTACAATTACTTTACAATGTGAATTTCAAATATTTTTTTTGTTAATTATTGAGACCATTTATAATTCATCGACTTTTTGTCAATACGAATTATTTGCAATGTTCTTCACATTCTTAAGAAAAACCAAATATAAAAAATTCTTTATATTTGATATGCAACCCTCAGCGTATGATATTTAGAAAATTTTGTGTATTAATGATTCATCAAAAGCAAAATCTTTTTACACTAAGTATGGTATACATTTTAGCAATGGCGAATTTGTAGCCGGATCAAATGCAACAGCAACGGAGAGGCAGAATGTTTCAGAAGTAAATAAAGCTTATTCAAAAGCTCGAAGTCAATACGATGAATCTCGTTATTCAACCACTGATAAAAATGTTAGAGCTTATGTTCAATTTTTAGAAGATATGGATGCTGGAATGACAATATATGAATACTATCCGGATGATTACGGAACTCCAATTTATAATCATGTAATTGTAGTCAATACATTTCAGACTCTTTTTAAAAGTTGGTAATTAATTATAAAACTAATTTAATATGAAAAAACTAATTTTAATGACAGCAGTAATTCTTTTGGTACAGAGTATAACTGCACAATCCTATCTCCATTAAAAGAATTCGAAAACGAAGAAGATAAGGGATTAATCGTAAATGAATACCATAATGCTAATTACCTATGGGATTCTCCTATAAAGGGCAAAAAGTTTCAGGATTTTCTTAATCAGTATGAGTTACCGATAAAATATTTGACTATTGAAGAATATACTTCGGATAAATTTAACGTCAGGTTATATAATCAGACAAAGGAGCAAATTGAGATGTCGAATGGACCTTTTTCTTTATTAATTACCTTTGAATACGGTAATAACAGTTTTTCTGAAATACAGAATAAAATTTCCTCTATGGATATAGATGAACAACTTAATTTTTTTAAGGATTTTAAAATCATTTTAACCGAACCGCAAATTACAGTTAAATTTGATTATTAATAATAGGAACGGCGCGGAGCCGTTCCTATTATTTAACCCATGCCGAATGATGAGACTTTACTTTATACTACTAACCATACTTTTATTTTCTTGCAACAGGGCGGAGGATAATCGTAAATTGGAATATGCCCTCGACATTGCCGGAGAAAACCGTGCCGAACTCGAAAAGGTTCTGGAGAATTACGAACAAGGTTCGCTAAGATATAAATCCGCAAAATTCCTAATAGAAAATATGCCGGACCATATTCATCTGAAAAGTAACTTGATTGATGTTTTCAGGGATTCGATACCGCAGACCAGGGACAATAAAGTTATTAATGCTCTATGGGAAAAACTTGCAGATAGCTTACCGGACAATTCTGAGTATTTTCAGGATGTTCAAACTTTAAATGCTGAATTTTTAAGTAAAAATATCGATAAAGCATTTGTTGCGTGGGATTCAGCAAAATGGAAAAACGAAATCAATTTCGATATCTTCTGTAAATATATTCTGCCGTATAAAGTCGCTAACGAACCTATTTTAGAATGGCGAACTCAACTTAGGGAAGAATACCTACCGCTAATCGACACCATTGCCGATCTTAATACCGCATTCGAAATAATCTATAAAAAAGTTATGGGGCAATTCCGTGACCTTTGGGTAGCGTGCCCATATCCTCGTGATCCCGTTATCACAAGTAAGGCAAAAATCGGCAACTGCTTTGAAAAAGCAGTATTTACAGTTTATGTGATGCGTTCGCTCGGAATACCATCTGCGGTGGATTTTAATCTTAAATGGGCAAACTATGGAAATATGGCTCATGAGTGGGTTGTGCTTGTAAAAAACGGTGGAAAAACGTTTTATATATTCGATGAAGAAAATCCGGAAGCCGAAGAATTTGGGGATATAGATGCTTCGGTTTTATCTTACTCTTATCCATATGATAACGAGAATTCTTTATTCGTGGTAGATACATTGAAAAAAACGGCTAAAGTTTACCGAAGAACTTATGAACGTTTTGACCTGCCTGAAACACTGGAAAATGAGAGTATTGTCGAAGTTTTTAATGACACCCATATTCTGGATGTATCGGGAAACTACGGTAAAAAATATTCTATTACTGTTTCTGTAAAAGGTAATGAAAAATATAGTAACATTTATTTGTGTACTTTCACTCACGGCGACAGCTGGCATCCGATAGCTATAACTGATATAAAAAAAACAAAGCGGTATTTGAAAATCTTGAATCCGGCATCGTTTATCTTCCTTCTTATTACAATGGCAAGCGGATGATTGCATTGAGTAATCCGATAATTTTAAATAGCGACGGATCTATAAAAATCCTTGATCCGGATAAAGAGCTCAAAATTTCTGCAACGCTTTATCGGAAGTATATTCTAATGGGTCAATGGATTGACAGATGGAGTCATTTCATCGGTTGCAGGTGGGAAGCATCCGAACATTCGGATTTCAGGGATAGCATTATATTACAGGAGATAACCGATATCCCGTTCGGCAACCAGATAATAAAGATCGACACCACGCAAAAATTCAGGTATATTCGTTTTGTCACTCCCGTAGAAGATTCTTCTAAACGTTATCAGGTTCCTAACCTTTCCGAAATAAGTTTATTTTCTAAGATCACGAAAAGAAATACAATAAAAGTAAATGCTGTTATTACCGCAGAAGGACACCGGATCGACAACCCGATGAGAACGGTAAATCTACTATCCGATGATAAATACCTAACCGGAACTTATTGGAGATATCCATATACAATAACTATTGATTTTGGGACAATAGAACATGCATTATCCGAGATTCATTATTATCCCGTAACGGATGTAAATTTTATTCAGGATCATCAATACGAACTGTTTTATTTCGATAAACAGTGGATTTCATTGGGGAAAAAACGGCCTGAGACGGATTTTCTTATTTATGAGAATATTCCGGATAATGCTCTTCTCTGGTTAAGAGACCAAACCAGAGGTGAAGAAGAACGTATATTCACATATGAAAACGGACGGCAGGTGTGGTGGTAATTAAAGTCTAACAAACAATTACGAGACCATATCTACACACTCATCTATATTAAATTATTTAATATATGTTACTAAATTAAATTATTTAATATATTTGTTACTAATGGTCATAATCTACCTTACAAACTACATAACTGAAAATGAATATTATGAGAACTTATTTGAGAAATTTAGCTGCAACAGTATTTTTAATAGGGATTTTCACACCCCAAATACAGTCCCAATCATTGAAATGGATAAGCAGTACCGAATGTGATATATGGAAGCAATCTTCCGTCAGGTTACAAAAAAAGGCAACAAACACACCCCTGCTTGAAATTACCGGAGAAGAGAATTTACTGACTTTTAAGGCATGGGGAACTTGCTTTAACGAATTAGGATGGGACGCACTGAATCTTCTCCCGGCAGGACAAAGAGAAAATATCCTTAAAAATATCTTTTCCCCTGACGGCGATCTTCGCTTTACGATGGGTAGATTTTCAATGAATGCTAATGATTATTCCAGGGATTGGTACAGCTGTGACGAAGTTCCGGGAGATTTCCAATTAAAATACTTTAATATAGAACGGGATAAAACGACGATCATTCCTTTTATAAAAGCTGCCCAGAAATATAACCCTGATCTAAGCTTCTGGGCATCCCCATGGTCACCTCCTTCGTGGATGAAAATAAACCATTATTACTCTGTACGGAGCGATAAGAACCATAACGAGATGGATCCCCTCTCGGATATAGCCCTTTTCGAAGAAAATACGGAAACCGCCCGCAATCTATTTCCCAGACAGCTCGCAGTAAACGACTATTTTATTCAGGATCCGCGCTATCTTAACGCTTACGCCAATTATTTCTGTAAATTCATTGATGCTTATAACGAGCAGGGAATCCCTATAAGCATGGTAATGTTCCAGAACGAGGCCTGGAGCTATACCAATTATCCCGGTTGTGCATGGACGGCAGAAGGAATTATACGGTTTAACACGGAATATTTGGCCCCTGCTTAAAAAAAACAACATCCAGATGTTTCTTTATATATGGGAACCATTAATACCAATAGGTACGAAGTGGTCGACCGTATACTTTCCGACCCACGAATGCCAAGCTCAATCCAAGGTGTGGGTTTTCAATGGGACGGAGGACAAATACTCTCCCGGATAAGAGAAAAATATCCTGATTATAAGTATGTACAGACAGAAAGTGAATGCGGATGGGGAAGTTTCGACTGGAAGGCAGGCGAACACACATTCGGCCTCATTAATCACTATATTGGAAACGGCTGCGAAGAGTATACTTTCTGGAATGTTATATTAAGCGATGATGGCGTTAGCGGTTGGGGATGGAAACAAAATTCCCTTATAAGGGTAAACTCTGCAACTGGAACGTTCGTTTACACTCCTGAATATTATGCTGTAAAACATTATTCACATTTTGTGTCACCATCTTCACAACTGCTCGGTTACTACGAAAACAATGACGCAAAAACACCAGTGATCATTTTTGCGGATCTACAGGGTAAATACACTATAATTGCCGGGAATTTTAACGAAGAAAAGAAAGACATTACCATAAAATTGAAAGGACAGTATTTAAATGTGACGCTCAAACCACATTCTTTCAACACATTTATTCTTTAAACGTGAGCGCATTTTTAGAGTGAAATAAAACATAGTTTCAGAGTTTTCGTTATTAATTATAACTTTGGTTATAATTATGATATCAATGAATAGGTTAATCCTGATTATATATTTTCTTTTTTATTTACATTTATCGTTTGCACAAAAAATCGTTTATACGGAAGTATCCACACGAAATCAGTTACCAGCAGCGGAAATCACCTGTATCTTACCCGATTCGGAAGGTTTTGTATGGTATGGAACCAACGGAGGAGGAGTATTTCGTGATGACGGATACACGGTTATACCATTCAGATCTGATTTCAATAATCCTGAATTACTCGGAAGTAACGATATAACAGACATAGCTGAAGATAAAATCAATAACCGTATATGGATAGGAACGAAAAGAGGGGTTTATGTACTTGACAAATCAGACTACCATGTCTACCCTTTAAATTGCAAGGAATTAAAAAGCAAATCTGTAAATTCTCTAAATATTTTTTCTGATGGCAGTATATGGATCTCATCGAATGAAAAACTGTATAGGTTAAAGAATGAAAATAGCATACCGGTAATTTATCCTGTAATATGGGATGGTTATCCCAAATCTGTTTATGATCTTTATGAAGACCCAGATCAACAGATCTGGATGCTGCAGTGGAAAGGAGGTATCCTGAAATACGATTCCGATGAAGATAATTTCATTCCTTTAGAATGGCCGTTCGTCGAAGGCCCCACCTGTATTATTAAAGACGTTGCATCTTCCAATTATTGGATCGGCACATGGGGTAACGGTATTATACGTTTTAATCCAACTGAAAAAGATGTCGATAAAATGTATGTTACACAGGACTTATTCCTGAATTCAGGAATAGATCGAAAAATGATAAACAGCATAGTTCAAGACAGTTTTAAGAACTATCTTTGGGTGACTGCAATGGATGATTTGTATGCATATGAAATAACTGAAACAGGAACGCTGATTGCCGTCAACACCGAAGATTTTTTACCTCCCGGGGAAAAAATAGTTCATAATGTAACTGTTGATTATTCCGGAAATTTATGGGTCTCAGGAGACTATCCAAATGCTTTTATTATTTCTTTCCAACAAAATGAATCTTTCAAAAAAATAAATTTACCACAGGTCAAAAATAATATCGGCATTCCGGTAAGTCCTGTTAAAATGTTATTTGAAAACGGGAATTTTTGGTTTTGGCAGAAAAGATCCGGTTTATGGGTATGCCAACCTGAATCCGGTATTTTTGATACATATAGTAAGAACGACATTCTGGCATATCTTCAGAAATCAAATCACCGGAATGGAGTATACACAATTTAAAATAGAAATACAATCCAGTTTCTGGAGTTTAAAGATAAACAGATAAAAGAAACCGATATATGCACATTGTCATCCATAACTGAGCCTGAAAGAATCCTCACATTATATGAAGATGATTATGGAAATTTATATATAGGTACGAGCAGCAGGCTTTTAAAATATAGCCCGGGAATTACAGAGATTGAAACAGTTTTGGACAATACAGGAATAATAAATAATTCTGTTATATCTCAAGATGGAAATATTTATATATCAACCGAATCCAAAGGATTTGTTGTCATAGCATCCACAGGAGAAAAATATTATCAAAAAAAAAACGAAACCTTCTCATTCGTTGTTATGGCTCCCGATAATAAAGTCTGGACTACTACAACCCAGGGTGTAATCTACTGCTATGATCCTGTAACAAACACTATAACCTCCAAAACATCCGAACTAGGGCTCACAGGTGAAATCATACATGGTATAGAAGCGGATAAAGCCGGAATTATATGGGTGCTTACCGATAAGAAAATCATTAAATATTATCCTCTCGAGGAAATTTATGAAGTTATTTCCAGCTACGATTATTCCGTCGGCTTTAATAGTTTTTTATGCCTATTCAAAGATGAAAATGGTATAATGTATGTCGGAGGAACCGGAGGAATCCTTGTTTTCGATAATTACGAAACATTCGGTAAGGAATCGTATATAGGTAAAGTTTCTCTGACGTCAGTAAAAATAAACGGAATGTCACAGAAGGTCGGGTATAATCTGGAAAATATAAATCTTAAACCGAACGAAAGAAATGTGGAGTTACATTTTTCTACATTCGACCATTTGTATAAAACCAAAATACGATACGCATACAGATACCAAGGATCATCCTCGGATTGGAGCTATCTTCAAGAAGAACAGAACACCGTATATCTTAATGAATTATCCAAAGGAATTTATGAAATAGAAGTGAAGGCAACTGACAGGAATGGTTATTGGTCCGAAAATGTTCAGACTGTGCATATAAAACGATTACCCTCGTGGTATGAGTCATGGTGGGCCTTCGTTTTATATGCAACCCTGATAATAGTAATTTTATTATCCGTAGTCAAAAAATATATAGAATTTCAAAAATCGAAGGAAAAAATGCGTATAAATGAGGAATTATCCCATGTTAAATACCGTTTTTTTACAAATATAAGCCATGAGTTGCGAACTCCTTTGACACTGATAATAACACCATTAGAATCAATAATTAAAAAATTACCAGATTCGGAAATTAAGGATCAGCTGCAATCTGTACGTAAGAATGCCCGAAGTCTGATGATTCTGGTAAATCAATTGCTTGATTTTAGAAAGATAGAATCCGAAAAGGAAGTGCTCCATTTATCTCACGGTGATTTAAAGGTTTTTCTTCACTCTGTCTTCCACAATTTTATTCTGTCCGCAGCGGAAAAAAATATACGGTTTGAATATAAATCCGAAATAAAAACTTTATCAATAGTATTCGACCATGATAAATTGAAAAAAATAATATACAATCTTCTTTCGAACGCTTTAAAATTTACGAATGCAGGAGGAAAAATAATTATGTCCCTCGATACTTCAACATTTGACGACCGGGAATACGCCTGTATCAAGGTCGCGGATTCCGGAATGGGCATTCCTGAAGAAGATCTCGAAAGTATTTTCGATCCGTTTTATCAGGTTGGCTCGTCCCATGAGAATTCAGGAAGCGGTATAGGTCTGCATCTTGTAAGGGAATACACCAAACTGCATGAAGGTAAGGTATATGTTGAAAGTAAGAACGGAAAAGGTTCGGTATTTACAGTTCTTATTCCTTTAGATCTACACGTTGAAGGAGAAAAGTCATCGCCTGATCAACAGTGCATTCCCGATGAAAAAAAATAGAGATGCTGGTAAAAAGATACTGATTGTCGACGATAACGACGAATTCCGGAATTATATAAAAAATGAATTAAGCGGATATTACTCCGTACACGAGGCATCCGGCGGTGAAGAAGGTGAACGATTGGCAATGGAATTAATTCCGGATATTATCATTACCGACCTTATGATGCCAGGTATCGACGGCATAGAGTTGTGCCGTCGAATTAAAAATAACATCGAGATTTCCCATATTCCAGTAATCCTTCTCACAGCTAACAGCAATATCGAAAATGAAAAACTCGGTTACAAGGAAGGTGCGGATGCCTATATACAAAAACCTTTCGACTGGGATATTTTATTGTTCCGCATTAATAATTTGATCGAACAAAAGATCAATCGCCAGCAAACAATTGAAAATAACGACAAAATTCATCCGGAAACAATTACGATATCGCCGCTCGACGAACAATTTATAAAAAAAGTACTGGAAGTAATCGATAGTAATCTGGATAATTCCGAATACTCTGTAGAAGATTTAAGCAGGGAAATGGCAATGAGCCGAATGACTCTTTACCGTAAAATAAATGCAATAACAGGAAATTCTCCTATCGATTTTATAAGAAGCGTAAGATTAAATAAAGCCGCTGAACTTCTTAGACAAAAACAATTTACAGTTTCAGAAATTGCATATAAGACGGGCTTCGGAACTCCGGGGTATTTTACCCGTATGTTTAAGAAAAAATTCGGCATATCTCCATCTAAGTACGAATAATCCGGTTTGTTTAAATTTGTTGCCTTCCCTATCGTTCCGTACCAATCTACTCCCGTGTTTAGGTGCAAAGAACCGCATTACAATTAAGATTTTCTTTTTCATAGGGTTAGTGATTTATCCATGAAATTTAGGAATTATATGCGGTAATTAAAAACCTTCCGTTAAAATTTAACAGAACAGCTTGCGAGACGCAATAATCCCCGTTTACTAAAAAACAGTCGGTTAAGGACATTATAATTCTATTAAAAATTATGAATATCAATCACTTAACTGAATAAAAAATATATTTTCATATAAATAATACCGACGACTATGAAAACCATTTTAAACCTGTTAATTTACACATTTGTTTTACTATCTTGTTCCTCAAAGAAGGAAACCAATATTTCAAATTATGTAGGAAGCGACTACGAAAAACTCGGTCGAGGTCAGGTAGCCATACATGAAGGCGGCGGCACTGTTTCAGTTTCGTGGAGATTCTCCGGAAAAGACGGAAAAAATTCTTCTTTTGATCTTTACAGGAGAACACCGGATGGGAAAATGATGAAAATAAATGACTTACCACTGCAAAACACCACTTACTATAAAGAAAAAAACGTCGATACATCTATACACCAGCAATATATTTTATGCGGCACAGGAAGTAAAAAAATTTTGGATTCATATGACTTAACCGTTAAAAGAGCATCGGTTCCATATATTTCCATACCTATTGAGCCGCTGCCGTTCGACACGGAATCACGGTACATGCCAAACGACATTTCCGTAGGAGATCTGGATGGTGACGGCGAACTGGAAATAGTACTTCTTCGCAATACCGACAATTTTGCACCGTCTATTCCCGGAGTTTCATACGGCCCGTATATTCTCGAAGCGTATAAACTTGACGGAACCAGATTGTGGCAGATCAACCTGGGGCCCAATATCAGGCAGGGACCTCATTATTTTTCATTTATGGTCGGTGATTTCGATGGAGACGGACGGGCCGAAGTCGCGATACGTACAGGGGAAGGAACAATCTTCGGTGACGGTGAGATGATCGGAGATACAAATGGAGACGGTATAACTGATTATGTAGTCAGGGATCCGGCTCTTAAAAGAATATATGGAAAAATAATGAGCGGACCGGAATTTTTTTCGGTTGTGGAAGGAAGTACTGGCAGGGAGTTAGCGCGAGAAGACTACATTCAGCGCATCAATTCCGAAATTTGGGGAGACGATTACGGTTGCAGGATGGATATGCATCACTCTGCCATAGCACGTTTCGACGGGGAAAACCTCGGGATTCTTATGGCACGCGGAATTTACACACGTATGATATTACAGGCATGGAATTTCATCGACGGGAAATTAATTAAACTTTGGGAATTCAATACCGACGACAGTCCGGAATATAAAGATTACGAGGGACAGGAAAATCATAATTTGCGCGTGGGAGATGTAGACGGCGACGGCAAAGACGAGATAATCTACGGAGCATGCGCCATAGACCATGACGGCACCCCGTTATATACGACTAAGCTCGGACACGGGGATGCCATGCATATGACTGATATAGATATTTCACGTCCTGGCATGGAAGTCTGGCAATGTCATGAAAAAGAAGGTGCTGGTTCAACATTAAGAGATGCTGCGACCGGAGAGATTCTTTTTCATCTTCCCCACCCTGACGATGTAGGAAGGTCAATGTGTGCAGATATAGATCCACGGTATCCGGGATGCGAAATATGGTCCTCACGTACATTCGGGGTACTTTCCTCTAAAGGGGAATTAATATCGTCATTCGTACCGTCGATAAATATGGCGGTTTGGTGGACAGGAGACCTGAACAGGGAACTTCTGGACGGCGTAAAAATAGATAAATGGACCGGTGACGGAGTCGTAAATATATTCGACGGAAGCAAACATGGACTCGCAAGCAACAATGGAACTAAAGCCAACCCGTGTTTAATAGCTGATATACTCGGAGACTGGCGGGAAGAAGTAATATGGCGTAGTGAAACAAACGACGAAATACGCATATATGTAACCCCTTATGAGACCGAATACAGAATACCGTGCTTGTTGGAAGACCATGTTTACAGAATGAGTGTAGCACATCAGAATACTTCGTATAATCAACCTACTGCAACCGGATATTATTTGGGAAGTGACATGGAAATATCTGTAAAATGATCGAATAATTGCAAAATCACTTTCGGAAGCAACTTTATTTAATCACCTAAATACTTGTTTATGTGATTCTTAAAATTATAGAGAAATTATTTCTTTGTAATTTTATATAAACTTGTTATTTTAGTGGCACTTTTTAATGCTTAATTACATTCTGCCTATCAATATTTTACAGCTGAGATTAAAATTATCATTGTTACTCGGCATTTTATGCATACTCATAGGATGCCGTGATATAGAGGACGATTCGTACATCTTACCGACTCCGTCAGGAAAACAAATCGATATCACTTTATCCACATCAATATCTTCAGTGGCAACCAAAACTATGTCTGAAGATGATGAAAATCGTATGGAACATGTAGACATTCTTGTTTTTCTCAGTGAGAATAATGAAGAAAGATTTGCTTACCGTACGCACAATATCAACGATCTGAGCGTGCAGTCTCAATACGTTAAAGGCTCTTTTCAGGAGAGTGAGAACGGAGAAAAATACCGGATAGTTCTTCTTGCGAACCTACGCAACGAAATAAACGAGTTATTCGAGAAGGATGACTGCGAGGGAATGCTCAAGGAGGATTTAATAAGAAAAATAACCTTTAAACAGGAAGGACGCTGGCCGGCAAACAATAATATGGGATATCGTGCGCTGCCTATGTGGGGCGAAGCGTCTGCCGTAACAGTCATAAATAAAGGTACTACACCGGATTCTTTCGGTGGCGAGATCCAAATGCTGCGCAGCGTTGCTCGTATACAGGTCGGAGTGAATATATCTACGGAAGGAGGTACTTCGGACGGAACCGATTTTTTCGATCTTTCGGAAGTAAAGGTCTACAACGCCCGTAAAGACGGATATGCTGTTCCCTTCAATTATAACCTCGATAACGAAGGCAAAGCGGAAGCTCCCTCGATCATTGACGACTCCGAAATAATCGATGCGGACAACATGTCTTACGTGTTGAGCCAGATCGATCCTTCGCATAAAAATCAGCTTAAAAATAATATATACATAAACGAAGCTCTAAATGAAGGGGCAGAACCGGAAGAAGCCCTATTCCTTATTATCAAGGGCTTTTACACGGAAGAAGGCGAACCACAGAACACAAGCAAGCCTACATATTACCGTGTGGATTTTTATGATGGGGACGAAGAAGTTCCGGCAGATTCACGGATAAATATTCTACGGAATTTCTCTTATTATGTAAATATCGTAGCGATAAACGGCCCAGGCTATGAAGATGAGGATACGGCAGTAAAATCGATTCCGCAGAATATGGAAGTATCCATAAAAGGCTGGTCGGACGGAGATATGAAATATGTGGTATTTCATGGTCCGCATTATCTGGCTGTTACCGATAGTACGTTCGATCTCCCGAAGGATGATGAATCGTATACAGTAGGTGTCAAAACAAATTATCCAGGCGGATGGACAGCCGTGGCCGACAGCGATACCGGTTGGCTGACTCTCACCGACCCTGCTCCTGCGGCGTCCGATGAACTCGACACTTTAATCGACCTTACGTTTCATCTGGATGAAAATGATACAGGAGATGAGAAAACCGGAATCATATACATTTCCTGCGGCACTGCCCTGGAATTAGAAATAATCGTAAATCAATCCACAAAAGAAGCTAAAAAAATTCCGGGAACTCTAACGCTCCGGGAAATGATATATGTATCAGGAGTAGGTCTCGTAGCAGGCGAAGAAATTGAGGAATTATTATTTTCATCGTTCTACAGAGACATGGACGGCAACTATGCAACATCGCTGAATACCGCTTTGCTTCAATGGGATCCTGTCGATGTAGACGTATTGTTTTATCTTGAACGCGGAGGGAATGTAAATATATGGAATTATAGAACTGATTCAAGCATGACACTACTGCTAAGTGAACCGAATTTCGCAACCGGAGAAAATTCGCAGGGAATAAGGACAGGAACAATGAGATGCGATTTCTGGCTAGGTCCGTTTACCTACGAAGATATTGAAAACGATCCGTTCTGCGAAAAATCGTCGACTTTTAACTTTATACTAATGGACGACGAGCCAATACTTAAACAATTATCCCTTCATCAAGTTCACTGGAATCTTATTGCCGAGCCGAAAGATTCATATGTATTAGATGGTGCATACTCGAATTTAAGAGTCCGATCCAACTGCGACTGGACAGCCAGAATATTGGAGGACCAATATCAAATAATCGAAAGAATAATTACTCCACAAGGTCAAAAAAGCATATTGGGGCGTAATATCGAATTTAAATTGATTAACGATCAAAGCATCACGGATGCAGAAGCTACCATACGTTTCGAATATATAGGAGATGACAATCGCAGCAGGTATACAGATGTTGTAATACGCGCCAATTCTTCTTCCTCATCTGAAGATAAAGCACGCGTAGGGGGATCTTCGAACAGCTATATTCTTGATCCTGAAAACACTGAGGGAATTATAATTCATGTAATCCGGGCAAATGAAGACGGTAATCAAAGAATATCTTCCAACGAGGAATTGAACTGGAAGCTTATCTGGACAGATCATCCGGGAGGTATAGACCCTAACGGTTCAAGTTCGATACGATCAGTAAAATTAAGCGGTAAAGGTCCGGAAGCAACATTGACAGTTTATCCTGGCAGCGCGGCTGGTAATGCAGTAATCGCAGTTACTAACGCAGATGGGTCCGAGATTTACTGGAGTTGGCATATATGGGTTACACATTTCGATCCGGACGATGCGAATAATACATATACAAATAACGGATACGTTCTTATGGACAGAAATCTCGGGGCACATATCGACGATGCGAACGACGGATATAAAGATCCCGCATTCTGGGGATTATTCTATCAATGGGGTCGTAAAGATCCGTTCCCGCAGGCAGCAGCTATCGGCTCTCAGAATCACCGTCCGATATATGATGCGGATGGCAATCCTGTATATATTGGAGTTATAGAGAATCGCCCTCAGCTCGGCGCTAATGAATCGAACATGGAATATGCTATCCGGAATCCATTGGATTACATCGGTAGATATTCCGGAACTGAAGACTGGTATCACAGTAACGTAAATTACACCAATGACGAACTATGGATCACCGGTGGCGTTAAAGGCGGTAAGAAAACCGTATACGACCCATGTCCTGAAGGTTGGATGGTTCCTGAAATTGCTCCGGAAGGAGACAATGGTGTTTTAGGAGGCATATTCAGTGAATGGCAGGGTAAAACCATAACATTCGATACGGAAAACTATATGTTTATTTCAAGTGTTCTCGGCTACTGGCCGGCCGCTGGTATGATAAACAAAAATAACAGTGGAACATTCCACGAGGTCGGTACAGGCGGTTGCTATTGGTCATCATTACCGAATCCGGGTTCAGGAAGAACATCTTATGCCGGATATTGGAGTCAAATATGGGGATTTGTTACTCCAGGCCATGCTACTTCCCGTTCTGCTGCTGCTGCAATACGATGTATGAAAGAAAATTAATTTAATAGCAATATTAATAAGAATAGGCAGCTATAAGCTGCCTATTCCGTTAAAAAAATAAAGGAAAATTTTTATTAACCTATCTCTGTCACATTCTCATTTTTCAGGTTCTCTACAAACTTATCAATACGCTCCATTTCCGCTGGAATAGGAATTCTCTGTGGGCATTCGCTTTTGCAAATTCCACAGCTTATACAATGGTTTGCCTGTCGTAATTTCGGCACACTGCGGTCATATCCAATCAAATATCGGCGTCTATTCTTTCTATATTCGGAATCCGTTTTATCTTCCGGCATCCGCCGTTCATTTAGCACACGGTTATAATGTGAGAAAATTCCCGGAATATCGATACCATAAGGACAAGGCATACAGTACTGGCACTCCGTACAAGGAATAAAATCATTATTAAGGAATATTTCCGTGGTTTCTTCCAAAGCCCTGTATTCCTGCTCGGTAAGAGGATCGAGAGGGGAATATGTACGGACGTTCTCCTGAAGATGCTCCATATAGACCATACCGCTTAACACTGTAAGGACTTTTTCAGGGGTTCCTGCATAACGGAATGCCCATGTTGCCGGAGTATCTTCCGGACGAAGCTGTCTTAACGGTGCCTGTGCAACTGTATTAAGTCTGCCAAGGCGACCGCCTAAAAGCGGTTCCATTATCACAGCCGGAACATTCTTCTTAACCAGTTCGTCGTAAAGATATTCCGCATTCGTATTCCTGCCCGTAGCATGCTCCAAGTCGATGTAATTAAGCTGTATCTGGGCAAAGTCCCACTGTATATCTTCCATTGCGAGAAGATGGTCGTAAACAGCTATATCACCATGATAGGAGAAGCCGAGATTACGAATACGTCCTGCTTCCCTTTCCTTTAAAAGAAAATCCAGTATGCCGTTATCTATGAAACGTCCATTAAATGCTTCCATACCGTTCATCCCGATACCATGCAACAGATAATAATCTATGTAATCCACCTGCAATTCGCGCATGGATTTATAATATATATCCAAAGATGCCTGACGGCTCCACGTCTGCTCTGCAAAGTTAGACATCTTTGTAGCTATGAAATATTTTTCACGCGGATGACGCGATAATGCAATACCGGTGGCCGATTCGGACCATCCCATGACATAAGCAGGAGAAGTATCGAAATAATTCACACCATGAGCGATCGCATAATCCACCAGTTCGTTTACCGTATCCTGGTCCACCTCATCCCCTCGTCCATCCGCACGCTGCCGCAACGGCCAGCGCATACAACCGTATCCTAATAAGGAAACGCTATCGCCAGAATGCGGATTAACGCGGTATGTCATTTTATCCGTCGGAACTTCTCCTGTAAGGTTTCCGGCTGAAGCAAACTGCTTTTTCGGTTTACAACCTGCAAGTGCAGCAGCGGACACAACGGTTCCGGCACCTAAAACCTTTAGAAAATCCCTGCGGTTTATATTTTTTTTCTTTTTATCTTCCATTGTCCATCCGAAATTTAAATGGTTCTGTGTCTTGTAATACCTTCAACATATATCGCACTGAAAGGACGTGCCGGGCATAAATTCTCACAAGCTCCGCATCCGATACATAATTCAGTGTCCACCACCGGAATTTTAAGTCCACGGGGGTTCTCCGGATCTCTCGGCACCAATTCTATCGCTCCTGTCGGACAATGCCTCTCACATGCCGTACATGTAACATTATCCCTGATCACAACACAATTATCTTTGATCCATACCGCACGACCTATCTGTAATGATGATTTATCTTCTTTGGTTATACGCTTTATAGCACCGTTAGGGCAAACTTCGGAACAACGCGTACATTCAGGACGGCAATAACCGCGCTCGAAAGATATTTCAGGCTGCATGAAAGTCTCAAGTTTCTGAGACGGACGAAGAATATTATTCGGACATGCCGATACGCATAACTGGCACGCAGTACAATGGTTCTTTATATGCCGAGCACTTACCGATCCGGGAGGTGTAACAGGAGTTTCCCTGTTAGGGATCTTTTTATCCTCAATTACTGCCAAACCTCCGTCCGCAACTTTATGCTGAGCCTTAACGGCATGAGTCAATGCAAATATTCCTATAACTGACAAGAATCCGCGTCGGGACATCCCGTTTTCGCCGACAGATTTATTCTCAACAGAGGTATCGTCTACCGCTTTTTTCACAGGTCTTTTTACCGTATAATGCAGCGCATCGAATCTGCATTTATCAAGACAGTTCATACATGCGACACAATGACTGTAATCAATCGAATAATTTTTATAATCTATGCACGAAGCCTTGCAGTTGCGTGAGCAAAGACTGCACTTCGTACATTTCTCAGGATCAAGCACCGGCTTGAGAAGTGAGAATTTAGAAATAAAACCGAGAAGCGTCCCAACAGGACAGACTGTATTGCAGTAAGTCCTTCCGTTGCTCCATGCAAGATACCCGATTATTAAAAAAGTCACGATTGCTACTACGAACGTAATACCGCTTTTTATCCAGACATCCACGGAATAAAAAGCATAACTGTCCGCACGTTCCGCAAAGAAGGCCAGAAGGTTATTCCCCCATTGGTAAAGTGGTGCAAATAGGTTGGATGCAATTCGTCCGTAAGCACTGTACGGTTCGATCAATGTAAATATGTAAGTCACCCCTGATACGAGGGTAATGACGAATAATGCAAGTACGGCATACCTGAGCCATGAAATTGCAGGAGAGTACGAGAACCTATTCTTTTTCCTGAATTTACCCGCAGTCCATGAAACCGCATCTTGCAAAACACCGAGCGGACAAATAACGGAGCAATAGATTCTCCCGAACAGCAGCGTCAATACGACCAGCGCTCCGACTACTAAAAAATTCATAGCCAGAAACGCCGGTATCAACTGTATCTTTGCCATCCACCCAAATAATTTATGTGTTATTCCGGTAAAATCAAGGAATAACAGGGTTATAAGAACAAAGAAAACGATAGCCAGAATTACTCTTAATTTTCGTAACATAATACTATTATTATGATTTTATGAAAGTAAGTATTTTTTCCAGAGCCAACGACGGATCATCAACGTCCGCACACAATTTCTCCATCGGACAAAGATCCGAACCGTCGCGATTCATAATATTTTCTGAAATCGTTCCACATGAGAACGGTACCCCGGTATCCGATAAATAATCGGATGCACTCCGGCTTATTACTTCTGCATATAATTGTTTTATCTTACCTCCAGCCAGAAGCAGTGCAGCAGCCTTGCCTATCACTTTATCCGCAACGGAAGAGCCGTTAAAAAGATACGGATCCTTCCGGTAAATATCCAATATCGGGCGCAATCCTTTTTCTTCGGAAACAGCTGTTACAGAACCGTTGTTAGCCATAACAAAGGTATTATTTCCTTTATCCAGCAGTTCCTTACAAGTTATTAGTTCATTATCCATTCATTATATAGTTAAATTGTGTGTGTAGTGAATCCTGTCAGGAAGACTTACAGTCGTAACGCAATGCCTCCGAACACCGTAGCCCTGGGCATAGGGAAACCGGAATTTATTTCATACTTCTGGGCAAGAAGATTTTCTCCCCGTGCAAATATGTCCAGATATTTATTCGCCCTGAACGATCCCCTCGCGTTCCATAATGCGAATGTTTCATTTCCATCTTCTTTAATAAGATTACGGATATACTGTAATCCCGTTGCAAATGTCCACCGGTTAACGGCATAATTTATTTCACCGTATAATTTATGCTCCGGGGTACCTGCGATATCGTGTTTCATATGAATAAAACTATAATTGGCGTTTACATTAAGATTATCCATAACCCTATACCGACCAGTTACTTCCAGTCCATAATTCTCCAATTTACCTGTGTTCATCCACATATTTCCTTGACTTCCCTCGACATATATTATGCTGTTCTTTCCTTTCAAATAATACAGATTCAGTCCGAATTCCATCCTACGGTCCAAAAAATTCCGGGTCAACGAAACTTCATAATTCATAATACTTTCAGGATCGAGTTCCGGGTTACGTATACCGAACATATACAACTCCCGAATAGTAGGGTTCCGGTATCCTTTACTTACTATACCTTTTATAACAGTATTGCTTCCGGCAAAATAACTTAATCCTATCTGAGGAATCCATTCGCTTCCTGTAACCGAATGATGGTCAAAGCGAACACCGGCATTAAAAGATAATTTATCCCAAAACAACTGTTGAAAATTAACATAACCTGCTACTTCATTTAAAGAAAGATCCGCAAGATCGTTATCCGGGTTACCGTTAAGATATTTCGTCCATGCGTGTCCGCCATAATGCATGTAATCTACCCCGACAGTCGTTTCATTACCTTTAAAGAAGCTGTAATTTTGATACATGGTGACTCCGAGCATATCGTCTTTCGAACGGTAGCGCGAATCGCGCGGAGAAGCCGAAGGCGAATAGCCGTCGTTTATCTTATGATAACCGAAATTATAATAAAATTTAAGCGCTCCCGAGGTTCGGTCATAATTATTTTCAAGAGAGAAGGACGTTACTCCCCTGGTAACATTCATATCATTATCGAAAAGCGGAGAAGATATACTTCCCGGATTGGAACTCTCGAAATTTGTAATATCGAGATCTACAAAACTGCGCCAATTATGAGTGAAATCATATCCAACTTTGGCATAGCCGCTGAATTGTTCGAACTCCATATTTTCACGATGTCCATCGGTACGGTTATAACCGAACGAAGCATAACTACTGAATTTACCGGAACGAACCGCATTCGATACTTCCGCATTCAGGGTATTGTAAGATCCGTACATTGCCCGAAGGTTGGTTTTTACCCCATCAGTTTTTTCCTGCTTAGTGATAATATTTACAACACCTCCCATTGCGTTCGATCCGTAAAGTACGGAAGCCGGCCCACGGACAACTTCTATACGTTCAGCCATTAACGACTGGTAAGAATCCGCGAGCGGATGGCCCATCAGTCCCATAAACTGAGGATGTCCGTCGATAAGCATTAATAATTGGGCGCCTCCGCCGACCCCTCTTATGGAGATAGACCCGGCTGAGACAGTCGATACGCCGTACCCCATTACTCCGCGTGAAGTAATGAATAGGCCGGGTACCTGTTCCGTTAATACCGGAAGTATGGATTGTTCCATCCGGCCCTCTATCTGGCTCTCGGTAATTACACTAACACTCATCGGAAGATTTCTCGATGTCGCTGAAGAGCGTGTTCCTGTAACCACAACTTCGTCCACTGATATCGTATCTTTGGCAATATTACCCTTAAAGATATCTTCGGCAGCTACATATCCTGTAAAAATGATGAGGGAAAATACTATTGAAAAAAAATGTTTTATTTTAATTGTCATTATCTGATATCCTTAAAAATTATTTTATAATTCCTGCCTCACGCAACCATTTTTCAACATCCTGTTTCGAACTTTTAGCACGGTTTCCTGAAACTGCGAACCCTTTTTTAAAATCAGACTCAGGCATTTCTTTTCCCATATCTGTAAAACACCGTGCTTCCCTGCCGCCGACATGAGTTACGAACGGAAGAATTGTTTTTCCTGTAAAATCATATTTGTCAACAAATGAAAGTACAGGGGGAGCAATAGTACTCCACCAGTTAGGAGTACCGATAATTATCACATCGTACGAATTGATATCAGCAACGCCTCCTTTGATTTTCGGCTTAAAACCTTCGTTTATTTCTTTCTTCGCCTGATCGACGCACTCGTTATAATCTGTCGGATAAGCGATTTCCGGTTCTATTAAAAAAATATCCGCTCCGGTTAGTTCCTGAATATACTTTCCCACCACTTCCGTATTTCCAGACCATGAGTAGTATGCTACAAGTATTTTCTTTTCGTTATTCTGTGAATACGCGTTATTTCCCATAAAAAACATTATTGAAAGCAATAACAATAAATTGATTTTTTTTCATCTGTATTTTTAAATTATGTTTTTACCTGTCCGATAGGCTTCATCCATTACCGGCAATTCTTTTACCGCTCCCACGGGACCTACTCCGGTCGCGAGAATATATCCGGCTTCAACGACATTCTCGAAGCAGTAAAGAAATCCTCTGAAACCTTCCAAAGCGACAGACATGGCTTCGCGCCTGTCCTCTTCGCATGCAGCTATAAAATATGCCCTTTTATTTCTGATTCTGTATATCTCGAAAAACAACGATCCATTACGGTCTTTAACTGGGCATCCACGTTATAAAAATAAATCGGAGTTCCCAATACAAGAACATCTGATCTTTCAATTTTGTCGAGCAGTTCCGGCATATCGTCTTTAATGACACATTTACCGCCGTTTTTCTGGCAGGTGTAACATGCCCTGCAAAATTAATTTTTTTGTCCTGAACAAAGAATTTTTCCACGTAATGTCCAGCTTCCGCAGCTCCTTTTAAGAATTGGTCGCAAAGAAGATCGGAGTTTCCCCCTTTTCTCGGACTGGAAGATATTATAAGGATTTTTTTGGCCATATTTCCGCTTAATATCCGAATTTAGCCATAAGTTTAACCAAGCCGTAAACACCTAAAACCTGCAATAACATCCCCGGCAATGCAAGACGGAAATTCTGAAGGGCAGCGAATAAACTGCCTGTAAGCAGCCACTCGAACAATCCTCCTACTATCTGATATCCCAGAACGATTCCGATAAGAACGGGAATAGTCAGTTTTCCGAATTTTCTCACTGCAAACACAGAGGCAAATACTATCAAACATGATTTTATTAAAATAGCAGGCAGCATCGGCGCAGGAGGCATTCCGGTAAGCAGGTGGTTGATTAACGGAGATAAAATACCGATAAGCAGCCCGGCTTTGATTCCGTATTTGCACGCACCGAAAAGAGTGAAAAAATAAATAGGAAGAAATATCAATCCCCCTTGCGGGATCAAATGACAGACAGCAGGCAAAACAATGTTACCTGCAATTAATGCCGCCGCAACCAGATAAGTTTTGGTTTGCCTGAAAGAAAGCGAATAAAGTTTTACTGAAGTATCCATATTATTTATAATTATTCCGTTAATATTTTCGTATACAAAAATGCGATTTTAATATTTAAGTTTTACGCATAATTACATCAAAGAGGCAAAGTAAAACTTAAAAACGACAAATCCGCACTTTAAAAAACGGTATTTTTTCGATTAAAACCAAACAACGAAGCTATCTTTGCATAAAACACTAATAATGAATTTTTTCGAATCATTAAAGTCATATAATACCCAATTAGGCTGGTCATTGATATTAAGTCTGATAGTTATATATCCCAATATCAATCAGTTTATGTGGGCGCATTTCTCACCACCGGACAGCGGGCACCATCAGATATGGAGTACTGCAAAAATCATTTATTTTATATACCGGTACCTCTTCTTCACATTACTGACTTTTATTCTAATCCGTACAAATGTCAGTAAGGCAAACTCTGCCCTGAAAAACAGATTTTGGACTTCGTTTTTTATTTCACTCGCTGCATACGCGTTGTACGTATTTATAGGACTGACTATCGATTATACTGTAAGATCGGATTGTTTCACTCAATTGGTTATCCTTCAGTTTCTCATCGCATGGCTCGTTCCGGTACTTATCGGGCATATTTACAACCTGACGGTTATCCAGCGTGAAAGGGAGCGGGAGATCGAAAGATTAAAGACAGAATCCCTGCAAAGCCGCGTAGATGCTTTAAGCAACCAGATTAACCCACATTTCTTTTTCAATTCACTTAACGGTCTTGCCGCCCTTGCAGCAGCAGAGAAACACGAGGAAACAACGGAATATATTTCAAAATTATCCGGGATCTTCCGTTATATTCTACAGAGCGACAAAAAAAGTCTGGTAAAATTGGAAGAAGAACTAAAGTTTCTTGATGCATACCGATACCTGATAGAAATCCGTTATAAAGGAAAAATATTTTTCGACATAAACATACGGAAGGAAGACTACCGGTTAAACATTCCGGTATTATCGCTACTTCCATTAATAGAAAATATTATAAAACACAACATCATCGACAGCGATCATAAGATGACCGCAAAAATATATACTGAAAATAAACAACTCGTAATCTCAAATCCAATCTATATTAAAATAGATACCGACAGCAGTAACGGAATTGGTCTTTCGAATCTGTCAGCCAGATACAAACTTATAATGGGAGAAGGAATAGGGATTACGAAAGAAAACGGTTACTTTACGGTAAAATTACCATTGAAAGGATAATATGAATGTTTTAATCGTAGAAGACGAAACGATCGCATCGGAATATCTCTCGAATCTCTTAACCAAAGTTTATCCGCAGATCGTTATTGCAGGAACAACTGAAAGTGTGGAACAAACTGTAAAATGGCTGCAAAATAATCAGTCGCCCGACCTGATATTCATGGATATCCATTTATCAGACGGTTCGGCATTTTCCATATTTGAAGCAGTCAAAATTGAAACACCGGTAATATTCACTACCGCATACGACGAGTATGCGATCAAAGCCTTTAAAGTCAACAGCATAGATTATCTGCTCAAACCCATCGATGAAATCGAGATGCGAAGGGCATTGGAAAAATTCCGCAATCTGACATATCTCCAGAAAACCGAATATGTAGCACATCAATCGGAATCCAATCTCAGTGGAAACTATCACAAAAAACTGCTGGTGTCTTACAGGGACAATCTACTTCCTGTTTCTGTAGAAGATATTTCATATTTCTATACAACAGCACCCCAGACTACGCTATGTCTCGAAGACGGAAGAAAATTCGCTTACAATAAATCCCTCGATTCCATAATACAGGGTCTGGATCCGGAACTATTTTTCAGAGCCAATAAGCAATTCATAATTTCAAGGGAACATGTATCCCAAATAACCGTATGGTTCGACCGACGGCTTCTTGTCACGTTAAAGAACGAAGCACCTGAAAGAATATACATAAGTAAAAACCGGTCGGGAGATTTTAAGGAGTGGTTAATGGGCAGTAAAAAATAAATCCTTGTGACCGATAATTAAAGCTGACTCCGTTTGGCTAACGAATAATTTCCCTGATTATCTAATCGTTCCATAACAAGTTTCGCACAGTATTGCGCTGATTATTCCGAATTATTGTAATAAAAAAGCGGAATAGTTAATCCATTCCGCTTAAATAAATATAGCAACTCTTAATACTGCGTTATAGTTATCGGCAATACAAGCGTTAAGTAATTGCTTGTCGAACTCTGTCCCGAATATATATGAGCAATGGCGGAACGCGGATTACCTGTAGTATTTTGATCCACCGTTAGTAAAATATCTCCAGAATATGGATTAGCAGTCGTAGTACCGCTGTTAGCGTTTGTCGCCGCTCCGTTAAATTTTACCCAGCTCTCATCGCAGGTAATTCTCCACCCCCTTGTAAAAGAACTACTACTGGCACCGGCATAGGCCACTACATTAAGTGTTTCACTGGTAGTTTGCGTGGCGGTGAAATTAAACTCTATTTCATTTACTCCGAGATAAGCGGATTGTGAATGAACGACATAATTAATTTTTCCTATGTTGGCCTCCGGAATAAGAAGCTCGGCTTTCGCAGCATTGGAAGAATTAACAGCAAGCATTGCACTACTTGCCCCAATTCCCGTTACTTTGACGATATTAATAGTATATCTATAGTTCTTGATAAACTTCAATTTATCCGTCGGGTTATTCGGATCCATAATATCGACCTTGTAATATTGATTGTTAAATGTAGTTCCGTTGTCGTCCGTGTAATGTCCGCATATAACTATAGAAAATATATTACTGCCGGAATCCATATTGGGTTCGAATATTGCTATCCCTAATGCGGTTCCGTCTGTTGTTTGACTTAAATTTGCAAGCACTATATACGAATTGTTAAAGGAATAATTGTCTGCTAATGACGGGGCAGTAGCCACTCCATTAACAATATTGTTTTTATCCGGAATAATTAAATTCCATGTCGGGCAGTACACTGCAGAAACCGACTGCAACACAAAATTACTCAATCCTTGTGAGACATAATTGTTATCCATATTTACTCCAATATCCAATGCGCACATCGAACGCATAACCAGGATTTTATCCGTTATAGCCACATCATGCAGGATCGGAATCGGGGTGTCATCCTCCAATTCTCCCCACATAGGACAAGTAGTAGAACTTATAAGTTGCGGTGGATTGCTTGTATAAACAAATTCCTGCCGGACTTTCTCGCGTGAATCCCCAATATTAAAATTTCCTCTGAGACTACTCATTGTTCCTGAACCGAACAACTCATATTCGATATACGAAGCGGTATTGAATAAAAAATCAAACGTATGCTTCTCATCGGATTTGGCAAGCATAACTTTAAATGTACCATTTTGTATATCGTAGGCGTTGCGGTGATAGACAAGTTCTTCCGTACCATCCGCCTGGACCTGGTAAACCAGAACATCTATAGTACTGATCTCCGACCATTTAGCATCAGTACCTATGTAACCTTTAGAATCGATATCCGCATACAGCGACGGAATACTGTAAGAGAATGTCACTTCTACCATATCCGATTCTTCGACAGAGATATTTCTGTCCAAACTCTTTTCACAGCCGGAAATCGTTAACACTACGACCGACAATAAAAAAACAAAACCGTATTTGATTATATTTTTCATAATACCTACAATATTTAAACTCCTTGAGACCACCTTGTTACTTTTATCACATTAGTCATATTATCGGAAGTCACATGAATATATGCCGTTCCGTAAATATTTCCCGATCCGGTAATAGTAACGGTTACAGATTGATTTTGAGCTCCAGTCAATTGAGTTGCACTCAGCCAGTAACTTCCCCACGTAGTAATTTGGTCTGGGGAATCCGATAGCTGTGCAGTCCAACCGTTAGGATGAGTGCTCTTTATAGTTATAGTTTCAGAACGGTTTCCTTCTACCCAAACATCCGTCGAGCTTATATCCAGACGATAGGTATTACCTATCTCCCCCTCTACTTCCTCTCCATTCTGGAATGCGATTATCTCATAAGATATATCGTTATAAGATTCCGATCGGTAGGCATCACCGGGAGTATTAAATCCATGATTAATGATCTCCTTAACTTTTACTTCGTAGGTATGATTGCGCAGCAAAGGCATGTATGTCCCCCTGCTCGTTCCGTCATCGGTGAAGTCGACTCTGTAATACCACGTTTCATCGGTTACTGATCTGGTTGAAGTCAGTACGCCTACCTGATCCGGAATTTCCGGATCAGGTAGGCGTACTGCCCCTCCGGAGTTGTCTTCGTTTTTTTGTCCTATCGCCAAGACGAGACACGTATTATCGAGTATACTGCCAAAGGATCCGGCCTCGGATTCGAAGGTATATATAGTCGCTACCATTATGTTTTTCTCCGCGTTTGTCGCAGCAGCATCTACCTCATAAAGAAGCGGATTCAGTTCTTTCTGGGCTGTAGACGGAATACTCGGACCACTGACTTCAAAGCCACCGAGATACGAAGAATGAAAATCCACCGTTCCGTCATTCGGGATGATCTGTCCCGACATATAACGGTTATAAAGACGCACATTAACAAGATTTCCCCATTTATTATAAACAGCTTGAGGTACCACAACGTCTATTCTTACTAACGACCGGATAACGGGAATAGTAGACCCATCAAAATTCGTGGTGCCGTCGCTGTTGATCACGGCATCCGATTCCACTCCCCACATAGGGAATCCTCCATTATTAATATGGTCGGTAGATTCGGACGGCCGTTCATTATTCCGGACAAATAGTAAATCTCCGATAATATCCGACCGGGTGCTTCCGTCCACAAACTTCGTAGAAGCAAGTATTTCGTCTTCGGCATTGACAAGAACCATGATATCGTAAGTCCCTACCGGAACAGTCGCCTCGAATTTTTTAATAACATCACCACCGGTACTCGCATCGGTAATACTCCTCCCTTCAGCCAATTCTTTAAAAGTACCGTCCTTATTAAAAATAATTAGATAGATATTATCGACATAGTTTTCATCGTTAAATGTAAGGGCTTTACTCTTGGTCGATTCCGATGGAAGATTTATCGAAAGTGTAACATATCTTTTATCCGGGTCTATACCCACACCATCTTTTTGACAGGATACCCAGATATATGCCAATAGGAGTGTCATTATTATCACCCTTAGGCACCTTATATTCCTGTATTTATGTTTCATCTCTATATTTTTACAGAGTTAATGAGGGGTTTATTTCCTAATTATATTCTCCGTCAACATCATGTCGGAGCCATTCAGGGATTTTCACTTCTACAAAAGTTCCGTTGAATTCAACTAAAACATTTATTACAAGATCGTCACCGTCTTCCACATCCAGCTCGAGTTTCTCCAGAACATACATCATGGATATTTCTATCTCCTCGTAGTTTACCGAGAGTGCCGGACGGGTTATATTGATTTTAATATCGTTTTCATTATCAAAATGGGAAATGTAAAATCCCGCATGTCCAAGTAATTCTCTATCTCCTGTTACCTGGTTGTAAATAACTTCCTCTTTAGACTGAACGGTAAAATAAGCATTATCCAATCCACGTCCGAGATAGCTGTCATAATATGACGTAAGGTTAGAAACTGCCACAACAGGATTTTCCAAATCATCACGGTCCACTTCACCAAAACCTCTCAGATATATGTTAAGGGTACGGTGTGCACTCATGAACGGCAGTGTGTGTTCTGTAACTTCATTTTGTTTAACGTCCACGCTGTAAAGACCTATGTCTTCAGGGGAACGAGTAGGTACTCCGCGCATATCGGGAGCATAGTGTAAAGGGTCGGCGGTTTTTTCGCCGTAATGGTATATATAACTGTCTCCGAATGATTTTGTGGGAAACAGCGATTGGTAATCGCTTCGATGGGAAATATTATTTGCCCAACCGATTATATAATATTCGCCGGGAGCCACGGAAACTTTTTTCATCCTCTGGCTGCTGATAATAATATCGTCGCAGTTGAGCCATTTATAAAATCTGCGGTCGGCATCGTAAATAAGAACGTCTATCGTTTGTATGCGCGTAGCAAAGATTTCACTGCCATCCGGATATATACCGTTTCCGGCAGGATATCTGTCATTTCCCTCCTTATCCAGATATTCGAAATACAGTATCAGATTATATTCGAGGTCTTCGGGACAGTCGTCCAGATTTTCCTTAACGCACGACACGGCTACCAATACCACACAAAACAGTATAAGTGCCCTAAAGAAAGATAAACCCGTTCTTTTTGTTTTCATTTACAGATAATTAAGCCATTAAAGCCATAAAAAAGTTAAGAAAACCCGAGCCTTGCCCGCAAGCAAATTGCCCGGGTTTAAAAATGGTACTATACAGATAGGATTAGTTAAATTCAGGAGTAACCGGAACAACTACCCAATCCATAAGTTTGATCTGTACGAATACGTCGAATTTTTTGTCTGGATCCGGATTGTCTGGATCTTCAGGACCTTTTGGTTCGTCACGAAGATCGTCTTCGTCGAAGAAAAGATCTGAGATTACATATACGTGACCTCCTTCAACAGTTACGGGAGCACCGCTTTCTCTATAACCTGTAACTGTAAGGAACGCAACGCCATCATAGTCTCCTGTACTGTGAGTATAACCAGCTTCTCCTACGAGATCATCCATAGTTTTATTAGGACGTGGCTGTCCAGTAGATGTGATGTTTACATTAGAGAAATGGAGAACGATATTAGGAACATTGCTAGGATCAGCAAAAACATTATAAGCCCATGCACCGTTTTCAGGTACAACTACTATTTCAGCTCCTGTTTTAGATACACCGTCAGCTGCTGCATCACGAAGAGAAGAAGCGGCAGTTGCATAAGCAGGGAATACAGTATTATTATCATAATCGTAACTTCCGTCGTCGAAAAGAATAGGGTTCCAATCAGCTGTACTGTAATTAGATGTATTATCTAATCTGTTGTATCTGTCGTAAGTACTACCTTTTACAGTCCATGGATATTCATACCATTCTGTAGCAGTATAAGCTCCAAATAGAGATGATTCATAATAGATATTATCGACATAGATACCCTCAAGAATCCAGTCATTATCAATGTCCGCACCTGTTTTCGTTCCTACAGATTCGATTTCCCAACGAGCGATAAGAGGTCTAACCTCTACGTATGCTTCGTGAGTTGCACCGGCAGGAGCAGGATTGTGCCATGACTGAGAGTTGCTTGTTCCAACAGGAACGATAGCTCCGGAACCTGCAAGGGTAGCATTAGATACTCCGAAGTTTGCATCAGATTCGTCTTTAAGAGTTACTTTGATCGCATCGAGAGCAGCTTTATTAGCAACAGAAGTAGTTCCTGAGAAATTATAACCGCCGATTACGTAAACTTTAACAGCTGTATTAGAGATTCCATTAAAAAGATAACCGGCTTCTAATTCCGCTGCACTGACAGTACCGGTAACAAGATCGTTTGTAATACGTACGTATCTTACGAAATTGTCACTTGCATCAGCAAAGAACAGGGCTCCTTCTGAGAAGTTCACCTTACCGCCAGTAACCTGTCCGGCATCAGCTTTAGTTTCGTCGCTTTCCTGCGATATTTTAAGGTAAAATCCTATTTCACCTTCTCCGATAGTGCTGCCACCATCGTTGTCTTTACTACATCCTGCAAAGATAAGTGCAGCCATAGCAAGAACAGCTAGAAATTTGTTCCTCATAATAAAAAAATTGGTTAGTAAAAATTGTGTATGTTGTTGCTTTATTTCCTTTTGTAGCGCTCCAGTATCCTGAGATCCTCGCGCTTACGCTCTGTTTCCTCCAGGTTGTGAGTCGCTTCCTCTACGCCCTGTGCTATCGCTTTTTTAAAATATTCCTCCGCTTTATCCACATCGTCGTTCAATAAATAGTATATTCCCTGATTATTATACGATCGCGGATCATCACCAGTTTTATCTATATATCTTTTAGCATTTACAAGATCTCCGCGTTCAAGCATCCGGGCTGCCGAGTTTACATTGGATACGATATCATCCGGGAACATCAATTGAATTATTCCGAAAATATGATCTCGCTCAGGGGAATTTTCGGGATAGTTTTGAGCAAGAATGAATAATTCATATTGATTTAACTGTTCCGGATTTTTTTCCATTATCGCCTCTGCTTCTTCAAGGGAGTATTCTTTTACGTTGAATTCAACTTTATATTCCACACGTCTTAATGAAGGAAACATTTCTCTTAACATATATCTGTAAGGACGTCCTCCATCCAGGTTCATTAACAGACGTTCGCGGCCATCGAAAACATCTGTACTGGCAATAGTTTCAAGAACACGGTATTTACCATCCATTTCTCCTTTATTAATCATCTCTATCAATCCGTCCCAGTCTTCGGCAACGTTATCAACAACAAACAATTCTTCAGGTATGCGGAATTTATTCTTGATATACTGCTTGAGAGCCTCAGCGCGTGCTTTCGACAGTTTGTTGTTAGATTCCCAGCTTCCTTCAGGTGAAGCATATCCTGTTACATACATACGCAGTATCTCGAAATCTTCATCTCCCTGAACTCTGTTAAGTACATCATCGATTTTAGCAAGCTCCTGCGGATTCCTACGGAAGTTCGGCAAAATTACAGAACGACCTACTTCAAAGTCAAGAAATGCTGAACCTTCCAACTGCAATATCTTTGTTTCCTTTTCAGGAACTATGTAATTTACTTGAGAGTTGATTGTATAAGGAATATACTGCATCAGATCCACATTCTTTATTCCTTCCAGAACAAACCATTGTTCTTTCTCTACGCAAGAAGTAAGTATTTGGTTAAGATACAATGATGCACTATCCATCCATAATTCATACGGAGCTGTAAATTGATAAGTTATAACCGCATCTGCTCCTGCTTTTTTATCTACTTTTATATATGGCATATTGTCCAGGAGCCGCTCGTTCTCAAATTTGATTTTTCTGCGGAACAATTGGGATTTTTTCTTACCGTTTATCAATGCATACGGCATGTCCAAAACATAAGCAGAATCGGCAGTAACCAAAGACGGCATGATGGTCCAGCTTTGGCAATTATTCATTGCCTTGCCGTCAACGAAGATATTCATCTCGAGCAACAGGCTGTCTCCATCCTCCTTTAATTGTATAGGATCAATAGTAACACCGCCTATGCGGTATTGGCTATAGGAAATTATATTAAAAGTCAGAAACAATAATATAGTAAAAATTATTCTATTCATGGAATGTTATTTTTTTGACTTAATAAGATAAACTATTGAAACACCTATTTTGGTAGGTCCGAAATAATGCTTATGTCCTTTTCCCAGAAAATCACCACATTTATGGCAATTATATTTATCGAAGTGTGCATATGTATAACCGAATCCGAATTCTGCTTCGAGATTCCAGTGAGGTCCAAGGAACCACTGATAACCGTAACTAAACCCGCCTCCGACAGCATATCCCTGATAACGGTAATTCCGCAAACTGCTGAAAATATCCATAGGTAATTTGATTCCCCCTACGTTATAATATGCATAATGAGCGTGGAACCCGAAGAAACTTCCCACGAACTTTTCACAATTCCATAAGCGGTATTCCGGTTGTACGGACCAATGCTTAAGCTTTTTATTATCTTTAAAAGAAAAAGGATTATAAGTTCCCTGAAGATCGATGGTACTCTTTGGTCCTAACGCAACCTCCACCGATAAATTAGGAGTAGTCGTCCCCCAGTAAAGGGCATTTGTTTTTATTGCTACTTCCTGAGCCGATAACCCCTGGAAACAGATAAAAACCAAAAAGAATAATAGAAAATTTCGTATCAATAAATTCATTATGAAACCGATATTATTAAGGTGAATAATAGAACATTTAACTAATTAATTATCTTAAATCTCTTTTAAATTATGACATTAATCCTTGTCAATAAATATCGTTAGCTATAGAAGCTTTGGTTTTTATCTCAACTGTTCCATTCTTTATTATAAATATTCCTTCACTATGGAAGTGACGGAAACCATAAATCAGAATGTTCCATGAGCTTGATAATTACGGCATTACCCGTGTTTTTTAATTTGGATTTTTATCATAATCAACAAATAATAAAACAGATTATTGAGAATGGAGTCTAAATTAATAGGATAAAATCCTTATAATAAATAATATCAAGAGCTCTCTGGGTAAATTATTTCTTCAACAAATTATTAAACAAATTGATAATTAGGTAATTATATAATTGCGCCAACTATTTATTGTTATATTTTACAATTTATATTTACGATATAAGAATATTTGTTAAAAATTATTGTATGGATGTATCTATAGTTAGTTATTGGTCTGAATGATAGTTAGGTAAATATTTTTAATCAGTATAACTTATTTTTTAATATGCAATTAATTTTTAGATTTTTTTAGTTTATATGATGATTTATCATATAAAAATTATATAACTTTGTGTTAGGTTAATTATTTTAAAAAGCTGTTCCGTCACTTCCATAGTGACGGAATGGATTTATTTTATATATCATAACTAACATTAATCAATATAAAATATAATCAAATATGTAAATTTTGAATTTAAAATATATAGATTATTATAGTTTACAACCATATTGAAATAAGAGAATAATTTCAGTAAATCAATAAACAAGAAACGATTAAGGACATAAAATATTCAAACATATTAATTTAAATTCTATTTGGTCTTTTCGCCTTTATACCACAATTACAATATTTTTATATCCCACTCGAAGAACATAGTAAATCACCGCAGTAAGAAAAAAAAAATTCCTTCAATATTTTTATGGTCTTAAATTATCAGTTCAATTTTTCTTCTATATATTGTTATATTTGCAAAAAATCATCAAGAAATAAAAATGGGTTCCATATCCATGGGGGATTTAAATATAAATTACGCGAATACTGGAATTCCAGGCGGTAGATCAGTTGTATTGTTACATGGTTGGGGTACAAATATGAATACATTTGCTCCCATAGCAAAAGAACTGGAGAAAAATTTCAATGTACATAATCTGGATTTCCCAGGATTTGGAGATAGTTCCCCACCTGAATCTGTATGGGGAGTGGAAGAGTATACGGATTTTTTGGAAAGATTCGTTAATGAAAAACAAATCAAAAATCCTATAATTATAGCCCATTCTTTCGGTGGAAGGGTGTCCCTTTTGTATTCTTCACGAAATCACGTAAATAAACTTATTATAATAGACGGTGCGGGAATTAAACCTAAGCGTCCTTTAAAATATTATATAAAAGTTTATTCGTACAAATTGACTAAAAAGCTGCTCCCTTTGTTTATAGGTAAAGAAAATGCCGAAAAAAGAGTGGAGCTGAAAAGAAAAAAATCAGGATCCAGCGACTATAACAATGCCTCTGGTATAATGCGGGACATTCTGGTAAAAGTCGTAAATGAGGATTTGAAACATGTTCTTCCAAATATTGAAGCACCTACCCTATTGATCTGGGGGGAAAACGATACGGCAACCCCGGTGAGGGATGCAAAAATAATGGAAAAAAACATTCCGGATTGTGGACTCGTTATTTTAAAAAATGCCGGGCATTTCAGTTTCCTGGATAAACCTTATGAAGTAAACACCATTATTGACAGTTTCCTTGAAAAAGATAAAGTAACCGAATGGAAAAAATAATAATTATCTGCTGTCTCGTATTATCATTTATTTATCTATTATCGAGACTGAAATTCGAGTTGCAGATGATGCAGCAGAACTCTTACAGGAACAGCCGTTATATAAAATGGTACAGATCGGATTTATCCAATCCTATTCGGATAGCCATATTCATCTTATTTATTCTCTCGTCGGTGTTATCCGGAAATTTATATATATTAATCCTGATAATTCTTTTCTCATCATGGGGAATATTCTATGAGGCGAAAAAGAAATACAAAAAAAAGCTGGTTTTCACACGCAGGGCAACACGGCTTTATATAACTTCGGTTATAATATCGCTATTAACCATAGGAATTATTTATTTCATTTGGAAAAATGCGGAATATGCTGTATCCACGGTTTTACTTCTTAATATTTTTTCATTTACAATTCTGATAATATCAAATCTGCTTAACTCTCCAATAGAAAAATCTATAAACAGAAAATACTATAACGAAGCGAAACAAATTTTACAGCAAAATAAAGATTTAATAATAATAGGGATAACCGGAAGTTATGGCAAAACGAGCACGAAACATTATCTATACCGTATATTATCGGAAAAATATAATGTATTGATGACTCCGGGAAGTTTCAATACAACACTGGGTGTGATCCGTACCGTAAGGGAACAGCTCAAACCGTACCACGAAATTTTCATTGTCGAAATGGGAGCCAAACAGTCCGGCGATATAAAAGAAATTTGCGAACTGGTCCACCCTTCGATAGGAATTATCACTTCCGTAGGCGAGCAACATCTCGAATCTTTCAAGACAATTGAAAATGTACAAAAGACTAAATTCGAACTTATCGATTCCCTGCCGGAAGATGGCCTTGCAGTACTGAATTACGATTATCCTTATATAGCATCGCGTAAAGTAGAAAATGTAAAAAATAAAATCTACTACTCATTTACAGATAATGCTGTCGATTATTTTATCGACAGCATTAAATATTCCAGCAAAGGAACGGAATTTACCGTTCACGCAAAAAACGGCCCGGCAGAAGAACTTTCTACCAAGATCGTGGGTAAATATAATCTTTCGAATATCCTCGCAGGGTACATTGTTGCTAAATACCTGAAAATCGAACCAATGTCGATAAAATATGCGGTAAGCCATATAGAACAGGTTGAACACAGGTTGAATATACGACAGACTCCGGGAGGGATCACCATTATAGATGACGCCTTCAACTCCAATCCAAACGGCGCTGAAATGGCTCTGGAGGTTTTAGGAGGGTTTACTACCGGTAAAAGAATTATCATAACTCCGGGTTTCATAGAACTGGGAAACAGGCAATTCGATTATAATTATAATTTAGGCAGACAAATAACCTCAAATGCCGATTACAGTATAATCGTGGGTTCTTATAACAGAGATGCACTGACCAAAGGTTTGAACGATAGCGATTTTAATAAACAAAATTTATATCTTGCATCCTCTTTCAATGACGCCGTAAATCATCTTAAAGGAATTTTATCTAACGGAGATGTAGTGTTGTATGAGAATGATTTACCTGATACATTTAAATAAGTGAATTTACAATGAAAACCAAAGTCGGTGTTTTTTTCGGCGGAAGATCGGTTGAACATGAGATTTCCGTTATTTCCGCTTCACAGGCAATCAATGCTTTTAATAAAGATAATTATACGATTGTTCCTGTATATATAACCAAGAATGGAATATGGTATACCGGAGAAGCTCTTTTAGATCTCGAAAAATATAGGGACACGGATGCGTTATTAAAGCAATGTGAAGAAGTATACATGAAACCGGTATATAACGATCTGAATCTTTACAGGAAAAAGAAAAAAATCTTCGGTAACGATATAGTTACCGAAATAGACGTTGCCCTTCCGGTTTTACACGGCACAAACGGAGAAGACGGGGTATTGCAGGGATTATTCGAGCTTACAGGAATACCTCATGCAGGATGCAACCTGATGTCTTCCGCCAACGGTATGGATAAGATAGTTATGAAAATGATCCTGCGCGAATGCGGTATACCAGTTATCGACTATGTCTGGTTCACTGACAAGGAATGGTTTTCCAATAAAGAAAATTTAATCGATAAGATTGAACAGAAAATAGGTTATCCCATCATTGTGAAACCTGCAAATCTTGGTTCGAGTGTAGGTATATCCGCAGCAAGCGATAGGGAGAGCCTTATAACTTCCATAGAACAGGCTGAAAAATTCTCGGACAGAATAATTGCCGAAAAAAGAATAGTAGCCATAAGGGAAATCAACTGCTCTGTACTGGGAGATTATTCTGAAAATGAAACCTCCGTATGCGAAGAACCCATCAAAAGCGGCGACATATTAAGTTACGCTGATAAATATATGAACGGAGGCAAATCTTCCAAAGGCATGCAGAGTACTAAAAGACAGATACCTGCAGATCTTTCTACCGAAATTTCGGATAAAATACGATCGTACGCGTCCGATACCTTCAGAGTTCTTTCCTGTGCCGGCGTATCACGCATAGACTTCATTATGGATGAAAGCAATAACGAAATTTACGTGAACGAAATCAATACCATCCCCGGGTCACTCGCCTTTTATTTATGGGAAGCTACAGATATTTCTTTTGAGAAGCTGATGGATAAATTAATCAAGCTGGCATTTAAACGGAAGAGAGAGATCGAAGCTAAGACATTCAGTTACGACCAGAATATTTTTGATCTTTCAGGTGGAATAAAGAATGGAAGTAAATTCTAAAATAACTCATGTATAATTATCAATAATGGCTGGATTTGTTCCAGCCATTGATTTTGGTTTAATCCCATAGTTTTATATCTTTATATTACCTCATAAAACTATGCTGTCTCATCACATAATTTAATAGGTTTTGTTTAATGATTGAAATGAATTCTCATTCCTTAATATACTTATTAATCAAAACTTATTTGTATGAAAAAACTTTTATTATTAGTCGCATCCACGGCATTATTGTTCGCCTGTTCCGACGATTCGGCGTTCGATGAACTATCGGAAGCAAATGCCCAAGCAAAAAGAATAGGTTTCAGAAACCTCACCGCAGACCTGACTCTTACACCCGGATCCGAAAATCCTCCTGCAGGATTATTGTTCTGGGGAATTAACTCTATCTTATTTTATGAAGGAAACATGTCTTCGGGATTTTATTCCAATGAATCCAATTTAAATTTTGCTGGAAGCCATACAGTGTCAGGATCGGACCAATCTTTTGATAACCAATTAATAAACGGACAGTTTTTCGAACTGAAATCGGTTAATATAGAAAGGATTGATATTAATTTCGGACTTCTTCAGCTTTTCGGTTACAATCTCAATTATCAGATCGATGCCCGGATATTGGATCTCAACGGAAACCTTCTGGCACAGAATTCTGTTTTTACATCGAACATTTCTTCTCAATATACCGTATCCGTAGATATGACCGGCGTCGCAGAACAGAGTTATTATTTCATTGAGATCGATATAATTTACGACGCTCAGGAAGAGGTGCCTTATACTGCAACATTTATAGGGAATGTTAATCATACTAATCCTTACAGTTATAGTATATTAACAGCAACTATAATAGAAGAATTCAACATCCATACTCCCAACGGCACCATTACTATAACCGACGAATATGGATTGGATTCTATTTTCTTCCAATTATATGATTCCTATACTTGGAACTTTTTGGACGAAAATGTAAAAATCAATTCCGACCAAATTACATCCCTTTCCTTTCCATTTATTCTCTACAACGACGAACAAATTGAAAACAGAGAATCCAGGTACAACGTAATTATAACAGTAAGAGGGGACACCGGAGCTATTATGGCTTCAACAAGTTATACCATGAACGAGAATGACATAGAACTTAAAGAAATGGTAAACCTGCCGCTTAATAATACTGCAATTCAATCGACCTACACGATAGAAATAGATATATCCGTTATTTATCAAGAACCGGCAGGCACTCCTGTAAGATTTAACGGAAACATTAACTTCATTAACAATTCTCCTTATTCAGGTTATATTTTATACGGCGAAGTATCCCAGTTCAATATTATCACAGGGAACGCCGTCGTTACTTTCAGGGAAGGAGACGAAGGATATCTATCTGAAGATATGTTCCTATTTTATAATCCTACGCATAATTTTAATTTTATAGACAATAAGGAAATAGAAATTACTTCCAATACTATCAGCCAGTTAAGTTTTCCTCTTTATATTTATGAAGCGGAAAGTCCGGAATCCCAGATACATGAATTTGAAGTAACCATAACCGTAACCGGTAATAACGGACGTGTACTGGCAACAAGGTCTTATCCGAGAAGCAAAGAAATAGATGAAATGGTTAATTTAACATTGTCTACATCGGAATTACAAACTATATATGATGTCAATATACAGGTAAATAGTTACCTGGGCGAAATTTACAGAAATACGAGTGTAACATCCAATATCTCCCTGACAAACAAGAATACATCTGCAACCACTATGGACGTAGCTATCTTAGGCGTTAAATTCCTTAATGCCGAGGAAGAAGAAAAAAGTTATGTAGGGAACGGATGGTATTATTATACCACAGTGGCTCCCAACCAAATCGGTAATTCAGGGAATTTGCAAACATACAATTCCAATATTTTGGTTAATCCGGACACCATTATAGTCGAGACAGAAATAGTCTACGGCGGCGGAACAGCAAATACGCTTCTTATTAATGTTTATGACGGAAACACTCTGATAGGAACAGGTACATTTAACCCTCCGTCAGGAGACATGTTGCGTGAACATCCTGTCAAAATCACCCGTCCTATAGAAACGAACAATTTAAGATTAGACGTAAACCTGACCAACAGGTAAATATAAAAAACGGACGCGTTATGCGTCCGTTTTTTATTATCCAATATATACTTAAATTTCCGTAGAAGTATCCACTTCTTCCCATGAACGTACAGAAGCGGTACCATCCTCATCAAATCCAATCGCAATAAAAAATTCATCCTCCCTATCAAGATATTCCTGTTGTTTACGGGAAATATCTTTAAGCAGAATAGGAACGACCGGCTCTTCGAACGAATATATTAATCCATCCGCATTCTCGGCAAAGATTTTAAGAACAAGGTCTTCATCATTATCCAATAATCGATAAACATTATAACATTCGATGATATTATCATTCTCATCCAGTTCACGACCCGAGATATAACTTATAATAAGATTATTCGAATGAAAATAATTATCATAAGAATAGTGTGCGTTACAACCTGTCAATGAAGTAATTACATCGCCGGAGGAAACATTCTCTATCCCTTTAATCTTAAGGTTTATCTTGTTATAATTTTTAGTAAGGGGAACTGTTTCTTTATACGGACTTCCTCCTTTTACGGTAAACTCCGTTATACCGTGAAATAATGATCCCGGATCCGTAGTGGATAATACTCCGTTTTCATCAAAACAATTTATACCGACCCGAACATTGGATAATTCATGCTTATCATCACACTCGAAAATACCAGTATGTGTATTCCCCCATGTTACGGCCGTATATTTACCGGAAACAAGATCGAACGAAACGCTGTTGCCGGTCATGAATTCAATGGGAACACTTTTCTCTGTCACAAGAACTCCTGTACCGTCATAAATATATACCTGTAAATGTTCCACTTCTTCCGAAAAAAGGTCCCTGTTGTACGTATGTAAATGGTATACATAATTGAACATAACCGTAGTTTCACAGTTATCCGTATTTTCACGGATACATCCTGTAAATATCAGTAGAAATAAAATTATCCGGAAAGGAAAATATTTACGGGTCATATTATTCTTATTGAGCTTAAAACCGGGAGTTTAGACTCCCGGTTAATAATGTATATAATTTATAAAGTTGTGGATTGTTCGTCATCTTCCCAATCAAGAACCCTTACCTTGATGTAAGCATCTGTTGTTTCTTCGATCGGTTTCTCAGGGTCGATTCCACCGCCTTCTCCAGGTTCGCCTGAACCGTACACAGCAGTGATCGTCAGTTTAACATAAGTGTTACGTTTAACCATATACAAACCTGACGCTTCATTTTTCAACCATGCATGGTAATAGCATATGCCATCTTCAAACTTAATAACTTCTTTACCTATTTCCGAAGTTGTAGGTTCTTCACCGTAATAACCTGTTTCCCAAATTCCGGTATTTTCATTGCGAATTCTCCAGAAAGTACTTTCGGTAGGCTGCATAGGATCGCCGGCAGCATCCCAAAGCTCGGTCGGTTCAAAAACAGCTTTGATGTAAACCATAGTAGAGTTACCCTGCAATTCAGACATGTTAGCATTTTCCATACAGTAAGTGTAAGTTCCTTCATTATTAAGGATTACATCCTGGTAATCATGCGCAGCACCCAGATAGTTTTCTTCGTAAAAAGTAGAGTTGAACAAAGGAGTATAAACCTGTCCGTTCGTGATCGTAGGAAACACAAACGCCTGAGAAGGATTGTTAACTACTTTGAATTTCACATCTTTTAATGTTCCACCGTACTCTTATTCAGGATCGTAAGCTACTGAAACTTTAGCTACCGCTCTTACAAGTCTAACTGTAAGATTATTAGGTCCATCTGCAGTAAGAACTATCGAACGCCCTTCTTCGCTGGACATAAGGAATCCGCGTGAAGTTTTTGCAACGTCATCGTTAGTTACATTGTCTTTTTCATAAATAACATCGTTTACCTCATTAATGTAAAAAATCTCTTTTTTGAAATCCGTAACAGACATTCCCTTAGGGAACAACTCGTTTTTACGTGCGAGAAGACTGGTAGGCGCATTAGCTATCACATAAAATTCATGAGCACCGGTAGTTATCTCTTCAAAAATAAGTTCGAGATCGGCAGGGTCTTTACCTTCATCTTTGAAATAATCTGCTTCAGCCGTAGCCTCGAGCAAACCTCTTTTGTCAAATGCCACTGCAACCGCATTGTAGATCTTTTTCTCAAGAGCTGTAGACGAATTGTCTAAGAAGGTCGGCGCTTTAGTGTCTCCAACAGCTAAAGTAATTGTAACGGATGTTACTTCTTCATTAACATCAACATCAGGATTGCTGTCGCCAGCTTCTTTACTACAAGAAATCAGCGCTGAAACAGCAAGAACCGCAAATAGTAATCTTTTAAACTTCATAATAAAAATATTTATGTAAATAATTTCAAATCTTCACGGATATTATAGGCATGCCCTAAACAGATAGAATCATCTGATTTACAAACATTTTCATGTAAAATCTTATGGGAAAATCCGTTGTGCGGACACGTAATAAAAGTATATGAATAGCCTATGAAAATGTAATGAAAGAAATTCAGTGATAAACCAAAGTCCACCGTCTTCTCCGTCTTGATTATATTATAGTAAATATCATCCGACAGACAAGCTGATAAAAGATATAATACCAAAGACAGTGAGACCATGTATACTTTATTCATACACTGTTAATTACATTAATGACATTAGGATTTATAAACATATGAAAATGATGAAAACGAAACAAATATATTAAAAAATCTAAAAAAAAATCCAAAAATGAAAAAAGACATATATGTTTTTTCTTTTTTCATATAAGATTAAAAATTAAAGACCATTAAAGATAAAAAAATCCGTCATAAATTACTACGACGGAATATTTATTAATTTATAAGTTTATATTGTTTTCCTTATTGCACTGCATATTTTATCATTAGCCTTATCCAATACCGATCTATCGAATGATTTTAAATAAATATAAGTCGTTTTCTCGTTAGAGTGCCCCAATCCCTCACTGATTATCCACAGAGGAAGATTTTCCTGTTTGGCAATTGTCGCCCAAGAATGCCGTGCCACGTGAGTAGTAACCGAACCATCTATTCCCGCGATCTTCGATAATGTTCTAAGTCTCTGGTTCTGTAATCTAAGACCACTCTCGTACTGCATCCTTTCATTGCCTTTCGAAGGGTCGATTATAGGAAAAACATATATTGAATCACGGGTTTCCGAGGAGAAATACTTTATTATCTCTTTCATGGATTCATTAAGCTTCATCTCTATCATATGCCCGGTTTTCTTTCTGTAATAAATCAATATTCCATCCCTGATATTACTTTTTCTCAAATATGCCATATCGACAAACGACATTCCCCGGGAATGAAAACTGAAAAGAAACAATGCCAGCGAATCCCTCAGTCCCTTACGAAGTTTGATTCCGTCATCCGATGAATAATCCCATAGTTTATTTTCCAGATCCTTCAGTTTAACAATATCCTGCCGCGGCAGGGCTCTCTTTTTTGTTATATGTACACCAGTGTAAACCTCTGCAAAAGGATTTTCATAGGGATGGTTTATAATATTTTCTTTTATCGCTTTGTTATATATCGACCTTATGTTCCGCATATAAAAAGAAATAGTGTTCAGGCTTTTACCGGAAAATTTCATCTTTTCTTCAAATTTTTTCAACATATTACCGCTAATGTTTTCTATGTAGATATTTTCACCTTCATTAAAATGTATTAATGCATTTGCCGCAGAGCGGTAAGCTCTCGCAGTTCTTTCCTTCCCGGCAGAAATCAGGTATTTATTAAGTTTCATGGTATACTCATACAGCATTTTGCTCTTATTCTTTTTTCTGTAATAATCCAAAATATCCTTACAATCAAAATTACCTGTTTTGTTAAGTTTTCTAATACCATTTTCCATGAAACTTTTATCATTCTGAATACTTTCACTTATCTCAACCAACTCTTTAACACGTCCGGCATCATCAGTGTTTATAATGACCTTTTCATTTTTTTCATCCCATTCGCCGGATAATAATTTATAAGGTGTGGTTACAGAACCTGATTTACGTTGATGAACTACCCTGATAATTAAACTACCGGGGAAGTCTCTACCTTTTTGCGATAAACGCAAACAAAACTTTATAGTTGCCATATTTAAGTTATTATATAATTTACTATACAAATTTAAAATTAGATAAATAAAAAGCACTTATAATATTTAACTATATCGACCATTTTCCATACAATGTTCAACAAAAACAAAAACCCGGACATAAATGCCCGGGTCCTATACTAAAAAAATAAATTATTTTTTACCTAAGATACTTCCAACCATATCCATCACTCCGCTTTTATCTGAATTTTTATCTCCTGTAAAGCTGCTGAGAATGGACCCTATATTAAAATCCGGATCATTGTCGTCGCTCACTTTTTTTGAAAATAAGAACATTATTGCAGGTACTATTCCGGAAGCCAGATTGTTTGCCGTTCCCTGACTCAAACCTACTTTAGAGATAAGGTTCGTTATCATATCGGATTTTATTCCGTTCGTTATACCTGCTGCCTTCTGTTCCGTAATCTCTTCTTTTTTCCCGGCTCCGAACATAGAAGCAATCGAAGAGATATTATCAGGCGTCGCATAACGTTTAAGGCTATCCATAAGGGAAGAAGTAGCCGTATCGATAGTCTGTTCTTTTTTATCGGCAGGAATTTCACTATTCCCGGACACTTTGTCCATTACCTGTTTTTTTACGAGATCCATTATTTTTTCGAACATATCTGTAAGGATTTAAATTTGATACAGATTATTCAAACATTAAGCCATTAAATAGAAACAGGCAGCAAAACGCTGCCTGTTTCTATTTATGCTGTACGGGTTTTCTTTTTCCGTCTTACTCTCCACTTTTTCAAATAAATATAATAACCTGTCAAAGGTAGCGATGCACCCGCCAAACATGCTATAAAGTATAGAATACGGGTAAACATTCCTCCCCATGTACCGACATGAACGGCATAGATCCACCCTCTTATTTTTGAAGATCTATCCTGGTACTTATAATATTTAATATCGGTTATTTCTCCCGTAAGACCGTCGAAAGTATAACTGTCCGAGGCACGGGTATTTCCTCTTTTATTTATCGAGACCGAAGCTGTACCGTTCTGTATAGATATAGCTTTAGCACGTGGATTTTCTTTTGATAAAGAAGCATATACATCGTCCCATACCGCATAATTCGGTCCGCCCTGTCTTTGGTAACCACCGCGGCCGCCGCTTCGCTCCTGCCTCTCTGGATTTTCCGCTCCTTCCGGACGTTCTCCACCACGGCCTTCACGGTTGATTTGCCCCTGTTTGTCGGAATTTCCGTCAACACGTTCAGGGCGTCCTTCTTGCGAACCTCTTCCATTTCCCTGTCCCTGTTGAGTCTGTTGTACTACCTGTGAAGGAGCGGATGTTTCCACTCCGAATACCTTATAAAAACCGTTGCGATACCAGTTAAACGACCACGTTAATCCTGTAAGACACATGGTCAATAACAATAATGCAACCCAAATCCCGCCTGCAAGATGCGTATCGTACCAGAATCTGAATCTGCTCGCATTAGTTTTTATTGATAAGCGCGTTTTCAGCATCTTGAGAGTCTTAGGAACCCAAATGATAATACCGGTAATCATTATAAATACGAAAACGAGAGTAGATACTCCGGTGATCATTTTACCCCATGAGAAACTATCTCTGCTATACTGGAACAAAAACCAACGATGAAATCTCCTTATAAAAGAATAGAATGTTCCCTTTGCGGAAGGAGACACCTGTCCCTTTATCTCTGCTGTATAAGGGTCCACAAGAAGAGAAGTCCTACCCTGTCCGAATCCCATACGGTAGTTTTTCGAAGAATTAGAAGGAATCTGAACGCTCGAGATAACTACGGAATCAGGCAGCTGTTCCTTTACTTTAGGCATAAGCAGGTTAATCGGCATTCTTCCACTATCCGATACTTTAGCCTTATAAAGCGAAGGATTAGTAACTTCCTGTATTTCTGTCTCGAACACCAGAAGGGCACCGGTCAGACACAAAATCGTTATAACCACTCCGAACGGTACGGACAACCATAGATGAATTTTTGCAATAAATTTTTTCATAGTGTATTTAATTAAAAAATACCCTTGTTGTTAAAGGGTATCCTTTACAAAAGATCCGGTTTAATTAGCAGCCATTCTTCCGACAGCCCTTATTGAAGAAGGACCTTCGATTGTTAATCCCTTAGCTGCTTTTGCAGTGACAGGATCTATTATATATATAGCAGGGTCCTGTTCAGCAGTAGTACCTACAACTTCTCCGTTAGCATCGGTTATATCGATTCCTCCGACTGTCAATGGGAAGTACATTTTTCCAGCGTATGCCATAGGCTGACCCGTAGCTGAAATTTCACTGTAAGAAGGCCATTCGCCTCCAATCCAGTTCAGGGATTTGGCAGACATATTAACTATGCCGTACTGTGTGGCAGGATCGTCTATACCAACCAATCTACCGGTATGGTTATAGAATTCGAGCAGGAAATAATCACCCGTAATATGCCATACTTTTCTGAAACGATAACCCTGGGATGCAGATTCAATATCGAAATAGTATGAATCGAAACTATCAGTACTTGGATCTATCCTTATAGCGCCTGCCTTCTTGGATGTCGCGTTAGCATTATAATCGTAAGAACCAGAAAAGACATAAATATAACCGTCATCGGATTTACCTATCTGTGAGTAATACTGCGAGCGGTAACGTCCCGAAGAGTAACTTATCCTGTTATCCCTGTAGATTTTCTGAAGATTAAGGTTCTGGTCGAATTTTGCCACCCATACACTATCCGGGTAATTAATCGCTCCGGTACTGGAACCTCCTGTGGAGTTTTCAGGATCTTTAGGCTGAGATAATACCATACCTGTAAGGAACGTACCGTCTCCCAAATCTACTATTCCAGAAAAAGTCGCCTGTTCTCCGTTTCCTGCGATATTTGTGGTAAGAATCGTTTTTTCCTGGCTATACATGTTATTAGACATGTTATAGAAATTGAATATTGCCATATCAGCTCTTTGTTCTCCATTCGAAAGATAAACAGGATCGCCGTTCTCATCGATAGCACTTTGTCCTCCAACACTCGTAATTGCATAATTACTTAAAAACCCGTAAGAGGTAAAGCGTGAACTAATATCGAACGCAGGATACTGATAGAGGAAATTATTCACTACACCATAGGCCAACCCGAGACCAGGATCGCCCTGACTGTAAATAAGGCCGAGCCCCATGGATGGTTTATTATTAAATATCCAGGTATAGCCTGAAAGCTCGAGTTCTTTATAGTAATTGAAATCCGAAGCTCCCATAACAATGGATCCCGATTCGATTTCATCTACCAATCCTATATATTCCGCACCGTCACCCTGCATACTGATAAAAAATACTCCGGTCTCTTCCACAGTCGGATCGTCCGGAACACCACCCGTATTATCATCATTCTTCTCACAGGAACCCAGGCCCAACGCAAGACTTAACACACTCATAATAGCCAATCTTCTGGCAATAGATCTTCTTAATTTCATGATTTTTAATTTATTTATTATTTAATTTTTAAAAAATAATATCTCAATTTAACTGAAAAACTTCTTCCCGGTTTCTGTAAACTGTAATTATCGTACAGGAGGTGATTGGTTATATTTTTCGCCTCAAGACCGATATTGTATCTTCCTTCTTTCAACGAATAAAGTAATGTAACATCATGCGACAGCTGCCCGGGAATCATTATGTCGCCTCCCTGGCTCTTCCAGTTACGATAAAATTTATGAACGTACTGCATGTTGTAGCCCAGAGTCAGAATATTATTCTTACCCAGCACATCGAAGAAGCTGTAAGAAGCATCTACGTTCGAGAATAAATAAGGAACATTCGGCATCCGGTCTTTATAATATATGAGTTTCTTACCTCCGACAGTGTATTTTTCCATATTCTTTATGTCCTGATAAGTCATATTGCCTCCGATACTGAACTTGTTTTTATAGAAATACCGCGCTTCGATATCTGCTCCGAGAGTGCGGACTTTACCATGGTTAGTATAATATGCACCGCCGTATCTCTGTTCTATCTGACGGCGGATATAATCACGTGTACCACGGTATATCAAACCTCCTGTAATAAATACGGCATGATTATCGTCAAAACTTTTATTCCAGCTGATGTTAAAGTTTATGTTATGACTGCTCTCCGGTTTAAGTGAAACATCTCCGACTTCCAGAACGTCATCCCCGAAAAGTTCTGTTTCGCTCGGCAAACGATAAGATTTCTCATAGGAAACTTTAAACTGAATACCGTCTCCCAACATATAAGTCGATGCAAGCCCGTATCCTGTTATATCGTAATTCCGATCCTGTAACTCATAAGAGGATTTGGAATTCGTAGAAACATCCACAGGTCCGGTTATCCTTATATTGTAATATTTAGCAAATGCTACAGCATTCCATCTTTCCACTGGAGCGAATTTATAGGACAATCCGGATATATTCTTATTATTCTTACGTTTCATATAAGTAGATTCAGTAGCTGTATCATCATATACGGAATTAGCGTTTTTACGTTGAAATGTATTGAATATATGGTTCAACGAAAAGAAATGTTTATAATTGATCTGATATGTAAAATTACCAGTTACATACAGACTGTTATTCATTCTTTCGCTGTCGGTATGGGTTCCTTCCCCCTGCGAATTAGTCTCTTTAGACTCCCCTGCCCAGTTATATCGGAGAGTAGAAACATCTATACTTCTACTTTTAACTTTATTATAGTTCGCAGACAGTGAGAAATTCAGGTTCTCAGTAAACAGATTGCGTTTTTCATAATTAAGCGACGGGATAATACTTTCCGCACTTCTCCTTTTTTCACCGAAAACTATTTTCTGAATATTGGAATTCTGAATATCCGCTTTTTCATTGCTATAAGTTATACCCAACAGAAGCCTGTCCGCCCATTTCGTACCGATCACACCGACTTTCGCGACAACTGCCTCATTATGGTAATTATCATGGAAGCGTTTAAACCAATGTTCTTCCTGGGAATAATTTCCGGTTTCGAGGTCGAGAAGTTCCGTTTTAGTTTTATAACTGTTATCGGAATAATTCTGGTAAGCATTGAAATTAAAAGTAAATCCGCTTTTAGTCGTATGACCAACGCTGAGATTCGATTTATGGGTGTTAAAAGAACCGTACGAATACGAAGCATCCACATAAGTACTCTGCGTCTTTCTGGTCACGATATTAATGGCGCCTCCTAACGCATCCGCACCGAGTTCCACAGGAACCACGCCTTTATAAATCTCTATCCTGTCGGCAAGGTGCACCGGAATATTATTTATCTGGAAGGCCGATCCTGATCCTTCCATTGGAATTCCATCCATAAATACTTTGACGTGTTTACCGCTGAAACCGTTAAGATTAATCCTGTAGTCCGACCCCACACCTCCTGTTTCACGAATTTTAATCCCTGAAGCACGGTCGAGAACACTTGCCAGATCCATAGTAGTATTATGAAGAAGAGTCGCATCGAGTGCAACCACATTAAATGCGGATTCGTTAACCTGCCTTACGACCGATTTTCCTTTTAAAACCGCTTTTTCAATCTCGATAACCTTGCCGTCGAGAATTACATCTACTTTACGTTTATCGTTTCTTCCGATAGTTATTTCTGTTTCTTTGGGTTCATAACCGAGAGCTTCGACCACAAGTACATGTTTTCCCGGCGGGATCCTCAAGTAGTAATGTCCCTTATCGTCGGTAGTGGTTCCCCTGGACGTATTCTTAATATAAACAGATGCATAACCTACAGGAGATTTATCTTCGGTGATTACATTACCGGTAATGATTGCCGAATGATCCTGCGCATAGAGAGAAAAAGGCAGGAGAATAGTAAATAATAAAATAAATTTTGTGAGATTTAAATAACTAAGTTTGGTAAATGGTTTCGTCATTATTGCATTCCAATTGAAATTAACGTTGCAAAGATGAGGTTTTATCAACGTTAGATCAATCCATACTTATTGGTATTTAGCATACATTCTATTACTCAATGATAGGTATTTACTACCTATATTATATAAGGATATAAAAAATACCGGTTCTAAAACCGGTATTGATAACTTATGATCCGCACTATTTAAACAGTGTCCATTCCCCCATCCACACTATAAGTCGAACAGGTCACAAAGCTCGCTTCTTCAGAGGCAAGAAACACATATATTCCTGCGATCTCATAAGGCTGCGCCGCACGCTGCATAAGGTTTACTGTGCCATGTCCCGGAATCTGTTCTTTTTTCAATCCTCCGGAAATCTCCAGAGGAGTCCAGGTCGAACCCGGACAAACGGTATTTACCCTGATCCCCTGCTGTATCAAATCTTTTGCAAGGGCACGGCTAAGGCCTACAACAGCATACTTTGAAGCGGCGTAATCCGTAAGATTCTGGCTTGGTTTATAAAACTCCGAAGAAGAAGTAAATATAATCGAAGAACCTTCCGGCATAAAATCCACAGCTTCCTGAGTCATCCACAAAGGAGAAAATACATTCGTATAAAAGGTGTTTATCAATTGTTCCGAAGTGATTTCCTTAAGTCCGTATATCGCGCGCTGCACAGCTGTATTAAGGACAAGCACATCTAAACCGTTCAGTTTGTCATTCGCTTCGCGGACAATTCTTTTAGCATCTTCTTCTTTACGGATATCCCCAGGCAGGAGAATAATTTCAGCGCCATCTTTACCGAGTAGTTCTTTCAAAGAATCCGCATCTTTCTGCTCGCTTTCAAGGTAATTAATGGCCACCTCCGCACCTTCGCGTGCAAACGCAATCGCCACTGCACGGCCAATTCCCGAATAACCGCCCGTTATAAGAGCCTTCCTTCCTTTCAGCCTTCCGCATCCTTTATAAATCTCTTCTCCACTGTCAGGAATGGGATTCATCTCTGACTGGATTCCGGGAGCTTCCTGCTGCTGTACAGGGAATTTGTCCAATCCGCGTTTATCGCGGGGATCTGTCATTTTTTTATCGATCATGATTATATTTTTATTATGATTTTCATTAAAAAATTGACAAAGATTATGCCTCTGAGTTCTTTGAATCATAAAGGTTCGGTATTTGTAACCGGAAAACAAACTATCGATTCGTCAAATGGAAACTGTTTTAAATTCAGCTGTCATATATATTCTCGTGCTTACAGCAATCAGAATACTGGGTAAAAAAGAACTTGGGGATCTGTCTGTGTCGGACCTGATCTTTATAATGCTTATAAGCGAAGCCGTAGGAGATGTGATGCGCGCATCGAACGACACTTTATGGGGAGGTTTGATTGCAGCCGTCACATTAATGATTATAAATAAAATACTCAAAATCGCTACATACAAATCGAAAAAATTCAGCAGATTCATGGAGGGCTCCCCATCCATATTGATACATAACGGTCAGGTAAACAAAAAAGAAATGAAACGCAATAAAATCAATATTGAAGAACTCGAACAGGCAGGACGGGAACACGGGTTCGGCGATATTTCCAAAATAAAAATTGCCATCCTGGAGAAGGATGGCAAAGTAAGTATTCTCGAAAACGACGATTTTAAATCAAGCGAAATTATACGCTCCTAATTCGCATGCGGTTTGACGTTAGGCAGAAAAACCGCAGCCAAGCCCAACAGCGGCATATACGCGCAGAACCTGTATACATAAGCAATGTCCTTTGCATCGGCGATACTTCCCAGAACTGCGGCGGCAATACCGGCTATTCCGAACGCCAGTCCGAAGAATAACCCCGAGATCAATCCGAGTTTAGTAGGCAATAACTCCTGCGCATAAACGAGAATGGCTGGAAATGCGGAAGATAATACCAGACCTATAATAATACTGAGTACGCATGTCCAGAACAGGTCTACATGCGGCATCAGCAACGAAAAAGGAGCAGTGCCTAAGATCGAGAACCAAATAACGTATTTACGTCCGAAACGATCCCCCAGCGGTCCACCCAGAAACGTGCCCAATGCCGAAGCGAACAAAAATGCAAACAAATATAACTGCGACTGCTGGGTCGTAACATTAAATTTTTCGATCAGATAGAATGTATAATAATTGGTAAGGCTGGCAGTGTAAACATATTTGGAAAAAATAAGTATCAAAAGAATTACCAGCGACCAATAGATTTTTTTTCTTGCTTAATCTTACCCTATGGATAACTTCTTTTTTCGCCGAAGACGCATTATATTGATTTATACGTTCCCTGTACCAGCGTACGATAGGCGTTTTGGTTATTATAGATATTACCGCTATTCCGGCAAAAACGGCAATATATTTTTGTCCGAAAGGAGCGATTATCAATGCTGCAAGCAAGGGGCCTATCGAGCTGCCGAAATTACCGCCCACCTGAAATATGGACTGGCCCAATCCATGCTGTCCCCCAGACGCATAGTGAGTCAACCGCGATGCCTCGGGATGGATTATCGAGGATCCGAGACCTATGAACATCACCGCCAAAACAACCCACGGAAGCGATCCTGCAAATGCAAATATAAGAAGCCCCGTAAGCGTAGACATCGTTCCTAAAGATAAATACCACACACTCGGACGCTTGTCGAAAAATATTCCGAACACAGGCTGGAACACCGATGCGCATATCTGATAAACAAGCGCGACTAAACCAATCTGCTTAAAATTAAGACCAAGATTATCCTTGATTATCGGATAAACAGCTGAAACTATCGACTGGTACATGTCGTTAAAAAAATGCGCAAGGCTGAGAGCAAACAGAATGCTCAAAGATACTCCGGCAGTATTCCGGCGTGATTTATTACTCATGATTTAATATTTGGAGATGCAAATATAACTATTAAAACAGTATTTGATAAGATTTATCAGATATCCGTAATTAAATTCTGCCTGTACTGACGAGGAGTTATCATCATCTCTTTTTTAAACGCCCTCGAGAAATGGAAGGGATCATAATATCCCAGCCGGAACGTAATCTCTTTTATTTTCATGGAACTGAACCGAAGATACGTACACGCCTGCTGTATTTTCAATTGATTAAAATATACCATGGGAGGATACGATGTCTTATTCGTAAAAAGAACAGTAAAATGCGAAGGAGAGTATCCCCCCGAACCGGCTATTTCTTTAAGGGTTATTTTTTTCTCCAGATTATGTTTCATGAAAAGTATCGACTGCTGAACGATATCCTCCGGATTATAAGAATCGAGCTGATATTGCGCTGGATATTTCAGCGAGCCTAAAAAATAATACAGGTAACAGGTAAGGTATCCCAGGTTTGCGGAACTGTATCCCATACTCATATTGAGCAGCATATGCTCGAACATGCGGTTATATTTCTCTAAAGTACGGCTTCCCGTCGATATATTTCCGGTCGTACCGATAATATTACTGAAATTATTTATATCGGAACCTCGAAAATGAAGCCAGTAAATAGTCCACGGATCGTTTTTATCCGCTCCGTACCCGTGAGGTTCGTTCGAAGGAATAATAAAAAAATCTCCGTTAGAGAGAATTATTCTATCATCCTTATATTTTATCCACCCCCTTCCCTTCACACAAAATATAAGTATATGATCCGACGACCCTTCGGGCCTGCTTCTGAAATGATGCCGGGCTTCCGGATAATAACCTATTTTTGTCAGGAAAATCCGTGAAACGAAATGATTCTGACGCTGTTGGCGCACAACGGCTTCAGGCATCTCTATCGCCCGTTCACCTTTAAATCCTTCGGCAATTAACTGTACATTATGTTCCGGTAAATTCATTCGCAGACAAACTTCGCATAAAAATAATATTTTTTTACATGTTTTTCCAAAAAACCTACATTTAAGGAATCTATTTAAAATCTAATTTTACATTATCCAAAATTAATTAACTAATACCCTATGGAAAAGATACACAGTTATAACAAAAATTACCTTCTCCTGATAACATTCGTGTCCGCTATGGGCGGCCTGTTGTTCGGATACGACTGGGTCGTTATCGGAGGAGCGAAACCATTCTACGAAGTTTTCTTCGGCATTGAAAATTCGCCATCATTACAGGGATTCGTAATGGGTAGCGCCATTCTGGGCTGCCTATTAGGAGTAACGGTAACCGGAATGCTTGCCGATAAATACGGCCGTAAACCTTTAATGCTGCTTGCATCCGTGCTGTTTATTTCGTCAGCTGTCGGAACCGGAGCATGCAACAGTCTTAACTGGTTTATTTTTTACCGTCTCTGGGGTGGAATCGGGATCGGAATCGCATCTAACCTTAGTCCGGTATATATTGCAGAAGTTTCTCCGGCAAAAGTCAGGGGCAGATTCGTATCGATTAATCAACTCACCATCGTTCTGGGAATACTTGCGGCACAGATTGCCAACATGTTCATTGCGGAAACGGTAACACCGGGAACAGATATACTGTCGACATGGAACGGACAAATGGGATGGCGATGGATGTTTTGGGCGTAATTAGTACCAGCAGTCCTGTTTTTCCTCCTTATATTTTTCGTACCCGAAAGTCCGCGCTGGCTCGCACTCAATAATAAATCCTCCAAGGCGTTCAATATCTTTTCACGTATCGGAGGAAACGGATATGCAGACAATGAACTGGTATCCATTAAAAGCAGTGTGACAAATGAAAAAACCGACTATAAAACTCTTCTGAAGGGAAAAATGCCGAAGATACTGCTTATAGGGATAGTTATCGCAGTGTTCCAGCAATGGTGCGGCATCAACGTTATATTCAATTATGCACAGGAAATATTCGAAGGCGCGGGCTACGGAGTGTCCTATATACTTTTCAACATAGTTATAACCGGAGTAACCAATGTAATATTTACATTCGTGGGAATGTACACTGTGGATAAACTTGGCCGACGCACCTTGATGCTCTTCGGTTCATTCAGCCTCATGTGCATATACGCCGTATTAGGCTACTGTTACTTCGCAGGCATTTCCGGAATTTTCGTACTGATTCTCGTTATGATGGCTATAGCTGCTTACGCGATGACGCTTGCACCGGTTACATGGGTGGTTCTTTCGGAAATTTTCCCTAACCGTGTGCGCGCGATGGCTATGGCAATATCCACATTCGCTCTTTGGACCGCATGTTTTATCCTTACATATACCTTCCCGATTCTCAACAGCGGTTTGGGTTCATACGGAACATTCTGGGTATACGGAATAATATGCCTTGGAGGTTATCTTTTTGTAAGGAAAACACTCCCTGAAACAAAACACAAGACTCTCGAAGAAATAGAAAAAGAAATAAGCAAATAATAAACATGGAAAAAATCACCGAATATTTGATACGGTCCACCGTAAACCAAAAAGGCGTGGCTAAAGCCTGGGAAGAAGAAATAATGCTTCCCACGTACGAAGCCGGAGAAGAAGAGAAGAACCCTATATTTCTCGAAAAAAGGGTTTACCAGGGTAGTACCGGATCCGTATATCCCTACCCTGTGGTAGAGAGCGTATCCGATGTTAAAAAAGACAAACCATACAGGGCCTTCTTCCTCGAGAACGAATACCTGAAAATAATGATACTTCCCGAGATTGGCGGCCGCGTACAGATGGCATACGATAAAGTTAAAAAACGCCATTTCGTATATTACAACCAGGTAATAAAACCTGCCCTAGTGGGTCTTACCGGACCTTGGATCTCCGGAGGAATAGAATTCAACTGGCCCCAGCACCACCGTCCGAGCACGTTCCTGCCTACGGAAAGTATTATCGAGGAAAATCCGGACGGAAGCGTCACCGTATGGTGCAACGAGGTGGAAAGAATGTTCCGTACCAAAGGAATGCAGGGCTTCACACTGCATCCCCGCAAAGCATATTTGGAAATCAAAGTAAAGATCTACAACCGCACTCCGTTTCCCCAGACATTCTTATGGTGGGCAAACCCGGCTGTCGTAGTAAATGACGATTACCATTCGGTGTTCCCTCCGGATGTACACACCGTATTCGACCATGGCAAACGCGACGTGTCAAACTTCCCGATAGCTACCGGAACATATTACAAACACAACTATTCGGCTGGCGTAGATATATCCAAATATAAGAACATTCCTGTCCCGACTTCGTATATGGCGATCCGTTCAGACTACGATTTCGTGGGCGGATACAACAAAGGCGAAGGCGGAGGGCTGCTGCATGTCGCGGATCATCACATTTCACCGGGCAAGAAACAATGGACGTGGGGAAACGGAGATTTCGGCAAAGCGTGGGATCTCAACCTCACCGATGAAGACGGTCCATACATCGAACTTATGACAGGCGTCTATACCGACAATCAACCTGACTTCTCATGGCTGCAACCCTTCGAAGAAAAAACATGGTCGCAGTATTTTATGCCATACGCCGAAGTCGGTTATGTAAAAAATGCAACTAAAGAAGCCATTGTAAATTTAGAGGTATCCGATGATAAAATATCTATAAAATTATATACTACTTCTTATTATAAAAATGTCGATATATCTTTGAGCAATTCCTCCGGCAAGGAAATATTATCGGTAAATGTCGATATATCGCCGGAAAATCCGTATTGCCGAATTATCGATACCCAGGTAGTATCTCCGGAAGAACTGCAATTGACCGTTAAAACAGCGGAAGGAAAAGAACTCGTGTCCTATAAACCGGAAAAACAGGAAATAAAACCGGCTCCAGATCCGGCAAAAGCCGCAAAGTTACCGGAAGAAATTTCTTCAACAGAACAGCTATTTCTTACCGGGCTTCATCTGGAACAATACCGTCACGCTACTTATAATCCGATAGATTATTACTGTGAGGCTTTGAAAAGAGAACCTGGAAACGTAAGGTGTAATAATGCGATGGGCTTGCTGATGCTGAGACGCGGACAATTCGAAAAAGCTGAGAAATATTTCCGCAAAGCCGTAGAAACCCTTACAGAAAGAAACCCTAATCCCTACGAAGGCGAACCATATTACAATTTAGGTTTGAGCCTTGTTATGCAGAATAAACCGGAAGAAGGTTACGAAGCTCTGCACAAGGCGGTATGGAACGCGGCATGGCAGGATGCAGGCTATTATATGCTCGCTCAGTTAGATACACGTAAAGGCAATCTGGATAATGCATTGGACAAAGTCGAAAAGAGCCTTATCCGCAACTGGCATAACCACCGCGCGCGTCAGCTCAAGGCCTCGATACTTCGTAAACTCGGTCTGAAACAACAGGCTGAAAAGTGGATATATCAATCGCTCGAAATCGATCCGTTTAACATAGGGTGCCTGTTCGAACGTTATTTATTATCGGGTGATTCCAACGATCTCGCAGCAATGAATGAGATCACCAAAGACGCATCGATCCATCCGTTCATCGAATACGCACTCGATTTTACTGCCGGAGGATTTTACAGTGAAGCTGAACAGCTGCTTCTGGATGCAGGCATGAAAAACAGGGATGAATATCCTATGGCTTATTACCTGTTGGGATATATATCTTCCCTATGCGGCAATGAGGAAAAATCGCTGAAATACTACAAAAGAGCATCCGAAATCAAGCCGGACAAATGCTTCCCTAACCGTATCGAAGAAGTAAATATTTTAAGAGATGCCATAATTAAAAGTCCTGATGACGCTAAAGCCTATTACTATCTTGGGAATTTTTTCTATGCCGCACGTCAATACGAAGAAGCTATTGAAAATTGGGAAAAATCGGCCTCTTTAGATAACTCTTATCCTACCGTATACCGCAACCTATCATTAGCGTATTATAATAAACTCGACAGAAAGCAGGAAGCCGTGGAATTACTTGAAAAGGCATTCCAACTCGATCCGGATGATCCGCGTATTTACATGGAACTCGACCAGCTTTATAAAAAAATAGGAGTTTCACCTACTGAAAGAAAATCTAAACTGGACAAGTATCCGAATCTCGTTGGAAGCAGAGACGACCTTTATATCGAATCGCTCGGACTCTTGAATCTTTCGGGTCAATACGGCAAGGCTCTGGAAAATATTAACAACCGTAAGTTCCATCCTTGGGAAGGAGGCGAAGGTAAAATTACGGCACAGTTCATTCGTTGCCGGGTCGAACTGACTAAAGCTGCTTACACGAACGGAAATTACAAGGAAGGTCTAAGGCTACTGCATGAGACCGATTCTTACCCGCAAAATCTTGGGGAAGGCAAGCTGTCGACCACCGATGAAAATGAAATTAATTACTTGAAAGGCATCGGATATAAAGGAATAGGCGATGGAATACAGGCAAATAATTTCTTAATGAAAGCAACAATAGGATCCAACGAACCTCAACAGGCATTCTTTTATAACGACCCTCAGCCGGACAGTATATATTTTCAAGGATTGGCATGGGAAGCACTTGGAGATATGGAAAAATCGCGCTCTTGTTTTAACAAACTCATAGATCACGGAAAGAAACATCTTTTTGACAAATGTAAAATAGATTATTTTGCCGTATCGCTTCCGGAACTTTCCATATGGGAAGACGATCTGGACAAACGTAACCGAATACATTGTTATTACGTAATGGCATTGGGATATAACGGACTGAAGCAATTCGATTAGGCAGTTAATTATGCTCAAAAAATTCTTGAAAGCGATCCATGCCATACGATACAATATCATATCAATCTATAAAAATAAAAGCGCCTTACGGCGCTTTATTTTTTATAATCCACCTCCAAGCGCACGGTACAGTTCCACGCGATACTGTAATTGCTCCAATATATCCGATGTATGATTCAATCTCGCCGATAACAAGTTCTGTAAAGCGGTTAAGACTTCCGTATAATTCGCTTCACCTGCGACAAGAAGTTCCTGTGTAAAATATACTGCCGTTTCCAATGACTTTATTTGTTTATCCCGTACAGGATTTTTCGATAAAGATGAATTGTAAGCGAACAAAAGATCGGTCACTTCCTTACCGGCAGTAAGTACGGTCTGTGAAAAAGTTATCAATGCTTCCTCCTGTTCTGCTTCCGCAATCGTAAGGTTTCCCTTGAGCTGACCGCGCATAAATACCGGCTGGGTTATCTGTCCTATAATATTTGCAAACAGGTTCTCCGGTTTGAAAAAATGACTCAACGATGTCGCATTATATCCGGCAATGGAACCGGTTCCAAGAATGACCGAAGGATAAAATGACGCACGTGCAGCAGTAGTCATTTCGAAAGCCGAGCGAAATGCCAGTTCTGCCTGTAACACATCCGGACGACGGGCAAGCATCTGTGCAGGTATTCCGTAACCGATAACTGCAATGCTGTCCTGATATTCCAATTCCGAGCATTCTATCGGCCCGGGCTCCCGTCCAAGTAATACGCTTAGTGAATTCTCCGCCTGATATATCTGTGTTTCCAGATCAGGTACCGTCACAAGAGCGGCATAATACAAAGCCAGACTCTGTTGTACAGCAGCTCCATTCTGTAAACCTGCATCCATTAACTCCGCCATGGTCTCCACAGTATCCCATAAAAGTTCTACGGTTTCTTTCGTTATCTCTAACTGCCTGTCCAGAGCAAGAAGGGAATAATAAGAAGTAGCGATATTTGAAATCAATGATGTTTGAACAAGATTACGGTATTCCAGACTATTAAGAAAATTTGCATACTGTGAACGTTTTTGCGCAGCGAGTTTTCCCCACACATCCGCTTCCCATGTTGACGATATACCCAAGTTATACTGCGGTGTCGAGTAGCCGAATATATTTCTTCCTCTCGTACCGTTGCTTACAACTGCCTCCTGCACTTCACCCACAAGATTAACCGTTGGGAAAAATGCCGAGCGCGCCATTCTAAGGGTTGCTTCAGCACTTCTTATACGAGAGTAAGCGATCCGCATATCGGAATTATTCCGCAATCCTTCCTCGATCAATGCCGTTAAAAGCTGGTCGGTAAAAAAATCTTTCCATGGAATATCTGCTATCGTTATGGTATCATTAATACAACTTTTCCTATAAAGACCCTCGTTTTCAACATCCGGCGAAGAATATATACGGGTATTCCGACAGCCGCCCCCAAAAAACAGTATAGTTATGATAAGAATAAATATATAAATCCGTCCCATGATCCTCTTATTTTTCGGTTAATGTTTCGGTATTATCAATCGGTTTACCGCTTAACTTTTCCTGCAATGACTGGAATATAATAAACAGGATAGGTATAACGAAAACTCCTATCAGAGTTCCTATCAACATACCGACTATTGCTGACAAACCTATCGAGCGGTTACCTATCGCTCCGGCTCCGGAAGAAAATGCCAACGGAAGAAGCCCGAATATCAAGGCAAAAGAAGTCATAAGGATCGGACGGAGCCTCGCTTGTGCACCGCTGATAGCAGCTTCTACAATGCCCATGCCCTGATTCCGCCTTTGAATTGCGTATTCGACTATAAGTATGGCATTTTTTGAAAGAAGTCCAATAAGCATGATCAGTGCGATCTGTACATAAATATTGTTCACAATCCCGCTCTGGAAGAGTAATCCCGCATATATAAATATATAAACACCGGCAAGTCCCACAGGCAGCGAAAGAAGCACAGATAAGGGAAGAATATAACTTTCATATAGCGCTGACAGAAGCAGGTAAACGAATATCAGGCATACAACGAATATCAGTGCGGTCCGGCTGCTGCTTCCTGCTTCTTCCCTGCTGATGCCGGAATATTCGAACGAATAACCGGCAGGAAAATTTTCCCGGGCCAATCTGTCGATAATATTAATTACGTCACCGGTACTGGTAGAACCCTGCGGTATTACGGTAATATCCATCGAAGAATAAAGATTAAAACGAGTCAGGGACTGCGGTCCCGTAACATCTGTAACAGTAAAAAACTCGGTAACCGGAGCCATCTCACCGGAAGCGGTTTGAACGTAGATACAGTTCAGATCGCTTTCATCCGCCCTGTATTCCGGAAGAGCCTGGAGCATCACCCTGAACTGTTTCCCGTAAAGATTAAAGTTAGAACCATAGTAACTGCCTATATAAATCTGCAAAGTGGTCATAATATCGGCGAGGGTTATGCCTGCGTCTTTTACCCTCGCCATATCCACCGTTATCAATTTCTGAGGAAAATTCGGATTGAAAGTTGTCGTTGCATATTGTATTTCCGGCTGACGGTTCAACAATCCGAGAAAATTTCCGGTAATCCTGTAAAATTCGTCCACCCCCCCCACCTGTACGATCCTCAAGCTCCAGAGAAACGCCATTACTCAGACCGAACCCCTGAATGGTAGGGGTACCGAAGAATAAAAACGATGCATTTTGAATGTTGGACGTTTTGGCAAACATCGTATTTACCACATCTGTTACCGTAATATCACGGTCCTCCCACGGATCGAGTTTCATTATTACGGACGCATAGGAACTACCCTGCCCGCTAAGGAAACTAACTCCGTTTATTCCCGCTACCTCCCGTATATGAGGGATGGTTCCTGCCGAATCCATAACTTCCCTCATCACCGAATCCGTTCGTTCCATAGAAGATCCCGGAGGTAGCGTTATCATCCCCATAGCGGTACCGCTGTCTTCCTGTGGAATAAATCCGGCAGGAATATTATTCATAAAGTAAAAAAACAAAAAAGCGAAAACCGCTATTATACCTATCGGGATAATTTTCCCTTTTCCCTTGCTTAATTTAGACAGTGAGGCTGTATATTTAGCTATTATAGCATCGAACCCTATATTAAAATAGTGGTATAATTTCTTAAAAACACCTTTTTTCTCTTCTTCCTCCTCTTTCGGTTTCAGGAATAAAGAGCACAATGCAGGGCTCAGTGTAAGAGCATTGACCGCTGAAATCAGTATGGCAACGGCAAGGGTAAGTCCGAACTGCCGGAAGAAAATACCGCTCGTTCCACCAATAAAACTGACCGGGATAAATACAGCAGACATAACAAGCGTTATGGATACGATCGCCGGAGCTATTTCGCCCATAGCGGTCAATGTCGCTTTTTTTGGGGTCTTTTTCTCCCTGGTCAAGCTGGGCGTGAACAGCTTCGACCACAACTATTGCATCGTCCACCACTATACCTATCGCTAGAATAAGGGCAAATAACGTAAGAAGATTTATAGAGAATCCGAGAATCAGCAGAAAAAAGAATGTACCCACGACTGCAACAGGCACGGCTATAGCCGGAATTATTGTCGAACGAATATCCTGTAAAAAAACAAAAACCACTAAGAATACGAGTAAAAACGCTTCGAAAAGCGTATGCCAGACTTTTTGAATCGAGGCTCCGAGAAATTCACTGGCATCGATCATATATTCGTAGTGTACCCCGGGAGGAAGCGAAGAAGATATGTGCTCCAATTCTTTTTTTACCTCCTGAATCACCTGCTGGGCATTCGAGCCTGCAGTCTGGCTTATAGCGAGCATTATCGCTTCGTGTCCGTTTGCAGTAGTCTCCACAGTATAATTTAAAGCTCCAAGCTCTACATCGGCAATATCCTTTACACGCAGTATATAGCCATTATCCGCACGCACGACAATATTCCCGAATTCTTCGGCCGACACGAGACGTCCAGTATATTTAAGAGTATACTGAAAAGTCTGGTCACTGTTCTGTCCCAGTTCTCCGGGCGCTGCCTCAATATTCTGATCAGTAATTGCAGCAAGAACTTCCGTAGGATTGATGCCATACGATGCCATTATATCCGGTTTAAGCCATATCCTCATAGAATAAGTTTTAGCTCCGTAAACAGTTGCTTCACCCACTCCGTTTACACGCTGGATCTGGGGAATAATATTGATATTCGCATAATTCTGGATGTACATTCCGTCATAGTCCGGATTTTCGGAATACATAAACATCATCAGCAAGGTACTATTTTGGCTCTTTCGGACAGTTACACCTGTCTGAACGACCTCAGCCGGTAGGAGCGAAGAAGCCTGCGACACCAAGTTCTGTACATTCACAGCAGCTATATCCGGATTTATTCCTTGTTGGAAAAATATTCTTATGGTTGCGCTTCCAGAATTAGAGGCAGTGGATGTCATGTATGTCATTCCTTCGACTCCGTTTATCTGTTCTTCAAGCGGTATAACAACACTATTCAATACCACATCGGCATTAGCTCCGCTGTAATTTGCAGAAACAACAACGGTAGGAGGTGCGATGTCCGGGTATTGTTCTACGGGAAGAGACACTAATCCGATAATACCGAGTACTACGATTATGATAGAAATTACCGTGGATAATACCGGTCGGTCGATAAATAATTTCAGCATATTTCCCTATTTGACCGTTATTTTTTTACCATTCGAATGCGTCGCAACACCATCAGTCACGATGGTATCGCCTGGTTCGAGACCACGGTTTACCAGATACTCTTTCCCATCGGATATTGGAATAACCGTTATCACAGTTTGCACCACGGAATCTCCCTGAACTTTATAGATCAATGTTTTATCCTGTTGTGCCACAGTAGACTTTTGCGGGACGATAATTGCCCTCCGGATATTTTTGGGTATAGATACGACTCCGCTCATACCGCTGCGGAGCATTCCGGACGGGTTAGGAAACACGGCTCTTAAACTTACCGAACCGGTATAATCGTCGATAATTCCGGAAATAGTTTCGATAAATCCGCCCTCAGTATATTCGGCGCCATCTGCAAGAATAAGTTTCAGTTCCGGAATATTGGATATTTTTTCACTTTGATTGTCACCTGGATATTCATTCAGGAACTCGAGAAATTCTTTCTCATTCATCGAAAAATAAGCGATAATGTCTGAAGAATTGGCAATAGTAGTCAGGACGTCAGTACTTCCGACCAGACTACCGTTTCTGTAAGGGATAGTACCTACAATTCCGTCTACAGGACTGGTAACGGTCGTCCATCCCAAAGTAGTACGAGCCTGAACAAGAGATGCTTCGGATTGTTCGACCGAAGCCATAGAGCCCCTGTATTGATTTTCATATGCCTGGAGCTGGACATTGCTAATAATATTTTTCTCGGCCAAAGGGCGCAATCGTTCCACATCGAGCCTTGCGGATGCCATATTTGCCCTAGCGGATGCCACCGACGCTTCAGCAGAGGCAACGGCCTCTACAGCAGAAGGAGAGTATATAGAAAATAACGGCTGGCCTTTTTTAACTATATCGCCTTCATCTACATAAACAGAGGTTATGGTCCCATTTATTCTCGGGCGCACGTCTATATCTTCCCGACCTCGTAAACGAACAGGATAGTTTTTCCATAAAACGGCACTTTGTTCCCGTAGTACCTGAATAGGATAACCCTGCGGTTGTTGTGATTGTAATTCTGCACCACTTTTATTCCGGCAGGCTGATACAGATAATAGAATAATAAATAATGGGATCACTTTGTATATTCCCATAATAAAGTTTTAGTAGAAATTATACAACTTACATGCAAAAACGGTAAAAATTGATTTTTATCCGATGTCACAATAAGAATAATAGAGCATTTCCTTATTTTTCATCAATTTATTAATTTATTTCAGCAAGTATAAAATCAACAGAATAAATTTTACGGATTTCATTAACATCGATTATTATGTCGTCATAACTCTGCGGATGAGAAGGAGTTAATTTCAGTTGTCCCTCGTAATTTCCCATCCGGACAATTCTCATTAATGAAAAATGAGCAGTCACAATTACATAAACATTTCCGTAAACCACCGGTCCGGTATGTTTTCTAACTAAAACATACGAACCTATCGGAATTTTGGGGTTCATAGCTTCATCGAAGTTTATTATAGCAAATTCCGAATTTCGAACTATAATATCGGGAAGATACAGCTTTTTTACAGAACTATCAGGAGGGGATTCATCTCTCACCGAGAATACTGAATCATAAACATACAGGGATCTGATTGTCTCATTTTTGAGCTTTATTTCCTCCGGATCGGCAGGTTCACCGCATTCTCCTTCCCCTGATAATAACCAGCCGAGACTATATTGCGGATAATAATTATTTATAATTGTGGCCAATGATTTACTTATAGCATGATTTCCTTTTTTTATTTGATATAGATTTTCTGACCGTTTAAGACCTATATGCAAGGCGAAGGCATTCGTAGACATTCCGGAAGCCTTAATTACCTTTTCCAGACGTTTCCATGCAGGGGTGTATTCCTTTTCCATATTACGAGTTTTTACATTGTATATTTATTAGATGTTTTAAACACTAAAAATGTTGTATTATAAAATATAAATCTCAGAAAAACAGGAAAATCATGTGTATGTGAAATTTTAAGGATATAAGATAAAGCGTGAAATATACAACCTGAATTTTAGGTGCCGCCATATATTTGTAGACTAAGTATATCTACTCATTGCCGTACCCTAAACTTTTAATCAGGGTACGTAATGACATCGTACTTTCACTCTGTACAAAAAAGAAAATTGGCTGTTTTTTAATTTGAGTTAAAGCCGTAGCTTATAATTTAAAAAACACAATGGTTATTTATTAGTCCTGGCTTAAAGTCTTTGTAGTAGAAGAATCCGGATTTTGAAAAACGCAGAAACGCCATGCCTGGGTATGAAACGATTAATCTTATAGGCAAATATCAATTGTCCTTGTTGGCATGACGCTCCTGCGGTAAATAGTTATATCCGTGAATGGTTTTATCCACATTTGATTCTACATAGGAACCTCCAGGTTTTTGAGAGTAAAGTTTTATAATAATAAATATAAGAATGGCAGCAAGCATAAAAATTAAAAATCCGTTTCCCAGATTTTTTATCCTTCTTTTTCTGGAATAAGTCGTTAACTGGTCTCCAGTATAGCAATACTTTTCCCAGTCTACGCGATATTTATCTATTTTAAGAATGTCTCCTTTTCTGATCTCAGTTTCTGAGATTATTTTATTATTATTTATAAAAGTACCATTTACAGAATTCAGATCATTTACCGCAATTTTACCGGAAGGGTATACAGTTATTACTGCATGTATTGCAGAAACGGTCTGTTTATTCAAAACGACGTCATTAAAAGCATCGCTTCCAATTCTTAAAATTTTCATTGCGGTAAATGGTTATATAAAGATTACAACAAATCATTATTTAATCCACCTCTTACCAAGAGGAGGAAAAGTGTAACGAATGTAATAATTATATTATTCATAATTACCATTTACGATATAATTTAATCTGAAATTACATATTACCTTACCTTAATTTTTGGATTATTATGCATTTATGTATTATTAATAGTAATGTAAATATTTAATATTGAATTAAAAATGTTTTATTACTTCAGGAAGATGATATTTGTACCTTATTGAAATTCACGTATTAATGTTTTCAGGGGAGTGAAATTGTTTATTAATATTTTAATATCCGTAATAATTGTTTATTAAATAACTGTTCTATAGGCACTTTATTTTTTTTCCTCCTCTTGGTAAGAGGGAGAGTTTAAATCAGCTTCAGTAGTTTTTCATTGGCATTATCAACGACAGTCTGATCCAGTGAAGTGAGATAAATTCGTGTTGTATTTTCATTGTCATGTCCCATACTTTCGCTTATTACATTTAAGGGTATTCCGTTTCTTTTTGCTATCGAGGCCCATGTATGCCGTGGAACATAGGAACTTAACGATGTGGTCAAGCCCATTTTTTCCGAGATTTTTTTCAACCTGTTATTTTGTATACGAAGAGCGCTTGAATAATTTAACTTTTCAGAAATAACAGGTAGCAATCTGTCTTCCCCGGTTACCTGATCTGCATATTTATCTATAATATTTATTATTGAGGGTTCCAGTTTGACGGAAAGACGCTGCCCGGTCTTACTACGGTTGTATACAATATAATTTCCTTCTATATTACTTTTTTTCAAACGAGAAATATCCACATAAGCCATACCGCGGGTATAAAGACTGAACAAAAACATATCCCGGGCAAAATTCAAAGAATAAGTTTTTAACTCAAGACTTCTCAGCCGGGTTATCTCGTCTTGTCCAATTGCCCGTTTTATGGTTTTATCTATTCCCGTATAGACATTTTTAAAAGGAGACTTTTGTATAATAATACCTTTATTTACGGCTCGATTATATACTGCTCTAAGAATACGCATATAGAACGAAATAGAATTCATTGACACTCCTTTATTTTTCAACCATAACTCATATGACTTCATAATGGCGCCATCGATTTTTTCCAATTTCACATCTCTGCCCTCCCGAAAATTCATGAAGCTTCTTAGGGTAGTATCGTATAAAGACGCTGTTTTTTCTTTACCAGAACATTTAATCTCATCTATACAGGTCCTCATAAAACACAAGAAATCACCGGCAGAAGTTCTGTTTTTAAATAAAGTTTTAATTTCCATAAAATTAAAATTGTCCGATTTTAACATGGAATCAACAGTTTCTTTTAAAAAATTAAACTCGGAGTCGATCTGTTTCTGCATGGCAAACAGATACTCGAACCGACAATAATCAGCAGATATAAAATTAATTCTGCATTTATTGTTATCCCACTCTTCGGGAAACAATTTACAGTTTGACGAAATGACTTTCATCTTACGTCGAGAAATTATCAAGTAATACAAGGTTCCTTCGCATCCCTTCAATGTTGACGGACGAAATTTAATTTTTATTGACGCCATAAATGTTATAAATCTTAAGTTATTGTTTATTATTACTAAAATATTCATAATAAAATATTACACAAGACTTATAATTATTAAAAAATAAAAAAGTCATTATATTACAATAATGACTTTGCTTAGAATATTTAATAAATAATCTAATATACTTAATATCTTGTTTTCAATACTATCTCCCCCAGTCCATTTATTTCATCCAAGCATGTAAAAAACGCATTGCCTCCCCTGCTGATAACTTCCCATGCGATTATATTCACAGCATCGCTGGCAGTATCGTCTTCATTGGAATCTACCAATTTATCATCCAAAATCCGTACCGGCTGTATGTAATCTTCATAAGCTATCAACAAATCCCCTCTTCCCTCTTTTGCTGCGGTATATATATCGTTCAAATCTGTTTTTATCAATCCTTTACCGACAGCTTCATTCGCATCGATTATTGCGGCGATCCTTCGTAATTTCTGTAAATTTTCCACGATTTCCCACGATTGTTTAACTATTTGATTATCTTTCGTTTTATTATAATTTACAGAAGCGTACCCTATGTATAACTCCGGAATATCAGCGATCTGCAGCAACCGGCTAAAATTTTCCTCCGTACAGATAACTACACAGCGAAGTTCAGTTTGCCTATATACTTTGATTAACGCTTTATCGATCTGATTAAAATACTCGAGTATAAGATCGTCCACCAGTTTGGCGTTACTCTTAAGGGAATTATTCGGAACATAATACGGTGTTTCAGCAAAAGGAAAATCTTCATTTCTAATCTCCGACACAACAGAATCGTTCAGGGCTTTATATAATTTCACCCCTCCCTGTGAAAGAAGCATTACCAGATATTCTTCCGTACGGTTAAATGCCTTCAATAAGGATCTGATATCGAATTTATTCCCTATAGTGATTCTTTCGGAATGTGTGGTCCATGGAATCCGTACTATCTCCTCCGTATCACCGGATATAAAAATATGGAGACTGTCGAGACTGTGACGGTAATCGTAACGTTCCACCAGAGTAGCCAGTTTATCTAAAATAACCGCTGGTTTACGTTTACCATATCGGGCTATTATATCCTTTTCAGCCTCTTCGATAAGGTTTTTAAGTACTATTTTATCTTTATCCGAATCCGGATGCGTCCTATGGGTATTCAAAGAAATCGTAAGGCACGGATCATTTTCCTCTCTGCCCAATTTAACTAAAACATCTCTTAAGTACATAGCAATCATTTTTAGTTAAGTGAAATTCCAACTTTTATACCGTTTTATATGCAGACTGATTTACCGGATAAAATATTTTGAATGTGAATTTTTATCGATACCTTCATACGGCTTAAATTAAAATAATAAACAATGGATTCTTTCAGGGAGTTTTTAATAAATAATCCGCATTATTTCGGTTTGTTATTCGTATTAATCGGAAGTACTACATTACTGGCTTCGATATACGATGCGGAATGGCTATTCGGAAACGTCAGTTCCAATACTTACAATCTCAAAAAAATCGACGGACTTGTTAATCGGTTCGGAAGAAAAAGAGCACGGATAATTTATGGAATATTCTCTGTTTCCGTAATAATTTCGGGATTAGTATGGTTTACCATTTATAAATTTTATTATTTGTAATATCGGAAATATATTTTAATCGGTACGCATCTTGCAAACTTACCGGTTAAAATATCCGGCATGACAAAGGACGAAATAAATAAATTCCTGGCAGTACCAGGTCTGGAACACAACGTTAATACCTTCGAGAGCGATTATAACGGTATCATTACCAAGGCCGAGGGCACTGAATTACTCAGAGAAAATATAATGAAACTTGCGGAGTTGCAGGATAAATTATACGCTCACGACCGTTATGCGGTTTTAGTGGTTTTTCAGGCGATGGATGCTGCAGGCAAGGACGGCACAATAAAACACGTATTCTCGGGAATAAATCCTCAGGGATGTCATGTGAATGCGTTCAAACAACCATCAGACGAAGAGTTGGATCATGATTATTTGTGGAGAATATACACGAGACTTCCTGAACGTGGAAGGATCGGTATCTTTAACCGCTCCCATTATGAGGATGTATTGGTCGTAAAAGTAAATCCGGAAATTCTGCTTCACAACAAACTTCCCGGCATTTATAGAGAATCCGATATAACTGAAAATTTCTGGAAGGAACGTTACAGGCAGATCAATGACTTCGAACGTCATCTGACGGAAACAGGTACCATAGTAATAAAATTTTTCCTAAATGTATCCGAAAAAGAGCAGGAAAAACGTTTTATAGCACGCCTGAAAGATCCTTCGAAGAATTGGAAGTTCTCTGCATCGGATATGAAGGAGAAGGATAAATGGAACGATTATATGAATGCCTATTCGGATATTCTCACTGAAACATCCACTTCGGATGCTCCATGGTTCGTGATACCCGCTGACAAAAAATGGTATATGCGTTACGCCGTGAGTCAGATACTGGTAGACCGGATTTCCGCACTTCCTATCGGTTATCCGCAATTAACCGAAAAACAAGAAAAGGAAATAGAATCGGCAAAAGAGAAACTTCTCTACCTGATAGATAAATAACCCTATCATATTTTCGGAATCCCACCAAAAAGATCGAACGAAAAAAATCAGTAACAAACTTAAAAAATATTTTATTCATTTCCATTTGTGTTAAAAACGGGTTCATATACCTGATCCGGCAAATGGTTGAATAATTGTCCTTCTCCAGGAGAATGGTGCTGGCTTCCCATTATAATTAGTTTTTCATCCATCCATGCTATCCTCTGCACGGTCTTAGCAACCGGCAGGTAGTCCATCTTGCCTTTCATTTTGGCAATTCGTTGCGATTTTCTTTCTTTTCTCCCTTCTTTATTAAATTTCCGGTTATTCTGACGGTCACGTTTTTTACCAAAAAATTCAATATTTGCTATCTGCCGGTAGTAATCTTTTGTCTCCAGAAATACCTCCACCCTCCTCAACATATTCTTATTTGTTTTAGGCACGGCAAGAATAAATTCAACGTCAACGGAATCCTCCTTAAAAGTAATTATAGGCTCTTCTTTTAATTTAATTACAGAAGTTTCTGCAAAAATATTGAATGAAATGAAACCCGCAAACAGCAGTAATAGTACAATCTTTTTATTCATTGAAAATTATTTGAGAATAAATATAGTGATTTTTATGATTCCTTTTCATTGTTTTATTCGTCATTGTTCTTAATTATCTCCTTTACGGCTCTCATTACCGCGGGGTACTTATATCTATTGTAACGGTTTGCGGATCCTGACCTTCCGGTTGGTCCTATCCAAGCCTTCCGTGTTACAGGTTTGCATTCAGTAAGACACAAATTACACATAATTCAAACTTTACCAATTTGGTACAATGGCTCTAAAATGTTATATTTGTGCCCGTAAACAGTTCGGGGTATAGCTCAGCCCGGTTAGAGTACACGTCTGGGGGGCGTGTGGCCGCTGGTTCGAATCCAGTTACCCCGACATAAGCCTGACTAATTTATAGTCAGGCTTTATTGTTTCCATTCTAAAATCGAAAAATCGGTAGTAGGGAAAATATTCGGAATCCTATTTTAACCTTTAGTTGCCGTTCCCAATTTCCTCCAAAAATCTCTTTGCCCGTGCCTGAGCTTTTATGGTACGGGTATTCTGGATTTTCACATTCTGATTTATTATTTCAGTTGCGATACTTACTGCTGAGACCGTATCTTGTTTTTCCATGTAAAGTTCGAATAAGTTGTATCGAGGCATAACTAAGGAAGGATTGGAAGCAATCGCCGTTTTATAATATTTTTCCGCCTTGTCATCTCCGTTTTCTTTGTATTGTTCCGCAAGATCGCATAAAAATTGAGTGGAAGGGTATAATTCAACCGCGTCTTTTACGAGCTGTGATCTGTTGGCAGACTTCACTGTATTATAATAAATAAAGAACAACTCTTGTTCTCCCTTCATGTGTTTATATTGGTCGGCGGTGAGGATCCGCCTTTCCGAAACATTAAATGCTATATCGTTCCACCTTTTATATTCTTTTATAAAATAATAAGGAAACGAGGCAGTTATAAGTAAAGTAAAGACCGTACCCAGCCATCGCCCTGCTTTATTTTCCACCGTGTAAATTTCTTTTCCGGGATTCATGGCCAACAGTATCGGCAAAAAGATGTAAAGCCTGAATATTTCCAGCGGGTAAGAGAAAAATGCAAAAACACAGAATGCAAGCAAGCATCCGTTTATTGCAGTATCTCTGGTCCGTAAAGAATTTATAAGAATGAATATGACCAATAAAAAAAATATTATTCCGTATTCGAAAAGAATTCGCAGGAACTCATTGAATGCAGACGAAGGATTTCCGGCAACGTTGATATATTTCGACCCCGGATTTTCTTCAAAATATCCCGCCTGTAGATAGATATATTCCCGTTCGAATGAATCTTTACCATGACCTAAAATCGGTTTTTCCGCTATTCCAGAGACAGTATTCTTCCAGACAAAGAGTCTTCCATCGGCAGAATTTTTCTTATAATTATACAAATAAACCGTACCTGCGGAAAGTAAAATAACCATCCCGCATACTATCAGTTTATTAAACCGGTAATTTTTAAGGAATATCCGGTAAAAGACAAAACAAAATCCGATGATTGCTCCTAACCATGCTGCACGGGAATCTGTCATAATCAATCCTGTAATTATCAATAAAATAGCCGGCAGGTAGACAGCCAGCGATCTGTTTCTGATATTCTTTAAAAAAAAATAAAAAGCACCTACCGATGCAACAGCCAGCAAACATCCGGACAAAGCGGGATTTGCAAAAGTTCCTGAAACTTTAAAATAAGAATGGTGACTCTGAAGCACTCCGTTCCACTGAGAGATTACCACTACCGATTCAACGATACCTATAGCAATCAATGTTTTCAGTATTAAGCGATACTGTTTATGTTCAGTACAGCGTATGGTTACATAAATCAGTACGCATATTATTAATCCTGAGACCTCATAAAAAGGAAAATCAGCGGTAAAAGTCCTCAATAAAAAATATAATGCCGATACGGCCAGTAAAAGATCTGAACATCGAAATCTTATTTTTACATTTAATAATATATACCCAATGGCTGTAACCGACACGGCCGAATATATAATCAAGTAGAATAAGGGGACAAAAACATACGACGATGAAAACAAAGGGAAGGAGTAAATTAACAATATTATTGCCGTCAAAAAGCATAACAGGAGCTCACGGTATTTATTTGTGACTTGGATCATTCAGGAGATTATTTATTCAAAATTATATTTAACACCGTAAAATAAAAAAAATAAAGCAAACGTTAATCCCCCCTCCCTTATTTTTTCTCAATATACACCACCTAAAAGAAAGAACGGTACCTGGTTACACTTTATGGACTTAAACAACAACCATATCTTATAGGCGAATACGAGTAATGCCTTAGTACGACAAGCCTTAACACTGGCACTTCCACATCTTTCGGATGAACCTTCGCCGGAAATAATCTCACAAGTGCAGTCGGAACAAGATAATATCCGTGCCCCTTCCTGGCCTTAAGTGCAGCAGCAATCTGAATCTGGAATTGGTCCTTGGCAACATTATATTTTATCGCAGCTTTTCGGTAAAAATGTTTTCTTGATCGATATCGTCGGGTACGGTTAATCAACAACTTATCAACACCATAAATAAACATGAAATACTTTAAACCGCGGGTTGGAACTTAGCAATAAAAAACCGTATTTTTACGAAAAAAAAACAGGATCATGGCATAATAAGTGTGCGGATCCGAAATAAATTGAAAAATATAAAAATGAAAAAATTATTCTTGTTTACGCTGCTGTCGATCCTGTTAGTACAATCCGGCTATTCCCAATCTTTTATAAAAGAAGCCTATCCGTTCGCACAAAAAGACGGACAAACGTTATATATGGATAGATACTATTCAAGACAAATGGAAGGTAAAACTCCATGTATTTTATTCGTTTTCGGAGGAGCGTTCGCCCGAGGAGCACGCGATGTGGAAAAATACATCCCATATTTCGATTATTTTGTGGAGAACGGGTTCTCGGTCGTTTCTATCGATTACAGACTTGGTTTAAAAGATGTTGATTTCCAGAACATGAACGAAGAACAATTTATCGCACGATTCGTTAAAACAATCGATATGGCAGTTGAAGATCTATTCGATGCTACGAACTATATACTGCAAAATGCCGATAATTGGGATATCGATAAAAATATGATCATTATTAACGGGTCCAGCGCAGGCGCCGTAACTGTACTTCAAGGGGAATATGCCGTAAGGAACAGTACGTGGAGTTCAAGCAAACTACCTTCGGATTTTAATTACGCGGGGGTGATAGCATTTGCAGGCGCGATATTCACTATGGACGGTAAATTAAACTGGCAGATTCAACCATCTCCGATCATGATGTTCCACGGTGATGCCGATGTACAGGTACCGTACGGATCTTTGGAATTCGCCAATTTCGGATTTTACGGAGCTGAGACAATATCCGAAAATCTCAAAATCAACAATTATCCTTACTGGTTCTATTCCTTTAAGAACTACGGGCACCAGATAGCAAGCGATCCCATGCAGAATAATAAGGAAGACGTTCTAAGCTTCATTAATCAGTTCATAAAAAACAAAGATCAATATATTATACGGACGGATCTCGAACAAATAGGGAAGCCATCCGTAAATAAAAATTTCGATCTTTTCGACTATGCAAGGGGAAATTTCGATAGATAGAGAATCTGAAGCCCGGAAATATTCTCCGGGCTTTTTGAATATACTGCTCCAATCATGGAATAAATATTGCGATTCATCTGTGATAAAAATTTCCTTAGAATGAAAAAATACATATCTCTTACGGCAATATTTCATTTTCCATTTTATTTCCGGGATAAAATAAATAAGAAAAAGTAAAACGGTAACCGTCTCAAGCATGAAAAAATACTGGCAGATACTTAAAAAATATAAATCCGGACTGATTCTAACTCCGTTTCTCGTGCTTATACCGGTCATAAGCGACACTATACAGCCTTATTTAATGGGTAAAATAGTGGACAACGGAGTAATGACAAGCGATTTATCATATATAGCCAGATACGGCACATACATGATTATAATCTCACTCGTAGGATTGGCAGTAAATATCTGGAACGTTTATGTTTCAGCGCATATTTCCATAGGATTCGGCACAGACCTGAGAACTAAGCTGTTCAACAAAATACAAACATTTTCTTTTCCGGATATCGACAAATTCAGCACCTCTTCGCTGATAACGAGGCTTACCAATGATATTACCAGAATACAACAGGTGATCCTGATGGCTACACGTATAATGCTCCGTGCACCGCTGATGCTGATTATGGCAGTATTTTTCGTCATTAAAACCAATGCCCAACTGGCTCTGATACTTGCGGCAGCCATACCGATATTGGCTCTGTTTATTTATATAGTTCTTAAAAAAGGTTTTCCTTACTTTGTTAAGGTTCAGGATAAGATAGATTCTCTCAACGCAGTGGTGAGGGAAAATCTGATAAACATCAGGGTCGTAAAATCTTTTGTACGGGAAGACTATGAAATAAATAAATTTAACGTGAAGAGCGACGAGCTCCGCGATATAGTCATTCGAGCATCCAATATCATCGTGACACTTTTCCCTCTTATGCAGCTTGTATTGAACTGCTCCATCATCGCAATATTATGGTTCGGAGGATTAAGGGTTATGAACGGAAACATACAGGTCGGAGAACTTATATCGTTCCTTAATTATATCATGCAGGTATTAATGTCGTTGATGTTACTGTCCATGGTTATAATGACATTTGCACGTGCTTCTGCATCCTCCGACAGGGTTCTCGAAGTACTGGATACAGAGCCTTCGCTCACAGATACACTGGAAGGAGCTACGGAAAAGAATAAGATTGAACACGGAACGATAGAATTCCGAAATGTTTCTTTCCGATACGACAACGCGGAAGAGAATGCTCTTTGCGATATCAATTTCAGCATAAAAGAAGGGGAAACGGTAGCGATTGCCGGAGCTACAGGTTCGGCAAAAACCACAATGGTCCAGCTAATTCCAAGGCTTTATGATGTTACGGAAGGTAAAATTCTGGTCGACGGTAGGAATGTCAAGGATTACAGCCTCGACGAACTTCACGAAAAAATAGAAATGGTACTGCAAAAAAATGAATTATTCACTGGAACGATAATAGATAATATCAAATGGGGAAATCCGGACGCGACATACGAAGAGGTAGTCGAAGCGGCAAAGGCGGCACAGGCACACGATTTCATCATGTCTTTCCCTGAAAATTATCAAACCTTTCTCGGACGCGGCGGGGTAAACGTATCGGGCGGCCAGAAACAAAGGATCTGTATTGCAATGGCCTTGTTAAGGAAGCCCAAAATACTGATTCTCGATGACAGCACCAGCGCAGTGGATACGGAAACCGAAATGAAAATACGACAGAATCTCAACATGCTGCTCGAAAGAACTACGGTGATTATCATCACCCAGCGCATAAGTACCATGCACTCCTCGGATAAAGTAATCATTCTCGAGAACGGTGAGATAAATTCTATGGGAACTACGAATGAACTTATGGAGAATTCCGATATGTACCGGGAAATTTACAATTCGCAACAAATCGCCTGACTATGGAAGAAGAAAATATAATAAAACCGGCAAGTCGTCCGCGCGCAGGAAGAAAAACACTCTTCAGAATGCTGTCGTATATGGTCAGTGATAGAACGCTGCTTATTATAGTAACGATACTTTTATTGATAGGAATTGTTTCCAACCTGCTCGGTTCCTACATGCTTAGGCCGATAATAAACAAATATATCATTCCTGGTGATATAGCAGGACTTCTTCAAAGCCTCGCTTTACTGGGAGGAATATACCTCGCCGGTGTAGTCGCTGTTTTTTTCCAGAACCGCATACTCAACAAAATCAGCCAAAGAACGGTAACACGTATGCGTTACGATCTTTTCACAAAAATGGAGAATCTTCCACTGAATTATTTCGACACCCATAAGCACGGGGATCTGATGAGCCGCTACACCAACGACATAGACCGTATAAGCGACGCATTGACCGACAGTCTCGCCAGCCTGTTTTCGAGTGTTCTTACGCTCGCCGGTATATTCATACTGATGATGTATATCAGTCCTATTCTGACCGTAATAGCTGTTATAACGGTTCCCGTAATGCTTCTCACTGCACGATATGTCGTAAAGCGAAGTCGGAAATATTTCACGGCTCAACAGTCCTCGCTCGGAGAACTGAACGGTTACGTCGAAGAAATGATGAGCGGACAGAAAGTGATAAAGATTTTCGGTAGGGAAAATATTGTAGAATCGGAATTCGGGGAAATAAACGAGGATCTCAGCAACAAATCCGAGAAGGCACAGTATTATTCAGGACTTATGATGCCGTTAATGCAGAACCTGAGCACGTTAAATTACGTTATTACGACGATAGTAGGAAGTATTTTATGTATTTTCCGCGGATTCGACGTCGGAGGTTTAGCTGCATTCCTCCAATATTCCAGACAGTTCGGGCGTCCGATAAACGAACTGGCCAATCTTTACAACAACATCCAGGCTGCTATTGCCGGAGCGGAACGCATATTCCAGGTAATAGACGTGGAACCCGAGCCCCGTGACTCACCGAACGCGGTAACACTGACCGATATTAAAGGAGATGTGGAAATGAAAGATGTTTTCTTTTCTTACGAGCCAGGAGAACTTATACTCAAAGGTATTTCTTTCCATGCTTATCCGGGATGTAAAATTGCATTGGTAGGAACGACAGGAGCAGGCAAAACCACAATAATGAACCTGATCCCCAGATTTTACTATGTTGATTCCGGAGAGGTTCTGATCGACGGAATTGACGTGCGGAACATCGAACGGAACAACCTGAGAAGTTCAATGGCAATAGTTCTTCAGGATACCCATCTTTTCACGGGAACGGTTATGGAGAATATCAGGCTCGGAAACCTTAATGCTACGGACGAGGAAGTTATAAAGGCGGCAAAACTTACCGCCGCACATTCCTTCATCAGAAGGCTGACGCACGGGTATAATACCGTACTCGAAAATGACGGTGCGAATCTGAGCCAGGGACAAAGGCAGCTGCTGAATATAGCACGGGCTGCCGTCGCAGATCCGCCTATTCTGCTTCTCGATGAAGCTACGAGCAATATCGACACAAGAAGTGAAATACTTATCCAGCAGGGACTCGACCAGCTAATGCAGGGCAGAACGAGTCTTATTATCGCCCACAGGTTATCCACCATCAAAAACGCGGATGAAATACTCGTTCTCGAATACGGTCAGGTAATAGAGCACGGCTGTCACGAAGAATTGCTCGCACAAAAAGGAAAATATTATTCCCTGTATAAAGAACAATTCGAATAATTATAAGCGGATCACCTCTCCTATTCCAGGTATATTTAATTGTTTATCGGAAATACCGGTAAATTCTTTTTCCAGCAAGGAAACCGGTTCGTTAATGGGCTCATCCGACAAAACAAAAGTTCCGTAATGCATTGGAACAAAAGTTTTTCCGCCTATATCGGTGAATGCTTCTACGGCCTCCGACGGACTCATATGCGCGTACTTCATAAAAAACCGCGGGGAATAAGCTCCTATCGGAAAAATACAGATATCCGGTTCTTGGTATAATTCCGCTATATCCTCGAACAGTTTTTTATTGTACGCAGTGTCACCGGCAAAATATATATGTCTTCCGTTTGCCGATATCATGAAACTCCCCCACAGGTCTTTGTTCCCATCCGTAAGTTTTCTACGTCCCCAATGAACGGCAGGCAGCAGATCTATATCGACGCCTCTGGTTTCATAACGCTGGAACCATCCGGCCTCCGATATTTTAAGTGATATTTTATTTTCCAGGATTCTCCGTATTCCCAAGGGAGCGAGAATTTCCGCATCCGGATTATATTTTTCGATAATCTTCAATGACCGGATATCGAGATGATCCCTATGGTCATGGGATAACAGAATGTAATCTAATCCCGTGATTTCTTCCGGTCCTAAAGGCAGTAAGGTACGGCGGCGGAACATAGGTATGTCGTAGAGAACCGGATCGGTTATCATACTGATACCTTCTATGTTTATTACGAAGGTAGCGTGTCCCAGCCAAACCAGAGAATCGACAGACGGAAGCTCTGATAACCATTCGAATTTTATATCAGGAACAGAATTTTTCTTTTCTTTTTTCTGAGGATTACCGAATCTCCATTTAACAAAATCGGAAAAACCGGCCGAACCGATGGAGTATTCACCAGAGAATCTTCCATTAACCTGTTTATTACCAGGATAACCTTTTTTTATAGTTCCCAGCTGCGGATTATTTATATATGACATGAAATAACTATTTAATAAACTTTAAACGACAAAGGCACAATTTTAGCATAAAAAACCGAAAAAACTTACAGTTATGGCAAACGATCTTGAAGACAAATCAATGAACACGAATCTCTATGAGATTTATCCGGATATCGATAACAGGGTGCCCAACGGGCATCAACACGACGGAACAGACGGAATCCACAGAACGGAAGGAACAGACGGGACCTTCGGAAAAGACAGTCAAGGAGGATGTAGCAATAACTCGGAAGACAATCTTATTCAGGTCAGCGAAAAAGAAATAATCCAGGAAAGCGACCTTGTAAATCCGGACGAAAACACACTCGACAGAGGCTAAGTAATAAGGGTGGATTCTAATCCGCCCTTTAATATTTTCCAATATGAAAAAAGCATTTTATATCGTCATACCCGTACTTATCTGTTTTGCCCTGGGTTATGTAGCGAGCCTGCTGCAGGATGATTCCATGAGGGAATGGTACCCCTATCTTAATAAACCTTCTTTAACACCTCCCGACTGGGTTTTCCCCGTAGCCTGGAGCATTCTTTATTTAATGATGGGTATTTCTGCCGGTCTTATTTTGTATTCCCATGACAGTCGAAGAAGAAGTGTGCTTACGATATTCACCATACAACTCATCCTCAATTTTTCATGGAGTATTATGTTCTTTTATTTCCGTAATCTGTTAGCAGGTTTCGTAAATATATTCCTATTGGATATAGTGGTAATATATTACATCTTTAAATCATATCTGCTAAATAAGATAAGTTCCTATCTATTTGTACCGTATATAATCTGGCTTCTATTCGCCACATACCTCAACAGCTATATCCTATTGAATAATTAATATCTATCAGGGTAAATAAATCTGTCTATAAATAGTGGTATACCTCTTCACATCTGGCAGAAATACTCCGGTATACTCTCTTTATGCGTAGGGCTCAGCGCTGTTATCGCGTAACGGTATTTGTACGTTTCATCAGCGTCCGCAGCATATCTCGCCTCCCTCCCTCCGGTAATCATCAGGATATTCGACGGATCGTCGAAATCATCCTCTCCATCGATCGCGAACCTATAAATTACGAACCTCTTGTTATTAGTCATGGGTTCCCAGTTGAACACAACATAACCATATTCGAAATTAAGAACAGGACACTCGGGTTTCTCCGCATCAATCGGTTTTATCCTGTCGTTTTCCGGAACAATGGATTTTACCGTAAATACATTTTCAGTAAGCAAATTCCTCAAAGAACCATCCGCCAGGAATTTAGAACTGTAAAGAAATGCACCTCCGATATTTTCGAGGCTGCGGTTAAGCTTTATCTGTCTTACTATTTCCATTCCATTTCTCCATTCCGTAGTCGAAGACTTAGGATCAATACGATACAGAGCATTCCCTGTATAAAGCGGGGTACCGTAAGCATTTTTGTTCCACCATTCGGCAATAACCTTATAGTCGGCGATCTTGTATCCTATGTGCCAATAGATCTGCGGTGCAACGTAGTCGATCCATTTTTCTCTCTCCCACTTCAGAATATCAGCATACAGGTCGTCATAATTTGTTTGACCCGCACGGGTATCTGAACCCTCCGGATCGACGGAAGAATTACGCCATACACCGAACGGAGATATCCCGAACTCTACCCATGGCTTATTGGATTTTATAGTGTCCGCTATTTGTTTTACTATCAGGTCCACGTTGTCCCTTCTCCAGTCTTCAATATTTTTGAATCCGCGCGGATCCGATTTAAATTCCGCATCATCCGGAAATCTTTCGCCTGCAATTCTGTAGGGATAAAAGTAATCGTCCATATGTACCGCATCTATATCGTAATTACGCACGATTTCACCGACGATCGAGCAAACATATTCCCTAACCTCCTTATCCGCAGGATTGAACATAACCGTTTTACCGTAGGTGAGAGTTCTGTTACGATGCTTGTTGTACGGATGGTCCGAATGAACCGCATTGGATATGTTGGCTTTATCCAGCCATACCCTGTAAGGGTTTATCCACACATGCACGGCGAGGCCTCTTTTGTCGCACTCGTCGATCACAAATTGCAGCGGGTCGTATCCCGGATGCATCCCCTGTTCTCCTGTGATCCAGTGCGACCAAGGTTCGAAAGAAGAATTATAAAGCGCATCGGCTGTCGGACGTATCTGGAAAATAATCGTATTTAAATTCGTATTGACAGCATTATCGAGAATTTCGACCATATTTTTTTTCTGGGTTTCGGAATCAGTACCTTGCGGTACCGGCCAGTCTGTATTGGCTACCGTAGCTATCCACGTACCCCTCATTTCCCTCTTGGAAACAGCCCCTAACGTTAACGGGATCAATAAAAATATGTATATAAGAGCAATTCTCATGCATTCGAAAATTTAATATTCCGCAAAAATAAGAAAGTTTTTAAGGGCTTTATCCTATATTTGCATTATTATGTTCAAAAATACCGGCATATAACTTTACTAAATAAGCCTTACTATGAAAAAACTTTTATTTTTCGCCGTAATGCTCGGGATCGTATCCTGCGGCAAGACGGAAACAAAAGAACTTCTGGTCGAGATCATGAATCCGGTCTCGATAGATCGTCCGGACGAAGCAATCGTCCTTACACGGGCGCAGCTAAACCCTGAGAACGACAAACTCGTTCCTGCCGTTTTCGATACCGTAACCGGTAGTTATGTAGCTTCACAGCTAGACGACCTCGACGGCGACGGCATCTGGGATGAACTAGCATTCGTCACAAATCTTGAGCCGAACGGAACATCGGTTTTAAAGATCGTATGGATAGATCCGGCCGATTATCCGCAGTTCCCGGTACGTACCAACATACGTTACGGACGAAAATTGTCAAAAGACAGTCCGATTGTTGAATTGGATTCCGATGTTATCTATAAAGATCTCCAGCAGACAATAAAAGACTTGGGATACTACCCCTTCCAAATGGACGGTATGGCATGGGAGAACGACAAGGGCGGTTTCAGGCATTATTTCGACGGACGCAACAACCGAGATTACTTCGGTAAACGTGTAACTTACATGGTACTGGACTCAGTTGGAATACAGGCGAACGGTTTCCCCGGAGATACTTATCATGTTTGGGCACATTGGGGACGCGACATTATGAGCGTTGGTTCTTCATTCGGCCTCGGCGGTTTAGGAGCATGGATTGACGGCGAACGTTTCGGACGCCTCGGACGCCTCGCTTCGGAATTTAACGACAATATAGATTCCACAAAATATACACTTATCACAGAAGGTCCTGTCAGAAGTATGTTCGCGCTGGATTTTTACGGATGGGAGATCGAAGACAAAAAGATCGATTCACTGCGTCAGGTAGTAACAATCTGGGCAGGCAAACACAACTATGAAAATAAAGTTATCGCATATGCCGATCTTCCGGCAGGAGTAGAACTTATTACAGGTATCGCACGTATTTTCAACGACATGCCACTTGAAACTCTTAAGTTCAGCAATAATACTATCATGGCGACACACGACCACCAATCGTACGATAAAGAATTTATCATGGGTATAGGTCTTATCATCCCTAACAAATACGTCACAAATCTGTTTGACACTCCGGACCGCGGAGCTGATCTTACCAAGACATGGTGCGCAGAGATCAGACTCGATAACAATAGAGAAGCGGAGTTCTACGCTTACGCTGCATGGGAACATCAGGATACTCAGTTCCAGAACCGCGGCTATTTCCTTGAATTTATGAAAACCGAAGGAAGCCGTTGGGATAATCCCGTAAAAGTTACTTTGAAATAGGTATTCTTAATTATATTAAAACAGCGCAATCACTATCAAATTGCGCTGTTTTGTTTTTATTGATGTGGAACAGAATTGTAATATTCCCGGCACGGTATCGCTTTAATTTTCGCGTACTTTTATTATTTTTGGACCTCTATGAAACTTACCGAAATAAAATGTCCTAGATGTCGCGTTCTGGTCAGAATTCCTAAATTCTGGCTGATAGGTCTGGAAGGCGTATTTTACTGTAAACAATGTAAGAAACATTTTAAAATCGATTACCGTATAGGCGCTGTTCTTTCGGGTATAGGTTTTGCAGCGTCTTTTGCGGTCATACAATTTACAGCATATTTTACCAGTGCGTTCACCATGATAGTTTCTGTGGTGTTATTTTTACCGTTGGGTGTATTTTTTTCTTTTTTATTAAGAAGAACCTTTCTGGTGACTAAAAATAACTGGAATAAACAATAATTTAATAACTTTGCGTCAAAATTTCCGCAAAATAATGAAAATAAAAACCACCGCATTTTTCCTCGTATTTTCGATTTTTACCACTCTGCCCATTTCAGCACAGAGCTACAATTCCCAGCGTCCTAAACTGATCGTTAAAATGGTTGTCAGCCAGATGCGCTATGACTACATGAATACCCTGAGGGATAATTTTTCCCGTGACGGATTTCAAAGACTCATGAACGAAGGCGTAAACTGCACAAATGCGCGGTATAATTATATCAACACTACTACTCCGGCAGGACTCGCAACCATCGTGACAGGAAGCGATCCGAATTCACACGGGATATTGAGCCGAGAATGGATCGATTATACTACCAACAACAAAATAAATCTTATAGAGGACAGGAAGTATTACGGTGTAGGTTCGATAGAATTCGACGGTCAGTTCTCTCCTGAGAAGCTGATTTCCGGAACCATAGGTGATGAGCTCAAAAAGAATAACAGGAACTCGAAGGTAATCTCGATCGCAATAAATCCGATGTCCGCAATAGTGGCAGGCGGGAGAAATGCCGATGCTGCATACTGGTTCGATCCGGGCAAAGGAAGCTGGGCCACAAGCACATATTACATGACGCGCCTTCCGAACTGGATGGACAGGGTAAACGATCGCGAATACATAAACGGGTTCAACGACAGGAACTGGACCCCGACCATAAATGAAAATAATTATTTATTCGACCTCGGAGTAGACATGGTCAATAACGGTTCACGGAAATTTTCTCTTGGAAACTTATTCCGCAGAAAAAATAACTCCGGAAATTACGAGAACCTGACATCGTCTCCCGTAGGTATCGATATGATGGTAGATATGGCGAGACAGGCAGTTATATATGAAAACCTCGGCAAAGACGAGAATCCGGATATACTGATAATTACCATCGACCAGACACGCGACATATCGGAATCATACGGTTCCGAATCAAAAGAAATGGAGGATGCTGTTTACAGGGTGGATCACTGTATCGCAGGGTTTATCGACTTCCTCAACCTACAGGTCGGGAAAGAAAACTACATACTTGTGGTAACTTCCGATCACGGGGCGAGCGATCCGTATTCGGAGAACAGCAGACACCACGGAGGCATGTTTAACGTAACACAGTTCAAAGCGATCATGAACGGGTTTCTGAATACCCAGTACGGACCGGAAGAATGGATAGTAGATTATAACAACAAGAGTCTCTACTTTAACCGCACAAGGGTCTTCGAAAGAGGTTTAAACCTTGAAGAAATGCAGTCGAAGGCGGCTTCTTTCGCGATGCAGTTCCGCGGAGTCGCTCATGCGGTAACGTCGACAGCATTGCAGAACGGACATTATTCCGCAGGAATCATGGGTCGAATGCAGAACGGGTTCCATCCTAAATATTCAGGAGACATTATAATTAATCTTATGCCGGGATGGATCGAAGAAACAGACGGCGTCGTATCGTCAAGCGGCTCTCTATACGAATACGATACGCATGTACCGCTGATGTGGTACGGCTACCGGCTTTCCGGAGAGACCGTAAATAATGCAATAGATATGACAGACATTTCTCCTACCCTTTCGAGAATACTGAAAATAAACAGACCGGAGACTTCTTCTGGCCAAGACATAATACCGATAATAAACAATATTGAAAAATAGACATGGGAACAGATGCTATTCAGAATGATATAATCGAAGAATTTTCGTTCTTCGACGAGTGGCTTGATAAATATAACCATCTGATCGAACTTGCCAAAACGCTTCCACCGATAGATGAAGCGCACAGGACGGATAATTACGTAATAAAAGGATGCCAGTCGCGCGTGTGGCTGGATGCCGAAATGGAGGACGGAAAAATATATTTCACAGCGGACAGCGACGCTATAATAACCAAAGGCATAATTGCGTTATTGATACGTGTTTTAAACGGAAGAACTCCTCAGGAAATACTCGATACGGATCTTTATTTTATCGACGAAATTGGACTGAAAGAGAATCTATCCCCTACCAGGGCCAACGGGCTCTTATCTATGATCAAGCAGATGAGAATGTATGCCCTTGCCTATAATTCGAAAAAAGAATAAAATGACACCGCAGGATATATTAAGCATCGAACAGGAAATAATACTTGTTCTCAAAAACATATACGACCCGGAAATCCCCGTCAATATATACGACCTTGGATTAATATATGAGATTGACGTCGAACCTGACGGGAACACTACTATAAGAATGACTCTCACAGCTCCTAATTGTCCGGTTGCTGACCAGCTTGTGGAAGATGTCCACGATCAGGTAAGGAAGGTCAAAGGAGTAACGGATGTAAATGTTATACTTACTTTCGAGCCGGAATGGGACAGAAGTATGATATCCGAAGAAGCATTGCTTGAATTAGGGTTACTTTAACAGAAGAAATGAAGTCAGATAACATAACCAAAGACCCCCTCTCATTCGTATGGCATCATAAATTTTATGATCCGGATAATCTTTACACATCCTGCGGTAAAAAAATAGAAGTTATTTCAGGAGGATATAAGAGCATGCACGGTCCGGAATTCAGCGATGTGGAAATTTCCATTGAGGGCACGACCTATAAAGGTTCCGTCGCCGTTCACGCCAATTCATCGGACTGGTATTTCGATAAAAGAAACCAGGATCCGTCATACGACAATGTAATACTTAGCCTATCCGGAAACTGCGACAGAATAATTCGAATGCTCGACGATTCGATTCTTTTCTCTGCTTCCCTCAAATATCCGGAGCGGATTTCGGAAAATATAAAAGCTATTACCGGTTCGAGTTCTGTATCTCCGTGCATACGTTTCGTGAGGCGGTATATGGAGGACATAGAGACAAAGAACGGATTCAGCAGGCTGCTGGTCGAAAGACTCGAAAGAAAATACGACGACGTGATGAAAATTTATTCCTCCGTCGGAGAATCGTGGCAGGATACGTTCCATATACTTTTTTCCCGTACAATGGGACTCGGCTCCAATAAAGATATATATATGTCGCTTGCCAGAAATATTCCCTATTCTATCCTATGCCGTGAACGGGGAGACATCAAAAGGATCGAAGCGATGATATTCGGTACGGCAGGACTTCTCGACGATAAATTATACGACGAATACAAAGCGGAACTTGGAGCCATATACAGCGAAATGGCAGAAAAACATGATCTTCAGATTTTAGAATACTGCAAATGGACTGAAAAAGGAGTCAGACCGTACAATTTCGCACCTAAAAGACTCGCACAAATATCGAAAGTAATTGAAACAGGTAATGCAACTTTCGATAATATTATAATAGCAAACAACATTCGTGAGGTGAAAAAAATGTTCGACATGGAACTGTCCCATTACTGGAAACGCAGTTTCGATTTCGGCAAAAGAGCCCCCATGGCAGTAAAAGGTATAGGCGATATGACGCTGGATATTATCATAATAAACCTCGTAGCGCCCATATTATTCGCTTACGGAAGGCAGACAGGCAATGTCGAACTCGAAGAAAGGGCGCTCGAATATCTGTACGATACGACTGCTGAAATGAACAGGTATACCAAACCCTGGGAAAAAGAAAGCAACATTGTCGAAAACGCTTTCTTCTCACAGGCATTGATACAACTTTCCACGGAATACTGTGATCCGAGGAAGTGTACCGAATGTTTTATAGGCATCAAGGCAATTAAACCAATTTAATTTTATATATTTACCCTGTTTTTCTCATAAGAAAATGCATAGCAGGATTTTAAAATAAGAACGAATAAATCAATAAATATAAATGAATCTTTTAACGAACGTCATAAAATTATTTTTCGGAACCAAAGCAGACAAGGACCGGAAAGAGATACAACCGTACGTAGATAAAATTAAAGCAGTTTTTCCGGAAATAGACGCATTGTCTGACGACGGACTCAGGGAGCTTACCGAAAAACTGAAAAACGATATAAAAGAATACATCAAGTCTGACGAGGACCTTTTAGCGGAACTTAAATCCCGAATGGAAGACTACTCGATTTCTATCAATGAAAAAGAATCTATTGGTAAAGATATCGACAAACTCAAAAAAGACATAAACGGAAAAATCGAGGAAATACTTCTCGAAATACTTCCGCAGGCTTTTTCCATAGTTAAATCGACATCCAGAAGATTTACACAGAATCCGGAAATTATTGTTACGGCAACAGAATTCGACCGTAACCTTGCAGCGCGTAAAGACACTGTAAGAATCGACGGGGACAAAGCTATATTCAGTAATACATGGCTCGCAGGTGGGAATAAGATAACATGGGATATGATACATTACGACAGCCAGCTTTTCGGCGGGGTAGTACTGCATCTCGGAAAAATCGCCGAAATGGCTACCGGTGAAGGTAAAACCCTCGTAGCTACCCTGCCCGTGTTCCTGAACGCTCTTGCAGGCAAAGGGGTGCATCTCGTAACGGTCAACGATTATCTGGCTAAACGTGACTCTGAATGGATGGGTCCTATCTATGAGTTCCATGGTCTTTCTGTAGACTGTATCGATAAACACCAGCCGAACTCGGAAGAACGCAGAAAAGCATACATGGCGGATATCACATTCGGAACCAACAACGAATACGGTTTCGATTATCTGCGCGATAATATGGCGATCAATCCTAACGACCTGGTACAGCGGCCGCATCATTATGCAATCGTAGATGAGGTCGACTCTGTTCTTATCGACGATGCGCGTACTCCGCTGATTATATCGGGCCCTGTACCAAAGGGTGAGGATCAGATGTTCGAACAGTACAAGCCTATGATCGAGAACCTCTATAATCTTCAAAGGAACTACGTGACCCAGTTATTATCAGAAGCAAAAAGACTGATTGCATCCGGCAGTAACGACGAAGGCGGCAAACTCCTTTACAGGGTTCATAAAGGTCTTCCAAAATATAAGCCTCTTATTAAATTCTTAAGTGAAACAGGAATGAGGAGCCTTATGCAGAAAACGGAGAACATCTACATGCAGGACAATAATCGCCGTATGCCGGAAATAACCGAAGATCTTTACTTCGTTATAGATGAAAAAGGTCACTCGGTGGATCTTACGGACAAAGGTCTCGACGCTCTTTCGAAAAGCGTTAAAGACAATACCTTCTTTGTTCTTCCGGACATAGGAAGTACTATCGCCGAAATCGAAAAAGAAACCATCGAACCTGAAGATAAAATAATAAAAAAAGACGAGCTGCTCAACGATTATGCAGTTAAAGCGGAACGAATACATACTGTAAACCAGTTACTAAAAGCTTACAGTCTCTTTGAAAAAGAGGTCGAATATGTAGTAATGGATAACAAAGTCAAGATCGTCGACGAACAAACCGGACGTATACTTGATGGAAGACGTTATTCAGACGGCCTCCATCAGGCAATCGAGGCAAAAGAAAACGTGAAAGTAGAAGCTGCTACACAGACATTCGCAACGGTTACATTACAGAATTATTTCAGGATGTATCACAAACTTGCGGGTATGACTGGTACGGCAGAAACCGAAGCAGGTGAATTCTGGAGTATTTATAAACTCGACGTGGTCGTGATCCCTACCAACAGGGCAGTCATAAGGGACGACAGGGACGATCTTATATACAGGACAAAGAGAGAAAAATATTCGGCTGTTATCGATGAAGTCGAAAAACTGGTTAAAGAAGGGCGTCCGGTGCTTGTAGGTACGACCTCTGTCGAAATATCCGAACTGCTCAGCCGAATGCTGAAACTGAGAAATATGTCCCATAATGTTCTTAACGCCAAACAGCACCAGGCTGAGGCCCAGGTAGTAGCTGAAGCAGGTAGAAATGGACAGATAACAATAGCTACCAATATGGCCGGCCGTGGTACGGATATCAAATTGTCGGATGAAGTCAAATCTAACGGAGGTCTTGCAATCATAGGTACGGAACGACATGAATCACGTCGCGTTGACCGTCAGCTCAGGGGACGTGCCGGACGACAAGGAGATCCGGGTTCTTCACAATTCTTCGTATCACTGGAAGACGATCTTATGCGCCTGTTCGGAACCGAACGTATTGCCGGAATGATGGACCGTATGGGACTCAAGGAAGGCGAAGTAATACAAGCGGGAATGATGTCGCGTGCTATCGAACGTGCGCAGAAAAAAGTCGAAGAGAATCATTTCGGAGTTCGTAAAAGACTTCTCGAATATGACGACGTAATGAACTCCCAGAGGGAAGTTATCTACACCAGAAGAAGGCATGCTTTATACGGCGAACGAATAGATGTGGATATCAACAATCTTATGGTAGAGTTTGCAGACAGTTTCGCTGAAAACTTCGGGGATGTGGATTACGAAGATTTCAAACTGGAAATGATACGTTCTGTCGCCATCGAACCGTCTTTCACTGAATCGGAATTTAAAGACGCCGATACTAAGAAACTGAAAGAATTGATCTTTACCGATCTGGAGAACGCCCTGAAACGGAGGCAACAGTTGATAGCTAATGTGGCATATCCGGTACTTAAAAGGGTATACGAAGAACAGGGAACGAACTTCGACAATATTTACGTACCAGTTACCGATGGAAAAAAAGGGTTCAATGTTCCGGTAAATCTTAAAAAAGCATACGAGACGGAAGGACTCGAAGTTTTCAAGGCACTGAGCAAAGTCGTGATGCTCGTAATGATAGGCGAGCACTGGAAGGAACATCTGCGTGAAATGGACGACCTGCGACAGTCGGTACAGAATGCGGCATATGAACAAAAAGATCCGCTCCTGATCTATAAATTCGAATCATTCGAATTGTTCAGGAAAATGCTCGACGAAACCAACAGGGATATTATCTCTGTACTATTCAAAGCATATATTCCAGTGCGCGAAGCATCTCCCGAAGAGATGGGCCGTCAGAGACAGCCGGAAGCTCCGAAGACGGATATGTCTAAATTACAGACATCACGCTCGATGGCAGCAGCACAGGCAGGCGCTGCCGAAAGGGGAAAAACAGGCCCGATCATTGCAGAGAAAAAAGTCGGCAGAAATGAACCTTGTCCGTGCGGCAGCGGCAAAAAATACAAAAACTGCCACGGTGCAAGTTAAACTTAAAACTATTTTAAAAACATATTTATGGAAATTAGCAGCAACAAATTTGTAAGTCTGACTTACGACCTTACAGTTGACGGTGAGATCGTCGATCAGGCGACAGCTGAAAGACCGTTGGAATTTATTTACGACGCAGGATTTTTATTACCTTCATTCGAAGAAAATATAAAAGGACTTAAAGCCGGTGATGATTTTGATTTTAAGCTCGATGCGGAAAATGGATACGGCAGAATTATAGAGGAAGCTGTTATCGATCTACCTAAAAGCACTTTTATGGTGGATGGCAAGATCGAAGACGGAATGTTGGTTTCAGGCAACCGGATTCCTATGATGGACAACCAAGGGAATCAAATGGTAGGCCTTGTAACCGACGTAAAAGACGAATATGTAGTAATGGACTTCAATCATCCTATGGCAGGCAAAAACTTACATTTCAAAGGTAAAATTATGGAGGTACGCGAAGCTACCGATGTCAATAAGGCTAATTTTATGGGCCTTGGCGGCGGCGGATGTGGTTGCGGATGTGACGAAAGCGACTGTTCGGATAGTGACTGCGGTTGCGGAGAGAACAAATGCTCATAATAAATAAAAAAAGCTCCTTAGGGAGCTTTTTTTATTTATCTATTACACCGGAACCAATCAGCTCATCACCGTCATACCATGCGGCAAACTGCCCTGCGGTAATTCCTCTTTGATTTTGATCGAATACGATATAAATTCCCTCTTCTTCCATATTTAAAGTCCCTTTCTGTAAAGGCTGCCGGTACCTTATCCTAAAGTCAAGCCTCCTTTTATATCCAGGCTGCATACGAATATCTTCACGTATCCAGTGAATCTCTTCTTTTTTAACAAAGAGTGCTTTGCGGTAAAGCCCCGGATGATCCTGTCCCTGTCCAACATATACCGTATTGGAGTCAGTATCCGTTGCAATAACAAAAAGAGGTTCGGCCTTACCTCCTACCCCTAATCCTTTACGCTGCCCGATCGTATAAAAATGGGCACCGTTATGAGTCCCTACAATTTTTCCATACCCAGGCTCATAACCAAAAGAATCGGATAAATCTTTTATGTCTTCAGACCTCTTATCATAACCGTCCCATTCGGCCGGTATCTCCACTATATTTCCTTCCTTGGCTTTTAGCTTCTGTTGCAGAAAAACCGGTAGATCGACTTTTCCCACAAAGCATATACCCTGTGAATCCTTACGTTCCGCAGTAGCCAATCCCTGCTCGGCGGCAATCCGTCTCACCTCTGGTTTCATAATTTCCCCAATAGGAAAAAGTGCTTTTGACAACTGTTCCTGCGAGAGTTGGCACAAGAAGTAACTTTGATCTTTATTCGGGTCTTTTCCGGCAAGTAAACGATAAATCTCTTTTCCTCCTATGGTTATTACTTCCTTGCGGCAATAATGTCCCGTAGCCACATAATCCGCTCCAAGTTTAAGAGCTTCATTAAGAAATGCATCGAATTTTATCTCTCGGTTACACAATACGTCCGGATTGGGAGTACGCCCTTTTTCATATTCCGAAAACATATAATCGACTACTCTTTCCATATAAGGACCGCTAAGATCGACATAATGGAACGGGATATCCAATTTCTTAGCGACTAATTCGGCAAACATCCTGTCATCATACCACGGACAATCACCGGCAAGCACCCCTGTCTTATCATGCCAATTCTGCATAAAGAGCCCGATAACGTCATATCCCTGTTCTTTCAGTAGATAGGCCGCGACACTCGAATCAACGCCTCCAGATAGTCCTACTACTACTTTTTTCATATATTATTAGACTCTTTAAATTTATTATGAAGTTTTACGACCTGTACAGCTTCCGGAACATCATGTACCCTGAGAATAGACGCACCTTGCCGTAAACACTCCCAATGTAATGCCGTAGTACCATTCAGGGCCTCTTCAGGCTTAATGCCCAGAGTTTTCCATATCATGGTTTTCCGGGAAATACCCGCAAGAACAGGAAATCCGAAAATACTAAAATCTTTTAATCCATTCAGGAGTTGAAAATTCTGTTCAATATTTTTCGAGAATCCGAAGCCGGGATCGATTATGACATCTTTTATCCCATGATGTAAATATTTCTCGATGTTTTTTGAAAAATACCCTATAACATCATTTTTAACATTATCATATTCGCAATTATTCTGCATGTCTTTGGGCGAGCCTTTCATATGCATTGCTATATAGGGCAGCCCTAACCGTCCCACTGTTTCAAGCATATGGATATCGAGTTCTCCAGCAGAAATATCGTTAACAATAAATTCTCCGTATTCATTATAGAGTTCGGCCACGATTTCGCTTCTGAATGTGTCTACCGATATTGGGATATTATAATTAATCTGTTTTATGATTGCAACACCCTTTCTTAAACGTGATAGTTCCTCGTTCGAACTCACATCATCCGCTCCCGGCCGTGATGAATATCCTCCAATATCAATAATAGAGGCTCCATCATCAATAACAGAGATAACACGTTTCTTTATATCCTCATCCGTAAATTTACGACTCTCTGAAAAAAAAGAATCCGGGGTAACATTAAGAATGGCCATAACAACCGGACTCGATAAATCCAGTAATTTCCCGTCTATATTTATAAGTTTTGTAGTATCCATTAACTTAAATAAACTGCAATTTTACAGATTTTTTACATAAATATGGTATTTTATGCTTTTTATTTATATATTTGCACCGCAAAACAAGGGAGATTCCGTAGCTCAGCTGGTAGAGCACAACACTTTTAATGTTGGGGTCCTGGGTTCGAGCCCCAGCGGGATCACTAAAAGCAATGCAAAATCACGAAAACACTGATTTCTAAAAGGGATCAGTGTTTTTTTGTTACTGATATGGCAGAATGAGGAGGTTTAGGTAGTTATAGCGGTGTGCAAATCGGATGCCTTTTCCCGGGCCTAAAAAAGCATCCTTTACGTCTAGCTAAAACACAAGACATTGATAATTACAGAATAGCTTTTGTATGGGGACTTGCAACCCCATTTATATCTATGAATTTTTTATTTTTGGGGAATCGCCTTGACATTTCTTTTCAGGATTAGGATCATCGGTTTACAGTTAAATTTTTATCTTTTTAACTCATTGACCCGAATTCGCCCGTTTTCAGATAAATACCGAAATACGGTGTGAACGATGCCGCTTTTTTCTATAACTTTCCGTTTTTTTTCTTTTAGGAGCAAAAGATATTCCATGTGTTCGGTAGCGGTTCACAACTTCCTAATTTTTAATGTACCACTGCAACACAGCCTTTATAGAATATAAATAATCGAAAATTAAGAAATCTCTGCTATTACAATAGCACTGAATAAGTTAACTATACAGATGATCCTCATGGTATTATTTTTGTTTTTCAGATCCATATCTTGATATTTTAAATTTATAGTATATGGAACGCAATACAAAACTTAGCAATCCCCAAACCTTATACCATTATAAAAAGTTCCCGATGCAAAAGCAGCAACCGCCGGGAATCGAATCGAAAATGGTTCCGGTTCCTGATTGCGGCGAGCAGAGCTATGTAGGATGCGGACGGCTTAAAGGACGACGTGCGCTTATCACCGGAGGCGATTCGGGTATAGGTCGAGCCGTCACCATAGCCTACGCGCGCGAGGGAGCTTCTGTAGCAATAACATACCTTCCGCAGGAAGAGCAGGACGCACGATCGTTGGCCTCTCTTCTAGCAAAAGAAGGAACAGAAGTAGTTCTGCTTCCCGGTGACCTCCGCCATGAACAGGAGTGTGAAAAAGCCGTGAATGAAGCGTCGGAAAAACTCGGTGGACTCGATATTCTCGTTCTAAACGCCGCGGTACAAACCGCTCAATTGGATATCGCCGATATCACCGCCGAACAGATACACCATACCTTCGAAGTAAATGTGTTCGCACCCATGTTCATGTCTCGGGCCGCTGTTCCGTTACTTCCAGAAGGAGCGTCGATAATATTTACAGCCTCCGCGGAATACTATACTCCGAACAAGATGCTGCTGGATTACGCTGCGTCGAAATCGGCTGTAGTAGCCTTCAGTATAGGTCTGTCGAAACAACTTATCGACAAAGGTATCCGTGTGAATTCCGTATGTCCCGGCCCAGTATGGACGCCGCTTGAAATATCGGGAGGCAACCCCGACGAGTGGATATCCAGCCACGGGCTCGATACGCCGTTCAAAAGGCCCGCCCAACCCGTAGAACTATCGGGAGTTTACGTCTTCCTTGCCTCCAACGAGGCCACCTACGTAACCGGAGAGGTTTATGGAGTAACAGGCGGATTAAGCGGACATTAATATCGTGACGGCTATGAAGGAAATACCAAACTACGAACTAAATATCGAACGTATTGAACCGCCATGTTGGTGGACGGGAATGGTTACTCCGCTGCAACTGATGATCTATGGCGAAAATGTAGGCTCATACGCTTTAGAGTCCGTAAATTCTAATGTGACTATAGGAGAAATCTATCCCGCCGACAGCCCCAATTATCTTTTTGCCGATATCGAAATATCACCCGCCGCCGAAGCTGGACTATATGAGTTTATTCTTAAAAAAGATGGACGATCCATAAGTTTCAAATATGAAATATTGGAGCGAAGCGAAAAATCCGCCCTCCGAAAAAGTTATGATTCATCCGACGTAATATACCTTATAATGCCAGACAGATTCGCGTGCGGGGCAAACAACCAAGAAGTTCCGACGGATATCGCTGAGGCGGAAGACCGCACGGATGCACTGGGACGTCACGGAGGTAACCTGCAAGGCATAATAGACCATCTTAACTATCTGGAACAGTTAGGCGTTACCACCTTATGGATTACTCCGTTCCAACTTGACAACGAACATAAGGCTTCTTATCACGGTTACGCATGCGCAGATTATTACCAGACCGATCCTCGCTACGGAAACAATGAGCTTTATCGCCAACTTGTGGAAAAGGCCCATAAAAAAGGGCTGAAGGTAATTATGGATGTTGTACTAAACCATTGCGGCATGGCCCATTGGTGGATGAAAGACCTGCCGTTCAAGAATTGGGTGCATATCCGCCAGAAAGATATAACCTCGACATACCGTCTGGTATCTATAATAGATCCTAACTTATCTTCCGAAGATATGAAAAGGACCATCGACGGATGGTTCGACAAGAATATGCCCGATATCGGTTTAGAGTATCCCTTCGTGTTGCAGTATTTCATACAGGTCTACGTATGGTGGATGGAATGGGCTGGTCTCGACGGACTGCGGGTCGACACCTTCCCATACAACGATAAGTATGCAGCGGCTAAATGGACGAAGGCCATAAAGGAAGAGTACCCGAATATAAACATCGTAGCGGAATGCTGGCACTCCTCACCAGCAATAGTTTCCTATTGGGACGGAAAGAAAGTTAACCCTGACGGATACTGCTCGAACCTACCCAGTATAATGGACTTCCCGTTACAGGAAGCCATTAACGCGGGACTCAAAGATCCCCGTTCCGAATGGGACGCCGGCATGAATCTAATCTACGAAGCCGTAGCCCACGATTTCCTCTACACCGACCCGCGCAGTCTTATGATATTCCTCGACAATCATGATATTCCGCGGTTCGACGATAATGTCGAAGGCAACATCGGCAAAATAAAAGCCGGATTCACTATGCTGGCAACCATGCGGGGAATCCCACAGATTTATTACGGAACCGAATTCGGGTTTCGTTCGAACAATCTGGCGGCCGGCGACTCGGGACACCGGATAGATTTTCCTGGAGGCTGGAATGACGATAAAAAAGATTTTTTCGCGGGTAAAGGTCTAAGTCCTGAGGAAAGGGATATATATGAACATGCCCGTAAACTCTTTAATTGGCGCAGGAATAGCGAAGCAGTCCATTACGGTAATACCATGCATTTTCTTCCTGACGGTGCTACATACTGTTATTTCCGTTACACTGCCGATAATTCCGTTATGATATTCATAAATGCCTCCGAAAAACCGGTAGCGATCGATTGGGAGCGTTTCGTGGAGCGAACCAGAGGTTATCGCAAAGGCATCGATATCATAAGCGGCAACCAGATCGAGATAGGTGTGGAATATGTAGTGGAACCACGAACGAATATGGTCATCGAATTTCAAAATACGGGTCAATGAGAGTGTAAATAAGTTCTTACACTGATAGCGGGCAATCACGGTATTTATATTTACAAACGGATGACAAAATGCCTTAGTTTCAGTTTCTCGATTCCAGAGAGATGGAAAACCATCCAACATTTTATCGGGTATTTCTTTCCTCCCAAGAACCGCACAACTGGTGTTTAGCCCTCTCGTGCCCGCAATATTTGCAATTGAATTTCTTTTTTCTTTACCCGTAGAACGACATACCATGATTATCGTTATGCGGATTGTTAAACAGCCAATAATTCACGATCCGGACTCCATTGATTCGGCATACCGTAATGCGTCCCAGATTGGGTGCCCTATCTTCTCCGCAATTTGTTCGCTATTAATATCACAACTAAACATTATTCAGGTAATCCTGCAACTTTTCGACATACCGCCCTACATGGATACCGTCTGCCAACGCGTGATGAACCTGAACTGAAAAGGGTAATAATACTTTATCGCCACGCTTATAATATTTACCCCAAGATATCCGGGGTACGGCATCGTCCCTGTTTAATGAAATGGTGTGCGACAGGTGTGTAAACGATATCCATGGAATACATGTTATGTAAATCAAGTCGTCCCTCCCGATTAGTTTTTGAGGGTCAAAATAGTATTTCTGATCTTCGCTTTCTTTTTGAGCTTCCTGCACAAATGCAGTAACCGAATCGATATAATCCACGGTAACCATTTTAAACAGATCATCGGAAACTCTGTCATCAATTCCCGTGAAGGAAGGATGAATAGTGTCGTGCAATACAACTTTTCCATCCCGAATCCGGTATTTAAAATTTTTAACATCATTCGCAATACGGGTTACGGCATAAATCATGGAATAATAAAACGACAGCTCCCGCTTTTTCGTAAAAGCAAGAAAATCTGTCACATCCAGATCCATACATATATTATATTGCGGGTAATCCATTTTATAGAAGAAAGAGAAATGTTCCTTTCTGCTCCAGTTTTCCATGTCGATGTACTTCATGATGGTTTCTTTTAATGTTTAAAGTTATTGATTTTTCGACAGACTTATCGTATACCAGATATACAATATCTATTCTTTTACCGCATATTTATATTTTTCATGGAGTTCCCGGTCGGAATAAATATAGAGTATATTACAAATCGGATCTTTTATGCTGAACGCACGATCTCCCCATTCGTGATCGGTAATATCTTCACAAAAAGAAACCCCTGATTGCTGCATTTGGTGACAACAAGTAATACCACCCGTAAATTTCTCCCTGTCGTAATACTTGCCATCTCCCTGGAACGACAGATATATCGGCAGTGTATCCGTTTCAGTTTCAAGGCGGATAACAACATACCATTCCCCATCATCGAAGGCTACCTTCGTCTGAAAATATTTTCTGTAAAAATCGACACACTCTTCGGTTTTATCGGTGTGGAACGTAATGGATAGATCCTTGAACTTCATGTTTATTGATTTTTATAATCAGTAAATCCCAATCTGTTTCCCGAAGGATCAGTAAACTCGACAGCCCAACCTGTACGAATACGAAACGGCTCGGAAACGAATTTAACACCTTTCATTTTCAGTTTATCATAAAGAACTTTTGCGTCTTCTACCTCGATCCATATGGCAGGCTGCGCATCCGGCATTTTTGTTATGTCTTTCAAAATAATGGCGGGTTCCTCATCGCCAACCTTAAAAGCGACCATACCTTGTTTTTTGAACTCGAATTTCTTTTCCAATCCCAATACATCCGAGTAAAATTTTACACTCTCCTCATAGTTCTCCGCAGGGAAGAAAAAATTGTCGTAATTTTTAATTTTTGTATCCATACTTTACACTCTATTATAATGCGTATCTCATATCCGGCAGATATGAACTTATTCTGTATATGGTATAAAGATATAGGTTTTATTCGAAGGAATGTGCAGAGATAATCTTCGATAAATACATTTTATTACTTTTGCAATATAACAACAGCTATAATGAATATTGAAAAAATAACCGATATCGAACTATTAATAAAATCGCGACTGGATTATTTCGCCAACGATTCCCATATGCCGCAGGAAAATCTTGAAACCTTGATCGCAAATCTTCGGTCATATTTTGAGAAACATATTCCGTTGAACGATTTTGTTTGTCTTGCCGTAAAAGAAGCGGATACAATTGCATCCGTCGGTTTTATGGTAATTAACGAAATGCCTGCCAACGGATTCGCAATAGAGGGGATGACAGGAACGTTACTGAATATCCTACCTATCCCGAACACAGGAAAAAAGGATACGGTAAAGCTCTGATATCTGCCATGATAGAAGAAGGACGGAAAAGAAGATTATCATTTATCGATCTGTATGCCACAGAAGAAGGCACAGGATTGTATGAGAAACTCGGATTCGAAAATATCCCATACACCGCTATGCGTTTGAGATTGTAATTTCCATTACACCCTCTGATGTTATTATATAGAATTTAACTTTGGAGATCCCCTATGCTATTAAAAAATATCAAATCATCAAGACCGGAATTATACGAAAAATCCGAGCATAATATCTGGCTCGATCCACACATCCGTAAGCAGATGCTCACGGAGCACCTTAACACGGAATCAGATGGGGCTTCAAGGTGTTTATATTACATTACCAGCACGGTAAATTTTATCGACTCGCACATCCCGGATAAATCTGAATTATTAGACTTGGTCTGCGGACCCGGACTTTTATGCTGAATTATTAAATGAAAAAGGACACTCTGTTACAGGCATCGATTTATTATTACGGAACGCTGGCTTCCGTTATATCTCATTTCATAAATCTGTTGCCAAAGCTAATAACTTTACCGCTTCGAATGAACAGTTAGCGGTTGCAAAAAAATGATCAGGCAAGGAATAAAGGCCCTTATTACATCTTTGTTTACGGTTGTTCAGGTATATCACTCAATCAGTTCGAAATCATGCTTCTCAAATTCTTTTCCGTTGATTATAATAGCAACCTGGTGAAGACCGGAATGAAATTTTCTTGTGGTAACTACTTTAAAAGAGTGTTTCCGGGTTATTGGTGTAGTTGAATTACAAGCATAATATTTTTCGCTTATCTTATGAACTTTCTTTGTCAACGCTCCATTCGCTTTTCGGTAGTAAATTGAGTATTCAAGTCGTATTTTAGTTTTTTGGTTATTATTATTCAATAGGTTAAAACTAAACACTAACGAATCTCCAACATTAACTTCGGGAGTTGAAATCTGAAAATCTTTGATACTGACATTTTTAACAGCACCCAAACCAAACAACTGCATCACTTCCGGATTACCTTGTTTTAAAAGTGTACGACAGCCGTGTTTGATGATCCAATCTACTTCTTCCGATTCTCCCTGCCATCTTTTCACAATATCGATCACTGTTTCGGGATTATCTTTCGCAATATCGTTCAGATTATTGGCTACACTCAACCGTACGAATCTCGACGGATCGTTTTTAAGATTTTCCAGAATCGGGATGATCGGCGAAGTATCTTTTTTCAAATCCGGCAACGCCATCGCCCAAGGCAAACGCGGACGGCAGCCTTCGGATGCAAGCCGTCTCACACCCCAATGTTCGTGCGTAGACCAAAACAGCATTTGCTTCATCATTTTGTCCGGATATTTTCTGATAAATGAATGGGCTACAAACTCGCAGCTTGTAAACTGAGTAATCTTTTCTATTGCTGCGACAGAGGTTTCGTAATCGTCCAACCCGTATTGTTCTACATAATTATCCAGAATCATCCCGTACTCCAAAGTTAAACCGAATTTCTTGTCGTCTATTTCCGAAAAGCGAGGATGTATGCTTTCGATATGGTCCAGTAGCTCGAGTATTTTAGCGATAGCCTCTTTGTAATCGGCTGGTAAAAACTTTCTCAGGATCGTGGTAATATGTGCGCAGCGTTGTTTAAGTTCTCGGTTTTCCCAATTATCGTCCATTACCCGAGATATAAATCCGTGGGCATCAAAATCAGGTATAACAAGTTTCAGGTCCTTAGTAAATCTCTCTAAAAACTGCTCGTTGTACATATTTTTAAATGGTTCCATATTTCCAATTTGACAAAAGATTATTTTTATTGGTTATACTTCTTTATCCGCTAATGTGCGGTCCACACTGAACCATACTTATATATTGCCGCAATATTATCAAAGACGCAAAATGCAAAAAGTACAACCCATTAACCACCATATTTTTCTGGATGCATCGTATTTGTACAAAGATAATCATTTAAAGAAAGACTTAGGATGGTAATCAGCATTGTCCAGTTGATATCGATATAGCAGCGGTTAATAAATTTCTTGATATTTTACAGGCACAGGCCGGAGTTACTCTGCCAAGTATTCTCCCTCATTATCGCTCTTTATCGGCCCATGGTTCGAATTGCATTCCTGCAGTAGTAGTGAGAGCAAATGTCCGTTTTCCGTGTCCATGATCGAAAATTTTCTGGCTCCAGCCTAACCCTACAAATAATAGATTTCTTAAATTTTCTTAACTTAGAACGGTCTTGTATGTATAACTATTATCATTAATGGTTTATAACGATTTTTTAATATAAAAACCTATAATAAATCGATAAAGTACAACTTTTTATCGATTAAGATAAATATATATCGGACTCAACAGATAATTTTGTATTAAAACATGATATACTTACTGTTGTTATTCTTCATGAAAATAAAATCACTTTCAAGTTTAATAGATAACAATGAAAAAGATACTGCTTATTATACTTGTAGTTAATTACATTTGCATGCTTGCATCGGGTTCCATATGGGGCAAATGGGAAAATTGGGGTTCGCAGCCGGATAAGACATATTTTAATCCTGTTCTTCCTGCGGACTTCAGCGATATAGACTGTATACGTGTAAGAGATGATTATTATGCTATATCCTCGACATTTCAATATTCTCCGGGAATGGTAATCCTTCATTCCAAGAACCTTGTCGATTGGTCAATAATCGGACACGCGGTAACAGACATCAGACAGATAAGTCCTGAAATGAACTGGGATCGAATGGACAGATATGGTCGTGGAATATGGGCAGGTTCCATACGCTACCATGACAGAAGATTCTATGTGCTGTTCGGAACCCCGGATGAAGGTTTTTTCACCACCTGGGCGGACGAACCAACCGGTCCATGGTCGCCGTTAACCAATATTCTTCCGGAATCAGGCTGGGACGACTGCTCCGCAATATGGGACGATAACGGCGATGCTTATTTTATAGGAACACTGTTTCGCGACAGGCTTTACGAAACATATATTTTTAAAATGGATCCGGATTGCAGTTCGATAGACAGAAGCAGTGCTATACTCGTAAATAAAGGAGGCAGCAGGGAAGCCAGCAAACTTATAAAAGTAAACGACTGGTATTATCTGATCTATAGCCGTACAGGCGGCGGGAGCAGGTTTGTGGTTGCTAAACGGTCGAGGGATATAAACGGACCATGGAGCACAGAAAAGTAGATCATGGCACCTAACATCGAATCGAATCAGCCCAATCAGGGCGGAATAATCGAAGGCCCAGACGGTATATGGTATTTTTTAACGCACCACGGCAAAGGAGACTGGGAAGGACGGGCTGTGAGTCTATTGCCTGTAACATGGATCGATGAATGGCCTGTTATCGGGGAACCAGACAGTAACGGATGGGGACATATGGTCTGGTTCGGGAATATGCCGATAGAAGGTTCGTTTGAAAAAGACGAATTTTTCTGCGACGATTTCACAAATAAAAATCTCGATACTAACTGGGAATGGAATTATTATCCCAACAATGAAATGTGGTCCCTGTCCGAAAGATCGGGATGGCTGCGTCTTAAAGCAATGAAGCCATTACAGAAAAATAATCTGAAAAAAGTTCCTAATATCCTTACTCAACGTGTATATAGAACAAAATACAATGAAGTTACGATTAAAATGGATATAACAGGAATGAAGGACGGACAGATTGCCGGACTTTGTCATTATGCTGCAACTTATGCGTATATCGGAATTAAGAAAAAATACGCGGAAACATTCATTATTTTTAATGAAAACGAAAATATTGAATCGAATAAAATAGATACAGAGAATGAGATCTGGTTGCGGTCAGTATGGGGGCTGGACGGTATATGCCGTTTTTATTACAGTATGGATGGAAAAAAATTTCAAGATTTCGGTAAAGAGTACCGGTTCACATGGGGTAATTACAGGGGAACCCGCATCGGATTGTTTACGTTCAATGAAAAAAATGAAGAAGGTCTGATCGATATAGATTACTTTGAATACAGGAAAAAATAATACCTATGAAGAAGTTATTGGTTCTGACATTATTACTATGGGTTTCAAGTGCTGCCAATGCACAGAATATTCGCATAAAATCCCCGGACGGATCATTGGAATGTAATATCGGAGTTAACAGTTCCGGAAACCTGGTTTACTCTGTCGAATTTCAGAAACGACAAATTATTCTGCCTTCGCCGGAACCGGGAATAATCGGAGCCGTTTGGATAAAACCCGGTAAAAGTATATGGGCATGGGTGCACGCGCGCGACGTGAGAACTAATAGCCAGCGTGACGAATATTTCAATAATGCCAAATCAGTAGGACTCGTAGATCTTAAGGTTGATTTCATGGGAGCCGTCGAACCCGAATGGGTACAGCGGTACGATGATATAATGCGTGAAGGCGCAGAATACGAGATTATGATAAACTTCCACGGAGCAAATAAACCGACTGGACGCGATAGAACGTGGCAGCATGAGATGAATCGTGAAAAAATTCGCGGATGGGAAATGGGTAAAATGCCAGCTCTTCACGATGCAGCACTGCCTTTTACAAGGGTTGTTCACGGACCTGAAGACTACACGCCTACCTATTTTCGTCCTGATAAGCTCAAAGGTTCCACATGGACGCACGAACTGGCAATGGCAGTAATCTTCTTCACTTCTCCGTTTATGTGTCTTGCCGGAGATCCTGTATCATAACTTGAAAGTGACGCATTGGAATTTATAAAAAAATGCCGGCAGAATGGGATGAAACTATCGTTTTACCTGTCAGCAAAATCGGCGAAATTGCCGCCTTTGCCCGCAAAAAAGGAAGTGAATGGTACATAAGGATAATAACGGAAGCGAAACACAAATCACGATAAAAACCGATTTTCTTCCGAACGGTAAAATACATGATAGAAGAATTTCGCGATATAAACGGAAGAACTGATGCGTGGAAGCATAATACTTTTACCCAGATAAAAAAACTGAATTAAAGAGATCCCGTTAAATAAGGATGGTGGATATGTCGCAAGAAATAATCAAGTCTCCAAAATAAATAGTTATGAAAACAGCAGTAAAGAAACTGATAATAGCGGTAGCTTTAATAGGACTGGCAGCATGTAAAGAAACTGTAAAAGACGAATTTGCCATTGAGCAGGGAATATTTGAACCTACATGGGAATCGCTTATAGAAAACAATGAGTTCCCCGAATGGTTCAGGGATGCGAAATTCGGTATATGGGCACATTGGGGAATACAATGCGTACCGGAAGCCGGGGATTGGTATGCACGTAATATGTATCTTCAAGGGGAAGGAGCTTACCGCCATCATCTGGCCAATTACGGGCATCCGTCCGAATTCGGTTTTATAGATTTTATACCTATGTGGAAGGCTGAAAAATGGGATCCGGAAGCATTAATGGAGCTGTATGTCAAAGCCGGAGCGAAATATTTTGTCGCTATGGCCAATCATCATGATAATTTCGACAACTACGACTCTAAATACCACGAGTGGAACTCGGTCAATCTCGGCCCTAATCGAGATATCGTAGGCGAATGGGCTGATGCCGCACGTAAGCAAGGTTTAAAATTCGGAGTGAGCAATCATGCAGCCCACGCGTGGCACTGGTTTCAACCTGCCTACGGATACGATGCAGAAGGCGATATGGCAGGAATAAGATACGATGCATATAATCTTCGCAAGGAGGATGGCAAAGGCAAATGGTGGGAGGGTTACGATCCTAAGTTATTCTACACTGAACCTACAATGGTAATGCCGGACGGAATTACTTCGCTGGATTCCATGAATAAATGGCATGAAGAGAACGACCGTGTGTGGACGGAGAAAATCCCGGAGAACAATCCTGAATTTGCGTCTAACTGGTTCCTGCGAACTAAAGAACTCATAGATAAATACGAACCGGATCTTATTTATTTCGATGACGAAGGGCTTCCGTTGGAACATTACGGACTCGAAATCGCTGCCCACTACTATAATAAGAGTACTAATCGCAATAATGGTAAAAACCAGGTGGTAATAACTGCTAAAGAACTTACAGATGCGGAGCAGGCAGGAATTACGCTGGACTGTGAGCGCGGAAGCATCAGTAATGTTTCGGAGTATCCCTGGCAGACTTGTTCTTGTATAGGAAGCTGGCATTATAACCAGTCTACATATGACAGAGACAGATATAAATCAGTGGAACTTATTTCAAAAACACTTGTGGATATCGTAAGTAAGAACGGTAATCTTCTATTGAGTATTCCTGTGAAGGGAGATGGAAGTATCGACGATAAGGAGATCGCGTTCCTCGAAGAAATGGGCGAATGGATGGCCGTTCATGGAGAAGGAATCTACGGGACGCGTCCTTGGGTGATCTTCGGAGAAGGCTCTGCAAATACTTCCGGCGAAGGTTCGTTCGGTGCAAGGGAGCGCGCGCAGGCTTCATTATCTTACAGGGATGTGCGCTTCACAACTAAAGATGATAAACTTTATACGTTCGTTCTCGGATTCCCTACAGACAAAACGGTAGAAATCTCTGCATTGGGATATGGTTCGCAGCAGCTTAATGGCAAAAAAATAACTGGAATATCTATGCTCGGGACGGACAAACCTATAAAATGGGTACAAAACGAGGATAAACTGGTCATAACACTCCCTGACGTGGAAAATACCGGTAAAACTATAGGTTTTGTTATCGACGGAATAATTTAAAAAATATGAAAGACGAAATGAGAATAACTAAAAAATAAAATTATGAAAAAACTATTGGTATTATTACTTGTCGCAGGTAGTTTAACGGTGTTCGCACAACAGGATCCGCCTCCAAGTGTGTCGATCGATCTTCCGGGCGGACGTGCGGCGGATATTCCACCCGGACCATACACTGATTCGTGGGAATCCATCCGCGTCAACTATGAAACCCCGCAATGGTTCATCGACGGCAAATTCGGGATATTTATACACTGGGGCGTTTATTCGGTTCCTGCCGCAGGTAGCGAATGGTATCCGAGACACATGTACGGAGGACTGTTGAAGCATCACATCGAGAACTGGGGCGATCCGAAGGATTTTGGATATAAGGATTTTATTCCGTTATTCACCGCGGAAAAATTCGATCCTGCGGAATGGGCGGCGTTATTCAAAGAAGCAGGAGCGACGTATGTTATTCCGACTGCGGAACATCATGACGGATTCGCGCTGTACGGCAGCGAACTGACTCGCTGGAACGCACGTGACATGGGTCCTAAACGCGATCTTATAGGAGACCTTGCGGAGGCAGTTAGTGCGGAAGGGCTGAAGTTCGGGGTATCCAACCATCGCATGGAGCACTGGGATTTTATGCACCCCACAGCTGCAAAGGAGCACGATCTATACGATCCTGAATATGCTGACTTCTACGGACCGCCTCAAAAACCGGATCCGACCAAGACCTCTGCAATGGGACCAAATGCGGAAGAGGTTTTGGAAGGCAAAGAGGCTCCTCAGGATGAAGGATTCCTGGAAGAATGGCTCGCACGATGTCAGGAGATTATCGATAAATACCAGCCTGATATGCTCTGGTTCGACAATGGTATAAACAGCCGCTCGCTCGACCCACTCAAACTCCGTCTTGCAGCCTATTATTATAACAGGGCAGAAGAATGGGATAAAAAAGATGTATCTTTGAGTACTAAACACGATGCTTACCTGTACGGAACCATTAAGGATTACGAACGTCAGGGGCGCGCTCCCAAAGAGATGACAACCTACTATTGGCAGGTGGATGAACCTATCGGTAATAAATTCGGATATATAGAAGGATTACAACTTCAGAGTTCTGAATCCGTAATACGTAAACTAGTTGAGAATATCTCGAGAAATGGTAACTTATGCCTCAATATCTCACCCAAAGCAGACGGCACAATACCGGAAGACCAGCAAAAAGTATTACGTGAAGTCGGACAATGGCTAAAGGTAAACGGTGAGGCCGTTTATGGCACAAGAGCATGGATGGTATATGGCGAAGGACCTGGAATAGAGGAGAATAAATCGGAGTGCGATGTTCGTTTTACTCAAAAAGGATCGGATACGTTTTACATTTTTATGATACGTGGCAAAAAAGGTAAAAATCTTATAAAATCGTTTAACCGTATAAATCTCGGCGAAATAAAAAATGTTTCATTATTAGGTTATGAAAATAAAATCGGATTCATCCAAACTGCAGAAGGTCTTGAAATAGATATGCCGGAAAAAGAAATGCATGGAATTATAGTTTACAAAGTAGAGATTTAAATATTATTATAAAATTAATCAGGGTTACTGATGAGAAGATCATTTCTCTAATGCGCCCTGTATCTATTTTTATACCTGCCCGGACTTTCTCCTGTTATTTTGGTAAAGAGTCGGTTGAAATATGATATGTTGTCGAATCCCAATCCATATGCTATATCCTTTATACTCGATTCGCATATAAGCAATCTCAACTGAGCGGTTTCGATCTTCTTTATGTTTATATATTTACCGGGAGTGCAGTTCATTTCTTTTTTGAAAAGCCGGATAAAGTGATCTTTGGTAAGACAACTTCTCTCCGCCAGACACTCTATATCTATAGCATGATCGATGTTGCCGTGGATGTAATCCAGACTTTTCAATATACGCATGTCCATCTTCTCGTTCTTATATACAGCATGGGCAAGAAATCGGGAAAATAATTGTTTGATGATTCCTTCCGTTTCCAATTCAAAAGCTAACGGACTTTTTTGCTGAATAGCCACGTTATAGGCAAGATGAGTGGAATTATCATAAGAACTCGGATCGAAATACTGTAATTCCCTTTCAGGATTAATTTTTATCAGTCGTTGTATCAGATGTATATCAAGCGGGCCGCCCTCGATTTCCCCTGGAAAACTTATTACATCAAAAATACTGAGATTTTTCCCTATTTCTTCGTATATGTGCAAATAATATAATTCCAGTATATCGTCACATTCATACCTGTGTTTTACATAAGAAGGAGTCAGATACAAATGACCCTTTTTAAGTTCGAATACGATACCGTCTTCTCTTAAAATTTTCGCCGTACCGCTTTTTACATAATGAATCCTCGCGAAGGGACTATGTATATTTTTCCAGTTCCAGTCCGCATCGTGGTAAGCATACCCCACATTTAATAAAATGAAATTTCTCTTTAACTCATTTTTATTCATTTGCAATGGGTTTTGTTTATAAAGATATACAGAAAATCGATAAAGTGAAATTTTTGGTCGATTAAGATAAAAAATTTAACGTATACAAGGGGTAGCTTTGTAATAAGCAAAAAATATTAAAATGGAATATAGGGAAATCGGTAAAACAGGAATGAAAGTGTCCAACCTTAGTTTCGGAGCATCTTCGTTGGGAGGGGTATTTCATTCTCTAAAAGAAGAGAATGGGATAAAAGCTGTTCACACAGCAGTAGAGAATGGAATAAATTTTATAGATGTCTCTCCTTACTACGGACATCTTAAAGCCGAAACCGTATTAGGCAAAGCGTTGAAGAACATCGACCGCAGCCGTTATTATATTTCTACAAAGGTCGGACGTTACGGCAAAGACGGAGTAAATTATTGGGATTATTCCCGTAAAAAAGCTAAAGAAAGTGTTTACGAGAGTATGGAGCGACTGAATGTGGACTATGTGGATTTGATAAACATCCATGACATAGAGTTTGCGGACCTCGAACAAATATGCAACGAGACACTTCCAACTTTAGTAGACCTTCGTAATGAAGGAGTTGTAAAACACGTAGGGATAACCAACCTGAACCTGCGTCATTTTAAATACGTCGTAGATCACGTCCCTACGGGAACAGTGGAAAGTATTCTGTCCTTCTGTCATTATACGTTGAATGACGATGCTCTTAGCGATTATATGGATTATTTCGAGTCGAAAAATATAGGCATCATCAATGCTTCGCCATATTCAATGGGGCTGCTTACGGAACGCGGGGTTCCGGACTGGCACCCTGCACCTGAGGCACTTAAACGCCTTGCACGGAAGGCTGTAGAAGTATGTAAATCCAAAGGTATCCCGATAGAACAGCTTGCTGTTGCTTTTTCTGTCTCGAACCCAAGGATAGCTACCACTCTTTTCAGTACGACAAATCCTGAAAACGTTTTAAAAACCATACGATATGCAGAGTCTCCAATAAACCGGGAACTGATAAAAGAGATACAGAAGATTTTCGAACCCGGATACCGCGACACCTGGGTAAACAGTTAATATACGGAAAAATGAAAACAATACAAATAACGGAACCGGGAAGAATCCGTGTAATCGAAACTTCCAAACCGGAACTGAAGCCGGCGCACATTCTGCTGAAAATCAGATATGTCGGATTCTGCGGTTCCGACCTGAACACATTCCGTGGCCTTAATCCGTTGGTAAGGCTCCCTATTATTCCCGGACACGAAATCAGGGCCGTTATCGAATCCGTAAGAGAAGACGTTCCGTCGGATTTAAAACCGGGAATGAATGCCACTGTAAATCCTTATACGAATTGCGGTAATTGTCCGGCCTGCCGCAACGGACGTCATAACTCATGTGAGTTCAATCAAACGTTCGGGGTACAGCGTGACGGAGCAATGTCGGAATATATCCTCGTCCCGTGGCAGAAGGTGATTGCCGATAATGATATATCCACTCGTGATTTTGCACTGGTCGAACCCATGAGCGTAGGATTTCATGCCGTTAACCGTGCGGAAGTGACTGACATGAATACGGTCATGGTCATAGGCTGCGGTATGATCGGATTAGGCGCCATAGTCCGCACTGTCCTGAGAGGAGCAAGGGTCATCGCCGTGGATGTCGACGATAGAAAACTCGAACTGGCTAAACGACTCGGCGCTCAATACACTGTTAATTCATCACAAGAGAACCTGCACGAACATATCTGGGAAATAACAGATAAGAACGGAGCAGATGTAATTATAGAAGCGGTCGGACGTTCGGAGACCTATCTTGCCTCAATTTCGGAAGCGGCATTTACCGGACGCGTAGTTTACATAGGATATGCGAAGGAAAAAATTCCGTTCGATACTCAGTATTTCGTAAAGAAGGAAGTGGACGTTCGCGGTTCCCGTAATGCAATGCCATGCGATTTCAAAGCGGTTATCGAATATATGAAACGAGGCACATGCCCTGTCGAGGAATTGATAACGGCAATTTATCCACCGGAAGAATCTCAGGAGGCTCTGGAAAAATGGGTGACCAATCCTGGTGAAGTATCTAGTATCCTAATAGAATTTTCATGATACCGTTTCCTATAATAGATGCCCATTCCCATCTTTGGCTACGTCAGGAAGCGGAAGTAGATGGCAAGAAAATAAGAACTCTCGCAAACGGCATATCCGAGTTCATGGGAGAGTTGCGGCAGATGCTTCCGCCTTTTATAACGAATGGGCAGAACACCGCGGAAATTTTACTATCCAATATGGATTATGCACAGGTTTCAGCGGCGGTTATAACACAGGAATATATCGACGGAATGCAGAACGATTATCTTTCGTATGTTCAGCAAAAATATCCGGATCGTTTCCTTTGCTGCGGACTGATAGATGCCCGACATTCCGGATATTACAGGCATGCGGGAAAATTGATAGAACAGGGCTTCAGAGCCATTAAAATACCTGCCCAGCGATTAATTATGGCAACTAAAAGGATATGGCTGACAACGAATGAAATGATGCAGGTGTTTGAACTCATGGAAAAGAACAATGTAATTCTGTCGATAGACCTTGCGGACGGCACAGAACAAATTGCAGAGATGCAGGAAATAATCGCAGAATTTCCTGCATTGAAAATTGCCATTGGCCACTTCGGAATGGTGACACGCAAGAACTGGCAAGAACAGATAAAACTTGCTCGCAATGAGAATGTAATGATAGAATCGGGCGGTATAACATGTCTCTTCAATGATGAATTCTACCCTTTCCCAAGCGCGGTAAAAGCCATAAGAGAAGCAGCAGAACTCGTAGGAATCAATAAACTTATGTGGGGCTCGGACTACCCGCGTACGATAGTTGCCATAACTTACAGGATGTCTTACGATTTTATAGTGAAGTCGCCATTGCTTACGGCTGAAGAAAAATATTTATTTTTAGGTGTGAATGCAGAAAAATTCTACGGATTTAATAACCTCACCGAATTACCATACATTAAAAATATGTCGGAATAAACCAGTACTGACTAAACTAACTGATAACATGAGAAATAAAGAATATACGTTCGCACTTACATTGATATTCAGCCTGTTCTTTATCTGGGCTATCAGCAGCAACCTTCTGCCGACAATGATCCGGCAACTTATGAAGACTTTCGAACTGAGTGCGTTTCAGGCATCACTCACAGAAGCATCTTACTGGATAGCTTATTTTATCTTTCCCATCCCGATCGCTATGTTCATGAAGCGGTACAGCTACAAGGCAGGTATCATCGTAGGTCTACTGATCGCCGCATTCGGTGGACTCTTATTTTTTCCGGCAGCAGTAATACAGGAATACTGGGCATATCTGGCTATTTTCTTTGTAATAGCTACCGGAATGTGCTTTCTTGAAACAGCGGCAAACCCATATGTCACCGTTTTGGGTGATTCGGCCACTGCTCCGCGCAGGCTCAATCTCGCACAATCTTTCAACGGACTGGGAGCTTTCATTGCCGCTATGTTCCTTAGCAAACTTGTGTTAAGCGGACAGGATTATACACGTAATACGATCCCTTCGGATTATCCGGGAGGCTGGGAAGGCTTCGTGCAATTCGAAACAAATGCGATGAAAATTCCATATCTGGTACTCGCAGTCGTACTCATTGTTATCGCCGTTATATTCGTTTTTTCGCGACTGCCTAAAATAAACGAAGGCGGGCATGAAGAAGGCGCTGCGAAAGGAGAAAAACTGATCGATTTCAGCGTTCTCAAACGTTCTCATCTTCGCTGGGGCGTTATTGCACAATTTTTTTATAACGGGGGACAGACAGCGATCAACGCCATGTTCCTAATATACTGCTGTAAATACGTAGGACTTACCGAAGGTACCGCAACCACTTACTTCGGATTTTATATGCTTGCATTCCTGCTCGGAAGATGGATCGGAACGTTACTAATGGTAAAGTTCAAACCCCAGAATATGCTGGTAGTTTACGCTATTGTTAATATAACCCTTTGCGGGGTCATAATGATATTCGGTGGCATGGTGGGATTATATGCTATGCTTGGGGTATCATTCTTTATGTCGATCATGTACCCTACCCAATTTTCGCTGGCCCTTAAAAACCTAGGTAATAAGACTAAAAGCGGTTCCGCATTCCTTGTAATGGCAATCGTGGAAAACGTATTCCTCCCACCGCTTACAGGACACTTGATGGATATGAACGAAAATTTATACCAGCTGGCATATATTGTACCCCTGATATGCTTTATTTTCTGTGCATATTACGGATATAAAGGTTATATAGTAAAAAATTGATATGATTATGAAATTACAGGTATATCCGCAAAAAAAATACCCGATTCCCACAAAACGCTATTGTCAGACCCTGGAACTTAAAAACGAACCTGAACTGATAGAAGAATATGTAAAACGTCACAGCGAGATTCATCACTGGCCGGAGATAAGGGACGGCATCCGTTCCGTCGGCATACTGGAGATGGAGATCTACCTGTTAGGAACCACGCTGTTTATGGTAGTAGAGACATCTCTGGATTTCGAGTGGGATACAGCATTTGAAAAATTAGCAGACCTTCCCCGACATGCAGAATGGGAAGAATACATGTCGGTATTTCAGCAAACGGAATCAGGAGCTTCTTCTTCCGAAAAATGGAAGCTAATGGACAGAATATTTTACCTTTATGAATAATAAATAAATTAAAACATGAATAAACACATAACTAAACTGATACTTACAGGAATTCTTTTTTCCGTCCCCATTTTGAGTAATGCCCAGATAACCGAACGCGTGCGTCCGAAAGAATGGGACAATCTTGTGGAAGGAGCACGATTCATCGACCGCTTCCTACCGATGAAAGGCAACGTTCTTTCGTCGGACACATGGGGAGTAGACGGCGTGGTTCCACGCTACGTCGATAACGGTATCGAAGACAGAATCTGGTCCTACTGGGGTGGAAATATAAAGAAAGGCGAAGACGGCAAATATCATTTATTCGTGTGCGGTTGGTTGGAATCGTCTCCTAAAGGACATGCCGAATGGCCTAACTCCATGGTGTTCAACGCCGTGAGCGACAACCTGACAGGTCCGTTCAAACTGCGCAATATGATCGGCAAAGGACACAATCCAGAGGTTTATCAGCTGAAGGACGGCAGATATGTATTATACGTTATAGACGGACGGTATGTCACCGACGACATTAACGGGCGCTGGGATTACGGCACATTCTATTTCAATCCCCGTGATAGACGGATCATCGAAGGATTATCCAATCTTTCATTCGCACAGCGTGAAGATGGTTCTTACGTGATGGTCTGCCGCGGCGGTGGTATCTGGATCAGCGAGGATGGTTTAAGCGAATATAACCAGATAACAGATAAACGCGTTTATCCGCCTGTTCAAGGGCAATTCGAGGATACTGTAATATGGCGCGACCATATACAGTATCATATGATCGTTAACGACTGGCTCGGACGTATAGCGTTTTATCTACGCTCCAAAGACGGAATAAATTGGGTCGTAGATCCGGGCGAAGCCTACACTCCCGGCATTGCGGTTCACGAGAACGGTCTTGTCGAGGATTGGTTCAAATTCGAACGCATCAAAATATACCAGGATGAATACGGACGTGCTATCCAGGCTAATTTTGCAGTTATCGACACTCTGAAACCGCTGGACAAACCGTTTGACAACCATAGTTCGAAGAATATCGGAATACCTTTGAATCCCGGATTATTGCTTTCGATTCCGGACGACAAGCCTATAAATTCGAGAACCAAATCTATCCGCGTTAAAATTCATGCAGAAGAAGGTATCAATCCCCACACGGATATAGATATCAGTTCCCTGAGGTTCGGTGCTTCGGAAGAAGTGAATTTCGGACGTGGATGCACGGCGGTTAAAACAGAACATGACGGTGATGACCTAATAGTAATATTCGACGCCAAAGGAAGCGGAATCACGGAAGAAGAATTTGCTCCTAAAATGATAGGACGGTATATTAACGGAAAAATGCTCTACGGCTATGCCCGCCTGCCGTATATAGATTATATCGAACCTATCTTATCTGCACGCGCACCCGTTTTTACAGAATCGGAAGAAGGATGGTCTGTCAGCATGGAAATTCAGAATTTCGGACAGGTGGAGTCGAAAAGGTCTTCCGTAAAGATCGAATATAAAAAAGACGGTAAACTTACGGAATTAGTATCCGGAAATGTCCCTGTTCTTCAGCCATACGGTAAAACGAATCTTCATTTTAACTGCAAAGATATATTTGAAAAAGATGAGGAATATGAGTTTCTTATCACTATTTATTCTGGAAAAAAATATTATCGACTTTCAACCTGAAAAGATAATTAATAAAGTTCAGAATAAAACAAAAATTCCCCATTCGCCACATAAAAAATATGTAGTGAATGGGGAAATTATCGAACAAATACTTCCTAATTTATCTTCTGTCCATTTATATATGTATCAATAAACTTAATATTCTCTCCATTTGATATATTTATAGATTTATCCGCTTTATCTATATTCACATTTTTGAAATAAATGGGCCTAATCGGGGATTCCGGATATCCCTCTATAACCATACCGCCTTTACCTCCATTCCTTACGGTCAAACCGGTAATGTAAATATTTCTTATAGTCGGCATGTATTCACCCTTATCCTCATACAGCATCGTAAGAAATATAGCTTCATTTCTTACTTTTTCCACCTCGACATTCCTTATGTAAATGTCTTCTATGACACCTCCCCTCATAGAACTGGTCTTCACACGTATGGCCCACATGGGATTAATTATGGTACAGTTCTCCACAAAAATATTTTTTGCCCCTCCGGATATTTCGCTTCCGACAGCTATACCGGCATGTCCGTTCCTTGTTGTACAATTTTGTATTACCACATTCTCACAAGGAACCCCGATATTTCTTCCGTCACGGTCGCGTCCGGATTTAAGAGCTATGCAATCATCTCCGGTATTGAAAATACAGTCTTTTATCAATACGTTTTTACACGATTCCGGATCACAACCGTCCGTATTTGGACCGTCTGATTCCACAATAACACCGATTATCGAAACATTATTGCACAATACTGGATGGATCACCCACATAGGCGAATTAATAATAGTTACTCCTTCTATAAGGACATTATTGCAATGATAAGGTTGGATAAACTGCGGGCGCAGATAATGTCCGTCACCGAATAATCTTTTTTCCATCGGCACATCTTCTTCTGCCATAGCAAACAATGCCGGACTGTTGGTACTATCGGTTTGATTAGGTGTATCTTCCTTCCATCCGTATGCTTTTCGTCCCTTCCAGGGCCACCAGTTATTTCGGGAACCCTGTCCATCCATGGTTCCCTTACCGGTTACAGCTATATTTTCTTCTTTATACGCATATATAAGCGGAGAATAATTCATAAGCTCGACGCTCTCCCAGCGTGTAGGCACCATAGGCAGGTAATCATCCGGATTTGTAGAGAATAACAAATTAGCTCCTTCTTCCAGATGAAGATTCACATTGCTTTTCAAATAGACCGGTCCTGTAAAATATTTACCTGCAGGTACAATCACTCTTCCTCCACCGGCAAGGCTGCATTCTTCTATCGCTTTTTTTATAAACATGCTACAATTTGTCTCTCCATCGCCGATAGCTCCATAAGCGGTGATGTTAAATTCCCGCTCGTTGAAAACGGGTCGTGTAATATTGTTTATTATTCGATCCATTTCAGACCATGGATCTGGATTCTGTGCATTTACCGGAAAAACAAAGATTAAAAATTTAAATACGGAGAATACCGATAATTTTTTCAAACTCACTCTCATAACTTATTTCTCATTTAAAATCAAACCACAATTTCATTCTGATGCCATCATCACCAGGTTTTATACGTATACTACTTGGCTGGCTTCTCGGACCATGTTCCGATATCGGTTTAAAAGAACGCATGGCAGGAATATCGTAAAGGAAAGATATGTCCCCTTCCGGAAATGCGTGCATTGAGTTCTCCCCATTACGCCTTTGAACAGGTTCCTCAGGGGTGAATAACCTCAGGAACAATCCGTCACTCTCCGAATATACGGTAAAAGCAGCATTATCCGCTTTTAATGTAGCCCAGTATATATTGGTATGATAACCCTTAAATTCGGGATATTCCATGTTTTCAAAGTTCTCGCCTGTAACCGTATTGTTATATTTTTTATCCCAGATTCCATAATTTGTTCCTCTTATACGGTTCTTCCATACACGGTATGGTCCACGTCCGAACCAACGCATTCCTTTGACTTTTTCTTCTGGGAAGGAGAATGTAAGACCAAAATTATATATTCTGTTATCGAAAAAACTACCGTCAAAACCTCCTCCTCTTTCGCGGTTGAGCATTACTGCATCCATGCCCAACAATCCATCCGGAGTCATACGCCACACTATAGAATCGATAGCCCCTGTATATTTTACCACATACAGTGCATTTTTACCATCCGTACGGGAATAGCTTTCTTTGAAATTTACCTTCATTCCAACCGGAACCGGTCCATTATCCAACGGAATTATATTCTCCTTATACCTGACTGTTTCGATATATCCATTATTATCATTGAATTTTACCTCTACGCCATTGGCTGAAAGAATTATTTTCCCGTTATCTTTTACAACGGTCGCTGCTCCTTCAGTGCTAGGCTGATGTTGTTCGGCAAAATATTCGCTTGCGAATTTGACAGGATATGTCCATGTACATACCGAATTTCCATATTTATCATAAGCCTCCAGTTCAAGTATGTCGCCACTAAAGAAATTGCGCGGTAAATCGAAATGCGCCTTGCCTGTTTCTCCCGGATCTACGGCAGGGAGGATTACCATGCCATCAGCAATCAGCCTGTCATCACCACCTATTAAAGGGGAAGGAAACGAGTATACCCTATATCTCATGGTACATTCGGAAAGATTAGTGAAAAAATAATCGTTAGTCACATAAAAATCTCCACTAAATGAAGTTGTGACCAGAATTTTACTTACCTGGATCGGCGACCAAACTTCACGGACAGTGAAAAAACTTCCTTCTTTTTCCCTGTAAGGTCCTACGATCCCGTCGGGACCATTCGGACCGTCAGAATCCAGTATTCCTCCCTTATCGGTTCTTTTAACCGCTTCATCGATGTAGGTCCACAGGAAACCTCCGGCAAACATAGGGTTCGTCCTCCAATTAGCCCAATAATCTTCTAACCCTGCTCCGTGCCCCCTATCGTACAGTCCGTGAAGGAACTCCGTAGGCATGAAAACATTCCAACCGTTTGCAAGCTTATAAGTACCTGTCTGGTAAGCAGGATAATGATGCGTGTCCAATCCGTTGAAATCCGCCCACGGGTGTATTACGTGGCGTTGCTGAGGATCGTACACGGCAAACAGCGGGTCGAGTTTGGTGTTCCATCCACCTTCATTGCCATTGCTCCACATGAATATAGAAGGATGATTCACATCTCGCGCAATCATTTCCGGCAGTATCTTCATTCCAGTCGTATCATCATATTTACCATGCCATCCGGCAAGTTCATCGAGATGAAAAATCCCTAAAGAATCGCATATATCCAGAAAATGTTTATCCGGAGGATAATGGGAACGTACGGAATTCATATTCATTTCCTTAATCAGCAATGCATCCTGGAGACTGATTTCCCGATTAGTGGTACGGCCTCCATCCGGATGGAACGTATGGCGGTTGATCCCTTTCATCAATACTTTTGTACCGTTAACGTAAATACCATCTTTCGGCTTAAATTCTATCGTACGGAAACCGATGCGTTCCTCGTGTATATGAATAATATTCCCGTTACCATCAAGAAGCTCCAGTTTAAGAACATATAAATTCGGATTCTCGTTATCCCATGCATTTATTCCATCCCATTTCGTAATTAGGTCCTGTACGTTTTCAGTTCCGATCTTGACTATTTTTCTACCAACATTCCGTCCGTCCATTAATCCTGTAAGATTAAATGCAACCGAATATCCTTCCGGAATATTTTTAAGGAACATTCTGGTCATAAGACTTCCGTCATGCTTTGCATCTACTGCTATCCTCTCTATATGGGTCTTTGGCACGGCCGTGATATAAACCGGACGGTATATACCTCCAAACAACCACCAGTCAGCCCTTCGTTCTGCATTATTTACCGAAGTATTAAGGGAGTGCTTCCATACTTTTACCTCCAACTGGTTATTTTTACCAAAATCTATCTTATCGGTAATATCATAACTGAAACGGGAAAACCCTCCCTGATGGATATCACCAGCCTTTTTCCCATTAACAGTCACTTCCGCATCCGTCATGACTCCTTCGAAAACGATGCTCACCTGCATATTTTTCCAATGTGCAGGAACTTTAAATTTATGTTTATAAGTTCCTGTCTCGTTGCTCGGTTCAGCTCCTTCGACAAGATAATACCTTCCATAGGTATAATTTCCGAATTCCTGAAGCTCCCATTGCGAAGGCACTTCTATTTTACTCCATTTACCGCTCTTCATTCCTCCTGAACAATAAAAATCCCATGTCCGGGTATCTCCCAGCCCTGTACCTGAAAGATATAAAATTTCCGTATTCTGAGCATTGAGCATAGTCGCACTTAGGAATGCTGCTGCCGTAAGAAAAAAATACCTGATCCTATTTTTCATATTTCAAATATTATTATGGTTTATAATTTTTGTGTCACTAATATGCGGCTTCCAAAGGAATAACATAAAATTTCCGTTCCGGTTTGAATCCAAAGCGACTTCAGCAACAGGGTTCACCGATTCCGGGAAAGAAGAATAACTTACCGGATTTTTACCGTCGAACCATACAAATTTATTCCCTTTACATTCATATAAAGTACATAACAAACTAATAAATAATAAGATAGAGAGTAAGTTCATTGTGCTGATATATTTTAAATTAATTTATTATTCAACACAGTAAAAGTACAATACGGATATTTCCATGCGGTGGACAAATGTTTCCAAAAGGTAGAGAAATGTTTTTGTGCAGTTATTTCAATTCATCCGTGAATTTTTCCGCATATTCCGTAGGCAGCATTCCGAATTCTTTCTTAAAGCAGATAGAGAAATATTTCGGATCATTAAATCCCACCATATATGCCAGTTCCGATATGCGGACGTTTTTATTTTCATCCATTATTTTAGATGCTGTTTTCAAACGTATATTCCGAATAAATCCGGTTGAATTCAATCCGGTCAGAGTTTTAAGTTTTTTATGAAGTGTACTCCGGCTCGTTCCCATTTCCTGAACTAAACGGGTAATATCAAATTCCGTATCGTCAAGATGCCGCTCCACGCAAGCAATGGCATCAGAAAGGAACTTCTCGTCCATATCGGTATAATTGAGTCCTTTTATTTCGAAAGCAAATTGCTTTTTGAAATCATTGGCCGTACGCTCCCTGATTTTCAACAGATTTTTTATACGTGCGTGAAGAGCTGAAAGATTGAAGGGTTTGGCAAGATAAGCGTCGGCACCTGCCGTGTAACCTTCATCGCGATCCTCATCCGTATTTTTAGCGGTAAGCAATATAACAGGAATATGGCATATTTCATTATTCGTTTTAATCCGGCGGGTTAGTTCCATACCATCCATTTCAGGCATCATAACATCCGATACAACGAGATCCACCTCTTCACTCCCAATTATTTCAAGGGCTTCGTTGCCGTTTAATGCCTGTAATACCCGGTATTCCCTGCGCAGCAGACGCTCCATAACAGAAAGTAACTCTTCATTATCCTCAACGATGAGTATTGCTGGAGCAGATGCATCAACTTCCATTGAATCGTATTCATCAGAAGATTCATAAGCATCCCTGTCCACGATTTTATCCCGGAATTCCGCGACCGCCACCATTGTTATTTCCTCCCCCGAATAATCATCGGATGTTATCGGAATTTCGATAATAAATTCCGTTCCTTCTTTAAATTCGGTATTAAGATGTATGGTCCCACGATGCAGCACAACCAGATCGCGTGTCAGGGACAGGCCAATACCTGTTCCTATGGTATTGTATTGTCTATAATCTCCTTCATAGAATCTGTTAAAAAGAGACTTTCTCCGTTCTTCAGGAATACCAGCACCATTGTCTTTCACTGAGATCCTGACAGATCTTTTACCCGGGACACTATTGACATTTACTTGTATGTATCCGCCTTTGTAACTGTATTTTGCCGCATTAGAAAGGAGGTTGAACATTATTTTATCAAGTTTATCACTGTCGAAATATCCTTCCATGCTATCGTCGCATACTACCGAAAGATGAAGCTGTTGTTTTCGAATCAAGGGTTCGAAACCTGTAGCCAAGTTACGTACGAATGCGGCGATATTTCCTTTAGCTACGCGTAATTTCAGATTTCCGCTTTCGGCCTTGCGAAATTCCAATATCTGCTGCAACAGACGTATCAACCGCTTTACATTGATATCCATAGTATCCAAAATTCCCTCCACACCTGATGTTTGTGCTTTTAGTTCATCTGAAGATGCGGATATTATGGTAAGCGGGGTTAAAAGTTCGTGTGTGATATTTGTAAAGAACTGCAATTTCACATGATTGAGTTCCTGAACTTTACTTGTTTCAAGTTCCTGTAAATAGAGCCTGTTCCTTAGAGTTATACGGCGCTGTAATTCGTATATTATCATTGCACCGGTAGCAACTGTTAAAACCGCATATATCAGGTATGCCCACCATGTGGCCCATAAAGGCGGCATAACAACTATTGGTAATTCCCTGATTTCTCCCCACTCTCCGTTTTCATTCGTAGCACGGACTTCAAAAACGTAATTGCCCGGTTTTAATTTCGAATAATATGCGCTCCGGCTTCCAGAGTCCGAATAAACCCAATCATTATCATGTCCGACCAAACGATATGCATATTGATTCTGTTCCGGGTTAATGTAAGTAAGGGAGGCGAACTTTATGGTAAAATTATGGTATTTCGCCGGAAGAACCAGTTTTTCAGTATATTCTGCTGTGTAAGGAGTGATTTTTCTGCGTTCTTCGTTCGGCAAATCAGCAAGCGGCCTCCCATCGATCAATATATCGGTTATGGACAGATCTAATTCTGCGGCACGCTGATATTTAATATCCGGATCTAAAACGACCAATCCCCGGCTTGTTCCGAAATACATCGTGCCATTCCGGAAATAAGAGGCTTTAATATTGAAAAAGTTATCCGGCAGCCCGTCCCGAACAGTAAAAGCCCGCACCTTCCATCGATCGTTTCCGGATAATTCCAATCTTACCAATCCATTATTTGTGCCGAGCCAAAGTATACCTTCTTCGTCCTGCTCGATACTCCCTACCATATCTCCCGGAAGATTGTACTTCAAATGTACAGAAACGAACCTGTCTTCTGCCGGATCCTACAGGCACAATCCGCTACCTTCCGTTCCTGCCCATAAACGGCCATCCCGGTCCTGTAAAAAACATAGTGGAGTATTCACTGGAAGAAATCCATTCTCTAAATTATAATGTTTACAACCGAATGTTTCCGGCTGCCCTGTATCTCCGGTGATACAGGCAATACCATTATTATTTGTAGCCAGCCATAATTTCCCATCCGTTGTTTCAATAATAGCAGTTATTTCTTTTTTCAGAATATCTTCGGATTCTTCCATTCTGTTTAAAGAATAGAAGCGTCCGTCATTATACCTTATACCCAGTCCGTTATATGTTCCGAGCCACCAGTTGCCTTTGGTATCTTCATAAATAGTGAATATAAGGTTATTAGGAATGAAAGCACTGTTGGATGCATTATAGTAGCCTACAATTTCTCCATTCCTGCACGCGATGATGCCTTCGTCTTGAATAGTTATTAAAATCTCGTCGGTAGTATTACTATAAGATATATGGTAAGGCCTTCCCGAAGTTATTATATTCTGATATTTTTCATCTTTTAAATATGCCGCTCCATATCCGAATCCAGCCCATATCGTACCGCTTTTTTCCACATACAGAGTAGAGATATAATCCGTACCCATCCCCGTTCCTGCTGCATTATGAGGAATATTAAAATATCCGGAACCGCTATTGGAATATAAAACCCCGGAACCTTTGGTACCTATCCACATTATACCGTTCTTATCCCTGAATACACTGTTGACCTCATCGACAGGAAGATAATTTTCTGCTTCGGATTTATTATAATTAACGAATGTTCCCGGTTGGTTAAAATTCATTATACTGACACCTTTGCGGGAACCGAGCCACAATGTGTTTGTTGCAGTATCCTCACTTATGGAATAAATATAATCCGATGATAACGAACGGTTGTTATTATTTTCATGACGATAGGAATTAAATAAAATATCGGTTTTATCCACGGTAAAAGATACTTCATACAGTCCCATACCGCTTGTACCTATCCATAATTTACCTGAACCGTCTTTATACATCGAAAGAATCGAATTCAGTTCAGTAGAGTTATATTGGGTAAAATTATTATCATCCGGACTATATCGGAAAATTCCGTCCCTCCATGTCCCTATTAAAATATCTCCTTCATAATCGATTATGCATTGAATATTTATATTTTCGGGAACATCCCCGGTACTGTCCATACGGTTAAAAAAATAAACAGAGTCGTTAATAATATCATAAACGGCTAATCCGCGTATATATCCCAAATATATTTGCTCATCCTCAGTTATATATATGTCGTTAATACGCTGACGAGTAACCCCATCCACTTTAATCTTACGTATTTCTCCGTCTTTTTTATCCATAATGCAAAGCCCGTCGTGCGTACCTATCCATAAACGGGATTGTTTGTCCTCCCTTACACACATAACATTATTATTGATAAGCATTCCCGGAGTATAAAGATTCGATTTTATGGTTTTAACTTCGTAACCATCATATCTGAAAAGTCCATAATAAGTGGCAATCCAGATATATCCATCCTGATCCTGATAAATATTATGAACCATATTATTGGGAAGTCCTTCCGGAGTGGAAAATTGTTCGAACCGGTAATTATCAAAAGTAAAACCATCCTCACAAAAAGTAAGAAGGTATATGGTTAGAAATACTGATACTACAGTCCTTATTTTCATTTGAACGATTTACGATTTGCGCGGATGATAATATATAATCCGGAAATCAAAGTTAAACAAATAATTAATGTGAAAATGAAATAAATAAACACCGTTTTTTATTTTACCATATTCGTTACTCGCGCGCCTGCGGACAATTTCCGGACAGCAATGCCGTAGCATAAAAAAGAGGGTACGGCATATTTAATATTCATTAACCAGGATTAACTCTGAAAAATTTATGAGCCATCCCGCTTGCTTTTACCTATCAACTTTTTACAATTTATGAAACAATAAGGCAGAAGATTTAAAAACATATTACTAATTTTGCAGCCGCTTGTACAAGCTATAATACTTAAATTAAATAAATGGAAACTAACAAAGTAAAAGTAGAAGTGGCGGATCCCACTACATTAGGTCTGTTCGGGCTGGCAATAGTAACCCTGGTAGCTTCATCCCAAAAACTCGGAATTACCGAAGGCGCGGGCTTACTCGTGCCCTGGGCATTGTTTTTAGGCGGTTTTACCCAGCTGATCGCTTCGATGTTCGACTTTAAGCACAACAACCTTTTCGGCGCTACGGCATTCGGAGCTTACGGAATGTTTTGGATAGGTATGGCATGGGGTTGGATGACCAATGCAGGAGTATTCGGTGAAAATCTTGCTGGATCGGTAGATTCGAACCAATTAGGATTCGTATTTGCAGGTTACGGAATCTTATCGCTTGTATTGACCATTTCTACGATCAAAATGAATAAAGCCATGTTCGTGCTTATGTCTTTAATAGTTCTTTTGTTTCTCTTTTTATCATTGAGTACATTCTGCACTGCACATATATGGCATTATGCTGCAGCCTACGTAGAACTGGCAATCTCAATAGTTACATTTTATGTACTGGCTGCAAAATACCTCAGCGGATTTTTCGGCCGTAATATGCTGCCAGTCGGTAAGCCCCTATGTATTTCATAGTACGGATTTAAAAGATACCTAAAAGCTGCATTTTATGGATATAGAATGCAGATTTTTCTTCTTACCACAGGATATATATCACTGATTTTCATATATTCCATTTACAGAACCCCTGAGTTTTTACACTCATATATAAATCCATATCATTCAGCGGATTCGACGGGTACAGATATGAAACTGACATAACCGTTTATAATTATATGGGCAGGTTCTGATAAATGTTCACTCAAAGTATCTTCAGGAATTTTTCGACGTACCCGCTATCCGGTATTACTCTTTCTGAAATGTACAAAATAGAAATAAATTCACCAGTAAATAGTAAAAACCCCGTTTTCACGGGGATAAGAAAGAAATAATATAAAAATTAAGGGTTGGATGTATCTTATAAAAACCGCCGGAAAAACCGTATAAACGGTATGTCAATTGCTCCATAATAAATTCCGGCGGTCTGTTGAAAATAGGCCTTTGATGTTATTGCTAATCATATAACGCCGATAGTTAAATTTTGTTACAATTAAATTTATTTATACAACAAAGCTGCGGGAATTCTTCAAAATAAATGTAACCCTCAATAAAAAACTATGAAGTAATCTTTCCCCGCAGCTTCGCTTGTATATTCAAAGTACTATTTACAGAAGATACTAAAATAATATCTTCCGGTCAGGCCGGAAAAAGAAACTCCGTCCCATACCATTTTAAAGGACAGAGTTCTAAAAGTTTCAATGCTTTCACCTTATGAGAGAGGCATGGGACTCCGATCCTGTGCCAAGAAGGTGTAAGGAATACCTCGAATAGACAGAACGGAGCCCATGCCGTTTATTATCTAAAGACAATACTACGAGTATGGTACTCCTCCACTGTCCATAATCCTATTCGTTACCTAAAGCTCCTTACTTCTCCTGGCAAATAGGACATGTTGTGGAAAAAATCCATTTTGCGGTTATACCGCAAAGACTATATGACAACAAATATAGCTTTTATTTTTGTCTTCTACAATACAGCATTTACACGGAATGAACAAAATTTCTGCCGTAATTTTTACCGCCCACTTTATTTATTTCGGTTGTTATGCAATTGCACAAAGTCCCTAATGAATCAGAATATTCCAGTCAACTATATAAGATATTTAAAATCGTTTATAACACTTAACCCTACAAATATAAAGGTCGTTTTACTTCTTATCAAAATTAATAAATCGTTTTTAACTACAAATTCACCTGCTCGCAATAAATAGATATTGATCCGTTATCTAAAACTAATAAAATAAAAACAGAGCCGTGGATTTTCACGGCTCTGTTTTATTTGTTAAACCTATTTCTTAGAAGTTGTAAACAACACCTAACTGAATGTTTTCCAGATTAAGGTCTGCTCCACCCCATTGATTTTTGAAATCACCTGTTTTACTAAGTTCGTATCCGAAGAAACCAACCTTAGCAATTAAAGAAACGCTTTCCGAAACATTGAAAGCAGCTCCAGGACGGATACCAACTGCAAAAACGTTAGTAGCGTCTTTTGCTTTTGTTTCTTTCATGTACTCATAAGTAATACCTCCGTCAAGGAAAAGGTTTGCAAATCCAGCTTTAAGATAAGTCCATCTTACATAAGGAGATACCTGGAAACCGTTAGAATATGAACGCTGTGTAGCTGTTGCGCGAGATTGTTCGTGAATATAACCCAACTGCATAGCTACTCCCCAATCTTCGTGGAACTGATATCCCACTTCAGGAAGAATCTTAAAGTTTATAAGGCTTTCCTGACCTGTTGTTTTTTGACCGGAAAGAACACCGTTACCTCCTATCCAAAAACTTCCTTTTTCCTGTGCCTGTGCGCCAAGAACGATTCCACACAATAAAAATACACCTAAAATCAACTTTTTCATAACAATCTAAATTTAGTGTTAGTGGTTTTAAATATTTTCCTTTACATTTGATAGTGTAAATATCAATTATAAGTATCATAAAAAGGCAACATAAATGAGAACTTAAATGTCCGATTTTTCTTTTTTAGATAAATTAGTACAAACAAATATTAAAAGAAGATGAGAATTGTATCAAAATCTGACAATTTTTACACGAATACGGACACTATCTCTGTTAACAACTTCATTATCACGAAGAAAATTAAAGTACCTGAAAGAATAAATTTCAGCAAAAATATAGTTTTCGACGGAATAATTTTTTTAATATGTTTAAAAGGAAGTGGAAAACTGAAAATAAATTACCGCGAAATTACTCTGACAGAGAATCAGGTTATGGTCATTTTACCCTATCATATAGTAAAAAAAGTGTGGCAAAGCGACGATTTCAGTATAGCTGCGCTTTTTCTGGGCAACGACTTCATGTCGAATATGGTCCACTCGTTTAACCTGGTGAATGCGTTCTATTTTAGTAAATACCCTATTGCTACGTTTTCCAAGGAACAGATCGATGAACTAATGGAATTTCATCACCTTATCTTAAAAAGATATAAAAAACTAAGAGCTCCTTACAGTACAGAGGCTGTATCGGAACTTATAAGGGCATTTATTCTGGAGGTTTTATGCCTGTTCAGAATAAACAGATCCAATTCATTGAATCATATACCGAGCCGTCAGGAAAAAATTGCTGAGGATTTTTTCAAACTGCTCGTTACAAATTTCAAAACCGAGCGTAGCGTTAAGTTCTATGCAGAGAAATTGTGTTTCACTCCTAAATATTTATCTACAATAATTAAGAAAACTACCGGACATTCCATACAGGAATGGATCAACGAGCTGGTTATACTTCATTCCAAAAGCCTGCTTAAAACAACGGATATGACGGTACTGCAGATATCCGAAGAAATGAATTTTTCCAATCCTTCTTTTTTCGGACGGTTCTTCAAGCAATATTCCGGCATGACTCCTCTGGAGTTTAAAAAGAGTGAAATTTAATCGGAGGCATATATTTTGTTCCATATGCGGTAAATATTACCGCATATGGAACTGTCCCGAAATAAATTAAAGAAAATACACGGCTATGAAGAGGGAAAGAGTGATTCCATCGATCCGGAATCGCTCGATAAAGCACTGGCTTATAAAAAGAATTTTCTTAAAAATTTTATCTCAATAAACCAGACACAGATCGAACCCAGACTGTCGAGCGGTAAATTTTTTGTCACACGCAAATATGACGGTGAATATGCGATAATATTTTATGACAGAGGCACCACCGTCACCGTAAACAGATCCGGAAGGGTAAGGGAAGGAATACCGTGCATTGAAGAAGCAGGTAAATTAATCTCTGAGGCAGGAATCCAGCAGGCAATTATACCGGCAGAGATATACGTTCATGATACGGAAAGAAAAACCCGGGTCAACGATCTCATTTCAGCACTCGCGGATAAAAATAAAATTTCCTCATTGAAGCTGGCTGTTTTCGACATTCTCGAAGTAGATCATAAAAACTTTAACTATACCTCTTATAAAGATATCCATGACCGGCTGTTATCGATATTCGGGAACGGTATTTTATGTTCCGTGGTGGATATGGAAATTGTAAATTCGGGTGAAAAAGTCAGTTTTTTGTTTCGCAAATGGGTAGACGAAGAAGGTTCCGAGGGATTAGTCGTACGAACCGAGCTCCCTGTAACCTATAAAATTAAACCACGGCATAACATAGATGTCGTCGTAGTGGGCTTCTCTGAAGGAACTGGAATAGAGGCAGGCCAAGCACGTTCACTGCTTACCGCCATGATACCGGAGAATGGCAAATATCAGATCATCGGACGGGTCGGCAGCGGCCTCTACGAGACCTTAAGAAAAGATATGTATAAAAAATTCATAAAAAAAACGCTGAAATCCGACTTTATAGAAACAGACACCAATTACGTCGCATTCCGAATGGTCGAGCCTGAAATGGTTATCGAAGTCTCGGTTAACGATCTTCTTTTCGACACCGTGTCCGGTCCAAAACAAAACGCCGTATTATACATAGAGAACGGTGAATTTAAACTTCATTCGTATGTTGACGGATTTAAATTTCTTGCTCCTGTTTTCGAAAGAGTACGGGATGACAAGAAGGCGGACGCGGACGATGTAAGAATATCACAGGTAGAAGATTTATGGAACAGGGAAACCGAAACCGTCCCAAAGAAACCGGAAAATACGGAATCACCCAAAAGCAAACTATTGATACGTGAAGTATATAAAAAAACATCCGGCACTAAAACAATGGTTCAGAAATATATGATATGGAAGACCAACAAGGACAACCGCATCGATTATCCTGCTTACGTACTGCATATAACAAATTTCAGCACCGACAGAAAAGAGCCGCTCCAGAGGGAAGTAAGAATTTCCGACAGCCGCAGACAGATATTCGAACTTATGGAAAAACTATTGGAAACGAATATAAAAAAAGGCTGGTACATGGTATCATCCGATAAGTATCCGGAAAAAGAAATACAGGAAAAATCATCTTCAAAACAGAAAAATAAAAAAAAGGTCGTAATAAAAACATAAATTATTTTTAATATATTCGATCAGGGAAATAAACTAATAAAATGTAAATATGAGGTAAGATTAACCTTTTCCGAAGCTCAGCGGTTTCATTTCAACATTCGAAAGATGAAGAATGAGACAATATCTATCGCCATCGACCCTGCCCTCCAGAAACCCTCTATATGCCGCACCACCGCGGGAGAGCATTATAGGATCGGTTCCTTTTTTTCCTCCTCCCACCAGCATAAGGGAGTCGGTATCATGAAGTTCTTTAGCCATATTATACAAAAAATCGTAAGTAACACCGTTAATATGCCTTATCTGGTATTTTCTCGTAAATATGAATTTCCGGATAGCTTCGTCTTTTTTAAACCTCTTACCTGTCCATTTAAGGGGAATTTCCGAATTTACATTCGAAGGAACTTTATTGATATCCCGCCTTTCTTTTTCCGTACCGTCGGGATTGATTACACGCTGAAAGAGATTGACACGGTATGCGATATCATCGTTTTTGTCGACGTATAATTTGTGTGTATGGTTCAGCATTTTACCTATCATCTCCATATCGATCTCCGGATCTCCTGCCATTATATCGTCCGCTAAAAGTCGCAGATCGTCATAATGTTTCAACGACCGTTCAATGTCTATCGTGGACTTGATAAACTTAATATTTTCTTTCGTCCTCCCATTCGGCAAAACCATTTTTACGCTTTTCTTCAGGTAATTTACATGAAAAACCACTTCCGCATCACGTCTTCTGGAATCTGATATGTGTATTGGTCTCATAATAATGAAAAATCAATGTCTTCGTCAATTTCAACTATACCCTCATCGTCTTCGTCGATCCATCCGGGCTGCTCGAGGCTAAGCATTTCAAAAACATTTTTTACTCCGACAAGCATAAAAACTGTCGAACCATCATTTGAAATCATAATAAAAGCAGGATAGCCTTCGCATCCATCGAAGTAACAGTATTCGAAAAAATAAATATCCCGGCCTATTGTTTCTACAAAATTCTTATCGGAATCGGTAAGCTGATAAAATACATTGATACTATAATCGAGAAATTCATTTGCAGAAATTTTTTTAGTCAGGTCGATTACCGATGCGAAACTCGAACCATGCAGCTTCGCGGGATCGCCGTTCTCATCGACTGCAACGAGTTCGTCCCTGTCCACCCATTCGCCATCTTCGGAAACAATCCCCAGCCCGGTGCCTCCTTTGGGAATAATAACAGTACCCGAATCATCAGTCCCGGCAATACGGCATGGATCGCCGTTTGCATCCTGCGCGACGACTTCAGTCCAGCCGTAGAGTTTCTTACGGTCTACACGTACGGGAGATACTTTAAATTCTTTTTTTTTAATTCTGAAAGTGAGTTCGCGAGCCATGGAACCAAACATTTTAGTTCCACTGTTTCAAATTATATGCCCTTATAAAAATACGGAAATTTAATAATATTCGAATTCCCGCTCTTCGAGCCTGTACGAAATCTCATCATAGGAATTAATAGTAGATACTCTGGAGATCCAGTTACCATATGAGTCGAATTTTTTATAGTCATAATAGGAAGTAAATTCCATTCCTTCCGTAGAAATGGAATATTTTGTTACAAGTACTTTTTTCTTTTCATATTAATAGAGACGGTCGCGTCATTAGGTGCAATATATTCAGAACCGACCATATATCCATTTTTATAAAAAAAATGAGAATAAACTACATATACATTTCCATCTATATTGGTACTATTTTTTATTACCCTGTTTTTTTCATTTCCATCGAAAACTTCGAATTCAACCAGAATCTGGTCACTTTCCGAATCCATCATAAAAGTTTTATTTCCCGAATGCTCATAACGAAATTCCTTCTCATCCTCTCCTTTCATGGTCCGGATCATACCCAAAGTATCGAAATTCCACTCAAAAGAGTCGATTTTAGTTCTTTCATAAAAATCAGGATTAAGAATTATATATTCTCGCTGATTGTCAGTTTTGACGGGTCCGTTAAATTCATAAGACTGTGCCGAGAACTCCCTCGGCAGATCCCTTGAAACAGTACATGATGATAACAATACCGAACATAGCGACAAGTAAAATAGAAGTCTGGGCATTTTATAAAATTTGGTTCGATACAAAATTATCGATAAATTTAACATTAGTTATCCGGTCAGGGCATTTAATTTGTACTAACCGTAAAAAATGGGTTATGAAATTTTACTATATTCTTTTTGCAATTTCGGCATTCTTCGTATCTTGCAAGAACAATCCTCAAGAAATGAAAAAAGCAACATACAGCGGTGAAGATATGAGCCATGACGCAACCGTTTATAGGGATAATGAAACCCGACAGGCCATTTCGGAGGTAAATACCGGAAGCGAATGGAAACTATATGCCGGAAAGAATATAAACAGCATCGATTTCAATGAAGCGGTATTATCCGGAAACGGTTCCGGTACATACAGCATAGATGTTCCGGATTCCATCCGCAGCTACTTTCTTTTCGAAACCGGCAAAGGGACTTCCATTATCGCGGAGAGACACCTTCCATTGACATGCGGATATAATTTCAGGGATATGGGCGGATACAGGACAAAGGATGGTAAATACGTAAAATGGGGGAAAGTCATTCGTTCCGACGAACTCAAGGGTTTAACCGAAGAAGATTTGGAATATCTTGCAAGTATTCCGATAAAAACGATCGTTGATTTTCGCGCAGCTTCGGAAATTAACTCTGCTCCGGATAAAATGCCTGTCTCGGTACAAGAGAGATATGAACTTTCGATAAGCCCGGGAAATCTCCAGGATATAATAATGAGAGGGGATATAACCCAGGATAATCTCGAAACGGCTATGACGGATATGTATAAACTCATGGTAACCGACAATGATTGCGTAAAGCAGTTCCGGGAATTTTTCAATCTTTTGAAAAACGAAGGAAATCTTCCCCTGCTTTATCATTGTACCGCCGGTAAAGTCCGTACAGGAATCGCCTCTGCCTTATTACTTTCCGCTCTTGGAGTCGACAGGGAAACCGTAACGGAAGACTATCTTCTTTCGAACAAATATGTAAGTATAAAATATGCTGCGTATATAGAACAATTCCCCGTATTGAAACCAGTATTCGAAGTACGAGGGCCATATCTCGATGCGGCATTCGATAAAATAGAGCAGGAATACGGATCCCTGAATTATTTTATAACGGATATTCTGGATACTGATATCGAGAGACTTCGGGAGATTTATCTCTATTAATTTAATTTCTTCCCGATAACAACCGGATATTCAATTTCACCTTAATTTTCACATCCATTTGGTCTGTGTTTTGCATTTATGCTAAAAAAATAGCATAAATTATAATCACAGCTAATACTTATTATTATGAAAAAGACTATTGTATCTGCTATGTTTCTTTTCGGATTACTGGCAGCAGTAAACGTAAGTGCAGAAACTACCGCAGAAAGACAGGTGGATTTTAAAGAAAACCAACAGGAACGTAAAGAAAACTTCGAGCAAAGACAAGAAAACAAAGAAGAAAGATTTAAAGACAGACAGGAAGACAGGGAGCGTAATTTCGAAAACAGACTTCAGAATACTTCCAATACCTCAGAAGAACGCAAGGAGAAAATCGAAGATTTCAAAGAAAATCAACAGGAACGGAAGGAGAATTTCGAGCAAAGACAGGAAAGAAGGGAAGATAATTTCGAACAAAGACAAGATATGAGAAAGGATCTTCACAACACTGTAGAAGAAATTAGAAACTAAACCAAGTTTTACAATAGCGAAAACACACCTAATTCTTTCATTTTGCTTATGATTCTTAAAAAAAATATTAATAAATATTTTTTTGTAAATTCATTTATTTGGATTATCTTTGTGATGAAGTACCGGAAATCCGGTCAACTTCACTGAAACCTATTAAGTGTCAAAACTGCAACATTTGTACTGTGAGTAGGTTTATAGGCAAGGTGGAAGAGTTCATATCTCATCATTCGGCATGAACTCCGCCTGTCCTACTCGGGTTGTTGCAGGCCTTGATACGCAGGCTGGAGTTTTATGCTTTTATTGATGGGCATAATATAATTTCGCCCCGAGGCTCTGGCAAATGTAATTTGACTTTAAAACGGGAAGTTACACTTCCGGGGTCGTCGGGAAATATATTTTTTCATATTTGAGGGTTAATGAATGCACTCCCGGCGGCCCTTCTTTTAAACATATCCGGATATTTTATCCAAATTCATACTTTTTGCCATAGAATCGAATATCTCCCTGTAAGTGACCTCCTTTACATACAATTCATCATGTGTGCCAGATTCCACGACCCTGCCATCTTTCATGACATAAATAACATCGGAATCTATTATCTGAGATATACTGTGTGAAATAATTATCACAGTACGATCTTTTTTTATTGCATCCAATCCCTCCTTGATCTGTTGTGTAGATATGGCATCGAGACTTGCGGTAGGTTCATCGAGAAAAATTATAGGAGGATTCTTAATAAACATTCTTGCAATAGCAATTTTTTGCTGTTGACCGCCTGATAGAGAGGTTGCGAGAGTATCGTAGCCATCAGGCATTTTCTCAATCTGTCCATGAAGATAAGCCTTCACCGATGCCTCTATCACTTCTTCCATGGAGGCATCCGGATTACCATAACGAATATTTTCAAGTATTGTACCATTGAAAATATGATTCTTCTGTAATACAAGACCTATATTATCACGCAAATAAGCCGTATCATAATCGTCCAGTGATCTACCGTCCAATGTGATTTCTCCTGAGTCCGGAAGATAAAATTTATCCAGAAGATTTATCAAAGTACTTTTTCCGGCCCCGGACAATCCTACCAGTGCAGTAATCTTATTGGGTTCTATCACCATATTTATATCTTCGAGAGTGCGAAGATCGTTATCCGGATAAGTAAAATTCATATCCTTTATTTCAAATTTACCGGATATTTTATTCGGCTTATAACTTCCCGAGGATTCCACCTGATGCCCAGCTTCCATGATTTGAAAGAAACTTTCAGAATAAATAAGAGCATCGTTCATCTCATCATAAATCCTGTGAAGCTGTCGAATCGGTGCAGAAACATTATTAAAAAGTAAAATATGAAACATTATGGCACCTATTGTCATTTCCCCTCTCAAAACAAAAAATACCGTGAGGATTATAATTATAACCACCCCTATCTGCTCTATAAAACTTTTTATTCCATCGAAAAGAAAACTTATTCTCCTCGTTTTAAGCTGTGTTTCTGTGAGGCTGTTTTGCAGTGCCAACTGCCGGGCTCCTTCCATATCCTCACGAATAAAAAATTTTATGACCGTAATGGAGTCCAGAATAGTTATTATCCCCTGACTCTTGTTTTCCCTCAGATCTTTTATTTTTCTACGTGCGCCGCGTAGTTTTTTCGCCTGCAACCAACTGACATAGAAATAAATAGGTATTATACTCGACCCTACGAGACCTACATAAAAATTCGCATTGAACATTACTATAAGCGCTACTGCGGAATTTGCAAACAGGGGAAGTATATCTATGAAAAAATTCTGTATCAACCGGGTAAGACTCTCTATTCCTCGGTCTATACGGGTCTGTAGTTTTCCTGATTTATTACCGCCTGAACTAAAAAATGCCAACCTATAAGTTAAGATTCTGTCTATAATATCCTGTGCAAGATCCCTTGCTACAAGAATTCGGAGTCTCTCTCCATAGTATTTCTGTCCGAACTGAATGAAAGAATTTATAATTTCTTTTCCGATAAGTATTGCCGAGATCGTTCCCAGTATGGATAATCCCTCGTTAAAAGCTCTTTCACTTACCGTAAGATCATTTACCTTATCGACCGTATACCTCAATACCCAGGCATTTACCTGAGCTGCAAGGGATCCTATAAAGGTTAATATAAGAGCCAAAACCAGCAGCCATTTATAGGGTTTTATATAACTGCTTATCTTTTTGAAAAGTTGTACAAGGGTCATAAACTTTATTTTCTACCTAAGAAAGCAATAAAAGTACCGTTTTGAGATAAAGCAAAAAGCGCCGGATTATCCGGCGCTTCCCATAAATAAATGTTTAACTATGAAGTATGGTCTCCTCCGGTCACGCCATACACTTCGGCTGTAACGAAGCTCGACTCATTGGAGGCAAGAAATACATAGACCCCTGCCAGTTCGGCCGGCTGCCCTGCTCTTTTAAGAGGAACGTGCTGTCCGAATTCCGGCAATTTATCAGGGAATTGACCGCCGGAGACTTCCAAAGCGGTCCATACAGGTCCGGGAGCAACAGAATTAACTCTTATTCCTTTATCCGCAACCTGTTTTGCAAGAGCCCTGGTAAATGCTACTATCGCACTTTTAGTCGCAGCATAATCCACAAGATCTTTACTCGGTTGGAATGCCTGGATAGAAGAAGTGGTAATAATGCTGGAACCTGCCGGCATCAACGGCAGGGCAGCCTTAACGATCCAGTACATTGAGAACACATTCGTTTCAAAAACTTTTCTCAATTGGTGCGTACTTAGATTGGAAATATCTTCCAATGCTATCTGCATCCCCGCGTTAAGCGCCATTATATCCAATCCGCCGAGTTCCTGATGTGCTTTTTTAACTATTTCATTACAAACATTCTCGTCGCTGACATCACCCGGAAGCAGAACGACCTTACGTCCTTCTTTTTTAAGAAGCTCAGCCAATGATTCGGCATCCGGCTGTTCATCCGGAAGATAATTGATCGCTATATCCGCTTCCTCGCGGCAGTAAGCAATCGCTACAGCGCGTCCTATACCGAAATCTCCTCCAGTGATCAACGCCTTTCTGCCCTCAAGCCTACCGTGTCCGATATAACTTTCTTCTCCGGAATCCGGAACAGGATTCATACGTCCCTGTATCCCCGGTGGTTTTTGGGACTGCGCTTCAAAACCTCCCGTATAATACATATCGAGAGGATTAATAAGTATTTTTTTTTCTTTCATATTTTTTTCTATTTATTTTTTCCGTGCCTTCCGAATCCGAAAACAGTTTCCCTGTCATCACGGATATTCCGGATTTTATTTGCAAGTATTTGGGAAGCTATCATACTGAAAGTTATCCCATTACCTCCATATCCCAGGGCAAACAAAATCTTCGGGTCATATTGGGCACCTATATAAGTCAATCCGTCTTTTGTTGAACTGAAAGTTCCGCTCCATACAAATTCAGCAGTAAACGGAATATGGGAAACATCCGGCGGAATTTTTTCTCCAGTATCTGACTTTTTTTCCGCAGGAGAAATCTTCGTCTGAGCGAATCATTAAACTGTTCATCTTCTCCTCCGACAATTATCCGGCTGCCGTCGGTTCTTATATAGAGATAAGGTTCCCGGGTTTAAATTTTTCACTTCACCACTATTGAGAAATTCCACCGGGAGACCGTATTTTTTACGCACCGCGTATTCTTTCTGAATAAGGGAATAGCCATTTTCATTACTGCCAAGATATAAACTCGGGACTCTAAGGAAAGAGGGATCATATGAAATCTGTTTGAAAACATTTTCAATATCCGTAATAGAATCCAGACATGAATGGTAAGCCTTTACGGCATTATCCTCTCCCACTTTTTCTATCAGATCGACTAATGGAGTATCTATCTCGTACTGTAAAAGTGCCGTACTGGCACATGAACTCCCTGTCGCAATACTCCTTTTATCGATAACCGTACAACCTATACCCGCACGACATAATTCATTCGCGACCAATGCGCCGGGAATCCCTCCTCCTATAACTGCCACCTCTGTACGGTGATTGGCACGCAATTGATTAAAATACTGATATAAAGGATTTTTAACTATCCAATATGGTGAACCGGAATACAGATCCATAATTTAGATTAATAATACCGGTCCGTACGGACCGGTATTTATATTTATGCCATAACTTTTTTCTTTCTCGACTTGTGTTGTTGGGGTTGATCCTTCCCATAATCGCTCCATTGCAGATCGGACTGAGGCATTGAGGAACTTATTTCACAGCTTCTTTCTTTACTGAGCTGCTGGGTCAATTCTTCCATTTTTTCAGCATCTATACCCTCATCTACTTCGACATCTAGCAATCCGTTGGTTTGTTCTACATATTCCTGCGGATTGTCGATCCTATTCCACTGTTCCTTAGTCTGAGTGCTTTTACCCTCATTCCACGGACCTGCAAAATCTTCTCCTTGTGACATGTTGAAATATTTATTTCCATACCTCGGATCTTCCTGACGAACCCCTGGAGGGAAATTAGGCTTAATTGTTTCCAATGCCGCCTCGAATTGTTGATAGTGGGTGATCTCCCTTGTCATTAAAAACTTTAATGTTTCTTTTACATAAGGGTCGTCCGTGAATTTAAGCAGGTATTCGTAAACAATCTTCGCCCTTGATTCTGCAGCAATATTCGATCTGAGGTCTACAGTAAGATCTCCGTTAGCATTTACATATGCTCCGCTCCATGGTATACCGTTACTATCCGTAACTGTTGGTCCACCTGCGGTCAATACACAAAACTGTGGATTGTACAATGCCTCGTTAATAATATTTTCCTTTGCTGCACTGCCATTCATTATATCACTGATCCATGATGATTCAGCGGCATCTTTCATTTCTCCGTTAACACCTGCCAGCAACATAGTAATTGTTGCTCCTACAATCTCCAGATGACTGAATTCTTCAGAAGCTATATTCATGAGCATATCATATTTGTCAGGATATGCTTGCTTGCAGGCGAATGCCTGTACGAAATACTGCATAGCCGCTTTCAATTCTCCGTTACCTCCTCCGAATTGTTCCAGAAGAAGACGAGCAAAACGCGGATCCGGCTGGGATACACGCGCATTGAACTGTAATTCTTTAACGTGATAAAACATAATTGTATAATTTATAAATTAATAGATAGTAATGTCGATGCGTCAATCCGACCATATTCATTAACCTCTATGTCCTTAAATGCAATTTACATACCCATTTATTCTCTTTACGGTAACATTATTTAACACTGCGGATAATTTTTTACATATCAAATCAGTTATCATATCCAAAACATTTTTATATATTACACTATCGATTCGTTTCTATTTCCGCAACTTCAGGATAATTTATTACGTTATATAATACATTTGTATTATCATCGTTTACTTATGCGACAAGATCACAACGCTATTATGTCATTCAAGAAGTATTATATATGGTTAATTTGCATTTTCATCTGCGTTTCATGCACGGATAGATCGGATCTTGAGATAGTTGGTGACTCTGAAAACATAATCATTTATGTCGAAATCGAAGAACTTGCAGAATCTAAGTTTACTCCCGAGTCTAATTTAAAATCCCATTTTGACGACGGGGACGCAATAGGGGTTTTCGCTGTACAACGCTCTCCGTCTGCCCCTGGAATTCAGGTTTACCCTACGACTGCAGCTGCAGGTAACTATATTATGTATAACGTAAAATATACGTATAACTCCTCCACCGACAGTTGGACAACTACCCACAGCCCATATATTTTTCCGAGCGACGGTACTCCGGTCGATTTTTACGCATATTACCCATATAATGCAACAGTGACTACCGCAGCCCAGGTCCTTTATTACAATGCCAAGTCAAAAAGTCATGAGATATTAACATCGCGTAGTATAAATAAATCGAAGAATAATAAACAAGTTGTTTTCAATTTCAAGCACAAACTCGCCCTTATACAAGCTACCGTACCGGATGATATGCTGTATGAAAATATAACGGTTACCCTGCTAAATGCCCTTTATTATGGCCCTCTTAACCTTTCAGCCCCGAATCAAGCGAATGAGCTTGTCCCATCAAATGCCTATTCAAATCTTCCCATGATCAAAAGTTACGACGGTATCTACAGAATTTACGTCCCTGAACAAACTTCTATCGCGAATACTCCATTAATAGTAGTCGAGGAGGACAACGACCTATATTATATATCCAACCCTGAAACACGCACATTCGAAGGAGGCTATGCTTATAATTTCAATACGACCTTATATAAGATCGACGACGAGATGGCCAATTGTTACATCGTACGTCCGAACTGGTCTGTGACCATACCTTTGGCACGAGCATATACCATATGGCTCGAAAATCCGGAACTTTATGCCACTAACCCGAATTTAACCGACGAAATTACGCTTAAAGTCCTATGGTCAGACACGGAGAATCTGATCACATTCAGCACCTTAGGCTCCCAGACAACAGCGGTCGCCACTGTTTCCGGAAGCGGAAGGGAGGGCAATGCAGTGATAGGGGCATTTATAGACGGACAGTTAAGATGGAGCTGGCATATATGGGTTACAAATTACGACCCTAAACTATCACACTATATTTATAATAACGGAAGTGCGGAATACATTTTTATGGATCGCAATCTCGGAGCCATGAGCAAAACTCCGGGCAATATCTCATCTTATGGATTATTTTACCAATGGGGAAGAAAATATCCATTCCCGGGTCCTGCGACAATCAGCGGAACAACGCAAAATCATACTACAGTGTATGGAGACTACAACTCGACTCTTTTTGCCCGTGTTTCAAATCAATACAACCTGGCAAACAGCATAAATAATCCCACTACGTTTTATTACACTTACTCGACGAACGAGCCTGAATACAACAGCAGTACAAACGATTGGTATACCAACGACAAAGCGCTACAAAATGCATACTTATGGGAGAATGTCGACGGATCGAAAACAGTTTTCGATCCGTGTCCGAGGGGATGGAAGGTTCCGCCTTACAGGGGTAACCGAAGTCCATGGGAAGATTTCAACACATCTAATACTCAAAGTACGTCATACGGCATTTTAAGGGACGGGGTCGATTACTGGCCCGCGGCAGGTGTACGGCATTTTAGCATGACCGGTGATTTTTACAACACTGGCCCCGCCGGATATTACTGGTCGGCAACCGCAGATGCAACGTCCGTCGAACAGAACGGTGCACCGGGCGCGGGCTGGTTCTCATTTGGCGGTAATATTTCAAGGGCATTCCATCCCCGAGCATACGGACTTCCCGTAAGATGTGTACGCGACCTTGCTAACGAATAAAACCTCAGGTAAATGAAAAATTTAACCATAATTTGTTTCTCGGTTTTCTTGTTCGCTTCCTGTACCAAAGATCCCGATATTAAAGTAATCAGTAAGATCGCCGTACAATTCGCAACTTACGGGGAACAAGGAGAAGCCGCGTCGCGCGCTTCGGATAACACATGGCACAACGGCGATATGATGGGAATTTTTATGATCGATAACGGGACTGTCCTTGCATATGAAAACATTTCCAATAATGCCTTTAACAGGAAATATATCACAGAAGACGGCGATGGAGAGTTTGTGCCGTACATTATAACAGAAACAGTTTATTTCCCGTCGGATACATCTCTTGTGGATTTCGTCGCCTATCATCCGTTTACAGAATCCGAAAATATACAGATCATCGGTAACAGATATTTGTATCCGATAAATATAAACGATCAGTCGAATATACCTGCATTGGATTTAGTGTATAGTAATAATGTTACAGGAATGAACCTGCTCGATCCTGTGGTTCCGCTTAAGTTCGAACATATGATGTCGCATCTGGTTTTTAATTTCCTGCCGGCAGGGGATGTTTCTATCGAAGAACTCGAGGATATTAAAGTTACCGTGCACGGAATGTACACCGAAGGAGGAATGTTTATGGATAACGGATCATTCACTTATGAATCGGGATCGATAAGGGATATCGCTCCGCTGCACCACAACAGTTCTTATGCGGAAGCTATGGTCCTTCCTACTCCTCCGACACCTGAGAGCAACAGGTATTTTTCACTTCAAATACCGAATATAAATTATAAAAAATACCGTACTGCACAAATTGTTGCTAATTACATTTTCGAAAGCGGCACGCGTTATAATATCAATGTACGGGTGGACAGGGATACTATATCCGTCGAATATGAATTGTCGGACTGGATCGAGATTCCGGAATATATCGATAGTTATCCGGAAGAATCCCTGACCAGCCCCAACTGCTATATAGTAAAACCGGGAATGTATCAGGAGATTCCCGTACTCAAAGCGTATACGGTATGGGCTACACAAGTACCGTTAGATCCGAAAAACGTTGACCTCTCCGGCAAAGTCACCTCCGAAGTAATATGGGAGGAAATTCCGGGACTCATAAAAAGAATCGAAGTAGAAGGCAAAGACAGGCAATCCCTAATCACGGTATACACAGAAGGAGGTAAGGGCGAAGGCAACGCACTTGTCGGCGTATACATCGGCGGAACCTTGCGCTGGAGCTGGCATATATGGGTTACAAATTACGATCCGGAAACGGAGAACCTGTTTCGCAATAACGGAATGGAAGATAACACTATAATGGACCGGAATCTCGGCGCTCTCTCCAAAACCCCGGGAGATCTGCAAAGCTTCGGGATGTATTACCAGCATGGCAGGAAGGACCCGTTCCCTCGTCCCGCATCTTTAAGTTCGAGCAATACCTACGACCATATGTCACTTTACGATAAAAACGGACAGCGGCTATATGTAATATACGACGATCAGCCAGCTTCACCAAACATGGCGAATTCGGTAAAACATCCCTATACATTTTACAGCGTAGGGCAATACAGTAATTACGGAACTATGGAGTGGTATTCGGGTGATATCATGCAGAATTACCAATATCTATGGTATACTATTTCCGGAAAAAAAGGGATTTACGATCCGTGCCCCCGAGGGTGGAGGGTACCCTATGTTACTAATTATTCACCTTGGGCTATAGGTACGCAGGACATAAAACAATATTTATCGATCACAACTAACGGCTTAAATCTGTCTTATCCAGACGGATCAGTAGTTTATTTCCCGGCCAACGGAATGATGGATAGCGGAACAGGCGGAACTACCGGAGCATTTACGCAGATAGATTATTTTATACGGATATGGCACGCTAATTCTACAAGAGATGCAAATACACTGTATAACCTCGGAGGGATTTTCATTAATATGAATACAGCATTGGCAGGAACACAGACTTTTTCGGGAAGAACACGTCAAAGTTACGGAATGAACGTAAGGTGTGTAAAAGAAAAATAGAAGTAATTCTTAAAAATCGAATCGTAGTTGTCGGGCATCCAGCTTTTTAGGAAGTTCGACATTACTAACTGTCAACCCTATAAGCCTTATTTTTCTTCCGTTCAGATTAACGCTGTTCATGAGATTCACCGAAGTATCGTAAAATACATGGTAGTCTCTTATAAAATCCGGGAACGTCAGACTGCGAGTCATAATATCGAAATCGGAATATTTTATTTTAAGCGTCACCGTGCGCCCGCGAAAATTTTTAGTGGACACCCTGTCCCACACTACTCCTGCCACAACGTCCAGTTCACTCATTATTTCTTCACGGTCAACCAGATCCTTTAGGAAGGTATTCTCTTCCCCAACAGATTTTCGTATCCTGTCCGGGCAAACTTCTCGGTTATCTATGCCGCGTGCGAAATTATAATAACTATGGCCTGCTTTACCGAAGTGCCGCGTAAGTCCTTCTTCGGAAATATTCCGGAGATCGCTTCCCGTAGCAATCCCGAGTTCATGCATTTTGACAGCAGTAACCCGCCCCACCCCGTAAAAATCCTCTATTCTAAGATTCCTCACGAACACATCTACATCCTCCGGTTTGATAACGAACAGACCGTCCGGTTTACCCATGTCGGAGGCTACCTTTGCAAGGAATTTATTTACAGATACTCCGGCGGAAGCAGTCAACCCAGTACGTTCCTTTATCTTCAATTTAATTTCCCTGGCTATCAATGTAGCTGATGGATTATTCTTTTTATTGTCCGTAACGTCAAGGAATGCCTCATCGAGCGATAAAGGCTCGACTATATCCGTATATTCCCTGAAAACATCCATTATCTGGGCGGAAACAGCCCTATACACATCGAATCGGGCAGGAACGAATATAAGCGAAGTACATTTCTTTTTGGCTGTAACCGACGGCATGGCGGAACGTATGCCAAACTTACGTGCCTCGTAGCTTGCGGCAGCTACTACGCCCCTGTCTCCTGAATATCCAACGGCAACAGGTTTACCTCTAAGGGACACATCATCCCTTTGTTCTATGGACGCATAGAAGGCATCCATATCTATATGTATTATCTTCCTTTGAGGCATATTTAAAACAACGATCCGCACCTGCAAAAAGTACGGATCGCCTAATATTTATATTACATTTCTATTTGTTATACGTCGATATTTTTACATTCGAATAGACCGATTTCCGTCCGCTCATCTGTCGTAATCCGACGCGTCCGGACTCAATAGGAGGATAATCTTCCGCACTGAAATAGAAATATCTGTCGTTTCCGTCTCCGCTGACTTTCATTATTATCTCCGTACCTCTTTTGATAAACGTCATGCGATAGGTTTCCATAGGTTTGAACAATAACGGGAACAAATATTCCGGAGTGAGTTCGGTATCACGCAATCCTTTTTTATTATCCGGCATATAACGTCTTCCCCGGATATAATCGGTATTACGTACATCCGGATCATTTTCATAAGCGGCATAACTTATATGCAGGGTATTCATGTGGTTGAAATACTTACTCATGGCAGGAACTGCGCGTTTATCCCTCCATTTATAAATATCACGGTCATATCCGGGTTCTCCGCTGCCTTCCGCCTGTATATAAATTATATTTACAAAACGGTCGAGATCATCCAACCTTGTAAATTCATATTCAATCTTTATATCTCCGTCGAAACTATCCTTCGTCCAAAGTACCGAATGATCCGCATCTGAAGCTAAATCCGGACCGGCATGAAACTCGATGCCTTCTTCGGTATTTACCACAGTCGCTTTATCTCCGTCAAGGAACCATTTCTTTTCCCACCTCGATTTGCCGTCGTCATGGAACTTCACTTTCCAGTTAACATCGTCCATTTCAGCAAATCGTTCCGTCATAACAGGATCATAATCGGTTCCAAAATAATTACCGTAATGAGTCGGTTGGTTATATCCCACATTCTGCTGAGCGACAGTCAGCCTATATATAACATCCTGCATGAATGTAGGGAAACGGTAAGCTGTCGGATGAGGCGTCATATAGATCCTTATTTCACTATTATCAGCATTACGCCATATAACCTCTTCTCTCCAGTCTCCAAATATATCGGCTATAAGGCATGGATTAGCTTTAGTTCCATTGTTCGATGCAATTCCCAGTTCCCGACCGTCAAAAATAGTCGTCGTACCGAAACCGTGCCATTTTTCTATCCTTACGCCATCGAGAAGTTCACGTGTAAGATCGCCGTCCCACCAAACCGCCATATTGATCGAAGGAGTTCTTTCATATATCAGTTCCCCTTTCGACGAGAGCAGTCCGCCTGATCGCGACGACCATATTTCATTACCCGGATAACGCGGATCTATATCCGAAGACATAGCGCGCCCCACATCGTCAGCATGAGGAATATAAACAAGAAGTTCACCTGTACGGGCATCCCGAAGAGAAGAACCGTTCGGGCCGTATTCATGCCCCTGCCAAACTTCCAGACCTGGCCGTGAAGGATCTATATTCGTCATATGCATGGCATCGCCGTGTCCCAATTTAGTTGAATCAAGAGGCGAACCGTCATGGTCTATAGCACATGCTCCATACATTATTTCATCTTTTCCGTCTCCGTCGACATCCCCTATACTTATGTTATGGTTACCCTGATTAGCATAATCGTGATAAGGTTCGTTATTGGTATCCAGCGTCCAAAGCTGTTCAAGTTTACCATCGACAAAGTTCCAAGCGTGCATAACAGATCTACCGTTATACCCGCGCCCCCAGAAGATCCCGGGATTCTTACCATCGAAATATCCGACTGCTCCAAGCTGGCGATCTACACGGTTGCCGTAATTATCACCCCAATCTTCCGATTTTCCACGTTCGATCCACGGGCCACGAGCAAGTTCTGCTCCGGTTTCCCCATCGACTACCGAGAAAAATTCCGGACCGCTTAGTATTTTTCCGCATGTTCTCAAAGTCGGATCCATAATTCTGTAATCGGTTATTCCGTCGCCGTCAGTGTCTCCAATAATCTGTCCGTCTCCAAAAATGGTTCCTTCCGACGTCTTCATCGCAACTTCAGCACGTCCGTCTCCGTCGAAATCATAGACAAGGAATTGAAGATACTGTGCTCCAGACCTTATATTAGGACCAAGATCGATCTGCCACAGCCTCGTTCCATCGAGTTTATATGCTTCAAGAATGACGCCTCCCGGGCATAATCCTGCCTGCGAACAAGCATAATTCGCACCTATGCGCTTCACTACGATCTCCAGTTCACCATTTCCGTCAAGATCCCCTACGGATATATCGTTAGGATGATAAAGATTAAGCGTATCAAAATCCAGAGGTTCTATAGGAATGGAAATATACGGAACTTTGGCACGATCAGCCGTAAGCTCGTATGTTCCTATTTGTACATCGCTTCCCGATAAATGCAGAAAATACTTGTTATCTACAGAAGTATCAACTCCGCGCTCAACAAAATACGTGGAAGTTATCAATGGACCTTTGTTGATCTTTACAGGTACCGCTCCATTGACTGATTTATAAATATCAAACGCGATGATCGTCGGATCTTCTCTAAATATCCGCCATGCGATGGACACATCTCCGTTACCCTGATGTATGGCAACGAGCCCACGGTTAAGTTTTTCCTTGATTAGCCCTTCCGCATAATTTGTACCGGATACCGGAACATTTATTTTATCAGGAAAATTTCTGCCGAATTGTCGCTCCGCAGCGCTTGCAGTATATAAAAAAGATACTGTTAATAAAAAGAACGTCAGTTTTTTCATATGACTGTTTTAAACGGTTTAAGCAAAAATAAAAAAAAGAGTATGGTAATTATAATACCATACTCCATTATAATGAGAAATTAATTTCTATTCTTCTGCAGGTTCACCTTCCTGTGCCGGGATTAATTCTTCAGCGTCCACAGGTATCTGGAAAGGAGAGAAAGTCTGATCCGGATCTATCGTCTGCTCGATGCTTCTTTCAAGTTCGGATTTACTGGAAGATATATTTTCCGAGGGCATCGTCATAGTAGCCACAAGACTGAGAACTACGATAGCGATCGCAAGACCCCATGTAAATTTTTCAAGAAAATCAGAAGTTTGGCGAACACCCATTACCTGATTCGATACTCCGAAATTAGCAGCCATCCCTCCTTTGGGGTTTTGAGCCAACACGGACAATATTATCAGAAAACTTGCGATTATAATGAGAACAATACAAAAAATATACATTTCGGTCGGTTTTTACGTTAGTTATTTTAATTTTTCTTTTTTCAATTCTTCAATAATCTCGGTAAAGTAAATACTTTTTTCCGGATATTTCAAATTTAATTTGTTATAAATTTCAATGGACTTTTCTATCAATCCCTGTTGTCTATATATTAATGCCAATTGCTCGCTTACCATGTCATCGTCCGAATCACGGGAAGAGCGCCTGGACATTTCATGTTCCGATGCGGGAAGTTTTTCATCCGGTACTATGCGCAGATTCTCCCGGGTTAAAAATTCTGAAATTACATCCATCGTATCCGGAGCAGTTAATTGCGAAAAATCATACTTTCCCGACTCATAATCAGGTAAACCCATTAAGCTGTACCGCAGTCCCATAGAATCTCGTAAACGGATAAATCTATCCGTTTGTCCGTTATTCCTGTAATATACCAGCAACAGATTCTTAGCCGCTGTGAAGTAAGGAAATCTTTCCGTTAAATACTCAAGATATAGTACATCTTGTTCCGTGAGATTTTCCTTTTCTATAATTTCATTAAATTTCATTGTTATTACCAATTCGAAACCGCCGCATTAAAAATATCGTCTACCAGCTGTTCTACAATTGCAGGGATTAGTTCCGATTCCGCATCGGACAGCATCCTGTTACTGTCATATTCTTCGTAAGCGGAAAAATTTCGCTCAAAACTGTATTCCGGCTCAATTCGGTTAGCGAAACGCACCCTGACTGTAATGGTAAGCCTGTTTTTAGTAGCATATTCTTCCGCTGTCACCGCTGTCGGAGTGGAAGTATAACCGATTATCTCACCCTCGAATGCAAGGTCCCCCTCCTCTCTCACCTGAATAAGTTTTGTCTGCCGGGCAAATTTAGACTGTAGTTCATCCGTAAATGTCGAACTAAGGATCGGGGAAACCATTGTTGCACTATTCGGAAAGTATGCTACACTTACAGTTTTGACATCCGGTGAAATTGAAGCACCGCTTAACGAATATGACACCTTACAACCCGTGATAATAAATAAACCTCCGATCACTAAAAGCAATATTTTCCTAATATTCATCAATTCCCAATTCTTTTATTTTTCTATATAATGTTCTTTCCGATATAAATAAATCTTTTGCGGCCTCTTTTCTTTTGCCTCCGTGTTTGCGAAGAGCGCGCAATATCTGATCTCTCAGCATTTTCTCTTTAGTCATTTCCTCCGGCGGTATATCGTCCACCACTTCGGAATCAGCAAATTCATCGTGATAATTATTCTCCGAAACCAAATAAGGAGTTGACGCAGCAGGAAGGGATAATCCTGAGGATGATGTAAAATGCGGAATATCGCTGTTACTGTTAAAAGAAGCCGCATCATTTCTGGATGAAAGTTCCAACACCATTTTCTTAAGATCATTAATGTCGCCTTTCATGTCGAAAAGCATCTTGTATAGTAAATCCCGGTCCGTTTCACTATGGGAATTATTTTCCTTTACGATCATCGGTAGATGGGGCATATCGTAATCCGGCAGATATTTTTTTAACACTTCAGCAGTAATGTCTCGCGTTTCTTCGATTGCCGATATTTGTTCCGCAACATTCTTTAATTGTCGTATATTCCCTTTCCACGAATAATTCTCAAGCAATTTCTTCGCTTCGTCATTTAAGCTGATAGAAGGCATCCGGTACTGATGCGCTATATCCGATGCAAATTTCCGGAACAAAATATTTATATCTTTCTTGCGTTCCCTCAACGGAGGTACCACTATCGGAACTGTATTTAATCTGTAATAAAGATCCTCCCTGAATTTACTTTCGGAAATAGCCTGATTAAGATTAATATTAGTAGCCGCTACTACTCGGACATTGGTCTTTTGGATCTTGGATGATCCGACTTTCATAAACTCTCCGGTCTGCAATATCCTCAGAAGCCTTACCTGCGTGGTAAGCGGTAGCTCCGCAACTTCATCAAGGAATATAGTACCTCCGTCTGCAACTTCGAAATAACCCTTACGGTTTTCAGTCGCTCCGGTGAATGCACCTTTTTCGTGTCCGAAAAGTTCGGAATCAATAGTGCCTTCCGGAATAGCACCGCAATTTACAGCTATATAATTTCCGTGTTTACGGGGACTGTACGCATGGATAATTTGTGGAAAAAATTCTTTACCGACACCACTTTCACCCGTAATCAGCACTGAAAGATCAGTAGCAGCGACACGGAGGGCGACTTCAAGCGCACGATTCATCTCTGCATTGCTGCCGATTATTCCGAATCTCTGTTTTACTGTCTGTATATCCATAGTTTAATAATCAAAATGCAAATATAGTCATTACTTTATCTAATTCATAAACGTTAAGACAACTAAATTTCTTATTTTTGTAAAAAACAATTAAGAGAAATGGAATTAATTTCAAACTTTAATTACTTCGGCATAATTATCGGTGTATCAGCGTTTTTAATAATAGGACTTTTTCATTCTATCGTTATTAAGGCTGAGTATTACTGGGGAACCAGATGTTGGTGGATTTTTTTAATTATAGCATTAACAGGTTTAGCCATTTCAATAATATCCGCAAACATAATTATATCGGCAATAGCAGGAGTATTTGCATTTTCGTCACTATGGACTATTAAGGAACTTTTCGATCAAAAGAAGCGAGTTCAAAAAGGGTGGTTCCCCAAAAATCCAAAAAGAGAGAAAGACTATGTGTAAGACATAAAAACAGTTAATCTACATATTCTCAATGAATTACCGATTCAATATAAAGCAGCACTTCAAAAACCAGTTTACTAAGGTATTATTTTCTTGTTATCCGTGTAAAAGTAACTCCAAGATGTTTATTATCGAAGTAAATACACACTCCGCACCCACCTCGCAAATATGAATACACTAAAGTTAAAAGCAATATAATCAGATATTTACAAAATAAATCTAAAGTTTTAATTCACACATAAGCGTTAATATATTTTTATATAATCAAATAACATAAACTTAAATAATTTCCATAATGAACACGACAAAAAAATATAAAATCCTCTTCGTCTGCCTCGGAAACATTTGCCGCTCTCCGGCTGCAGAAGGAATAATGAATAAAATTATTGAAGAGCGCGGAGTAAAAAATTCTTTCGTAACTGACTCCGCAGGGACTTATGGCGGACATGCTGGAGAAAAAGCCGATAGCCGTATGAGAAAAACTGCCGAAGAAAGAGGTTATAATCTATCAAGCCGTTCTCGAAAAATCCAATCTGATGATTTTAATGAATTCGATATTATCCTCGCCATGGACGATAACAATTATTATGACCTCCAAGAAATAGCTCCGGATGTGGATTCAATGAAAAAAATCCGCCGAATGACAGATTTTTGCAGTAATACCGATGCGACCCATGTACCTGACCCCTATTATGGCGGTATCAACGGATTTAACAATGTACTTGATATTCTGGAAGATGCCTGTACCGGATTGATCGTATATTTAATTAATCAACAGAATTAGCAGGCTGCTTAATCATTTCTTTTATTAAAATCACTCCTATAGCTATCGTCAATCCCAAAAAACCAAACAAACCCAGCATTACAATCTTACTCATACCTGATTTATTTACAGGAACACTCGCCGGTTCAATTATAGTGACCACAGGAGTTTGTTCCTGTACTTTTATTTTAGCCAAATCCAGCTGTTGTGCTATGCTACGGTAAAGACCTAATGAAATATCCTTTTCTTGAGCTAATATATATTCTTCAATTTTGGAAGCTACACGTGTAAGATGTTGGTTGCCGTCAATAAACATAGCGTATTCAGTATGCGAATTTAAATACTTAGCTTTAGAATCCTCATATAGTTCTGTTGTAAACTGCAAATCTTTAACTGCTTTATTTGTTTTATATTGTACAACATAATTCTCAAGTTTCACAGTTAAGGAATCGACTACCTGTGCTGCAATTTGGGGATCCTGCATTTGGGCGGATGCAGTGATCAAACCGGTTTTACTATCGAGAGAAACATTTATACGAGATCCTATGCCCTTTAAGATACCACTTTGTTTTTTTGTCAGACTGTAAGGGTTGAGTTCGGTGTGATCCTCTTCTTCTGCACCCTTAAAAATAGAAATTATCCCTCCTATTATTTTCCCAGGCCAGGCCATTATTTTTGTCCACCATGCTTCCTTCAAATCATTTTCAACATAGTCGTAAAGAGTAATGTACTGATCCATTTTCCTGCCCTTTACAGGAATACGACTCATCTCTACCACAAAAGGAGTGCTTGAAATTATATCCGGATAAACTGAAAAATTAACACCTTCCGTGTTGTTATTTTTAGATAGTCCTGTCAACGAAATAAGATCCGATACACCAGAAGAAACTCCACCGCCTTCATGGGCCATTTTTACATAACTGGTATATTCCCCTGGTTTACTTAAAATTATTACAACTCCGACGACCAAAGCTATCAAAACAATTTTTATAACGAATCGTCTCTTTTCCCAAATCTTTTTAGATAAATCCAGTAAATCGATCTCTTTATCTTCTTTTCTTTCGTTTTCCATATGTGGAGCAATAAAAAATTTAAATCTTATAGTTTATTCGTAAAAATAAGCAATTATTTCAAATAATAAAAGCCACTTTAATAGAATTTCAATACTTTTTTAATCACGTACTTAAGTTCCTCTTCTGTCAAACTCGGAAACATGGGTAAACTAAGGCACTGCTGATAATATCTTTCCGCATTTGGAAAGTCTCCTTCTGACCACCCTAACCTACGATAATAGGGCATCAAATGAGCGGGAATATAATGTATCTGCGCCAAGACACCATTTGCATGTAAATAATCGTAAAGTTCTTTGCGTTCTTTTACTTCGATAATATACAAATGATAAGCATGAAAAATATCCTTAGAAATATTACCTATAGTGATATTTTCATTTTCTTTGAACCCATCGTTATAAATCTGTGCTACGGCATTCCGGCGATCGAGATTAGCTTTTATCCTGCCCAACTGCGATAGCCCTAACGCAGCCTGAATATCGGTTATTCTGTAATTATATCCGAGATCTACCATCTCATAATACCAGCCGCCATCGTTCTTCGACAACAATTCATTATTTTTTGTTATACCATGAGTTCGAAGTCGCGTTATTTTTTCGTACAGACCAGCATTATTAGTCGTTATCATACCGCCCTCACATGCTGCTATATGTTTAACAGGATGAAAAGAGAACACGGTAAGATCTGCATATTTACCATTCCCACATTTAATTTTTTCGCCCTTGCTATCTATAAAATAAGCTCCGGGGGCATGACATGCATCCTCTACGATCCACAATCCATACCGGTCAGCTATGGACCTTAATTTTTCCGTATTAACAGGATAACCTGCAAAATCGACTACGACAACTCCTTTTATCCTACCGGTTTGGTCTTCAGACAGAATCTCTTCCAGTTTATCCAGATCCATCAGTTTTGTCACAGGATCGATGTCACAGAATTTTATTTCAGCACCGCAATACCGGAATCCGTTGGCGCTTGCAACAAAAGTTATCGGAGTAGTCACTACAACATCCCCGGGCTTTACATCCAACGCAAGAGCACATAAATGCAATGCGGCCGTGCCGTTACTAACTGCTGCTGCATATCGAGCCCCACAAAACTCTGCAAAAGAATTCTCAAACTCAGGGATTTTAGGGCCCTGGGTAAGAAAATCGGATCGTAGAACTTCTACGACGGAGTCTATATCTTCTTCTGTTATAGTATGCTTACCGTAAGGTATCGGTTTCATAAAATTGGCTTAAAGTCCGTATCTACGTATTTTTTTATTTTTTCACGCATTGAATCTACAGTTTCCCACTGCGAATTTGTTCCTGAATTATATTTAAATCCTTCTTCAACATCCCAGGCCCCAAATTTTTTTATAAATTTTTGTTTATCGGCATCGGTCGGAAGTATTGCGTAATACTTATCAAATTCGATCGTGTTATACGAATCGCTTTCCGTGATCATTTCTTCGTGAAGTTTTTCCCCGGGGCGTATACCTACATACTCCAGACAGGCATCAGGTGCAATTGCTTTTGCCACTGTTTCAATCATGTATGACGGTATTTTAGGAACGAAAATTTCTCCTCCGATGGCATTTTCAATAGCCCATAATACCATTTCAACTCCTTCTTCCAAAGAAATATTAAACCGGGTCATGTCCTTATGGGTAATCGGAATTATGCCGGTTTTGGCTTTTTCCAAGAAAAATGGAATTACCGATCCTCTCGATCCCATGACATTACCGTATCTCACTATTGAAAATCTAAGGTCACGATGGCCTTTAATATTATTTGCCGCTACGAACAATTTGTCGGATACAAGTTTTGTAGCACCATACAGATTAATCGGTGCAGCTGCCTTATCAGTTGAAAGCGCTATTACGATCTTTACTCCTGTTGCCAGTGAAGCATCTATAACATTCTGTGCTCCGTTTACATTGGTTTTAATACATTCATCCGGATTATATTCAGCTGTCGGAACCTGCTTCAGCGCAGCGGCATGAATGATGATATCTATTCCTTCGCATGCACGTATCAATCTCTCCCTGTCTCTTACATCACCTATGAAAAATCTGACTGCAGGAAATTTATTTGCAGGATAATATTGAGCCATTTCGAACTGTTTCAGTTCATCCCGCGAATAAATCACGACTAGTTTTACACCGGGATAGGTATTAAAAATCGTTTCAACGATCTTTTTCCCGAAAGAACCGGTCCCTCCCGTTATTAATACGGATTTGCCATTTAACATATAAAATGATTTTTATTTCGGCAAAAGTAATAAAATCCTTATAAATAACCTATATCGGAAAATATTGTTAATCAATTTATAATTAGAACTATCGGGACGATTTGCAAGTAAATAAAGATTATCTGCGTGAAAACCTACCACATTTTGATTCTACAGCTAATAAATTGTTTAAGTATTTGATTTTTTATAAAAATATTGTAGTATGGAAAATCTCGTGAAAAGAGAAATTCATTTACAACCTATTCTTATCGAGAAATTCCATAAAAATATCGCGGTAATTACTACCTAACGGTATTTGATTTTTTCCTATTATTAAATGGTTATTCTCGAAGGCGTCGACTTTATCGAGATTCACGATAAACGATTTATGTATACGGACAAAAATATCGGACGGAAGTTTTTCCTCGACGTTTTTAAGGGAGCTTTTAGTAACGTAATTTTTGTTTACCGTAGAAATCTTAACGTAATCTTTCAGTCCCTCTATAAAAAGAATGTCCGATATATTTATCCTTACTGTAGAATATTCGACACGTATCATCAGGTAATCGCTGGAGACATCAGGAATTGTTTCCTGATTTTTTTTCGAAGAATTTTTGAGTTGGTAAAGTTCGTAAGCCTTTGAAACCGCTTTTAAAAAACGGTCGAAAGAGAACGGTTTGAGAAGATAATCCACTGCATTGAGATCATATCCGGTAAGTGCGTAATCCGCATACGCAGTCGTAAAAATGACCATAGGAAGTTCCTTGGTTATTTTCACGAAGTCGACCCCGGTCAGGTGCGGCATATTGATATCCAGAAACAGGAGATCCACATCATGCGTTCTGAGTATCTCTGTAGCTTCTATCGCATTAGAGCATTTGCCGATAAGATCGAGAAAATTAACTTTATTACAAAACCCTTCTATTATCGAGAGAGCAAGAGGTTCGTCATCGACTGCTATACATTTCATCTGTCAAGCGATTTTCAGTATTTAGTTGTAAAGCTACGTTAAATATTCCGTTTTTTTCCTCTGTAACCAGTGAATAATTATTACCGTATATCAGTTTGAGTCTTCTTTTTATATTTTTGATGCCTATTCCGGAATTTCCTTCAGGTTCATTGTTACGTTTAATGATCCTGTTGGTAACCTCGAATTCTATCCTTTTTTTCTCAATTGCCAGCCGTATATGGATAAAAGAATCTTTCAGGCTGTCCACACCGTATTTAAATGCATTCTCGATAATCGGTATCAGTAACATCGGTTCGATCAGATGCTCGGACGGATCTCCTGTGATTTCAAATCTCATATCGGTTTTATCTGTTATACGCAGCTTTTGAAGCTCTATATAATCATATAAGATGGAAATCTCATCTGAAAGGGGAACCTTTTTTTTATCGGTTTCATAGAGCATGTACCTTAGTATTGCGGATAGTTTCAAAACCGCGTCAGATGCTTCGTCAGACACTGAAATAGTATAAGAATATATCGCATTAAGCGTATTGAAAAGGAAGTGAGGATTTATTTGTTGTTTAAGATAAGCCAGCTCTGCAGCCACCTTTTCATTCTCGAGTTCCGTTCTTCTTTTTGTTTCCTTACTATATTTATCCATAAAGGATAAAGCAAGTCCCGCGAGATAAAAAAATATAAGGATGAAAAAATAAGATGAATTATAACCTTCCAACGGATTATAATTGGTTTTTACGAACCAGTTATAACGCCTGTACGACCTTTCATAGTCGCGTAGCGCCCTATCGTATTCAGCTTCCCTGTCGGTAAATCCCGTGCGCTCCCTTTCTTCATCGTACGGGGGCGGAACATGTTCCATACGGTTTCCGGAGCCCAACTGCCTTCTACCGCTTCCTACACCGGGAATTCTGGAAGAATCCGTATGTTCTTTACGCTCCCTATCCCTGCTCCGGCGGTATTCTTCCGTTTTAATTTCCCAGGATTCCTTCACATCGTCAAAACTCTCCAGACTTACGTATTGCTTCTTCAGTTCTCTTTTAATCAGCTGAATATCCGTATACTTGGAAAGAAAATAAGTGCCTGTGAAAAATATTATCGAAGACAGAACATATATAACTACTTTTTTCCGCAACAGCAGTTTAGGTATAAGCAGTGAATAATTTACATAGAAGAATACCAGCCATAATAAAGTGGTCACAAACAGTCGGAACCCGTAGCCGGTATATCCGGAACTTTTCAATACAAAGTAATTTATTGCTATAACGGCGATCCATGCCAGAGTATGGATCGGATATTTATGGTTCTTCATTGGCTGAAATTATATCATAAATATAACAAATTTATTTTACATTCCTCCGAAGCCACCACCAGGCATTCCTCCGCCAAAACCTCCACCCGAAGGCATCCTTCCGCTACCGCCAGGACCACCAGGAACTCTTTCTCCGCGCTCAGGACCTCCTCCTTCACGGAACCTGTTCCTATTAGTTCTGTCCTGCTGTTGTTGGCTGAGACTGTTAAATCTGTAGCTAAACGTAAGCATCGCATAGCGTTCTATCGTATTCGTCCATGAGTCAGAAATGTAGTTGTCGTTCATAGAGTGGGACAAACTGGTGTTTTGCTTAAGAATGTCATAGAGCGTAAGACGAATTTCAGCATTATTTCGTTTAAGGAACTTCCGGCCTATACCTGCGTTCCACAGAGTATATCTCTGTGTAAATCCTGTCGTGGACATACTGTGGTTATACCTGTAAGAAATATCGGAATTAAATGTAAATCCTCCGAGAAAAATTATGCTTACGGTACCAGCCACGGTCTGTGTGAAATATTTGGTGTTAGCTTTTGCACTGTTCGTTGCATAACTGTATTGGGAATCGGATGAAATAGTGAAATCAATGTTCTCTGATATATTGCTGGCAAGCTTAAGTCTGAAATTCATGGAGTTGGCATTCGAATGGTTAAGCACATCGCCTGTATAAGACGGGGATCTTGTGAAGGTATATCCACCTCCCAGGTCGATGTTAGTCTTCAACGATGTAAACGGGAAACCATAACCTATACTTGAATTAAGGGTATAATAACCGTTAAGATTGACAGGAGTTCTCAACTGTGATCCGGCAGGAGCTTCATAATATCCGTACCGATTACCAAGATCCGTATCTTCACTAAAGAACTCGGTCTTAGTCGAAATATTATTCTGTACTGCATTAGCGTTCAGGTTAATATAGAACGTACTCGATTTCTCCGGGTTAGAGGTCCTGTACATCAAACGTACGTTATGGGTATAACTCTCTTTAAGTTCGGGATTACCTGCGGTAAGCTGCAACGGATTAGAATCATCCACAACGCCCTGTAATTGTTCCACGGACGGCAGACTTACACGGGTATTATACGTAAATCCCAGATTTTTACTCCTCCCTACCGAATACCTTACGTTAACAGTGGGAAGTACATTGTCGAACGTATAACTCGGGCGATAGTTCATCGGAACGTCCGGAAACTCCTGATCTCTGTTAAGTTTAGAATGCTCGTAGTTCAGATTGGCATTAACCGTAAGATCGTCTTTATTATAAGTATACCCTATTCCGGCGTTATTTGTGGTGTAGTTACGCGTATAGATATTCGATACCTGTTCGTCTATTACCTCCTCTCCGGTGAGCCAGTCATAAACCATTTTATACGCCTTGCTTTTTTCGTATCGTATGTTATAATTTACATTTAAACGGGAAGATGTACTTAACGGTTCTGAATAGTTCAGGCGCACACCTATCTGCCTGCTGCGATTCCATGAGTCGATGTATTTATTCATCGGATTGGTACTTATTTCCGTCGTATCCAGCTGGAACCTGTTCGCATCGTTTTCATTGATACGTCCCGAGAAGCTCGTCGATATCGAACGTCCGTTATTTCCAAGTCTTCTCAACCACATAAGATTACCCCCTACATTATAATTCTTGTTGTCCGAATCATTCGTGGTATGTGTTTCATTATAAAGATATTCTCCGTTAGAAACCGTATTCGTAATGGTGTGCGTCTGGCTCCATGAATCCGTGGTGGTGAATGAGACATTAGGCATAAACATAAAACGGTTATTCTCGTTCATCGTGTATTCCAGTCTTACGTTACCGTTATGTGTATAGGAATTCCTGTCATTCCGTGAGGAGTCCGAGATAATCCTTTCATCGAATTGGTCCGTAGGGAAATAATTCTGTAGAGTGCTGCTTATGGACTCCTGTTTTCTGTGGTTAAGGGTATAACTTGCATTTAGCTTCACCTTTTCGCCCCAGTCGCGCGAATAATTTACATTTGCCATGTGAGCGGTCGTATTACCGCCGCCATCGCCGCCGAAGCCTCTGTAACCGCCTCGTCCACCGGAAGAGTTAACATTATTGGTATTGAAACCTATGGTCCACCTGTTCTTTTCTGTAAAGATATTCGTCTCACCGTTCACAGTATACCTACTCTGATAGTTGCCGTTCATATTTTTCTCCAGTTCGGCACCATAACCGGCTTCTATACGTGCCGTAACAGCGGTTTTAACATTACCTGTTTTGGTAACTACGTTAAGGGCACGGTTGGTCCTTCCATCGTTTATACCGAGGAATTTGGATTCATCGCTGAGTTCGTCGAACATCTGGATACTTTCGATAAGATCGGCAGGCAGCGTTTGTAATGCTGTCATCGGCTCATCTCCGAAAGTAAGTTTTCCATCGACATAAACCCGTGTCACTGTTTCACCTTGTGCCTTAACACTTCCGTCCGAGACTTCCATTCCTGGCATTTTATTTACAAGATCGCTTCCGTCCGCATCCGGATTTGTTTTGAATTGCCCTGCATTGAATTGGAGAGTGTCTCCTTTCTGCACCATCATCGGAGCTTCTGCCGTAACTTCAGCAGCATCGATAAGGATCGTACTTTTCCGAAGTTGTATGTTACCCAGATTCGTTAATGTATCTACCCTGATGTTACGGAACAAAGTTTCGTATCCGATAAAAGATACTTCCAGCTCCACGTCTTTATCCATCCGGATACTGTTTAAACTGAATTCACCCCTGACGTCGGTAGAAGTCTGCCTCGTACTGTCGATTACAACGACAGCTCCGATTAATGGACTTCCGTCATCCGCATCGAGCACGGTTCCGGTGGCCACTCCCCGCCTCGCTTCCTGTGCGTAAATGAAATGAAATGTAAAAACAAATAATAAACTTAACAGAAGTATTTTTTTCATCACTTAAAATATTTTCATAATTATATTGCCAAAAGTATTCCAATAAATTGTGGCCAACGAATAAAATAGACGAAATACATGAATGAGTAGATAAAAAACATAACCCCCCCGTAAAAACAAAAAAGAGAGGCATTAAACCTCTCTTTTTAACCTTAAATAATTAATTACATTTTAATTTTTATAACGCTGAACGACTGCGATCTCACATTGAAATTAAGTTCGCCGTTGCTGATTTTAGCAGTAGAATTTACAGGTACCACATTTTTCGGATTTTCAAGCGAATTTTCCATCGAAAGATCAGCTGCACGCAAAGTAGTGACCTGTGCATTTTCACCTTTCACAGATGAATCCAGTTTTATAGTAGTATTCCTGTCCTGGTTGCTGCTGTTCACTACTTTTATTATAAGTTCATTCGTATTCTTATCTATTACGGCACTTCCGTAAAGGTTATTCTGTCCGGTAAGCGGACTTCCGTCTACTGTAAGGGGTACCACGTTCGTTCCCGGATTCTGGCCGTACAACTGCTGAACATAATAATTAGGCGTCAGCACAACTTCGAAATTATCGAACCAGATAAGGTCGGGCCTCCACTGCCATGCATCAAGATGAGCAAACAAAGGAGCATAAGTAGCCATATATACCACGTCCGCATTTCTTTCGAGTCCTGTCATGAATGCAGCTTCCGATAATGCAGTATCGAAGTTGTTGGTTTTCGAAGAATGGTGAGCAGCATACTCTCCGGCAAATACTTTAGGTCCGTTTCTGTCGTAGTTATCGTAACGTGTCGCACCGTTGTAGAAGAATGTAGGCGGTTCATAGTAATGTTCGTCTACAAGATCCACATTAAGACGGTTCATTTGCTCCCAACCGTAATCGAATCTTTCGCCGGCAGCACTCGGACCTGAACTTCCCACGATCTGCATATCAGGATATTTAGCCTTGATAGCGACGATGAATTTCTCGAGTCTTTCAGGATAAAGTTCTCCCCACTGTTCGTTACCTATACCGATATATTTCATATTGAACGGTTCGGGATGTCCCATTTTAGCACGCAACTTACCCCATTTAGTCGTAACAGCTCCGTTAGCGAATTCTATAAGATCCAGTGCGTCATCTATAAAAGGCTGTAAGTGTTCTACCGGACAGTATTCCTTATCATGAGGATCATTCGAATTTTCATACTGGCAAGCAAGACCGCAGCTAAGAACCGGCAGCGGCTCAGCTCCGAGATCTTCCGATAAGAGGAAGTATTCATAAAAACCGAGACCGAGAGACTGGAAGTAATCGTAAGCCCTGATCTGATTGAAAGTATAGTTCCAACGGTTGATGTTCGTAGGACGATTCTCTACCGGTCCCACGGATTTTTTCCATTCGTAACGGGTATCGAGCGTCGTTCCCTCCACGATACATCCGCCGGGGAAACGGAACAACCCTGGGTTAAGGTCGTAAAGCGCCTGTACAAGATCGGCTCTTAGTCCGCCTTCTCTTCCCTTCCATGTATTTTCAGGGAACAGCGATATATGATCCAGATCTATAACACCGCGTCCTGCCATTGTGATGCGTATCTTACCTTTTTTATCGGTACGTCTCGGAACCAGATCCGCGGATAATTTCGTCCATTTATTACTTTCAACGACTAATTCAGCACTGGCTACTACATTATCACTGCTGATAAGTTCGATTTTAACTTTCACAGGCTCTTTCTCCTGATTGCGCGCATACATCGAGAACTTATATTTCTCACCCTGTTTAAAACCGATTCCACGGAAACCTTCATTCTCAAGTCCCGAGCTTGTAAGATTACGGGTTTTGAAAGTCAGACGCGCATAATGCGGATTCTGATCGAAAGCAGGTTTATCTTTACGTATCTCGACATCTCCGAACGGAAGCCATCCTACGAGATGATTTTTAAATTCGAAAGACCTGTTTTTAATGAGTTCGGCATAAAGACCTCCATCCGCTCCGAAATTGATATCTTCGAAAAAGACACCGTACATCGTAGACTGAATTGGGGCCCCTACCTGAGAAGCGTCGACGTTTATAGTCGTCTTATCTTGTGCTGAAGCCTTTCCTTCTCCGCAAAGAACACATACTGCGGCACATAGAGATAAAATTTTAAATTTGTTCATGAATATTTGGTGTTAGTTAGTTACTACAATTCTGCGGTCGGCCATCCGTCATTATCCCATCTGAGCTCTCTCACCAATAAACGAGACCGTCCGTTCTCTTCCATATCGTATGCATGGAAAAACATATAATCCTTACCGTCGAATGTATATACGGAATTATGCCATACTCCCGGGAGACGTTTATTTCCGGATATAACTACTTCCGCTCCTCCTTCAAGCATATCTACCACATCACGATCATAATAAGGCCCGGTCACATCTTTAGATCTTCCCACAACCACTTTATAGTCGCTGTCCTCTCCCCTACAGCAATAATCGAAAGATACGAAAAGATAATAATAATCTCCACGTTCAAATATAAATGGAGCTTCCACCGCTCCGCTGCCGGGATTATCGTCAGCTTCCTCCGGTTCGCGCGGTCTTCGTGAGAGCAAATACCATTCTTCCGGTTGAGCCAGAGAAACCATTTCATTATCGAGCTTAACCAGTTTGATGCCCTCCCAGAAAGAACCGAAGTTCATCCATGCCTCTCCATTTCGATCAATAATTATATTAGGATCGATAGCGTTCCACATATCCCTATTGGGTACAGATTGTAAAACCTTGCCCATATCATTCCATCTGAAGTCGGGAGATGAAGGATACAGTGTTTTATTAACGGCAACACCTATACAAGAAGTATTTTTTCCAAAAGAAGAAACGGAATAATATAAATAATAAAGACCATTTTTATAAATTATATCCGGCGCCCATATATGTCCCCTGAACCCGGGAACAGCTTCCATAGCCCACACGGGAGGTTCGTCGAATACCGGTCTCTCCCTCTTCCAATCCTTTAGATCCGTAGAGGACATAACAGTTATACCACGTCCCGTACAGAAGAGATAGTACACTCCGTTATACTCTGCGACTACAGGATCATGCACATAAGGCATTTCGACAGCACTCGCGGACAATAATCCAATGAGTGCAAATAGATTTATCAAAAGAATTTTACGGTACATCGTTCAGGTCTGTAATGATTTTTTCAAAATTAATAAATTTTTTTAAAAACAAACAAATTTACTCGTCGTTATGTGCCAGATTCGAAAACGTAAGTTTTATTACGGCTATAAATTCGAGTTTCCTGAAATAATAAGGTAAGGTTATGTCGCAGTCGATATGGAAGACGCTACCGTATTCCGCAATGGGCAAGGCATATTATAGAGATCTATCCAGTCAGTGTGGTCTCTTTTTTCAATCGTATTAAGAACCGTCTCGCGCATCCTGCGATCCGAACCATCCATAAGATTAGAAATCCTCTTCCTGAGTATGGACAATCCGGTGATTATAATTATTGATCCGAATACAAGCGCGATCGCACTGTCTATCCATCCTATTCCGGAAAATACAATAACAGCACACCTGCAACCAAACCTAATGGAAGAATATGTATCCGATCATTATAATCGCAGAGGATATAAGTATTTTCCTTTGCACCGCTATTTTCTGCCTTCCGGAGTCCATAAATATTCAATAATTTATTGTTCCAATATTTATTTTATTATATCCGCAATACATAGTGATATAATTTTATAAAAAAATCAATACTTTTGAAAATTATTAACGTATTTTCACTAATTTCGAAATTAAAGATAATTTTAACATGAAAAATCTATTTTGCGTAAAGGACAAAGTCGTAATTATTACAGGTGCAACCGGAGTCCTCGGAACTGCCATGTCAGAGCACTTTGGGGAACAGGGAGCTAAAGTAGTCCTTCTTGCAAGGAAAAATGAAGCCGGCGAAAATCTTGCCGAAAAAATACGCAAATCAGGAGGGGAAGCAATATTTCTTCAATCGTATGTAATGGACAGGGAGATCCTTGAAAAAAATTACGAACAGATCATGGAAAAATACGGCAGGATAGACGTGCTTATAAACTGTGCCGGAGGAAACATGCCTGGAGCGACAATCCCTCCTGACAAAACTATTTTCGATCTCAACTTAGATGATTTCCGTACCGTAGTCGACCTGAATCTTTTCGGATCGATCATACCTACCATGGTATTCGCTAAAGCAATGACACTGCAGAAAACAGGTTCGATAATCAATATTTCATCCGAATCTGCTATAAGGCCGCTTACGCGCGTAGCCGGATACGGAACCGCGAAGGCTGCGATTACTAACTTTACAAAATACATGTGCGGTGAAATGGCTCTTAAATATGGAGACGGAATCCGTGTAAACGCAATAGCTCCGGGATTTTTCCTTACGGAGCAGAATAGAACATTATTAACTAACCCTGACGGAAGTTATACAGACCGTGCCAGATTAATCATCGAACACACACCGTTCAAAAGATTCGGGGCACCTGAAGAACTCGTAGGAACGCTGCAATGGCTTGCCAGCGACGCTTCGAAATTCGTATCCGGAACCTTGACAGTAGTGGATGGCGGTTTCGACGCTTTCTGTCTGTAATTTTTAATTTATGAAATTCTCCTTTCGTGTATTATTTATTTTTTTAATATTAATTGGAAGCACTTTAAATTCCGGCTTTTCAGAAGATACGGGAATAAAAAAAACAGGAAAAATACATCCTACTTTCCTGGGAAAAGATCTGTATCATTTTAGTAACTGGGACAATTACTGTTTGGACGGATATACCGGTAATGAATACGTAGCTGCAAGGGTAAATTTTGTTATAAACACGAAAGGAGAATTAACCGATATTCAAATAAAAGAATATACCGAAGTAAAATTCGCCAACACAGTTGTAAAAGTTTTAGAGCTCTCTCCCTTATGGGAACCGGGATATGAGCACGGTAAGGCAGTGAATGTTTCTATGTCGATACCTGTCATGTTCAATCATTACGCAGGGAGAAAAGATCCCAAAATGTATAGATTTTTATCCGGATTAAATAAATTTTCACAAGTAGATTTAAAGCTTCTCACTCAGACGCAAAAACAACCTTCATTTAAACATAAGCATGTCGATTCTTTTGAGAAATGGATATCCGCCGAGTATTCTTTTGCGAGTGATACTGTATACAGAGTCTGTTTTGCTATTTGTGAATTCGAAATAGATAAGAAAGGGAAGTTACAAAATATAGAGTTTATCGAAGATAATGATCCCGGGTTTTCAAAAATAATCAGAAAGATATTATCAAAATGCCCCAAGTGGAAATGGGACGATAAAAACGACATAGAGTCACCAGTAAGGTACAGGCTTGAAATTAAATATATCGATTAATCGCAAGCCTTAACTAACTGACTCATATAATTTTTAAACCCTATATTATGAAAATTTACCGGATTTTATTATCTTTATTGTGTCTGCTGCCAATGAAAACTTATTCAGACAGTAGCGAAGGACCAGATGTTCTTCCCAAGTTTATGAACGGGAATATCGAGAGTTTTATGACATGGATCGTGGGTCATGCGAAATACCCATGGGAGATGTATAACAGGGGAATACCCGGAGGTGTATTGGCGAGTTTTACAATAAACACGGATGGAGAATTGACCGATGTGAAAATATTGGAATACACTGAAAAAATACTTGCAGATGAAATAGTCAATAGTCTTGCCGCGAGTCCTAAATGGGAACCTGCATATAAAAACGGTAAGCCTGTGAATTTCCATTACACAGTACCATTTTTATTTTACAATCCGAATATTAAAATGCGGTCCAAAGGAATAAAATTACGTTCGAATTCGTTTAAATTTTCAGAGTTCAGTTTATAGCAAATAAATAATTTAAGTAAAGAACCTGTGTTCATCCAGAAAAATTATAATTCATTTGAAGAGTGGCTGACAACAAAATTTATAGAAGACGACGCTTACCCTAAATCTGGAAACCTGACTCTCGAATTTGAAATCGGAAAAAATGGAAAACCGGACAATATTGTTGTAATAAACGAAAATAATAAGGAACTTTCGGAGAAATTAAGAAAGTTGATAAAAAAATCTCCCAAGTGGAAATGGGAAAACACTAAAGATCAGACGGCCAAATACCTACTGCAAATTCAAATTTAAAAATTTATATATGAAAGCTCTTTTTTACCCTTTGTTAGTTTTGTCGCTATTTTTGAGCGGAAACAGTTTTGCGGAAAATACCATCAATGCAGACGATAAATTGTATACCGATCCGCAAACCAAACCTGAATTTAAAAATCCGGATAACAGTTCCGCCAGTTTCTCTACATGGATATCAAGCAATGTGGACTATCCGTACGAAGCTATTATAAATAAAGCACAAGGAAGTGTAACTGCTAATTTCATCGTCGAGAAAGATGGGAAAGTCAGGGATGTTAAAATTGCATCGTCTCCTCATGAAACTATAAGTAAAGAAGTTAGTGAAGCGATCCTTTCCTCTGAATGGATACCGGGAATGATTGATAACTCACCGGTCAGAACGTCCATGGTAATACCTGTGAATTTTTCACTACACGTTTTCGATTCGCTTGCCAAAGCTAACGGAGGTGCATATACATATGCGGAAGTAATGCCGGAATTCAAAAAGAGCAGCGATTTCATAAAATTCAGGAACTGGGTATCGAAAAATATAAATTTACACAGAACGATGGTCAGAAATAAATATCAGTACGGTAATGTAGTGGTAGCATTTGAGATCGATACCAAAGGTAATCTTAATGAAATTGAGGTAATTGAAAGCAACAATGAACAACTCGAAGAAGAGGTTCTCAGAGTTCTAGGAATCTCTCCTAAATGGAAGCCCGGAGCGAATAACGGTAGACCGGTAAAAGTAAGATATGTTTTGCCCGTTTCATTCAGCAGCAAATAGAAAATTAATTTTTGCTATTTGATCTATTTTTACAATATTTGCAAAAAGTAATAAAAAAGAAGCTATGTATTTATGTAAGCAGTCATGGAGATGGTACGGTCCTGATGATCTGGTCTCTCTTTCCGATATTTTACAAGCGGGAGCCACAGATATTGTCACCGCTTTACACCATATTCCTAACGGTGAAGTATGGAGTGTAGAAGAAATTGAAAAACGAAAAAAAGATTATATCCGACAAAGGCTTGATTTGGAGCGTAGTAGAAAGCGTACCTGTTCATGAAGAAATTAAAACGCGTACGGGTAATTACGAACAGCATATTGAAAACTACAAACAATCGTTAAGGAATCTATCTGCCTGCGGAATTAAAATCGTAACCTATAATTTTATGCCCGTACTCGACTGGACCCGTACTGATCTGGAATACGAAATGCCTGACGGCTCCAAAGCCCTGCGTTTTGAAAAAGCAGCGTTTGTAGCGTTCGATCTTTTTATTCTTAAAAGACCAGGTGCAGAAGACAGTTATCTTCCTGAAGAGATTGAGAAAGCGAAAATTCGTTTCCAAAATATGAGTGATGCGGAGAAAGAGAAACTTACCCGTAATATCATTGCCGGATTACCGGGATTGGAAGAAAGTTTTACGGTAGAACAATTTCAGCAGGCACTGGACAAATACAAAGGAATAGATGAAGATAAATTACGTGATAACCTCATTTTATTTCTTAAAGAAATAGCTCCGGTTGCTGACGAAGAAGAAATATCACTTGTAATCCACCCTGACGATCCTCCTTATTCAATATTGGGCCTGCCCCGTATTATGAGTACCGCTAATGACTTCCGTAAGATTATCAACGCTGTACCGAACTGTTCGAACGGACTTTGTCTGTGTACAGGATCATTAGGAGTAAGATCGGACAACCAACTTGCAAATATGATGGACGAGTTCGGAGAGAGAGTCAATTTCGTCCACTTCCGAAGTACTAAACGCGATGAAGAAGGAAACTTCTTTGAAGATAATCATCTCGAAGGAGATGTCGATATGTACGGCGTAATGAAATCCCTACTTAAACTTCAGCAGAAAAGGAACGTATCTATTCCTATGAGGCCCGATCACGGCCACCAGATGATAGATGACCTACATAAAAAAACAAATCCCGGATATTCCTGTATAGGAAGACTTCGCGGGTTGGCAGAGCTACGTGGATTGGAAATGGGTATCAGCAAATCCATGCAAGAGAACGAAAAATAATTTGTTTTTATGCTAAAGATTGATACATTTGCAACTCTAAACCTTATTATGTCGGTCCTTTAGCTCAGCTGGTAGAGCACGACACTCTTAATGTTGGGGTCCAGGGTTCGAGCCCCTGAGGGACCACGAGATGATTAAAAAGAAAATGCAATTCACTATAATTAAGTGAGTTGCATTTTTGTTAATGTTAAAGTAGGTCCGTGCGTAGATCCACATAGATTATTTAATAAGTTTATTTCCCATAAAACAATTTCCATCTTCCATACTTCCTAATATTCAGCTTCTACTCCGTTCTTCATTTCTGACAAAGCGCATACAATAGGAACCATTAGTATGGTTTCATCGGATAGGACGTAACCAGAATGGGAGTAGCCCCAATGAGGCGAATTGAATTTCCGGATCGGCGGTAATAACCGAACATAATGGATTATTCCATGCAGTTATCCGATAATTACTAGTCAGAACTCGCGACCACACTGCCGTTCGTCCATTATATGGAGATCATTCTCCACACGAAGGATTTATGACCGTAACGTGTCGCGAGAGCCTTAATCTGAAAAATTGTCATTTTGTGACACCATAAACTGAAAATAATGTCAAGTTGTCAGTCTTTTAAGTAAAATTACAGATGGCATTTTGTTTGTATTTCTAAGGATACAAGCGGTTATTTACCGCAAACGAAAATGTCAAACTTAAAAATAAAGGAGGATAAAGTTATGTTACCAGTAAGAAGAGCAAACTGGCTTTCAATTCCGAGTATTTTTAACGATTTTTTCGGAAATGAATGGCTTGAAAGACCGAATTCAACCGCATCTGCCGTCAATATTATTGAGAATGACAAGGCCTACAAAATGGAAGTAGCGGCTCCCGGATTAACCAAAGAAGACTGCCGGATTGAATTGAAGGAAGGTAATCAGCTTGTGGTTATCACAGAGAAAAAAAACGAAGCCAATGAAAAACACAACAACGGCAGGTATCTACGACGTGAGTTCTCTTTTTCGTCATTCCGCCAAAGTATGATCCTTCCGGAGAATGCGGATATAGAACGGATAGAGGCGAAGGTAGATAATGGAATTCTTAACATTGAGATTCCTAAAAAACAGGCGAAGGTTGAGCCGGAAACGACAAAACTTATCGACATAAAATAATTCGGTCATAAAAATAAGCAGGCGTAAGCCTGCTTTTTATATAGATTTACTTGGGTTAATATTATCTTAACCTTCTCCCAGTCCACAAACGGTTTTCGGACTTATTTCCCGATCGTTCTTTTGTTCAAACACTACCCTGCTTCAGCAAGAAGTTGGTCTGTACGGTTCGTTATCAGGATCAGTTATCACCGTCATCTACCAACGGACGGACCACTGGAAGAGCTTTTCGACCTCCGGAGAATAGTTGGTAAAAACTACTGTCAAATTGCTGTGGTAAATTTATTATTCGACATTGATGAATAATACATACAATACTTTATGTATATTTATGCAAAATTCATGATTGATTAATGGGTAATCCATTCTTAATTCAGAATCGACCCTTTATCGAACGCGATGCTTGTTTAAACAGACTCATTGAAAACGTAAAGCGTTTTATAAAATTTATTAAACACTAAACAATGAAAATAAAGACACTACTGTTCACAATTCTCCTATTAGCTTTTAATATCCAGATATTTGCCGACAACCCTAATTCAGTGGGACGGGAAACATTTGCGGAAGAGGTTCAATTCTCTGTTCTTGATGGAGACATAAAAATGACATTAAGACGAACCTATAGTGATTTTCAATGTATCGGTTTTCAGTATTCCGATAAATATTTAAATATGGTAACGGCTACCTGTCTCGAATTAAAAAGAGAAGGAAAAAAATACGTGGTAGAGATCAACTACGAAAAAGAACGGTTTAAAAAAATTGATAAGGCTATTGAAGCATACCTGAAGGATCTTCTCACTCGAAATTATGAACGCGAAAACGTACCCGATGGGAATAAAATATGGAAACGTTTTGTGAAAGACGGCGGTGTGCGCAAATTCATTGAAATAGTTAAACCGTGGATGGACGATGAATACCTTGACTCGCCGTGGAATACGATTTATGGGTAATTCACCTATTACTTAAAAGCATCCCGTATTAATCTAAATTTTTGATTGATTGAACACGCCATACGTGGACATCAACATTTGGTCGATCTATCCCGTGCTATTCTTATCAATGTGCATCTTTTAGAGTAAATGTAGTAATAAAAATACATATATACCGTATTAGATATTATCCTCAATATCATTAAAGGTCATTGAGGCTCATTAATTGACAGCCTTTACTTTTATAATAGTATAGCATGTCTTCGATTTTTCTTTTATCATAGCTTGTAATGCAATCCGAAAGAACATTAACAATATATTCTGCTTTGCGCATATTGAAGCATGTCGATTTGATACAGGCGATAGCATCTGCACCTGTTATGTAGAATTCATCTATGCCTTTTTTATTAATGAAACCTGTGAATTCACCGCTGGTTAAGGCGTTCCCTTTGGACTTGATAAAAATATTTTGAGAAACTATTTTCAGGTCCGGTGCTAATTCAGCACCACGAGTATTAGGTTTAAATGTTCTCGTGCCGGCTGACAGGTTTTCATGCCTGATATAAACGACATGAATATCATTTTCAACAGCCCAATCTATTGATTTATTTATATTGTCGATTATCTCTTTGTAATTCTTTGTTATATCGTTTTGAATATCAATTACTACTAATGCTTTACTCATTATTCTGTTTTTATTTTGTTCGTAAGTGCCAAAAATACTAAATCTTGGCAATAAAAAGAGTCGGGTCATTCCAACCCTTTACCTCTTTAGAAAAGCAATGGACGAAATATAAGGAATATCCGTGATTAAAATAACAGGCGCAGTGAACCTTTGTGACCGGACGATATCGAAGGCACTGTAAACCGTAATGCTTGCCAAACCCATCTAAAATATTGGAGAGATATCAGAACTCCCTAATGTAAAAAAATTACCTGGAGTATCACTTTAAACAACTCTTTGTAACAATTTAAACTAAGATAGACAAAAATAAATCCGTATTTTTTAATACTCCATATTTTTATTATATTTGTCTCAGATTAAAAAACTAATATTTAACGTTCGAATATATAGAATTCGATAACATTCAAAGAGTTTAGTTCCCTTATTTGACACTTCTCTTAATAAAACATTATTAAAACTTATAAACTAACTATTATGAAACGATTTTTTACTTTTTTATTGGCAATACTTGGGGTACTGCTTGGCACTGTGGGGTGCAGCGACTCCGACAAGGAGACGGAAGTGCCGATCTATTCGGTCACGTTTAATTCCCATGGTGGTACGGAAGTGGAAGCACAAACACTTTCCGAAGGCCAGAAAGTTTCCAAACCTACGGATCCTGTCAGATACGGATATATTTTTAGCGGATGGTTCAAGGAGGGAACCTATGCTAACGAATGGGATTTCGATACGGATGTAGTAATGTCGAATCTTACACTCCACGCTTATTGGATTGCTGAGGACGTAGTTTCTTATACAGTAACTTTCAACACCCAAGGAGGTAGTACCATAAGTCCCAGAATTGTCGCTGAAGGTCAGAAGATCGCCGAGCCGAATGCTCCAACCAAAGACGGATATATTTTCAGCGGATGGTATAAAGAAGCAGCTTGCGAAAACGCATGGGATTTCGACAATGATGTGGTAAATTCGGATCTTACACTTTATGCATATTGGGTGGCTTCGGCAACTTATACAGTTACTTTTGACACTCAGGGCGGTAGCGAGATAAGCGATGTTACCGTTATCGAAGGACAGAAAGTTACCAAACCGCAAGATCCTGAAAAAGACGATTTCTACTTCGACGGATGGTTCAAAGAAGCGGAATGTGAAAATCCGTGGGATTTTGATTCCGACGTGGTTACGGAAGATATTACACTGTATGCTTTATGGGGTACAGAGATAATTTACGAGAATGCTTATTTCATAGCGACAGACGGAGACGACTCCAATCCAGGAACATTCAGACGTCCCTTCGCGACCCTGCCGAGGGCTTATCAGGCTATGGAACCGGGAGATACCATCTTTATACGGGAGGGAACCTACGTCATTACGGAGGATCAGATAATGGGTTCATCCAACAGCGGTTTATATGCTTGTGTTTTCGATTTTTCAGAGAAATCAGGAACCTCGAGCAAACGTATATGCGTCTGGGGATTCAGGGACGAACGTCCGGTATTTGACCTTTCACAGGTAAAACCAGCAAACCAAAGAGTTGCCGTATTCTACGTATCAAAACATTACCATCATTTCAAAAACTTTGAAGTAGTTAGCACTCAAGTAACCATAACTGACCATACTCAATCGGAATGCTTCCGTAACGATGGAGGAAATAATAATATATACGAAAATCTTTCTATGCACGACGGTATGGCAATAGGTTTTTATCTAACCAGGGGAATGAACAATCTCGTACTTAACTGCGATGCTTACAATAACTACGACCCTGTTTCCGAGAACGGTTCAGGCGGAAACGTCGACGGATTCGGTGCTCATGTTCCTAACTCGGGCCACACAGGTAATGTTTTCCGTGGCTGCCGTGCATGGTGGAACAGCGATGACGGATTCGACCTTATAAATGCATTCGCGCCTGTTACGATTGAAAACTGCTGGGCATTCTACAATGGATACAAACCTAATTCCACGACCAGTGCGGGGGACGGTTCCGGGTTTAAATCTGGCGGATACGGAATGGAGAGCGCTGTAGATATTGATTTTAATAACGTACCGCGACACACCGTAAGAGGATGTCTTGCCTATTACAACAAAAATCAGGGATTCTATGCCAACCATCATCTCGGTGGAATTAATTTCTATAACAATACCGGATACCGGAATCCATCCAACTTTAACATGCTGAACCGTTTATCACCTGAATTACCTGCACAGGACGATCCGGACGGCGGTTATGGACACATAATTAAAAACAACCTGTCTTACAGTCCGCGTACTTCAGGACTTGATATAATCAACGTAAACCACGACAGGTGCGAGATAGGTATGAATTCATTCCTGCCCACAGCGATGTCTCTCTCTGATGCAGATTTTATTAGTCTGGATGAAAACGAACTTACGCGTCCGCGCCAGGCTGATGGAAGTCTGCCTGTAATAAACTTCCTGAGACCTAAAACAACTCGGTTGATCGGAGTAGGAGATGTGATCGGAGAAGATTATACCGGAACTACATTAGGTTGTTTCCAGTAAGATAAAATACTTAAACCACCCTGCTTAAATCAAGCAGGGTGGTTTTTATGGTTTTAACTAACCTCAGATCAATGGAATTAATCGAATAGCATCGATACTTTACCTGAAAATTCTTTTCCGTCCGTATTTTTTAAAGTAACGGTAAATATATGCATACCTTTCTGTTCCGGCAGTTTCACAAAATCGATAATTGCGATGGGATCGTCATTGGTCGGATTGGCCACACCTGCTTTACCACGCCCCAGCAATGAAAGATCTTCTACCGTTAATTCGCTTGCCAAGGCTTTAACCGGATAAAGTGTATTTATGCCCTCGACTAAATAACTACCGTAATTATTTCCCGTCCTCGGGAAATGATACAATACTTCCCTGCTTTCCGAATAATTGTCCCAATCGAAATATCTGTAGCCATTCTCAATAAAATAAAATGGAGTAAGTGTATAGAATAAACTTATATCAGCTAAAGAAGTTCCTGCGGGATGATCCGTATCGAAATCAGTATCGCTGACAATTTCCACGCTTTCAAAAATATCAGCAAGAAAACGATTGGGAATGGGATTCACCATAAGATTGATCTCGGCATGATAACCGGTGTCATTATAATGGTTTCTCAGTTCCTTGTATTTCAAATAATTCTCGGGCGACCGGTTGTTTCTTTCATCGTAGCAGTAATATTCTCCGGAGAGACTCTCATAAATCCGGATATAATTGTTCTCGGAAGATAATTTTACGGATTCGAGTTCATAATAATATGTTACGAACGACTCCAGAAGCACCAGTTCTTCACCTCCTTGATTATCGTCACCGGAACTACAGGAACAGAACAGCATAATCACAGGGATAAGGTATTTTAATTTATGGTAATACATAGAATATATATTTTAAATTGTATTGATAATAATCATTCTGAACTCCAATATTATCTCCGACATTCTGGTCATGCATCCATCTCGAACCATATAACTCGAATATACCGGAAGTATACCAGCCATCAGCTATTCCTCCCCATCCGAAATTACAGTGCACCAAACTTATACGTGACGAACCTGTCAATGAAGCGACTGAACCATATCCGTCTATTACCCACATATGGTCTGCCAATTCTCCATCCATATCGTCATTGCTGCTCACAATTTTATCCCCTCTTACCAATACAGGATAGCCACTCGCCAACATAGTTGAAATACCTCCGTGACTATAATTAAAAGTCGAGACATTAGAATACCCTAATCTTAACAAGTAACGGCAGACATTGGCCCGGCTGGTACTTGTTTGCTTTATTCCCCACGATGATTTATTTCCTTTACCCAGATCGCTAATCACCAAACAAACCAAGTTCTTCGCGTTATTTGAGCCTGCGTTATACACACCATTATTATAGCTTTCAACTGTTCTGATAAGATTCCATTCGGATTCCGAAATCGGTAAACCAGTTTCAGGAAAATAATTAGGAAATTTATGATATGCGCACATTTGGCCTACAGCTATATTAGAACATCCGGCGACAACAGTGTAGCCTAACAAATGATATCCACGTGTTAAAAGGAGAGGTTTGGGGCCACTTTATATTCAACAATGGTCCAACATTAAAAACAAAATCAGATTTACTTTCCAATACTTCTTGAGATTGCAAGTGTTGGAATTTCACAGACGATATAAGCAACATTTCAGAAATGAAATTCATGGTTTCCGCATCGGTCATATCACGGATATATTCCTCTTCATCAGAAAAAATGATATCGTTAGCTTCCGATCTCACAAGATATTTATCGATATCCACATTTTCAAAAAAGGAAATATCGAGATCTCCCTTCTCCACAAAAGCAAGCATATTGGACGGAAGATTATGGCCCATTACGGCATATCCGTCGCGGAAATTAATTATATGCATTATGGTGTCCGGTATATTTTCACGGTAGTCTGTTTTTGTTTTCTGTGAAGTCAGCGTATAAAAATCCTTTATGCCAAGATCCGAACTTTTAGTTCCGGGATAGAAATTCTCTAAAAAAACATTAAGTTCCGTCAACAACCGATCCTGATAAGAAGGGATAATCTCAAAACGATCTTCAATATCATCCGGATCCTCCTTCGTACATCCGAATAAAATAATTGCAATAAACAGCAGATAAAATTTTCTCACAATTAAAATTTTAAATTTCTCACACTGCAATATATCAATTTTTTATTAACATAAAAACAATTACAGCGAGGATAACCTGCCATTTAAATGTATTTCTCCGATATTACTTGAAAAAATTTAAAAATATTTTTTTGAAAATATTTGTACTGTTTTAATTTTCCTTGGTTATTTGAATATATTTCAAAATTCGCATTTTATACTCGCTAAAAGCATTACTGTATTGGTTCCTGCTTTGCTGGTATAAAACCTGTGCATCCAGCAGTTCAGACAATGGAACGGTTACCGCGTTGTATGAATTATTCACTATCCTTAGATTTTCCTGAGACGATAGGATCGATTTCTCAGCAATAAGTATTTGTTCATAAGACTCTACGACCTCGTTCCATACATTATTGATTTCCACTGTCATAAGTTCGATTGAATTGACCATCTCATTTTCAGCTTTCAACTCCGAAATTTTACCACGTTTACGCGCATGAGCACCGCTCCACCATCCTGAAACAGGAACTGAAACCGAAGCATAAATGACACCTGCATTAACCGGCTTGTTCATCAACCCGTTATGAATATAGCCTCCTCCGATACAAACGGAGGGTAGGCGTTCACCGGAATAAAATTTTGTTTTCAACCTTGCTGCATTAACACTTTCTTCAAGCAATTTCGTTTCATAGCGGTTCATAACGGCATCATCCGGATCCCGGAATAAATTCTGCGGATGAAAAAGTTCCCCATCGAATGTGTAGTCTATATTAAAGTTCTCTGTATCCACACCTATAAATTGAGCAAGCAACATTTTACTTACCTCAAGGCTATTTCCCACAGTTAACCGGTTACTCTCGGTCTCATGGATCTTTAGTTCGACACGCAGAAGTTCATTTCGGGTCTTAACGCCTGCCTGAACCGCCATATCGACATCTTTTTTGAGATTCTGAAGCATATTTTCAATGACCGATATGGTCTCCAGCTTCTCGGTAAGATTAACGATCTGCCAGAAATATACATTCGTCTGGTAAACCACTTCGTCTTCCGTAAGCTGTAACTGCAGTTTCGATACATCTTCACCCACTTTGGCCAGTCTGTTACTGTTAACAATCCGTCCTCCGACAAAAATCGGTTGGAACGCCATGACACCTCCCATAGTCCCAGATTTCACCAACGAGAACGGTATAGGCTGCGGCAGGAGACCGGGAAGGCCTAAATTAGTTTTTAGCAGTTTTTTGTCCGAATTAAAATATGTTCCAACACCTTCGACAGTCGGGAAATAATTGGTAAATGCTTCTTTACGGGATTGAATGGCATCATCCATTTCGAGCCGGCTGTTTTTAATTTCATAATTGTTATCGACAGCCAGCTGTTCGCAATCGGTTAAGGTATATTCACCGGCCCTGAGACTGATAGAAATAAAACCGATATGCAATATAGTTATCACAAATCTAATTTTCATCACTTTTGTATTTTAGCTTTATCAAATATCTTCCAGTAAGTTACAGGCAGAACCGTAACTACAAGTATCATGGATACGAATGTTCCTGAAAAAATCACAATTCCCATAGGAGTCCAAAGCATCGATTTGCTGAATATCATCGGAAGTATCCCTATGGCTGTGGTCGCGGACGTAAGGAAGATCGGAACCATACGCCTTTTACCTGCTTCATATGCTGCCTGACGGGCACTGTACCGATGGTTCTTGCGGAGATTCTCGGCATGATCGAAGATCATTATGGCATTTCTTATGATTATACCCATAAGGCTGATTATTCCGAGAATACAGGTAATCCCGAATTGTGTTCGAGTGAGCCATAATCCCCATACCGTTCCGGGGAGGCATAGGAACAAAGCTAATAATGCGGCTAACGAGACACTCACTTTCTTATAACTGTAGAGCAATGACAGGAAGATCAGGAATACACCTGAAAGGATAACCTGAATGATAAGCGGTATAACTTCCTGGTCGGTTCCATATATACCTCCGTACTCATAGCCCACTGTCGGAGGCAGTATTGGGGCGATCCGGTTGTCTACAATATTTCTCACTTCAGTAAACGTCTCCGATTCGCTGCTCCCGCGTCTTACATCGGCCATTATACTTATCGAACGCACACCGTTCCTTCTTACGATTTTTCCATGGTTCCAGACAGGCTCTATTCCCTCAAACTGCCTTATGGGAACGGATACCCCGGGGATCAGGGTACCTATATAATGATCGCCTATATTATCGAGACGGTCGTAATCCGATCCTTTATCCGTTTTTAATACCACAGGAATGGAATAATCCTCTTCCCATAAATCCCCTACGGACACATCGCTGAATACCGATGCGATCTCCGCAGAAGCCATTCCCCTCGTTATTCCCAGCCTCGAGGCTTCGACCGTATTAATCCGTATTTCTACCGACGGGACAAATTCTTCGTAGTTTGTGTGGATCCATACCAGATCTTTTACCTCTTTGCTGAGAATCGTCATTACCGAATCCGCATACGCGGTAAGTTCATTGATATCGTTTCCGTACAACCGTACCTCAACCGGAACTTCGGACTGCTGGTAATCCATCTGCTTGAACCGTACGAAGGCATTTGGGAAATGGTACTGGTATTTTGTCGTATAATCATCAAGTATCGATATAGTAGCCTCATTGGATGCAGTATTCACTATAAACTGTGCATAATTTTTCCCTGCAGAAACATTAGGTGCGTAAGCTGCCTGGAAGCGCGGAGAATAAGTTCCTATGAACGCCGTAATGGAATTTATACGCTCATCCCCGATAAGTATATTATACATGCTGTCTGCGATTTCTTCCGTCCTCTCCAACGAACTTCCCTGCGGAAGATATATCTCGACGGCAAACTGGTCTCGGTCGGCGTTCGAGAACATACGGATATCGAGTTGAAAGAAATAGAATACTGAAATAGCGAGAATGCCAAGCACCAATGCTATCGTAAGGTATGGAAATCTGAACGTCCGATCAAGAATAAAATTATAACCGCCCTGTACATAATCAACTATCCTTTTTTTCTTTTTCCCATCTCCAGACGGCTTACTTCTTTTAATAGCTATATACTCCATAAAAGGAACATATATCATAGCCATAATGAAGGATACCATAAGGCATATCGTGAACGCCCACGGGAAGTCCCTTACGAAATCATACCACATTCCGGTAAGGATGAGCAGAAGGGGAAAAAATATAATACAGATAGACAACGTAGCGAGAAAGATGGAACCGGCATAGTTTTTAGCGCTGAGGATCGCTGCATGCCAGCGTGAAATTCCTTTATCCAGATATTCCTGATACCCATCGATAACTACGATGGAGTTATCGACGACCATTCCCAGTACCACTATGAGAGCAGCAAGTGTAACCGTATTCAGCGGTATACCGGCAAGGAACATAACTCCTATCGATATAAAAATAGTTATAGGTATCGTAGTAGCTGAAACCAGAGCGGAACGCAGGGGAAACAGCACCATCATCACGATTATCACGATAATTATCGCAATGACAAGGTTCCTCAGAAACGATGTCACCGAACTATACACTACCTTAGGCTGGTCCACTATTCGTTCAACGGATACATCTTCCGGAAGCGTGGCTATGAAGCACTGCAAAATCTGCTCTACATCCCTTCCATATTCCACTATATTGTACCCTTCACGCATCTCGAGCGAGAGTATGATCGATTTTTTACCGTTATGCAGAATATATTTATCCGGTTTATCGTATTCGCGGACAATAGTGCTTACATCTTTAAGTCTTACTATTTTTCCATAGGGGTCGCTGTATACTATCTGCTCCCCTACTTCTTTCTCAGAATCAAATACAGGAGCGATGTAAACGGGCAGATTCTGCGTCTCCGTTTCGATAGTACCGGTTATCGTAGTGAATCCCTGTGCAAACAGGTTGGTTCCCAAAGTTTTATAATCTATACCGTAAGCAGAGAGAAGATTTCTGTCGAGATAAACGCTTATCTGTTCCTTCTGTATCCCGAATCGCCTGAGATTCGATACCGATTCGATCCTGCGGAGTTTTCCTTCGAGTGTTTCAAGATAATTCTCCAACTCACGGTAAGAACGGCTGTCGGATTGCAGGGATATCATAAGAGCGGACGTATCTCCGAAATCGTCATTAGCTATCACGGCAAGAACTCCTGCCGGCAGCTGGTTTTTAAAATTCGTAAGTCCATGTTTTATCTTGGACCACACTTCATCCTTGTTGTTCACATCGTCCTCAAGTTCCACCATAGCATATACTACGCCGTTTCGGGACATCGTATATGTCTTGCTTTTCTTTACCTCTTTGTATGTGAACAGAAACTGTTCGAGAGGTTTTGCCAGCTGTTCCTCAACTTGCGACGAAGTTGCTCCGGGATATAATCCCACGATAACCCCTTGTCTTATAGTAAAAAACGGAAACTCCTGTTTCGGCATTTTGATAAGTCCCCAAATACCTACTATAATAAGGAGAAGTATAATAAAGAGAGTTACGCCATGATTTCTCATAGCAGACTCGATAAAGCCATTATTTTTCTTCATAGCGATTATTCTATTTTAATTTTCATTCCCTGGTGCAGGTTGTGGTAGTTTTCGGTAATTATGGATTCCCCTATGTTTAATCCGGAAATTATTTCCACACCGCCTGTTGCAAATTCACCTACACGGACAGTCTGTCTGTACGCCCTTGAGTCGATAACTTTCCATACATATTTACTACCGTTGGCAGCTACCTGAAGACAGTTGACAGGAACTGAAATAATCTCTTTCGAGTTATCGTTAATCAGCACCTTGACAACCATACCGGGAAGTATTTTCTGTTCAGGCTCATTGACCTTAATCACTATATCATAAGTATGGGAAATCCTGTCGGCGACCACGCCCTTCTCGATAACGGTTCCATCGAATATTTCATCACCCAAAGCGGAAACAAATAGCGTAACTGTTTGTGAAGAATGTATCCAATTGGTCTCTTTTTCAGGCACCGGTATCCTTACATTGATCTGGTCAATCTTCAATAGCGTAAATACAGTCTGGTTCGGCAAAACATTTTCACCTGCTTCAGCTGCTTTCTTACCTATTATACCGCTGAACGGAGCTGTTAAGCGACTGTCATCCAGATTTTTTTTAGCAATGGCCTCTATCGAGCGCGCCTTCTCCAGATCGGTTTTTATCTCGATATACTTTATCTCCGCAAGACTCTCATTGTCATAGAGCATCTGCAGCCTTTCCATCGCATCCTCTGCCTGGTCTAGCTGGGCCTTCGCTGCTGCATAAGCATTGGATAAACTGTGGGTATTTAACTCGGCCAGAAGCGTTCCTTTACTTACCTTCTGCCCCTCGTTCACATATACTTTTTCAATAGTACCGTTTACCGGGAAACTGATAGCTGAAGACATCATTTCTTCTGCTATACAGATATATTCATTGCTCACATTTTCCCGGACATATTCCACAGATATCGTTTTCACCGTAATTTCGGTATCTCGTGAATTGCTATTTTCTGTGTTAAAGCATCCGTATATAACAGTAAATGCTAAAACAACCGATATATAAAATCATGTTTTTAACATAGTTGTCAGTTTTAATTTAACCTTCCGATTTCAATTTAAAATTGGTAAAACCTACAGCGGTTACAAATACCCATAAGACGCAATTTCTTTTCTAAAGGACTTATTTTGCCTTTAAAGTCAAACTTTTATGCTTTTTTTGTATTTAAAAACCAGCTACCATGAGAACAAGTAGAATATTTTCAGCGTCTCTATTCCGCAGTTAATCGAAATGTACAGAGGGTAGAATAACACTCAACAGCAGCTTCATTGTTACTTCACGGCTAACGGAATATAATCGATGTATGAGTTTTCCTTGAGAATAGACGCATTTCTAATTGGCGTATGCCAAAGTATAAAAGTTTCTGTCAATTATAAGTATATGGTATTTAACAAATTACGGACGACCTGAATTTCCCGAGCCATTCTTTTTCAGCAAATATCTAAGCAGCAAACAGGACTCTCTCCTATAAATACAGGGATAAAATAATAAAAAACTTGAGTAATAGATATAAGAAAAACCTGTGGACATTAGCTCTGGTGTACCGGTACCGCAATTTCCAATAAAAAAAGCAACCATAAGGTTGCTTTTTTTATTACTCCAGATCCGGAAACAAGAATATCGCATTGTTTACCGCTCCGAATCTCCGGACACGAAAACTCAAACACTTAAATTATATCTTTCATTCAGTTAGTTAATCTTTAAAAAATTATATATTAATGGTTCCGGTTCCAGACTATTCCAGGTTATTATTTATTTTATTAAAAATCTCCATTGTCGATTTGACCATATCATTTACCTCTTCCAAATTAATTTCCGATCCACATGTTTTATAGTCTATTAAATTATTTGCAATCGAAGAGATAGTGGTATATTTAAACAGACTAACCAGAGAAACATGGATATCAAACTTATTGTTAATGCGTTTATTCATAGTCAGCAACAACAATGAATTCCCCCCCCCAAGTCAAAAAAGTTCTCCGTTATTCCAAATTCTGAAACAGGTAAAATATCTTCCCATATTTCGTACAGCAATATTTCAGTTTTGCTCACCGGTTTTACCACATTAATTTTTCGTGGAACGTCGTTAATCGAAGGAAGAGGAAGTTTATTTTCATCCAATTTACCGTTCACCGTGAGTGGAAATTGATCAAGCCGAATAATATAAGAAGGGATCATATAATCAGGAAGTGATTTTTTCAACATATTCTTTATCTCTTGCTGCTGAATTTCCATATCACTTTTTATATAAGCGATGAGATATAACTGGTCATCCTTTAGTTTTTTATCTGAAATATGAACATCCCTGATCCCTTCCAATTTACGTACTACTGACTCTATTTCTCCTTTTTCAATTCTGAAACCCCTAATTTGAACTTGTTTGTCTTTTCTCCCAAGATAAATTACCTCCCCGCTAGGTAACATTTTCCCATTATCCCCCGATTTATAGAGAATTTCTACAGGGCGATATGGGTTCGGTAAAAATTTTTCTTTATTTAATTTGTCTCTTTTTATATATCCTTTGCATACTTCCTTCCCTCCTACATATATTTCACCGGGTATTCCGAAAGGTTGTATTCGCATATTCTCATCGAAGATGTATAACGTCGTGGTTGGTATTGCTCTTCCAATGTTACTGAGATTTGCCTGTAAGTCCTCGTTCTCAATTTCTTTATAGGTGACATGAACGGTAGTTTCCGTAATTCCGTACATATTGATCATTCGTGTGCGTGGAAATCTTGATTTCCAATATGCAATTTTATCAAATCTTAATTCTTCACCACCAAAGATCAAATATTTAAGAAAAGACAAATCCATTCCTGTATCCTGGACCTCTTCGCTCAATTTATAAAAGGCAGAAGGCGTCTGGTTCAACACCGTAATTCCATTTTCCTTCAGAGTGCGGGCGAAACGACTCATATCCTGCGAATCTTCTTTCGAAATAACAACAGCTTCTCCTCCCCTCAACAATGCCCCATACATTTCCCATACTGAAAAATCAAACCCAAAAGAATGGAATAAACTCCATTTGTCATTTTCGTCAAAATCAAACTGGAATTTATCATTGAAAAGCAGTCGTACCACATTTCCATGTGACACTAAGGCTCCTTTAGGTTTTCCTGTGGTTCCGGAAGTATATATGATATATGCCCCGTCATCGGGTGAAATTTCAACTGTTGGATTATTCTCAGGAAAATCGATTAAATTCATTTCATTTAAATCACATTGCTTAACCTGAAAATTTAATTTCTTCACACCTCCATGAGTTAATAATATTCTCGCACCACAATCTTCCAACATATAAGAAATTCTGTCATACGGTAAATCTGGATTAATAGGGAGATAAGTACATCCGGCTTTCAATATGCCGATCATTGCCGCTACCGTATCTATATTTTTTTCGCCGACCAACCCGACTACATCTCTTTTATTTAAATTGTTTTCTATGAGGTAATGACCTATTTTATTCGCTCTTCGATTTAATTCAGTATAATCCAGATATTTTCTTTTATCGCTTACAGCTTTTCGGTTTCCATTACACTCTGTCTGTACTTCAAAAAGATCGATTATGGATAGACTCGAAGGGTAAGAAGTTTCGGAACCATTGAATTCATTTAGTATTTTTATACTATCCTCCTCTGGAAGAATCTCTAGTTCAAAAATCGAGGATTCAGGTTTTTCTATCACCGAACTCAGTAATTTTTTGAATATGTTCGCAAAACATCCTATAGACTGCGGCGTATATAAATCTTTTGAATATTCTATTTGTAAAAGTAGTCCTCCCGATGTTTCTTTCACCGTAAATGTTAGGTCGAATTTTGAAGTATTTCCTGAAAACGGGTAGGGTATAACTTCCAATCCAGGCAGCTTCATTTCGGTATGTTCGTAATTTTGATAAACAAATACCACATCGAATAATGGATTGTAACCGGTGTTTCCGCTCAATTTAAGATCTTCTATCAGTTCATCTAATGGATAATTTTGATTCTCAATGCAATTAACAACCTTGTTCTTGACTTCACATAAAAGATCCGTGAATTTTTCGTTCTTTTTTATACGGGTAGTTATAGGCAACGTATTTACGAATAACCCAATAATATTATCTATATCCGGATGATTTCGTCCGGCGACAGGGGTTCCCACGGTAATAGTTTCAGCATGGCTTATTTTATGAAGAAAAATATTAAATACACTGAATAAAATCATAAAGACCGTCGATTTTTCCTGGAGTGCAAGTTTCTTAAGGTCTTCAAATTGCCCCGGGGAAATATAAAATTCCCTGCTGCCACCCTCATAACTCATAAACCCGGGTCTGCGGAAATCGGTAGGTAAATCCAAAGGGATATATTTCCCTGAAAATTCATTAATCCAGAATTCTTTTTGCGACGAAATCGAATCGGCCCAATCTTCTCCTTTTTGCCACTCGGCATAGTCTTTATAATTTAATGGCAAAACGGGAAGGTTTTCACCGTTGTATACCGAAATAAATTCTTTTACTAAGATATCTTGCGATACCCCATCGGTAACAATATGATGAGTATCGACAATAAGCATAGATTCATCGTCAGACAATTCGATCATACCCACTCTTAATAAAGGAGATTTAGCCAGATCGAAAGGTTTAATATATTCCCGGATAACGTTCTCAACATCCTTCCATGTACTTTTTTGAAAATCCAACTTAAATGTAACATCTTCATCGATTACTTGTACCGGCTTTTCTTCTTTATCTATAAAAAAAGTACGGAAGCTTTCGTGCCTTTGCACCAGAAAATCGAAAACAGACTCAATCCTATCTTTATCCACAATTCCTTTCAAAAGAAAAACCTTTGAAATATTGTATACAGATGATTCCGGATAAAGTTGATTCAAAAAATACAGTCGCGTTTGAGTCGAGGTTAAATTATAATACTGCCGGGGATAAGCTTTATCGATTTTAGTCAAAACCTTTACGATCTTATTCTCTATGGATCCGGCCAATTCATTAAAACGTGATTGATCGAATATTTCTCCGATGTGAAGTTTAACGTTAAATTGCTGTCGGATATATGTATTTAAAATGACAGCCTTTATGGAATCTCCACCCGATTCAAAAAAATCAGATTCCTGGTAGATTTGTTCATAATCAATTTTCAGAACCTTTTGCCAGATTCGGGCTAACTTTATCTGAACAACCGTTTCCGGAATTGTTAACTCGTGTTGGTTTATAGTCGGCAGCGGCAGTAAAGCATTATTGATTTTACCTGAAGGCTGAACCGGAAATTCATCCACGCGGATAAAGAAAGTCGGAACCATATATTCCGGAAGAATCGCTTTTAAGTAGCCTGTTATTTCTTCGTCCGTAATTTTATTTTTTATTATTAGGTAGCAACATATTTTTGGAGAATTATTTATTTTATGAACGATAGATAAAGCCCGGGTTATATTTTGGTGCTTAACTATACAATTATCTATTTCAGACAATTCTATGCGATGCCCGTTAATTTTAACCTGGTTATCGTTCCTCCCATGAAATTCTATGTTATTATCGTGTCCATAGGCTCCAAGGTCACCGGTATCGTAGATTATTTGCTTCTTATTGTATGGATTACTAACGAACGTTTTTCCTGTCCGTTCGCTATCGTTAACATAACCGAGACCAACGGGGACCCCTCCGATGTGGAGACGGCCACGTAATCCTCGGGGCAATATCTTTCCATTGTCGTTCAGAATTAATATCTCTGTATTCGAAATCGGTTTTCCCAAAGGAATCCTGGATTCATTGCCTGTGACTTCATAGGCCGTAACACCAATGCAAGTCTCGGTTGGACCGTATAAATTAAATATCCTGATTCGCGGAAAACTTTTTTTAAATTCCAATGTCGAACGAAGGTCTATAGCTGCCCCTCCCAGAATAATCGAATCCAACGTTTTGAGTTTATCTACGATGTTGTCAGCCTCAACACTGTTTTGGTTAAGATAATAAAATACCGAAGGAACAAAATCAACAATAGTGATGTTATATTTTTCAATTAATTCAAAAATAGAATTGCCGGCCAGATCATAATCAGGATTCTGTATAACGCATACATTACCATTTATCAGAGGCCAGAAAAACTGCCATACACTGCTGTCGTATATATAGCGCGTACTTTGATAAACTCTTTGTGAAGTCTGTTTGCCAAAAAAATCGTTCATCCAAAGTAGCCTGTTCAGCAAACCTTTATGGGTGTTAATCGCAGCTTTGGGGATGCCCGTGGTACCCGAAGTAAATATGGCATATATTTTATCGTTTTTTTTAATTTGAGAAGAGCAAAATTCTTCATTACCTTCGCCAGATAATAAGTCTTTTACATCAAAAAAATCGATTCCCTGATAACTATTTCCCATTTCTCTATTATTGTCGACAGTCAGTACAAGCCTGGAACCAAGCTGCTCCACAACCTGCAGCACTCTTTTTTCAGGCCATTTAACGTCAATAGGTACAAACGCTTTACCCACTTTTACAACTCCTAAGTAAGATATGAATAACTCGAAGCAATGATTGATCATTACAGTGACATATGATTGATGTCTGTACAAATCTCCCTGAAGAAAATTAGCTATTTTATTGCTTAATGTATCTAGTTGTCCGTACGTTAACTTTTCATCTTTATAAATTAAGGCCGTATTTCCAGTCTTTTTATATACTATCGTTTTAAATAAATCAAGAATTGTTTTCTCGGACGAATAATCCTTGAAAGTATTATTTATATTTTCTTTTATCGCATCTAATTCTTTTCTGGAAATAATTTCAATACTCCCAATTTCCAACGACGGTTTATGGATCATTTCATGGATTATATCCGTGCATCTTTCTGCGAATTCATGATTTATAAAACTATGCAGTGAACTGATCTCAAGACAATTATCGTTCAATAACAGCGTCGTATCGTAAACACATTTATTTGCGTTACCGGAAAAATCTCAAACAAAAGAATAATTCACCGTACAATCCGTCGGGAAAGCCAAATTAGCTATATCAATATCCGATAATTCCTTATGATCCTTAACCTCACAGATTTCTTTTCTTATACGATCTAACCAGTCGGAGGCGGACATCGCACCATCCCATTCTATTTTAAGGGGAAGAATTTCCTCATGGTTAAAAGAAAAAACCGAAGCTTCTTTCCATCCGATAATTACATTATGTTGATTCAAATAATTAATCATTAAAAGAGAAAAGGCCGCGATAGCATAGATTCGTTTTTCTTCTTCCGGCAAGACGTCAAAACCAGTTCCTTCGGTCTGCAATTCCTGAGTTTTATGAATCTGTTTTTTGTAAATATCGAGCCCCGGTAAATCGACATCGACAAAACGTCTGTTCCAGAAGTTCTGTGCGGTTGTGTTCCATGAGATTTCCGTTTCAGTCTCTTCTTCTATTAAATAATAAAATCTGGTAAACAATTCTTTAAAACCACTTTTCCGATAAAGGGCCTCTGCAGCACTTTGATCATCTACCTGTAAATATACCTCCGTAACTCCTTGTGTTTTTAATTCCACCAGTAATTTCCCTACGAAGCATCTACCGTATCCCTTCTGCCGGCAGGACTTATCTGTTCCTAAATTATAAATATAAGCTGATGTTTGAATAACAGATGTCGAACCGATGGAAACCGGCCGGTTTCCAATATAAATGATGTAATAAAATAACTTTGGTAACTTTCCATAGAAATCCTTCCTGATCTGGTAACCAAAAAAAGGGGTCCTTATATTGAATATCAGTTCATATAAACGAATAAAATCATTTAAAGCCTTTTCGTCTTCTACCTTTACAAATTTCAAGTCCGGATCATCGGGTATGGTAATTTCAGAAGCTAAATCTTTTTTCATCCATGTTTCACTCCCTAGAAGTACGTAATTTTTATAATCGGATAGAAAAAGATGCATTCCGCCGGGTTCATCGTAGCATACGATATTTTTACGATTTGAAGATCCGACCGGTTTTATTCCGTAGTTTTGAGTTGAAAAATAAAAATGATTCCAAAAAATATCCATACTGTGGTTTGAATAAACATATCGAGCACCTTTAAATTTTTCCACACGACAGAATAAACCGTTTATTATGGAATAATGATTTTGGATTATTTTATCTTTATATACACGGTAATTGTTTATCTGAGAAAGAACATCTTTACAAACATAATGGTCTTGGAACAACAATGAATTTAACAATTTCTCGTATCCGGCAAAAAAATCTTCAACATTTTCACGGCTGTACAATTCCGGCGAATAATCTATTTTACATATAATCTGTTGGTCCAGAATTTCAATTTCGAAAGCCAGATTTAATCTGGCTTCCCGATTGAGAATATATTCCTCGCTGACAAAACACGGAGAATGAAATAATGAATTCAAATTTCTGTAAATCCCTCTGAAATCTTGGACATTAATGCCAAAATCAATAAAATCGCCTGAATCGTTCTTGGAACTCACCCTTAATTCTTCCAGTATTTGCTGATAAGGATAATGTTGATGAAACAGGATTTCATTTATTTTTTCTGGGTGTACTCCAAGAATTCCTTATTCGACAGAAATTCATCCATAACCAGGTTTACCGGTAATGAGTTCATAAACAGCCCAACTACTTCGTCCGACCGGGGGATGTTCCGTCCTGCGAAGGTAGCTCCGAAAAGTACATCTTTATCATTTGTGAGTCCACTCAAAAACAATTTGTAAGCAGCAGTCAACAACGTAAAAACGGAGAGGTAGTTTTTCTCTGTAATATAGCCTGTAATATTGTCATATGTGGTACTATCCATAGTGAATACAGAACGCTCGCCTTTGGAGATTTTGTGCTTACCAAATTTAGAAACCGCAAAAGAATTCTTCAATTCATTTTCCCAGAATCCGGCGGCATCTCCATGTTTTGCATTCAAGAAACTTTGAACATAATCATTATATTGCAATTCTGGAAGTCCGATTTTTATATCATTGTACAGAAGAATTACCTCCTTTAGAATTATATCGTAGGAAAAACCGTCTATAATAATATGATGTGCATCCAGAACCAATAAATACCTGTTTATGTATCGCTGGAAAATAATGGCTGCTCGGAATAATGAAAGCTTGTCTAACTCGAATGGTCGTATAAGATTCTCCACCAAATTCCGGGTTTCGCCTTCATTATGAGACTCAAAATAATCTAAAGTGATTCTATTATGACTGTGTATATTCTGATAAATGCGGTTATTGTCCAGATGAAAAGTAGTTCGTAATATTTCATGTCTCTCTATAATCGTATTTAAGCTTCTTTCCAGTTTTTCATGGTTGAGACTGTTGGAAAAAGAGAGAACATGCGGAACGTTGTAAGCGGTCGTGTCAGTCCGGCTGTGATGCATCAGGTAAAAGGACTTTTGCAAAGCGGAAACTTCTGGTTCCATATTGTCAATGAAGGATTTTTCTATAACGAAACGATCTTCGACCGTGTCTTTCCCGCTTTTAATCACTTCGGCCTGTAATCGTATGGTCGAATGAGATCTTAAAAAATCAATGTTGAAATTTTTTCCGAATTTATTATTCATTCTGGCCAGTCCGATTACCAGTTTCAATGAGGAATGGTCATAATAGGTTATCCGGTCATTGACATTTATAGAAAAGCGGGGAAGTTCGAAAATATCTTCCCATATACTACGTATGGTGTTTATTATGTCATCTTCCTCAGAAACATACTCAAAAAAAAGATTAGCCCGTTCATGTCCAATTCCGGTAAATTTTTGGAAAAATTCCTCAATTTCAGTATTATTATTTTCAGTTTTAGTATATATGGTAAAACTTATTCTTGAATTATCCGAAGAAATTCTAATTTCTTCGAAATAATCATACTTGTTTCTAAGAACATCTCTAAGATGCTCTAGGTCGATAAAAACGCCATCTATATAAATGCGGTTTCCATATCCGATCAACTGAAGCTCATTCATCTGATTGAGATAGACTGAAAATCCAGTATCGTGAAAGCACTTATTATCTTCAATATACAACGCATAGTTCCGGCAATATTGATTATCGGACCCGAACTTGTTTACTAATTTATAGCATAAATCTTTAGGAATGATATTTTTAATTACGGGAGGTAAAATAATGTCCTCGTATTCAAGAGTCAGAATTTCCTCTTTTTGAGTTCCGTCCAAACCAATTAGAATTTCCAGATATTCATTAAGCAGATAATCGATCTCCGGATCGGAGAACAACTCATTTTTGTAAATAACTTTAAGTTCCGGTTCATTTAAATCAGATATGATCAAAGTTATGCCATTGTTAGTCTTTTCAGTATATTCGATATTCTGAATATATATATTGGTATCTTCCTCTCGATGAAGATTCACGGGGTAATTATTAAAAACCAAGAGAGAATTGAAATCTCCGTAAAGTGGTTGGCTCTCCGGCATTTCAGTCCTGTAAGGAATTTGGTTTACCAAATCGTTATATACTAACTTTACCACCTCTTGGAGAGGTGAATAGCCTTCTGTTTTAACCAGGATAGGCAGGGTATTTATGAATAATCCAACAGTATTTTCCCATTCTTTTTCCCTTAACGAATGAGTCACATAAAAAAGAACATCAAAAGAATTAAAATGTTTTTGCAGGTACAATGCCCAAGCCGCGTAATAGTAACTTGCGGGTGAAACCTTTGCTTGTCGGGAAGCCTTTGCAATTTCATTATTCCATTCCGAGATTCTAACTGCCTTAGTAGTATAACCAGATTTTGCATGATTGATTCCCTTAGGAAATAATTTATAACCTAAAGTTAAACCCCTTAGGTAGTTATCCCAAAAGCCGGATTTTTCTACCGAATAATTTTTAAACCAACCCTTAATACTTAATTTGGCTGTTTTCTCCGGTATATTACCACATGCGATATAATTATAGGCATTCAGAAACTCATTGATTACGAGACTTGTACTCCAACCATCCATTATAATGTGATGGTTACTGATTACAAGAATATATCTTTGGTTTTCTTTTATCAGTGTTATTCGAAAAGGAACTTTCTCCAGATCGAATTTATCCTGTCGGTCTCTATATAAAATATCTGCTATTATTGCTTCATTTTTACCGGAAACTTCTAAATATCGAATTTCAGGAGAATGTTCTTTTAAAACAATTTGTACAATTTTTTTCAGCCCCTTCCATCGGTACGTAGTCCTGAGCATCTGATTTGAATTAACGACAAACTTCCAGGCTTGTCCGAAAATCTTTTTATCGATGTGTCCAGTGATCTCTATTAAAATCTGCTCGCAGTTTTCCTCAGCACTGTGATCATTTACATATACAGCCAGCATAGCTTCCTGCATTGGCAATAAAGGAAAAATATCTTCTATATCTTGTTTTTTGATTTTAACGCTTGTCATGGGCAATCGATTATAACTGTTAACAACTATTATATGTTTTCAGGATTAATGTTTAATATTTCATGATATTTGATCAGATCTAAATATTTTTCCGTAAGATATTCGGCTTGATCTAACGTCAGTCCGACACGGCTGAACAGTTCATTAAATTTTTCTTTCGAATTCTCCAGATTATTTTTCATTTCCGCTTCCTCTACCATTTTTACAATCAACATCCTGAACTCATTAAGGTACTCCAGTGCAGCCTCCCGTCCCAGCTCTCCATTCAGTACTTTAGGTCTTAAAAACTCAAACATGGAGTAAGACTGATCGTATTTTTTAAACGAATAATAATCCAATAAAGGTCTGAGTGAACATACCTGTTCGATAGGAGACTTCTCATATAAACCTTTACTTTTAAGATAAGCTATAATATCTTCTCTTGAATATTCAGAAACGTTTTTCGCAAAATAGGAAACTACAATAGGTAATTCCGAACTATCTCTGCGTGACATTTCCCGTTCAATATCTTTTACAATATGGGTATAATCAGGACTGAAAAGCTTTTTGTGTTTCTCCATGATAAACTTAATATCGGTATCGACAATATATAATTGAGTAGGGTCCAGACAATAAAATACAAATGGTATGTATAATTTGAGTGCCATAAAATACGCGTTCAGCACCATATAATCATCACATATTAAGCAAGGGAACTTACTAGCTTCAAATGGATTATTTATCGCAACCTTATTTTCGAATGCCTTAATCATGGTTTGTTTATATTCACTGATATTAGGCATGTGTGATATATGCTCTATATCCATTTTTTTGATTACCTTTTGAATGTTTGATTTGGCATTTTCACTTTCATAGGGATGATCTAAGGTATAGGAAATAACTTTCAACTTTTCTTCATTGACCAATTTATCCAGTACATATATACTATCTTTTCCACCGCTCAGCATCAAGAGGGCATCATATCTTTCCCGACCCTTAACTGCACTTACTTTCTCTTTATAAATTTTAAATTGTTTTAAAGAGTATTGTATTTTTATTAATGCGTCTCGATTGATCTCATTATTGCAAATATTACATTTACCATTCTCGGAAATAGTGATTCCTGGATTTTTGTTGGACATAATACATTGTGTGCAGTAGACTTTCTTTTCCATTTTAATTATATTAAAGATTGACTTAAGATGTCATATTAACTATGGCATTATTTTTTTTGTTTCCTAAGATTGAAAGGCCGTATCAATTCAGGTCATTTCAGCAGGTTATTCACTCCAAAATTTGTAGTGTTAACACATATGGTGGCATGTACTTTAAGTCAAGACGGATGATGATCCAGAGAGTTTCCCTCTAGGAACTGCAATGTACAAATCGAAACTTCCGGTGATCAAGTTCCTATAATAATTCTATAGGATAAAAATCCACACACCTCACTTCAAAACTAAAATTCTGCTTGTCCGTCGCAAGACAGCTGATATATTTTCTTCTGTCAATGGACAGTTCATGCAAATACCAAATCCGACTCTCGTAAATAGCCTGATTACCGTCTATATAAATATCTTCCAAAGGTATGGCCAGCCCCCTTCCGTCCCCCTTTATGACACTTTCTTTCCATGTCCAATATTTGAAAAAAGAACGAAGAGGCTCCTTATTGTGCAATATATCACTCCACTGATCGCCTGACATAACACGTGTGAAATCATCGAAGTCGATTTCTTTTATTTCCTCTATATCGATTCCGAGCCTTAGATTTTTTCCCACAGCACATATAACGTAATTTCCCGAATGCGAAATATTAAAGTCCATCGAACCGGAAACACAGGGCCGGTTGTAACTGTTATATACTAAATCCGAAAAACTAAAATCAGTTTCTCCCCACCATTCGAATCCTTTCTTCAACAACAATTTTCCCAATAAGTGAGCATGTCGATCCTGCCACCGGATGTAGCATTTATTCTTTTCTTTCTGTTCTTCCGATAGAAAGTTAAGGTACTGCTGAAACTGTGTTTCAGGCAAGGGTTCCGGAAAATAAGAATATAGAACGATGATGTCAATGTCAGAAACCGTTTTATTCAAACCATTCAGAACTTGGGATACATTTGGATTGGAAAGCATCTTAATCTGGGACCTTAGTACAAACCGTACTATTTATATTCTAATCCTCCGACAACTCTATCATCAAAAAGATGAAATGGAATTGAGAATACAACAATTATAATAGTTCAAAAAATGTTAAGATCTTTATTAAAAAGTATCGAACGAATTCAACTCTTTCCCAATTTGCTTAGTTACAGCTTTAATCTGATCGTTTATGAAGAAATGCCCACCTTCGAAATAATGTAGGGAACAACTTTTAGTGGTGTGCAGTTTCCAATTATTTTTCTGTATGTTTGTAAGATCCTCATTTGTTCCGAAAAAAGCGGAAATGTCGATATCCAAGGGCTGAATTTTCAAGTGTTCAACCTCTGATTCAGCGATTCTGAAATCATTTCGTAATACCGGAAGAAATAACTCCAAAAGTTCTGGATGCTCGAAAAACTCCGGAGGAGTACCCCCAAGGGAGAGTATTTCTTCGATGAAATCTTCATTATCCAATAAGTGAACCTTCCTACCGCTGGCTTTCCCGGCAGTAATAGCCCCTTTACCGGAAAAAAATACATGAACCGGCAACTGAAATTTTGTATCGATTATTTTCTGACAAACAAAATACGCTATAAAGGCCCCGAGACTATGACCAAATAAAGCATAATGTGGCGTGGTCACATTATTTTTCAAAAAACGGAAAACATCGTCTACGGCCTCATCAATATCGGAATATCCATTTTCATGAATTCGTTTCCCTCTACCGGCCAATTCTATGGGAATAATTTCTATTCGGGGACTAAAATGATTCTTCCAATCTTTAAATACAAGAGAAGAGCCGCCGGCATAAGGGAGGCAAAACAGCTGGATCTTTTTCTTCATTGCCTAAGTTCTATGTTTTAAGACATCCGTATTTCCGGAATTCCTTTTAGTTTCACACATATTTCATCAGTGTCGGTGCTTATAATTCGAATCCTTTGTTAAATTCGACCCTCCACTCCAATTGAGATAATCTCTTTTCCTCGTTCGGCCTGTAATGCAACATTTCATATCCAGACAAAACATTCCATATTTCTTCCATTTTCGTTTTATCAGTTGGACTTAAAAAGAAAATCGCTGCCGTAAGTCGGGTCAGAATTTCCTCGTAAGGTAGTTCCCAATTTTCTATAAGACCGTCGTTTTTTAATTCTTCCAATGTTTTTTTCACGGAGATTATTTCCGAAACATTTCCAATTTGTGTCATGGTAATTATCTATTTGTATGAGTTACTGAAGTTTTCTCCTTCATTATTTCCGCCTGTCCCATATTCAATTTAATTATTTTATCGGCCAGATGAAAATAATGATCGTCGTGGGTGATACATATTAAAATTTTACCTTTTTCTTTGATCATAGGCACGATCTCCGTATAAAATATTTTACGGTATTCAGGGCCCTGATCGGCCGCCCATTCATCAAAAAGAAAGATGGGTTTATCCTCTAAAAAACACTGTAAAAGAGCCAACCTCTTTTTTTGGCCTGTCGATAAATTCAAAGTACTGAACTTATTTCCGTTCATTTTCACCTTTTTATCCAACTTTAATAGAGATAAATAACCAGCCGGATCTTCGACTGATTGATCGGGTTTACGGTAAACTGTCGGGAATAGGTGAAACGGGTTGAAAACAGTAGTGAAAAACTCACTCAATGCATTTGAAGATATAGGTTCATCGTCTATTTCGATAATTCCCTGTTGCGGTTCGTAAAGTCCTGTAATTAATTTTGCCAACGTGGTTTTACCACTCCCGGTTCCTCCGGTAATAAATGTTGCCTCTCCTGAATTCATCGTCAACGAAACTGGCCCTACGACAAAAGAAGATTCCTCTTGATCTGAATGTCCATATCGAAAAGCCACATTTTTGAGATTCAGTTTTGTTACGGACGGCTTTGAAAGCAGGGATATGGATTCCATTTCATTGAATGTCAAGTCTGCTGGAACTTCTTGTGTAAATAGTTTCACGCGCTTCCACGAAACCCGTAATTGAACGATTGTTGGAATAGAATGTAGAATGGTATTAACCGGACCGATAAGATACATTAATACCACAACAAAACTCGATACCATCGATTTGTCCATTACAGGAAAGAAACGAGGAACTATAAATATCATCATAAATAACGTCAGAATTAGCAGAGACTCTCCTACGATGAAAGCGTTGATAAAACCGGTTCTGGCTTTCACCATTTTATTGCGGTAATCCTGACATGTATCAGTGACTTCCTTACGGTATTCATTTTTCTTGATATAGCTCATACTCAACTCCTTAAATCCGTCTATAAGTCCATTCAATTGTTCCATATAAGAACTTCTGGTATCTCTCGCTTGTTCGAACAGTGCATTTGAATTACGACTTATTAAGTAATAAATGACTGTGATGAAGAGAATAAGAGTGACCATGATTATGGTTACCCAGAATGCCAGGGTAGCCAGATAGAACAGCACGCCTACTACGGTAATTATGCTGACCAAAATATTAATCAGTATATTGGCTGAATCTCCGATCGTTCGGATATCATCATTCAATGTGGAATAAATTTTTCCCCTTTCTAATTTTTCAAATTTTGAATAAGTCGTTAAGAGAATCTTCTCGACCAGATTTACCCTGAATTCTAATATAATTTTCATGGAAAGCCTTAGTAGTCTGACCTGTACGTACCTACGGGTGAAGATATATAAAAGAAAAATGATGACGAAGGCGATAAGGTGATTTTTTTCATTTACATCCGTGGTAAGTACTTTTGTAATTATTACTACGATTGCCATGTTGGAAAAGCCCGAAAATATACTTAGCACAACAATTCCAGGTATCGTACTGAGGTAATAGTTATTATGTTGCCACAAGATACCGACTACACCTATTAGAAGACAAAGTAATAATGAAATAACCAGTACTACTACTGCATATTTAAAGGTGAATGGATACCAGATAAAAATAGTAGATACAGGATATTGGAATAAATATCCTGGCAAAAATATCAGACCCGATAATAAAATACATCCGGCCAAAACGATAAAGGTAATTTTTAAACAGGAAATTCCGGTTATTTTTTTAAACTTTCTGGTACCGCTGAAAATTTCATAAATACGATAGAATAGACAAATAGAAAGGAAACCGCATATAATTAATAAAGCCAATAATAATAAGGAAAGTCTTTCATATTTAGATGAAAATTTCAAGTCAACCGGCTCCGATGATGTGACCATCCTGATTATTTTTTCTCCCAATTCTACCGTAACTTCCGAACTACAGTTAGCCAAAATAACAAAAGCCTTCCCTAATTCCCTGCTTTGGGCCATATATCCCGTGTATCCCGGATTCATCCCGGTATGAAAAAAAAGTCTTTCTTAGCATGAACTTTCCATCCGTACGCATACCGGTCTTCGAATGTATTAGTATAACTGAAATCCCCGGTAAAGGTTATCAACGAATCAATTCCAGTCCACCCCGTTCCAATCGTAGCGCCGAGAAATTTCACCATATCTTCCGTATTTGAAATAACGTATCCGGAAGGCCAGTTTCCTCTGTATTCCGGTGCCAGAAACTCTTTCGCTTTGAAAAAACCCGGTTTGTGTCCTTTCGCCATATTAAAAGTTCCCGGAATCCCGAACTGAGTAGAAGTCATTTGAAGAGGGTAAAAGATTTGATTTTTTAAATAATCGCCAAAATTCTCTCCGCTTATGCATTGAACCAAGAAACCCAGAATATCGTAATTAATCGACGCATATTCAAACCTTTCTCCCGGCTGAAACTTCAACTCATAATTTTCGAATTTTCGGACCAGTTGCTCCAAAGCCTTCTCATCTGTGCTTGCGGGAATTAAAGCCAGTGTTTCCTTGCCCAGACCACTTGTATGTTGCAGAAATTGTCTGAGAGTAACTTCATAAGGATTGCCATTAAATTTGAATCTTAACCATGGAATGTACGTTGAAACATATTGATCCAGATCAATCTTCTTTTCCATGGTCAATTTCATTACTGCAAGAGCGGTAAAACTTTTTGTACAGGAGCCTATCTCAAATAAAGTTTCCGATGTGATTCGAACGTTGCCTCCTTTCTGACTGACTCCGTAATTTTTATAGGTAACCGAAGTGCCGTCAATCAGAGCAAGCGATAAACCGGGAATCATCCCCTGATCCATTGCTTTTATAACTACTTTGTCTATCTCATCCGGTATTTTGGAAGAAGAAGCTCTACCGCTGGTAACGATCAGCAGAAAAATTATAAACAGAATGATTCTTTTCACGTCTCGTTCCGAATAATTACGATTATAAAACTCCATTTGGATTAAGGCTAAGTTTATTTCTGTCGTTTCTTTTTTCCCGAGTATAACAGATAATATCCATATTTATAACGATACATTATCCAACCAATCCATTATGGTTGAAATTAATTTATGTTGCGACCATATCGGGGTAAAGGTATGATCGACATTTTTCATGTAATTAAATGTGATCTGGTTTTTATTGGGTAATGAATTCAATGGTCTGGCAACGGTCAGATTAAAAACATCTATAAAAAGCCCTCCTTCGCAAAAGATCAATAGAATCTTCGTGCTGTTCTCCAATAAACGCATCCATTGGTTTACCGAGTCGGTTATATCGGGTCTTTCAGGAGATGAAATGTTATTGGAGGATTTCACCGTCCGGAATTTTTCCGTAAACAAGCTAAATACGTCCTTCATCTTTATTCTTCGCATCAATTCGCTCTTTCCGGTAATTAATTTTAGCCACTTGTCAAAATTGAATTTATTTTTTTTATAATACCTTAATGTCTGACTTCGGTAAGCATCTTTCAATACAGGCTCTATCTTCGTTCGATCCTGATAAATACCATCGATCAATATAAGACCAGTAACCCTATTATCCGCTAAAGCATATTTGAAAGCGATCTCTGAACCGGAACATATTCCCTTAAGAATAAATTTCGATATCCCGGTTTTTTTCTGTACTATATCCATAGCAAGCCGCACCTCCATCAATTTTTGTTTATCCGGATCATTTACGAATCTACTACTTACGCTATCTCCAAGTCCTGAAAAGTCGAAACGAAAACAAGTGTAGCCTGAACAACCCGCTTTTCTCGCAATTTTTACATTCAATCCGTTAACTCCAATTTTATGGATAATACCGGGATTCAGTAAAATAATACAAAAGTCTTTGCATAGAGTTTCATTCGCTGGACGGGTGATGATTCCCGTAAGCCCACCATTGTCGCCGAAACATACAATAGTCTCTTTTATACTTGCATCCATTCCAAAATGTATTCGATTTCCTGCACAGGAATGAGTTTCGTCTCTCGGTCAGATCCCTGTTTCACCCAGAAATTTCTGTTAACAATCTTTTTGTATGAGCAATTTGCCGGATGAAATGCCGGGTGAAAATATTCATCCAGCAGCAATATTCCGGTGCCGGAGTTTGTCATTTCACAGAAAACAGAGATTTTTTTTATCTGCCTGACCAATTCTACACAGTAATGGAACCCAAAACTCTCCATACCGGCGGCTGGTGTTTTTTTATCTTTGACAAAACTTCCGTTCAACCATTCACGATACTTATATTTCAATTCTTTCAAATACTTTTTCCCATTGGTCACGGGACACCAGCAAATAACTTGATCCGCTCCGCATTCCAAACCTACTTTCAACGCCAGATAATCTCCGAACCGTGCTCCAATGAGAACAATTCGGTCCAGGCTACATCCTTCCTTAAAATTCTCCATAACAGCTTTTATATCGTCCTCAAACCCGTGGACTGTCTGTTCGTTTTCGTCCCCCAGTGAATCACCGGTTCCGTAATAATCGAACCTCATCACATGAATCCCTCTTGAGACAAAAGATTCAGACAAACTTTTGTAGATACCATGACAACGAATCGATTCCTGTCCTAATGGATTACAGAACACCACCCCAACCGATTCTTCCTTGTTAACCGGTTCGTGATATACGCAATATATCTTCTTGCCGTTGTTGTCGATATGAAGTATTTCCACCGTGATACAATTAATTTCCCGCTGTTTTTCGGATATATTCCTCTAAAATCCGGGCAATATCCTCCAAACTATAACTATAATAATACGAAAGGGGGATTTCCATACCCATATTTATTCGAATCGTTTTATTCAATTCGATCAGCATCAGGGAGTGCCCTCCAATCTCAAAAAATTTACTATCCAAATCGATTTTTTCGATATTTAAAATATTCCGCCACGCTTTCGCCAACTCAATCTCGACCGGCGTCGATGGCGGCCGGGATGATACCATGTTTTTTACATTATTTTCATAATATTGCAACAAAGCCCTTTTATCCCGTTTACCTCCGGCTGTTGTGGAAATATTATTAACTTTAATAATATGCGAAGGTACCATGTAATCGGGTAAACTTTCCCTTAAATGATTTCTGATCTTATTAGTACTAGTCAAACCCGCAGTCACCACAAAGGCTAAAATCATAACTCCGCTACCGGTTCCTCGGGTCACAACTACAGATTCTTTTATGGATTCCAGCTTCTCCAATACCGAATTTATTTCGGAAAGCTCCACACGATGTCCCCTAATTTTTATTTGATCGTCCTTCCGGCCCAGAAACTCAATATTGCCATCCGTTTTCCACCTTCCAAGATCTCCTGTTTTATACATTTTAGCATTCGGGATATAAGGGTGGTCCACAAAACTTCCGGCAGTTAGTTCTTCATTCGCAAGATATCCACGGGACAGGCAAGTACCGGAAATACAAATTTCACCTGTTGAACCGAGAGGCACAAGCTTCGATTGGTTATCGAGAATAATAATTTGTGTATTTGAAACCGGTTTTCCGATCGGCACCCTCTCATCTTCGCTTCCTAGGAAGTTGTAATAAACACAACCAATGCTGGCTTCCGTCGGACCATAAAGATTGGTTAACCGAATAGCGGGAAATTTTTCCATAAATCGCTTCATATCGGTCCTACGCGCCTCTTCGCCCCCCGTTATGATCTCGTTCAAAGACTCCAACTTTCTTTTGCTTTCCGGGTTAGCCAAAACATGGTCGACGAAAGGCTTAAAAAGAGAGGGAACAAAATCAATTATTTTTATTTTCTCAGTGTAAACCATATCAAACACTTTTTCAGGATCAAGCAATTCTTCACTTTTTGTCAATATACACTTTCCGCCGTTTATCAAGGGCCACAACAATTGCCATACAAAACTATCAAAAAACATAACGGGTTGTTTGCAGCACCGAACCGGAAGAATTTTCACCGAAATAGTCGTTCATCCACAGCAATCTATTCAAGATGCCTTTGTGTGTATTGCTCACTCCTTTGGGTTTACCTGTGGTACCTGAGGTATAAATGACATAAATCAGCTCCTCAATTAAATCTGGTGTCGGAAACTTTTCGTTAGTACCTTTCAGTTGATCTGAATCGACAACTATTCGAGTATATCCAGGGGAGACCCCTTGTGTATCACATCCATTCCGAACTAATAATACACTATCTTCGGTTTGTGACAGTATGTAATTTATCCTTTCGGCAGGCCAATTCAAATCGATTGGTGAAAAAGCGGCTCCGGTTTTCATTACAGCCATAATAGAAATGGCCAGTTCCAGTGAATGATCTATCATTACCGGTACGATCTTACCTGTTCTTATGCCCTTTTGGTGAAGCAGCCATGCTAGTTCGTTCGATTTATTATTCAAGTTATTGTAATCCAATTCACTATCTGCGAATTTCACCGCAGGATATCCAGGATTACATCCCACTTGTTTCTCAAAGAGTTTTACAATATCCTTCTTAAAGTCATAATATTCCTGTTTGGTACCCAGTATATTTAATTGGTAGTTTTTTTCTTCTTCTGAAATAATAGAAATCTGATCGATTGGTTTTTGAGGATTACGACAAATATCAGTGAGAATTTTTTCGTAATAACACAGATACCGTTTCACTGTTTCCGTGTCGAATAACATACTGTTATAAGTACAGTTAATTCCTTTCTTTCCATTAATGCTGGAAATACTGATGGAAAGATCCAACTTAGCGTGGCGGTTTGGAAGGTTCAGTTGTTTGAAGAGGATATCTCCGGACCGAATTGTGGCCGGTAATATGTTGTTGAAATTTAACAATACATCAAATAATGCATTCCGGTTCAATTCCCGGGTGATTTTCACATTTTCTACTATTTTTTCCAAGGGGTAATCCTGATTATCCAAAGAATTCAAAACCAATTCCCTGATCTTCCTTAACAGATATCCGACAGTTTGACTACTATTTATTTCATATCTTAACGGCAGTGTATTTACAAACATACCCATTAGTTGATCGTACGTTTTTTTTCCACGTGCATCAACAGGCAGACCTATAATAATATCATTCTGAGACGTTATTTTATGAAGAAGAATGTATAGACCGGACAACAAAGTCATGAATACGGAAACACCGGATTTTCTTGAGAAATCAATAAGATTTTCAGACAGGGTTATTTCCAGTTCATGATTTAAGTTTTTTGCCGGATTTTCAGAGTTTACCCTCCGGGATTTATCGGTCGGAAGTTCAAGAGGAACAATACTTTTGGCATACATGCTTTCCCAATACTCCCTCTGCCTTAAGTAGATATCCGCAATGGTATTTTTAGATCGGTCTGCTATAAATTGTCGGTATTCTTCATGGAGAGTAGCTATTTCCTGCCCATGATAAAAACGAACAAGGTCCTGCTGGAGGATTTGAATCGATCTTCCGTCCGCTACAATGTGATGAATATCGATAAGTAATAAATATTCGTCTTCCCTAAATTGTATCACTTCACTTCTGATCAAACATTCACTGCTTAAATCGAACGGCCGAATAAATTCTTGGAAATAAGTTTCTATAGAGGAAATTTCGTTGAAGAAATCATCCACCTTATATGAAGTCAGTTTAAATTCAACCGCCTGTTGTATCCGTTGAAATATGTTGTTTCCTTCTTTGAAAAATGTAGAACATAAAACAGGATGCCGTGAAATAATATTATTAAACGCACTTTCGAGCCTTCCAATATCTATCCTTCCTTTAATATAAAAGGCTAAGGGCATGTTGTACATTGTATTTTGGGAATCCAGTTCCCAAAGATAATAAAGCCGCTTTTGTGGTGGCGAGGCTGAAAATATTACCATTCTATTATTTATTGATTCCGGAATATTATTATCGTTTTTCTTCCAGTGATACATCACCTAATTTCAGATCCACATCGTTTACGATTTGCCGTAAAATGCTTTGGTACATACTTATATATTTTTCAACGGTTTCACGTGCAAAGAGATTGGAACGGTAAATAAAGTAAACCAACACGTTTTGACCTTCATCCCGGCCCACCAATTCGAGTTCGAATTTGGCTGCTTTACCTTCGTATCCGTATTCGATCAGCATCAAGTCCGAGTCTGTGGAGGCTTTCTTGGTGTAATCATGGTTGATATAATGGAAAAAAGCATTGAAAACGGGATGTCTTAATGGGTCATTTTCAACCTTTAAATCCTCAATCAACTGCTCGAACTGGTAATCCTTATTATCAAGCGAACCAATGATTGTTTGGCTAAGTTTATCCAATATTTCCATAATTTTCATGTCGTTTTCTAGGGTCATAAAAATTGGAATAAGGTTGAGGAAATAACCTATTGTTGTATTGAATTCTTCCGATCTTCCACTCACCGAAGTTCCTACAATTATTTGCTTTTGCTGCGAGAGTCTGTTTAAAAGAATGAAGTATCCATTCATTAACAGCGTATATAACGACGTTTTATTTTTTCTGGCAAAATCTTTCAACTGTTCTGAAAACTCTTTGTCGAATTGGACGAATGTGGAAAAACCGTACTTCCCCTTATCCGGCGTTCTCTCATAATCAACCGGAACATTCAGGCAAGGAATCTCTTTTTCAGCAAAAAGAGACACCCAAAAATCCTTTTTCTTTTCCATGTTAATTTGGTTCTGTTCCCCATAAAACCAATTCACATAATCCTTATATTGGTACTTTACCGGTTCAAACGGTTTTCCCTGGAGCAAACTACCTATTTCGTCTACGATAATTAATTGCGAAGCACCGTCGGTTATCATATGATTGCTGTTGATAACAACAAAATATTTTTCCGGCTGAACCTGAATGAGCAACACTTCCATAAGTGGTGGAGTAGACAAATCGAATGATTTAACGTGCTCATCAATAGCTTCCCGGACAGCTTTATCATTGTCTTCAGACTGACAATATATTACCTTCGCGTCCGCATGTGCATAAACTTTTTGAATCACTTCGCCATTTTCATATTCGAAACCGGTTCTATAACCATCATGTCGATAAATTAGTTTTTGAACGGCTTCACCTACCTGCTTCCTGTCCAGTTTTCCTTTGAGGATGAATACCTGGATAAAATGTTCCACCAGTTTTAAGAATTCTTGTCCCGCTGAAGTATACCGTTCAAACAAACGTCTCTGTTGCGGAGATGTTCGATAAACCATAACAGACTCTTCATGACCAGAGCCTTCAGCAATGGAACCGTAGCCCATTTGTTTAGCTAAAACCAATGATTTGTCGCTCAAAAAGTCCGAATCATAATCCTCAATCCACTTGTATGCCACTTCTTTAGTGATAGCCCGGTAGTTATGGAATTTTACATCTCCCACCATCATTCCTTCACTTGTTACCCCATCAGTCATCAGTTTCTTGCTGTCGCTGTAAGGATCCAACATTCCCGGTTGAAAATCTATTCCCAGAAATTCACACACTTGTCGGGATACCAATTCCGGATTTTCAACCATATCTTCGAATTTTACAGTTAAGAACTGACCCGGATCTGATTCGGCCTTCAATCGATCTATGTTTATGTGCGCTCCATACCAGATATGCTCCGCTAATTTCCTACGGTTGTGGTTATACTTAACTATCAATTCCTTATTAACGAATAAATCAATTTTAGCTTCCTCAAAAGACCGAATCATAGCATATGGGTTTCTTTGAAGGTGTATAAACTTCACATTTTTGAAATGTTTTTTAATCTTTTGAAGGACTTCCTCGTTAAGCGCATACCCGGGAGATTTGTGTACGAAAATCCTGTTTCCTGCAAGTTCGCTCAACACATTAAAAAATTCGATAACATCCATATGCTTGTTCCTGAAATCCGCGAAAAATTCGTAAGCCTCTTCTTTTGTGCAGCTTTTCAATTCCATAATGGTTCTCAAAATAGCCTGAACCTGCGCCAGGTCATCCGATATTTCCGACAGGTTGCCATATTGCATTATTGAAATCTCCTGTGGAGAAAACAACTTATCATGGGCAGCCATCATCACCCTCAACAAAGTAGATCCTGACCGGAGCGGACTTAAAATAAATACCGCAGGAGTCTCGACCCGGGAGTTTTCATTGCAGGCATTTATACCGGATATGAATTCACGTATGCTTTCCGGTTCCTTCTCTTCCCGGAATTTTTCTCTGCAACCGGTATTTTGCTGTTGTATTCTGGCTATTGCCTGAGGGTAATGGACTTTAAAATATTCTGCTAATTCGCGTATTGTCACCGCGTCGAACACGACAGAAACATGAACAATATCATCGAGCATTTCTTTGTACCGATTAACAAACCGCATTCCTTTAAGAGAATCGCCTCCAAGTTCAAAAAAATTATCATTTACCCCCAATCCTTCAAAACCGAAACTATCTTCCCATATTTGAATTAATTTTCTCTCCAACTCATCAGCCGGCGCCACATATTCCGTTGTTAAATCCGGTCGCTTATATGAGGTACGATTCTTCTTTTCGGGAGTTTTTTCTTCTCCGGCATCATCAATAGATTTTTGTAAAGAAAGTTTGACGTTCTTTAAATCGGAACTAATGACCACAGTTTGGGAAAGTCCATGATTGATGATCCGGTCAAAAACCAAGGTTCCTTCGTCCGGTTTGATTCCTGCCTGATCGATAATGGGATGATATTTACCTTCCAACGTGCGGTGAGTCATTCCCACATAGCTCCAATCCGTCCAATTTATCGAAGTAACATAATGCCGGCAATCCATATAGGAATAAAGATCCAGAAATTCATTGGCAGCATTGTAACCGACCTGACCAAACTTCAACTCGTAAACTATGTTGGCAATAGATGAAAACATGGCGATAAAGTCCAGAGATTTTTCTGAAAATATTTTTTCAATAACCTGCATTCCCTTCATTTTCGCCTGTAATAATCGATCGGTATCTGATCTATTCCGTTTCTGGATTATTCCCGCATAATCGACCTCACCGGCGGAATGGATAATGCCATGAATCTCGCCGAATTCACCGTAGATTTCTGCAATGGATTTCTCCATCTCTCCCAGATCAGACACATCAGCTTTTTTGAAAGTAAACATTGCGCCATTTTTTTCCAAATCCGTTATTTCGTTGATTTTTAATGAAAAATCGTTGTGTATATTTCCAGTGAGACTACTCCACTTTTCTTTTTCAGGAAAAACGGCCCGGCTTATAATGACTACATTAGCCTTGTATCGTTCGGCGAGAAATTTAGAGATGGTAAATCCTATACCGCCTTGTCCCCCGATAACAACATATACCCCTTTGTTTCTGAATTTTAGATTTTCCGTCCGTTCGATCTTTTCAGGCACATAGGTTTGTCTGAATGTGTATTTGCCTCTTACAGCCAAAATTAAATCATCTGTATCCATTCCCAGAATATTCGGCAAATTACTAATGTCCGTTTTCCAGGAAGTATTTACAACAATATCTGCGATCCGGGTTTTAATATTCTGATATTCCAGCGGTATTACTTTTACCGGGCCGAGAATGGTAGCTTTTTCAGGGTATATATAATCGATTCCCCCGACCTGAAATAATCCGTTGGAGATCACGTTAAATTCAATGTTCCCCGATAATCCGACATGGCCGATGGATTTGCAGATGTAGAGCATACTATACAATCCGAGATCTTTAATCCTTTCGGTATCCTTAATTTGAGTTTCCCGATCGGTCGGTTCGGTAAGACTCAAAAAATGTAGTATATGATCAGGCAACAAACCTTCCTCTTTCAAATTTTCGAACAGTTTTATATAATCGTCTTCCTGTCTGGGGTCTATCCGGTAATTATAACGGTCGATTTCAGTAAACGTATCCCCTATTGTAACATATACAAGATGATGGCCAGGAATGGTTTTCATTGGTTCAGTGTATTGTTCAGCTATTCCGATAGAATCTTTGAATACAAGGTAATTACCCTCTTTCAATTTAACTTCTTTCCTTTGAACAATTCTCTCCCACCGCGGAAAATAGAACCAATCGGAAGGATCTACTTTTTTGATTAGTTGTGTATCGTTCGCAGCGCCACAACTTCTTTGGGCTGGCTGCACTGCCCCTAGTTCATTAAGTTTTGTATCAACCCAGTATCTTTTTCGGTCAAACGGATAAGTTGGTAAGGGTATCCTCTTTCCTGGAAATGTTCTATCAATAGCCTCCCACCTGATATCAACACCATAAATCCATGATTTTCCAATAGCCGACAGAAACATACCCCTGTCCGATACGGCTTCCTTCTGGTGCTTTAATATCTGTATCAAATGATGTTTATTTTTTTTCCCGAATGATTTTCAATGAAAGTCAGAAGTGTTTTTCCTGGCCCTATTTCGATGAAAACGGTTTGTTCTCCATCTTGCAATAACTCGGAAACGGCTGGTGAAAACTGAACGGGTTCCCTAAGATGTTTCGCCCAGTAATCTCCATCAATTTCACCCGGATTCAACCATTTTCCGGTTAAATTGGACAAAATTGGTATAAGTGGATCGCTATAGTGGAATTTATCTGCGAAATCTTTGAATTTTTCTGATGCATCATCCATAAGTTCGGTATGGAAAGCGTGCGATGTATGAAGCCGGGTACACATGATACTATGTTCTTCCAGTTCTTTTTGCAATTCGATTATCCGATGGCTTTCCCCGGCCACAACACACAAATCCGAACTGTTTACACTGGCTATTGAAATCCCGGCTTTTAGCCATGGTAGTAAGTCATCTTGTGAAAGTCCAACACTCAACATCAAGCCTTTACCACAATCTTGCATTAAATCTCCCCGCTTTTGAACCAGGCGGACCGCATCTTCCAATGACATTACTCCGGATATACAAGCTGCAACCAACTCTCCTATAGAATGTCCTATCATGGCATCCGGCCTAATATCTAAATGAATCAGGTATTTAGCCAATGCGTACTCTACTGCGAATAACAACGGTTGTGCATATTGAGTCTCGACGACCTGGTTTTCATCTCCGTCTTCACCGTATAAAAGTTTATACAGGTCGCAGTCAGAATCAGCTTGGAAAAGTTTGAAAACTTTATCGATCTCTCTTCTAAAAAACGGTTGAGACTCATATAATCCCTGCCCCATTTTACGGTACTGCGCTCCTTGTCCGGTAAATAAAAAAAACAACTTTCTTTTTTTCGTTACCGCTTACAACGTTGGTCTGGAAATTTCCAGATTCAAAAAATTTTACAGCCCCGTTTTTATCGGAGCTTACAAAATATCCCCGGTGAGAAAATTTATTTCTACCAAGTTGTAAAGTATATGCAAAATCGGGAAAATTTTTAGAGTCATTGGTTGACAGATATTCACCATAACTCTTGCACAATTTATCTACTACATTCGAATTTCTCCCGGAAAAAATGATAAGTTCTTCTTCCTCTGTTCCGGTCTGGTCATTGGACTCCGGTGATTCTTCGAGAATAACGTGAACATTTGTTCCGCCGACTCCGAAAGAACTGACTCCGGCCCGAAGAGGATTTCCATTTTGGTGCCAATCTCTTAATTCGGTATTTACAAAGAAAGGACTATTATCGAAATCTATTTTAGGGTTTGGCTTATGATAGTTTATACTAGGTGGAATTTGCCGGTTTTGCATAGCCAGTATTACTTTGATCAACGACGAAACTCCGGCTGCACTATCTAAATGTCCTATATTGCTTTTTACAGAACCAATGGCACAAAATTGCTTTTTCTTCGTATTAAAAGCTTTTTTCAGCGCCTCGACTTCTATGGGATCGCCAATGTTGGTACCCGTGCCATGGGCTTCGATATAGGTTATCGTTTCAGGCGCTACTTCTGCTACCTGCTGCGCTTGTTTAATAACGTTTGATTGTCCCTGTCTGCTCGGTGAGGCATAATTCGCTTTATCGACACCGTCATTATTCAGAGCCGATCCCTTTATTACGGCAAGTATATTATCATTATCTTTAATGGCGTCTTCCAATAACTTGAGTACGACCACTCCCGCTTCATTACCTCCCACTGTTCCATCAGAACTTTCGTCGAATGTCCTGCAATGGCCGTCAGAATAGAGTATCGTCCCCGGTTCGTACATGTATCCCGCACCGTTTGCATTCATAACAATCGTAGATCCACCTGCCAGCGCGATGTTACATTCCCCATTCAAAAGGGACTGACAGGCCATATGAACCGCTGCAAGGGATGTCGAACAGGCCGTTTGAACCGTTACACTGGGCCCTGTCAGATTAAGTTTATATGACATCCTGGTAGAAATAAAATCCTTATCTGTCAAATGAGCCGCATTACATAGACCTAATTCGTTTCCTTTTGGCGAAAGATTTGTCATTACTTCCCAGAAGAAATTATTTGAAGCTCCGGCATACAATCCGATACTGCCTTTATGAAAAAATGGATTATATCCGCTATGTTCCAACGCTTCATAACAACATTCGTAAAAAATTCTTATTTGGGTATCCATCAATTCCGCTACAACCGGAGTATATCCGAAAAATTCAGCATCGAACATATCCCTGTTTTCATAGAAACCTTCCGCCTTTATAAAATTAGGTTGCGCAAATGCTTCTTTAGGAGTACCCAAATCCAACAATTCCTCGTCCGTAAAAAATCTTATACATTCTTTCCCTTGTTTGAGATTTTCCCAAAACTCATTGGTGTTTTCTGCCATTGGGAAGCAACCGCTCATGCCGATAATCGCTACCTCCAATCCGGTATATTTTTCCATATTTTTAATTTAATCTTCTATTTCTTTGTATTAATCTGTTTTTTCTCGAGCTCTCCCGTAAACTTCGGACCTGATCTTCGGAATACTCTTCGTCGGAAGGTTTATCCATAAAATCAAGAAAAGATTTTATAGTTACGTATTCAAACAGGTCGACTACTGCTATTTCTTTCCCGAATATTTCTTCCAATTCCGAACTCAGTAAAATGGCTTTAGTAGAATCTCCCCCCCCCAGATGAAAGAAGTTGTCGTTCAAACCGACATTCTTTATCCCTAAAATTTCTTCCCAAGCTTTTGCAACTTTCCTTTCCAGATAGCTTCCGGGTTTTATAGATGTCTGGTGTGATTTCTTTATGGTGGGTTCCGGTAATTTTTTTCCGATCGAGTTTACCGGACGATGTCATTGGAACTTCGTCAATGTGAACAAAAAAAGATGGGCACATATATTCGGGTAATTTTTCCGTTATATGTTTCATAAGTACAACTGGATCCGTTTCTACATCCGACAAGTAGTACGCACATAGAAAATCCTCATTTTTTCCATTTGTTTTTTTAATGACGAAGCATCTTTTTACCTCTGGGTGGTCACCCAGTATTTTTTCTATTTCTTCCAGCTCGATTCGGAAGCCCCTAATTTTTACCTGCTGATCGATCCGTCCCAGATAATCAATATTTTGTTTATCGTCCCATTTAACGAGATCTCCGGTTTTATATATTTTATCACCTTCTATAAATGGATTTTTCAAAAACTTTTCGTGGGTTAATTCGGGCTGGTTAAGATATCCCCGTGCAATACTCTTTCCTCCGATAAATAGTTCTCCTGCGATGTAATCCGGACAAATAGTAAGATCCTTGGGCAGATTGTAAACAAAAACATTATCCAGCGGTTTCCCTATCGGAGCATTTTCAGAATTATCGTCCAATGAATAATAGGTCGCATATATCGTCGCTTCAGTGGAACCGTATATGTTTTCAATCCTAATTCCATGGAGCCTTTTCACTTTCTCGACCAGAGTCGGCGTAAAAGCTTCCCCTGCCACGAAAATGTATTTCAACGATTTTAGTTTCTCCATATCTTTCTCCGATATTACTTCGAGAAAAACCGTCAACATGGACGGTACGAAATTGATGTGGGTTATGCTGTTATTAAAAATTGAGTCGATTATTCTTTTGGGATCCTTTTCATCTCCTTTATTTAAAACCACCAATTTACCGCATCCGAAAAACCATCCGAAAATCTCAGTTACTGAGACGTCGAAAGTATAGTTAGTTTTGAGCAGATATGAGTCTTCTTCATTAAGCGGATAAAGTTTCTGTAGGGTTGTCAATGTATTGAATACTCCTTTATGTTCAACAATTACACCTTTAGGGGTACCTGTCGAGCCCGAGGTATAAATAGCATAGATCGCATCGTTGGGTTTATTTACTATTGCCAGATCGTTGTCGTCGTATCCGCTCAAATCAATTTGGTCGAATACCAATGACTCTATTGTTACCCCCGGAATTAAGGATTGCTTCCCTGAAGTCACCAGAAAACGGCAATTACAGTCTTTCAGTATATAACTCGTTCTGGCAATCGGGTTAGACGGCGATATGGGGACATACACCCCGCCGGCTTTGATAATAGATAAAATGGCTATGATCATTTCAGCTGAAGGATCGAAAATTACAGGTACAAGTGTATTTGCCGTTACACCTTTACTCTGTAGATATCTTGCAAACCTATTAGTAATGCTGTTTATCTCTCCATATGTATAATTCCTAAGGTTATCCACCAATGCGGTACGGTCTTTGAATTCGCGGGTTTTCTCATAAAATAACTCCACAACCGTTTTAAAATCGATCTCTTTTTTTGTGTCGTTTCTCTTAAATAAAATATCATACGATTCAGCTTCCGTAAGCAGCTTTATTTCATCCAATGGGATTTCATAGTTTTCAACGGTCTGACAAAAAATATTTTCTGTATGCCGGCTGAAATTTCTTATTAGGAAATCACTGTACCGGGAAGTATTGTATTTTATCCTACATGATATAAAGTTTCCGGAAACTGAAAATTCAAACAAAATCCCGCAATTATAGGATTCAGGCTCAATCTTATCGTGAATTTCTTTCACCGATACGGCAACACATGAACTTTTAAAACCGGGATGTTGAACAAGGTACTGCATGATAGGGAAATGCTGATGACTCAATGACTCAACTAAGAAATCTTTTGTGTTCTTGACATTCTGAAAAAAAATGGCTGGTTTCAACGTGAAAAAATACAGGTAAGCAATGGTTGAAACCTGAATCTTCAAGATTCTCTCTATAAAGCGGATTAAAAATCATCAGATCCTTCTGTCCGGAATATTTATGGACAAGGGTGGCAATAACAGTATTGAATATTACCTGTAAGGAATAGAGGTTATTTTTTCCCAGACATAACAACGAATCACTCAATTTTTCATTTAAAATATATTCGTACTCTCCATAAGAAAAGTCCGGGTTCAATATGTTCTTATCATTAGGGAGAGATGTTTTGGTTTCATTAATGGACGAAAACTGTTCCCAAAACGATTTTTCTTTAGATTCTTCTCGTAAAAGAACCTGAATGTCATGGTTTGTTAGCATTTCTATTTTTTTTACGAATTTTTATATGTCAAAAACGGGTATGTGCGGCCGCTTTTTTTCAACTGAATTTATAAGTTTGAGATCTCTCAAAAGAATTTCCGGATTTTCGCAGACTTGTCTGATTATATGGAAATAGTTATCCCTGATTTTAATTACGGTTTCTTCTCTATACAGTTTGACTGCGAACTGAATTTCAAGCAGCAATCTATTATCTTCCTGTATCAGTTCGAATAAAAGATCGACCTTGGAACCTTGATTATGTATCGGATACTTTTCGAATCGCAAACCTTCCAATTCTATTTTCTGTCCTTTATTTTTGCTGACCGCCGAAATGAACATGGTATCGAAAAGCGGGTTTTTACTTGGATCATGTTGGAAATTTATATTTTCCAGCAGGCAGTCCAACTGGTAGTCGGAATTATCGTATGCATTAAGAATCATTTCTTTAACTTCCTGAAGATATTCCGTAAAAGTCAATCCCGGATTTAGTCTCGACCTTAAGGCTACAGTCCCAATAAAAGCACCTCCTACATTTTCCATATCTTTTAATGCCCTCCCTTCCACTGACGATCCGACCACAATGTCATTTATATCGGTGTACTTATAAAGAAGTATGTAATAGGCCGCAAACATTGACATAAAACGAGTAGTCATTCTTGTTCGGGATAATTCGTCAATCGACTTTATTAATTCATCCTCAACATAGGTATATAAACTTTTTCCCTCTGTACTTATCACTTTAGGGCGGGCATAATCCGTATAAAGGTTTAATTCAGGAACCTTGGTGTTATACATGGACAACCAATATTCTTCCTGTTTTTTCATAAATGGCGCATCCATCATTTTCACCTGCCAAATCGCATAATCAGAATATTGGAGTTCGAGTGGAACCAATGACTTCCCGTTATAAAAGTCCACGAAATCACGGATAAAAACATTGGCGCCGTAACCATCCAGTATAATATGATGGAAATCGGTAAGTAATATATGCTAGACATCACTTAGTTTCAACAGACAAATACGCAGAAGTGGGGCCTGGGACAGATTGAAGGGAGTTACGAATTCTTTAATCATACGATCGACCTCATGGGGTTCTATATGGATTACCGGTAGTGCGATTTCCACATAGTCTTTAACCTTTTTGGAGAATTTTTTACCCGAAACACAGTAGCTGCTTCTTAATACTTCGTGCCGCTCAATTAGCTTTTCAATGCTCTTCTTCAGTCTCTCTACATCAAGAAGTCCCGTAATTTTTTGTGCTCCCGGAACATTGTAATTAATGCTCATTTTATCGAATTGGTCCATTACGAACATCCTTTTCCCCGTGTTGGATAAGGGATACTCATCTTGTTTCTCATTCGCAGTAACACTAACGGAAAAATTTTTCCGGCTGTTATGTGTACAAAAAGCCAAATGTTTTATGGTCGGAATCCTGAAAAATTCTTTTATCGACAAATTTACGTCAAACTCATTCTGGACCTTACCTATAATGGCTACAGCTTTCAACGAATCCCCACCGAGCTCAAAAAAATTATCTTCAATTCCAATGTCATTGGTTGAGAATACCGTTTTCCATATATTATAAATTTTTTCTTCGGTCTTATTTTCAGGTGCGCTGTATTTAGCGGAGCCGAATTGTTTCCGGTTGGTAAAAAAAGTGGTACCTGTTTGAGGACTGAATTCACTTACTGAATCAGAAAAAGGCATTTGGAACTGTTTGTCGGCAACAAACGGGGTAAAAATTTTATCCACAGGAAGCGAATATGGGTCGAAATCGTAAGACGGTAGTGAAATTCTATATCCTTCAACATTCTCGTAAAATTTAGCCCATTGGACATTCGCACCGTACAGCCACAATAGCCCCGTGCCTCTGAGTAAAAAATGAACATCCGAATCATTATCCGATCTCTGTTTGCCAATGTTCACCGCATGCTGGTTTTTGTCTTTGGAAATGAATCGGTTCACCAGATAAGTAAGTGTTCGACCTGGACCGACCTCAACAAATATTACATTTTCTTTTTTAGCGATGTTTTGTATCCCCAACGCGAAGCGGGAAGTATTGCATAAATGATCGCACCAATATTGAGCGCAACAAACTTCATTTTCCGTGACAGGCAATCCGAAAGTGCCCGAATAAAAAGGAATGTTTACTTTTTGGAAACATACTTTTTCGAATGCGGATTTAAATTGATCCACGATTCCCGTCATGAGTCCTGAATGACCAGCATGTGTCAGGTCTAACGGAAATGAGATTATTCTCTTTGATTTGAGTGTTTTCTCAAATTCGATGATATTTTCATTGCTCCCTGAGACGACGCAGGAATCGATATTATTTACGGCTATACTTATGCTTTCCGGCAAGAATTCACTTAATTCATCTTCGGTTAATGGCACCGACAGCATCCTCCCCTGCGGTGCCTTCTTCATTAAATTTCCCCTTAACCAGACTAAATTTATAGCATCGCGTAATGAAAATACTCCGGATAAGCAAGCGGCCACATATTCACCGAAACTATATCCAATCATTGCATCGGGCTGGAGTCCCCAATGAAAAAGAAGATGTGCAAGCGCATATTCAAAAGAAAAAAGCAACGGTTGGGCGATATCCGTATCGAAAATATCTTTCTCATCTCCGTCACCATTATTTAAAATAAATGGTATGATATCCAAGCTGGCTGAACTGCGTACCCAGTCTGCACATTTGTCGAAAGCGTCTTGGAACACTGGATATTTTCGGTATAAAGACTTCCCCATTTCCAGATATTGAGCCCCTTGTCCGGGAAACATAAAAATTAGTTTAGGCTTTGTCTGGACATGATTATAATAAATTCTTCTGCTATCGGGAGTGTCAAGTGCCGAAACGATGGATTCCGAATCTTTTTCCAGGATGAAGCATCTATAATCAAAAGCATGACGACCTATTTTTAATGAATATTCAGTATCGTACAACGAGTTCTCCGCTTTCGCATTCAAGAAGGAGGAAAAACGACCGATATATCTTTTTAACGATGACTCTGTCTGTGCTGAGAAAACCAGTTGTTTCCATTCCTCTTCCGAAGACGTTGTTCTAACCGGCTCCTCCAAAACAACATGGCCATTCGATCCTCCCATTCCTAAAGAATTAACACCAGCTCTCCTAATCCCCACATCGTTATACTCAGCAGTAGACTTATTTACGTAGAACGGACTCTCATCCAATCCTAATCGGGGATTAGCTTTATTGAAATTTACCGTAGGGGGTATAATGCCGTATTTTAATGACAAAACTGTTTTTATTAATCCCGCAATACCCGCCGCTGCATCAAGATGTCCTATATTAGTTTTTACGGAACCAATGGCACATTTCTGAATCCCGGATCCATTAAACGTAGACTTCAGGGTTTCCACTTCGATAAGATCTCCCAAATCGGTCCCACTACCATGAGTTTCGATAAATGAGATCGTGGAAGGGTCGATCTGACTTATTTTATGAGCCATTCTCAACGCTTCCGTTTGCCCTGCGACACTGGGGGCTGTATAGCCAATCCTCCGGTTTCCGTCATTGTTTATAGCGCTGCCTTTGATTATGGCGTGGATATTGTCTTTGTCTTTTATTGCATTTTGCAAAGGCTTCAATACAACGATCCCAACTCCGTCACCACCGACAAAGCCATCGGCTTTTTCGTCGAAAGTTCGACAATGACCGTCTGAGGATTTGACAAATCCATCTTGGTAAAGATAACCTCTTTTGGTAGGCGAAGACATTGATACACCACCTGCCAAGGCCATGTCGCATTCACCCAATAGTAAAGAACGTCAGGCTATATGAACTGCCGTTAATGAGGTAGAGCACGCCGTTTTAAGGAAGATGCTCGGGCCCCTCAAATTTAAATTATAGGAAATACGAAGATTTATTTCGTCCTTATCAACCAGTTGAGTAGATTCGAAACCCAAAACCGTATCATTCCCGCTCATTTGCTCCAGGAGTGTCATTGCCTGCCACTGAAGATTGGATGAGGCTCCGATAAACAGGCCTATCGATCCGATATATTCTTCCGGTATATAACACGCATCATTTAGAGCTGAATAACAGCATTCATGCATCAATCGGGACTGAGTATCCATAATTTCAGCCATACGCCGGGAGTATCCGAAAAATGGATAGTCAAAGAATTCCGGATTTTTTAAGATCCCCCTTGCCTTGATGTAATTTTTGTTATTAAGAATCCCCGCAGATATCCCATTTTCCAGCAATTCTTCATCGCTGAAGAAGCTGATAGATTCTACTCCGTGAACAAGATTTTGCCAAAACTCATCTATGTTGTTTGCACCCGGGAATTTAGCAGCCATTCCGATAACTGCTATTTCCATTCCCGTCCATTTTCGGTTAGTATTCATCGTTTTTTTGTTGAAAAATTTCTAATGCACGGACCACGATCTTTTCTCAGATCAGTGATGAATTGGCATTTTGAGGTAATAAGATTTTTGTAATGTACCCTAAAGTGTAATGAAAGCGACTTGCCCGAAAACTACACTAGGGAAGTCCAAGTAAGCTCAATATAACTGTTAGTTTTTATTCACCACGGGAAGATCCCATACAGTTTTCATTTTAACTGATCTACAAGAAGACAAGCCTTCTTACCGTGGAGATTCGACTATAACAGGTATGCTAACCAACATACCGCAAAAATTCTACTCTTCTTTAATGACTTCGATAGGGTTTGCTAAAGCTGTTTTTAGAACATTAAAGCTTATGGTAATCAAAGCGATAAATATGGAAATAAAAACAGTAGCGGCATAAATAAGATAGTTTATACCTTCATGGTAAGCAAAATTCTGCAACCATTTATGAAGAAAGAAAGTAATGGGTACCCATGCCAAAACGTTCGCCACGAGGACCAGAATGATGAAATCCTTAGAAACCATCAATAGTATACCGGGAATGGTTGACCCCATGACCCTACGAATACCGATTTCTTTTCTACGCTGTTCCATCATATAGAAAGACATACCCCAAAGTCCCATTGCCGCTATGAAAATAGCGACGAATGTGAATATCGAAGCCAGTTTTTGCATCGTATTTTCCGCTGTATAAATGCTCTTATATTTGTCATTAAGAAAATAGTAATCGAACGGAACTTCATAATAGAAATTATCCCATATATTTTTAACATCCGCTACGATTAGATGCTCATTTATTGGTTCCGTTTTGAGAATTAAGTAAAAACGAAACCTATTGTTGACCGACAGTAAAACAGGTTCCACAGGTGAATGAAGCGAAGCAAAATTAAAATCTTTCACCACACCTATAATTTCCCCACGCAGAGGCTCATTCAAATTATATGTATATTCCACTGTTTCACCTACGGCTTGGGTAAGTCAGAGAGACCTAGCAGCTGCTTCATTAATAATAAATCCATTTTCATTCCCTCCCTGAGTTTTGGAGAACGATCTTCCATTTTTCATTTGCAAACCAAGCGTCTCGATCATTTCATCGTCACCCAGCATTACCCGCATCCATATAGAACCATCGGATTCTTTCGACTGTATTGTACCGTTACCCAATAACCTCGGGAATCTTACAGTATGAAACGGAAATCTCTCTCCCGGGACTACATGGGTAACAGTAGCGCTTTTAATTTTACCTGTTTTTATCAATTCTTCTTTTATGATCTGCAATGTACTATTTTTGCGAACTTCTCCCCCTTTCAACGGAACTACCATGATATTTTCCTTATCGAAGCCGATATCCTTATTTTGCATGAAATTCAATTGGCTGTTTATGGAAAGAGAACCTATAATAAAAAATACAGAAATGGTAAATTGAATAATTATGAGTAATGTCCTGAAAGAAAGAGCCGATTTCTTCCCGATTGATTGATTGGATTTTATTTTCAATGATTTCAATATATTCATATTGGACAACAGTAAAGCCGGATATAAACCCGATAGGAATCCAAATAAAATGACCGCAACCGTAAGAGAAATCAGTAATGGGTAATTACCAAGAAGGTTCACCAACAAATTTATATTAAAAATTGAATTGGAGAAAGGTACTATTACGATTAATAATAGCAAGGAAAACAATAAGGAAACGATACTCAAAAAGTATGATTCCCCCATGAACTGAAAGAAAATTGACATTTTATCCGCACCCATAACCTTTCGCAAACCAATTTCTCTTGCCCTCTTGATAGACTTTGCCGTTGTAAGGTTTGATTAATTAATCCCAGCAACTGCTAACAGGAAAAAAGCAACGATCTGTAATATAATAATAAACAATTCATTACCGTTAACTTCGATTTCCCTTTCCGCTCTCCCTTTCAAGTGTATATCCAGCAGAGGCTGAAAAAACACTTCGTATTTATCTCCCTGGCTAAGCTTATCTTGAAATCCTAAAATTGAAATGATATCGTTATTTACTCTTTTAGCAAACGAGTGATAATCAGTACCTTTACTGAGCTGTACGTAGGAATAGAAAACCAGGTCTTCTTTGTCCCGTTCACTAAAAAAACGTGCCATATATTGGAGGGGGAAAATTAGATCGAAATGGAAATGTGAATTCTTAGGCATATCCTCTATAATGCCGGAAACCGTGAAGGTGTCATTCCCATTATAAAGAATATGTTTTCCTACGGCATATTCATTTCCAAAATACTTCTTTGCGGTCGATTGGGTCAGCACTACCTGCGTCGGACTTTTCAATACATTACCTGGGTCGCCTTCGATTAATTTAAAACTAAAAAAATTAAAAAAAGTGCTATCGGCAAAACAGAACTTTTCTTCTGGAAATCTTTGTTCTCCATAATTCATGATGATCGGCCATATGGCTTTTATAAGCCTAATCCCAGATTCAACCTCCGGGTAATTGTCGACCACAGCGGGAACTAAATAGCTATTCGCTGCTGCGGAGTGTTGTTCTTCTGCTCCATAGTTCCATTTTTCCTCCAGCCGATATATATTTTCCGCGTCCTCATGGAAATTATCATAGCTTTTTTCTTTCTGAATAAAAATAAATATAATAATGAAGGCGACAAATCCAATTGACAGACCCAATATATTGATGAATGTGTACCATTTCTGTTTGAACAGGTAACGGAAGGTGGATTTCAAAAAACTCTCAAACATATTCTCTTAATCATTTCATTAATTACTTTAAGATCTTTTCGGATTCGCAATAAACAGCACCTGCAACGAAGCACCTCCCTAAATTTTTTATAATCATAAAATTTATTTTGAGTTAATTCTATAATATCTCCGTAATCCGAACCTAGAGATTATTTCTTGTTGAATTTGTGTCGAGCCCTCTATTATTTCGAGAATCTTGGCTTCCCGGAACATGCGTTCTACCGGATATTCGTTGCAGCATCCATTTCCACCATGAACCTGTACGGCATCGGTAGCGATTTGCATGGCGATTTTTGAAGTGAAGTATTTGGCATTGATGGTCTCGATTACCGCATCATCGTGTTTATCGTCTCTTAGTTTTGCGGCTTTTTCACACAGCGCGTTGGCTGCATGCACTCTTACCACTGCATCGGCAATAATTGACTGAATTGCTTGATAATTGTATATTTTTTTCCCGAACTGGCTTCTTTCCCTCGCATATTTCACCATAGCATTGAGCGACTCTTGTGCGATGGCTAATCCGGCCCAGGCGATGCTGTACCTACCGGAATCCAATGCCGTGTTTACCACATACACGAACCCTTCACCTTCTTTACCGATCATGTTCTCCTCAGGTACAACAACCTCATCGAATTCGATCTCTCCGATGTATGCGCCTCTGCCCGCAAGCAATCCTTTTATGGGAGTTACGGTTATTCCCGGAGTATTACGCTCAATGATAAAAGTACTGATTTTTCCATCGCGTTGGGCCACTGTAAGAAAAAAGTCTGCAATAACAGAAAAAGTGATCCATTTTTTTTGCCGTTAACGATGAATTTACCATCTTTTTTAATATAAGATGTTTTTATCGCTCTGGCATCCGATCCCGTTGCCGGTTCGGTCAGTGCGAATGAACCAATTTTTTCTCCCATTGCCATTACCGGCAACCATTGTTCCTTCTGAAGGTTAGACCCCCATTTAAGGATTGACTCTCCCACCAGCGAAACATGTACGGTTAACAAAGAGCGGGTAGAGGGACAGACCATACCGATTTCTTTCGTCAAAAAACCGTACTCTAATGGAGATAAATCCAAACCGCCGTAGCAAGCAGGAAACGTAGCTGCCAGGTATTTTCGCGCGGCCATCTGTTCAATTAAAGGCCGTGGAATGCCCTCATTTTCCTCAAAAAGATTCGCATAGGGGCGTATTCCCCTGTCCGCAAATAATTTCGCCTCTTCAATAATGTGTGTTTTTTGCTCGGACATCATAATTGTAAAGCCTCAATCCTTGATTTAATTAATTTACATATATTTTCAATACAATTGAAGTTTTTCAGGTCGAGGTCGTCATTATCGATAATAAAACAAAATTCTCTTTCGATATAAGTCAAAAGCTTCATGGCAAAAAGTGAGTTAACCAATCCCATTTCGAAGATATTATCCGTGTTTTTAATCTCTGTCTCAACTTCAAATACAAGGAGATTTTCCTGGATGAACTCCCTGATCTTATTTTCGATTTCTTGCATTTCTTGTTGTGTTTGTTATTTATTAAAATTGATTCGTTCCGGATGTTTTTGTCTCAGAGCCCATAGGAGAGAATGAAGTATCAGGCAGTAAAACTTCTACAAATTTCGGATAGGGAGTGATGTAGGTTAAGTCGTTTTCAAATACAATGTTCCCGTTGCCATCGTTCTCAACTTCTTTAAAATTGGAAAATTTATAAGTTACATACATCACTTTGTTCTTTTCGGTTTGCTTAAAATCAGCTCTTAATTTTTTTCCGGCTAATTTTGCCTGAAACATAATATAGCTTAATAAAATATTACCGACATTACGCGATATAATACGGCATGACATCAAAAGCAAACGCAAAGACCAATGATCCTTTTCATATTCGATCAAAGCTAAACCTATTTTCCCGTATGTTCCGTATTTATCTTCCAGTTCGCACACGAATAATTCGTATTTAACAGAATGTATATATTCAGACAATTCACTATAACTGTAAGTAAGACCTGTAGTATTTAACTGGTTTGTCCTGACCGTTAATTCCTCGGCCCGGGCAAGATCGTCTTCCGAGGCTATGGAAATTGAAAATTTCATATTCAGAGAAGCAAGAAATTCTTCTTTTGGACCAACATATTTTTCTTCATACTTTCTCCTCTCGATATCTTCAAGGTACATCGTTCTTCTTCTCCGGGAATCCTCTGTAATAAACGAGGGGCGTAACTGGTCATGCATTAATAACATATCTGGCTCAGGAATATCGATCACACTGATCGTTTCGTGACAGTTAGCTACTTCTTCCAGTTCAAACAGTTGATCATCGATAAAAAGGATGTTATCCATACCTATATTCAGGTTCCTACGGATTCTTTTTACCGATTCAGATTTAGCATTCCAATTAATTTCGGGATACAGAAAGTAATCATAGATACCAAACTCTTTAAGTTTGGCAACCGCACATTCATATTCATTTTTACTAGCTATGGAATGGAGTATCCCCCGGGCATCCAATTCGACTATCGCTTCTTTGATCCCTGGTTTCAAATGTACAGCATCCGACTCCAAAAGCGTCCCGTCCCAAATGGTATTATCTAAATCCCAGATAATACACTTTATTTCCTTATCTGATTTTATTTCCATAGTTAATATTTATAGAATCCCTCGCCGGACTTTTTCCCTAACAAACCCGCAGCCACCATCTTTTTCAGAAGCGGACAACATCTGAACTTTGTATCCTGATACTCTTTATATAAAATACCGAGAGAATTTACCACTGTATCCAACCCGATTAAATCTGCCGTTTCAAGTGGTCCCATAGCATGCCCATATCCCTTTTTAAAAATGGTATCAATTTCTATTGGATTCGCTACTCCATCCTGAATCAGAAAGGCCGCTTCATTCATAAACAGATGGGAAAGTCTGTTGGCTACAAAACCGGGATAATCATTAACTATTACCGGAGCTTTTTGGATCGTTTTTAATAAGTCGATTATTTTATCCATGGTAGATATTGAAGTATGGAACCCTTTAATTATTTCTACCATACTTTTCAAGGGAACCGGATTCATAAAATGGCTTCCGATAATTCTTCCTGGGTTTGCGACCAATGAAGAAAGACGAGTAATGGATATGCAACTAGTATTGGAGGCAATTACCGTATCTTCCGGAAATATTTTATTTAATTCGGCATATAAATCCTTTTTCATATCCCAATCTTCTGTAATATTTTCAATAACCAGATCGACATCGGTCAGTTCACGAAATTCACAAGTAAACTCTATCCGTTCAAGTATTTCATCGATATGGCTGACCGTATAGTTTCTTTTGATTAATTTGACCGTACGAAATAAAATTTTAATATTATTTTGCGATTCTACCAACGCTGTTGCACTGATATCTTTAAGAATAACGGAGAATCCGTGGCTCGCTAGATCCAAGGCTATTCCGCTTCCCATCAAGCCAGCACCGACGATAACTACTTTCTGCTTCATTTTATTTTATTGTTTTTATTTACCTGAGATTCAAAAAGGTCAGCAAATAAGACTTTCCAATTCATCATCAGTCAAATCAACGGCATCGAAATCACTCGGCGTGAGATAGATCTGCCCTTCGTTTTTCAAATAAGAAATCATATCCTCCAGGTTTTTCTGAAAATATTGCGAGAAAAGATAACCGTCTTTTTCGACGCTACCGATTTCCAACCCGAGCTGTCCGCCAATTATCATTGCATTAATATCGATTTTTGTGGTAATATGATTTTCCAAACTGCTTTCAGGACCCGTATCAATTCGTTGGTAAGAAAAAAGTTCATTATTGGTTTCCCGGTCGAATTGTCCCATGTAATTAAATCGAACTTCCGGCACAAATGCCGAAGAACTTATGGATTTACGGATGTATTTCAGATATCCGTATCCGGCTCCATGTGAAGGGAGTTTTCGAATTTTTTCTTTTATATATTTGATCAACTCTCCCGTATGGGGAGAATTCACATTAAATTTCACGGGGAAAATGGATGTAAACCAACCCACCGACCTCGACACATCTATCTCCTCGAAATGTCTGCCATGACTCTCTATTTCTATGTTCCATTCGATTCGACCAGAAATTTGGTTCAATGTTTGGAGTAAAGCTGCAAGCAGCAAAACTTCTATGTTCGTATTATAAGGTTTATTGGCATCGGTCAAAAGGAATCTGGTATCATCCTCATTAAAGAGAAAAGTATATTTCTTAATATCTTTTACCAAGGGAAGCTGCCTTTTCGAATCGGTATCCGAGAAATATGACGCACTTCCAGTCTCTTGCTCCCAATATTCCTGTTGTCGATCAAACTCTCCCGCTATGGAGAATCCAGTCCATTTCATATCGAGCATGGAAGCTGTTTTCCCCGGAAAAATTATTTTCGCGTCGTTTTGTAACGAGGTATATATCCTGAAAAAATCATCTAATAAAATCCTCCACGATACACCATCGATAACGAGATGATGTGCGGTAATGAACAGCAGATCGAAACTTTCCATGTGTATAAGTCCCGCTCTTAATAGTTTGGTTTTTGTTATGTCGAATGAATTGCGAAGTCTGAAACATATATCCTTAAGATCGGAAGGGGCATCTTCAGTATCCTTTGCTTCGGACCAATATTCCACAATATCGAACTCATCCTGCTCATGAGAATTATTATAAAACATTACATCCTGTTCCGGATCATAATTCATTCTTAACCCATCATGCCATGTCATGAGCATTTCGAATGTTTTTTTCAGAATATCGTAGTTAACAGGTTTTCTGAATTTTAAAAGCACTGACTGGTTATAGAAATCAGGATTCTCAAAATTCTGATCGAAAACCCATTTTTGGATAGGAGATAATAAAACACTCCCCTCAATCCGTACCTGTTCATAGTGGACTGAAGTATTATCGACCTGGGCAAAAAGGGAAACCTGCTTAATTGTTTGATGGGTTAAAATATCTCGGACCCGCACTGATATATTATGTTCGAATAATCTCGAGGTAATTTGTACCGCCTTAATTGAATCACCTCCGAGTTCAAAAAAATTGTCTTCGATTCCGACCTCTTCTTTTAATATATTTTGCCAAACGGTAACCATTAGCTTCTGTAAATCATTTACTGCCTTCTTTTTCTCCGTTTTCTGGAGAACAGGGATAGGCAAAAGCCGGTAATCAATTTTGCCGTTCCTGGTTAAGGGAATATAATCGACAAAAATAATGGCTTGTGGAACCATATAGCTGGGAAGATTCTGTTGTAAACGGGATTTTATATTCCCGGAAAATTTCTCGGATTCCGATCTTGAAATATCGCTACTTTCTTTCGGGTAAACAGATTTATTGGTGACGACATAAGCGCATAAAGTTCCGTTATCGTTTAAGGTTACCGCAACTTCCCGTACATCGTCGCATGTAAGAATCTGCTGCTCTATTCCCTCAGTCTCAATACGGTATCCATTTATTTTTATTTGTTTATCGACACGGCCGATAAACTCCATATTTTTATATGACAACCGTTTGACCATATCTCCCGTCTTATACATTTTCCGGCCGGGAACGAACGGATTGTCGATAAATTTCTCCTCAGTCAGTTCCGGATTGAATATATATCCCCTAGCCAAACCATCCCCACCAATGTAAATCTCACCAATTCCGCCCACAGGCACAGGTTTGAGGAATTGATCAAGTAGGTATATTTTCATGTTATCTATCGGAATACCGATAGGAACCGTTTGCTTTTTCTCTTTTTCAGGATGGTACCGATATATCATGCAGCCCACCGTGGCTTCGGTAGGTCCGTATTCATTATATATTTCGACCTCATTTCCAAACAAACGATTTATTTCTTCTGCTAGTGAAGTAGGAAAAACTTCTCCTCCAACTATAATTCGTCTTATGCTGCATGGCTTCTCGGGATCTCCGTAATTGCGGTACTCTTTCAGTATCCTGAGATGAGAAGGCGTAGCCTTTAATATATGGATCCGATTGTCGACCCATACTTCTTCCAGTGAAAGTATCCGATCCCTACCCGGATATGTTATGATCGTATTTCCGCTGATCAATGGTGCGAAAATGGAAGTAATGGTCAAATCGAACGAAATCGAAGTATATAACGGGAAATAAACCTTCTCATCTTTAATATAAGTACGGTTTGCAAAGGACGCATAATTTACCAGCGAACGGTGTTCCACCATGACTCCTTTGGGCTTTCCCGAAGTACCTGATGTATAAATAACATATGCCAGGTTCCCAGGAGTGTTGATGTTGACAACTTTTGGGGGCTCGTATCGAAGTGAAGAGTCATCGGCAATATCAATCCACTCTATTTCGATCTGGTCCGTCTCCCAGAGGTGCAAATTTTTGGAATCAGTAATGATCCATCGTGCTTTACTATCTTCTAGAATGCCGCAGATACTTTCTTTCGGTAAATCCTTGTCGATCGGTAAAAAAGCCCCACTGGCTTTGAGTATTGCCAAAATAGCCACAATTAATTCCGGTTTTCTGTCTAAAGTCACCGCCACCAACGTATCGGGAGCAACCCCTTTTTTTCTTAATAAACCGGCCAGCCGACCCGATCGTTCGTTCAACTCCCCGTATGTCATTGCACCATTATTTCCCTGGTTGCCATGGACAACAGCGATTTCACCGGGGTTTTTCAATGCCTGCGCTTCTATTAATTCATGAATGACCTGTTTTCCCGGGTATTCCAATTCCGTTTTGTTGTAGTTTACCACTATCTCATTATAATCCTTCCCGGAAAGAATAGATAAATCTACCACTTTAGCATGCGGAATTTCGACAATATTTTTTAATAAATTTTCAAAATAATCAGCCATTCTTAATATGGTAATCCTTTGGAATAACGCCATCGAATATTCGAAGTATAAATTAATTTCCTCTTCTGTGACAAAGACTTCCAATGAAAGATCGTATTTACTGGTTCCCGGATCGAAAAAGTAAGGCTGAAAAGTCAACCCTGCCTTTTTCATGGAAGAAATTTCCATGTTCTGAAAAATAAACATCGTATCAATCAATGAATTACGGCTAATATCTCGCTTGTGTCCGATCCTTTCAACGAGTTTTCCGAAAGGATAATCCTGATTATCCAATGCTTTGACACAAGTACGGTGAAGAATGGCTGTAAACTCTGAGAATGAAAAATTTGCATCAACATAGCTTCTAATGGCTAGATTATTCACGAACATTTCCTGCAAGAACCGGAGTTGGGAATGATTTCTTCCTGCCACAGGTACACCTGTGACCAAATCTTCCTGTCCGGTATACTTGTATAAAAAGATATGATAAGCACTTAAAAGCAATATAAAAAGGGAAGTTTCCTCTGTTTTTGCCAGATTTTTTAATTTGGTTGTCAATAAGGAATCTATGCGGAATTCTATTTTCCCTCCACGATGGTCCATCAACGAGGGCCGGGGATAATCAGTTGACAAATTTAAAACCGGCACATAATCATTGAATTGCTCCAACCAAAATTCGGACTGCATACGAATCTTCTCGGACTCTGCATTTTTATGTTCCCATTGGATGTAATCTCTATACCGTATTTCAGCCTCGGGAAGTGGTTCCCCATGATAATTTTTAAATAATTCATCCACCAGCAAACTCATAGATATTCCGTCTGAAATAATATGGTGCAAATCCATGAACAAGACGTTTTCCCCAGCTGAAACGCACAGCAGTTCAAACCGGAAAAGAGGGCCTTTATTTAAATCATGAGGGCGGACTTTTCGTTTTAATTCTTTTCCGAGATTTCCGGGATCAATTTGGGTTACCGTTAAAGCAAAATCCGATTTTTCTTCGAATTTTTGTCGTAGCTCTCCGTTTGAAAATATAAAAGTAGCGCGAAGTATTTCATGTCTTTCGATGAGATTCCGGATTGATTTTTCCAACCGTACAGTATCCAGTTCACCTCTGATCATAAAAGCCACGGGAATATTGTAAGCTGTGGACGATTTGTTAACTTCCCACAAATAATAAAGGCATTCCTGAGCTGACGAAAGAGGATAAGAATCTAATTGTGTAGTTTCGCATATTGAATGAAAAGCCGTCTTTTCCAAATCTTCTATGGTAGCTGCAAACTCCCGTATGGTTTGTTTTTCATATAGCAAGGTATGGTCCAATTCAACTCCGAACTCCTTATGTATATACGATATAACCTGGGCTCCTTTCAAAGAATTACCCCCTATTTCAAAAAATTTATCCGTTACGCCGAAATTCCCATGTGATAAAATATTCGACCATATTACATATAGCCGCTGTTCAATCTCATCGACCGGTTCCACCCTTTTATCAAAAGACGAAAGAGCGGATAACTCTTTAATTTTCCGGATCGTTGCCGCGAAAGAACCCGAAATATACTCTTCGATTAATTTAAAACGTTGGATCTTTCCGCTGGTGGTTTTGGGTATTTCCCTTATCGGGATTATGTGGTCCGGTTCAAACCCGAATATCAGATTAACGTGCTTCTTCACTTTATCGTGAAGTTCGATGAACTTTTCTGTCGTCCCTTTGTGCAGTATAAAAACCAGTATCTGTTCCGCATTTTTCGTTGTACAACCCGCTACAACGACCTTCCCCAATTCTATGTCATCGATAACCTCCAGACTTCTTTCTATATCGTGAGGATAGTAATTTTGCCCGTTCACAAAAAAATATCTTTCGATCTTCCGGTAATATATAGGCAGCGGTCATGGATGAATCCCAAATCACCGGTATCGAGCCATCCGTCCCCGGATATTACCTTTTTCGTCGCTTCTGGATTGTTATAGTAACCTGATGTTACGTTATCACCTTGAATGCGAATATGACCTATAACATCTTCACTACAAATATCATTATTGTTGTCTGTTATTTTTAAACGACAATATGGGATAGTTTTTCCGACATTTACAAATGATACCGTATTTTCGTCTTGGGCTCGCAAAATCACGGGTTCTCCAATGCGGAGCTTTTTCCTTTCGATACTAAGCGAAGCAACCTCAGTATATGATTCAGAAAACGAAACTGCCACACTCGCTTCGGCCAATCCATAGACCGGACGCATCGCTGTCCGCATAAGTCCATAACTTTCGAGCGTTTGGGAAAATTCAGAGCAAATTTCCGGAAAAATGGGTTCAGCCCCATTATAAATGATCCGCACATCAGATAAGTCCCAGCTATAATCATTACCGGGACGATATTGTTTCAATAAATATTTACAACCAAAATTAGGTGAACATAACACAGTGGTTTTATACTGGGAGGCTTTGTCCAGCCAAAGAGCGGGACGCCGTATAAATAAATTCGTCGGCATCAGATAGTGATTCATTCCACTGTACAATGGGCAGAGATGAAAACCTATCAATCCCATATCGTGAGTAACAGGCATCCAACTGAGCATAGAATCGTGCTGAGTGTAATTCGAGGCCAAAGCAATGGCCTCCATATTGGTTATAAGATTTTTATGGGTTAGAACAATTCCCTTAGGCAGGCCAGTCGAACCCGAAGAAAATTGTATATAAGCGATCTCTTCCCTTTCCGGCCGGTAGACGGTACCGGTTCCGCCTGCTCCCTGTATATTTTCGACATCAACCCTTCTCTCATACATCGAATCGAAAAGACGGTTGAGTTGATTCACTTCAGCATGTTTCTTTATTTTATGCAGGTCTTCGACGGAAATAATAATATAAGGATTATTCAGTACTTTCCAGATGTTGAAAAGTTTTTGCCGGTGATCCTCGTTTCGTCCAATGGTAAGTGGAACTGGAATAATTCCGCCCAATATACATGCCCAGAAGACAAAGACGAAAACTTCATTGTCTCCGATTTGGAATACAAGTTCATCTTTGGACTTTAAGCCCTGACTTTGCAAAACCGAAAGCACATGTAATGAGCGGCAATACAATTGCTGATAAGAAACGAAAACATCTTTTTCGCCACTTTCAATAAAGGTTATTCCCTTAGTGGTCAGTTCGCTTCTTTCTTCCAATATTTCAACTAAACTTTCTCGCATAATAGTTAATGAAATTATCCGGCATGGTACTTCCGGTAAAAAGTAATCCGATACGGCAAATATTCAAGTTTTCGCATAACGCAATAAAAAGAAAAAGAAACGGAATAGTCTAAAAAGGATTCAAACGAATTTTTTCAATACAGTGGGTTGAAATATCCACAAATACCGTCTGATTAATCTCATTTAATTGGATTCCGAATCTGGTTTTGGATTTTTGTTTCATTAGTATCCCTTCATAACCGGCAAGTGGCCCTTCTATGATCCGCACATTTTCGCCTTCAAGGAAACCAGACCCGAGAAATATATCTTGCCCCAGATTCAACATTCCCTTTATACTTTCTATGCACTTCGAATTAACCATCGAGGGATCCCCTCCACAGTGTATATATGTAACCACCTTAGGCGTCTGGCAAATCTTCCGTAACTCGGATATTTCCGTATTGACAAAAATGTAGTTGGGGAACAATACCTGATCTATTATTTTTTTCTGGCGGTTCTTCCATGTACGTAAAGTTTTGGTAACAGGAAGGAAAACATCATAACCTTGTAGGAACAATTCCTTTTCTACAATTTTTTCAGCCCTAGGCGCTGTATAGAAAACGAACCAATTTTTATTAAGTTCCTCTTTTGCTGATCTTTTCAGACTATCTGACTGGGATTCCAAATAGTAATTCTCGGACATAGGGGGGAAATTTTAATGCAAATTTATTTCTTAGGGGACCAATCATGCCATGCTCGATAATAGAAATCGGGCAGTCGAAGAATAATATAAATTTTATGTCAATCGGGGAGGCAAGACAAGACAAATAACCTTTATTATCGCCTATAGCTTCGCTTGGTCAATTAGCAAATCGACTTGTATAGAAAACTTATAATAAATGTTATTTTAGGTCAACATTTCATCCCAGATATTATACAATATTGAGATATTAATAATTCAAATATATATATAATTTTATTAATAACACAATATTCTTAAAATATCGAACAATATATCTTATAGCCTTAATATATATTTTCCGATTTAATTGGAATGCATAAATCCGTTTTGATGTTGATTTTAATCATTTTTCCGTCTAAGCGATACGTACAGGTGAACGGGGAGTCGTTCCGTTTTCATTTCATTGTCGGGAAGTTTATTTCCGCGACCACCTCCAAAACATTTTGAACTTGCTCGCGGATCGAGAATGCTTTCTTCTATCGCAAAATATTTGGGTCCTTATTTTTTTTTGTTACTTGGTCTTCTTGCAGAAGAAGACGCCACTAAACGTTTATATTTCCATAAAGTTACTTTAGTTAATTATTAAACGTTTGTAGCACGGAAATCTTACGATGCAAATAATTGCAATACAGGGCAATAACCCCTAATTAGTGACCTTTTAGGTCCGGGCCAAAAAGGTCACTGATAAGGACATTTCAGCTTACATTTTGTTGCCTAAGTTTACACCCCTAAAATGAAAAAATCCTCATATATCATTGATATACAAGGATTATTGCTTTCTAATGCACTCTTTTACAAGCACTTCAGGAGCGGAAAACGAGACTCGAACTCGCGACCCCAACCTTGGCAAGGTTGTGCTCTACCAACTGAGCTATTTCCGCAAAATATCGGTGGGAGAAGATGGATTCGAACCACCGAAGACGTGCGTCAGCAGATTTACAGTCTGCCCCATTTGGCCACTCTGGTATTCTCCCTTTATTTTAAAGAACTTTTTTGTCATCTACCCTTGTAATTAACTGGCTCTCGTTCGTTAATCTCCAAGTACAAGTGGTTATGGAGCCGATGGAGGGATTCGAACCCCCGACCAGCTGATTACAAATCAGCTGCTCTGGCCAACTGAGCTACATCGGCGTTACCATTTTTTGGTGATGCAAAAGTAATACGTTTTTTTTAAAATCAAAAAAATTGTATGTTTTTTTTCATTAATTTTACCGCATAAACATCAACGAAATGGATGAAATAAAAGATAAGTTACCAGCAATCAAAAACATAGTTTATTTACTGTCTGCGATAATAGTGGTGGAAACAGCATTACTCACAATCATGATCCCGGATAAAAGTACGTTCCACTGGATTACTTTGACAGTTATTTTTATTTCACTTATTTACCTTTTGTCTGTATGCCTCAGGCTTATAAAAGCCATTAGCGGCAGCAAGAGGAAGTAGAGTCATCCGACTTCTCCTTACAGTAATCTTTTAGAGTACATCCGCCGCAATCAATAGATTTATCGCAGTTTCCCGGTTTATATCTCTTTTTGATACGTTTAAACTGAAAAAAAACTATTATTGCAACCGTTGCACCTAAAACAATATATGTAAGAGTATCCTGCATCTAAAATAAACTTCCTATCTGGTAAACTGCAAATGACAACAACCACGCCAGTCCGTTAGTGTAGAATACCGTGAACCATGCCCATTTTCTTCCTGCTTCCCTGCGTATGGCGACAATTACTGCTATGCACGGGAAATATAGCAGAATGAAGACCATCATAGTATAGGCCACAAAAGGACTGAATACTTCCTCGCCTTTTTTGGGACCGGTCGTATAGGTTTGGTTTTGCAAATTACTTATGAAGCCCGATTCGTCCTCCTCGTCCGAATTTGTCAATACCGCCATGGTACTTACCACGACTTCTTTAGCTGCGAAGCCTGTAACAAGGCTGACACCTATCTTCCAGTCGAATCCCAAAGGTCGGATGACCGGTTCGACAAAATATCCTATTTTACCTATGTATGAATTTGCCTGTTCGTCGGCAGCTTCGGCAATATTGATATCTTCGAGCTGCTCGTCTTTTTCTTCATCGGACAGAGTATTCGACGCTACTACTTCCGTGCGCAACATATCGTAATCTATTTCGAGTTTTTCATCTCGCGGGAAGTAACCCAGCGCCCATATAATTATCGAAGCGGCAAGGATAACCGTCCCCATTTTTTTAAGGGCCTGAACACCCTTGTCCCACATGTGACGGATAACATTACGGGTAGTAGGTATCCTGTACGGAGGTAGTTCCATTACGAAAGGAGCCTCTTCCTTCGGGAAAAATACCTTTTTAATGATGATCGAAGATATAATGGCTACGACTATTCCGAATATATATATCGAGAACATTATCAATCCATGGTGCCTCGTAAAGAACGCGGATATAAGCAACACATACACCGGAAGTCTCGCGCTGCATGACATAAAAGGCATTATCAGCATGGTCAATACCCTGTCCTTACGGCTTTCCAACGTACGTGTGGCCATTATAGCAGGGACATTACATCCGAAGCCCATAAGAAGCGGAATAAACGATTTACCATGTAGACCTATCCTGTGCATGAGTTTATCCATTATGAACGCGGCACGGGCCATATAACCTGTATCTTCCATTATGGATATGAAAAGAAATAATATAAGTATATTCGGAAGAAATACTATTACTCCTCCGACTCCGCTTATTATACCGTTAACGAGCAAATCCCTGAAAGAACCGTCGGGCATCGCATTTTTTACTGCTTCCCCGAGCCATTCCACACCGGACTCTATCCACTCCATAGGATAACCTCCAAGCGTGAACGTCGCCTGGAACATTACCCACATCATAAAAAGAAAGATCGGAATACCGAGGTATTTATGTGTGAGATAACGGTCAATCTTAGACGTGCGGAAATTCTTATCCTGAGTCGCGGGCTTATATGTTTCCTCGAGGGCTCCGGATATGAATCCGTACTTTTCATCGGCAATTATCGTTTCCGGTCGTTCGCCGTAGTTTTTCTCAAGTTTATTGACCTCTTTGTTTACGACAGCCTCTATCTCCTGAAGGTTAGCCGCATCGGCCAGAAGTTTAACAGTTTCACTGTCGCCTTCGAGAAGTTTTATCGCAAGGTAATGGGAAGAGTATCTCGCAACGATCCCGGGATTTTCCCATATTTTTGCCTGCACGGCACTGATACTGTTTTCCAGATCGGTTCCGTAATTTATATGAATATGTCTTACGGTAGGTTCATTATCCTCGTAAACTGCCACGACGGTATCGAACAATTCCTTCATACCTTCGTTCTTGGAAGCTACGGTCGGGATCATCGGAATACCGATCATCTTTCCCAATGAACCGTAATCGAGCTCTGCACCTGTCTCCTTCAGTTGGTCGTACATATTCAACGCGATAACGACTTTAAGATTCATATCGATAAGCTGGGTCGTAAGATATAGGTTACGTTCGATATTCGAGACATCCACAACATTTATGACCACGTCAGGAACTTCCGTCAATATATGGTTCCTGACGTACAATTCCTCGGGAGTATATTCGGTTATTGAATAAGTACCTGGAAGGTCAACGATATTTATCCTATATTCCTTGTGGTTGAATTTAGCGGCCTTTGCATCGACCGTTACACCGCCGTAATTCCCAACCCTCTCGTTAGACCCTGAGACAACATTGAACAACGATGTTTTTCCACTGTTGGGGTTACCGACAAGTGCAACATTTATAGTCCTGCTTTCCTCGTGAAGATATCTGTTTACGGATTCTCTTTCGAAAGTAACGTCGGAAATGTTGTTTTTCGATCTTCTTACGATATCCGAAGAAGTAGTTACCTCGATGAGTTCCGCCTCGCTTCTACGCAGAGCGATACGGTATCCTAATATCTCGTATTCCACAGGATCCATCAATGGTGCGTTTTTAATCACCTTAACCGTTTCCCCTCGTACAAAGCCCATTTCGGTTATACGCTTGCGGAATGCTCCGCGACCGTTAACCCTTAATATCACCGCTTCTTCGTTATTTTTCAGTCCGGAAAGTCTCCTGCTGCTTATTCCTTCCATATATATTTTAGTATGATATACAAATATATTAACTTTCAAAGGTACTCATTATTGTCTTTTCAGACTATTCCCAACAAACAAAAAAGTAGGGATTCTCAATACTGAAAATCCCTACTTTTAGGTATTATATGGAATTATTCTTTTTTTTTAGAAAAATCCTGGGATGCTAAACGTTTGTATCCGTTATATCTCCATTTCGCGTTTTCTTCGGAAGCCTGGAATAATTCTCTAGCTCCCTGTGGGAATGATTTCAGAAGTGAAGTGTAACGAACCTCACGGTTGATAAATTCCTGGAACTTGCTCCAATCCGGTTCTTTAGAGTCGAGAGTGAACGGATTTTTGCCCTGTTCTTCCAACTGTGGATTGAATCTCCACAAGTGCCAGTATCCGCTTGCAACCGCCTCTTTGCCTATGGTTTGAGTTCTTGTCATACCACCTTTGATACCGTGGTTGATACATGGAGCATAGGCGATAATCAACGATGGGCCCGGATAAGCTTCCGCCTCTTTAACAGCCTGGAAGAACTGGTTCTGGTTAGCACCGATCGATACTTGGGCAACGTATACGTAACCGTAAGTCATCGCCATTGCACCGAGGTCTTTTTTACGGATCCTCTTACCTGATGAAGCGAATTTCGCAACCGCACCCACAGGGGTGGATTTAGACGACTGACCACCTGTATTAGAGTAAACTTCAGTATCCACTACAAGAATGTTCACGTCGTCACCCGAAGCGAGTACGTGGTCAAGACCGCCGTAACCTATATCGTATGCCCAACCGTCTCCACCAATTATCCACTGGGATTTCTTAACGAAGTACTGTTTGAGTGAGAGAAGTTCTTTACAGGTATCGCAGTCGCACGCTTCCATCATAGGAATTATCTTTTCAGAAGCTGCGGCGCTGAGAGCACTATTATTACGTCCGTCTATCCACTCCTGCATTCCGGCTTTAAGTTCCGCAGAACAACAGTTGCAGTTTGCGATAGCATTCTTCATTTTTTCCTCCACACGGTCGCGCAGTTTTTCAACACCCACGTGCATACCCAATCCGAATTCGGCATTGTCTTCGAACAGCGAGTTGCCCCATGCAGGACCTTGTCCTTTAGGATTGGTAGTGTAAGGAGTAGAAGGCGCAGAACCGCTGTAAATAGAAGTACATCCCGTAGCATTCGCAACCATCATCCTATCGCCGAACAACTGAGTAATAGTTTTAATATATGGAGTTTCACCACAACCTGCACAAGCTCCTGAGAACTCGAACAAAGGTTGTGCGAACTGGCTGTTCTTAACAGTTTTGGTTTTGTCAACGACAGTATCCTTATAACCGACTTTAGTATGCATAAACTCGTAACGTTCCTGCTCGCAAAGTTGTGTTTCAAGCGGCTGCATAGCAAGAGCTTTTTTCGGAGAAGGGCAAACGTCCACACAGTTGTTACATCCTGTACAGTCGAGCGGACTGATCTGGATACGGAATTTATATTCTTTGGTAGGTCCGATACCTTGCTTAGTAACAGTTCCTTCCGGAGCGTTCGCTGCTTCTTCTTCAGTAAGAAGGAACGGACGGATCACAGCATGAGGACAAACGTAAGCACACTGGTTACATTGGATACAATTCTCAGGGATCCATTCCGGAACGTTAACCGCGATACCGCGTTTTTCGTACTGTGATGTACCGTTATCCCATGTACCGTCTTCTCTTCCGAGGAATACGCTTACAGGAAGATCGTCACCTTTCAGGGCATTAACCGGTTCAACGACTTTCGCTACGAATTCAGGAACGTTAGATTTTACAACTTCCTGTGCTTTGACTTCCACTGAAGCCCATTCAGCAGGAACCTCTACTTTGATAACTTCCTGACCGCCTTTATCGACAGCAGCGTAATTCATATTAACGATATCCTCTCCTTTGTTTCCGTAAGATTTGTATATCGCTTTTTTCATCTGCTCTACCGCTACATCGTAAGGGATAACGTTTGCTATCTTAAAGAATGCAGCCTGCATGATCGTATTGGTTCTGTTTCCTAATCCGATCTCGGCAGCGATCTTGGTAGCGTTGATTATATAGAAATTGATCTTTTTATCAGCAAGATATTTTTTCATGTGTCCCGGAAGGCTCGCTTTAGTAGCCTCAGCATCGTGTACGCTGTTTAGAAGGAACGAACCGCCTTCTTTAAGACCTTTAAGGACATCGTATTTGTCTACGTATGAAGGAACGTGGCACGCTACGAAGTCCGGAGTTGTTACGAGATACGGAGACATGATCGGATTATCTCCGAAACGAAGATGTGAAGATGTATATCCGCCTGATTTCTTAGAGTCATAAGAGAAATAAGCCTGGCAGTATTTATCTGTTACGTCACCGATTATCTTGATGGAGTTTTTGTTCGCACCTACGGTACCGTCGGCACCGAGTCCAAAGAATAGCCCTTCGAATGTTCCCGGTTTATCGAGTTTTAAAGGTTCTCCTACAGGAAGAGATTTGAATGTTACATCATCTACGATACCTACCGTGAAATCGTTCTTAGGCTCGGCTGCATTAAGGTTATCGTAAACCGCAAGCATCTGTGCAGGGGTAGTATCTTTTGAAGACAGACCATAGATACCTCCTACTATAAGAGGCGCATTTTCTTTTCCGTAGAACACTGATTTAACATCGAGATATAATGGTTCTCCTATACATCCAGGTTCTTTGGTTCTGTTGAGAACACAAACTTTCTTAACGGAAGCCGGCATAGCCTGCATAAAATGTTTCGCAGAGAACGGACGGTAAAGATGAACTGAGATAAGTCCTACTTTTTCGCCCTTAGCATTAAGATAGTCCACTACTTCTTTAATAGTGTCGGTAACCGAACCCATTGCTATAATAACTCTTTCAGCATCTGCTGCACCATAGTAATCGAACGGTTTATATGAACGGCCTGTCACAGCAGCTATTTCGTTCATAGCTTCTTCAACCAGATCAGGAACCGCATCGTAGAATTTATTACATGCTTCCCTAGACTGGAAGTAAATATCCGGGTTCTGAGCAGTTCCCCGTGTAACAGGATGCTCAGGATTAAGTGCCCTTTCCCTGAATTCAGCAAGGGATTTCTGGTCTATAAGTCCTTTTATATCTTCCTGATCGATAGCTTCGATCTTTTGTATTTCGTGAGATGTGCGGAATCCGTCGAAGAAGTGAAGGAATGGAACACGCGACTTAAGAGCGACAAGATGTGCGACTGCAGCAATATCCATAACCTCCTGAACACCTCCTGAAGCAAGCATTGCGAATCCCGTCTGGCGCGTAGCCATAACGTCCTGCTGGTCTCCGAAAATAGAAAGTGCCGATGCAGCCAGCGCCCTTGCCGAAACATGGAACACTCCGGGAAGAAGTTCTCCAGCAATCTTATACATATTCGGGATCATAAGGAGCAAACCTTGTGAAGAGGTGAAAGTAGTTGTCAGCGCTCCTGCTTGCAGGGAACCGTGTACGGCACCGGCAGCTCCGGCTTCAGACTGCATTTCAACAACTTTTACAGTCTCTCCGAAGATATTTTTACGTCCGCCGGCAGCCCACTCGTCCACATATTCAGCCATTGTCGACGACGGAGTAATAGGATAGATGGCAGCAACTTCACTAAACATATACGCGATATGCGCAGCAGCATAGTTACCGTCACAGGTAAGAAATTTCTTTTGCTTTGTCATCTCTAGATTTATTAATTGTTTGTGTTAAATTTCATATCATAGTCCCGTGGAAACGAGAGAAGAACCTTTGAAAAAATCATTTTTTTCGATTTAACCCCCTGAAAAAAACGGCTCCATTTTTCCAAAATTCCCCGTTTTGCCCACAAATATACACGTTTTATTTAAATCTTTATTTGCCTCTTCTATTTTTTAAGGTAAAATTCAGTGTTATAATCCGAACAATAAAATTAAAACTTTTTTTCCGAAAAAACCAATATCTCAATGGTTTAATAATTGCAACAGATATCGGTAATAATTTTAAAATTTGAAAAACTATGAAAAACGGTGCAATGATGCAATTCTTCGAATGGAACCTTCCCAACGATGGAAAGTTCTGGCAAAAACTAAAAGAAGAAGCCAAACATCTCCATGATATCGGCATCACTTCCGTATGGATACCACCGGCATACAAAGCCGATGAACAACAGGACGAAGGATACGCTACTTACGATCTTTTCGATCTCGGCGAGTTCGACCAGAAAAACACGGTACGTACTAAGTATGGAACCAAGCAGGAACTGATAGACGCCATTACCGAGTGCCACAAATATCAAATTTCCGTCTATCTGGATGCGGTGTTGAACCATAAGGCAGACGGAGAATATACAGAAAAATTTATGGTCAAAGAAGTAGATCCAAACGACAGACTCAGAGATATAACCGATCAATATGAAATAGAAGCATATACGGGATACAATTTCCCTAACCGTGACAATAAATATTCCGACTTCAAATGGCACTGGTATCACTTCTCCGGCACGGATTGGGATGCGGAACATCAGAGAAAAGCCATTTATCGAATTATGGGAGACGGCAAATACTGGAGTAAAGGCGTGGATGGCGAGAACGGTAATTACGATTACCTAATGTGCAACGATATCGATCACGACCACCCGGAAGTAATCAAGGAACTCAACAGATGGGGTCGTTGGGTATCCAATGAACTTAATCTCGACGGCTTCCGCTTAGATGCTATAAAGCACATCGAAGAACAGTTTACTGCTAATTTTCTTAAAGATGTAAGAAGCGACAGAGGAGATAATTTTTATGCCGTAGGAGAATACTGGAAGGGGGATTTCGACACGTTAGAGAGTTATATAAATTTAACAGAAGGCAAATTGGATCTCTTCGACGTACCGCTGCATTACAAAATGTACACGGCATCCCATAAGGGAAGAGATTTCGACCTTACTTCGTTCCCGGAAGAGACATTGGTCACTAAATTTCCGGCCAATGCCGTAACATTCGTCGACAACCACGATTCTCAGCGGGGAAGTTCATTGGAGTCACAAGTGGATTTATGGTTCAAACCTTTAGCTTACGGACTTATACTGCTCATGGAAAAAGGATATCCGTGCGTATTCTATGGAGACTATTACGGGATAGGCGGAGAACCTTCGCCGCACCGGATTATTTTAGATATACTCTTGGATGCCCGACAAAAATACGCGTTCGGCAAACAAAATATGTATTTCGATCATCCCAATACAGTGGGCCTCACACGCGAAGGCGACGATATAAGGGAAAATTCAGGGCTTGCCCTTCTGTTATCGAACGGTGAAGACGGAGATAAAATAATGTACGTAGGCACACAGCATAAAGGTGAGATATGGCACAAGATCACAGGAAGCATTCCGGATGAAGTGACTATAGGCGATGACTGCAAGGCACAGTTCAAAGTTCGTGGAGGCAAAGTAGCCGTATGGGTTAAAAAATAAATTTGCAGATCATCTAAAATAGGGCATTTGACAAGTGCCCTATTTTGATTCCATTATTACTGCTTATTATTTTTCCTTAAATTCATCCATGTAAGTTTGTGCCATGTCCATTCGAGAGGTCCTTGTTTATGACTGGATAACCACCATTTACAGAACATTATCTGAAGATACACAAACAGTAAACTGATAAGCAGGCTTACAGTTCCACCGCACACCTTCCCCAGATTGAGTAATATCGGCAGGAAGAACAACGTCCCTATTATAGATTGTAGAATATAAATGGTAAGGGTCATTCGTCCCAAATAACGCAGGCTGCTGGTCACGCGCATGAAAAAATTTCTTTGATAGAGCAGTATGAAGGACGACATAATCACGAAGGTGAACGCAAGTTTCTGCCACATATCGAAGACAATTGCTAATGTCCCTATTACTACATGGTCTTCGTTAGATGTCATTATTTCCTTTAATTCCAGCAACGGATTGAACATAAATGCGGAAACAATTAGCGTATATATCCAGAACCGTATATTTTTCTCTGTCGGAACAAACAACTCCTTCCTGCCTATCAGATAGCCTAACATGAACAACCCCGCAGTCTGTAATAATCGTCCTACGCTGATCGTCCACGCGATAGTGGCTATAATTCCGGAAGTAATGTTGGTATAAAAATAATTTACGAGATTGCCGTACATCGCAGCCTCCTGTACCTCTTTATAAAATTCGTTCGTATGGTAATCGGGCAGAGCATACTCAGGATTAAACAGACTTATACAATAATGTATCCATTCGACAGGCTGCGCAAGCAAAATAATTGCTGTGATAAGGATCGACTTGCTGCTCCACTTCCTTACTATGAACAGACTTACTCCTAATATAGCATATAAAATCAGGATGTCGCCTCCGGGAAAAAACAGGCTGTTGAGTATCCCGAATCCTACGAGAATCAGCATCCGCCATAAGAATCGGTATCCGAAGTCCATGCCTTGTGCCTCCTGACTGCGGAATTGAAGATAAAATGTAAAACCGAATAGAATTGCGAAAATCGAATAGACCTTGCCTGCAAATATAGAAAATGTAAGCCTGAATACTATCTGGTCAAGACTATTGAGCCATCTCGGCTGGTTGTCGGCAGGGGGGGGAAATCAAATACAATGAAATGTTCTTGAAAGTGAACAATAAAAATTATCATTATCGCTAACCCGCGAAGGGCGTCTACGATCTCTATTCTATCGGTTTGGGGTTTTAGTATATTCATGCCTCTTATTTGGCTCTAAATTACTAAAAATTCCCATTGATTATGATCGAGCGTTTTAAATAAAAGAACGGCGCCATTGTGCGCCGTTCTTTTGAAACAGGCAATATCAGCCGGTTTCATTAACTTCCAAAATTATTTTTTAGAAGTGAAACGTCCGTGTGAATCACGTGGTTGGTTTTCTGCATTACTTCCTCTTCCGTCAGATTTTCTTGAAGAAGATGAGGAAGAAGACGAAGAATGAGAACCTCTTTTGCTTTGGCTGTTAGATTCAGAAGTGAAACGTCCCTGAGAGTCTCTTGGTCCTTTTTCTGCACGTTCGCTTCTCGATTCAGAAGAATTTCCGTTTTTTGTTTTCATAATACAATAATTTAATAAATAATAAAAATTGTTATTCAATTTCAAATAAGTAGGCGCCATGCGGACGTCAGGGTCAACACCTTTTTACATCCGCTAAATATTTAACTTGTATTATGCAAGAATAAGACCATTCTATGGCTTGGAAAGGTGCCAAAGACAGTTATACCGTTAAAAGAACATTCCCGACGGAAAAAAATAAGGGCCGAACCTTGTCCGACCCTTATCCAATTAAGCGATTACTACGAATTATCTGCGGTGTAGCCCGCATTCTTTATGTTCAGGAGATTCCCACCACCATCTTCCTGAGCGGATGACCTCTCCTTCCTGAACCTGTCTCGTACATGGCTGGCAGCCTATGCTCGGATAGTTCTTATCATGGAGTTTATTATAAGGCACGCTGTTACTTTTAATGTAGTCCCATGTCTGTTCTTCGCTCCAGTCGATAAGCGGGTTAAGTTTTAGAAGTCCGTTGCCTTTGTCCCACTCCACTACCTGCATATCCTGACGCGTAACGGACTGATCCCTGCGGAGTCCGCATATCCACACTTCCAGACCATGAAACGCCCTCTTTAGTGGTTCGATCTTTCTTACGTAACAGCACTGTTTTCTTTTTTCAATGCTCTCGTAGAACAGGTTTATGCCGTTTTCGTTAACCATATTCTGGACATTTGAGCAATTAGGAAAGAATACCTCCAACTTTATGCCGTACCTCATGTTGGTCTTGTCGATAAGACTATACGTCTCAGGGAACAGACGTCCCGTATCAAGCGTAAAAATCCTCGATCCGGGTTTAATCCTGCATACCATATCGGTAAGAACCTGATCCTCAATACTAAGACTGGATGCCAGCGCAATCCTGCCTTCATATTCGTTAAGGAAATATTCCAGAATCTCCCACGCACCTTTACCGGCAAATTTGTTATTCAGTTCTTCTGCGATCTCTTTCATGATTTTATTCAGTTATCATTCCCGCACCTACCGTCTCGAACGTTCCCTGATCTATAAATATCAGGCTGCCCGTAACCCTGTTGGTTTTATAAGGATCGAAAACAAGCGGATTTGCTGTTTTTATTGTTACAGAAGCAATATCGTTCATTACAAGCGAATCCATTCCCGTCTCCTGCTCGAGCGTATTTATATTTACCTTAAAATTTATCTTTTTCACGATTCCCAAAGTTTCCCCGGTCATGTGTTTGATAAGATATCTTCCGTTAACTGACAGCGGTATTTCGTTGAACCAGCAGACCATCATTGTCACATCCTGAGAAACCTGTGGTTGTCTTCCGTCGGTCCCTACGATAATATCGCCCCTACTGATATCGATATCATCTTTTAACTGTATTGTAACCGAGTCCGGTGTAACGGCTTCGTCAATTACTTTATCGCACTGCGAGATTTCCGATACGACTGACTGCTGCCCTGACGGAAGCACGGTCACCGGAGTTCCCGTTTTGAGTACACCGCCTGACATACGACCCGAATACCCCCTGAAATCGTGGTATTTGTCCGATATGGGACGTATCACGTACTGGACCGGGAATCGGACATCAGAAGAAGCATTTATCTTATGGTCGATCGGGGTGGATTCGAGAATCTCCATAAGCGTTTCGCCTGTGTACCATGGCATATTCTCCGAACGGTTTACGACATTATCTCCGTTCTTCGCAGAAATAGGAATAAACCTTACTTCCGGAATATCCAGTTTTACGGCCATTTCTTTGTATTTCACTATTATTCCATTGAATACTTCTTCAGAATAATCCACAAGGTCCATTTTATTTATACATACGGCTACGTGAGGTATCTCGAGTAATGAAGCAATATAAGAGTGCCTTATCGTTTGCTCAAGCACCCCGTGCCTTGCATCTATAAGTATTATGGCAAGGTCCGCAGTAGACGCACCGGTAACCATATTACGCGTGTATTGTATATGTCCCGGAGTATCCGCAATTATAAATTTCCGTTTCGGAGTGGCAAAATACCTGTAAGCCACGTCAATTGTTATACCCTGCTCTCTCTCGGCACGAAGACCGTCGGTTAGAAGCGCAAGATTAACCTCTTCGTTTCCGCTTCTTCTCGAAGCGGTTTCAACAGCCTCGAGCTGATCTTCAAAGATCGATTTACTGTCGTATAATAAACGCCCTATAAGCGTACTTTTTCCATCGTCTACACTTCCCGCTGTAGTAAAGCGGAGAAGTTCCATATCAAGATATCCTGATGTTTTTATCTGTGTCATAATTCGTAGTATGCCCTTTTAAAAATAACCTGCTTTTTTTCTATCTTCCATCGCTGTTTCCGAACGTTTGTCGTCTGCACGTCCACCTCTTTCGGTAACGCGCGTCGCTGCAATCTCATTAATGATATCCTCCAATGAATTCGCTTCCGACAACGTTACTCCGGTACAGGTTATATCACCGATAGTACGGCACCTTACCATTCTTCTTTCGACTTTTTCCTCTGGTTTAAGTTTCATACACTCTTCGGCAGCGAGCCATTGTCCGTCACGGAAGAACACGTCGCGTTCATGCGTGAAATATATGCTCGGCATATCGATCTGTTCCTGATAAATGTATTGCCATACGTCCATTTCGGTCCAGTTGCTTATAGGGAACACACGGAAGTGCTCGCCCATATTCTTGTTGCCGTTAAATATGTTCCACAATTCAGGACGTTGATTCTTAGGGTTCCACTGTCCAAATTCGTCTCTGTGCGAAAAAAATCTTTCTTTAGCTCTCGCTTTCTCCTCGTCCCTTCTCGCTCCACCGATAGCTGCATCGAACTTATATTGCTCGATAGTATCGAGAAGCGTGGTGGTCTGGAGTTTATTACGACTGGCATTATATCCGGTTTCCTCTTTCACGCGACCTTTGTCGATGGATTCCTGTACGGAACCGACAATAAGCTGTGCTCCTAATTTTTCCACGAGGTTATCGCGGTAAATTATAGTTTCTTCAAAATTATGTCCCGTATCTATATGCAGCAACGGGAACGGTATCCTTGCAGGATAAAATGCTTTATATGCCAAATGTGTTATAACAATGGAATCTTTACCGCCCGAGAACAAAATAACAGGGTTCTCGAACTGTGCAGCAACTTCACGCAGAACGTATATCGATTCTGCTTCAAGTTCCTTTAAGTGGGTCAGTTTGTAATCGCTCATATTTAATTTCGTAGTTGTCTTTTATTAACTGAATGCCCCCGACAAATATTCGCGGGTAAGTTCGTGTTTAGGGTTATTAAATACCTGGCTCGCTTCACCGGCTTCGATTATTTCACCCAAATACATAAATACGACGTAATCCGCTATACGCAGCGCCTGTCTCAATGTATGGGTGACCATTATAATTGAATAATCTTTTTTAAGTTTTACAAAGAGTTCTTCGATAGTTTTGCTCGATATAGGGTCGAGTGCGCTGGTAGCTTCGTCGGCAAGAATAAACTGCGGTTCGACCGCAAGGCTTCTCGCCAGACAAAGTCTCTGCTGTTGTCCGATGGATAATCTTATAGCTGGTGAATTAAGCCTGTCCTTCACCTCTTCCCAAAGTCCGGCAGCCTGAAGGTAGTGTTTAACTATCATATTCAGTTTCCGTTTGTTCCTGATACCATGAATACGGCAACCGTAAGCGATATTATCGAAAATCGACATCGGAAGCAGCGTAGGTTTCTGGGAGATAAGTCCCATTTTTCTCCTCAGGCTGGTAATTTCACCTGCACTGCCGATTATATCGTCACCGTTAATCAACACTTTACCATCCAGCTTAACTCCTTCTATCGAATCGATCAACCTGTTAAAGGTTTTAAGAAGAGTAGATTTACCACAACCCGAAGGACCGATAATACAAGTGATCTTTTTATCAGGTATCGTAATATTGACATCCTTCAGGATATGATTATCTTTAATATATACGTTAAGGTTTTCCACCTGAAGTTCCGACTCGGCGTTGTTCCTTATGAATTTATGATCCGGTCTGAAAAGTTTCACTTTCCTGCCGAAAAGGTTTTCTTCGTATTGGCCCGTACGGAGTTCCGAAGAAAGCGTTATTGCTGAGAAAAAATTCTTTACCATCAGACTTTGTTTTTTGAGAATTTATTAGTTATAAACCTTCCTGCTATACTGAGAATCAATACTATTATAGTAAGCACCAGCGCAGCGGCATACGCCCTGTCCTGCACCTCCTTTATAGGGCTGCTCATTTGGAAAAAGACTGCCAGCGGCAGTGTTGCTGCAGGCTGCGAGAGCGAAGTCGGAATACTGTCCGTATAACCGGCTGTAAACATAACCCCTGCGGCATCCCCTATCGCTCTTCCCACTGAAAGAAGCGTAGCTGTAGCTATACCAGGAGCTATCTGGCGTACAACGACTTTAATGGTCTCAAAGCGTGTGGCACCGAGCGAATAAGCTGAATCCAGAATATCGCGCGGAAACTGTCGCGCCACCTCATCCATAGAGCGTATAAAAATAGGTATGATAAGCAATGTTACTACAATAATACCTCCCAATAAAGATGTCCGGAGTCCGAAATAAATCATTATCGTAAACCCAAATGCACCATAAACTATAGACGGGATACCGAAAAGAACATCATATGCTAGTCGGGCTATATAAGCTATTTTGGAGCGTTTTGTCAGATATACATTAAGATAGAATACTACCGAAATACTTATCATAAGACCGAGAATTGTCGAGGCTCCGACAATATACAACGAACCTACGATTGCATTCAGGAACCCTCCTTCCTTGCCTATATAGAATCCTCCTCCCGGAAGTTTCGTTATCATATCCCAACTCATAGCCCCCCATCCCTTATCGACAATAACCCATATTATACTGATAACGAATGCAAATACTATCAGCGTTGCGGCCCACATCAATATTTTGAAGAAACTTTCTTCTATATTCTTTATTCTCATTACATAAAAGTTTTTTCGATCCTGTAGAGTACGATTCTCGATATAAGAATGAACAGGAAGACAACAACAAACAACAGCAGTGCAGCAAACATAAGGGCTGCCTCGTATAACGGAAGAGACAACATTTCACCGTAATTATTGGCTATCAGCGCCGGTATCGGATAACACTCATCCAATAATGACCTCGGGACCTGAGGAAGGTTACCGCATACCATAAGTACCGCGATGGTTTCACCCAGCGCCCTCGAAACCGCAAGAACGACAGCTGCGATAATTCCGGGAATAGTTTTGCGTATAACGACAAATTTGGAAGCCTGCCATTTGGTCGAACCTAACGACATAGAAGCATCGCGCAGATCCTGAGGAACAGACGTAAATATTTCCACGAACAGACTCACCAATAAAGGCAATATCATAACTCCGAGAACTATTCCTCCGGCAAGAACCGTATATCCGGTCGAGAAGTCGACAAATCTCGGTGCGACATAATCCGATATCCACGGGACTATAAGCAGGGTACCCCATACACCGTAGATGACGGCCGGAAGTGCGGCAAGAATATCCAACGCAGGAAATACGTACCTTCTTACTATCGGTTTAGCATATTCGGTAAGGTAGATCGCTGTCAAAAGAGCTATCGGAAGGGCTATAAGTACCGCAATACTTGTAACCCACACGGTACCCATTATGAACGGAAGGAATCCGAACTCACCCTTCAAAGGTTTCCAGCTGCTCGAAAATAAAAGCTCTTTAAGGCTGTAATCTGCTAATACGGGTGCAGATTTCATATAGAGCCCTATTCCCATCGCGATCACCAGAAGCAGAGACGTGAGTGTTAAAAACAACATCACGCCGCCTGCCAGTTTATCTTTTATTATCCTGTAACTCTGCATCGCTGTTCTCAGACTTATTCAATTACCGCTTCTTTAACTTCCTTTTCAGTCTTGTTTACTCCGAGTATTTTAAGACCGGCATCGAGTTTTTCATCCGACAGTCCGATATATCCGATAGGTACGTTCCACTGCTGTCCCTCGGTAAGGATAAACTCAAGGAAGGCGCGCACAGCTTCTTTCTCAGGAACTCCGTTGGATACGAGATAAAGATCCCTTGCCGGAGGAGAAGGATATTTATCGGCCGCTATAGCCTGGATAATCTCATCCTTGGTATCGTAAAATCTTTCTTCCGGATCGATCTGTCCGTTATTATTGACATCGATAGGGAGAACGAGTATACCTTCATTCGGAAGACGTGTTCCATCATCGTAAGCATATGAAAGGTTATTCAGTCCAATAGCATAGATATCTTTTTGTACTGCGCTCGCTACACCCGGATCGCCAAATACGGCAGTTCCTCCGAGATCTTCCTGTTTACTGTCCATCCAAAGAGCCCAAGTCTCGGCGGCTCCGCAGGCATCGGAACGGGTAAATGTATGAATCGGAGTCTGATCGTTGTTTCCTAATACCTGTCCCCATGTTTTGTATTCTTCCGTTATCCATATCTTGGTTGCGGCTTCCTGCGAGAGTCCTACTTTTAGAAGTTCATCCAATACAGGATTACTGGCATTTATAGTAGGAACCACTGCGTCTTTAGCAACAGCAAAGCCTATTGCGCCTTTTTCGATTTCAGGGGGATAAACATCACGTGATACCATACCTAGATCAACCACTTTAGCCAGTGCATCGGTCATACCTTTACCTGCTCCTCCAGCAGAGATATCTATCCTGACGTTAGGATGTATTTTCTGGAATTCTTCCGCCCATTTAACCGCAAGCGGATATAATGCGAATGCGCCTGACAAAGTTATTTGTCCATGTAGTCCTTCCTGGTTTTTATTTCCACCTCCACCACAGGAGACTACTCCCGCAGCAACTACCGCAATAACTAAAAAAGGTATAAGTATTTTCTTCATCTTAAATTTTTTTTCTATCGTTTTCCGGAAAACGGTATTGATTACTACTGATTTGTTTTTTCACCAATGCAAAGATGAGGCATAAGAGAGTTAAAATCAATACGTGTTTATACCTAAAATTTTAAAATGGGTATTTGTGCCTAACCATATATTGGTAACCTTACAATAGTATGTATATTAAAAGTTTAAACAATAAATAGTTTTATATATGTGCATTTTATTGCCGGGTATAAATTAAAAGTTCAACCTTGAAGATTTGTTTTAAAAATAAATTTTATATATTTGCACCGTTAATAGACGGAAATAGCTCAAGTTGGTAGAGCACAACCTTGCCTCAAAGATATGGGAATAATTCCCAACCTTGGCAGGGAATTATAGTTCTAAAACATTTTGCGGAAATAGCTCAGTTGGTAGAGCACAACCTTGCCAAGGTTGGGGTCGCGAGTTCGAGTCTCGTTTTCCGCTCGACGGATTAAAATAAAAAAATCCCGATATCAATAGATATCGGGATTTTTTGTTAATGAACCTCCTTTTTGGGAAGTTTATTCTTAAGAAAGATTTGGAATTAAGGATTTTTACTTATAAATTTAATCGTATTTAAATCCTTAAATCATGAAAAAATATATTATTCCAATCTTATTCGTGTATCTTTATCCATTGTCCATGTCTGCAGAAGGCATAACCTTTTTAGTAGAAGATCTGGAGAAACCAACCCAATCCTTGATAACCACCGATTATGACAATTTATGGAGGAATCTGATATTGTCCGATTATGACTTGACATTTTATCAGGTTGAAAGGGATTCTTTAATAGTTCCATATGAGATAGTTGCCACAGGAGATGCTCCGGAAAAACTTGTAACATACGGATATAATTCGTTTTTCAACGGGATGTATCGTGCTTATTCAGAGCATTGTCCGTTCGTATTATCACCGGACATGATATGGCTTCTCATATCCCAGGGATTTGCAAATCACATCAATTCAAATGCTGAAGAACTGCGTCATTTATTTGTTAACTTCGAGGGGAAGCGCGAACTGATCGTCCAAAATGATAAAATCGATCCGGATTGGCCGGACAGTCCTTGGGAGGAAATTTTCCCGGAATTTATTAACCAGATTTCAAAATACACAATGCCCGAACTGACTGACATTTTTGACACGGATTTTTCAACAACGACTATAACAGAAAAAATTGCATCGCAGATCACTCTTATGGATGCATTTAAAGAATATTTCGAATTTATCATACTCCGAGTCGCTTGCGGGATTCCGGAAATTACTTTACTGGGAACTCCGGACGATTTGGAAGACCTTCGGGCTCGTGCCCTGAGGCTTGCGAAGTACGGTCTTGAATGGTGGATATCCGAAATAGATCCGTTACTGGAGCAGTTTACGGAGACTTCACGAGGTAATATAGATACACAATTCTGGATGAATATGTTCAAAATCCACAGCAAAGGCGGATGCGGTATGCCTGACACATTCGACGGATGGATCATTAAGTTCTTTCCATATGACACATATGGTAAAAGAAACGATCTTCAGAAAATAGTAGGTATAAGGAGCCTGCCTTCCGAGATAGTTAAAGTAGATCTTAAACACAGAACCCAGGAACCTTCCGGTAATATAGTAAAGGAAACACAATTGGAACTTTGGGCGGGATTTATCGGATTGGAACAGGACGAGGAGAGTTTTTCCCTGACTCCACGCATAGGCTGGATGATACGTAAGAAGGATACTGAAAAAAATGTAATCAAGACCATAATAGAAAAAAATATATCGAACGGTCAAGAAATCTCTATTAGTGTAATAAAAATTCCGGATTATATATTGGGTATGAAAATAAAAGAACTGAAAGTAATTTTTAATAATGAGATAATCATTCCTGATGAAATCGTAGACATGGAGTTAAAAGAACTGAAATTATTCGGAAAAATTACAGACGAAGGCATTAAACGAATTATCAGTGTGCTTCCGGAAACCATAATTTTTATAAACGGGAAAAAATACAATTGATACTCTAAATAATAAAAGAACAGGTAATTTTTACCTGTTCTTTTATTATTATGATATAATCTCGTTCAGATTACTATATTTCGTAAGCGTCAATCTGTATCTCAACATTTATCTGCCATGAACCGCTGGGGTCTGAAGAGGTTCCGAAGTTGGTAATATCGAAATTGAGGTCGTATATTCTACCTTCGGAAGTATATTCGATAACATTCGGAACTGCGTCAGCACCTTTGCCCTTTACTTTAATAGTAACTTTATAATAAAAATCCTGTCCGTAATCAAATTCTGTTACACTGTAAAACGGAATTCTCATGTAAGCAAGGGTTTGTCCGGCAAATGAAAAACCTTCATTATTGTACAGCACCCATGTTTTACTTTCTCCGTAAACATTCGTAATTAAACTTCCGCCCAAAATAGGATTCCATCCTGCAAGCGTTTCGGGCTCGGTCACAAAACTTCCATTGGTGAACTGGAAAATAAAAGGATCGAGGGAATAAAGGAACCAAACATTTCTGTTAGTGTAATTAGTCATAGTGAGAGTCGCGTTTACGCGGGGATCTACGTCGGCTCTCAATAATGCGGCGGCTTCCTGAACATCTTCCTGAACCAATTCATTTTCAACATCTTTGCTACACGATACAATAAGTGCAGCTGCTGCTACCAGGTAAAAAATCTTTTTCATAATTTTCAATTTTCAAACAGTTAATAATAATTTTATTTATTACATGCGTTAATATATATATCGACACGGTAATATCTGGAAGAAGGAGCGCTCACTTTAGTATCAATATCGAGATTCACAATCTCGCCATCAGAAACATAGTGAGAAGTACCAAGGGTTCTGCCGTTGACATCCGTAACGATAATGAACACTTCAAAATATACATCGTCATTGAAAAAATCCTTTACGTTTATAAATGGAATTCTTACAAATTCGGGAACTCTGGTTGCAAGATCATATCCCATACGATTGTAAACCTGAAACTCTTTCAGTTGCTCTTCCGTAGTGTCCGGAGTGAAGGTATCTGAAAGATTTGATTCTTTAGCAAGTGTTTCCGGCTCGTAAGCAAACCAACCTGCTCCTCCGAACTGCACTTCATAAATATTGTAGTGCATCGAAACATATCTTCCTGTAAAATTTGCAAGGGACATATAACAATCCACCCGGGTATCTACATCTCCCCTCGCCTCAATTTCGTCCAACTGAACGATTTCTTCAATTGCATCATGGCCTTTAGTACAAGACACAATAATAGAAAATACCAATAAAAGTAAAAATAATTTCCTCATAAGATTAGTTTTTCTGATTAATACAATGTAAATATAACAAATAAATACAATAAGTAAATTAAATTCAATAAAAATACAATTGGAAAAGAAATAAACTATTGACAGGATAAGGTAAATAATTTAAAGTTTGTGCGATATTTGTAATGAAACTATGAAACTTTAAAATATGTTAGTTATGAAAAGATTTATTTTACTTATTGTAGGACTCGTAGCTATAAACGCTGCTATTTTTGCCGATGATGAGAAGCATATCCCATACAGTGAAGTTCCGTCCGAGGCGAAGCAATTCATTGAAAATAATTTTTCAGGAAAAGAAATCCTCTATTCGCGGAAAGAATCCGAACTGTTCGATAAAACCTATAAAATTCTTTTTTCCGACGGAACAAGAATCGAATTCGACAGGAACGGTAAATGGTCTGAAATGACATCACGGGACGGCTTGCCCTAATCGGCGATACCGTCCAAAATAATGAATTATATCAAGACAAACCACTCCAACGTCAGAATTACCGAAATTGAAAAGGACAGGAACGATTACGAGGTCAAATTGAATAACGGGTTAGAACTCAAATTCGACCTTCAGGAAAATTTGAGAAAATATTCCGACTAACCCTTTAAAATACCGGCCGTTATGGCCGGATTTTTTTTATCCGGATATATTGTATTAATAATGAATAATTTTTTGTAGTTTTGTTTAATATGCGATAAATCGGATTATAAACCAAACTTTTATTTTATGAAGAAATTTTCACTATTTATTGTTGCTGCAATTATTCTGTGTTCATGCGGAGGAGGAACAACACGAGCGGAGTTTCCGGAAAATTAAACGAAAATAAAGCCAACCAGATTATAGAGTATTATAACAACTCTCTCACTGTTCTTAAAAAGTTCTATAAGGAAGGGGAAATGGAAAAAGTCCTTAATTATATGGAACGAAAAGGAAAAACGACCACAAAACCTCTTGTAATGATCGGTATTTTCAGCGATTCATCCAAAGTGGTAACCCCGGGAACATATTTTGATAAGGAGGTTCGTACTGAAATCGAACAGAAATACAGGGAATTTTTCGATGCAGGAAATAAATTTTTCGACAATTATGAAAAATATAAATCATACATTACAGCTGAGGACTACAAAGACGATAATTGGGAAAAAGGCAATGCAATAGAGCAGGAGAACATCGAACTATACAGCAAGATCAGTGAGTTAAGAAGCGATATTTATTCTATTCTTATTCCGATCGCTGACGAAGCCGAAAAGGTAACCCTGGTAGGTAATCCTCTTAGGGATCATATCCTGAAAGCAAAAGAAATTTTTGCTGCAATGAAAGCTGCTATAGACGAATATGCGGAAGAAGAAGTTAATGCGGATGTGATAGACATTTATTACTCTCAGACAGAAATCCTTGTTGAGGAAGCCCGTGAATTGAAACCAGTGGACGGAGAAGAAAATAAAATGAGGGGGTATGGGGAATTTCTGGATGAAGTGGATGCGTTCCTCGGTGAATTACGTAAATCGAAAAGGGACAATAAATTCGACCAGCGGGGATTTGACAGGCTTATGTCCGAATATGACGATGCCATTTCAATATATAATACATTTGTGAGTTAAGAACTAATTATAAAAACAAATGACCGTGATAATCCATCACGGTTTTTTTACCGGCAAATGAATACTGAAGATATTTTAGTCCAGCGTCTGCGGAATCAGCTTTTAATAAGCGATGAAATGAAATCGGTAAAAGATGCAGTTTCACATATGGGTGCGATCCAGGCGCAGGAATATACGCTTTCTAAATGGGCAATTGCTTTACGGACAGGCAGTAGCAATATTTCCGAAATCGACAAAGCCATAAACGAGGGCGCAATAATAAGGACCCATATTTTAAGACCTACGTGGCATTTTGTTACGGCTGAAAACCTCGACTGGATGATTAAATTATGCCGTGATAAATTATATAAAACCTATGTAAGTTACTGCAAAGCATTAGGGATAAATGAAGTTTTTTCTAATAAAATTATTCCCGTAATCCTTAGTGCATTGGAAAATAATAATCACCTCACGAGAAGTGAAATTTCAGAGAAACTGGCAGCTGGAAATAAAAACATTGACAATTCGATTACCAATAACATATTATTTATAATGGAAATAGAGGGTTTGATATGCGGAGGAAAATCAAAATCCGGCAAGCACTCTTATGCTTTAACAGAGGAATGGGTCCCACAAAATGCCAATCTTATTTCAAAAGAAGAAGCATTAGCGAAACTGACGACCAAATATTTTCAAAGTCACGGGCCAGCCACATTACAGGATTTTATATGGTGGTCGGGATTATCCTCCACAGATGCCAAACTTGGAATATCTCTGATTAAGGATATTTTGGAGGAAATAAATCTTCCTGGAAAAAAGTTATTGATGATTTATAGTAAACCTAATAAAAACGACGGCAGAAATCTGTTGCATCTTCTTCCTCCCTATGATGAATTCATTGTAGGTTATAAGGATCGAACCGATCTTATAAGTAAAGAAAACCATTCCAAAGTAATGTCTTCCTTCGGATTATTTAAACCGACTGTAATGCTGAACGGGAAAATAACAGGTTCATGGAAAAAGAAAAAAATAAAAAATTCTCCGGAAATAGAATTGTCTTTTTTCGATGGACACACCAATGGAAAAAAATTGTACAAAGAGGAAGTAGAAAGACTTATACATTTTTTATTTAACACACATTAAAATATATTAAAATTTACCATTAAAAATATAGAAAAAATCATTATTTTAGCATGTATAAATAAAATTATAAACTATTCAGGAAAATATATAAAAATCTATTTTTTAAAAGAAACCTTTATTTTATTATTTTAATTTTATTATTTTAATTTTTTTATTATTTATTGAAAAGCGTGCACAACAATAGGGTTATTATTTAAGCGCTTTTCGTCGTACGACTAAATTAAAATGGAGGACTTATATAGTCCTCCATTTTATTAATGGCATTTGTATTGCATAACGAATTCAAAAAATTAAAGGTTATGAAAAAATTATTTTTCTTTTTTATAGCGATGGTAATGACGTTGAACGTTTTTGCAGAAAACAGATATTTTACCGAATCCGATCGCAACAATAAAAATATCACCTATATCTACGACAGATCAGGACAAAGGATCGGACGAGAGGAAGTAGATAAAGAAAATCGAAACAGAATAAACATATACGACCTTAACGGTAAAACTACAGGTTATCACGAAAAATACGGAGATAACAAGCTCAAAACTTATGATGGTCAAGGGAATTATATAGGATATATCGAAGTAGATAAGAAGGACAATAATAAGAAAAACGTTTACGATGCCGAAGGAAAGATAAAGGGTCATTATGAAAAAGAAGACGGCAGCGAACGGTGGTATTATACAAAACATCAATAAAAAGAAAGCGGAAAAATTTCCGCTTTCTTTTTATTGTGGAGTAAAACCTACGAATTCACGACCCTGCTCCATATCATTTAATTCGTTATTCGATGGTTTTTCTCGATCGACTTTTTCAACATCTTCCGGATCGGGAATTTTTACACTCCCCTGATTCTGGTCTAAAGTCGCATTGATCCTATCACTTTCATCGATTGCATCCTGCTGTTTTTTATAGTCTTGTTCCATAGTATTACATTTTTTTAAAATTATAATACATTTTTCAAGCCTGATTAAGCATGATATGCAAAAAAAATAAACGGACCGCTTATTTAAGCGGTCCGTTTATGTAAAAAAATATATTTTCGGGTATCCGGCATGAAGCCGTGTTTTTTTATTATGAAGTTTATGCCTTGGGCGACACACCGGATACAAAGTTTATCGTTATATGTTCTTCCGGAAGAGTAATGGCGTATATTCTATATTAGATAGGCTCAAATAAATACTTTTCAATAGTTGTTATATGACTTGTAGCTTGGACGGGACCATAAACATCATCCGAAAGAACATATATATTTTATTCCGTTTAAAAGGAATTATTTCCATATTAAATTAACGACTTCTCAAAGAACTTCTATTTTCTCTTATTCAAATTTAAGTTTAAAGTCCCCAAAAAAGTTTTAAATAACAGTGAAAAATATTTACGGATTTTACTTTGTTTATTTGTCATCAAAGCTTTTTCCTCAAAATTTGCAAGTTCTTATTTCATTAAAAGAATTTTTTACGAAAATCGTAAATCGTAATCCCGTATGGAGTAAAAATACTTAACTTGCGTATATATATAATTTAATCGATGAAAAGAGAAACTCTTTACGATAATTTTCTTGAATCTTTATATCAGAGATTTCCTCAGCGCGCCAAACTGGCAAATGTTCTGGCTGAAATGCTTTGTCTTGAAAAAGAAGCCATATACAGAAGATTAAGAAAAGAGGTTCCGTTTACATTCCATGAAGTAGCCATTATCTCCGTTAAAATGAGAATTTCTGTAGATAAACTTATATCGTCTTCCACGGAAATATCGATGCATATGAAATTTGCAGATTTTGTCAATCCCAATGAAATAGACATACAGCTATTGCAAAAATTAACCGATGTATTCAGAGAGAGTTCGGAATGTCAAACATTTGAATTCGGGATTGCAACCAACATACTGCCTCACAATCTCTTCTTTTTATTCGACGGGCTGTCCAGATATTTTATGTTCAAATGGAATTACCAATATAGCGACGGTAAGGGTAAAAAATTCTCGGAAATTCATGTAAATAGCCAGTTAAACGACATGAAAGAAGAGTATTTGAAATCAATGAAAAAAATAAAGAAAATATACTATATCTTCGACAACAATATTTTCAAGTTCCTTGTCGACGACCTTAAATATTTTTCATCCATAAAACTGATTGATAAAGAAGATATAAAAATGCTCAAAAACGAGCTTTATCTTCTTCTGGAAAGAATGGAGGACACGGCTGCAAAAGGTTATTATAACGATCCTTCCCAGAAAATATATTATTATATATCCAAGATGAACTTCGACACAAGTTATTCATATCTGGAATCGGACCTTTATACATTAAGCCTTACACGGGCATTTACCATGAACGGCTTCGCATCCCTGGATCACGAAGCATTTACCAAACACAAACGAATGATCCACGCACTACGTAAATCTTCCGTACTTATTTCAGAAAGCGGCGAGTGGGAACGAATAGCATTTATTGAAAAACAACGGGAAATAATAGATTCTATTTAATGTGTATTCTTCTTTTTTTCTGTAATTTAGCCAGAATAACGTCCATAAAATATAAAAAGTATCCAACAGATACCAATATTACTGCGAGCTCTCCGACCTTTTTCCAGACGTAATTCCATCCGTGCAGATCGGCATCGAGAAAGTAGTATGGATACCGTCCTCCTGTTACAGGCAGAGGATCACCTAAATCGGCTCTAATAATGGTAAAAACAAAATATATTACCGGAATAATCATCCATAACAATGGATCGTACCATTTAAAAAATCCCTTTTTATCGAAGAAGATCCACCCTATTATTACCATCCACGGCACAACGTAATGAACTAGTATATCCGAACGGGAAAAAACAGGATAATTCTCAACCATAGAGAATTGATATGGAACCAGCAAGAATTGGTAGACCAAAAAAGTTACCGTAATGCAAAAAACGACAGCTCCTTCAAGACGTGGTGAAAAAGTGACGGTCCCACTGCCTGAACTGATGCGTTTTATATTTACAATCAAAGAGGTACAATAATAAAGTAGGCAGACGATGTTACTTAGAATAGTGTAATAACTGAAAATGAACCACCTGAAATTCCCGGTTCCCAGTCCGGAATTCAGATAAAGTCCCCATAAACATAGAATTATAAATAGAATTCGGTAAAAAATAAAAATATAACTATTCTTAATTAACATTCAGGATGATATTATTGTCCTTTATATATCGTACAGAAGATACTCCCATTCCGGGTGTATCTTTATATATTTCACTATAAACCAGCACTTTGGAATTATACGTTTACCCTGACTGTCGATATCCTCCAATACTTTTTTTACCAGCATACTACCAATACCTTTGCCCTCAAGCTGAGGCGGCACTATGGTATGTGTAAGATACAGGACACCTTCCCCGCGTTCGACATAATCTATATGCGGCTTCAATCCGTCGACATGGAACTCGTATCTCCTTTCCTCTTTATTATTAATCAATTCGTACTTTGACATAACAGTATAAAGTTATAAAAATTATTTATTCTATATTATTTCCCAGATATGTTTTATGTTACTTTTGACAGTATCCATAATTTCAGATACTTTTCCTTCAGCAGCAAGTTTCATCATGGATTTGGAAAAACCCCACATTTGTTCCATAGTAATTTTAGGCGGTAAGGCAAGAGCATTCGGATCGGTATAAAAATTCACAAGGACCGGACCTTCCGTTACAAGCGCCTGCTTTATCGTTACCTCAACTTTTTCAGGATCATTTACCGAATATGACTTTATACCCATAGCATCCGCAACCTTTGCAAAGTCCGGATTATACATCTCCGTCTGCCAATCGGGCAGTCCGGCAACCTCCATTTCGAGTTTTACCATTCCCAGAGAACGGTTGTTAAATACAAATAGTTTTATGGGCATCTTATATTGTACTATAGTGGCAAGATCACCTAAAAGCATCGACAGTCCACCGTCTCCACATATCGCTATAATTTGTTTATCCGGTGCGGCACATGCCGCACCGATAGCCATGGGCATAGCATTAGCCATAGATCCGTGATGAAACGATCCGAGCATACGACGCTGCCCGGTCGCATTTATATACCGTGCACCCCATACACAGCACATTCCCGTATCCACCGTGAATATCGCGTCTTTAGCAGCATATTTATCTATAAGCGATATAACATATTCCGGAGCTATATTATCGACTTCACCTTTTTTGTCGCAGTATTTTTAAAAAGATTATTATGATGCACATAATCTTCACGAATCTCTTCAAGAAATTCCATATCGGTCTTCTTTTCCAAATGTGGAATCAACATTTTCAAGGTTTCTCTGATATCTCCTGCAAATCCATAATCGACTTTTGCTCTCCGACCTATTCTTTCCGGGCGGCTATCGACCTGTACTATTTTGCAGTTTACCGGCATAAAAGTCTCGTAGGGGAAATCCGTTCCCAGCATTATTAGGAGATCGGACTCGTGCATACTCAAATAAGCAGATGGCAATCCCAACAATCCGGTCATTCCGACTTCATACGGGTTATCATATTTTGTATATCCATTTTCGAGCGAAACGTATAAGCGACTGGAGAATTTATGATCGAAGCAAGTTGTAAAATTTCATCGTGCGCCCCTCTTGACCCTGTTCCGCAGAAAAGAGTTATTCTTTCGTGTTTATTAATTAATTCCGCAAGCAAACTTATATCTTCATCAGACGGCCGGCATACAGATTTAGTAAAGAAAACATTTTCAGAGGTTATACTATCTTCAGCCGAAGAAGCAGTAAGGTCCCCAGGGATACCCAGTACGGCAACCTCTTTACGTCCGATCGCATATTGTAGTGCAGACTGGAGCATTCTCGGAAACTGTTGTGCCGTGGTCGCTACATTGGTATATCCGCTGCAATCACCGAATAATCTCGAGATATCAGTTTCCTGAAAAAATGAAGTCCCAAACTCGTTAGAGAGACAGGCTGATGCCAGAGCCAACACAGGAGAATTACTCCTCTGTGCATCATATAATCCGTTTATAAGATGAACGTGTCCCGGCCCGCTACTTCCTGCACAGCAACCTATTCCCCTGATCGCTGCTTCAGCAGAAGCGGCAAAGGCGCCTGTTTCCTCATGTCTGACATGGATCCAGTTTCCTGTTTTATGTCTTCTAACCGCATCGTTAATGTGGTTCAGACTATCACCGGTAACGGCATAAACATTTTTAATACCGGCTTTTGTGATCATTTCCACGAACTGATCCGCCACTTTTTTGCTCATAGTAATACTTTTTAAACATATGAACAAAGAAAATGCCACCGAAGTGGCATTATGTGGTTATTCTGTTTTCAAGTAAGCTACAGGATGATTCAACCAAAGTATTTGTGTTTCTGTAAGACCAAGTACCTCTCGCAATCTATCTTGATTCATGCTGGCACGCGGAACTGTTCCCAAATCCGCGCCTGCACAGAACAATGAAATATTCTGTGAGACAATTCCCGCGTCTACCGCTCCCATTTCATAAAAATGTTTATTGTCACCGTCTGGATTATATCCTCTGTAACGCGACATATCGGCAGCAATAAGTAAAATAACAGGAGCTCCAGTCGGACGGTTACCTTCCATCAAGGGCCTGATATCCTCGGAGATAACAGATTTTAGATAATTTTCTGCCGCATCATATAAATACACTCCGTCTTTACTACATAAATAAACATCTACATCCTGTGAATTCTGGGCGGTAGGCGCAGTACGTTTACCGTTATCCCTATTTACTCCTACCGCTGCCCATAGCAAATCCGAAATATCCTGCAATGAAAGATCCGTCTCCTGATAGTTCCTTAGCGACTGCCTGTTTGCGAACGCTTCCATAATATCCGTTCCTCTGGATGCAGAATGAGTATTAAGTTTAATTAGATCCTGGGCCTGTATTGATAAGACAACAAACAAAGCACCGATTGACAATATTGCTTTTTTCATAATTATTTATTTAAGACTACCAAATATAATAATTTTATTGAATCAAAAACAAAATATCTTTTACCTTAAATTTTGGATATTTCCCGTAAGTACTTATATTTGCGTCCGGAAATGCTGATGTGGCTCAGTGGTAGAGCACTTCCTTGGTAAGGAAGGGGTCACGGGTTCAATTCCCGTCATCAGCTCTGAGAAAAATAAAGTGATAATACTGTCGAAGACAGTGAATGAAAAGAACCGTCTAATATTCCAAGGCGGTTTTTTATTTTTTGGTCATTATCAGGAATCGTTTTAGAGGTTATATTTAATTGAAGGCGCCCGTACAGCGGTCGAGAACCTATTATTTCGGTCACAAAAAATTACATTTAGATACTATTTTTTTTTGTTTCGGTGTTAATAAAGGAACATAGTACGGAAAAATATCTTATTTTCACAATGTCACTAAATTATCCTCATGAGTGAAAATATAAAAGGAATCAGGCATCTCAAAAATAAAACTATACCGTTCGGTAAGAAACAGGCGTTTTACGCTTCCATATTTATCAGTCTGCTGATAAATATACTGCTCTTTTTGGGATTATTATTCGGCGGTTCGAGAAGAATGGATGTCGACATGCAATGGAATGAATATATCTCTTTTTTTTTCTGGCATCTGGGTTCGAATATAACTCTTTTCTATTTTTTATTTCGTTTCAATTTCCGTGCGATCAAAAAGAAACAATTTACGGGGAGCAGGGCGATATATGTTTTCCTGGGGACGATATTCATCTGCATTGTTGCCAGTCCCGTTTTTTCGGGAATGCAATGGATATTATTGGGCGGTGAAAAAAACAATGATAGTTTTATAAAATTCGCATCTTTCAATATGTGCGAAGACTTGGTAGTAGCGGTTATCGTAATTATGACTTCTCGTATCATGAACCTCTATTTAAAAAGGGAACAGACAATCCTGGCAAACCAAAAACTAATGCAGGAAAATATCCGTATCAAATACGAATCCCTTAAAAACCAACTTAATCCGCATTTTTTATTTAATTCGCTTAATACTCTCAACGGACTTGTCGGCGTGGATGACGACAAGGCACATGAATACATAGACAACCTTTCATCGGTTTTCCGGTATACTTTACACAGCAAAAGCGTTTGTACTTTAGAACAGGAGATGGAATTCGTTAATGCCTATTTTTCCCTTCTGCAAATCCGGTACGGAGAAAGTCTGAGGCTATGCACTGACATAGATACGAAATATCTTAAGTATGAGATAATTCCGGTCAGCCTGCAGCTTCTGGTAGAAAATACCGTTAAACATAATATCGTAAGCCATAGCGATCCGCTGACCATCTTTATCGAATTTCCCTCGGATAATACGGTTGTCGTGCGTAACAAAATCAACCGAAAAAGAGATGCGTCCGGGGGAGGCGTCGGCTTGGCGAACCTTGCAGAAAGATACTTGATGATGTTCGGCAGAACTATAGATATAAACGAATCCGACGGGGAGTTCTCCGTTTCCCTCCCACTTATAAAAAGATTACCGTTATGAAAGCTCTGATAATTGAAGACGAGGTTATAGCATCACAGACCCTAAAACGATTGTTAAAGGAGATACGTCCGGATTATGAGATAATGTCGATATGCCAGACTATCGGGGAAAGCATACAGTGGTTCGAAGATAACCCTATGCCTGATTTGGTTTTTATGGATATCCACCTTGCAGACGGTTCATCTTTCTCCATTTTCGAGAATATTTCTATCGATTGCCCTATTATCTTCACTACAGCTTACAGTGAGCATACGCTCGAGGCCTTCGAAGTGAACGGAATAGACTATCTTCTCAAACCTATCAACAAAACCCGGTTACTGAAAGCAATTGAAAAATTCGAAAGTTTAGCACATAATAACGATGGAACCGGCAACATATTACGGCAACTCATCGATACTATACAAACCAATAATAGCCGTTTAAGGACACATTTTCTGGTTCCGCACAGGGATAAACTCATTCCTCTTGCGGTCGAGAATATCGCTTATGTGTGCGCTGAAATGAAAACCGCGCGTGTTTTTACTTTCGACGGTCATAATTATCCTTTGGATTATTCTCTTGAAGAACTTACGAAGAAACTTGATAAAGAACGGTTCTTCCGGGTCAACAGGCAGTATATCGTATGCCATAATGCAATAGAAGATTTCTCCATATGGTTTACAGGAAAGCTTGCCGTTAACCTTACTGTATCGGTAGATGAAAGGATATTGGTCAGTAAAGCAAAGGTAGCTGAGTTCAAAGCGTGGTTCACACGCGATTTTTAGCAATTGAGTTTTCCTTAAATGCCGGACCGCAATAGTCCGGCATTTTTTAATTAGAGTTTCCGGTACATACCGGTATATTTCGGTATAATTTCCCAATGCATTCGGTAGACGGATTGTTCTTTTCGGTAAGATCATGCTTCTTTATCTACTTTGCAGGAAGTAGATTTGTCTTAGAAAAGTTCAGAAACAGTTTTCTGATAGTAATAACTTAAAAAAATCGAGAATTATGAAAAAGACATTATTGGGAGTCATGATACTCCTCACATTCGGAATCATTCAGACAAATGCACAAACTATCAGCGGCGGTATAAAAGCCGAGGCAAACCTTTCTAATTTCCTGCATAACGACAAGGCACCTGGTAAAACCAACATGAAGTTCGGTGCCTCCGTCGGCGGATTCGCGAAATTCGACGTTGTCGAAAACTTTGCAATCCAACCGGAATTGTTGTTCCATTACTATTCCGCAGAACGCAAAACAAATGGTGTTGCCAGAAACTATGAATATTGGGGAATGGAAATTCCGGTATATGCAATGGGACAATGGTATACTCCTTCGAACAACCGGTTCTATGCAGGGTTTGGTCCGTACGTAGGACTTGGGTTCCAATCCAAATATTACGAACCGATGGTAAAATTGTACGAAACAAATGCCCACAATCAGTTGGACTTCGGCTTCAGAGCTCTTGTAGGTTATGAATTCTCAAACCGTATACAGCTAAATGCCGGTTATAAGATCGGTGTTGTGAATGCGAACGATAAGGATCCAGGAAGATTGTATTCACAAGGCGTATCGCTTGGATTAGGCTACCGGTTCTAAACATGCCTGATAATCTTACAATTATTAGCCTAAAGTGGAGATATGTGATCTCCACTTTTTAATTAAAACACAAAAAGAACAAATTATGAAGTCAATGATTCAAGGCATCGGACCAAATAATGGAAACGATATCCATAGCAGGCAAAAAAACGGAATATATATAAAGCAAGACGATATCTCCGTTCTATTCTGTCTTACAGGTAATGCCGACATTCACATCAACGACAAAATATATAAACTTCAAAACAGTCATGGAATTGTTATTTTTCAAGGTGTTTATTTTTGTTTAGGAGATAAATCGGAGGATTTTACATCCATCGAAGTTACCTTACCGTATTTGGTCAGAGAGCATATCTCCATAAATAATATAGCCTCTGACCTGGCGCTTTTAGCGACACGACCGATGTTTTATTTAGACCGGGCAGAACAGGAAAATTTCACACGTATTGCCGAACTCTATAATAATATGCAGTATATGCACGGGAAATACTGTGAAAAGTGTATTATTAATATTTGTTTATCGTTGGTTTATTTTATCTGTGAAGCTTCAGCTAAGGAGGGCTGTACGGTTCTGCAAAAAGAATCCCTCGATAAAAAAGAACGGCAGTACTATCATTTCTCCAATTTTCTTACCCTACTTCAACAACATTGCCGGGAAGAACGCAACATAGGTTTTTATGCCGATAAGCTCTGTATAACGCCGAAATATCTCTCGGCAGCAGTGAAATGTGCCAGCGGTAAAACAGCAGGGCACTGGATAGAGGAGTTCGTGATTTCGGAAGCAAAACAACATCTGAAACATCCCGGGAAGAATATTCAGGAAATAAGCGACCTGTTGAATTTTTCATCCCAATCCTTCTTCGGGAAATATTTTAAAAGGCTTACCGGAATCTCACCGGTGAAATACAAACACATGGCCGGAATAGCATAACCGTTTTCTAACATATAAATCAAACATAAGATGGACAAAAAATTGATTTTATTGCTGTCCGCAGCTTTTTTTGCGGTTTCATGCGGCAGTGAACAGCAGATACAGAATACAGCCTCATATGAAGTCGCCACAGTTGTCAAAAGCAACGAAGTAATATCCAGCGAATATAGTACTAGTATAAAAGGCAAATCCGATATCGCTGTTATGCCGCAGGTATCGGGTTATCTGACTAAAGTATGCGTCGCGGAAGGGCAGAAAGTTCGCAAAGGACAGCAGTTATTCATAATCGATCAGGTATCGTACGAGGCCGCGTATGAAACAGCTCAGGCGAATGTCAGTATCGCCGAGGCTAACGTTCAGACAGCAAGAATAACTTATGAGAGTAAAAAAGAACTGTTTGCACAGAACGTTATTTCACATTTCGACCTGGTCACTTCCGAGAATGCTCTTGCAGGCGCCGAGGCACAATTGAAGCTGCCCTAGGCACAGGAACGAAGCGCATCTAATAACCTATCTTACACGGTTGTAAAAAGCCCTTCCGATGGTGTCGTAGGAACATTGCCTTATAAGGTCGGCGCTCTGGTAGGGCCCAGCCTGGCGTCACCTTTGACGACAGTATCGGACAATACGGGAATGTATGTCTATTTCTCCATGACCGAAAATCAACTGCTGGGTCTCATACGTGAATACGAATCCGTTGAAACAGCTCTATCCTCAATGCCTGTCGTCAGGCTTCAGCTCAGCGACGGCAGCACGTTCAGCGAAAACGGAAGGATAGAGTCCATCAGCGGTGTGATCGATCAGGCACCCGGAGCCGTATCGCTTCGGGCCGTATTTCCGAACAAAGGCGGCTTGCTTCACAGCGGTGGATCCGGAAGAGTGATTATTCCCGTTCAGAGAAACGACATATTCGTAATCCCCAAATCTTCCACATTCGAAATACAGGATAAGGTATATGTTTATAATGTCGTGGATGGCATCGCCAAGTCTTCCCTTATAAATGTCAATACTATCAGCCTTTCCGATTCATACATAGTAGAGAACGGCCTTACGGAAGGAGATACCATAATCACCGAGGGTGTAGGTTTTATTCGTGACGGAATGCACGTCAACATTAAAGATAGGAGGTAATATCATGAATGTAAAAACCTTTATAGACAAGCCGGTTTTGTCTATAGTAATTTCGATAGGCATCGTCGTACTTGGTATAATAGGCTTGTCTTCGCTGCCGGTAGAACAATATCCTGACATTGCCCCTCCGACAATTGCGGTAAGCGCTACTTATCCGGGCGCAGATGCTGAAACCGTACAGAAAACCGTAATCGCACCTTTGGAAGAAGCCATCAACGGAGTGGAGAACATGACCTACATCAAATCTACGTCCACTAATCAAGGTACCGCATCCATAAGCGTATACTTCAATCAGGGTACCGATCCGGATATGGCTGCGGTAAACGTGCAGAACAGAGTTGCGCAGGCCGCAGGTATTCTTCCAACGGAAGTGAACCAGATCGGTGTGGTAACCTCTAAACAGCAGAGCAGCATCCTCCAGATCCTTGCTATTTCCAGTCCGAATCACACCTATGACGACGGTTTCCTTACGAATTATTTTAAAATAAATATCGAACCGGAACTGTCGCGTATAAACGGTATCGGAGAGGTCAATGTCCTCGGCGGCGGTTACAGTATGAGAATATGGCTAAGGCCTGATGTAATGGCGCAATACAAGATCGTGCCTTCGGATATCGTGGCTATTCTCGGGGAACAGAATATCGAAGCATCGACAGGTGCATTCGGCGAGAATTCCGGTCAGACTTACCAATATACTATGAAATACAAGGGACGACTGGAAAAACCGGAAGAATTCGGACAGATGGTTATTCGAACGAATATCGACGGCGAAGTACTGCGACTTACGGATATTGCAGACATAGAACTCGGTAAAGAAACTTACAGTTTCAGTTCGGGTGTCGACGGATCGCCAGGAAGTATTGCCATGCTTGCTCAGACAGCTGGATCGAATGCGACCGAGATCAATGCCAAGATAAATGCGTTTCTCGATGAAGCACGATTGAATCTGCCTCCCGATGTGGAGATAAGCTGCCTTATGAGTACGGACGATTTTCTTTTTGCCTCGATAAAGGAAGTAATATCGACTCTGATACTCTCTATCCTATTGGTGATTTTAGTGGTTTACGTCTTCCTGCAGAATTTCAGGGCTACCCTTATTCCGGCTATATCCATGATAGTATCGGTTATAGGGACATTTGCTTTCATGGCCGTGGCAGGATTTACCATAAATCTGCTCACACTGTTCGCAATCGTACTTACGATCGGCACGGTGGTGGACAATGCCATAGTAGTAGTAGAAGCGGTACAGACCAGATTCGACGAGGGATACAGGGCAGCGTACCTCGCAAGCGTGGATGCGATGAAAGGCATCACATCTGCGATCGTGGCGTCCACACTGGTATTTATGGCGGTTTTTATTCCAGTATCTTTCATGGGCGGAACTTCCGGAACTTTTTACACTCAGTTCGGTATAACCATGGCTGTGTCGGTCGGAATTTCGGCTATCAATTCGCTTACGTTGTGTCCTGCTCTTTGTGCATTGATCCTGAAACCGCACAGGAAGACTAACCTTCCCCGTAAACAGACCTTCGAGGACAAATTACGGAATGCTTATAATTCGACATATAAAGCTATCCAGAACCGATACCAACACGGGGCAGCATTCTTCTTAAGGCGGAGATGGCTCGCATGGCTTATCGTAGGTGCGACAATTGTCGGACTGGTACTTCTGATGAATAATACCAAAACAGGGCTTGTTCCGCAGGAAGACATGGGTATAGTTTTCGTAGAAGTAACCACGGCACCGGGAACCTCCCTCGACCGCACAGCTGAAATCCTGGAAGAAATAGAGAGTCGGATCGGACAGATAGACGCCATAGAAACTTACGGTTCGGTAGTAGGATACGGTATAACCTCAGGGCAGGCGCCTTCTTCAGGAACATACTTTATAAGACTGAGAGACTGGAGCGAAAGAAAAGATAAGCGAAGCAGCGTAGAGGCGGTACAGGGGCAAATATATTCACTAACAGCCGATATCAAGGACGCACAGTTGTTCGTTTTTTCACCACCTATGATCATCGGTTACGGTATGAGCAACGGGTTCGAGTTCCATTTGCAGGATAACACCGGCGGTGATATCGAAACATTCTTCGGTGTAGCGCAAAATTATCTGATGGAGCTCAATCAGCGACCTGAGATTCTCGCGGCACTAACTTCATACAACGTCAATTTCCCGCAATACAGGGTAGATGTGGATGCTGTAAAATGCAAACGCGCGGGTATATCACCGGCCGAAGTACTGCAAACACTCGGAGGCTACTATGGAGGTATGTACGCTTCGGATTTTACACGGTTCTCCAAAGTTTACCGTGTAATGATACAAGCTTCCCCGGAATACCGTATGGACACGGAATCTTTGAATAATATATTCGTGCGTGTCGGAAACGAAATGGCTCCGATCTCCCAGTTCCTTACCATACAGAAAGAGTACGGCGCCGAGACTATGAACCGGTTTAACCTCCTCAACAGTATAGCTGTTAACGGTATGGCGGCAGATGGATATAGTTCTGGAGACGCTATCAGGGCCATCGAAGAAACTGCCGCTCGATATCTGCCGCAGGGCTAAGATTACGACTTCAGCGGTCTGACCAGGGAAGAGAGCCAGACGAGCGGTAATACATTGATAATACACGGTATCTGCATCCTTCTAACCTACCTTATACTTTGCGGACTATATGAAAGTTTTATGATACCGCTTGCAGTTATTCTATCGGTACCGTTCGGTATGCTGGGCAGCTTCCTGTTCGCACAGTGGTTCGGTCTGGAGAATAATATCTATCTGCAAACCGGTATGATAATGCTTATCGGTCTACTTTCTAAAACTGCTATTCTACTGACCGAGTATGCGGTCGAACGCCGCAAGGCAGGAATGACGATCATACAATCCGCCCTCGTTTCTGCTAAGGTTCGTCTGCGCCCGATACTTATGACAGCACTTACGATGATCTTCGGGCTACTGCCGCTTATGTTTGCTTCGGGTGTGGGCGCCAACGGAAACAGCGCATTGGGAACAGGAGCCATAGGCGGTATGCTGGTAGGTACAATCGCATTATTGTTTATAGTGCCGCCGCTTTATGTCACGTTCCAATTCCTACAGGAAAAGATCAAGCCGATCAAATTTCCCCGCGGAATCAGGGATAGGGTTATAAGGAAAGAGGTTAAGAAAATAGAAACGAAACAGTCATGAAAAATAAAATAATAATTCTATCTACCGTCCTGAGCTGTTTGATGCTCGGCGGTTGCGGTACACGGATGAAGTATAAAAGTCCTGATATCCCGACTGCTAACCTATATAGAGATTACAATGATACGGTTGCAGTCGCAACCGGAGAAAATTTCAGTACCCTCGCATGGGATGAACTCTTCACCGACCCTAACCTGCAAGAATTAATACACAAGGCATTGTCGAACAATACGGATATGCGTACGGCCCAACTTCAGGTGGAACAGGCTGAAGCAGCGTTGAAATCCGCAAGGCTCGCATTTTTGCCCTCTTTCAACCTCTCCCCTCAGGGAACCGTAAGCAGCTGGGATACCGGCAAAGCCAACCACACATATTCGCTGCCTGTCATTGCAAGTTGGGAGATAGACGTATTCGGAATGATCAGCAATTCAAAGAAGAGATCTGAAGCAGTACACGAACAAAGTATGGAATACACTCAGGCCGTCCGGACATGGCTTATAGCAACGGTATCGAATACCTATTACACCCTACTGATGCTCGATGCACAGCACGAAGTATCTGAAAGGACGGCTGAGAGCTGGAAAGAGAACGTAAGAGTGATGAAGGCCCTGAAATCTGTCGGTATGGCTACCGAAGCGGCAGTAGCCCAAGCAGGAGCCAATTATATGGCGGTAGAAACTTCGCTTTTCGAGTTGCGGAACCAGATATATGAGATCGAGAATACCCTCTGCCTGCTTCTTGCCGAATCACCTCACAGTATACAGCGCGGAAACATCCGTGACTTCACGCTCGAGCACGATCTGACTGTGGGACTTCCGGTACAACTTCTTACCAACAGACCGGATGTACGGATGGCGGAACTTACATTACAGCAATCATTTTACAGTCTTGGTGAAGCCAAAGAAGCATTATGGCCTTCCCTGACACTCAGCGGAAGTGCAGGTTGGACTAACGAGGCCGGTTCGATGATCCTTAATCCTGGGAAATTTCTAGCCGCAGCAGTAGGTTCAGTAACTGCGCCAATATTTAATGCCGGAGCAAATAAAGCAAGGGTTAAAATTGCCGAATCCCAACTGGAAGAAACCTACCTTAATTTCGAGCAAACAGTCCTCAATGCCGGCGCAGAAGTGATAAATGCCTTAAAGCAGATAGAAACGGCATCCTGTAAAACATCATACAGCACGGAACAGATCGCCCTGCTTGAAACCGCTGTGATTAGTACGGAACTTCTTATGAATCATGGAAACAACACATATCTCGAAGTACTTACAGCGCAGCAGGCACTTTTGAATGCCGAGCTGTCGCAGATAGCAGACAGATTCGAAATGATACAGGGAACCATTAATCTTTATCATGCCCTTGGCGGAGGACAACAAAACTGGGATGAAGAAAAAGGCTAATGATAATTGACTGATGTGAACTTCTTTAGTCGAATTCTTAAACAGAAGTTCCATATCTATTAAAAATTGAGAACCTTAGCGAAAGGAACATAATAGGCCATAGACAAGTTATCGGGAAATAAAAAAAGGGAATAAAAATTCCCTTTTTTTATTAGTCACTTCTTTATTAATATTTATGATAAACCCATCGATCATTATTCAAAGATTTTTCATAATATCCGATTCTTTTTCCTAAATTGTCATATTCGTATTTCATGCGGGAATTATTAGGATCATTTTCAGTATAACCCATAAGATTGTGGTTGATGTCATACCTGTTAACCCTATCAACGTTATTCACATCGGTTCTGTGATAACCGGTTTTATTTCCATTGATATCGTATTCATTTACGATTTCGTTATTCCTAGGGTCAACTTCCCTATAACCTATTTTTTTCCGTTAACATCGTAACGATTCTCAATTTTATCGTTAACCCGATCTTTTTCAAAATAATGTCCTGATTGTGAATTTGCGGCTGTAAACACAAATAGTACAAACATAGCACTTAATAATACTTTTTTCATTTTATAATCCTTTAAGTTAAAAATATAATAGTTTGTTTTGTCAAATAATATGCCCTTTTCAGAACATTCTTCACTTACAAACCCATTGAATATTTAACTAAAAGGATACAACAAGAATAAAACGGTTTTTATTTATCTGATCTTTTCCAGATCGTAGAATTATTTTGTTTTATATTCTCCGCTGTTATCACTCGCTAATGCTCCTTTCTGCGGAGGAAGATTCTTTATACGGGATTCTTTTAGTTCATTTATTTCGTCCATTAATTGAGCTAATTTTGTTACAAGTTCAGAATTAGAGTGAGCCAGTATCTTATTTGCTTCGGAAACATTATAGCTGGAATCTGCAATTTTTTCCATTGCCGAGGCTATTTTAGTATATGAATCAAGTATAGCTGAGAAATCCTTCATATCAGGCTCATCCCTGTTTTTTCTTTTTTCCGAGCACATTTCACCTTCACCGGTCAACAACCAATCTTTATTCAATTCCGGGAAAACGCTCAATATATCTTCTAACTTTTTAGAGCCTATTTTTTTCTTAACACTATTTAGATAGCCGTTTGATAGACCACACATTTTTTCAAACTGTGCCTTTCTAATATTTTTAGATTTTATAAAAACATTTACTCTATCTATAATTGTCTGATTTTCAATCATATTTATTTTCAATTAATCTATTAAACACAACAATATAAGAAAATTTTACGCAAAAAAGTAAATACGGCTAAAAATTAGATTTATCCCATACGGACGAAAGGATATAGATAACCTAACCTTCCCGGAACTATTCCATACCTTCTAAAATATTTTACATATAATAATACATTTTTTACTCGTCAAAAAATACCATATTTTATACCTATAATTTTACTTTTATTCCGGATTATTGATATATTTTATTGCTATAAAATATTTTTTATAAATTTGATATTACAATTTTACGACATAAAATATGTCTTTTGTAATTTAAAATAATACCGCGGTTTTTATTTAATTTAATTATTACAAGCATTTATTTGACTTATTTTTTTAAACCAAAAAATACCTATGAAGGAAAAATTTTTAAATTATTTATCTTTACTCTCGGTGTTAGGCATAGTCTTTTCTGCCTGTACGCGTGAGGAGCCGGTGATGGATTGGAAGTATGTCCATGAAACGCGGTATTTTATTGAAGAAGCCAGAATGTTCTTTGAGAATCTCATTGTGGAAGCGGATGAGAATGGAACTTTGGATCTTAAGTCGGGGTTGAATCCGGGGAAGATTACACCTAACTGGGAAGAGCCTTATCTTTATTCGAACGCTAATTATGATTATGTGCTTATAGACTTTGTGGCTGATTACTATTACAATGTAAGGGAAACGGTTATAAAGGATGGGGAAGTTGTTTACAGGACATTTCCGGTTTACCAGTATCTTTTGGTGAGGAAAAATAAATCGGATGGCGATATGGGAGCAGCGTATGTAACTCTTACTCCGAACAGGCTTTATCATATTAAGCATCGGAAGAATGTGCCTGATAATTTTTTCAGGAAGGAGAATCGGGGTGATTACACGGGGTTATTATTTTTCAATGATGTGATAACTATGGCTCTTATGACTGCGGAGAAGTACAGGGATGGTTCGGTTGTTTCGGGGGCGTATTATGAGAAGGCGGAGAGTCTGGAGGAGTTTGTGTCGCGGGTGGAGGAATACACGGTGAATTATACATATCTAAGGTACAAGGATATATTTACTCGCAGTAATGGGGAAAGCAGCACTTCCGAACCTGATAACAACAACAACGGAGGCGATAAAAATCCTCCTGCGCCGGGATTCGATTCAGGAAACGGGACGGAAGAAAATCCGATTCCTGTACCGCCGGCAGAAGTTACTCCTCCGGGAAGCGGAGGAAACGGCTGGAGCGGTTCCGAGTATCCATTCGGAGGCAAAGACCCGGATGAATGGACAGGATGGTCCGGCGGAGGAGGAGGTTCCGATACCGGAAACCAGACAAAAGATCCGAAGCTACTTGAAACCTGTCCGGATGCATTGAAGGCTATTGTATCGAAATTAATAGAGGCATTCGGTGACGACCTGAAGGTTATCAAAACTAAAACGAGCATAATTTATACCTCGGTGTTATTAGATAATTCAAATGCCTATGTAGGTGCAGGACTTTTATACGATGATTTACTTTTCAATTCACTCGTCGACGTACCGCTGCATCTCTACGATAAACTCTCCGCCCTTCAACAAATGCTAACGTTGGGCCATGAATTTCTTCATTTAGCTTTATTCGAGATATCGAGAAATGCCGGTTCAGGTACCAAACTTGCAACAAGTGATCTTGAATTACTGCAAGCGTTGAACGGTGACGGAATTAATGATGGCCATCACAAATATTTAACTACCCCTGAACGTATGGATGAATACGAAAAGAAACTCCGAAAGGCATTCCCCGGACAATCCGAAGAGTTCTACAAATATGGTAAATGGACCGGATTGACACAAACCGAAGGTTATAGAAATCTCAGTACATCTGAAAAAAATAATATACATAACTATTTATATAATAATGGACTTTAATAACTTAAGCTATGAAAAAAATTATTTTATTTTTAGCATTATTCATCATTACATTCTATGTATCATTAGCACAAAGTAATGAAGTATATATAGTTTTCACTCCGGTAGAAGGAAATATTATTAATCCGAATACGGGAATTGTATATAAGAAACAAACATATAATAGTGGGGAGGTCAGTTATAAATACAGATTTTCCAATAAAAGCTTTGAAGTAAGGGTCGTCGGTATTGTTGATTATTCATTTACAAACTATGACTATTATGACCAGCGGAAATTTTCGGTAGAAACAAAACCAAAATCCTTTTTAAATACGATAGAATATCTCGACTGGGACGTAATAGCTCCAAAACTAACAGAGCAAGAAGCAAAAAAACTATACAGGGAAATCGGCGATAAAAAGAGCGTATATTTCATTAACAGAAATGAAATGACAGGTGACTCGATTAAAGTCGTAGAAACAGCTCTCTTTGTTCCAAGAGCCTAATTAAAAGGAACGGCGGATAGCCGTTCCTTTTTTATTTCATTCTAAAATATTATATTTAGGATATCTGTTTACCCATTAAGCTATGAAAAAAATATTATTGGGATTAATAGCATTATGCATGCTGTTCCCCGCGTTCGCTCAGGATAAAACTAATATGCAGATTTTAACTGCAAATCCGTGGAAAAGACAAAGCGAAAATATTCAGGGTTACTATAGGGAGTATAAAAATAACAGAATTTATATCACTCAATATTATCAGAATGAGAAATATACATACAATTATCCATTTTATTTATCGGATACAATAGATTTGGAATTTGACCATAATAAAATAGGCAAGAATCAAAACGGGAAGTATATTGTTTTTTTAAATGAAAAAACAGATATCACATCATGTTATGAAATAACTCATATCAATCAATTAGGTATGACATTAAAATCCATGAAAGTTTATATGGAGGCGGTGGAACGGAGGTATATAATAAATGGGTATATGATTTTAGAAAATAATTAACGAAAGGAACGGCAATGCCGTTCCTTTGTTATTACCATTAGAAATATATTTATTTTGTTAAAATTCTTACCATATTTGTCTTATGAACAGACAACGATTCCTATTATGGCCATAGAACAAAATTCATTTATTTATAAGATAATACTACCCATATCAAAAATGTTCCGCCGTTTTGGAGGTAATAGTAAACTTATGCGGAACATACATGTTAAAATCTTTAATAACACTATAGGTGGAAATGTCAGATTTCACGGAACATGTAAGATAGCAAATTCCTCTATCGGAAGCTATACTTATTTTGGAGGAAACGCTTCGGTTAATAACACGGACATAGGAAAATTCTGCTCCATAGGCCCAAACTTTATCTGCGGTTGGGGAATACATCCGGTAAACGGCCTCAGCACCTCTCCGATGTTCTATTCGACTGCAAAACAGAATGGCACCACATTAACGGATAAAGATAAAATACATGAGCATTTACCCATAAAAATAGGCAACGATGTCTTTATCGGTGCGAATGTTATGGTACTCGACGGAGTGAAAATAGGTAATGGTTCAGTCATCGGAGCAGGAACAGTCGTCACCAAAGACGTTCCGGATTACGCCATTGTTGCGGGTTCCCCTATGAAAATAATAAGATACAGATTCACCGATGATAAAATTGAAAAACTCAACGAAATAAAATGGTGGGATTTCCCGAAAGAAAAATTAAGTTTAGTCGAACAATATTTCTCCGATCCCGACCAATTTATCGATTTGATGTCAAAATGATAAAAAAGAACGGTATAATGCCGTTCTTTTTTTTAATTATTATATTCTAATTTCTGGTGTATTTATCGAACGCCGTTATCACGGGCTGGACGTTTCCTTCACGGTCGAAATAAGTCCGCGCCCCGTTTCGCCGAGTAGCAGGTTCCCACCAATATATTCCCATACCACGGTTATCAGGAGTACTCAAAATAATTTCGTGGACCGCCTGCATAAACTCGAGCTGCCCCTGCGGAGTTTCAGGAAACGGGCCCGATTTATCTTTATATTCAGCAGTTTCCATGTTATAAGCCACCTCGACAAGTATTATATCTTTCTTATAGTTTGTGGCCATAAAGTGCATATTCTCCCGCAAGTCGAGCAGAGATCCGTGCCACCATGGATAATAAGACTGTCCTATTACATCGAAAGGCAATCCGGCCGCAAAAATCTTATCGAAAAAGTATTTTGTTGCATTCTTATCACCGCCTTTTTCAATATGTATCATTATTTTCGGAGCAGGAAGCCGAGCGGTGCAACTTGCGTAAACTCCGTTAATGCCAGCCCTAACCAGGTCTATAAAATTGCTCCAGTTCTCAGGAAGTTTACCGTCCGGCCACAGCATTCCGTTAGTGATCTCGTTACCTACCTGCACCATATCCGGATAAACCCCTGCGTCCCGGAATGCATTCATAGTTTCAAGGGTATAGTCGAATACTGCCTGTACCAACTCCTCGTGAGACATCCCCTCCCATGCCTTGGGAATATACTGCTTGCCCGGATCCGCCCACGTATCCGAATAATGGTAATTCAACAGGAATTTCATTCCCTTCGATTTAGCCTCTTTTGCCATCGCAATAGTATATTCAAGATCATTGGGAAGCGTTCCCCATTGTCCGGTCCATGCTGAAGGAGTATGAAAAAGACGAAGTCTTATCCAGTTATACCCATGATCGGTAAAAATATCCATTCCGGGTTTTACTGTTCCGTTCTCTTTAAACTGCACCCCCATGTCTTCTGCCTGTTTCAGAAAAGACAGGTCTGCGCCTATATGATAATCATTACGGGGAACATATGTCCGTTGTGCAAATGAGGTTCCGCAAACTAATGCGAGTATAAAAGCTAACAAGGTCGGTTTCAGGTAATTCATAGCAAAATTGTAATGTTTTAAACATTTATATCTGTAATATTTAAAATAAAAATATGAAAAGAATTGTTAGTTTACTAATTATTCTAAGTTTTTATTTCTACTTTTTCGCAGGGTCAATTTCAAAAGATTTATTTTTATAGGCGAATGATTTAAATACCTCGAAGGAACTTATTCGAAATATGATGAAAATAGAGCACTCCCACGCAATCCGTATCTGGAGGTTTAATATCGAAAGATGAGAAATAGATGAGGTCGTATATCCGACTAAAGTTCTGGCAAAGGACGTCTATACGAACAAATAAACGCTTCTCAATAGAGCTTTAAGGGACTGAAATCATAAATCGCGGGGTAGCACAGACCAGTTCAGTAAAAATTATGGTTCTTGGAGATACACTTTGGCCGAACAATTTATATTATCTAAATGAGACAGTAAATAATTTAAGAATCTAGAGTTGTTTTAATATTGTATCAGTAATCATTCAATCCCCGCTCTTCTGTTTCATCGTCCTTATCTTCAACATCGTCCGTTATGGATTCCCCACGGGCATGTCGTAATAACAATTCTAATTTTTCCGTGAGCAGCTCGACTTTGGCTTCGAGTTTGTCGCTGTTGGGGCTTATCATTGCATCCACGAAAATAGAGTTGATTAGGGACATTCCCAGAATCCCTCCTGCGAATAAAAGAACCACGAAATAAACCTTGGTAAGAAATCCGACAATGGGAATGGTCCGTGTAGCTATCAAGTCCGGTATATCAGTCCATCCTTCGACAGAAAATATCCGGAAGACGGAATACATAGAATCGAGCGGCGTATTGAAGTATTCGGGAGCCACATCCTTAAATAGAGAACACGTCAATATAGCACTAATGAACAATAGAAGCGAAAAGGCCATTATTACTATATAGGAAGATTTCAAAGCCCGTTTGACACCGGCTATTATTCCTTTTATATTAGGCACGAAGCGGATAAGACGAAAGGATTTGAATACTCTCAACACACGAATCGTCAAAATTATCTGGAGTGCCTCGGCATCGATAAAGCGGAACAATTCCAGAATCAAACCGAAAAGTGCGATTATAACAAGTATTCCGTCCAGTCTGTTCCAGTTGTTCTTCCAGTAATTTTCGTCACCATAGGTACGGATCTTTACGAACATTTCGAATGCAAAAAGTATCGTAAAAATATTATCCGTATACTCTAACCATCGCGGCGCCTGCTCGAATTCCTGAAAAAATATCAATGCGGCATTGATCATTATCAATGTCAGGATAAATCTCTCGTTCAGAAAAATATTACGGACGCGGCTCATAGATCGACGAATTATCAGGTAAAATCACGGCACGAACCGTACCATTTTTAGCATACCCGGAATTGGGAATAATTCCTTAACTTGCTTAATAAAACCAAGGATTATGGAAAAAATTACAGCGAAGGGTGACCATTACACTGCAGTTAACATCGGAGATCCGGACAAAGTAGGTGATTACCAGATAATTCATCCTATCACCGGACACAAAATAGAAGGGAAGATTTTTTTACGTGATTTAACTGATTCGACAGGAACGGAGATTTCATTCAATATACTTCCTCCGTATACCGAACAGCCTTATTTTCATAAACATATTCAGAATGAAGAAACATATATTATTTTAACCGGTTCAGGAATGTTTCAGGTCGACGAAGAAGTTTTTGCCATAGAAAAAGGAAGTGTGGTGAGAGTATCTTCCGAAGGAGTAAGGTCAATGAAGAACACTTCCGGAGATCCAATGCTATACGTCGTTATTCAATCGAAAGAAAATTCTCTGGAACAATGTTCCCAAAATGACAGTGAAAGAATTGAACCCGTATGGAAATAAAATCCCGTTATTAAACGGGATTTTATTTATTAAGGCTTACGACCTCCGGTGCTCCCTATCGTGGGCAAGCGTAAATAATATATTGTGAATGACTTCCGCAGTACCGGTAATATCAATTTCCTACCGTACTAAGATATATTTCATCCGACTTTATGCTGCCGTTTTGATATTCTGTAATCTGTATGGTATAATTATTCGGACTGTTTTCAGATTTCTTAATAGTAAATACGGTATTTTTAGTGCATTGATATCTGATAGTCTTGTCATCGATCATTTCCTTATTTGAAAATTCATAAGTAATATATCCCAAATTATTTATATTTACCCGTATTTTTCCGGCATTTATGCGGTTGGTGTAATTAAGAACCTGAACGTATCCGGAACATATCGGATGACCCATATATCCTTTACCGATAATCTGATAAGTTTGGGCAAATGTTCCCAGCGAAATTATCAGGAAGATCACTGCGAGAATAATTCTTTTCATTTCTTTTGATTTATCTTCCCGGTCCCAAGGGAAGTTTATTATTAAAAGAAAGCGTGGGACTGATTAACTTAATCCGGATCACAGGTCTTAGGAAACCCTCAGTAAGAAATAAGCAACAGCCCACGCCACATTATAATGGACGTGAGAAGAAGTTTGCTATTCTCTTACTGATGCGAAGTTCCTAAGTTCGTGATCTGAGAATACTGCTAAACACTTTCAAATGTTAAATATGTTCATACCATACCGGCATGTAGCACAAAGATATGAATTATTTAAAACTTTCGGTGTAATTCTTCTTCCTTTTAGGCTGTTGCCTTGCAAAAATAGTGCTATATTTCTAAAATTGACTATTTATTATTCATAATGTTCTTCGGGGTTTGGGAAGTATGATTTCACCGTCCCGCATAGCAATCCGCAAAAGAATCCAGCACCCCAACTTCATTTATGAATATTTAATTTTACATATATTTATTGTATTTAAAATTTTTTTCTTATTTATATAATGTTAACCTAAAACATTTAAGTCTATGAAGAAACTTTTAAATTATTTATCTTTATTATCGGTATTGGGCATTGTGTTCTGTGCCTGTACGAGGGATGAGCCGGTAATGGACTGGAAGTATATCCATAATCAGGACGACCTTATCGTAAACTCTAAAATGTTCTTTGAGGATTTGATTATCGAAGCTGATGCTAAAGGAAGACTCGATCTGGAATCTTCCCTTACTCCGGGAGAAATAACTCCCGACTGGGAGAATGCCGTTGTTAAAACGAAAGGATATTATAATTATGTTTATGCTCCTTTCGAAGCAGATTATTACTATAATGTGAAGGAAGAAGTTACATTGAAAACAGAGGAGGACGTTGTTTACAGAACCTTTCCGGTTTATCAGATGCTTCTGATAACGCAGAATTATTCCAGTGGTGAAATGTATGCACAGTACGTTACTTTGACTCCGAACAGGCGCTATCATATTAAACACCGAGTGAATGTTCCGGAAAATTTCCTTGAAAACAATGGAGATTATACCGGACTTGCGTTTTATTACGATGTGGTGACAATGGAGCTGCTTACGGCGGAAAAATATAATGACGGAGAGATCGAGTCGGATATTTCCACTGCGACAAAGAGTTCTGAAGAGTTCTTCGAGATATTATACGGATATATAGAAAAATACACATATCTTAGATACGAGAGCATCGCAACGAGAAGCGACGGGGAATCGGATTCGACCAGTGGAAGCGGAGAGGAAAAAGATCCCGGAGAATCAAATAATAACGGAGGAGATAACGGAGATAGCAATAATGGAAATAATTCCAATAACGGAGGAGACTCGAACAATGGAAATAATGGCGACAGCAACAATGGTTCGGGTGAAAACAGCACAGGAGGCAACAATTCAGGTGGAAATAATTCTGGTGGAAACAGCACAGGTGGAGGCGGCTCAGGAGGAAGTATAATAGGTTCGGGCGGAGGAGTCACTCTCAAGTATGCAAAACGATATTCTCCGCGTGCGGGAGTTATAAGATTGCCCAGTTTAAAGCATACAACTGCTCCGGGTTATGGAGAAAACCAATGTTTACCGGCAAGTATGGCTTTCGTGGATAAAAATCTGGGAGGTGGACGTAATTTCGATGTTTTTAATAATTGGTATATAAATAAATACGGCCTTTATACAGACATCGGGATTCCTTCGCAGAATGTTGCAGATTTTGTAGGAAATTTCTTTTCAGGTCCCGGCGGTCTGCCTGACAATAGCATTTACAGTGGTATAGAAGCGGACATTTATATTATGATGGATGTAGCTACAGGTGATTACTATGGAGAAATACCGTTGACCCACACTATAGTAATAACCGGTTATGATCCTTTTACGGGAAACCTTATTTATTTCGATCCGTATTACGGCTATGAATTTGAAATATCTTATGATATAGTAAAAAATTCTTCATTTATTTTTCCTATTACTGGATTCTTTTAAAAACAAATATTATGAAAAAACTATTATCGATTGCATTTTTATTGATAGTTCCGCTATTCATCGTTAAGGCGGAAGAAACAAAATCTACAATGGATCTACTCACGGGACACACCTGGAAACTCTACGAGAATTACAGCACAAGTTATGACGCCTATTACCAATTTACACGGGATAAAATTATTATTATTACTGTTATTGATGATAAAAAAATTATAAATGAGTACTGGTATTATTTATCCGACACTAATGAAGGACCATTTGATAACAGCAAAATGGGTAAATCCGTTAACGGTAAACATATATATTTCTATGATCCGGAATATAATATGTCTACTACTATGGAGATCATTGAATTATCAGAAGAGAAATTAGTGTATTTGAATAGAAGAAATGTAAGGGAGGGAGTAACTCCTCGGCCAGATATAGATTACACCATATATTACTCTACAGACGATAAGATAGATTGATATATTTAATTAGATAGGAACGGTATTAAGCCGTTCCTTTAACTTTGAGGTTATGAAAAAACTATTATCGATCGCATTTTTATTGATCGTTCCGCTATTCATCGTCAAAGCGGAAGAAACAAAATCTACAATGGATCTACTCACGGGACAGACCTGGAAACTCTATAACAGCTATAGCAGATATAATGTTTATCAATTATTCACCCGAGATAAAGTTATTGATATTACTGTTACAGATAATAGAAATATAAAAAAGGAGTACTGGTATTATTTATCCGACACTAATGAAGGACCATTTGATAACAGCAAAATGGGTAAATCCGTCAACGGTAAACATATATATTTATATGATCCGGAAGATGGCTGGTCCACTACTATGGAGATAATCGAATTATCAGAAGAGAAATTTGTGTATTTGAATATAATAAATGTGAGGGAGGGAGTAACGCCTCGGCCAGATATAGATTACACCATATATTACTCTACAGACGATAAGATAGATTGATAGTTTCCGGTTTAACCATTCATAATTTTCACGGGATATTCGATAAATATTATTAGCTCATGAAAAAGATTTTATTATTTTTAATTGTATTGGTTATCGGTATAGCTAATACTTCAGCTCAAAAGCACGTTCCGCTTGCAAAGTTTAAAAACGACACTCTCAGTTATTTAAGAGAAAACTTTGAAGAAAACCAGCCTTATAAAGGCAGAAAATTCTCTGCATTTTTAAAAAACAACGAATTAAAAATCGATTCAATAAAGATCTGTTCCTTTCACGGAGAATTAAGTGGAGTTGATATATATTATTATCCCAGAGAATTATGGCCCGACCAAGTAAAACGTCCTTTTATGAGTGTATTTAGATTTGCTCCACCACTTAAAAATTATGATGTAATCGAGCCGCAAGTTAAAAATCTGTCTTTAAAAGAAAAATTGGATTTTTTTAAAGATTACGAGATTTTAGGTATATCCATAGAATTAATCATAGGTGCATGGTAATGTGACGGTCGTAGGACATCCTAATTCCAATTAATGCAGATTGATTACCTGAAAAACTTGTATATAGGTGTATGTATCGGGGTTCTGGGTTTAGTAAATATGTTTTAATTGGATTGTTATCAAAAAATAAAACGGGAGAAATAATCTCCCGTTTTTTATTTTTTACTTCCGCCTTATTCCCATACTAAATAATCGCCTCCGAAGAATTGGATATAGTAATCCGCAGTAGTGGTGGAGAGGACACCCGACGCACTACTACCGCCTGTCGGAACATAAATAAACGTGCTTACCGGAAGAAGCGAATAATAGTCGATTATTTCAACCCAAAGGTCGTTCAGATGCAGGACATCCCCAGCCTTAAGTTCGTCCATATCCGGAATATTCTGTGAGTTATCGACAAACCCATTTATAAATTCTTCTCCCGGTTGAAATCTCATTCCCGGAAAAAGTATCTTATTCGGATAAGTCAATGTGTTATCCCAAGTTACAAGATGGTCTACCCCATTATGGTCTGTATAAATCATACTCAATCTGATGTCATCCAATACATGTGCATACAGCCCTTTGAATAAGGAAACCGTAAAGTACGTTCTCTCCGCTCCCACCCATGTGGAACTCAGCCCCACTTCGATAATATGCTGGCTTTTTTCTTCCACAACAGCAGCTGCAGTTTCTTCTGCTACAACATTTTCATTCGTTACTTCCTCTTTACCGCATGACATCGCGAATACAACGGCAAATAATAAAATACATAGCTTCTTCATAATTTTAAATTTTAAGATTAAACACATTGCAAATGTAATATTTTATCTGATAAATATTATAAGAAGGTATGTATTTTGAAATAACTTAATTATGATAAGACATTATAAAAAGATACGTTTATTAGTAGATTCCGAAACGTTTAACAGGATCATATCAGGTGAACAAAAAACCATAGTACGGGAATATAATCATTACTGGCGACGAAAACTTATCCATCCGAGAAGCCTGGATTTGTTCCCCAATATAATACTCGTATTTTCAGTAGGCTTCGGCAAATCAATTGTTTATTACGCTTATTGCAAAGGAATAGATATTAAAGGTATCGAAGAGAACGATACCTTAACAACCGAATTTATTATTCATATCGGCAAACCTTTCGATCCGGAACTTTTAAAATAATTATTTACCACAGCTGCACGACATCTCTTCTACACGCAGCTGTTCCAGTTCTTTCTCTAACTTCTTTAATTCCTTTCTCAGATGATTGGCTTCGCGATCCGATCCATGTGCTTCGGCCTTAGCAAGATTGTTTTCCAGTTGATCGATCAACGATTCGAGTTCTTCCATTCTTTTCATAATACAAAATGTTTAAGATTATGTCTTAAACAGGCGCAAATTAAGTACCATTTATTTCAGGGGCTCTACTCCAGCCTGCCTGACCTTTGTTTTTTCCATAACTGGAAAGAATTGATCAGGTTCTGCCACAACACATACAGAGACGGAGCGATACTCGATATAGGATCGAGATAAGACTGCGCCATCCATATCGCGAGAATCGTATTTTTTTGCCCGAGACCCTGTCCGACTGAAACAGCGTCACCGTTATACCTTCGTCCCAGATAACGTCCCAGAATAAACTGTCCGGAACAAATTATAAGCGATACCACGCCTATCCATACCTGCAATCCGTATTGCGGTTCTTCCTGTTCCACCAAAAATTTAACAGTCATTCCCGAAACTATCATCAGCGCCACGGTCCATAAATAAAACGATCCTTTATTTAATTTCAGAAGTATTTTCTGGGTTGAAGCAGAGTATCTACGTACGCCCCACGCAATTAGCAATGGAACGACCAATAGAAGGATAAGCTGCTTCGCGATAAAAATGAACGATTCGAAAAACGGAACGTCACTATGTGTTTCGACAAAAGAAAAAACCTCCGGCGAAACAAACACAACCGCGATACTGCTTATAAGGGTATACGTTGTCAAGAACGCCACATTACCTCCGAGCATACCGGTTATAACCGCTGCAGATGTTGCTGTAGGAGCCATAACGCATATCATTGCTCCAGCGGCGAGTTTATGGTCGAATAATCTCAACACAAAATAAATTAGAAGAGAACCCATGAATTGTATTACCAGCAACCATCCGTGGAGCCTGTTGAGTTTTATATCTTTAGGTGATAGCTTTGCAAACGTAAGAAGAAGCATGGTAAATATCAGATACGGCGTCAAAAAAGAGATGTATCCGGTATATTTATACAACAGCGCCCCTGCTGTCATAGCGATCAATAGCGTCCAGTCTTTGAAGAATTTGAGAATCATATCGATTGTTTTTAAATTTCCCTACACTATTTTTATGCCTTTTTCTTCGAGAATCTTCATTCCGATATCCTTCAGCTTATATTTCTGGATTTTTCCGCTGGCTGTCATCGGATAAGCGTCCACTTTAAATATATATTTAGGTATCTTAAAACGTGCTATTTTACCACGACAGAATTCGCGAACTTCTTCTTCTGACAGTTTCATTCCACTCTTAACTTTTATATAGGCGGCAACCTCTTCCCCGTATTTGGGACTCGGTATACCTGCAACCTGTACATCCTCGACCTGTGGAATCTGATAAATAAAATTTTCAATCTCGCGGGGATATATATTCTCTCCTCCCCTAATAAGCATTTCCTTGATTCTTCCCGTAACCCTGACATAACCGTCCTCGTCCATAACTCCCAAATCCCCTGAACGCAAAAAACCATCATCATACAAGACAGCCTGCGTAGCCTCCGGGTTCTTATAATATCCTTTCATCACATTGTAACCGCGGCAACATAATTCTCCCTGCATATTTCTCGGACATTCTTCGCCCGTAACAGGATCTATAACCTTAACTTCTACGAACGGAAGTGCACGCCCTACGGTGGTGGCACGTATCTCAGGTGAATCGGTTACTCTCGTAGCCGTCATTCCGGGTGAAGTCTCGGTAAGTCCATAAACTATTATAATATCCCGGCAGTTCATTCTATCCATTACTTCTTTCATTGTCTCTATGGGACAAAGCGAACCTGCCATTATTCCGGTGCGCAGTGAAGACAGGTCGAACATATCGAACATCGGGTGGTTAAGTTCAGCTATGAACATGGTGGGTACGCCGTAAACAGCTGTACATCTTTCTTTATGTATGGATGCAAGGACCTTCATCGGATCGAACTCTTCCAGCATGACCATAGACGAACCGTGGGTGATAACAGCACATAATGACAATACGCATCCGAAACAATGGAACATCGGAACCGGAGTGAGTACTTTGTCGTCATTGGTATAACCCATGCACTCCCCTACCGTGAGCCCGTTATTAAGAATATTATGGTGTGTCAGCAATACCCCTTTGGAAAATCCGGTAGTTCCGGACGTATAAAGCATCATGGCAATATCGTGGCAGTCTACATTTTTTTTAGCTTCACACAGCACTGAATAATCGGTGTAGTATCCCAGGGAATATAGTTCCGGCGTAGAATACATTCCACGCTGTTTCTCCTGTCCCATATAAACTATATTGCGCAGTTCCGGAAATCTTTCCGATCTCATATAACCGCGTTCCATGGTTTTGAGTTCAGGAATAAGCTCGTAGACCATTCCTATGTAATCGCTGTCCCTGTGTCCGTCTACTATACAGAGAGTATGTACATCCGCGTTTTTTACGAGATATTCGAGTTCCGAAAGTTTATAATTGGTATTTATAGTTACGTATACAGCTCCTATCCTCGCTGTCGCGAACATCATGGTTATCCAGTCCGGAATATTCCTCGCCCATATACCGACTTTGTCTCCTTTACCTACACCTATCGCCAGCAGTCCCTTTGCAAACGTATCGACACGATTCTTAAATTCACTGTAAGTAAATCGAAGTCCACGGTCCGAGTAAACCAAGAAATAGTTTTCAGGAGTTTCATCCGCCCATTTATCCAGCCACTGACCGAATGTTTTTTCCGTTAATTCCACATTTCAAATCAATTAATACGGAGCATAAGCGACCAATAGCAAACGCGATATTCCATTTGAGGAACTCACATGATGGGGAATGAGCGAATTAAAATAAATACTGTCGCCCTGTTGTAGATCGAACTCTTCGTTGCCGTATTTTATATTAACTCTTCCTTCCAGTACGTACAAAAATTCTTCTCCCTCCTGTTGGGAAATATATTCGGATTTCTTTCCTTCCGTAAGAGTTACGATAAAAGGCTCCATCTGGCGGTCGGATTTTCCCGGTGCCAACGGATAAAGATCCATGGACTCGGAAATATAAGATCCGTCCGAAGTGGATTTTATGGATTTTAATTTGTCCTGATTACGTGTAACTACGACGCCCTTATTTTCCGAACCGTCGAGAATTGTACCGAGTCTGATGTCCAAGGCACGTACGATCTTCTTAACTACAGCCGTAGAAGGCTGTGTCTTACCGGATTCTATCTCCTGTAATTTATCTGTAGAGATCCCTGTTCTTTGTGCCAATTCCTCCGAAGATATGCCTCCGGCCTCACGTATATTACGAATTTTTCTGCCGATATTTTCCGCCATAAGTCATAGAAACATTAGTAATGCAAATATCGCAAGCATAAATCATCCCACAATCCATATCCCCGATAAATATACGATGCCCAAAAAGAAACATTATCCTAATCTCTCCCGTTTAAGAACCTCTATACGATTTCCGCTATAACTTATAACTCCATGTTTTTCCATATCCGTAAGAACCGTCGTTATAGAATTCCGGGGAGCATTAAAGTAAACCGACAATTCATTCAGATCGCCCAGTACGAATACAGGATTCTCGGGAGTAGTATTTTCAAGAATATACCGCGACATCTTATCCCTGATATTTTTAAGGGATAGAAAGTATATTTTTTTTAGTCAGCATATTCGCCCTGTCGGAGATTATATCTATAAAGTTGGACATAATGATTGTATTCTCCTGCATCAGTTCGAACAGCAATCCCCTGTGCAGTATCAGGATACTCACATCCTCTTCCGCTTCTACATCGATAGGCAGACGGTTATATCCTCCGAAAAGAAAAGCAGGGGCGATAAGCTGCGGAGCGGAAATCGTATCGATCGTCATTTTTTTTCCGTTCTTCCCGGGAGCTATGCCGTTCACCCTTCCTTTAAGCACTATCATCAATCCGGAATATGCAGTATCCCTTACGGCTATAAGGTCGCCGTCCGAATATTTATCTACGGAATACTGCCTGTCCTTCAGGATATTTTCTATCATATCCGCGCCAAGTCCTTTGAACAACGGACAATTTATTAGTATATCGTACATAATGACCAGCTTTTATTTCGAAAGTTAATAAAATAACCGGATGATTTAATATAAAAATCATGTGCAGAATGATATTTTTCAAGGTTAATTATATAATTTCGCGGCGGAAAGTTCAAGGAAAATGAAAATATTACCTCAATTACACACTAAAGGCTACTACCGCACAGCGGCTGCGGCTTTCTTTTTCATACAGGGACTCGTATTCGCAAGCTGGGCAAGCAGAATTCCCGACATTAAGGATCGACTCGGATTGAACGAAGCAGAACTTGGAGGCATCCTATTTGACATACCTGTTGGACAGTTATCCGCAATGGCGCTGTCGGGATACCTCGTCAGTCGTTTCGGGAGCAGGAAAATCTTAACTTTAGCCGGGATTCTGTATCCTTTGTCACTGGTCAGCATCGGCGCCGTGAACACTTCTCTCCAACTGATCGCTGCACTCGTATTTTTCGGGATCACGGCGAACCTTTGCAATATTTCGGTAAATACTCACGGTGTAGGCGTCGAGAGGCTGTACAACCGAAGCATAATGGGTGTTTTCCACGGATTATGGAGCTTCGCTGGATTCTGCGGCGGCTTGATAAGCACCGTAATGGTCAGTTTCGATATAACGCCGTTAACACATTTTATAATAATTTTCGTTGTTACCCTGATGATATTGCTTACGGCAAGAACCTACATGCTTCCGCGCGACGCAACGGAGAACAATCGTAATACCGACACCCCTAAAGAGAATAAAAAAGTGTTCGTCATACCCGACAAATTTATTTTGGTATTGGGACTTATAGCCTTCGGAAGTATGGTTTGCGAAGGAACAATGTTCGACTGGAGCAGCGTCTATTTCGAAAGCGTGATCAACCCGCCGAAAGGGCTGGTTCGTCTGGGATATATAGCGTTCATGTGTACCATGGCTCTCGGAAGGTTCACTTCGGACAGGCTCGTGACTCGATTCGGGGCCGTCCGCGTTATACGAATAAGCGGCGTCCTGATAGCGGCAGGTCTGTTGGTATCGGTGATATTCCCATATCTTTGGACTGCGACCGCAGGGTTTTTACTCGTAGGTTTCGGAGTTTCTTCGATCGTTCCCCTGTGCTACAGTATGGCAGGCGGATCGAAAACGATGCTTCCGAGTATCGCTCTGGCTACGGTATCGACTATCGGGTTCTTCGGATTCCTGCTCGGACCTCCGGTAATAGGATTCATCGCACATGCATCGAGCCTAAGATGGTCATTCGCGGTAATAGCGATGGTGGGACTACTCACTTCTGTAGTTGTCGGTGCGCTGAAGAAAATCAATTAAGAGATGTCGAGAGTAAGTCTTGAAACATACTTTTCTCCGCACAGATCGGTAAATAACGTGTATCTTCCGGGATATATCATCTCGAGTCGTTTTCGTAGGTTCTCGATCCCTATTCCGGGAGAATTTCTGTGCGGATCGGTTTTAGGATAATAACTATTCTCGGAAATAAATACGATAGTATTGTCCTCGATCTCCATCTTTAAAGTGATGAACGAAGGCTTGCTATTGCTTACGCCATGTTTGAACGCATTCTCTACGAAGGTCATAAAGAGCAGCGGAGCCACTAATATATTATTTTCGCATGAAGGCAGGGAGACTGTCATATCCACATTATCGGTCAAGCGAAGGCTCATCAATTCGATATAACTTTTCATGAATGCCACCTCTTTTTCCAAAGGAACGAACGGCTGATCGTTGTCATATAATACATACCTTAACAAGTGGCTAAAACCGTCGATGGCGTAACGCGCCTTATCCTGATCCAGTGCAACAAGAGAATATATATTATTCAAGGTATTGAATAAGAAGTGCGGATTCAGCTGACTCTTAAGATTCTGGAGTTCCGCCTCAGCACGCGCCTTCTCCAGTTCCTGTTTTTCAGTTTCCATACGGAACCATTTCCCTGTGGTTTTTATAGCTACGGCAAGCCCTACCATAAGGCTCATCATCATATAATCCCTGAGTTTGAACATTATCAGTGGGGGACGGTCATCATGAGGAGTAGAATCTTCCGGATTTATACTATGGTAATGATCAATGTAAAAATCACGGGCAGCCTCTGTGAGGTAATTTATTATGAACAGTGCAGCCAGGTTCAACAGGATAAAAGCAACGGTCCTTCTGTTGAAAAGAAATTTATCGATGAAATAAAGATAATTTATATAGAACATAAGAACGAACGATAATGACATGATAGCATATCCCATGTATTTATCGATATCCATAGCCTGTGTCTCCCTGTTATTTACAAAGAGGGGCATACCGAATATAATCCACCAACCCAATAGGTGCATTACCACATTCAGGGTTCTTTTGTTCGCAAGGTTCCTCATCGGTACAAATATAAGGTTTATTCGTAACGGATCGCTTCTATCGGATCGAGTCTCGATGCCTTTTGTGCAGGGTACCATCCGAAAAATACTCCGGTTACGGTACAAACCACAAAGGAAAGAATAACGGAATACATCTGCACATAAACCGGCCATCCAAGAATCTGTTTTATAATGGCGGAAGCCCCAACGCCCAATATTACTCCGATTATACCTCCGGTGACACTTATGCTTATTGCCTCTATGAGGAATTGCCATAGAATATGCCGTCCTTTAGCGCCTATCGACATCCTTAGCCCTATCTCTCGCGTACGTTCGGTAACGGACACATACATAATATTCATGATACCTATACCTCCTACAAGAAGCGATATCCCAGCGATACAGGCAAGAAGGACTGTCATCATATTGGTCGTGGAACTTAGCATGGAACTTAGTTCCTGTTGGGACCGTATATTGAAATCGTCGTCGAGCGGATTCTTTATATTGTGATTCGTGCGAAGTATTGCCGTCATTTCATCTATCGCCATTTCAGTATATTCTTCGCTTATAGCTGAAGCAAAGATTCCCTGTATATGCGTAATAGCGAGTATTCTTTTCTGTACGGTCGTGTAAGGCGCAATTATAAGGTCGTCCTGATCTTGTCCCATAGTATTGTATCCCTTCGGAGTCAGTACTCCTATGATCTTAAACGGAGTCATGTTAAAACGGATGGTTTTGCCCAAAGGATCTTCACCGTTGGTAAAAAGATTGTCTACGACCGTCTGTCCGACTACACATACTTTATCTGCCGAACGGATATCCTCGTCGGTGAACATCTCGCCTTCGCCAATCGTATATTTACGGATATCGAAATACTCCTGATTCACACCGTACACAGTAGTAGGGGAATTGTTAGCTCCGTATATCAACTGTCCGCTGCTGTTCACCGAAGGAGATATTTTGTCTATAAAATCCGCCTCACGGCGAATAGCTTCGTAATCTTCGAGTTTAAGTGTCTGCATACTCGCAGCGCTCATACGAACCCCCCCGAATTGTCCTGTTCCCGGATAGACCATTATCATGTTGGAACCCATCTCGGATATCTGGTCGCTGATGCTTCGTTTAGATCCCTGTCCTATCGCAAGCATCGAAATTACGGAGGCTACGCCGATAATTATACCGAGCATTGTAAGGAATCCCCTAAATTTATTATTGTTGAGCGCACGCAGCGCTATCCTTATCAGATTACCGTATCTCATAATTATTTTACGTCTGTTTTACAGGTTTTCTTTTGGTAAAGAATCCAGAATAGCTTTCGCCGATTCGATTTTATTATTTCGGGTATCTTCCGTAATGCGTCCGTCTTTCAGAATGATATTACGGCTGCTGAACTGCGCTATTTCCGGATTATGGGTAACGAAGATAATAGTACGCCCTTCGCGATGCAGGTTCTGGAACAATGTGAGTATCTCGAACGACGTGCGGGTATCGAGGTTACCTGTCGCCTCGTCCGCCAGCAGAAGTACGGGATCGTTCACCAACGCCCTTGCGATAGCGACACGCTGCTGCTGTCCTCCGGACATCTGATTCGAGCGATGGTTTATCCTGTCTTCCAGACCCACAGCTATTAGCGCATCCGTTGCCTTCCGCTTGCGTTCCGTAGCTGTAACGTCAGGATTATAAAGCAATGGCAGTTCCACGTTTTCCAGTGCTGTAGTCTTCGGCAGAAGGTTGTAGGATTGAAATACAAAACCAATTTTACGGTTGCGAAGGGTAGCCCGATCGTTCTTACCCATTGTTCTTACCGAAACTTCGTCCAGATAATAATCTCCGGATGTCGGAGTATCCAGACAACCAAGGATGTTGAGCAATGTTGACTTGCCCGATCCGCTGGTACCCATTATTGTCACGAACTCCCCTTCGCAGATAGTGAATGATACGCCCCTCAACGCATGTACAATCTCACTACCGACCGTAAAATCTCTTTTGATATTTTCTAATCTGATTATCTCTTTCATGATACTATCTTCTCCTGTTTCCGCCGGGTCTCTGAGGCATGAACGGATTATTTTCTCCGTTACCGTTTTCCTGTCCGTTTGTGGACGACACCTGTTCGTATCCTACCACAACCACGTCCCCATCTTTGATACCGCTTGTTATCTGGGTATAAATTCCATCGGATACGCCGGTCGTAACCTCTACTGGAACAAGTTCTTCCGCTTTGCTCAGCCAAATGGTATGCGTTTTTCCCATCGAAGTATTCACATTTCCTTCACCCGGAACAAATCTCAGGGCCTTATTCGGAACAACCAGAACATCGTCGAGCTCCATCGTATATACTGTAATATTTGCTGTAAGCCCCGGCATAAGTATAAGATCCGGATTTGGTGCATTTACAACCACCTCATAAGTAACGACATTCGATTCAGTCGTAGGCTGAAGCCTGACCTGGGTAATCGAACCTTCGAATATATCGTTAGGGAACGCATCCACCGTAAAAGTTACGCGCTGCCCTTCCTTAACCTGTCCTATGTCTGCTTCGTCCACATTTGCGATAACCTGCATGTTCCTGAGATCATTAGCGATAGTGAATAGGGTCGGAGTACTGAAGCTCGCCGCAACGGTCTGTCCCTCATCTACATCTCTCGAAAGCACCACTCCGTCTATCGGAGAAAATATCGTTGCATATCCGAGATTTTTCTCTGCCTTAATATTATCCGACTGCGATTTTTCATAAGAACTCAATGCTTCATAATAAGAATATTCAACTGTTTCGAATTCGGAATCGCTTATCATTTTCTTTTCATGAAGCCCTTTCATTCTGTTGTAATTCGCTAGCTGATACTCATATTCGACTCTTGCCGATTCCAGATTCGACTTGCTCGAAGCAAACTCTGCCTCAAGCAGTACCTTGTCCAATTCGGCTATAACCTGCCCTACTTTTACCTCGGAATTATAATCGACATAAATCCTCGAGACTATACCGGAAACCTGAGTACCTACCTCCACCTGTATAATAGGCTCGATAGTTCCGGTAGCGGTAACGAAATTATTTAATGTCGTAGGTCTTACGGTAATCGTAGCAAGCTGAAGACCCTTGCTTTCTTTCGGCCTGAGAACATAGTATAATATTCCGCAGACTGCGAGAATTCCGATTATTATGAGTGCTTTTTTCATTTTATATTATTTATTTTTTTATAATCTTATCGGTTCGTTTCTATAGAAGTTGAGTAATTTGAGATAAAGTACCGCCTGATATTTCGCCTGTATGGTCTCCTGCTGCGCTGCGAGATAATTATTTTTTTCGGTGAGCAGTTCGACCGGATTTTTAAGACCGGCATTGTACTGTTCTTCAACCAGCGTATAGCTTATCGTAGAATACCGGAGATTCTCGAGTGCCGAAACATACCTGCTCTGCGCCGATACTACTTCCCGGTAGAGGGACTCTACCGTATTAAGCAGGTCTTTGCGGGTGCTGTAAAAATCAAGTTCAGCAGAACGAGTCTGTATTTTAGCAAGCTCCATCGAAGTTTTAGCCCTTCTGTTATTAAAGATCGGTACACTTATGGATACGCCTACACTTTCATTGAGCCTTCTGTTCAACTGATCCGTAAACGATAATCCCGAACCGGAAAAATTAGAAGTTCCAAGCCCTGCGCTAAGGGATACTGTCGGCAGTCGATCTGCATAAGCCAGTTTTTCATTAAGTTCCGCATATTCCAACCCTAACATTCTGTTCTTCACCTCAGGCATAACATTCAGCGCAGTTGCGTAAACGGACTCTAATGAAGGTACAACCTGTATAACCTCCTGATCGTCGATCTCAGGTATAAATATCTCGATTCGTTCGCCAAGCCCCATTTCCAACAACTGGCGGAGCTGGAGGTAAGAATCTGCAAGGGAATTTTCAGCTACCGTTACCTGATATTTATCACCGGAATACTGAGCCCTTATCTGTGCCACTTCGCTTAAGGCTATATATCCCGCTTCGAATAAAACTTCTGAACGTTCGAGCTGGGCTTCGGAACTCTCCAGATTCTGTTCTGCGATTTTAAGCGATTCATTGGAATACAACACCTGAAGATAAGCCTGTGTCACGGCGATCTCGATATTGTTCTGTATCTCTTCAGTATTGAGAATATTCATTCCGACCGACAGTTCCTGCTGGCGTATAGTATTCACTATTTTTCCCCCGTTGAACAAGGTCATTCCCGCGTTGAGCGAATAACTTCCGGTGTAGCTCTCGTCGTGGCGATAGTTGCCGGAACTGTTCTGAGCCTTCTGTCCGGAATAGCTTTGCGTCGTGGAAAAAGAGAGTGAAGGCAATTTATCCGCCTCAGCCTGCAAAAGATTGGTTTCCGCAGTTTCTTCCGACAATCTCGAATATCTCACCTGAAGATTATTAACGCGCGCATATTCGATACAATCTTCCAGTGTCCATACGTAATCCTGTGCGGATATAGTCATACATGGAAGGAGTACGAATAAAAATGTCAGAAACAATATTTTTTTCATTTCAATAATTTTCTTTTTATTTTCAGCAAATCTATTTCTCATTCTTCTTTATATAAAATATATTATACGAACTCCTCTGTTAAAACGACAAACAGGAAATTATGGACGATAACCCTTAAAAATGGGGGTTTATCGAAAGAAAAGAACGTCTCACAGAGAATTTCGGCCGTTTCAGCCGAAAAAAACTCAAAATGAGGTATTTTTAATATCTTTATGGAAAATTACTTTTCCTCCTCTTATGAAATGTATCGCAATCGATGATGAGGTTCTCGCATTGGAATTGATAAAGTCATATGTCGATAAAATTCCGTTTCTCGAACTTTCAGGAACTTTTACTGACCCGTTCGGAGCTATGAATTTTCTCAGCCAAAATAAAACCGATCTGATATTTACGGATATTGAAATGGCGGATATAAACGGGCTGCAACTTATATCGAGCCTGCAATACAAACCTATGGTCGTTTTTATTTCAGTGTATGAAAGATATGCAATAGACGGATTCTCCCTTGATGCGGTGGATTATATACTGAAACCCGTGACATTCGACCGGTTCCTCAAAGCAGTAAATAAGGCATACGATCAATATAATAAATCCAACAACACGGATATCGAGTTTAAGCGTTCACCGTCAGTTGTTTCGGCACCGGACCATATATTCATAAAGACGGAAAATAAACACATTAAGGTAATTCTTTCAGAGATACTTTTTATAGAAGGCTACGGAGATTATGTAAAAATACACTGTACCGGTAAAACTATCGTAACCCTCAGCAATATGTCAGCGCTGGAGTCAAGGCTTCCTGAAAATAATTTCATCAGGGTGCATCGTTCGTATATTGTCGCAATGGATAAAATAGAAGAGATCGAAAGAAAAAGAATAAAAATAGGGAACGAATCGATCCCCGTAAGTGAAACTTATGCGGAAAAATTCTTCCGGATTCTGAACAATTCTTCACTGTAAAATAAAAGCCGGGCAAACCCGGCTTATTTTATCGATAGAAATATTGAAATATGTTTCCGCTGAGATACATCAGCACTATTTCACAGATCTTCGTATTATACTCAGCCGCAAGTAGACTGTCTTCCGCATTCAGAAGATTTTGCTGTGCTTCGCGAAGCTCAATGCCGGATAATTCCTCCAATCTGTACCGTTCCATTGAGGTTCTATAATTTTCCTGTGCAACCTTCAGGTTTTGCTGTTCCAGATCGAGAAGAAGCAGATTATTACGGTGAGCGGTCCAGTATTCGAATAACTGCGATTTTATAGATATCTCCAGATTTTCACGCGCCAGTGCAATATTATCCATCTGTATTTTAGCGTTTTTACGGACACGACTTCTGTTATTACCATCGAAAATATTAAATCCTATGGTGAGGCCGTAATTAAACCCGAGCGTTCCCTGGTTTTTGTAAACGCTTGCATCCGATTTACTGAACTGGTAGCCATAGCCTCCATTAAAGATAAGCGAAGGAAAATAGTCTGAACGGGTAGCTTTATAATCCAGATATGCGACTCTTTCGCCTGATTCTGCGAGAATCAGAGAAGTATTTTTTTCATACGTCTGGTCCAGGAGTTCCCCAATATCCGGTATCCTGTGAAGATATATGGACGTATCGCTTATATCAATTATTTCTGCAAAATCACTTTGTGCCATGAGCCTTGTAAGTTCTATACTCGCACTCCTTATATTTTGTTCCTGCCTGAGCAATGCAGCACTATCCGAATTGAAATCGACCTGCGCCTGCAAAACCTCCAGACCGGAACCTGCACCTGTAAATTTGCGAAGCTCGACGATACTGAGCCGTTCCCGGGAGAGATCGACGGCATACTGGTAATTCCTCAATCTTATTTTCTGCTGAAGCAGGTCGTAATATGCCGAAGTCACCGAAGACGCGATATCTTCCACTGCGATCATGGTATTTATTTCTCCCTGCCGCGAAAGTTCGTACAATTTTTCATAACGCGTTTGTACGCTGAAACCATCGAAAACGGTCCAGTTAAGGTTAACTCCTACATTGTAGCTGTCGGAATTCATATTCCGATTAGTTATCCTGTCACCGGCTTCCTCTTTGTAATACTGGTTATTAAAAGTTCCGGAATATCCGGTGGAAAAATTCACGTTAGGCAGGTATCCTGCGTTTCCTCGTGTGTAATTATTATCCGCAATCTCCTGTTCGTTACGGGTAATCCTGATTTCGAGATTCTGCTCTATCGCTACGGTAAGCAGGTCAGGCAAACTCATCACCTGTGAAAAACCGGTATAAACCGGCACAAGCAGTGCTGTAAGAACTATATATTTATTTAACGATCTCATCTTATTCCTGATTTCTTATGGTTATTTTTTCGGTTTTGGTAGATATCCAAGAATATATGGCAGGAACCACGAACAACGTCATAAAGGTCGCTATGACCATCCCACCAACTACGGTCACCCCCATAGCAATACGGCCGTTTGAACCCTCCCCGTTAGCAAACACGAGCGGCAGGATACCTGCAACCGTAGAGAGACTCGTCATAAGGATCGGACGAAGACGCTGAATGGATGCACCAACGATCGCGTCGTACTTCGAAAATCCTTTTTCCTTACGCTGGTTGGCGAATTCAACTATAAGGATACCGTTCTTGGCAACTAGTCCTATAAGCATGATAAGAGCGATCTGGCTGTAAATATTCATCGTCTGGTCAAACATCCACATGAAGAACAAGGATCCGAAGAGAGCCAATGGCACGGTCACGAGAATGATAACCGGATCCTTAAAACTTTCGAACTGGGCTGAAAGTACAAGAAATATAAGTACTAAAGCAAGTCCGAAAATAAACATAAGACTCGACTCGCTGTCTGCAAAATCCTTCGACGCTCCCGATAATGCCGTACGGAAGGAATCGTCGAGCACCTCCTTAGCTATACGGTTCATTTCTTCTATACCCTGACCGATAGTATATCCCGGTGCAAGACCTGCGGATACAGTAGCTGAACGGAAACGGTTATAGTGGAACACGGTTGCCGGAGCAACATCCTCGTTATAATGAATAACACTGCTCAACTGTATCATATCCCCATTACTGTTCCTCAAATATACGGAACTCAGATCCTGGGGCGTACGCGACATGGGTCGCTCTATCTCTCCGATAATTTCATACTGCTGGCTGTTCATATAATAGTATCCGTATCTTTGTCCGCTCATCGCATACTGCAATGTAGACTGAACGTCATTCGTAGACAACCCCAGGGAATTGGCCCTGTCGCGGTCGATGGAGACATTAAGTTCAGGATTGTTGAACAGGAGATTGGCATTCACAGATGTCAGTATTTCGCTTTTTTCCGCAACCTCGAGGAATTTAGGAAGATATTCCCTTAATTTTTCCAGAGTGGTAGCCTGAAGCACATACTGGACCGGTAATCCGTAAGACCGTGAAAAAGATTCCGGCTGCTGTACGAACGCTTGTCCGAGCGTCTGGTCCGAGAATAACCTCGACACATCCCTTGCGATCTCGCTCTGGGTCCTCTCCCTCTCGTGAATATCGGTAAGAATAAACTGTATGCTGGACGAACCGCTGTTTACCCTCGGCAGTACCGCCCTGATCTCATCCCGGGATATATTATCCAGCACAAGCTGTGAGAGCCTGTCGGTATAGAACGAACGATAGTTGAAGCTGGTTCCTTCCGGCATACGCAGCGTAGCGGAGAACTGTGAACGGTCCTCGAGAGGAGCGGTCTCGGCTGGTATCCTCGCCCATAGAAGAACTATAAAAAAGAATGCCACAGCCATGATAATCAAAGCTATATATTTGCGTCTGAGGAATACAACGAGCATTTTTTCGTATACCGAATTCATCTTTTCGAAGAACGGTTCCGTAGCAGAGTAAAATTTATTTCTCTTTTCTTCCTTCTTAAGGAGTTTCGAGGAGACCATCGGAGTGAATGTAAGCGCCACGAATGAAGATATTATTACCGATCCGGATATCACCACACAGAATTCGACCAGAAGTTTACCCGTCATCCCAGAAACGAACATGACCGGAAGGAATACGGACACAAGTGTTATCGTCGTAGATACAACGGCAAAAAATATTTCCTTGGAACCTGTTATCGCCGCTTCCATCGGTTTCATTCCGCTCTCGATCTTCACATATATATTCTCCACCACCACGATAGCATCGTCCACCACGAGCCCTACGGCAAGCACCAGCGCCAGCAGTGTCAATACATTTATTGAGAAACCGAAGAGGAACATCACGAAGAATGCACCGATAAGCGATATCGGGATCACAAGTATCGGAATAAGGGTTACCCTCCAGTCCCTGAGGAACAGGAATATAATTATGATAACGAGTACGAAAGCAAAGTAAATAGTCTCTTCCACCTCTTTTACCGAAGCACGGATAAATCTCGTATTGTCCATCGTATATTCCAACTGGATATCCTCCGGAATATCTTTACTCAATTCTTCAACACGTTTGTACACCTCGTCGGCAATCTCAATATGGTTCGATCCCGGCTGCGGAATGACAACTAGCATAACTGAAAGATTACCGTTGATCTTCTGGTAACTCTCGAGATCCTGGGCTTCCAGTTCCACGCGGGCAATATCCCGTATACGGACAATATTTACCCCTTCCTCTTTAACTATTATATTTTTAAAATCCTCTACATCTTTGAGATACCCCCTCGCCCTTACACTTAACTGCGTATTCTCACTGCGGAGGGTTCCTGACGGAAGCTCGACGTTCTCATTTATTATAGCATTTCTTACATCGCCTGCAATAATACCGTGGCCGGCCATCTTTTCAGGATCGAGCCAGAGCCGCATTGAATATTTTCTTTCTCCCCAAATATCTACGCTGCTTACGTCATTGATTGTTTGAAGACGCTCGGCTATGGACAATTTTGCTATCTCGCTAACCTCGAGAATAGACCTCTTATCACTGGATACCGCGATCATCAGGATCGGAGAAGCATCCGCATCCTGTTTGGAGACCGTTGGAGGATCACAGTCACTCGGAAGATAGCTCTGTGCGCGGGATACCTTATCGCGAACATCGTTTGCCGCACGCTCCATATCGACGTCGAGTTCGAACTCAACCGTGATACTGCTGCTGCCCAATGAACTGCGGCTGCTGAGCGAACGTATACCGGGAATCGCATTTATCTGCTCTTCGAGCGGTATCGTGATCTGGTATTCTATGATCTCAGGACTTGCACCTGCGTAGGATGTACTGACCGAGATTATAGGATTATCCACACTCGGGTATTCCCTCATACCCAGGGTAAAATATGCAATAAGCCCGAATATGATGATGACAACGTTCATCACCGTCGCAAGAACGGGCCTGCTTATACTTATTTCAGATATATTCATACGGAGATTTATTCTGTTAAGTTATCGATAACCAACGGCGTACCTGTACGTATCTGGAGTATACCGGAAGTAACGACAGTATCTCCCGGAGATATACCGTCCACTATCTGGATATGGGTATCGGTCCTAATCCCGGTAATAACCTCAACAGGCTCCGCCTTACCCCATCGATAAAGATACACCTGCTCCTTACCCATGGAAGGTACGAGAGCCTGGCTCGGAATAGAGAGGGCACTCGGGAATTCCTGAAGATCTACCGTAACAGTCACATAACTTCCCGGCAGGAACTTCCTGTCATAATTAGGGTAAATAGCCCTCACTGCAAGAGTTCTTGTTTCAGTATCCACATAAGATTCCACGGCATATACCGTAGCATTATGTTCGGAACCGTCTCCATTATATGCTGTAAATTTTACGTGTGTACCATTGCTCACGGACGACTGATAAAAATCAGGAACAGCGAATTCAAGTTTAAGCGGAACATCCTTCGTAAGCGTCGCGATAGCCGTTGTCTGATTGACGTAGGCTCCTTCACTCACAAAACGAAGCCCTATTTTTCCATCGAACGGCGCGCGGAGTTCGGTCAGCGCTATATTTGCACTTACATATTCCATATTGGCTTTAAGTTGATCCAGCTCGGAGATAGCCGTCTCGTAAACTTCCTTGCTTACAGCATCCTGTTCGTAAAGTGTTTTTTGTCTGTATACCCTGTCTTCGGCAAGTTTCAACTGCGCCTGATAACGTTTCATTTCAGCCTGCAGGGGCGAATCGTTGATCTTAGCAAGAAGCTGTCCTTTCTTGACCACAGTACCTTCCTGGATATTAAGTTCAGTGATCTTACCTGAA